>JAAIGE0101188732.1_pt1 | contig 725246 bp, 955 predicted proteins | sample 6487951 | NCBI WGS metagenome assembly JAAIGE01 (sample SAMN13974128, study PRJNA590717) | phyllosphere metagenome | biome: tomato field; feature: multiple bacterial spot infested tomato fields; material: tomato leaves; isolation source: leaves from tomato fields | host: Solanum lycopersicum ...
CCGTAACAAACATTGCTACTGCTTTGGTTAAAAACCCAACAGCAGCAGTTGTAATTGGTTCTGCTTCTGGTAGCAACTCTACCGGTCGTGTAGGTCCAACAGGTACAGCAGCAACAGCTACACCTTCCGCTACTGTTGCTTCTTTTGACATTGTTGTTTCTGACAGTGCAACAGCAATCACAGTTTCTGGTGCTTGGAACGGTTACACCGTTCTTGGAACCAACACCGCTGTAGACACAGCTGCTACTGTAGCTTCTGGTTCTCTTGGAAGCACCGGTTTCGGTCTTCTTTACAACTCTTCTACAGGTAAAACTGTACAAGTTGGTGGCTAAGCTTTAGCTTCCTTCTTATAAAAAGTGGGTTGGTAACCAAATTTGGTTACCAACCCACTTTTTATATTTGGTACGAATTATGCATAAAAGATACAAAACACGTACCAGACAACGGTTAGAAACCTTCAATTGTATATATTTGATAATAAAAATGAATACTTTTTAAAGAATTCGCGTCACTATGGTCTTTCTGCTGATAATTATTTGTGATTATCTTACTTAATCCTAATCACTTACCCAAAGGAAAAACAAATGATTAACAAACTTAAAGAACTTCGTAACACAGGTTCAGAAGAGGGTTTCACTCTTATTGAACTTATGATCGTTGTTGTGATCATTGGTATCTTAGCTGCTATCGCTATCCCAATTTTCATGAACCAACAAAAATCAGCTATCGTTGCTGGTGTTAAATCCGACGTGAAAAACACCGTAACAAACATTGCTACTGCTTTGGTTAAAAACCCAACAGCAGCAGTTGTAATTGGTACCGCTTCTGGTTCCAACGCTGTTGGTAAAGTAGGTCCTACTGGAACTACAGCTTCAACCGCTGCTTCTGCAACAGTAGCTGCTTTTGACATTGTTGTTTCTGACAGTGCAACAGCAATCACTGCTGCTGGTTCTTGGAACGCTTACACCGTTACAGGTACTAACACAGCAGTTGACACCACAACTAACTTCAACCTTGTTTACAGTTCTACCACAGGTAAAACAGTACAAGTTGGTGGTTGAGCCTAATTAATAAATGGGAGTACGGAATTCAATTTCGTACTCCCATTTTTGTTTATACCGACAAAGATAACATTTGATAATAGAAAAATGGTAAAAACAAAAAAATTAAAATAAAGATGATATTTATATCAGTTAAACAATCCAAGGAAAACAAACATGATTAACAAACTTAAAGAACTTCGTAACACAGGTTCAGAAGAGGGTTTCACTCTTATTGAACTTATGATCGTTGTCGTTATTATTGGTATTCTTGCAGCTATTGCAATTCCAATCTTCATGAACCAACAACGTTCTGCCATTGTCGCCGGTGTTAAAAGCGACGTAAAGAACACTGTTACAAACATTGCTACAGCTTTGGTCAAATACCCAACAGCTTCTGGCATTGGTCGTGCAGCTACTGGCACTAACAATGCTGCTATTACTTTTGATGTTGGTGCAGACTCTTTCAACGTAAACGGTACAGTGGTTTCTGACTCTGCTACACGTATCACCGTGGGTGGAGCTTGGGACGGTTACTGGGTGTTAGGTACTAACACAGCAGTAGGTACAGCAGCTAACGCACCTACCACGGTTACCGCTTCTACCCAAGCAACTGATTTAGGTGGCGGAACTTTCGGTATTTTCTATAATTCTCTTTCTGGTAAATCTACACAAAAAGGTGGATAATTTAAATTAGTCAGTATGGGCGGTATACAGTTTTATTGTATACCGCCCATACTGTTTTTGTTTGATAGTTTGTGCCGATATAGTCTTTGGTATTAACTTTTTTGGAGTTTATTTTATGTCTTCTGTTGTTTCTTCAAGCACAGTAAAAAAGTCTGGGTTGTCCGGACGTAAAGCGGCATTCGTGTTCGCTATTGTTGCGGCTGTTGCTTCCGCTATTTTAGTATTTGCAATTATGAGTGCTGTTACTTCTAAGGAAACCTACTATGTTTTGAATCAGGATGTGCCTGCACGTACCTTGATTACACCTGACATGTTAGCTCCTGTAGAAACAAGTGCGGGTAGTGCACCTCAATCTGCGTTAGGTTTAAGTGATTTGGCTGAGAAATATTCTTTGTACTCTTTGAGTTCAGGGGATATTCTTACATCATCTAACGTGGGAGACCAAGTTGGTTTGGGTGCAGGTTTGCCTGAAAACTTTGTTCTTGCTTCCTTTATTGCTAACCCAAGTATCGCAGCTGGTGGTAATGTTAAACGTGGTGACTATATTGATATTATGGTTGTCGCTAATGACAGTGCTGTAACTGGTACTGAGGGAACTGCGGCTTCCTATGTATTACAACGTGTTCTTGTTGTTGACGCAACTTTGGACTTAGATTCTTATGATGGTGGTGAATCTACAACTGCTGACGGTTCTTCTGGCGCATCTGGTGCTTCTGATTCAAGTCAATCAAGTGTTGGTGGTACTGGTGCACGTAGTGGTATTCCTACAATGTTTACAGTAGGTTTAAGTCCTGAAAACGCAGCTATTTTAGCGGTTTCCACCAAATTTGAACTGTTTGTTGTGTTGAGTAGCGCTCAAACTGTGAACGAAGGAACAGTTCCTTCTACTAACGAAGTTCCTCCTGTTTCCTTGAACGGCATCTGGGGTAACCCTAAGAACGCTGGTGAAGGTACAGATCGTACTTTCGGTAACAGTGGTTCTGTAGATGCTCCTACTGGTGAAACTGGAACCGATGGAGACGGTGGTGTGTCTCGTCCTGACCCGACACCTACTGAAACTGGAACCCCTCCTGCTGAGGGTGAAGAATCCACTGAGGGTTAATTCTTAGATAATAAATTTGTGGCTGGAAGTTTCTTATGACTTCCAGCCACAAATTTTATGTACGTGTAGTTCTGCCGATAGGTTTAGTGAAGTCTTTTAGAGATTGTGTGGAGAATGGTTTTGCAAAAAGTTATTATAGTCGGGCCAGAAGTGGTCCACACGTTTTTCACTGAAACATATGTGGGTCAGTGGGATACGCAAGTTTCCGTTGAACGAGCTAATGATGTTTGGGACGGGTTAAGCAACAATACACTGTCACAAGAAAGTAACATTGTTATTTTCACTGATGGTTATTTCGATGACCCTAATTTCGCAAACGAATATGAAGATGTTGTAGAAGCTATTGCAGCTTTTGCGCCAGCGGCATTAGTTCTCGTTATGTTCTATAATTTAGCTAATTATGAACGTTTACAGCAGGACGTTGCTGAAAAGCAACGCTCATTAGGTCAACCAGAAATTGGTTTTTACCCCATAGATGTTACTGCTGATACGTCAGAAGAAATTTATAAAGCTCAGGAACATTACATGAATTATGTTGTTCCTTACCAAAATGCTGCCCCTGAGGATACAACTAACGATGTACATTATCCTCCTGTGGAAGATCCAGCAGCTACGGCTGATTATGGTTATGAAGAACAGATTCAACAACCCGTTTATTCTGAACCTCAACAACCTTCTAAAAAACGTGGTTTAATTGTAGCTTCAACATCTTCTAAAGGTGGTTCAGGTAAAACCACTGTGGGTATGTTAACTGCGTCAGCTTTTTACCACGCTTCTAAAGCCGCTGTAGACCAAGGTTTAAGAGAAGAACCTTTAAAAGTTTGTATCGTTGATATGGACATCCGTGACGGTCAGATTGGGTTTATTATTCAAAAATCTCAACCTACTGTTTTGAACTTGTATTCACAAGGTAAACAAGACGACGAAACAATTCTTCAACACATGATTCACGACCCTGGTATGGGGTTCTACGCTATGCTTGCTCCCAAACGAGCTCGTACAGCAGACTACCTAACACCAGATTTTTATGTTCATTTGATTGATAGATTATCTTATCTATTTGACGTTGTCGTTTTAGACACCAGCGTTGACTATACTGACGTTCTTCTTTCTAAAGTTGTGTTCCCTATGGCTAACGCTATTCTATTCGTAACAAACTTCTCTGTGGGAAGTATCTACGGTATGAATCGTTGGGTTGACGACGTTACAACACCTGTTGATAAAGGTGGTCCAGGTATCGCTTTAAGTAAAATTGGTGTAGTTGTCAACCAAGCTGGTGATGAATTCGGTATTGACCCTGAACTGTTGAGAGTTGCTACCGCAGGTGCTGAAATTCTTACTCGTATCCCTATGGATAATAAGGCTGTTATTTCAGCAAGTAACCAAAACAAGTTAAGTGATATTTTGAAATATCACGAAGGTATCTCTCCTTCTTACTATCATATTGTGAAAACTTTGATGCCTAACGAAATACTTGCAGACCCCCTAATTCAAGGCTACGGAGGTGGCGGTGCAGCTCCACCTGCTCCAACACCTAACGGTCCTTCTTCTTCCCCCGGTGGAGAAGGAAAGAAACGCCGGAAATTAGGTTTCGGAAGATAATATAACCCGAAAAGAATGTGGGAAGTTGATAAACGCAAAACCATCAACTTCCCACATTCTTTGTTTTTGGTTATAAGCCGATATAAGCAGTAAGATTTTGCAGGAGAATTATGCCTTTACCATCACGTCCCGGTTCATCAGATAACAACAATAATAATGATGAAAACAAAAATGAACTAAAAGGTCCCCCTATTATTCAGGGTGGAAGACTTCCTATCTCACGCCCTAACGCCCCTCAACAGCCTGTAGCTAAAGATGATTCTATTCCTTTATCTGCTCCCCCTGAAAAATTATCTCGTTCTCTTGACGCACGGGTAGGCTCAGGAGATGACTATACTAATCGTCGTAGAGATCTTTCTGGGGCAGAAGCTGGTACTTACCAGATGTTAAGTAATATTACTGCTGAAGAAGTAATTAATGCTTCTTATGACAAATCTTTCAAACGGTTAGAAGATGAAGTTAAAACTGTAAAAATTTGGTTGCAAGAATATATTACTGAGAATGGCTTAGTTGATAGAGTAGGTTCTGCGCGTTCAGAACGTGGTGAGAAACTTTATGAAGTTAAAAAAGTTCTTGATCAAATTCTTTTAAGATACTTTGCTCAAAATCCTTGGGGTAGCCAACAAGATGTTAACAAAATTACCAGCCTTGTTCTAAACGAAATATTAGGATATGGACCGTTAGAACCATTGTGGGGAGACAAAAGCATTACCGAAATTATGGTTAACGGGCCTCAAAGAATTTATATTGAGCGTCAAGGACGTATTCAGAGAGCGCGTGGTGTGCAGTTCCGTGATGCTAACCATTTGTTAGAACTTTGTCAACAGTTGTTACAACAAATTGGTAGAGTTTTAGATATTGCTCACCCTAAAGAGGACGGTCGTTTACAAGATGGTTCTCGTATTAACGCTACTCATCCTATTATTGGACCTGGTGGTCCTTATTTAACGATTCGTCGTTTCCCAGAAGAAGTTTTCACGTTAAGAACTTTGATTGAGAAAAACTCTTTTACTAATGAAATGGCAGAAGAAGTCGGGAATCTTGTTTTTCATAAATCTTCTATTATTGTATCAGGTGGTACAGGTAGTGGTAAAACAAGTATGCTTAATGCTCTCTCAGGTTGTATTCCTAATGATGAGCGTATTATTACTATTGAAGATAGTTTGGAGCTCAGAGTTCACCCGGACCGCCATGTTGTAAGTATGGAAACTCGTAAATCTCTTCAAGGTGAAGATTCCAAATCTACAGGTAACGTTACAATTCGTGATCTTGTAAAAAATGCTTTACGTCAACGTCCTGACCGTATTGTTGTAGGTGAGGTTCGTGACGGTGCAGCTTATGACATGTTACAGGCATTTAACACAGGTCACGAAGGTTCTATGTCTACTATTCACGCTAACAACCCTCGTGCCGCTGTTGAACGTCTTTCCAACCTTATCGCTCAGGTTGGTGAGCTTTCTTCTGACCAAGCATTAACTCTTATTTCTTCTGGTGTTGACTTGATTGTTCAAGTAGCGCGTTTTGAAGATGGTTCACGTCGTGTAAGCGAGATTGCAGAGATACCGTCTCGTGTAGAAGTTGTAGATGGAAAAGTTGTTCTCGAACCGATTACTTTATTTGAGTTCGTTCAGACAGGTACAACAGAAGACAACAAAATTGTTGGAGAATATCAAAGAGTTAATGATCTCTCTGATGATTTTGTTAAACTTCACCGTTTAAATAACAAAAGACGTTTATCTTTGGAAGAACTTTTGGAACTTTCTGACCTTCCTAAAGAAGATGAAGATAGTTAATTGTCAGCTTATTCTTTTGCCGATAGTATTGGGGAAGGAGCCTAAGGTTTTTATATGAATTCTCTTCAAGATTTTCTCCCCTTGCTTGTGGTTGGGTTAGCAGTCACTGTAGGGTTAACAGTGTTATTTCTTATATTTGGTATAACACGTATTTTCTCTAACAAAAAAGATGAAGAACAATTCCATAACTTGATTAATTCTTTAAATCAAAGTGAGTTGGAATTAGAGCGCGCTGATGCCAACCTTCCTGACCCTAAAACTTGGACTGGATATTGGGCCAACCTTACTATTAAAGCAGGGTTAAAAATTAATAATCAAACTACTCCTGGTTTGTTTGTTATGGGTCTAGCGGTTTTCTTAGGTGCCGCGGGATGGTTAGTTTGGCCTGGTGATGCGTTAGGCGGAATTATAGGTGCTTTTGTAGCATTATTTATTTCCCGAATGTTTTTAACCTCCAAAATTAAGGCACGTTTGTTGCTTATGGATAAACAATTGCCTAACCTTTTGTCAGGTATCCGTGCAAACTTGAAAGCTGAGTTAACACCGCAACAAGCTATCGTTAACCAAGCTAAAGAAGTTCCAGCACCATTAGGTGATGAACTACGTGTTCTTGTAGAAGAAATGCAAGTTGGTGTTACGTTAGATAATGCTTTACGTAACTTCGGTCAACGTGTTCCTTCTCGTGAAATTCAGTTCCTTGTAGCTGCTTTCCGTATTGCAATTAAATCAGGTACAGATTTGGATCCATTGATTGCAATTATTCAAAATATTGTTGTGCAACGTCAACGTATTGCTAACGCTTTGGCTGCGGCTGTTGCGCAAGCTCAACCTGCTACTTGGGTAACAGGTATTATGATTCCAGCCGCAATGATTTGGAGTTTCTATTCAAACCCAGAAAACCAAGCTTTCTGGACGACTGTTACAGGGTTGATTGTATTCGCCATAGTAGCTTTCTTCTACGCTCTTGGTTTGTTCCTGGTGCACAAGCAGATTGAGAAGGTGAAGAAATCCTAATGGACGTAGCACAAACTATAGGTTTACTTGCTTTAATGGCAGGTTTGACAGTATTCTTTATCTTCTATGCTATCTATGCCCCTGTGGTAGAAAAAACAGAAGAGAAGAAAGATTATCTCCCTGATTCTTGGGATGACCAAGCAGAACCAGAGATTGATTCTAATGACAGTATTGGTAAATATGTTCGTCCTGTTTTGAACAACTTTTTACCTCAGATGCCTCGTATAGCTTTGAGTGAAGAACGCAAAAAAGGGTTAGATACTTTAATTCTTAAATCTGGTAACCCTTGGCGTATTAACGCAGAAGAGTTTATTGGGTTGCAAATTGCTTTCGCTATCGGTGGGTTGCTTTTCAGCTTACTTGTTATTAGCACGGGTTATATCCCTTCCCAATTTATTCCACCTTTCATTTTACCTATTTTCTTCGCAGCAGTAGGTTATGCTTTACCTTATAGCCGTTATAACAGTGACCGTCAAGCAAGAACAAAAGCTATTGAAAAAGAACTTCCAGAAGCACTTGACTTGTTGACAATTACATTGGCTACAGGGCAATCTTTTGAATTTGCGTTAGAAGGTGTGCAAGCTCAACTGCCAGAAGGTCTTTTGAGAACCGAATTAGGTAAAGTAGTTGTGGAACTCCAAGCTGGTGTTACATTAGAACAAAGCTTCCGTAATTTGACACGTCGTTTTGACAGTGAAGATCTGGAATCTTTCACAAAAGCTGTAACACAAGCAACTCAATTGGGTAGTGATGTAAGTCAGACTTTGCAACAACAAGCAGATTACGTTCGTTCTAACTATGAAGCACGGTTGCAACGTATGATTGCTCGTTTGAACACAACGTTGTTCATTCCTCTGGCTATGACAATGCTTCCAGCGTTCATGCTTATATTCATCGCCCCAACAATGTTCCAACTTTCAGGTTACCTATAAAATCTATTTTCAGGTTATTTTAAGTACAAGAACCGATATCTATAAATAGGGTAGAAAAAATTATGATTTCTTATTTACGTAATAAAGTTAAATTGTCTGGCAACAAGACAGACCAAGAAACCGGTGCGTCTGATTTAGTCGTAACGCTGTTTATGATACCTTTATTCGTGGCTATCCTTTTTGCTATCGTTGACGTTTCTACCTACTTCCAAACCAAAACACAAGTACAAAACTTTACTCGCGATGGAGCTCGTATGGTAGCTTTGTTGGGTGGTTCAGAGTCATCTATTCCTCTAAACAGACAAAAGTTTGGTGGTACTGGTGTTAACGTTGCATCATATGTAAGAGAAAAACTTGTTGATGGTGAAGGAAACTGTAAAATTTCTGGTTGTTCCGCACCACCAGTTGTTACTTGCACCCCAGGTGTAGCACGAAACCTTAACGACGATGCAGTATGTACAGTAACCTACCATTACAGAGGTGTAGGTGGACAGTTGACAGAAATGTTAGGTTTTGGTGCAATTACAGGTAACACTATCGTTGCATCCGAATCCTTCAAAGTCGAGACATCATGGTAATAGATTTCATAAAAAAACTTAAAGGAACGAAACACGTTCAATCAAAAGATAACGGCAACACCATTGTCTTTTATATTATGTTGTTTCCTGTAGTTTTTGCAGCTTTTGGTTTAGCTATTGATACAACAGTAGCTACGTTCACACAAACAAGTTTGCAATCTAATCTAGATGCGGCAACACAGTCTGCCTTGTCTCGCGCTGTTAATCCTGGTGCGGGTGCAGATACTCAGTACAGACCGTACTTGGACCCAAATGTAACTTTAAATAATACAATAAACATTTACGATTTTAACCGTATAGGCACTAAAGAACAACCTTTTGTTCAATGTCAAACATCTATAACAACAGCAAGCGAAACGACCGTAGTTTCTCCCCGTTTAATCAACCCGTCAGTATCTCGTTGTGGTTTTACTTTAAACGATTTTAAAATAGATAACACATATCGTTATTCAACTTTGAAAATTAATATTGTCGAAAAATCATCTCCAATCTTCTTACGTTACGTAGGTGTGGAGGAGTTTAAATATAATTTGTACTCCGAAGCTCGTATAACATACGCAAGAGGATAATAGTAAGTTGGTTACGCCGATATCTTCTATGAACGTTTAACGTAATATATAGAGGATATTAAAAACTATGCCACTACCATCTCGTCCAGGTCTGCCAGAAGAACCACGTAGAGTACCCAGTTTTGGCGAACCTCAGCAACCTCAGGTTCCTACTTTTACACCCCAAGTTCCCAACCGTCCAACTACTCCGCCGGTTCTACCTTCAACTTTAGAACAACCTCCAGGTTATTTTGAACGTGAAGAAACACCCGTCATACCTATTGAAACTTATGAAGAAGTTCCAGAATATTATGATGAAGAAGAATATGAATCATCAGATGACGAAGGTGGGTTAGACGACGATGAAGATTTGGATGCGGAAGAGAAAAAACGCGCTGATATTCTTCGTTCTTTAAGCCCCAGAGCCAAACAATCTGCTCAGTTGCTTCTTCAAAGAATAAGCGACGATAAAAGCAGTGAAGTTTTAATGAACGGACCTAAAAATATTATGGTCAAGGAAAACGGTTCTCGTTTGCTTATCAATGATATTCAATTTGAAAGTGTGCAAGAATACCACGATGTTATCAATGCATTAATTCTTCACGATACTGATAGTCCAGATCGTATTGGTGACTCAGGAAACGGTGATCATCTTATTGAAGGTCAATTAGAGTTACCTGACTATGACAATCCTGATAATCCTCCTTTGTTTGCTCGTGTTCACGTCTTGACTCCTCCTGTTGTTAAAGCAGCTAAGGTTACTATTGCTAAAAAAGCGAAACGTTCTTTCCGTATCGATGATTTCGTACAAAGAGGAACTATGTCTCCACAAATGGGTGCTTTTTTGAAAGCTTGTGCTCGTGGTAAAGCAACTATTGTTTTTTCTGGTTTAAGTGGTGCTGGTAAAACAACTCTTATGGAAGCTATGAGTTACGAGTTTGACGAGAATGACCGTGTTGTTGTTATTGAAGATACCGCTGAGTTACGTCTACCTGTCTACGACGTTGTTCCGTTGCTTGCTACTTCACGTAAACCAGGTCAAGAAGCATCTGAAATTGTTACTCTTGAATGGTTGGTTGCACAAGCGAACCGTATGAGACCAGACCGTATTATTGTTGGTGAGTCCCGTGGTGGAGAGTTTGCAGAGTTCCTAACAGCAGCTAACTCTGGTGCTGACGGTTCTATGACAACAATTCACGCATCTGGTCCGAGACATTCTTTGGAAAAAATGCGTTTGTTAGCGATGAAATCCACAACATCACGTACAGAAACTTCTGTTACTCGTGATATTGCTTCTACAATTCAAGTTATTGTTCAGATGGGGTTGATTGATGGTCAACACGTTATCACTCATATTGAAGAAGTAAGCGATACCATCACTGGTACTGGTGCTATTTCTTTACAACCATTGTATGAGTATGACAGAGTAAGCCGCCGGTTCGCGGTAAAAGGGCGTCCTTCTGAGAAGCTTACTAATTTCTTGTTAGGAAGAGGAGTAAGTATCGAACGTGCTTGGTTTGACCGTATGCAATAAAACAAACCAATTTTATAGATAAGAGATTTACGATTCAATATGGCATCACCGATTACATCAAGAACTAATGCTGAACCGTTATCTCTTGACCTTCTGAAAGAACATGTTCCTGTTGTAAAGCAAGGTCAAGAGGCGATACGGTTACTTGATGATCCCACCGTAGAAAAAACGTCTGAAGAACTGCTTGATCTTCACAGACAAAAACGTGCTGGGTCAAAATCGCAAGAGATCCTTATCATTTCAGCGTTGCCTTTGATTAAAACTATTGCTTCAAAAGAGTTTCAGAGAAGAAAAGCTTGGTCTTCTCGTATTTCTTACGATGATATCTTACAAGAAGCAATTGCTGGTTTTATTCGTGGGTTGTTTTCTTACGATGAGACAACCGAACATAACTCCCCTACTAACTATTTGGGTATGTGGATTACAACAAGTATAAGACGTAAAGTGGAATCAATGGAACACGATTTTGCTATCCCTTATGAAGTTGTAGAGAGAGCTCGTCGTATACGTGCTGTGACGAGTCGTTTAGCGAATGAATTATCGCGTAACCCTACTGATGAAGAAATTCTGGATGGTTTAAACACACCTGCGGCAGCGGGAACCAAGACAAAATGGACTACCCAACCAGAATCTAATGCTCGTACATCAAAACAGTACACTCAGGAACATTTGGATGAAGCAAGAGCATTAGCTGTTAAAAGTTATGGGTTGGCAAGTTATGAGACTCCGACTAATGATTCAGAAGAAACATACGAAAAAGCAAGTAGTCCTCTTACAGCAGAAAGCTCTGAAAATACTAATTCATATGAAGAGAACGATTTAGCTCGTTCTCGTTTAGAGTTTTTCACTTCTGCTTTCATCCAAATGAAAATTGGTTCAAAGCAACAAGATATCATTTTACGTTTTTTTGGTATGGGCGAATACTCTTCTCCTCAAACACAGAAAGAAATTATTCAGAACACAGCATTACCTCCTCGTTTCGTAAAAGCGGTAATTACCTCATTCTCTACGTATATGCCTAAAAAAGGTGGCATTTTTCATCATCTTATATTGAACACTTCACCGGAACTGGTAGAAGATTTGGAACTTGCTTGGCTATATTCTGTACTAGGTGAATGGCCTAAAGACGTTTCCAACCCTGTGCCACCCCCAGGTATTCTAAGTCAAACACATACGAAAACAAGCCAAAAAAACTTGTGATATTTTATTGTGTGTTAAACTCTAAACAAGTTAAGAATTACTTTTATGTCTAAGAAACGTAACCGAAACAGTCGGAAAAAACATATACCCAGTACCGTCACAGAAATGGACTCAGAAACCACTGTGGAAAGCGCTGAGAGCGCCCCTGAGGCGATAGAACCCGCTTATCCTGTTCCTGTTGCACGATGGGAGATACTGCCTTTAAATGAAGATTCAGACCAAACTATGCTGGTCACTTATGATGAAGAAGGTACTCCGCTAAATTATCTTATTCTGACAGAAGAGTATGCTGGTGGTTTAGTTACAGCATTAAATAATGAATTAGGTTTAGTTGTATCAACCCCTGACGAATGGGTATTCAAAGTGCCTGAGGATTCTAAAGAACCTCCTAAACTTCATTTCTTGTCCCACGGTGCGATAACAGCTTCTGTGCCTTTAAGCGAACCTTTACTTAAAGATCTTATGCCTAAACTTTTAACCGTATATGATCCTCGTAAAAAAGAAGCAGGATCAATAGTGCCTTGGATTAACAAACACAGAATCAAAACTGGGTTACTAATAATGCTCTTAGTTGGAACTTTGGGGTATGGTACTTTTACCTACTTTTTCTAAGGAACAAACATGTTAAAAAAACATTTAAAACAAGCTCGCATCGATCCTAATAAAAAACTATTTGTCAAATGGGGCAAGAAAATAAGTATTCTTGCTGGTGGTGTCAGCGCCATATTTGCTGTCAGTTACATAGCTTTATTCATAGCAAACAAAATTTTGGAACCGTTGGACACTGACCCAGTTTCACATGACTTCTAAAACAGGAGATAAAATATTTTGTCCTACAGCTAACCAAGCTAAAACCCAAAATATCGGAGTCAACAATGTAAAGAATAGCGCTATACCCGCTAATTTTGAACGGTAGACAATAATGTTCCATATGGATTTAGTTAAGTTAGCCACCCACCAAATTGAAGCAACAAAAATTGCGCCATAAACAGCTAAGTTCAAATATTTAAAGTTCTGCCAGACAGTTGGTTCTACCAGGGGTACTAAAGCAAATACTGTCAACAATGGTAACAACATAAACGCCAGCGCCGAAAGTAAAGGTAAGCTTAAACCGTGAACTCCTTGCACAGGATTTAAAGGTTTAAGCTTACCTAATTTTAATGTATCTTCGTTTTTTATACTTCCAATAAAATCTTTTTCTGGCTCTTCAAGAAATTCTGCTTTCACAACAGTTGATTTATTTATTTTAATTGGAGCTTCACTAAATTGTGGAGGCAAAGCGGGCATTATGAGGTATCCTATCTATATTCGAATATATCGGATAGTTACCTTTGACCATCCCAACTGAGCAAATTCATCATAAACTCTCCTTGCTCAACAGCATCATCAAGAGCATTATGAGTATGCGGTAACTTAGAAAATAGTTTGCGTGGCATTCTGGCTTTTACAGAATCTGCAATCAATTTCTTCGCCCGAGAACTATATTCAGTCTTCATATCTAAATGTTTAGAATGACCGAAAGGAGACTGTAATCCAGAGAAATTGATAATGTACCAATAAGTCCACATCCAGTCAAAACCTAATGGGTAAGCGCTAAAAACGATTTGATTTGTTCCGTGAGTTTCTTTTAAACCGTTAACCCAGTTAACAAATCGTTCCATAGCGTCTTCAGGGGTTTCTCCATTTTTTATAAGATGTTCTCTATCCAAACCGCTAACAGCAGCCGCTTCGGGAATAAAGTTGTCTGAAATTGGCTTTAATTCCGCATAAAATTTATTATCGTCATTTGTAGTTTCAAAACGAACAATAGATCCATCAGCATTTCGGTAACCAGCGAGGTATGCCCCTAATGAGGAAAGAGAATAAGGACCAGGAATTGGCCCATCCGCTTCAATGTCAATACTTAATAAAAGTTCTTTTTTCATAATGTTTTCCTAAAATTTTTAATTGTTTTAATATCGGTAAAATTAGTTTACAGCTTCTACAATTGGGTGCATAAGAACACTGGGCACATCAACGAGTGAGAAAACAGCAACTGAGCTGTCCGCAGGAAGGAAGGCTTGATAACCGTTTTCGCTTACAATATGAAACCAGCCTACACCGTAAAGAACCCTGTCCCAATAGTTTGAACCATCGTCATAAACAACTTTGTTATCGATGATTTGGGTTTTGACTTCTGGTTCGTAATTTTTAGGTAGATTAACGAAAGATATACGATTCTTTTTGATTACTTTAAGTAAGCTTTTAAGATCATTTTCGGTAACAATAGTTACGCTAAGTTTAGGTAAGCGAGGTTCTAATGTGTAATCTACCATATTAGTAGCATAGCACAGTTTGTTTCATAAATCAAAGGTCATTGAATTTTAGTTAACGCTTCAGCTATGAAATGAGTCCATAAAAGCAACCAAGATACACCCCAAATTGCAGGAGTTATTAAGCTTAAAAATAAAGCTGCTTTAGAAGATTTAGCTTGACTTAAAGCAATGTCCCACACAGATGCAGTAACATTACCAGCCCACCAAACAAATAATCCTAATAGCACACCAAACCCTATAGTAGGGTAGTAAGGCATTAAACCTGCTGGTGGATTAGTAATTATATTAGGAAAAAAGTATATAATTGCTACAAAGATATAAGGTACAACAAGTAAAATTAGAGTTGAAACAAGTTCTCCACCTTGAAACTTATCAGTCCAAATACTGGGTTTCTTGTTCTTACCTAAAGAGCTAAAAGAAGACATATTTTTCCTTATGTTTTATTACTATATGGGCTCACATTTGTGGTAGCATATTCATATGAAGTTTTTAAAAATTTACCACTGGGCTTACAAATCTCAAGCCCACAAACATATCTATGAAAATCTTAAACGTTGTTTGAACAATGTTATTTTATTCAGTGTTTTAGGTCTTATTAGTTTATTCTTTCTGCCAACGGGAATTGATTTTCCTTTATTCATTATTTTTAGTGGTATCGCCATTTTCAACAGTTATAAGTTAGGTGTTTATCAAAGACTGGGAGAAATTCATTTCATTGAAGATGTTGGACCAGAAGTAGAATATATCCGTTAACATAAAGAACCCTCCCAGAGAATTCTCTGGGAGGGTTCTTTATGTTTCATCTTACGTTTTACGTTTCGATAAGGTCGTAAATGGAGAAGATAGGCATATACATTGCGATAACCATACCACCAACTACAGCACCCAATACGATAAGCATTAGAGGTTCCATAAGGCTACTCAATGATTCTGTCATAGTGTCGACTTCTTCATTATATGTTGCACTGATACGTTCCATCATTTTAGGAATTTCACCAGCATCTTCACCAATTGCAAGCATTTCTACAAGCATTTTCGGGAAAATAGGGTGTTTATCTAATTGTGGAGCGATAAGTTCACCTTGCGCTACTCCTTTTTTAACGTCTGCCAGAGCGTCTTCAAGTACAGTTGAACCAGATGTTGAACCTACGATATCAAGTGTTTGCATAATAGGTAGACCAGCATCTAATAGAGCTCCAAAGTTTTGACTGAAACGAGCAATAGCAATTTTTTGTACAAGTTTACCAAAAATTGGTGCTTTCATTTTAATAGGATCTACAGTTCTACGGATACTATCACGGTGTTTGTTTTTGTTCCACCAGAACACCAGAGCTATAATCACAATGACCGTAGGGATACCACCTACTTTAATGAAGTCTGATGCAGCTACTAAAATTTGTGTTGCAACAGGAAGCTCACTACCAAAACTACTGAACATCTCATCGAAGATAGGAACAATGAAAAGAAGCATGGCGGTAACAAGAATAGCCGCTAAGCCAAGTACGGCTACAGGGTAAGTCATAGCTGATTTGATTTTCGATCTCAATCTAACATCAGCTTCTAATGTTTCTGCGATACTTCTCAGGGTTTCTGTAAGGAAACCACCTGCTTCACCCGCTTTAATCATAGCTGCTACTAAAGGAGCGAAAACTTCTGGGTGTTTTGACACAGCGTTACCTAATGTTAACCCTGTGTCAATGTCACGACGAATTGTTGTTAATGTTGCTTTAAAAGTTGGGTGTGTTTGTTGGTCTCTTAAAACGTCAAGGCTTCTGGAAATTGGAATACCTGCTTCGTTCAAAGTCGCAAACTGACGAACGAAGAGAGCAACCATTTTAGGTTTAACTCTACCTCCACCACCAATGCTGATATCTTTTTGTAAAGCGCTTTTTTCTTTAACTTCTAATACCGCGTAACCGCGTTCCATTAACGTACCACTAACCATTTGACGGTTAGGGGCTTTCGTTGTTCCTTCAATAATACGTCCTTCATTAGAACGTACTTTATATGTGTATTCTTGTAGTTGTGGTGTAGCCATTATCTTGATTGTCCCCCAAGCTCTTGCTGACGGCGACGAATCTTAGTTACTGCTACTTCCCCACCTAACTGTTCGTAGAACTGTTCTGGGTTGGTAGAGCGACTTGCTCCTTCATCAACAGCTATTTTATCTGCTTTAACAAGGTCTGTTAAACTTTGGTCAAGTGTTTGCATACCTTTAGCACGTCCTGTTTCCAATGCAGAACGAATTTGTTGTTCATTACCTTTACGGATAAGTGCACGAATAGATGGTTCTCCTTTAAGGATTTCCATAGCAGCTACACGTCCTTTGCCGTCAAGTGTTTTCAAAAGTGTTTGACATACAATACCCTGAATTGTAGCCGCAAGCTGTGCACGCACTTGCTCTTTTGACCCATCGGGGAAACTGTCAATGATACGGCTCATAGTTTCAGCCGCAGATTGGGTGTGAAGCGTACCGAACACAAGGTGACCTGTTTCAGCTGCGGTAATTGCAATAGAAATTGTTTCTGGGTCACGCATCTCACCAACAAGAATAATATCAGGGTCTTGACGGAGAGCTCGTTTCAAAGCTTCGGGGAAGCTTTTAGTATCTTCACCAATTTCACGTTGTGTAATTAAAGACTCTTTATTTTCGTGAACGAACTCAATAGGGTCTTCAATGGTCAAAATGTGATCTCTACGAGTACGGTTGGCAGCGTCAATAATAGCAGCTAATGTTGTTGATTTACCAGAACCTGTAGGACCCGTAACCAGAACTAATCCACGAGGAAGTTTAGCGAATTCGGCAAGTCCTTCTGGCATACCCAATTGTGCTAAAGATTTGATTTCGTTAGGGATAACACGAATTACACAACGGAATTGACCACGAGCTTGTGAAACGTTAACACGAAAACGTGAACGCCCAGGAATTGAATGAGCTAAGTCCATTTCATGTTCACGCAAGAAACCAGCTTGCTTATCTTCAGACATAATAGCAAAAAGCATTTCCTGAATTTGACGACTGGACAAAGGTTGGTAACCAGGTACCTGTTCAAGATCTCCACGGATACGAATAAGCGGAGGCATACCAGACGCTAAATGAAGGTCAGACCCGCCTACGTTAAGCATTTTAATAAGTAACTCATCTAAAGTAATTTCACGAACTTCAATTTCGGATTCACGAACTTCACTTTGACCATATTGTGGTGCCACAGGTGCCGGACCTACAGGTTGTGCTGGAATATTAACTGGACGTGCTGGTTGCCGAGGAACACCTGCACTTTGTGGTCGAGGTTTATTTTTCCAAAAATCGCTTAAATCTTCTGACATAATTATGCTACCACCCTTGTAATTTCTTGTAATGTTGTAATACCTTGGCCTGCTTTTAACAAACCGTCGTCTTTAAGGCTAACCATTCCTTCTTCAACCGCAAGAAGATGGATTTCAAGTGATTTAGCGCCTTTAATAACAGCCTCTTCTAAGTTTTGACTCATAAGAAGAACTTCGTGAATAGCTGCACGACCTTTATATCCTGAACCTCCGCACGCTTTACATCCTACTGGTTTGTAGAATGCGGTTGCTTGTCCAGGAAAAATTCTCTCCCAAAGCCCTCTATCGAAACCGGCTCCATCAAGTTCAACATCAGATGGTGTCCATTCTTCTTTACATTTAGCGCATAGACGACGGATAAGACGTTGAGAAACGATAGCTTCTACAGTTGAACCTGTAATGAATGGTTCAACTCCCATATCACCCAAACGAGTTAACGCACTGGAAGCATCGTTCGTGTGAAGTGTGGAGAATACCATGTGACCAGTCATACCGGCTTTCATAGCGATATTTGCCGTTTCACCGTCACGGATCTCACCAATAAGAATAACGTCAGGGTCAGCACGTAGAACTGTTCTAAGAACTTGTTCGAAGGTTAGAGGATGTTTAACTTGAACTTGTGTGATACCAGGAAGCTGGTACTCAACTGGGTCTTCAGCGGTAATGATGTTAATATCAGGATTACTAATTTCGTTCAAAGCAGCGTATAGTGTTGTTGATTTACCAGAACCTGTAGGGCCTGTTACAAGCAAAACACCATATGGTTTAGTTGCCGCTTTACGGAAACGAGCAAGGTTCAGGTCGGAGAAACCTAAATCAGTTAAAGCTAAACGAGCGGAAGAGTTGTCAAGAATACGCATAACAATTTTTTCACCAAAAATTGCTGGTAGTGTTGCCACACGGAAATCTATAGGGCGACGGTTAACTTCATATTCTAATCTACCGTCTTGGGGGGTTCTTGTGTTAGAGATGTCTAAGTTAGACATAATTTTTACACGAGAAACAATTTCAGGGATAATTTCAATAGGTGCAGTAGCGACTTCTCTTAAAATACCATCAATACGGTATCTGATAATCAAAGCATGCTCTTGGGGGTCAAAATGTATATCAGAAGCTTTGTCTTTAACCCCGTTTTGAAGCACAAGGTCTACGAAACTTACAACGCTACTTTCTCCTGTAATTTCTTCGGGTAAAATTTCATCGTTTACGGTAATTTCTTCTTGCTTATCATTTCCGTATAAACGAGAGAAATCTCCGTCATTACGGTACTGTTGGTCAATGGCACGAATAATATCTTTACGGTTAGCTACGGTGAGGATGACCACACCTACTTTTGTTAATCTACGTAAGTCCCCTTTAAACTGTACGCTTTTTGCTTTCTCAATGGGAACAGCAATATATAGCGCTCCGTGATTGTAAGCATAAGGAAAAGCAACCAATTCTCTTGCTGTTTTGGGATCAAGGTGACGCATTGCTTCTGGATCAATGTCAATATCATCAAAACGCACATAATCTAAGCCGTAAAAGTTAGCGATGTGTTCAATAGCTCTTTCTGGGTCAGGAACTGCACCCGAATCTGTTAAAGCTCTGGTGGGTGTTACGCTATGGATCTCTGAATACTCAAGAATTTGTTCTTTTTGTTCTTCGGTGATGTATTTTTCTTCTAGAAGAAAATCCAAGAGAACGCTTTTAATTTCTGACATATATTACCTCTAAAACACTATCGGCATTTTTAGTATGAACTTACGCGGTTTATCGGGGAAACGGACGATATCATGTAAGATATGACAGTTCCAGAAGAGAATCCCAAAAAAGAAATTTTAGCTTACCTTTTTACAGCGGTTAAGGAGGGAGCATCGGACATACATTTCATCTCTGGTAAAAAACCAGCTTTACGTATTAAAGATAAACTTATCTCCGTTGGTCAACACACTCCAACACCAGAAAAACTTAAAAAAATGCTTCTTAGCTTGATGAGCGAAGATAAACGAGAAGCATTTGCTAAAGATAAAGAATTAGATTTTGGTTTACAAGTGCCAAATATTGGACGTTTCCGTGTTAATATTTTTACTGCTTTAAACGAAACAGAAGCTGTTTTTCGTGTTATTAAAGACCACGTACCAGGTAACGCAGAATTAGGTTTACCTGATGTTATCAACAAGTTGGCGTTAAAACACGATGGTCTTGTTTTAGTTGCAGGAGCAACAGGTTCTGGTAAATCAACAACATTAGCGGCGATGATTGATTATATCAACACTAATGAAAATAAACGTATCATAACTGTTGAAGATCCTGTAGAGCTTATCCATAAAAACAAAAAATCTATTATCTCTCAAAGAGAAGTTGGTCAAGATACCGCATCTTATGAACGAGCTCTAAAATCTCTTATGCGTCAAAACCCTGATGTTATTCTTATTGGTGAGATTCGTGACCGTGAAACTGCCGACAGTGCCTTACAAGCCGCTCAAACTGGTCACTTGGTGTTATCTACCGTTCACGCTTCTTCCGCAAGTGAAACCATTGACCGTTTCGCAGGTCTATACCCTATGGATGAACGTCCTATGGTTAAAAGGTTACTTTCCTATTCTATTGAAGGTGTTATCGCTCAGAGACTTATTGTTGATATCAACAATAAGAAAATTCCTATTATGGAAATTATGACAGGTTCGAAACGTGTACGAGACAGCATTTTAGGTGATGCCAATGGTGAACCCACTCGTGAGTCTCTTCACGATGTTATTTCATCTGAAAGCATCAACGGCATGCAAACTTTGGATCAATATATCGCTTCATTAGTTGTGCAAGGTCAGCTAACGGCTGAAAAAGCAATTAAAGAAGCCGCTTCTCCTCTTTGGATGAGACAGCACCTTCAACAAAGAAGTCTTCTATAAACTTTTAATAATATGAAGGGGGCAAGAACTAAAATTAGTTCTTGCCCCCTTCATATTATTAAAAGTTTTAACCTTCGGTTGTTTCTTCCTCTGTTACAGGTTGTTCAGCTTGTTCAGCTTGTTCAGCCTGATTGTCAGCCGGGGTGGTAATCGGTCTGAATAGATAACCTTTAGCGGACATTGAAAGGACAACGTTTCCGTTATCATCCGTCATGCTTGCTTGGCTAATTACGACTACACGAGGCATTTCATTGATGTAATTCAAGAATCCTTGAATTTGTTCAGGTGTGCCAGATAAACTTAATGAAATAGATACTTGAGCGAAACCTTCACCGAAAGAAGTTTGTGCTTCTGGTGTGGCGGGGGTTGATTCTGCCCCTCCATCTGCGCTCTCAACAGGTGCTTCTTCGGCAGGTGCTTGTGTAGCAGCGCCAGCGGCGGGGTCTCCTACAATTAATTCTGGTGGAGAGAAGTTAATTGAAGTTACTTGATTAGCAGGAATCCCTTGGGAACTCGCACCTTGTACGATAAGACTCAATAGATTCTGCACCCCACCTTCGGAAGGGAACTGTTCACTAAGTTCAGCGTCAATCTGTTGAACTTGTGGAAATTGGGTTTGTGCTGTTTTCAAAGAAGAAATTCTTGATTCCATAGTTTCTACTTCTGTCTTAGCTGAATCAATAGCTTCTTGTGAAGTGTTTACCCTGTCGAGTGTGGGCATTACAGAGTAGTTGAAACCCAACCCAGCGATAGCTAAACATCCTACTGCACCTAAAGCAATAACATATTTTTTAGTTAAGATAAAAGCCATAATTTATTCTCCTGCCCCACATTCTGATGTTAGGGTTGTTTCCAACTCGGTTAGAGTGTCATTTATCGTTGTGTCATCTGCTGGTAAGCGTTGGATGATTACTTCTTCTATAGAAGTGATTGCTGTGTCAATATCACCAGTAGCGCAAGCGTTAACAGAGATACCATCAATTTCAACTAAGTTCTCTTCTGTTAATGTAGGAACTAATGTTTGTGCTTGATTAGTTACGGCAGATACGTAGGAAACTGTGTCAATGTTGCCTTCGCCAACGTTTTCTCCGTCTGCGGCAGCTTGTGTTGATAACATGTCATCAATAGATAATTCTAATTCGCTATATTGATTTGAGTAAAGTGCTGTTGTGAAAGAGATTGTAGCGCTGAAAGTTACTCCACCGTTATCACCTGTTGAAACGGAAGAGATGAAAGGACGAACATATTTAGAAGTTCCGTCACCATTTTGTAGAGAAAGTAAGTTATCTACTAACACGTTTACGTCTGTAGAAGCTCCTGCCCCACCTGTCATTTGAATACAACCAATAATGTTTTCTGGTTCGCTGAAAACGTCAGGGTTAATACAGCTTCCTTCACCATCTTGTGTTACAGAAAGAGCGTCAAAACTTGTGTTACTACTGTTGCTTGCGTTAGATAGATCTGCATATAAGCTACCGTAGTTTACGTCCTCTGCCACTTCTTTGCTTAAAGTGGTACGTTTGTTACTTACAGCAGTTTTATATTCTTCGTAAGGTGATAGTGTTACTACCTCTGTAGTCAACGTGTTTTTCTGTTCAGTCAGAGCAGCCAGATCTCCATCAAGTTTAGCGGTGTATGCAAGACCACCAGCGTAAACTAACCCGAATACTGCGGCGACACCAATTGCAACTCCTACAGCTTTACGTGCAACACCTTTAATTTCATACTTTTCAGTAAGTTCAGCAGGAATTACGTTAACTTTAGGTAGTTTAGGTGTGTATGTGAACGTTTCAGGATCAATTACTGGTAAAGGTTTCGGGGCTTTTTTACCAATAGTGATACCGAATATTTTTTGTTGTTCTGGATTACTTTGTTTCATCTTGTCCCACAATAAGTCCGAATAAAGCAGCATATACGTGCTGGTTTATAACCATTTCTTCGGGTAGTTTACCGGCGTAGTTTTCAAAAGGTTGAATAACTGTTGTAGGTACTCCCAATTCTGCTTGAATACGTCCAAGAAGAGTATGTAAACCTGCTCCACCACCAGAAAGGATGATACGGAAAGGTGTTGAATCAGTGAATGCATCTTCAAGGATATCTCCAATGTGTCCTACAAGGTTAGTCACTTCTCGAGAGATAATACCTGCTGCGGTTTCTTTTTGTGCGTTGGAGAAATCTGAATATTCAACTTCTCTCACGCTTCCGTCCTCTTCAATAATTGTTTGACGAAGTTGGTTACGGTGTTCCGCTGGTACACTGAAGCTTGTTTTAAGAAGTTCTGCTTCAATAAGAGAAACACCAATAGTTCCAGCAATTTCGGCTGTTACACGAGTTCCACCTAAAAGAGGGGCAGAGTTAATATAGTAAGGTTGGTAGTTGCGGTGGACAACAATTGTTACAACTTCTCCACCGATTTCAATTGAAACAACATTAGCGTTTTCTGGAATGTCATTAGTAGTTGTTGTTGCACGGATAAGTGCAAGAGGAAGAGCGTCTATTACGTAAGGACGTAGACCAGCTGCTTCTACAACTTTGTTGAAAGAATCAACATAAGTTCTTTTTACAGCAGTGAGAACGATAAGTTTTTTATGTTCAGGAGCCGCATCAGGTTTATTGTCTGGCTGTCTGAAATATTCTGTTAATGTGTGAGCTCCATAGTAAAATTCGTCTGAATCTCCTAAAAGAACGTCATCTTTAATGTAGTAACTAAGAACCTTTGGTAGGTCTTCATCAGTTACCCAAGGTATTTCTTTAATACGGGTGTCTAAAGCATCGCCACCAGACATTGACACAACATATTTGCTGGAAAACTTTGCTTTACCCCAAATCTCTTTTAGAGCTTTTGTTAAATCGTCAGCATTTACGATTTCACCAGAACTAATAACATCTGATGGTAAAGGTAAAGAGAAGACTTTTTTAATCTTTGGGGGTTTACCGTTTTTAATTTCAGCTTCCACTGCACGGATTTGTGTTGCCCCCAGGTCTAAGGCCACTATTGTACTCGTCATAACACTAATGTTATCGGCAAGAAATGAAAAAGTCGTTTAAAAAATTTTACTTTTTCCTGATTTTTAGGCGATATAAACTTTAACGTCGTAGTCATAAGACAAGATAAAGGAAAATAAGTTGATAACGGTTAAAGATTTGAAAGTAACATTCAACGGTTTCGTTGCAGTAGATAATATTAACTTTGAAGTAGCACCTGGTCAAGTTGTTGGAATTTTAGGTTCCAATGGTGCTGGTAAATCCACCACTATGAAAGCTTTAGCAGGAATTATCAGACCTGGTTCAGGTGAAATCGTTGTTGATGGTCACACTTTAACATCTTTGCAAGAGGAAGAGAAAGCAAGAGAAGTTATAGGTTATTGTCCAGATGTTGGAGGTCTTATCACAGGTAACACTCCTCGCGAACATATTCAACTTTTGTTAAGCTTGCACGGTCGTGAAAAAGATTACGATTTAGGTCTATATTTAGTTCACGAAATTGGGTTAGATAAATTCCTGGATACACCAGTAGGTGGTTTCTCACACGGTATGAGTCGCAGGTTGAGTGTTATTCTTGCAACATTAGCGTCACAAAAAGTTTTAATCTTAGACGAACCCTTTGACGGCGTAGATCCTATTGGGGTTGATGCTATTGAGAAAATTATTCAAGAAGCAAAACGAAACGGATTAGCTGTTATTGTTTGTACTCATTTGCAGTCTATCTTAACAAGAGTGGTTGACGATTTGGTAATTATGAAACAAGGTAAGATTGTTGATCGCTTACCCGCTTCGGAACTTGAAGGCCCTGATGGAGAAGCACTATACAAAAAGATTCTGGAAACATCAGGTGCAACAGATGTTCCTGACGTTTCCACTGAACATCACTCTGTGGAGGGTAATGAAGTATGAAACCCTTAATTGTTGGGTTCTCAGACAGTCTTAATATTCTTGCTTTCAAATGGCGAGGTATAAGAACTAACCGCAATAAAGTATTTTTGTTTGCTGGTTTGTTATTTGCTCTGCTTTTAGTTATTGGTGCTGCTTTCACCGGAACTGTTTTGCGTACAATTATGAGTGCGCCTTCTCAGGCTGGTCAAGGTCAGATACAGAATACATTAGTTTTGTGGTTAAATATTTTCCTTTCAGACAATGCTGAGCTTGCGGCAGGTGGTGTTTTCTGGGCTCTCGTTGGTGCAATCATATTCATACCTTTAGTAGGATATTCTTTCGCAAGTATAGTTCCAGAAGGTGACTTAGTTTCTATTAAGAAAACTGATTACCACAAAATTTCTGATAGTATTCTTCTACAATTCGTTAGTACGATTTCTTTCGTGCAAGCAATCGTACTAACAGCATTGACTTCTATATTTACATTAGATTCTCCGACCCCAGGATTAGGTATTGTAATATCTTGGTGTATTTGGGTTATTTCAGTTTTTCTGACAGTTATAGCCGTATGGACATTTGAATATATGTTCCGTAGATTTGGTTTAAAATCTAAACTGCTAATATTCGCTGGTCTACTAATCACGGCCGGTTTATTATGGCTTGTCTTCCCTGATGAATTCCCTGTCGCTTTCGGTGTGGGTACATCTTATGTTGAATTTGTCCAAGGATTAAGTTTAAATAATGTTCTACCATTCTTTGGTGCATTAGGTATACTTATTTTGGTAGGAATTTTCTTACTCGCTGTAATAGGTTTTATCGCAAGTAACACACTTAAAGTTACAGAACGTCCTAAAAAGAAAAATTACAATAAAGTTTTGATTGCGCGTTTAGGTCTACAGGACAAGAATAAGATAAGTAGTTTAACTGAGTTTTTAGCTAACATGGTTATCAGACAAAATAACATTTGGAAACCTGTCGCTCTATCCACCGGATTCATAATTGGTATGTCATTAGTGTTTTATACCTTCTACGACGTTCTGTTGACTATCTCAGCGCTTATTCCAGTTATGATTAGTTTAGTATGGGCTATCAATATTTTCGGTGTCATAGGGTCAGGCACAACCTGGCTTGTATCTCTTCCGAAAGGAAAATTCAAACTTCTTTCAAGTATTGTGAAGATTCAATATTTTGTAATTGGCGTGATAACTGTAGCGGTAGCAGGTTTAGTTCTTGCTGTTTACCAACCGTCCTTAGGCTCTATTGTAGGGTTTATTATAGCGACAGTTACAACTTCTGCGGTGATAACACAGTTCGCATTAAGAAAAGCCGTTTATAACCCTTCCCGTTATAGGGTTCATATTCGGGGAGAAAGCGTCTTACCACCTGATAAAGCTTTCTCTTATATGATTCAACTTTTCGTAGTTGCTTTCTTTATGAGCATTCTAAGTTACGGTGTTTTGAACTATTTTGCTGCGTTCACTGGTGTAGTAGCGTTAGGTTTATTAGCTCAACTTGGTTTAATGATTCTCATAGGTGCTTTTGTTTACGCACGGTTTGTTAACCTTCGTCAATCTTGGGTAGCTGACCCAGAAATTCTACAGAATATTGTTAAAGTTGTTGGTCAGAACTAACCTTGTTTAACATTTTGGACAGCTTACTTTTTTGAATAATCAAAACTGTACCAATAGGTTTCTGAGGTTGCAATTTTGATTTAATAGTAACAGGAGTTATGCTCCGCGCAGGTGAAATCTTGGGAACTGCAAGAATAGGAGTGATTTTCTTTTGTGGAATTTTATTCATACGGCTGAACGCACTTGCTTGTTCAGCGACATATTCTAACATCCAAGAATAATCTAAATTGTCTTTTTCTAGAAAACCCTTTTCAAGACTTAAACTATTGACATTTTCCCCAGCAAACACAATAACAAAAAGCCATTTACCGTTTTTTAAAATAGGTAAACCGTTTGTAGGAACTTTCAAAGGTTCTTTAACAGAAGATACAGTATCCCCATTAGAAGAATATTTTCCGTTGAGTTCTTCTTTAATTAAAGTGGTCAGCTTGTTTGAAGGCACATGTTGAATATTTTTGATTTTTCTTTTATTGCGAATCTTTGAACCTATAAAAATATTCAAAACAGGGTAAATTAAACCTGCAACTAAACTTAACCCTACAGGAATAAGTAAACTATTCTCAGCAAAGTTTCCTACAAAGGTAGCCAAACTAATATCATATAATGTGAAAGCGGTAACAAAGTTTATAATAGTTGGCCCGTAACCATAAAGCCATATGATAGTACCAATTATTATTGTGGTAATTAACGAAGCAAGCAGAATAAAACCTGATGCAAACATACCTTGGGATTCTCCATAGAATCCACTAAAAACTGTATAAAGAACAACTGAGAAACCAGCGAGCAGTATGAAATTTATAACCCATACTAATGCAATCCAGAAAAGCCGTGTTTTCATTATTGCAAATTCTATAAGAATCGCTGCGGGAATTACAGCACCGGCAACATATAACGGGTTGGTATTGTTCACCCAAGCAAGCAAAGAACCCAGGATAACTATTACAGAAACGATTCCTAAACGTGTAGCAAGGTAGGAATTACGGTAGGCTTTGATCATAAAATGGTACTTTCAATTTGACTTGTATATTTTAACACAAATGTGTGGAATACAAATTAATACCAGTTTACTGCTTCACTGTGAGCCCAAGCCCCACAAGGTGTCCCATATCTTCCTTTGATATAACCCAAGCCCCATCGTACTTGTGTTTGAGGGTTTGTTTTCCAGTCAGCACCAGCGGAAGCCATTTTACTTCCAGGGCCCGATTGGGGAATACCGTAAGCTTGATATTCAGGTGTATGCGGGTCTCTTGGAGCGAAAGCGTTGTTTTGAGCGGTGGGACGCCAGTTACTTTCACGGTTCCAAAGGTTATCTAAACATTGGAATTCGCTATTAACGCTACTTGAAGGTATATTCATCATGGATTGCATTTGTGATTTAGCGTATGCTTTAACATCTCCGCCGCCACCTTCTGCAAGTTCTCCGTTACCACACATTACAGGTGCAGGCGGAAGTTCATTGAAAACTTGACCTAATACGTATGAAAAACCACATTCTGCGAGATATTTGTTCATATCTACACGTTCGCCACTTTCGTAAGCTTCAATGTGAAGGTGGCAACCGGTGGAAGGACCGTTTGACCATTGACCAGCTATTTCATCACCAGCGGAAACAATATCCCCTACTTTAACTTTCGTGGTTGAACCATTCATGTGAAGGTAACCTGTTGAGAAAGTGTCTGTATGTTTGATAGTGATCCTACCCATTGGAGTTACATAGTTTCCAGCGCTACTTTTAGCTTCCGTACCCATAACCACATCTGTCACTTCTCCACCAGCAAAAGCATAGATAGGTGTACCACAAGAGCTCGCAATGTCCATACCACCGTGGTAACGTGGAGGATCGGCGCGATATGTACCGAAATACTCTGTTGTGATTCCTGTTGTAGGTGGGAAAACTTCCCCGTTAAAACCTACTCCTTGTTTTTGGCAACCACCATCAGTGTTACGAGCATCCACTTTTTCTTTATCTTGTTCAGATAAAGTATATCCATTATCTGTGAAGTATTTATCTACTTCGCTTTTAGACGGGATGCCTTGACATTCATTATTCATACGTGTAACTTCTGTCACACCACGTTGAATACCGTTAGCAGTGCTTCCTAAAACAACCAACAATACTAGAACTAAAACTACAACAATTATCCATTTAAGGTATGGCAACAGAGAGGCAGCAGTAGCAGCTGTGTTAACAGCACGGCTATTTACTGACTGCGCCCCTCTGGCCGCTAAATTTTTAGTTATGCGGGTTAATGCTTGTTTTATTGCCATATTTTAGTTTCTAACGTATAAGTTATTTCATACGTCTGTATTTTTGTCTCTCAAGGAATTCTTTAGAATTGTCAACTGCACGTTTGGTGCGTTCTGCTTGACGCTTAGCCGCTTCTGCTCCTTGACGGCTTGCTTCTCTTGTAGAAGCTACCGCTTCGTGTCTTCTCTCAGCACGGGAAGCACGTTTCTGGATTTTAGGAATATCCTTCTCGTATTTCTTCTTAGCTTTCTCAGACTCTTTACGAATTGATTTACGTTCGTCATACAAAGCGGTCTTACGCTTACCGTACTCATCTTTCGTCAATTTACCTGCTGCGTTGTCAGCTTCAAGTTGAGCGCTTGCATCACGGTGAGCAATTCTACGGTCTTTAAGTTTATCCATTTGGTCAATGTGTTGACGTTTACGGATATCTTCAGAACGTTTGGAGTAACGGGTGCGACCTTTCTTGTCACGAGCTTCTGCGGCTTCTCTACGTCTTTCACCTCTAGCTACCCAAGCAGCGTTGCTATCTTGAACACTTTGAGCTTTACGCCCAGCAGATTCTTCTGCTCGTTTGTTAGCTTCTGCTTGTTTTCTGTCACGACGGGACGTTGGCACAGGAACCGGTACCCCAGTTCCAGGACCGGCTGTGCCACCGCCACCAGGACCCGCAGGTTTGTTACCTGGACCGCCAGCAGCAGGACCTGTTCCACCAGGTCTGGTAGGTGTTCCCTTTGTACCTGGACCTGGTTTAGCTGTTGTTTTAGCTTTAGCTCCACCAGGAGTAGGTCCGTTACCGCCTCTACCGCCAACTTTACTTGCTACCCAACCAGTTCCACGGATTGCTTTGTCAGCACCAGAAACAGTCTTTTGTTTTGCAACTTGAACCATTCCACGCCCATCATCGAAACGTTTGTTACCACCGAAATCAATAGCGTTATTGAAAATTGCAGTTACTTTGTCTCGTTGTGTGAAAGCAACGATGGAAAGAACAAATACAACAATTGCTTGAATCCACCAGTCGATTTCAGATTTAATGATAAGGAAGTAAATCTGAAGGAAGAGAAGTAGAATGATGGAAAGAACGATACGTTTAACCAAGATACCTACGATAAGTTCCAACCAACGCATAGCTATTCTACGTCCCCAACCAGGTGCTGCGCCCAGTAGGAAGAAGAACGGCGACAATGCAATAAGGAAAAGCATTGAAAGCTGTAAACCAATGAGAATTAAACTCATGGAGAACAAGATAGCTGTTGGACCAATAGCGCTGAAAATACTCATCATAGCGCTACCTATACCGTCGCTTGCGGTTCCCCATTGAGCATTTTTATTAACAACAAGTTGGTTAAATGCTACTTCTGAGTAGTCTAAGCCACGGTTATCAGCCCAGTTAGCTTGACGGTCAAGCATATAGAACGCCCAGTTTACGTTACCTTCGTATGCGTAATCCCCCAAACGAATGTTAGCTTTAGAAAGCACACCACGGCTACCGTTCACGTTAGAAGGTTTGCTCGCTTCTTCGGAAGCTGTTTTAAAACCTTCTCCTTCAACAGTTTTGTCACCCCAAGCAACTACACCTGATGTTACTGCACCGCCGTTACCATCTGGTCTTGAAGACTGGTAGGAATCATTATACATCCAGCCTGTTTGAGCAGAATTGGGAGCTAAGTCATATTCGTTAACACCAAACTGACCTTTAACCCAAGGGGTGTAAACGTTCATATACCAGATAGTACATTTAACTTGACGAATAGCGTTATCGCCGCTGTCAGCACCGCTTGGCACTACACAGAAGTCAGCGTTAGAAGCGCCCTCAGGCATCAACGCACCAGAGATACTTGCGTTAATATCACTTGCTACTGTATCGATGAATTTGGGAACCATCAATGGATTGGATAGAAGAATAATACCGGCAATTGAAGCACCAATCATCCAAAGAATACCTTGTCCAGCGGCAAGGAATGAACGGCGAACAATACCAATCCAGATAAGCCAAATTGTAGCTAAGAAAATGATACCAATTAACCAGTCGAGGTAGAAAATGTTTTTCAAACCACCGTTGGGGTTATCTCCACCTGTGATAAGGTCTTCAATTCCTACTGCTAAACCGTGCAAAGGTGAAGTAGGGTTGGTAATATCCATATTCATCGCAATGCCGTATGTCTCAGAAGACAACATTGTGAAGAATTTTGTGATAGAGAAGATACCGTTAGCGAAACCAACGTTAAAGCCTGTTCCGAATGTAGCCATAGCACAGCTACCGAAGTCTGTGTTAAGAAGCAACGAACGGTTTCCTTCTGAAACACCTACAAGAGGTCCATAAGCCGCATTACCGCCACCACCGGTACCGATGAAAGGCCAATCTCCATCATATTTGTCTTCGTAAAGAAGACCTTTCCAGTTCTCAAATGATGGTGCGAAATATCCGTATTGTTCTAACGCTGTCCATCTTTGTCCAGATGCTGGTCCGTTGTTTCCATTAACATATGGGTTAGAGTCAGCAGATGAAGTAATTGTAATGTTAAAACCCGAATTTACAGGTGAATTACGTACTTCATCTTTAGTTCCATATGATATGGTGTCGCTTGAACCATCTAAGTATGCAAAAGCGCTATCTTTGGTGTCACAAACCCAAGTTCCAGGGTTGAAAAGGTCAAAAGCTGCGTTTGCTTGTTCGCTTGCTGCGGTTGAAGCTACAGCTGCGGTTGCGGTTCCTGTTACTACAAGCAGACCAAGTAACATTGCAACTATGATCTTTTTAACATATGAAAAACCACCTTTAACGCGACCTTTCTTGTTATATGAAGGTGCGGTTAAAGGAGCTATTTCCAGCATGTAAGGGGTTGCTGGTTTACTGGGTTTAAATTTCAACAAAGTTTTCATGATACGGCTGGTTAATAACTAACAACTCACGTATGGAATTAAGACGGTTGAATACGTAATGTCGGGTTAGTTTCAAAAGCTTGTGCCATATCTGGACTCCAGCCGTCAATTTGAACCCGAGCTATACGCCCGCTCCAATCACGCATCAAACATTCTCCGATACGCAAGTTCTTTAGTGTCTCTATATTGCTATCGGTTTGTTCCAGTCCTAAGAACGCCAAAGTAGACAAAGCTTCATCCTTGTCATCCGCACGGAAAGCAAAACGGGTGCTAATAGAGTTAGAAACACCTTCTTTAGCTAAGTCTTCGGAGTTTTGAGAGATCAACAAAAGGCTAATATTATGTGCACGACCCATACGAGCGAATTTTTTAACCAATTCAACACCCTGACGCGTAGAAATTATTGCCCACGCTTCGTCAATAACCAAAGTTTTGGGGTGATTCTTGTCAGCGTTCTCAATAAGTTGAGAAGTGTACTCAACAAGAAGATTCATAATACCTAAAGCTAAACGTTGACTGTTTTCTTCCGCTTTCTCACCAGCAGAAGGCAATTTCAAACCTAACAATTGGAAAATTGTTAAACCATCTTCAGGAGAAAGACGCATTGTTTCTTGTCCAGCCGGTGCGAAACAAAGTTGGGAGAATTGCAAATCACTCAATACAGCCAGCTTTGTTCCCAAGTTACGAGTTTCACGGTTACCTTCAAGGAACTTAACAACATCCATTAGTGTTGGTTTAGCTCTAGCTTCCGCTACTAAGTCCACTGCTTGCGCAAGTTGGGATTGTTGGTCAGAGGTCAAAGAGTTCATACCACCTAAGAAAAGGAATATTGTTTCAAGAGTAAGATTTTTTCTTTCTGCAAGGGTACGACCAATAGTGAATGGATCCAGAATACCTGGATGTCCTTCCCGTAAATCAAAAACTTTAGCGTTCTCTAAACCTGGTAGCTTTACCATTCCTGACGCATCTGCTTTAGGGTCAATATATATAGTCCAAGCACCATAGAGTACACTTTGGTATGTTAAAGAAGACCCAAAGAATGTTTTACCTGAACCAGGAGAACCAACTAAAGACGTAGAGTTAGAGCGTCCAGCGCCAATTGTAGAGTGCATATCGTAGAAAACGGGTTCTTGGGTGGAACCTGTTGTATAACCCTGGTATGCGCCAATCCAGCCCTTCTGGCGACCATCTCTACCTATATCTATACGGTCTCCTGCTGTACCTGTACCTGCTGGAATTCCGGCAGCAATAATTGGTAAGATATGCCGGTGGTAATATGCTTTAGAGCGAATGTAATCGTTAGGTAACCCTTCTTTAAGAAGAGCTAATTGGTCACCGGTAGGCCAAGTGACATAAATTTCCAAAGCACGGTAATGGTCAATGATTTGACGAGCTCGTTCTTTTAGCTCTTCTACTGTGGAAGCTTCTACAGTGATGCGGTAACGACCGAAAACCCAAGGTGAAGGGTCTTTCTTAAGTTCGTAATCTAAATCTTCACCTGCACGTAAATGTTCTTCAACTTCAATAGTACGGTTACCACCGGCGCTTTCCATGTTGTTAGCCTGGTCGATAATTTCTTTTAGTTTTTTCCCAACTTCTTTACGTACTTTACGGGAAGGTTCTACAGTAAAGCGTAAACTGAAATCTGTAGGGAAAGGCAAAAGAGAAGCATAATGAATCCACGGGTCGCCTTGTGGGAAGTATAAAGTTTCAGGGAAACGAGAGAAACACAAAGTTGCTCTGTAACCTGTAACTTCTTCACCATCGATATTTTGAGTAATTTTTAAATATTTTGAATGATTTTCAAGATTACCGTCAGCTAAATAAGCGATATCGTTTTTATCCCATACGCTATCCATACCTACAGCTAAATCAGCAGGTGAAGGAAGTGGCATATCTGGGAAGAAGTTTTTACGGATCGCAAAAGCAAGTTCTTCAGCAGAAGCAGGTTTAGCGCTAATTGAAGACATTAAAGCAGAAATTACAGGACGAGCTATACCCATCCAATAATCTGTTTCCTGATTACTGAGTTCATCTGCAACGGGAGGTGGAATAAGGTTAAGAATAGTCTCCACCATAGTTGGCGATACGCTTTTATTAGGAGCGTAATTAACTCTTTTGCCTAAATTAACACCTAAAAGCACAGTTCTTGTGCGGAAATCAGCATCACTTACATATTGGTACATTGATGTAAGAAAATTACGATTGTAAGGGTGCGGAGGGTTGTGTTCTTGTACTTCGTTAAGTTCTTTCACCCATTCGCGGGAGTTAAAAGGTGTCCCTTGAATAATCATATGGCATTCAACATTTTTTTCTTCTGAAACCAGTAAACCAGCGAGGGAGTTATTCATACGGTAAACTAAACCAAGTTTGCTGTCATCGTCTAAGAATTCAAATTGGGTTAAAGGTACTGTAACCCAAGCATAAACATCTTGTTTCGAGAATGAAAGACAATCAACAATATTTGTGATAGCTAATTCACTTTTACGTGGGCGTTGTTCAGCGTCAATATTGTAACCAGAAGGGATGCTTTCTGTTAATAGCGAGTATTGGTCTCCACTTGTCCACACAGGGTACATGTCGTTTTCTTGATAATGAGTCATCAAATCTTCAACACGAGAAATAAGAAGATCTAAAGTGGGAGCTTCTACACTTAAACGAGTGATAGTGTTTGTGTAGCCTTTTTCAGTAGCGCTGAAACGTACACTGAAATCTACAACAAACGGAAAAATGGTTGCGAATGGTAACCAAGGTTCAAATTCTGGGTATTCAATTTCATTGCTTTGTTTGATAATTTCAATACCAGTACGGTAGCCTGTTATGGTTTGACCGTTTATTTCTTGTGTAACGGCAACATATTTGGGAAAAATGTTTATATTTGCAGCGGCGAGTTCGAGAAGTTCTCCTTCTCCCCATTGTCCATTTTCTGCGATTTCAGAAGTGAGGACAGGCATTTCCATACCAGGGTAGAATCGTTTACGTACAGTGTACACAAGTTGTTCTGTAGTTGAAATTTGGAAACCTAAGTTAATTCCAAAATATTCATTGTATGGTTTGGAACGTTTCGCCCAGTATTTAAGCTCTTTTACAGAGATATAATCATTTAACGGTGCATCAGCGACAAGATTAACGAACGAGTCAAATTGTTTAGGTATTATACCTTCACCTTGATCGTTTCTTAAACCCATTTTCACGCCAACCATTGTCAAAGGAATTTGACCAGGTGCAGGCGTTGATACTAAGATACGAACGTCTAAACTTTTTTGTTTTGTTTCTCTTCGTAAACTATGTAAACTTGATTTTAAATATGACGGTAAACCGGCTTCTTCGGGGTAAACTCCGAATTCATTGGCAGGAATGGGCAGGACGTACCACGCCCACACTTCTCTTTTGGAAAAGGTTAGGTTTTCGTATATGCCGGTGATAGGTAATTCTGTTTTGCTTGATAGTGACACCATTATTTAGGTCGTTCCTTATCTGTTTTCTTTAATTGGTTCGTGGGTTATGATATTTTGTTGAATTTCAACATTAGTTTCATATTTGGTAAGGTCAGGTTCAAGTCGTTTGTATTTTTTGTTCTCACGTAAATATGAGATACGACTGCGTAGATATTCCAGAAGGTTTTTACCTTCAAAAATTGGTTTGCTACCGAAATATGCAACTAAAATTGGTGGAGCAAGCCAAATCAAGAACCAAGGTGTTGTAATGGGTACGTGAAGTAACCACATAAGTAAACTCCACGGAGCTGCGGTAGCTACGAATACTGCCAGTACGCGTAAAGATAGAGGCATAGGTAACTGAACATCATAGAATGAATAGATTTTTTTCTCTAAATCCCAGAAAGATGTGTAGTTTTTGATCTCCATAGTATGGTATATATCGGCTAATGACTGAGGGAGAACATAGAATTCTATGTTCTCCCTCAGTCATTAGCTTTAAAGCTTAGCTTACCAGCCGCCACCTTCACCGGTATCCAATCCCGTTTCACCGGTAAACGCTTGTGCGATTGCTTTCACAACACCAGGTGCATAGAAGAGAACTGCGACAATGATAGCGATAACGATGAAGAGAACAAACTGCATGATTTCTCTACGGAAAAGGAAGGTAATGGCAACAATACCAATGATGAACAAAAGTACAGGGCCGACATAAGCTTGTAACGTTCCGACAAGTTGTTCGGAAGCGTTAGCAACAATTAGGTTGTTTAGCATGGTGTTTTGGTTCCTTCTTATGTGGTTGGTTTATCTTATGTATAACGGGATTGACCGTAAAATATATCGGCAAAAGGGTTTTCAGGGAAAGTTTTTTGAAAAAATATTATTTTTCGTTGTTTTTCCTAATAATTGCATCACGGTCAAGTGCTACAACTACGTTTTGTATGTCTTCTACGAACCAGTCTTCGTTAATATAGCGAAGAAGTAAACGGTAAGTTTGTTGGTAAACAATCCCACTGGCTGGCTCCATGAACGTCACTTTAATTTCTGCTTGACGTGTGTAATAATCCAACATCGATGCTGTTGTTTCTTCTTCTGGTTTCTTTTTAGCTTCTACACTGATAGAGTTCATAGATATGAAGTTTACAGAAGAGCCTAAACCTTCTTGTGCTTCCAGAGAAGAAACGATCTTTCCATTTTCTTTTACAAGGTAGCGGTCAATGTTGGTTTGGTCGGAAGAAGTCCAAGCTTTCATATATGTTGTCAAGTCTTCTTTAACGGCATCAGCAACCTCACGGTCTTCATTCCAACTTTCACTACCTTCATTTGCAGGAATGTCTGTCACACCGTTAGGAGGACCAAAGGTTACAGGACCTGAAACTGAAACATCTTGTGTGTTAGTGTTGTAATACAAAGGAATTTGTAAGAAAACCCATTGTTTGTTGTTAATTTGAGTCATTGTAGTGATAAGAGCCGCTTTACCACCTTTAAACATTAAACTATCAACAACGTAAGGTCCTTGGGTTACTGTTTGCACTTGTGTGTCAGTTCCAGAGAAAGTTAAACCAGAAGCTGCGATTTCTTGTTCATTAGCGGGACGAATATCTATTGCAGAAATAACTTTTTCTGGTCCAAATGTTTTTAGTAACTCAAAACGTTCTGCTTTAGTTGCAGGGTTGTAATTCAGGTATACGTTAGTAAAACCTTGTGCCACCCCTTCCCCTTTTGTGCGAGGGAAATCAGACACATTCAAATTCTGGCGAACTTGGGAAATAATTAAAGAACTGTCAGAAGCAGTAAGATTAGAAGATTTAGGAAGTATATTGATAACCCCGTTACCGACTAAAATTGCGAGAACAGCAAAAATAGCTATTCTTGCGATCATTACATTGCGTCTTTTGCCTGAGTAAGCTGTCGCTTTAACTTCTTTTTTAGAGTTGGAATTCTTTTTTCTTTTTAGCTTAACAGATCTACTTGCAGGGTTGCTTTCTTCCTCTGTATCGAACCGTGGAGTAGGAGTAGGTTGACCATTTTGGAAGTTTTGTACAGGGTTATTAAACTGTTGTTGTGGTTGTTGACCAAATTGTTGAGCAGGTTGACCAAAACCCTGTTGTTGCGGAGGGTTAGAAGGATTCTGCTGTTGACCAAAACCTTGCAGGGGATTAACAGGAGATTGTTGACCAAAACCTTGCAGGGGCGGAGTAGATGGGTTAGAAGGTTGTTGAGTAGGCAGACGAGGCACACTGGGGTTAGAACCTACAGGGTTCGGAGCAGGTGTATTACCACCCAGGTTTGGTCTTTGAGGTAATGAAGGGATTCCGGGGAATTGTTTATCGTTCATAGGTTTGTTTTCCATCTTATAAAGCTGATATCGGCTTCGTGTCTAATTTCAGAAATCAAAATCATCTTTTACAGGTTCATTAGTATTATTTTTCTGAGGTAACACAGGTGGTTTTGGAGTTTTGGGCAACACAGGAGGCGTGGTAGTTGTAGGTTTTTCAACCACAGGTGGTCTCGCTGGAAAGTTGGGGCGAGATGGGAATTTAGGTGGTAAAGTTGGGCTTTCTGTTTTAGGCTGTGTTGGCACAAAAGCTGGTGCTTTGACTGAAGGGGGAACAGTAATTTGTGGTTGCTTCGGAAATACAGGACGTGCAGGTGCCGGTTGCTGTTCTGGTGCTGCAACAGGTTCGTTAGAGTGCAAAAGTTCACCGGGGTCTTGTGTAAGAATGTTTCTTAATCTATCCAAATTCGCTTTTTGGGTAGAGAAAGATGGTGGAGGAGTTTCTTCTACAACTACAGCAGGGCTTTGGGCGATAGGAGGCGTAACTGGTTCGAAAGAAAGAACTTCTGGGAATTCTGAAAGCACTACTTCTGGGGTTGTTGGTGCTGGGGTAGTACGTAAAACAAAATTTTGACGCGGAGTGTCTGGCTCTGAGATAGCATCTGTGTTTTCAATAACGCTTTTACCTTTAACAATACGCATAGGGTTTTTGTTGATGTAGAAAAACTCCAGAGATTTCAATTTCTGAATATCTTTAGGTAAGATTGCATATTCTTCTATGTCTTCAATGTTACCTTTACCAACTGCGCCACCTCGTGACAAGAAACCTGTCTGATAGATGACATTCTCGCTAAACCGTTTACGCATTACTTTTCCGCTTAAACCAGCAAGTTCTTCTGCGTCACTAAGCAAGTTGGTGCGACCCAAAATGAAAGAGTTGACGTTACCTAATAATTGTTCACGCAAAGTGTTAGACTCTTGGGAAAGGTCAGCAAGTGTTTGTGTAGACAATGTTACCGGCATCTTAGCGTCACGAGATTTGTTAACCAAACCAAGAATGTTAGTTGAACCAACAGCAGAGAACTCATCAATAACAACAGAGAAAGGTTGTGGTGCTGGTTTTGCACGTAATTCAGATGTTACAGTTTTTAAATCTTGGATGATAAGGTTAGCTAAAAGTTTAGCTTGTTCAGGATAGTTAGATGTATCGAGAGAGAACACAACTACTTCACCTTGTTGAGCTGCACGGAACAAATCGATATTATTAGTGTTTGTCGCATCTTTTTTTAACCAAGGTCCGGCAACACTATTAAGTAAGATACTTATTTCCGCGCCGGAAGTTGTTATCGCTGATTTAAGACCTGGGTCCATTTTTTCATCATTAAGGCGGTCGATGTTGAAAATAAGGTCTGAGTAAATGGGGTTTCCTGACAGAGGAATTGAACGTTCTTTCAGAGCCGCTGGGTTAAGAAGGCGAGTAACATCAGTTAATGTTGATACTTTGGGGTCAGGGTTTGCAACAATAACGGACATGACAAGTTGCATATAGAAAGCTGTCTGGATTTTATAGTAGTCTTCTGACCAATTTCTGGATTCAATTAATAAATCTTTACGTCTTGTTGCTTCGCCACGACCTACAGGATCGTAAGAAGCTGGGCCATTCAAGGCAGGCCCGGTGTATTCTAAACCTTGCGAATGCATTGTGAAGTGATAAAAAGACTTGTCATATCTTTGAGCTAATCCAGCGACTTCCCGTGCAAAATCTGGGTCACCTTTGAGGTCTACCAAACAAATTCCTTGACCGCTTTGCATAGCGTCACGGATTCTTAACGCAAGCATTCTTGTTTTACCCGAACCAGGCGTACCGAATACGATTGTGTGAGCAGCGCTTTCTTGGTAGGTTTGAACGATACGTTCACCAGTTTCGGTAACACCTAAAGTCATCCCATCTTTTGGACTGTTTCTGTCGAGAGAAATATCTTTGATTGTTTTACGTTTTTTAAAAAACTCCCAAGGTGTTAAACGGAATTTTGTTTCTACCCAGACAGGTCTTGTACGCCAACGGTAGTAAGAATAACCTAACCCAGCAGCAACTCCTAAAGGTATAGAAACCATAGCTTGTTGCAGTATGGCGTGCATTATGATACCAAAAGCATTTTCCTGGTTGTCAATAATTTGAGGTAATGTTACTGTGAATGATTGGATGAACTGTTCAGTAGCGAATTGCCAGAACAAAATTAAAGCTAATAACCAAGGCATCAAAGATAGTAAGAAGATCACAGATAAGCGCACTCTACCTTTAGCAAAAGTGAAATAGGTAGCGAACGCTGAGATGATTGTTAACGGAGAGAAGATTAAAACAAGTAAAGCAATAGGAAATGCTGGTAGATCTTGTTTGACATCATCATCTACGTGATCATTCTTGGTTGAAGTTGGTTGTGGCATTATATGTTTTTCTGTGCCCTTTCTTTATGGTTAGGGTCAAGTTAAGTTTGTGAATTCAGAAAGTTCTGCTTCTGCTTCTTGAAGAGATTTTTCTGCTTCAGTTTTAGCATTGTTCTCTTCACTGATTTGAACGTCCAAGGCTTTTAGTTGAATAATTAGATCGCGGCGACGCGTTTTCAATTCACCCAGTTTTTTATCGTGGTTTACAATTTTAGCTTTTGTTTCTTGAATGTTTTTTTGCAAACCTGCAAGTAACGTTCTAAGTTGTTGAGCCATTGCTTTTAAGCCAAGGTCTGCCATATCATTTTCCTCCGTGATAGGTTCGTTCTCTTCTGGTTCTGGTGTTGAAACAGTTTCTGGTTCGTTACTATCATTATCGTTTACTATTTCTACTTCTGTAGGGTATTCTACATACTCTTCATCGTAATGATCTTCGATCCCTTCATCAATTTCAGTTTCTTCTTCTGCATCAGAAACTGAGGGTTCGTCATAGGGTTCATAATCGTACGAAAGTTCCTCTTCCATTCTTTCTGCTAATGAAGGAGCTAATTCTTCATTAGCAACTACTGTTTCTGGTTCTACAAAATCTACCTGTTCAACATAAGGTTCTTCATTTTCAAAAGAATCAAAGTCAACTTCTTCCTCTTCTATAGCTTCTTCTTCAATATATGTTGGAACAGTTATAGTCGGAATTGGTTCAGAAACAGGCTTTTCAATAACTGTTGGTGTTGGCTTTGGAATAGATACTGTTGCTTTACGTATTTCTTGGTCTGTACGGTTTGAATATCTAATTCCTGATGGATGGATAACGTCTACTGCACCAGCTTGCCATAAAGAGAAAACAGCAAGAATAGTGTTGTAAATAGGTAAACCAAAATAATCAGCTGCATATGCAATTGTAGGTTGAGCTCCGTCTGGTAATGATAGAAGTAATTGGTGAGTGTAATCAGGATCGCTGTATTCAAAGTTTCTAACATACTCTACCGCATCTAATTCACGGGGGTGCAATGCCCATGCTTGAGCTACTTTGTTGTTAAGTTCAGATAAACGAGCGTTCAAACGCGTAATAATATCTTCTGGTGCTGTAGGGGTTATATTTAATGCAAGGCTGTTAAGCTTATCATTTTGTTTCCATTCAACAGCAACATCTTCCCATTGATATAATTCATCTAAAGCATCAAAGAAGAAATCTTTAATGTATACAGCAAGTGGACGTTCCGGGAACAATTGATAATCTAAAACAAATTTAATTACAGAAAAATCAGTTAAATTCTCGCCGTATTTTGTGATAACTTGCAGTCGGTTTGTTTCACTAATTAATTCATTTGTGATAATTCTTGTCACAATTTTAGGGCTGTAAGAGCTAACATCGATACCATAAATGAGCCCGTCTTTGAAATAAAGTCGCGCTGAAGTTTTTTTATCTTTTTTAGTGAATCTTAAAGAACCAAAGCCAGTTTTAACCTGTTCTTTAATTACAGAAGATAAAGATTCTGAAACTTTCACCAAAGGATCACGTCTTGCCATTAAATATCCCTTACAAAAATGCCTTGTTGTACTTAATATTTATCGGCAAGGAAACGAAAAAACCTTTAAATTATGCGTCTAAACTTTTAGCCAACCGTTCAAGACCGCCGATAACTTTACTTTTATCTGAAAATACCATCATAGGAGGTAAAGATTTTAACATTGACTGACCATAACGTTTAGATAACAAACGTGTATCTAAAATCGCTACCACACCTTTATCTTTAGAAGATCTAATTAAACGTCCAGCACCTTGCGCAAGCATAACGTTAGCTTCAGCAACATAGACATCCATAAAACCATTACGTCCATTCTCCTCAGCCCATTTTTGACGAGCGGTTGACAAAGGATCATTCATAGGCTTGAAAGGAATTTTGTCCATAATAACTAAAGAACAAGCCGGCCCAGGGACATCTAAACCGTGCCACATACCCATTGTTGCAACAAGAACACTCTTTTCATCTTTCTGGAAATCTTCTATAAGCTGCTGATTAGGAGCTTCGCCTTGGATGAGAATATTCAACCGTGGGAAAGCTTTACGTAAAACTTTTCCGCCTTCTCGTGCGGCATAAGATGTGGTAAACAAACACAAAGCACGACCACCCGAAGCCGTAATTAAATCAATCATTTCTTTTTGAACTGCTTCCGTGTGTTCTGCGCGTTCTTTACCAATAGGAGCGGGGAAGTTATCAGGTGAAGGAATATACATAAAAGCTTGTTTTGGATAGTCGAAAGGGCTACCCAATGCGACCGTTTCATAATTTTTACTGGCATCTAAATCAAGATTATGAACAGGAATATCAAAACTTCCTGAAACACGAATGGTTGCACTTGTACCAACCATAAATGCATCACGATGAGCTAAAGCTTCTTGAAGTTGCGGTCCAACTCTTAGAGGAGCAGCATAAAGAGTACGCACATCATCATCATCTATTTTGACCCAACGTACAGTATCAGGACCATCATCCATCAAAAGTTTCGCTGCGTCAGAAAGTTCTTGTGCTTTTTTAACAACAACCGCTGCGTTTTTACGTGCTCCTTCGCTGAGCTCATCGTTTTTAGCATCTTTAGCTGCATCCATAGTTATCTTGGTGCAAGCTGTGTGAAGACGAGCTAAATAGCTTTCAAAAACTTTAGGGGGAGACTCAATAAGTCCCTCTTCAAGAGTTGAACATAAACCGTTAAATTTTTTACTTAGTAATTCGACATCATCAATCGCTTGACGGTTAACAGTTGATAACTGGTTGAATGTTTTGTGAGCATCTTTGATCATTTTTGCGGTTAAACTTGTACCCCACGCGCTACTTAAGTAAGAATCAAGTTCGTGTAACTCATCAAAAACATAAACGTCACGTTCACCTAATAATGATGATTCTTCACTCATCAAATCATTACCTACCACGGCGTGGTTTGTAATAACAATGTCAGCTTTTCGCGCATTCTCACGAGCATATTCAGCGAAACAAACGTCTCCAAATGGGCACACTTTCTTACCAGGGCATTCAGAAGTTGTAGAAGAGAATTGTCGCCACGTATCATCTCCTACAGCAGGAGCTTCTGTACGGTCACCCGTTTTAGTTTTTTCAGCCCAATCAGTAATAAGTTTGATTTCCGTACCCATACGTTTAGCTTTAGCTGCTGTTTGGGTTTCGCCTACGGACTCTTCCATAGAGAACAAAGCATCTGCTTGTTGAGATAAGCGTCGGTTGTCTTCTGCTTTAGCTAAACAGAAATAGTTTTCACGACCTTTAAGCAGAGCGAAAGATGTTTTTTTCTCAGGAGCTACACTCTTCAAAGTTTTTTGAAGGAAAGGAACATCGATAGAGCTAATTTGATCAGTTAACTGTTTGGTAGCTGTTGATACTACAGCACGAGAACCGTGAAAAATTAAAGGAACAAGATAAGCAATAGTTTTACCCGCACCAGTAGGAGCTTCTACTAAAGCATTTGTTGTAGAAGATAAACATTCGCTAATTTTAATAACTGCTTCTTGTTGCTGGGAACGAACTTCCCCGCCTTTTTTATGTTCAATTACGGCAGTTAACAGATCTGTAGCTGTTTCAATAGATTTTTTAGTTTCCGATGACAAAATGATGGTCCTTTTCAAGCAACCATCATTTTATCAGAGTTTCACATTTTCCCTCAGAAACTTATGCCAATCGTTTGGCATTCTTACGTGTCCAAGAGAAACCGCGTGAACGTCCACCTGCTCTTCGGAACCAAGTAGAAGCAATAGCCTGTTTAGTAGCTAAGTCGCTTTCAGTGTCACGACCAGAAACATTAATTAGATATGTTGCTTTTGTTTTATATTGAGTAGCAACATCAGGTATCTGAACGAAATAAAGTTTTGTGCCAGGAATATTACCTACTTCTACTTCTCCGTTGTTATTACCCGCAGGAAGTTTGTCCCAGGAAATAGTAGATAAAGCTTGCTCTTTGTTTGCATTGTAATCAGCAGTGAAAACTTTCTCACGTTTCAATCCCTCAGCGCGATCTTTTTTCAAAGACGCCTCTCTTTCGCGGTAACTTTTACCTGATTCTGTTTCAATTTTAGGATGACAATAGAAACCACGGTTGTAGTAGTCAACACTACTATTGGAAGCGTCATAATTATATGCATCAGCTAACAAACTCATACGTCGAGTAAGTTCTTTAGCTTCATCAGAAATAGACGGTTCACCCCATCTGTCTAAATTATTAGCATCATATTGTGAAGAGTCAGCAACTCCTCTGACAACGAAATCAATACCACCGCCATAAGATTTTGTTATACTATATTTCAGGTTAGAGGGTAAGTATCCGTTTTCCTGTGCTTCTTTCACAGTTGCTCTAAGTTTAGGGATAATTTCTCCTACAGGAACATAGGATTTTTGATCACGTAAAGGACCTACCCAAGAATCTGTTCCCATGTAGCCTCCGTTTACGGTAACTTCTGGTTCAAATTTCTTTTCATAAGAAGGGTCTGCCGCTTTTAGACGTATTGGTTTAAGTTCAAGTTCGTCTTCTTCTGCTAATTGTTCAGCTTCTTTTTCAACCGTGTCTGCATACAATTGTGCATCACGTAACCGAATTTTCAATTGGTATTCTTCAATTTTATCATTTGTGGTTATTTCTATAGATTTTAGAAGTTTTTGTTGACCTTCGGGAGTCGCGTCATAAGCCAACTTTGCTTCATCTAACGCTTTTCTTTGGCTTTCTAAATCTTCTAAAGAACCAACTGTTAAATAGATTCTTTGTGCCTCTTCAAGCTTCTTTTTAGCGGCTTGAACACCAGTTGGGGAGTGTAATTTGCATCCTACCCCAACGTAACAATATTTCCCATCTGGTAATTTAATACGTTTGCTCATAGTTCATATATAACAATTGATGAGGACCAAAATTTTTGTAAAATAGAAAAACTATTACGTTCTTTAAACCTCTTTTCTGGTTTGTAGAAAACGGGGCGAAAGTTTAAATCGTGGTAAAATAAAATCACCTAAAACGAAAAAGGAAACAAAAATGACTAAAAGTGAAGACCGTTTAAAAGCATTAGATATGGCTTTATCTCAGGTACGTAAAAAGCACGGTGACGACTCAATTATGAAATTGGGTGACAAACCATCTGCAAAGATCGAAACTTTCTCCTCTGGCTCTTTAGCTATTGACATCGCATTGGGGCGAGGTATCCCTAAAGGTCGTATTATTGAGATTTATGGTCCTGAATCATCAGGTAAAACGCTTTTCTGTCTTCACGCTATTGCTTCCATTCAGAAAAGCGGTGGAAACGCATTGTTTATTGACGCAGAACACGCTTTCGATCCTGACTGGGCTAAAAAAATTGGTGTAAACACTGATGAACTTTTTATTGCTCAACCATCTAACGGTGAGCAAGGTTTAGATATTGCTGAACAGGTTATCCGTTCTGGTGCTGTTGACCTTGTTGTTATTGACAGTGTTGCGGCTTTGACACCCAAAAAAGAACTTGAGGGCGAAATGGGTGACGCGACAATGGGCGTTCAAGCACGTATGATGAGCCAAGCATTGCGTAAAATCACTGCGGCCGCCAACGAAACAAAAACAACAGTAATTTTCATCAACCAGTTGCGTGATAAAATTGGTGTTATGTTCGGTTCCCCCGAAACAACTACTGGTGGTAAAGCTCTTAAATTCTACGCTTCTATCCGTATTGATATTCGTCGTATTGGTCAGATTAAAGATGGTACAGATGTTGTAGGTGCCGAAACTCGTATTAAAGTTGTTAAAAACAAAACTTACCCTCCATTCAAACAAGCTGAGTTTGACATTCTCTACACTCCTGGTCTTGAAGGGTTCTCCCGTGAAGGTGACATCATCGAAAAAGCTGTAGAATACGGTTTTCTTCAAAAGAATGGTGCTTTCTATAAATATGATGGTGAAACTTTAGGTCAAGGTAAAGAAAAAACACGTAAAGCATTGCGTGAAAACCCAGAACTTGCTGCTAAACTTGAAGCGGCTGTTATTGACAAAGTTTTCCCAACAGTTACCGAAGCAGACGGTGAAACATCTGTATCTTTGGATGAATTACCAGAAGACTGAGATTAGATAACAAAAAAATATTAAGGTGAAATTTTGACTAGTATTCTTGAACAAGTTTTAGGTAACTTAGATTCGCTTGCAGAAGCGTATACATCACGAATTGTTGAGCCTTCTAAAGAACTACAACATATTCAAGATTTAGTTACGGAAGAGGGCGGGTATATTTATGACTTTACCAAAGCCCGCCCTCTTCCAGATTTCACTTTAGGTGCAGTTGATGGGGGCAACGGAAGCGAAAAGCTTTCAACTGGTGACCTTATTATAGCTGCTGCTACGTTTGCAGAAGGAATGCATCCTTCCGTTTACGTTGATGGTAAAGAAGCCCCTACAGAGGTATATTCAACAATAATGCCTCATTTTTCAAGTAATGAAAAAATCGAAAGAGCTATGAGAGCTCTTATGGAAATGAGAATCCTTACGCAAGCCGAAACTGATATGCGTATTATTGATGGTTCTTATTTAGGAAATATATCAAACATTATTTACGCTTTAATTGACCCTGACTCCCGAGTTTCCAATGAAATTTTAATGTGGGAAATGATGAAAGATGACGGTCTCTTCCAAAAAGCCGCTCAAGAGTTACTATATCCTCCACGAGGAATAGATAACTACATTATTGGTGTTCCCAAAAGTGACTCTTCAACATATTATGTTGATCATTTATTCGCTAAATATGGTTTAAAACACACAGGTATGACAGACCGTTTATTTGCTTCTACTCTTCTCCAACCAGGAGAATTTATTAAACCACGTAATATTGAATCTGTACCTGCATTAGTTTCCACTTTAGAGAAAAGTTTAAGAATGCCTGGATTTGGTGAAGATAGTTTAGATAAACCCAGCTTAATGAAAATTGTTAATGATAAAGCAGGTTTACTAAGACGTATAGGTTTAAGTCCTACAGAAGAAGGTTTGCTTTGGACAACATATTTTAAACCCTCTTCCTGGGAATCATTCTCACCCGTAGTTCGTATTGAGTTTTTATTCTACGAAAACGACAGCAACATGACTGTTCAAGAAAAAGCAGCAGAAATTATCGTTACTTTGGATAAAGATTTTGTTGGTCCCACTATTTTAGAACCTTGGTGCCAATATGTTGTTGACCGTGAAGCTAAAGGTGTATCACAGGCTTTGACTGCTACAAGAGAGTTCCTTCTATCACAGGTAGAAGATGCTCGCGGAGCGATGGGCTTGCTACGCGGTTACAGAACTTGATTCAATCTTCTGAGTTATTGGCGTTCAGCAAATATCTTATGCTGGTAGGAAGATACCGGCTTGGGCGAGAGTTTTTTTCATCCGTTACTCCTAACTCAGCAAACACCCCGTGAACAGAACCAATGACACGAGATTTAATTGTAGGTCGCAGCTCTGGGTAGGAATCAAGAATAATTTGACAGATTCCCTCTGTCCAGTCAGTAGCAGAAGCTTGAGGAACATTTTTACCGTAATGGTCTGTTAATGTTCCAGTAGTAAAACTGGGTGTTGAATTACGGCGAAACATTTGTAAACTATATTCACCAGTATTCATTTCCTGTTTAACAGCGCCTAAAGTTGCGGTAGGAATAATTTTCTTCAAAGGGTCAAGAGCAGTGTGTAACAACCGGCTAACCCAAATGCTTTCTTCAGGAGTTAATTCAAAAGCATCCGTGATTATATAATTAATGACGTTAGCCAAAGCACTCACAGTTTTCTCCGCATCAGAAAGCCTCAAAAGGATATCTTCGGGAGAGTATTTCGGGGTTGTTGATCCTAAATAGTTTCTTACGCTGTTCATCACTTTATATGTCTAACTGTCGGTTTTGCCATTTCAATAAAATTAATACTTAGAACGGAGTTTCCTCAACTAAGTCAGGGTTATTATCTGTAGTTTTCGCTGGAACAATAATTTCCTTAACTTCTGTTTGTGGTTTTACACTTGCATAACTCTTGCCTACTGCATATTGGTTTGGTTCTTTAACAATTTTTTCTTTTTCAATTTTAGGAGCAGAACCAGGTTGAATTCTTTTCAGAGTAACATTCGGAAGCGAACGTCTTTGAGTGATACTTTCAATCCAATTTTGGTTGTAGTACAAGAAATCTTGGGTTTTATTAAACATATTTACAAATGCAGGTGCAGTTGTGAAAATAACAGGTGAAAGGGGGCCCATTAGCATAAACGGATAAATGCCAGTTGACTTTGGAGGAATAAACTGACGGTACAAATCCATTTGCTTAACATCATCAGTTAAAGCTTCTAACCGCTTAACGTCATCACCAACAAGACCGTAACCTACATAAACATAAGTTAACTGTCTCCAAATACCCATTTTAAGGTCAGCAGGAGATTGAAGAATGTAAGTCCAACCAATACCAAACTTTCTGGTATCTAAAGCGAAACCTTCAAGCTTACGAGCTAGTTCTTCAATCTCAGGGGTAGCTTTACCTTCGGGTGCAAAACGCCAAGCTTCATCGAACACAATTTGTGTGTTCAAGTTACCTGTGGTGACAGTTGCGAAAGCAGTTTCAGAAGCTTTTTTCATTTCATCTAAAACCATCATAAGAATGAGAGCTTTAACATCTTGGTTATCTAAAATTTTCTGCATATTCAAACCAGCGTCTTGCCCACCCATCATTTCAGCTTTAGCGTGCAATTTAACGCTGGGAGACATATCAAGAATAACGTAAGGTGCTGGTGAAGCATTCGCACCACGTACTTGAAAAACATCTTTCAAGAAACCATAAGATCCCCCTAAAGGTTGTCTACGAGCTCCTTCAATATTATGAGAAGAGAATAAGTTAATAAGTGGCGAGAAAATAGATAGAATAGCTTCCCAGTTCTGTTCAATATCTTCCAAATCTTCTTGGCTCAGGATTACTTGTTCGCCAGTTTCTTCATCGATAATAGGCACACCAGCAAGTTTACGTAAGTCATCTCGGAAGGCATCTTGTCTTTCACCACGAGTGTAAATACGGTTAAGCTCTGAAAGAGACCCAGCAATTGAAGCAAATACACCTGTAAGTAACTCACGGGGGTCTTTATCATAATTATCACTACTTAAACGTGCAATACGGCTTGCTACCGCATCTGAAAAAGCTTCAAGATTTTCTGTTCCCATACGACGGAATTTTTTCCACAAGTTTAATTTACTTACCATACGTGAGAAAATTTCTTCATCCATTGGAAGCTTGATATCTTCGGAAACTCGTAACACGCTAACAGGTCGACCTAAAGAGCTCGCAAACCCTTGAAGCGACATAACCATACCGTTTTCGTTAGACCATTGCCCTTGCGGGTCAATAACCATAATAGCGTGGTCTTCGTGTTGCATATATGTTCCTAAAACATAGGTGTATGCAGCTGTTTTACCTGAACCGCTACGACCAATTACACCAGAGTGAGCGGCACCAGTTTCGCTTCCAAAGTTAGGGATAGCAAGAGGTTGAGGTGTAGTGTCAAGTCCTCGGAAAAAACCAACAGTAGGATAAACTTCCCCTTCAACCATTTCGTTTACTGTGTCATCGTCAAGGAAATAAACTTCCGTTCTTGTATCTGGTGAAGTAGGTAAAGCTGATGAATGCTTTTTCCAAATTTTTTCACCCGGTGGACGGTTGAACGTCGCTTGAATACTGAAACTAAGTTTACGGTAGTCGGTACCTTTTGGTAAGGAATCAAGAGAAGAGCCAGCAGATTCCAAATGTGCTGACATCATAGTGTTTAGCGTCCGAATGTCAGTTACAGTACCTAAACATCTGTAAGTATCTCCACCTGCTTCGATATCTAAAAATACCATCCTTCCTACTACGGAAGGTAAAGGAGCCATAGTTACTTCGCCAGTTTCTGGATCTTTAATTTTTTGTCCTTTATTGGAAGCAATTACATTTACTGTTTTAGAGGTACTGTCTGTTGTGACATGACCAAATAATATTTTACTCAACGAACACCTGTTTCATATAAGTCCTAAAATATCCTGTCTAAGCGATTATTTTAACTTTAAGCGGACTAACTACAAGTATACCATAATAGGACGTTTTAACGTATTTGTAGGCGTTTAGGAGAGAGGTTATCAGCTTGTGGCGAATAGCAAAGCTATAGCTAATGTTGAGAAGTTGTAGAAAATGTGAGCAAATATAGCTGGACCTAAACGTTTGAATACCAGAGCAGCAATTCCTAATACCAAACCTAACGTTCCTGTTGCGATAATTACGAATACTGCACCAAAAGTTGCGAAAGTTCCTTGAAAATGGAAAAGCCCAAAAATCACTGATGTAACAATCAAAGTCAAAGGATATTTAATTTTATCTAAGAAAGACACAAATCTCCAACGAACAGGAGCGTTATCTTTATTCAGTTGCAATCTTACTAATTTATCTTTCTGATTTTGAACAGTTTTTAAAATGGATTGCATTAAGAACCCACGGAACCACAGTTCTTCGCTAATAGGACCAAGAAAACTTGCAATACCGAAAGCAATGATAACTAACCAGATTCCATCATTTGCAAGAAGAATTGCCCCGTTATCTGCACCTTCCAAGTTTAGTTTAAATACATCTGCCAGTAAGAATTGAAGACCAGCCATGAACAAGTAAAGAAAAGCTGCAATTCCTAAACCAATAAAAACGTCCCATTTTTTAAAAAGCAATTTGAAGTCTTTTTTAAAACTACGTTCACCGTGCCGGTAGGTAACCCAAGCCATTCCACCTATCCAAACAATATACATGCTTAAAGCATTGAATAAAATAAACATTGGGTTCGCAGCTGCATCTAAAATGCTTTGCGGGTCAGAGGTTATGGTTGTAGTTGAAGATAAGAAAATTAAGCTTACCGCAATTTGAACTACAAAGAAAATGATTATATTAATAATCCAGTTAAATACACCCCAGGTTCTTACCCTTGAAGTTTTAGAACTAACATCTCCAACGTTATCTGCAAGTTTATTAGCAACTTCGGTGATATTATCGTTACTGTTTTCGTCACGGTTCCAAATGTGAGCGAACCGATTTGTTTCTGAGTTTTCTTTGTCCGTGTTCATCCATTTTTATATCGGATTACCACGGCACTTCATCATCACCTGTAGCATAAACAGGTTCATCCGCTTCATTCTTATCAAAGAACTCTTCACCGCGTTCATGTTTTCCTTGACCAGGAACAAATTTACTGTATGCAAGCATAGATACAAGTGGGATTGTAGCTGTAGCCCCACCACGGTGTTTACCTAAAATTAAATCAGTTTCACCAGGACGGTTGTTTTCATCTGCTGTTTCAGGACGGTGAATAAGGAAAACCATGTCAGCGTCCTGCTCCAAAGCACCAGATTCACGAAGATCGCTAACTGCTGGTCTACGGTCTTGTCTTTCCTCAGATTTACGGTTAAGCTGAGCAAGAACAATAATAGGAACCTGTAACTCTTTAGCAAGAACTTTCAAACCACGAGACAAATTGCTAACGTCAGTTTGACGAGAGTCGGATGAACGCCCTGTACTGGGGGTTTCCATAAGACCAATATAGTCAATAATAATAAGATCTAAACCTTCTGGGCGGTATTTTTGGCGAGTAGCAATACTACGAACACGGGATAAGCTTGTTTTAGGATTATCGTCAATAATAAATGTACCGTTTTCAAGACGAGCTTTAGCTTCTTCAACATTCATCCAATCAGTTTCATCTAAGTCACCAACTTTAAGTTTAGATGTTTCTACCAGTGCTTCTGCTGAAAGAATACGGTTAGTTAGTTCTCTTTTGTCCATTTCCAGTGAAAAGAATAGAACTGATTTACCAGCAAGAAATGCTGCTGTTCTACCGAAATCTACTGCCAGGGTACTTTTACCAACCGCAGGACGCGCTGCAATAAGAATAAACTGTCCAGGTTTAAAACCGTTAGTTAGTTTATCTAAATCAGGGAAACCACTAGGAACACCAGATACTGCATTAGCGTTTCTTTCTTTAGCTGTACGGATATCTTCAAGAACATCAGGTAAAAGCTCTTTAACAGTTAAAGCATTTGAGGAAGCAGCGTCTTTATTCGCAATATCTAAAACAAGTTGTTCAGCAACACCCAGAACATCGTCTGCTGAGCTTCCGTTACGTTCTACTGCCGCATTAGCGATCTTTTGACCAGCTATACGTAAATCTCTTAGTTTGGCTTCTTCTTTAATGATTTGAGCCAAACCAATAGGGTCTGCACCCATTGAATGTAGATCAGATGGAGCTACAATATCACGTAAGTACCCGATACCGCCAGCTTGTTCAAGGAAACCGTTAACTGTAAGTTTGGAGACAATACTTACAACATCAGTAGATTTGCCTTGCTCATATAAAGAACTTACAGTTTGATAGATAAGTTCATTGCGGGGTTCAAGAAAATGCTCAGGACTGATTATTTCTGTAACTGTTGACAGGATACTTGAGTCTGTGAAGATGCTTGCGAGGAATGCTTTTTCGATGAGGGTGTTGGTGTTTTCCATATAAATTTTGAGCCTGTCGTGAATAGAATTAGTTATTATGCAAGTGAGTGGGGAAAGTTGTACAACTTGCTTAGATTATTCAGTAAGAATAATCTTCGTTATCTTCTCTTTTTGCTCTCAATTTAGCTTCGCGTTCGGTTTTTTTCTTGTATTTCCGTGGAAGTGTAAGCAAAGTAAGTTCAAGCTTTTGGCGGTCCACGGAGGTTTCCCGCCCAATATAGTCATATTCTGCTTTCATTTTTTCGAGAGCGTCAATGTTTTCAAAGCTTAAAACAAGGGGTTTAATTTTTCCCAATGGTTTCTCCTATCAGATGCTCCCACCTTAAGGAAGCAGTTAAGATTTTACCATATATTTGTTTTTCAGCAGGTTTCTGAGTGTTGTGCTTGTAAATATCCACGCGCTTCAATAACTGCCTGTGCAGCTTTACCCGCAGATGTTACAGCTTGCCGGTAAACTTTGTCTGCAACGTCACCTGCCGCAAAAATGCCGTTATCCATACCCAGAACTTTAGTAGAAGAAGGTTCAACAAGAATATACCCTTCTTCATCCAACACAATATCGCTATTTTTAAGCCACTTGGTTGCAGGATTCGAACCTATAGCGATGAAAACACCATCAGTAGGTAAAGTGTCTACACCTTCTGAATGAGCATATGTAACTTTTTGAATATTAGAATTATCATGATGGATTTCTTGAAGATGAGTATTCCAATGCACTTTAACATCAGGATGAGTTAAAATTTCTCTTGCTTCAGGTCCTGTTGCTTTCAATTTATCTCCACGAACAAACAAATTAACTTTTGAAGCGAACTTGGTTAGAAGAAGAGCGTCTTCAACAGCCGTGTCTCCACCACCTACAACAACTACTTCTTTATCTGTGAAGAAAAAACCATCACAAGTAGCACAAGTGCTAACACCACGGCCAAACATTTCTGCTTCTCCTGGAACATTTAAAGTTTTAGCAACAGCGCCCGTAGCTATAATTATAGCGCGCCCACGATAAGAAATTCCGTCTGTAGCTTCAATTCCGTGACATTTGCCTTTTTCAGCACTAATATCAATGGATGTTGCTCTTTCACCTATAATGTAAGCACCAGCTTCTTCTGTTTGTTCTCTCATAGAATCAATCAGATCCATACCTGCTCCCGCTTTATAACCAGGAAAATTAGCTATTTCTGAGGTTAACATAAGTGCACCACCAGGTAAATCAGTGGCTGATAAAGGGGTTCCTTCTAAAACTAAAGTTTTATAACCGTCCCGGGCCGCATATAACCCGGCTGTTAAACCCGCGACACCACCGCCAACAACGATAATGTCAAAAACTTGTGGTTTGGTGATTGTTTTAACCAAATCGTGATCATTCATATATTTTTTCTTTCCTCAAAGTATATAGTCTAAAATATGGAAACATTACGTTGTTTGAAACTATTCCTTAATTGTTTGAGGGAGACAACCAAATTTGGTTGTCTCCCTCAAACAATTAAGCGTAAAGCCTTTGCTTTTCAGCTTTTGCGCCTTCATCATACCAGGCGAAGTATTCAATCCACGTCCTGTGCATTTCAGGGTCGTGCAGAGCTTTGCTGAGCATCTTTGCATACTTAGAGTTCGGACGAGCTCTTTTCTCCAAAGTCCAACCCATTTGTGCTAACGTTTTGTCACCTTTCTTGTTGTTACAAGAATGACAAGCGGTAACACAGTTTTCGTAACTGGAAGCTCCACCTTTAGAACTGGGCACAACGTGGTCAATAGTATCACCGTACTTACCACAGTAAGCACAAGTGAAGTTATCTCGCACAAGAACACCCCTTCGGCTGAACCTTGGGGGTGCTGTGTTTCTGTTAGGTTTAACTTCGTAAGTCATCCGAATTACGTAAGGTATCCTGAAACCAGCTTCCTCAGCGCCTGAGAAAAAGAATGGGCTTTCATCCTCTACTGTCGCTTTTCCATTAAGAATCTTGTTTAACGCACTTTTTGCGGACACGACAGATAAAGGCATATATGACGCGTTCAAGATAAGCGTACTACGCATAATATTTTTTCACCTTTCCTTCTTTTTCTCTGGTTCGGCGGCACGGGTAGGATTTGAACCTACGAGGGGTAGACCCCTGCCACGTTTAATTAATAGTGACTGCATTCGCCCTGACTCTGCCACCATGCCGTGAACATAACTTTATGTTACTTTTATTATTATAACATAATATCGGTATCAGAGCAATTCGAAAGTAGAAAAGTTTTTCCCTTCACCTTCAACATCAATAACGATTGCGTGTTTAACGCCATTTGTTGTGCCTTGAACAGTAACTGTTTCTCCTTTTTGAACAGAGAAATCGAAATTACGGGTACTTCTTGTAAAAGTAGAACCTGTTTGTAAGGAAGACAAATCAATAGGGGAGGTTATAGTTTTTGGTTCCATAGTAATGTATATATAACTTTTATATAAAAATAAAAATACATTTTACATATTTTAGGTCTAAAAAGGGGAAAAATAAATTATTTATTTTTCCCCTTTTTCTAAGTGGACGTGAGGGGAGTCGAACCCCTGTCTTAATGCTAAAAAACTGGTCTTCTACAAGCTTAGGTAAAGAGAAGTAAGTTGTAAGTATGCTTTACCTCATTTTACAACTTTTAGTTCAAAAATTTTCTTCTCCAATTAAGTGAACTATCTTATTGAAGAATATCTCAATAAATTTAAGCTTATCCTACTGTTTGAGAACCAAAAAGGATAAACTGCTCAGCTTACGCAGCTAAAGCGTGTTCGGATTTTGTGCCGTTTATATTTTATATGCTGGTTTCAAGAGATAACATATTTGTCTCCACTTGCTTCCCCGGTTAGATTCACACTAATCGAAGCCAAGCACGCCCATACTCTATTTAATTTTATATAAATAGTATAACAGATTTTGAATAAAATCACAACAAACCATAATGGGCATATAAGTCATGCATAAAAGAAAAACCTCTTACAGTCAAATCAACTATTTCTACCACGATAGGAACCGGTATAGAAAAAGCAATAATAGCCCATTTTAAAGGTTTACTTTCTACCCAATATGAAAAAACTAAAGTAACTGTACCTACTGTCATCAAGCCAAACATTACAACAAACCAAGGTATAAGAGCAATAAGATTAAACTCCTGTAACCCAAAAATCATACGTGCGGTTTCTTCTAACAACCACCCTAACATTAATGCACCAGCAATACCACCAATCGCTGCTGAAAAAAGAAGCAAGTATGCAACACGTTTCTTTAAAGGTTTCATAGTTAGACTATTGGCAAATTTATTTAGTGATCGTGACCTTCAAGTTCCATATCAATATCCATAAGATGACAATGAACTTTAAGATCGTCTGCATCGCTTGCGTCTAAACGGTTACCAATAAGTGGAGTATATTTATCAAGTAGCATTTGACCTTCGGTTCTAATAGAACGTGAAGTTTCAGTTCCAGAAAGCCTTAAATCGTCAACAAAAGTAGCTATTGGGGTAAGAGCTCTCTCTGTAATAGTTTTCTTATTAGACAGTTCGCAAACTAATCGTGAGTAAGTAATAGCTACATAGCCGTCATTATAAACTGTGTTATCTGTAACACTTACCGTGGGATCGAATTCTGTGGAAAGTTTTGTATATCCTTCATCACCAGAAAAATCATTATCATATAGAGTGTCCGAACCGCCCTCAGGGTCGCTTTCGACTCCTGTTTCTACAGGAGAAGTTTCGTCAATAGGTGTTTGGGTAGTTTCTGGCTCCGGCGTCGGTTCAGGATCGACGTTAGGATTTGTCGTCATTAAAGAAACCACAACAATAAGTGCTACAAGAACGACAGTTACACCTGCCGCTATCAACATAAAAATGGTTCGTCTGTCTAAACTTTTCATACGTTCTTTATATCGGATAGCATAAAATTTCACCCGATATAGAATTATATTTGTCTGTGGAGTTTAAATAATGCGAATTTTTGTTATAGGAGCGCTTGTCCTTCTTGCTCTTATCGTTCTTGTAGCTGGTATACGTAATAAAGGTCGTATATCTTGGCTTGCTATTGTCGTATTGTTGGTTCCGGCTGGCGCTTTAACGTGGTTTGAAATTCGTTGGCAGGATGAAGTCAAATATATGAGCACCAGTATTGTACAAAATATTAGTGGAAACTCTAAAGCACAGTTGGAATGTCAAAGATTAACATTTGCTTTCACTGATGTATGGGCATCAGAAAAACTTTTTGATACCGCAGAAGATACGATTGGTTTAAAATATGGTGGATGTAGTCAGTTGTTAAACTATTACAGAGATACATCAGAAGTTAAACCAGCGCCAACTTTAGAACAAGTAAAAGTTATGCAACTTGTATCCACAGAAAGTGTTCGTCTTGCAGGTAAAGAAAAAGATGAAACTCGTTTAACATGTTTAGGTGTTCGTAATTTACCTTTAGTTGTACAAGCTTTAGGCGGGACAAACCAACAAGGAGTTCAAGCAGCTTTCTTGTATCAAAAAGAAGTTCTTGACAAAGACCCCAAAACTCGTGACTTACAATGCATCACAGGTTAAGCAACAACAATAGGTGAAGTAGCTACCAGAATAGCGAAAAATGCAAAGATTACGCTGACACCTAAAACATAAACTACATACCATACTTGGGCAGGAATGGTAATGAAAGTAGATTGAGCCATAAAGTCAAAGTCACTATTTCCCTGCCCACTGAACACAATACGGGCTGCCTCTACCAAATCTACAATACCTCGTGCAATGAGAATAAAAGCAAGTAAAACTAACCCTACACCCATAAGCGCACCGTTGTTGATAAACAGGTTCAAGGCTAAATAACCGAAATATAAAAGAACAATTAAAATACCGAAAAAGTTACGAATAAAAATTAGGGTTAGAATTGCAGTTCCCAGCACAACATAGAACGCAATTTGTGTGTGACCGCTTTTCACAGCCCATAGAAGAAAAAGTCCCAAATACAGAGGGGCTGAATAACCAGAGAAAAGCACAAAAATGCGACGGAACCAAGAAAAGAACCCAACAGAAGATAAAGTGTTAGTCTCACCAGACCCGTTAGCACGTAATTTAATACTATGAATCCCTCCACCTGTTATTAAAGAAGTAACCGCATGGCCAACTTCGTGGATGATTGTAGAGAACCATTCACTTACTTTACCAACATAAGGGATAAAAACACACGCTAAAGCAACCCCTAAGGAGACCCAAAGAGGAAGTGGTTCAAAAGCGTTAATCATACTCTAACTTTCATAAGGAAACTATAATGACAAGTATACCAGAAATAATATCTGAAATGCAAGCAGAATACCCAAACTTAAATTTGTTTGACGAAGATATGCTTCAAGGAGAACCTGCGATAATTATTGACACTCACGACTACATCTTAGGTGTCTATATAGAAGATGACGTACTTGCAATTTATTTTGAAGACTACAATTCTGATTACACTTACACAGGTTTAAGTGACATAGTTGTTGATGACCCTGTTCCATCAGACATATATCAATATATTTCCAATTTGTGCAATTGGCTGATTAAAAATAAAGCAGTAGATTCAGTTACTAAAACAGAACTCACTGATTTCATTATGAAACCTTTAAAAAAACAAGGTCACAAACCAGAGATAGATTTCATACCGGAAGATTGAGATAGGTTTTCTATAACCTCTTTAGGATAAACAATTTTGTTTGCCGTAATATCTTCAACAATTAACGCAAATTTTTTGTTCTCGATAAGTTTCAAAGTTTGTTCGTAGGTATATCCTAAGTCAAGACAAAAGAAGAAGGTTCTTATAGTTTTTTGATTAACTTTTTGACCTCCACTATTATTATTCAAATACCTGTACATAAGTCGGTATAAACTTTCTTCTGCTTTCTCTTTATTTTTAGCTTTGATAACCTGTTTGTCAACCCAAGTTTCCAATTCTTTAAAGAAACCCTGTACATCTGTTATTACATCCGCCACGGAAGTAACACCAGAATAACTTAACTGCACAGGCTTTCTTACAATAAACTTACTAAGTTTTTTCATCAGGACAGGAAAATTTTCCAAATTGTTCAAAGTAGTATAAAACTCAGGCATCTCCTCCGTTTTAGTAGTTACCCTGAACCAGCGCATATTTTTGTACTCAACATAAGAATCATAAGAAGAAGAGAACCCTTTTGTGATTTTAGGTTCAGCAGCTACAGGGCTTTTCTTAACCTCTTTGTATAAATAAACATTATCTTTGACATAAGAAATAACAGCATCGCTTGTTAGAGAGTTTAAAGAAACTTCTGATTTTCTCAACTCACGATAATGAGGAGACCAGAAAAAAGCTCCTTTTTCTAAATCTTTAACAACTATCTCATTATTCGTTAAAAGTTCTAAAATTTTTTCATCAGAGACTTTAGATAATAAGCCTTTAAATTGTTGCGGTTTAGCTCTTAACGTTAAGATATCATCATTCAAACATCCAACAGATAATTTTCTTAAAACTTTATCAAGCAGTTCTTCCCGTCCACTGCCAGCTAAAGCAGTCAGGAAGAAAACTGTTTCCGGTGTGAATATTTCGTAGGTTTTTAAAGTTTCAATTAATGGTCTATATGTTAGGTTTAAGTCTTCTATAAAAGCTTCATTATTTCTATACCTACCCATTTGTGTGTAGAAAGAATACACGCCTGGATAAAATATTTGAGGTTTATGATAATTAGTGGCTACTTTATATAATGTATTTTTATACAAAAAAGGGTAGGTAGCTTCAAACAATCCAGGTGAAAAATTTTCAACATCAAGCGTTGTTTCAATACTGTGTTCACTAAAAATCTTTAAAATCGCAGAAACAGTTTTTTCACGAATTTCTAAAGGCGCGTTAGCTAACAGTTCATCAAATCGGCGGGGTATATTAGTTACATTGGTTAAAGAAAGTTTTTTACCAGCACCAGTATAGTTTTTTTGAACAAAAAGATTAACAGTAGGAACGAACAAATCGTTTTTTGACGGAGTTATTTTAACAATTAAACGTTTGTGAGTTATATTCTTAAACCACGGTTTTCCTGCTTTTGTTTTGCCAGAATGAGTATGGAGTTCAACTATATTAACTTGGTTCTCTTTTTGATCAACGAACCATTTGGAGTCAATAACAGTTTTAGCCACCCATGTAGCTTAGCATACTTAGTTAACTGTTTTCAATTCTACTCTTAACCTTAATTCATATAATATTTTAAAAATTAAGTCAGGGGAAGTCTTGTTGCTGGCGGATAGAAACTCAGTTATTCTTATGGTAGGTACTTTAAGTTTTTTTGCTAAATCTTTTTTATCAATATTCTTTTGAGATAAGTAACGTTCTACGACGCTTGCGAGCTCAGCATAATCTTTCACATATCGTGTAAACTCTTGGGATACAGGGGTTTCATCAGGGCGTGAATGACCTATATGGTATGTCCTGCAATTATCGCAAAGGTAAATGTTGGTTGAAGGGTCGTTTCTATATTTGACTGGAACCTCGCTGGGAGCGTTATAACGAGTCTTATAGCCCCAAGTATTATCTACTTGTCTTTTGCATCCTCTGGGGGCTTCTGTGAGCGTTTTAGCGGGCGTTGGGTATTTGCCGCAACGATAAGAACAATACATTCCCCCTAACACTTGACTGGAGAACCCTTTTCTGCAAGTTTTACATCTTTGTCGTTCTGGGTATAAAATTTCAGCCATATTTAACTGTTCCTTCCAAAAAATTTTCTAATTTTATCCAAAAGTCTTCGTAGTGGAAAACATGAGTATTATGTCCTCTTCTAAGAGACTCCATTACAACCGTTTCGGGTAAATTCTTTCGCACAAAATGACGGTAAGGAAAAATTAAACTTCCTTTAGGTCTTAAAACAAGTATTTGTTCTTCACCTTTCAATAATCTTTGAGCAATAAGTTTAGGATGAGGCACTAAAGCCACTAAAGAGTTCTTATCCCACTTGTTAAACCCAAAAAGGAATTGAAGATGATGTCTCTTTTGGGTTGCTTTCTTAAAAAATGTTTTTTGTACAAGGAAATTATATTTTACAGATTGATAAAAACCTAAACGAATTAGAGGTAAAGCTACGTTAGATGCAGGTATTTGAAAAACAGGGTCAACTAAAATTAATTTTTCAGCTTTAAGAGTGGATTGTATATGACAAGCTATCAGACCGCCCATTGAGTGTCCCACTATTAAGGCAGGCTTGATACCTGTTTCAATTAAAGCGTCAGCCCATTTTTCGGTTGAATAATTTTCTGCGCGTGGGCTGAGTCCATGTCCAGGTAGGTCTGGGATAGCGATACTGTATCCTTTGTTATATAAATCTTTTGATAACCTCATCCAAGTTTTTGACGAGCTCGATAAGCCGTGTATAAGAAGTGCGACAGGAGCATCAGGTGACGACTGTCGTATCATTTTTATATGTATAGAAGGTAAATCTGGCGTGATTCTTTCTATATTATTTGTAAGAAGTGTCATGATTAGTTATGTACTTTTGCATCAAGTAAGGTTAAAAGTTTAGATATTACATTATCGTTCCAGTCTTTGATAGAAATAGATTGCCCTTGAATTCTCGGAACATTTGTATTATAAAGTTGCTCCCTTATCACTACAAGTTTATCGTGGCTTGTCAGACGGTTGATAACACTGGGCGAGTCGTCAATATAGATATCAATGTTTTCAACTTTTTCTTTTTCTTCGCCTACATGCTTTACTTTTGCAGCAGGTATTTTTGATGAGGCCACCCAAGCAACAGTATCTTTATTGAACTCAGCAGACCTCGCTGTAACAGCGTTTATATTAAATCCTATATTTTTCAGTTCATCCAAAGTTTCTTTAGCATTTTCATAAACTGGTACTTTCAAATACATTCCAGCACGTTCAGCTTTAGTAAATTGTGTTTTGAAGTCTTCTAAACTTTTAAACCAAGGCGTTGAAGCTGCATGAAACGCATAATTATCCGGAGCCGGGTATTTTGTCAGCCATTCTTCTGCGGTTACTTTTATAGATGAGGAAGAGTTGTGTTCTTCAAACAAATGGTTCCTTAAAGCTTCTGATAATCCACCAGTAGTACCGTCAAGGTCTAAACCAATCATAGGTTTGCGACCTAATTTTGTGGTTATTAGCTCTACTATAGTTTTAGCTAAAACTGCTTTTCCCTCATCGGTTTGCGCAAGTTGCTCTGCTATAACTTTAGCTTTCTCTAACTCACCATCTTTACGATGTTGAATATATGTTTTCTTTAAAGTTTGAGTGTTGGAATGTGCTTTACAGTTCTCTGTGTAGCACCATTTTCCGTTTCCTAAATACAAATATTTTTTCGCCATAGTTAACCTATTTAATTGAATTGTTCAAAGATAATAGTTTATAACTATCAAGTTATTTATTTCAATCGCCTAAGAGGACTTTTAATGTATTAGCGATATAAAGTGGAACAAGCTCTTCTTCTCCATCAAAACCTAATGAAGCAACATCAATGTCTAAGTTACTGTTTTCATCAGATTCGTAAGTTAAAACTATGACTCTTTTGGAGTTAGGGGGAACTATGTTATTTTCCATATAACGGCTATCGGGTGGAAGTGAGTTCTTTAGCTACTTCACCGTAAGAAACACCGTATTTTGAGAGAGTTCTTTCAATATTGAATTTCTCTTTGTTGTAATAAGCGAAAACTTTTCCAGAAATCTCTGGGTCAGCGTTTAAAATCATTTCTTCTAAAGTTTGAATTTGAAGGAAAAGGTTTTTGACTTCTTGGGGATATTTCTTGTCATTCATAATATGCTCTTATTTTTTCAATCAAATGTTCCACCTGTTCGTGTTCTATTTTATTGTTTAATTCTGAACATTTGACTTTACTAATATCTGCGAAAGTATAAAAACTTTTCCTCTGCAAAGGATAGCCTGATAAATCTAAAACGAATTTAATACTTGTTTTCTCACCTAAACAGTGGAAAAAGCTGGATATGAAAGGTTCAATACTTTTATGCGTTGGTGCTATATACAAGACAACTTTTACAATATCTGATTCGTCATCGTCAGTAAAATACCAAAAACCTACAGGAGTTTCGTCAACAGTGATTACCCATTTTGTTTCTTCACTTGCATCCAGATCATTTATCAACATGTCTGCTTCAAAATAACCTACAGGAAGCACATTATTTGGGTCCTGTAAAGAAGTATTTACAATCCTGGTGAACACATTTTTCTCTAAGAAAGAAATATCATTCCATTCACGAAAAGAAATTTGTTCGTAATTTTGTACGGGGGCAAATGTTGTGTTCGTCATACTATTATAAATATCGGGAAAAACCCAATTTTTCTGACAAAACGCTGGGAACTCGGACTATTAATCAGAAAAACACTGATTTTGCTTGCTCTAAATCAGCAGAAAAATCCACCTCAACTGCTGAAACACCTAACTGAGAAATATCAAAAGCTTTGAACTTACTGGCATTATTTTTAATACTGTTCTCTATACCCATTTCAAAATAGGCATCATTTGGTACTTTCAATAGTTCATATTTGAGATTTTGAAAATCCTCAGGAGAAACATAATTTATACCTATAGCTTCACCTTCTGCGATATGGACGGGAACAGTTTTAGATAAATCTGTAATGTAACCGTTCTTATCAGTAGTGTATTTAACTTCCTCCTCGTCCACCTTTTTAGTATCCACCGTAACAAAACTACCACCTTGCGATATACGATTAGCGATGTAATACATTAAATCGAGATCGAACACAACATCTCCGTTTAACCAAAGAACTCCCTGGTTTGGGTTAACAGAACCGAAAGCGGTAAGTAAACTTTTGGAAGTATTAGTCATATCATACTTGTCCGCATAAATAGTTTTAAAGTTAGGAAAATTTTCTACAATAGTTTCTGCTTTATAGCCGACCACTAAATGGATGTTCGATTTATCGCCAAAAGCGCTTTGCAATGACTCTGTTTGCCGCCCCATAATGGTCGAACCGTCAGGCAAAACGGTTAAAGGTTTAGGTACATTTCCACCTAAACGTGTACCTTTACCTGCGGCTAAAATTACAATAGAAAGTTTGGATTGTTTCATTATTTAACTATTATAACATTAAAAGTTAATCCGAACTTTTTAAACCGTCAACTAAACGATTACGTAATGTGACAACATCATCTAATAAACAACTTAATATGAGTTTATCTTCACTCTCTTCTTTGCTTTTAGGTTCAAAAGCAATTAAAGAATTCTGCAAAATTAAAGCTTCTTTCTTTAAAAGACCCCTCAGCAAAATGATTGTAACTACTTGGTCAATTCCTGGTGGCAAATAGTCTTGTTGAGCTCGTAAAAGTTTACGGTTCATCTCTTGCCTTTTTAAGGTCAGTAGATTGCTTGTTCTCAAACGAGATAAAATAATGCTATGGTTTTCTTCTGGTTCTTCTTCAATTAAACTTTTTAAAAACTGTTTACCGTGAGGAGTTGCATCCATACGTGCAATTATTTTACGTTTCTGCAGTCTTAACTCTCGGAGGAGAACACGAGGATTCATATTAGCTGTAGCTACAATAGTTTTCATAGCTTCTAACTCATGAAGAACTTGCTCTTTTTCGCTAACCAATTGATTATAACTATCTGGAATAAGAACATAAAGTGCGGGTAGATTACCCAACTGTTCGGCTTCGTTCACACTACCGGCACCCTTCAAACTCTCCTTAAATATATCGGGTAAAACTATACAAATTAAATAATTTTCTTCTCTGTACCCAATACAAGAGTTTTAGGCCCTAAACCGTTGCGGGAAAGTTTTTCCCGCAACTTTTGTTCAACCTTTTCTACATACTTGTTATGCGGGTAATTGAAATATAATTCAACAATGTCTTTATTGAACACAGTGACAGCACAAGTGTTCCAGAATTCATCATCAACTTTAAAAGATTTACATATATTGAAAACTTCAATCTGTATTTGTTCTTTGAATTCAGAAACACTTTCTAAAATTTTTATACTAACAACGGCTTCTACGCTGGGCGTTACTCTTTCAGAAGGTTCGTCTTCAATAAAAATAGTATCAATATCCTTTAACCCATAACGAAGAGCTGCTAAAATTCTATGAATCCCATCTGTAACAACTTTTCTATCTTTAGAAAGAGAGATAGGTTTTTTAAAATATCCTAATATTTTAAGTTCATTTTCTAATTCTTGAATTATTGCTAAATCGAATCTGTCATTAGTTAATTTTAAAGCAAGTTTTTCCCAGGAAGCTATCTTTCCGTAAGGGCGGTAAATTTTAATAAGTTCTTTAACTAACATTTATTTAGAAAATTCCGCTCTGACAGTTTTACCCCAAATAGTTGTTACTTCTACTGATTTAATACCTTGTAAAGAAGTAGAAGAGTTAAAAGATATTTCTTGGGGATCTATGACGAAATCCATTGTGCAAACAGTGTCAGGTGGCAACGGAACATATTTTATTTTCAAAATATTATCTTCCACATTTATCGATTCTATTTTGTTTCGGCAAGAACTACTACCGCCGTCAATCAAAACAAAAGTATTGGCAGATAGTATTTTAACACTTGGAGAAGAAGTCGAAATATCTATGTTCTCATCATCATAAGGTTTTACTGTATAGTCAGGCTTATTGGTTTCCCCAGAAGTTGAGCATCCAGTTGCACTAAGCAAAAGTGTGATACTTAAAATTGTTAACAATATACGCATTTGTTTTCCTCCAAAGCAATACTGTTAACAGTATCTGTCAAAGGAAAACAAAAGAAGTTTCTGCTGGGTCTTCGCCAGTTGAATCTTCTAACGGCTCTTTTCCGTTCTTTTCAACATAACGTGAATGTGCAGCGCCGAACAGAGTCATTAAAGCCTCTTTTTTGACATCTGGCGTGAAAGGTGTTTCTAAAATTACTGCCAATGTAGCAAAATCAGACTCTGTAAAAGATTCTTTCGCAGTAAAATAAATTTCCATTAAGTCTTGGGACATTGGTGTAGTTGCTTTATCTGACATAGTAAATCTATCGGCTTGGGATATAGAAAAAGTGCCTCATGTACCCATCAGAGCTCAGCTACCCTTGCTACGTTTCCGTCCTGGGGGAGTTTACCAAGATGATGCCACATGAGACACCTTTGCTATTATATCACGTTATTGCGTAGAACCAGTATCTTTCGGCTGGAAAGGGTTGCTATCAAATTGGGGAGGCGTGTAACTATTGTTTTGTGGTGGTGTGGGCGGCACGCCAGGAGTTTGTGGAGGTCCATATTTGAATGGAGACTGTAAACTTTCAGTAGGAAGAGCTGGTTGAGGAGGCTGAGGCGAAATATAACCAGGATGTTGTTGTGGGACAACTGGTTGTTGAGGCATGCCTGGTTGAGGCCAACTTTGTTGGGGCTGCTGATTATACTGTTGTTGCGGTTGGTACCCATAGCCTTGTGGTTGTGCATATTGGCTATACCCGTTGAAACCACCAGAATTATTTTCACGAGGGTATCCCCATTGGTTAGGGCCTACGCTTGGTTTACACATCCATACAAGGAAAATAATACCAGTAACAATTGAAGCAATACCTACCAGAATAACAAAACCTAACAGTCCCATTAGCGTAGCGTTTGCACCACCAGAAGAACCTGTAGAATAGTTAGTGATAGCGATAACAAGAAGCATAACAAAAGCAATTATAGCTGCGATAGCCGGTGCGTAAGCAAGGAAAATCCACCAACCTCTTTTACCAATATCATGTAGTCTACGTACCACAATAGCAATAGATGGTAGAAGAGTACCTAAGTTAACTATAGTGGTTAATGGGTTAACTCTTGAAGTAAGAGCCCAAGAAAGATCTCTACTGGAACCAATTCCAGAAATTGCAGCATCAATAAAACCTACAACGAAACCTAAAATAAAGAGGAACAACATTGCCCACCAGAATTCGGATCGTGATGCTCTTCCTTTAAAGTTCACATAGTTAGTGAAATAAAGTTTGATTGCTTCACCAAAAGTTACCATTAGTTTCTCCAAAATATTCATCAATAATATCGGATAGCAAATATAGTTTTTTGATTAATAGAGGAAAACTTTTGTGGGCGATAACAGATTCGAACTGTTGACCTCTTCCGAGTCAAGGAAGCGCTCTACCAACTGAGCTAATCGCCCTCTGTCGCAGTGATGGGACTTGAACCCATGACCAACGGTTTATGAGTCCGTTGCTCTACCAACTGAGCTACACTGCGGTAACCACTTTTATCCGATTTGTAAGGTATGAAAAAAATATCGGCTATTTCAACTGTTGTTTTGATTGCTACGTTAAGTTTAGGTTTAAACGGGTGTTTTATGTTCTCTGAACAAGAACCGTTGCCTTCTGTAGCGCCAATGCCTTCTCCTCAGACGATCACGCCAACACCTGAGGCAGAAGTTGAACCAGAAGAAATTGATTATTCTATTTCTGATGAAGAATTTTCTCTTATGAGGACTTCTCTTACAACCGCTGGCGATTATTTGAATATCAACTTTTATGGTTTAACTACCAAAGCGGATGATCTTCCAATCTATTTTGATTCTAATGAAGAGAATAACTATATTAGTTTAATTTTTTATCCAGAAGATTTAACAAAAGAAACATTTAATTCTTGGGTGGCAGAGCAGAACTTGTCAAGTGAATGGATAGATTTTGTACCGAATGATATTCAAAGAATTTGGGGATACAATGATGAAGCACTGGGTAAACAAAGTGAAGCAGGTGGTTTCACTTACCAACCATCTGAGGATGGAACACAAGTGAGAATAACCATTTGGATTGATTAATAAAAACAAGAAGTGTCCTGAAAGCAGAGCATATGATAGCTTTCAGGACACTTCTTTAAGATTACATAAAATAAAGACACCAGGCAGGAATCGAACCTACGTGTAGTTGCAAAACCTACTTGTCAGTTTCCCTCCAAGAGTTCACATTAGCGGATTACGACCATGCCATTTAGGGCATCCCCTACAGGTTTAGGTCCCGTCCGCCGCCTCTTTCCATCTACGGCCAGCAAGATTATTATTTTATGTGGGAGAGAAAAGATGTCTCTATTCTCTATACCCCGTGGACTTTACGAGATTTGAACTCGTGACCCCCTCCATGCCATAGAGGTACGCTACCAGACTGCGCCAAAAGCCCTAAAATGTTATGGTTTGACTGTCATAACCCAGCATCCACGTTTCAAATACTTATTTCCTAAACGTTTCAGAGAGCAAGGAAACTTTACTCAATTTTTTAATTATGTTTGAGGTGATGGAGGGATTCGAACCCTCGGTGTATATTAACAGTTTTGCAGACTGTTCCCTTCGGCCGCTTGGGTACATCACCGTAAAATGAACGGTTTCTATGGGTGTTGTGGGTTATAGAAACCGTTCTGCGTAGAAAGAAAGAGGTGGTGTTGGGTTGTTTCTTCCTACACAAGCTATATTTATTTTTAACGAGGAAGGTAAGGGATTTGAACCCTTGGTGGCGGGGTCACCGCCACTTCAGTTTTCAAGACTGACGCATTAGGCCGCTCTGCCAACCTTCCGTGGCGAAAGAACTTCCGAAAAAATTCTTTCACTCTATATACGCGAGAAAATTTTTCATTTCTCACGGTTTGTAAAAACTGATACCCTGGCGGCAACCAGTTCTGGTATCAGTGTCAGGACTTAAACGGGCGTAACCTGACTGTCAACAAACTCCCTTGCCGGGGAGGCCCGTTGCGGAGATGACAGGATTTGAACCTGCGGTAGAGTTTAACCCCTACTCTTCATTAGCAGTGAAGTGCTTTAGGCCGCTCAGCCACATCTCCATATTTTTAACTTATGTATATATACTATCATAGTTTTTCAGAAAAACAAACTTTAAATCAAATTTTTCTGACAAAAATCAAACTTTTTTGATTTTATTCTGGTGAGACACGAGGTTTCTTCTCAAAAACATTAATTTCATTTACCATTTCAATCGCAACATCACGAGAAACAGTCTGCTTTCGAGGGGCATCGTGAAGATTGAAAGATCCATAACCAGTAGCTGGTACAGACACCATTCTATGAATCATATTTACAATCTTTTGCTTCTGCTCTTGTGAAACAGCAGTGAACAATTTACCTTTCTTGCCATTCACGTCCGTGAAAACATAGCTTACTGTAGGACGACCATTTTTCCAAGAAATAGTAGTATCAATCGTAACAATAGTGTCTAAGCCAACTTCTGTTTCATTAAGACGTATTTTGTTTTCCTCAAAATTTACTTCAACATTAGAAGCATACATCGTAGCTATTTTAATAAGCCCCCACATAATTGAAAAACATATAATAAATGTTGCAATAGCATACCCTGTTCTAACAAACAAGGAATAGGGAGTGAAAAATATCATCAATAAACTTACAATAATACTTGGTATAAAAGTTCCTAAAAGGATTTCATTTCTACTTAACCTGAACCCATGCCACATAGTAAAGATATCGGAGCCTGTTACCGGGATTGAACCGATGGCCTTCGTATTACGAGTACGACGCTCTACCAACTGAGCTAAACAGGCAAATAAAAGTTGGTATGCTCACTTAAACATTAATCCACAACCACAGTAGAGCAATTTCTTCGTTCTCCACAGCCACATTTGGGAAGAACAAGGCTTTACCAGAAGGGAACGCCTTCCGAACCAACGCACCTATATTAAAATTTTGAGATGTAATGTTCAAACATTTATGCATTATCTGTGGCGCAGCATTTTGAACTTCTATTCAAAAGAGTTGTGTTTCTTATTTGAATCAGGATTCTACGACACATCGTGTCAACCATCTAAACCCTGGTTGTGCTCCCACAGGGACTTGAACCCCGGACCTACTGCGTGTAAAGCAGTTGCTCTGACCAACTGAGCTATAAGAGCTAACTTATATAAGTAGTTTACACTATAACTATATAGTTCGCAAGCTAATTACAAACGGAATTTAGGTTTTTTGTTGTCCCAATCAGAAACAAAACTAAAAGAATTGTGACCTTTTATTTCGTATTCTTTAGGAGCAACATATTTATCCAATTTTAAAACTGTTTCACCGGTAGTGAGCTCGTGACCACGCAATTTTTTATACATTACGTGACCTTGTTCACTGAACGTACCTCCACATTCAATATGTGGCACATCATAAAAATCTTTCATTTTACGTAAAGTTGAAAGTGCTGCATTACGACCAGCAAACTCTGGGTTAATTTCTATATCACATAAAGAAACTTTATCTACGTTGCCACTTTCTTCATCGTGGTAAACGTGTACTTTAGCATAACCAATGGGTTTCCCGTTTTCATCATTAACCCATAGGTCAACCCATTTTTCAAGTGGACGGAATCTATCTTTCTTACTATCATTTATTTCAACTTTAAGGTGAGATTCGTCAAAACCAGACTGTAATGCCTTTTTAGGGATAGAGTCTAAAAACATTTGATTTTTCTGTTCTTCAATTAAACTTTTAACATGTAGATAATCAGAACTTGTTTTTACTTTTGTTAACATTTTTTCAAGCTTCTGCAAAGGTTTACCGTGATAACGACAGGTAGCTGGGTTTTTTGCGTTACAGTGAGTTTTTGTTACAGTGGACATTACTGTTTATATATAACAATAAACTAAAAGAAGAGTAAAACTTTAAGTTTTACTCTTCTTCGTTGGAGCAACAGACGGGGCTCGAACCCGCGACATCAACCTTGGCAAGGTTGCACTCTACCAACTGAGCTACTGTTGCATATTATTTATTTATATTTTTATTATCGGCGTATTTCTACTATACCATACTTTTCAATAAAAGGAAACCATTTTGAGGGAGTACCGAGAATCGAACTCGGGTCAACTGGGTGGAAGCCAGATACTTTACCATTAAGCTACACTCCCGTGTAGGGTGGTTGTTGATGTTGTTCCTATCAGCGTAAACACCTCAAGGCATATAGGTTACCAACCTGTTCCCTATCAGTCAGGAACTTAACTTCGTCACCAGGGCTGGAAGTTATTCAGCAACTCTTCCCCGAAGAGAAGTATTTTTAAAAACGCTTTTTAAACTACCTGATGTAAAATTTCTTAAAAGGCCGTTCTAGAACCTTATAAAGCATTAAGCCTTTCAAGAAAAGTGCTCCCACAGGGACTTGAACCCCGGACATCCACGGTGTAAACGTGGCGCTCTGGCCAACTGAGCTATAGGAGCATTGTGAGAGACTGGAATGGTTACCAGTAATGAAGGCTAAGCGTTGGTAATAAGATTAATCAACAAATACTTCATACCATATGTCGGTCGCTAAACCAGTATCCACCTGAGAGGCTACCTCAGCGTTGCTTAAACATACTCAATTGTTACCAACCCCTGTATGCCAAGTTGAATACCATATGTGCCTTCGGGATTTCGCTTCCCTCTTCGGCTACTCTCTTCTGGCAACCGTCGCTACCAGAAACCTAAATAAAATCACTTCTTTGTGATCTCTGTACCCGCATTTAACGATTATTCCAACCGTGCGAGTGAAAAATTAAGGTGGACGGGAGGATTTCCTTCCTCCAAGAACGAGCGAAATCGTTCTGCTTGCTGCAACCTGGGTGCCAACCCTTATAACCACACTACCCGGCGGGGTAATGCCGCTGATTCTTTCTCCAACCAACGGATTGTGGTCAAAGAGAAGAACGGTTATCACAACAACACATTATGACCCAAGCATAGCATCAGTCATATTATGTAACGTCCTATCAAGGGAGCTACCCCTGAACGCGCTATTAACAGGAATTGAACCTGTAAAACGTTCACCAGAACGTAATAGCGGGGTAAATATTTTTACCCAAAATTACAATGGTTTCCTCTATTGAATTACTAATGTACAGAAAAATACATTTATATATTTTTATTTTGGTTGCGGAGGCAGGATTTGAACCTGCGATCTCTTGGTTATGAGCCAAGCGGGATACCGAACTTCCCTACCCCGCGCCGAAATTCTTACGAATTAGTACGCGTTTTCGCTTACATTATTAAGTGTAACACACTTTTTTATTTTTGTCCAATTTTTAAATTAGAACTTTTTATAAACATCCTTACGTTTGCTTATAAATATACTATACCATACTTTTTTGAACAACAACGCCATTTTATGAAATTTTTCTATTTTATTTTATTTACTAACTAAAAAGTAAACATTTGGACGTTATTCTTCTAAATGTGGTACTTTGCCAACAAACTCCAACTCCCAATTTCCTTCATTGCGCACAAGCAAAGTAAGAGAAGTATTGGGGATGATTGTTTCAAGTATTTGTTTATGTGACCAATCGTAAATAGAAGCAACTAACGAACGAATCGCTAACCCGTGACCAAAAACAAAAGTACGTTCAACATCAGTATTTGAACTAATCGTTTGTAACCATCCATTCATACGGAAACTTACATCGTTAAGTGACTCACCCCCAGGTAATTTGAAATCTTTACCTTGAAGTTTGATTCTTTCAATAACTTCCGCAGTATACACACTGGTTCTTTCTTTACCAGCATAAGAACCTTGATCCAACTCTTGGATTTCTTCTGACACTATAGGTTCAATATCCAAACCTAAAGGTTCAAGAGCGTATTGACATGTTTGAAGAGTTCTTACAGCAGGAGAAACGAAAACTCTATCAGGGAAAATGTTTTCTTTCAAAAAATAGTTTCCTAAAAGCTGAGCTTGGTTGACACCTTTTGTAGTTAAGGGGGTATGGTTGCTTCTACCGCCAATCAAATGAGTTGTTACATTCATTTGAGATTCACCGTGACGAATAAAATATAGCTCTTGCCTCATACTATGATGATAACACATAAACACTAATTGTTTAAGCGGAGTAAGTGGGATTTGAACCCACGCCAGTACATAATACTGCTAACCGTTTTCGAGACGGTCCCCTTAAGCCTCTTGGGTATTACTCCCTAAAGTAAAATATTGTACCCCTGGTGGGACTCGAACCCACACTCCCGAAGAAACTTGATTTTAAGTCAAGCGCGTCTACCATTCCGCCACAGAGGCCCGTTCATCTTAGAATGCAACCCATATGCGGGATGCTATGTGTTTCGTGAACAGTACAACAAGCTTCATCATGAAAATGAATACCCGTATCTTCAAAATATTCGTAAAAATCAGGGTAACTAACAGCTATCCAATCACCACCCTCAGGTTTCAAAATAACTTCTTTATTTTTCAAACCTAAAAGTTTATACTCTACAGAAGTTCTTAAATCTTTGTAGATAGCTTGATTGACAATATGTTTAGTTTCCGCCATTTTCTTTGTCCTTGACCGTCAGACCCATTTCTTTCATACGTCTATCGGACATAATTTTACGTGCTTCCTCGTTCATACCGATGGAAAAGATAGCGTCAGGAAAATCATCACCCACAGCAGCGCGGGTTCGTTCACACATAAGTTGCGGGTCAGGGTATTCTGGTGCTTCATAGGCATCAGTGAAAGTTTTTCCTGATGCGGTGTAAGTAAAAAGAACTGCTTTAGCGTTTGTCATACATTAAGGTTACCACATTTATTTCTTTTTAGACATAGAGAATATCGCTATAAATACCATAATGGTCGCTTGGGTTAGCATCACCAGGGATATTAACGCCTAATCTCCCAAAACTTGTAGGGCAGCCATTGCGACCGTAAACCCAGCCGTGAACAAGGATATAGTCAATGCGCCGGTTAGGTAAATGTTCAGGAAAGATAATTCCTGTTTCTTTCGCTGTATGTCTTGCCCAAAAGAGCTCAGGGCTTGAAGTAGTATGATCTTCGGGAGATCCTTTAAGTTTATAAGCATCAACCCAATATGCAAACTCACCTTTCGTATCAGGTGTTTCACCAGTCAAATATTTCATGGTTTGACCGTTTTCGGTTGCGTTAAAATCACCTACCATTACAGTAAACAATCCTTTATTGACATATTCATCAGCAAATTTATTCAGCCTCATCGCTTGCTGGTACCTTTGCTTTTCGTTTAAAGCAAGCCAAACACCGTGATGAGTAATGAATTGAAAATGTTTGCCGTCTGGTAAAAGAATTTCTGTAGCTAAAGCATCAGGTATCCGTGAAACAGGGATGCTTTCTTCTACTAATGGAAATTTTAAAGGTAAAGGGTTAGCTAATGGAAATTTTGAAAATATAGCATTTCCAGTATTAACTGTACGGTCGGGATAGATAATTTCCGTGTTTAAGGACTTAAAATGGTGAATATAGCCCAGAGTGTGCATTAACTCTTTTAACTCGTTCCAGCCCCCGTCAAAGGTTTCCTGAAACCCAATGACATCAGGTTCTGCTTTCAGGAGTTCATTCTTTAAAGAATTTAAACGAACTGTCAAGTTGTGCGGTTTGTGTAATAAGTTATAAGAAGCAACTCGTACTGTATCAAAGCTATTGTTATCCATCAATTTATTATTATCGGATAACGTTTTTGCGGAGAGCATCGGAATCGAACCGAATGGTTTATTTCAACCACGCACACCTTTCCAGGGTGTCTCCATCACCATCAGGATTTACTCTCCAAGTTCAACATAAGTTACCTTGTGTTGGCGGAAACGAAGGGATTCGAACCCTTGGTGGTTTTAACACCACGCCTGTTTTCAAGACAGGTACGATAGTCCGCTCCGTCACATTTCCATTTATTTAATTTTTTTGTACCCCCACACGGGCTCGAACCGTGGACCCACTGATTAAGAGTCAGTTGCTCTACCGACTGAGCTATAGAGGCATACTTTATTTTTGTTTTATTGATTATATCATAGTTTCAAAGCGAAATAAAACTATTGTGCGTCTGACTGGATTCGAACCAGCACGTTCGTAATGAACACAGCGACCTCAACGCTGCGCGTCTACCAATTCCGCCACAAACGCATATTTTATTTTGTACCCCCGGTGGGACTCGAACCCACAATCCTTTCGGCACTTGATTTTAAGTCAAGCGTGTATACCAATTCCACCACAGGGGCATATACTATTTAATTTTATTGTGACCCTAACGGGATTCGAACCCGTGTTGTCGCCGTGAGAGGGCGGTGTCCTAGGCCAACTAGACGATAGGGCCTTATTTATTTGTTACTCAAAGTATACCACAATTTTTTAAAAAGTAAAAGGCAGGGTGGAAGCAGAGCCAGGTTGCCCCAAAGCGCGAAAGTCCTTACGACGTGCTGGTTACTTCCACCCCTAACATCCCATGAACACTTGACCTGCTCTGGATGTCGGTCTGTGAGAGGTCAAGCTCAACAGACTCATGTTTTTAAGTTTTAGGCGAAAACTTTCGTTTTCGGTTCTTATTTAAATTACCCATTAATAAAAACTTCCCGTAAGACGTGGGTAAACGTGTTACAGAAAACCTTAGTCTTTATAGAGAACGCCTATGAATAACGCTTTAACCTCGTTTTCGTCACAAAGTTCCGAAAACACCCGTAGGTTCACGGTAATAGCAAGCCTCTGATACCGACTTGTTTTTCACCGGTAAGAGGCTTATGGCTAAGATTCATTTTCAACCAGGCGTCTTACCTGAGGTATGCCAAACCCTTTCGGGCTGACGTTCTCTACGTGGATCTGAGGGGACTCGAACCCCTAACATTCTGCGTGCAAAGCAGACGCTCTACCAATTGGAGCTACAAACCCAAGCATTTCTTTATTTAATTTTATCGTTACGGGAGAAGGATTTGAACCTCCGACCTCCTGGTTATGAGCCAGGCGAGCTACCGAACTGCTCCACCCCGTGTCACTGGTGTACTGGGAAGTTTCGGCTTTTCATAACCGCAACTTGAACTTGCAAATTCAAGCTAGCCCCTCTGCATAGGCTAATACTTCCCGAGTGTTCGTTTTTGGTAAGTCTGAACTGTCTCTAATCCTTCTAAGAAGGTTAGGATTGAAGCGACTTTTTTTACTACTATATTGAATTAATGTCCCTTACGGTGTGCCACGACTCCGGGGAGTGCTCACTTCTACATAAATGTAGGGGATATTTCCCGTGGTATCGGCCAACAACACCCCTAGGGCGCGTGGACCTGATGGGATTCGAACCCACAACATTCTGCGTGCAAAGCAGACGCTCTACCAATTGGAGCTACAGGCCCATAATTTTTACTTATGGCTTCTAACTTTTTAAAGTTATGGAGCCGCCTGTCGGGTTCGAACCGACGACCTTCTGTTTACAAGACAGATGCTCTACCAACTGAGCTAAGGCGGCGTGTTTTGTTATATAAGTATCATATCACACTTTTCATCTTATATCAAATTTTAAATGACTCCCCATAGTACGCACCTTTTCAGGCTTCCCGCTACCCCTCAGGATGTCAACTCTGAGGCTGTTCAAGTTTACACTTTATAGGTTGGGGGTGTGGACTCTATAATTAAGAACCTAAATAATAACGGGTGAAGAGGGATCAACCAAATAAGAACCGTTTACACGGATGCTAACCGAGTATTCTTCAAAAGGGATATGCTTACCCGAGCGAAAACTATACTTATCGCGAGTATATAGTTTTCTCTGCGACCGTGACGGGACTCGAACCCGCGACCTCTACCGTGACAGGGTAGCGCTCTAACCAACTGAGCTACACAGCCAAAAACTAGTCGCCCGAAGGTCGTTTAAGAGTGAGCCGAACCCGGCACCCACTAGTTTTTAATGAACTTTTGAAGGTATCCATAACGAATAAAGTTAACCTTGTAACTTATAACCTGCTGGGTTTCAACCGTACATGAAAATGGTGACAATCAAAGCTTTCATTAACTTAACAGGTCCTCAATTCTCCCAGCGAAAATTGAATTGCTGTAATGTTTATTACGTGTTTAATTGCTGGAACCTTATGTTCCCTTCCAATGATTACCTCACCGGATCGTGAATACCAGCAGGAATGGCCCTTGCTATCTTAATAATATTTTATCCAATGGTTAGGTTAAAGATATCATCAATATTTTCTACGTTTAAATTAGATATTCACCCTGAGTTTTTGTTCTATTGTTCTCAGGCAATTCCGCTCAACTTCATTCGAGGCTTAGCAAGCTTTTCACCGATACGAGAAGTAATCTATCTTGCGGATTTTAAGCAGTCAAGGGTAGTATGACCGTGTTGCCACCTATGCCTTGAAAGTTTCACTATTGTTTTGTATTTGTACCCCCAGCGGGATTCGAACCCGCGCCCGCCTGAGTGAAAATCAGGAATCCTAGGCCACTAGACCATGAGGGCATATTTTTAGTAAACAGTTAACAACTGAACACTAAAAATAGTATAACATACTTCAAACGAAAAACAAAATTTATCCAGAAATATATGAAGAATAAAAATTGTAAGAATAATTTCCTACTTCTAACTCCAAATATTCCACTTCAGATGCACACATTTCACAACAACCTTCTGTAGTGGAATATGCATTTAGCCTAACAAGTTCGTCCCCAGTAACATCCTGTCCCTGTTCACGAGCGTATGCAAGTCCCCAAAGTTTAAATAACTTTTCGCTTGATTCTGTATTTACTTTTTTATTGGTGTTTGTCATTTTCCTCTCCCTTTCTATGACCATTTCATAGTGGATAAGGTGACGAACATTTACAGTGTAACACGTTTTTACAATGTTACAAAATTATTTGATTCTGGTGTGCTATTACGCCTAAGACCAGTCTAAGCTGAGGGGCGGGTTCTTAATAAAATTAAGCGGTTTCCCCAGGTTCCGTTCAGAATATTAATATTCTTATTGCCGTCACTCTTTAAAGGGTGGCTGCTTCTAAGCCTACCTACCAGGATCAAACGTGCCCTCGACAGGAATCGAACCTGCGACCTTTGGTACCGGAAACCAACGCTCTATCCCCTGAGCTACGAAGGCAAAACCTGTGGGGTTGCAACTTTCTTGTGAAGGAGTGTCATTCTCAGACCTAAACCCGTTCGCAAGAACCCACATTGTACCCTGGGAGGGACTCGAACCCCCAACCTTCTGATCCGTAGTCAGATGCTCTATCCATTGAGCTACCAGGGCAAACATAAGGGAATTTTATAAGCGGAAGAGTCAGGGTTCCCGCCCGTGTCACGACCCCTTATGTCCTTTCTGTTTAACGAAAGATTATTTATTTATTTAATTATTTTGTGGGGCCGGTGGGACTTGAACCCACGATTATCGAGTTATGAGCTCGGTGCCTTAACCAGCTTGGCCACAGCCCCTCACAAATAATAGTATAGCACAGAAATGATTTAAAACCAACTTGTAGTGTGCTTCTACGCCAAAGACTCCAACGATAGTATATCTGAGGCGCGGGGACCACCCGCATTACTTTTTCAAACCCCCTAGGATAAGAGATTTTATTAGCTATTCTCAGCAACCCACCAGGTTTACGCTCCCTGATGCTTCTCGTGCGGGTTCTATTCCTATACGGTGAACTTTACTTCACCTTCAACCGCTCGTCACTCTTTAAAGGGTGGCTGCTTTTAAGCCCACCTTCTACAAGTTATGTGGAGACAAAGAGTATCGAACTCTTCACAGTATGCTTGCAAAGCATTCTCGCCACCGTGGTACATGTGCCCCCTGGTCACTCCCTCGTTAATAAAATATAGTTAACATACTTTTATTAACGCCGTTTTTCTTCTCTCCATATCCAGTGAAAATAAGAAAAACTCCTCATTGGATTCCACAGTGGATGAAACTGTGCAGTGACCCGAAGGGGGAGTTACGATGTGGGCCTAGCTGGACTTGAACCAGCGACCTCTTCATTATCAGTGAAGCGCTCTAACCAACTGAGCTATAGGCCCGAAATACTTAACCAGCAATACCAGTTAAGTGGGAAATTTAATTATAACATAATTTCAGCAATGAACTGAAATGTGTGGGCGGTGAGGGACTCGAACCCCCGACCGACTGGGTGTAAACCAATTGCTCTACCAACTGAGCTAACCGCCCTTACTATTTAACTATACCATATTTTATTGTAAAAACCAAATTTTTTGTTTGGTGGGGAACAAACTTTCCAATCTGTTCCCCACCAGCAATTTTATTTTAATCACCCAGTTATTATCTGGTATTCAAAACCTCTCTCACGAAAGGGTAGGTTTTAAGTTACTCTGTAACTGCTACGCCACCAAGTTTTTTGGCGACTTTGTTAGCAGCACGGTAACTGTTCCAACGGGTTACGATACGTTCCCCATCTTCAGTCATTACCGTTAAATGTAACTCCTTACCTGGATATGTTACAACTTTCCAGTTGCGAATATCAGTTTTATGATTTGTTGTGTTCATTTCACCTCCTTAATCACAGATTAAGGAGTATCAACCGTCACGAATCATTATTACCCTTTCATTTAATTTATAAAACAAGTTCTTAAACTAAGAACTTTTGTCGGGATGACAGGATTTGAACCTGCGACATCTTGCTCCCAAAGCAAGCGCGCTACCAAACTGCGCCACATCCCGAAAACTTTTTAACTTATATATTTATATTAACATACTTTTTTACAACTGTCAATTTTACACTTTCATAAAGGTGGGAGTCGAACCCACATCTTAAAACCAAAAGTTTTAAGGGTCGCATTGACCTTAGCTTAGCGCCACCGCAAACATTATGAAAGTTGGCTCCCGGCGTAGGACTCGAACCTACATAACAACAGTCAGAGTGTTGGGTCTTGCCAATTAGACGAACCGGGAAAAAGTGCCACACATCTCTAGCATAGTGCGACTGAGCTTAGAAAATACTTACTAGAAAATCAAATCTTCTAAGTCTACGTGGACCTGAGGAGAATTGAACTCCTGACCTCCTGCGTGCAAAGCAGGCGCTCTACCAATTGAGCTACAAGCCCTCATACTTGAAACATCTTGTACCATACTTTTGTTCCAAGCTACTCTGTTGAGTTTTATTACGGGATAAAAACTGTATGTCCCGTTAGTTTTTAGGGGCGAGACGCCGCAACCCACATACGTGGACGACCCCTGCATTATTAGTATAACATACTTTACACAAGTTTACGAATTTTATTTCTTCTCACTTGCATAATAATGCCTACTATACCAAAACTAAGTACCCAGAAAACAGTTAAGAATGGGAAAGAAACAGCTAACCCTGTCCATAACGACACATCAGTTTTTATTTGAGATGGAATAACTTTTTTATCCTGAGTTACCCAAAAAGATTCACGATCATCAACTTTTAAAGATTCATTAAAATAGATATCACTTATAGTAAAAGTGTAAGGGTCTTCCTCTAAGGTCAAAAATGTTACCTCGTTATTGTTTACCTTTGTTACAGTAGCTACAACATAATCTGTGTTTTCGAAACTGGGAGCAGAGGATATCACTGACGCCGCTTTGACCAGTATGCAAGCTGTAAGAATAGTTACTAAAGCAACTGTCACATAACAAATCCACATACTAATAGTAAAATTTTTAACAGCTTTCTTCTTTTGTTCCGAAGTTAAAGATTCATATTTCATAACAATACATTTATCGGAACACTTGTGAAAGAAAACTCTTCCTGCTATTATAGTAAAGATTTTAAGGAAAAATATGCAACATTTCACAAACGATGCACTACTACATTCCGCCTTATATTTAGGGCGTGGAGTAAGAGATATTAGAGAACGACTTGCAGCTGCTCTATACTTTGGTGAACTTAAAGTTGAACTTAACCCAGAAACATACCAGCCGGAAGTCACCATCGAAGGCCAATGGACCGGTCGTATTGAAAATCTGGGTTCTTGGTTAAATAAAGTAAAACGTAGTATCTACTTTGACACCTGGCATGCTATGCAAGATATTTCTTGTATGTTTGATTACTACAGAAATGAATCAATTTTAACTGCTCAACAGGTCGCACAAAGCCGTTACAAACATAATCTGAACCACAGCGGTCAAGTTTATTACGGCACTATAATTTGGAAAGCAATTGCAGAAAGCACTTTTGTTACAAATCCAGAGGCTAAACAACCTGAATATTTAAGACCTTACGGAATTTAACCACCGTAAGTTACAGTTTGCCCTGTTACCGAGTTGAAGAACACACAGAAACGGTTTCCGACAGTATTGGAGGGAACCGTTTCTGCTGTAACAACAGGGTTGGTTTCTGGATTATTTGTCCAGCTTCCACTGGGTCGACTGCATACAAGCGCAACATTAGAGTTAGCTCCTAAAACCCAATAACCATCCCAAGCGCCACCAACATAAATACGAGTGTCATCGTGTGAATGGCTTTTCTGTACAATAGCTCCACCAACAATAACTGCTGTGGAAGCACCCGTATTGCTCGTAGAAATAGTCTGTGCTGTAGGGTCTTTTACCAAACCTGTTGAAATTAAAGTTATAGTGTTCTTTACGTCGGATTTAACACCAGCAACGATAGCTGATTTTTGTTGGTTCATGAAAATTGGGATAGCGATAGCAGCTAAGATACCAATGATCACAACAACGATCATAAGTTCAATAAGAGTGAAACCCTCTTCATTTTTAAGCTTTTTTAAATTTTTCACATAGGTTGATAACATATTTTGTCCTCTTCGACCGCATCTGCGTATGCTTATGTTATCCGTTCTGAAGGAACATTAGAACCGTCTAATAAATGTCTGTACTAAAATATAGTCAAACTTTATCATAGGTTGCTTCAAGTTAGAGTAGCCCTTGTTATATCCCACATTAGGTCATCGGGTTCCCTTGCTACCGTTCAGGGGTCATCACAGGCTGCTAGCTGGCTCCTACGGGACCGCCTGTTTGACTGTAGGTTTGGATAAATGGTTGGGACGAATGAATTTGCATCATTTTCTCAAGTTGTTCAGGCTTGCGCTTTACTTACCCCTATATGAACAAAATTAGGTTAACTGTTAAAAATTAAACAAAAATAGAACTAGTATAATTTTATATTTATTTAACAATTTGAAATAAGCTACTTTCCCAGTACCCTTGGTGGGACTCGAACCCACACTCCTTGCGGAACTTGATTTTGAGTCAAGCGTGTCTACCAATTCCACCACAAGGGCAAAGTTATTTCCACCATAAAGGTAGATTTTCTGTTTTTTCTTTGAGAGAGTTGAAATCGAAATCAACTTCATAAGATGTGCTACGAAAAATACCTTTTTCATTAATGTTATCTTCTGCGAGCTCATTATATAGAGACATAAATTCTTCTGATTCTTTTTGTTCAGCAGTCAACTGTTCTCGTGCTTTAATAACGACAGAAGAATGATACCATTCGCCTTCATATTTTCTGGCTGTATCTAAAATTTCTTTCATCTGTGCGATATTGGGAAAAGAATAAGTTTTAATAGTTTTATCGCTTTCAACGTCACGTATTTCAATGATAATCTCATTGATTTCTTCATCTGTGCATTCGTGTCCTGGTGCACAAGCTGATATTAAACGTTTACGTGGTAAAGACATTTGAGTATTATATCATAAGTTTGGGGTGATCGACGGGATTCGAACCCGCGAAAACTTGAGTCACAGTCAAGCGCAATGGGCCTCTCTGCCACGACCACCATATGGATGTTCCCATTTGGAAACATTTGTAGCCCCGGAGGGACTCGAACCCCCAACCGACTGGGTAGAAACCAGGTGCTCTTCCATTGAGCTACGAAGCCATATTTTGTTTACATATATACTATAACAGATTATTTAGAATAAATCAATTTTTAGCCTTGATGCTTTAATTATTTTTTAATCCAGTCCGCCCATACATTGTCTGTTTTTCCCCATACAGCTATTTGTCCTGTTGTAGGAGGATTTATCCCAATCATTGGGCAAAGTACCGTATAACTGCCTGGAAACGCCACTGTAGGTTCTAATTTTCCTGTAGAGGAAGCATAAACATAAGAACTTCCGTCTATGCTTCTCACATAGATACCAAAACCAGCGTTACTTTCATTGCTTAAACATAAAAGAAAATTATTCCCCGGGAAATAGCTTTCGTCACTAATGCTTATTCCAGCATCGGAAAGTTCATTACGATTTATAGGATAAACGCCCTTTGAAGCTTTATATGATTCTATAGCAAGTGCCGTGTTACGGATATCAGATTTAACTGCTGCACCTGCTGCTGATTTTTGTTGGTTCATGAAGATTGGAATTGCGATAACTGCAAGAATACCAATAATAACTATAACGATCATTAACTCGATTAAAGTAAAACCTTCTTCGTTTTTTGTGTCTTTAACTTTTCTTATAGCTTGAGTAATCATACAAAATAAATCTGTGGTTTAAATAAACTTTTAAGTCTATTTATTCAATGAGATACATACTATATCAAACGTTATCAAACAAAAGTAGGTCAAGGTGAATAGAAATATTCGCAAGCACCATCGGGTGTTAGTTGTGAACGTTCAGAAATCTTACCTGTTGAAGAATCGTAGTAAAGCATTTTGTTAGGGTCACTGTTATTGCCAGCGGATGTGCTATCAAAATTTGCTCCATCTTTAGCGCCAGCAATACAATAACCTTCATGAGGAACCGTGACTTTAATAGCTATTCTACTTCCATCTGAAATATTAAAATCATCTATACCATTAAAGAACGTTTTATTCTGTGAGTTAGGCCAAGCAGTTCTATCGCCATTGTTATACTTTAATATATAACTAAAAGCAACATCTACATAGTTGGCATCGGTAATTTTATTACCTTTTGTTAACCAAGTGACCATTGATGTGTTAGCAGTTTTTAGATCTTGCTTCAAAGCCGCATCGTTAGCAGCTTTTTGTTGATTAGCAAAAATAGGTATTGCGATAGCTGCAAGAATACCAATAATAACGACAACGATCATTAACTCTATAAGAGTGAAACCCTCTTCGTTAGTTGTTCGGTTTTTAAATTTTAGAATTTTATTTTTTAACATTCACTTTTTCCGATAAATAGGTACAATTTTAGTATCTTTTTACCGGAACAAGTGAATGTTAAATTCAGTGCAAACTTATAAAATGTATTCAAACATTATCATCCCCCGTCTAAAAGGACAGAGCATGAATTCTGTGCGGATACCTGGACTTGAACCAGGGACCTTTTCATTATCAGTGAAATACTCTAACCAACTGAGCTACACCCGCAAAAGGTTGAAATAAATGGAGGGGGCAACGGGATTTGAACCCGCATCCTCAGTTTGGAAGACTGATGCTCTGCCAGTTGAACTATACCCCCACATAATGTGGTAAAAAGGAGCTTGTAACAGGATTTGAACCTGTACCTTACTAAATATTATAAGGACCTCGGACTTTATTTCCAGTCTGTTTACCGTTCCAGCACACAAGCAAGAGGAGAAAAACCAACAACAGGACTCGAACCTGCACTAACCTAAACAGTTTCTAGAATATTTAAGTATTGACGTTACTTAAGGGTAACCGCTCTGCCAATTAAGCTATGTTGGTGCCTTAAACAGGCTATTTCTCAAACTGGCTTTTAAAAACAGTTTTTCGCGTGAAAACCGTTAATCAAAACCAGTCTCTTTAACACAACCATAGTACGTACTGATTGTATTGTGCTCCCGGTGGGACTTGAACCCACACATCCTTACGGACACCAGATTCTTAGTCTGGCGCGTCTACCATTCCGCCACAAGAGCATGAACCCTCACCGTCACATATAAGCGCTGCGTGAGGGGCTAAACAGCAAGAGACAGCACTTGTAGCTACTCAACTGCCTCTGCGTACCCCCCAAGGGACTCGAACCCTCACTCCTTGCGGAATTGGAACCTAAATCCAACGTGTCTACCAATTTCACCAAGGGGGCAAACGGTTAAGAAACTACTTCCTGGGGAATCAAACCCTAAGTTTCATAACCTACATTCAATATTTAAAACGATACTATTTAGGTAAAGGTCATATTAGTATCTATTTGGTCAACACCCGCTTTATTACCGTGTTGTTATTATAACCCGTAGCCGTTATAATGTCACTGCTTTAATTCTACGTCATTTCTCAGGAAGGCGAAATGGTCGCAGTAAAGAAAACTTTCGTTTTCTCCGAGCCACCTATGGGACTTGAACCCATGACCTCTTCCTTACCAAGGAAGTGCTCTGCCAACTGAGCTAAGGCGGCATTGTGTGATTGAGCTCTATAGTCGCTCTTCCTGAGACCACACGTCCCAACGGATTTTGCTGTGCACAGCAGGCATTCCAACCTGAGATCAAACCTCTGCGTCTAACTGGCTGAACCAGAAAGCTGATAGCAGAGGACTTTGAGCCACCTATCGGATTCGAACCGATGACATTCGCATTACAAGTGCGACGCTCTGGCCAACTGAGCTAAGGTGGCATTATTTAACTATTTTAAGTGGGCTGATTGACGGGTTATGCTCCCGTATCTTCGGGGCAACTCCCCCGATGCGTTCCTATTGTATACGACCTTCATAGCTAAACTATTCTCAGCACTTACGATTAATTTTCCGGAAAATTTTCGTAAACGTATCTCCACGCCACAATCTGCGCGACCCCAACCGGACTTGAACCGGCGACCTCCGCCGTGACAGGGCGGCGCTCTAACCAACTGAGCTATAGGGCCAAATTTTATCTCTTTTGTGTTATATATTTATAATATCATGGTTTTTTGAAAAAACCAACTTTATTATAAACTTTTTGTGATGCGGACGGGAATTGAACCCGCGACCAGGAACCTGGCATCAGATTGAAAGTCTGACCGCCCAAACCAGCAGAGCTTCCGCACCATATTTTGTTTTTCGTTGCAGTGGTGGGATTTGAACCCACGTCCTCTGGATTATGAGACCAGCGAGCACTCCGAACTGCTCCACACTGCTATAAAATTGTTTTGTGTGTTTGGAGGTATCGAACCTCCCTGTGAATCAATTGGCCCAGTTACATAAGGATGGATATTCTGCACGAAACCTTGTGTGGTTTCAATGATATCAGCTATACCAGCACCCCTACCAAGGACTTGAACCTTGCTTTATCATCTTTCGCCTTTACAAACACGACCAGCGTATGTTTACGCCCAACAGGTTAATTACTCCTGCTATCAGGTTATCTTAGCTTTCAATAACCCCGTACTTCTATTTTACTTGTTTTCGGTTGCTTCCGCAACTTTATTTTCAACTTTTTTAGCTATTTTTTTAGTTTTCTTTTTCACAGGTTCAATAACTTCTTCAGCTTTATCTTCTACCTTGTCAAGAATTTCTTTACTTTTATTATTGTTAGCTAACGCTTTAGCGTTTTGTAACGCTAACACGAATAAACCACCTGCTAAGAATGCAAGTTTAAAAACTACTAAAGCTGCAAAAACACCTGTGTATGTTGGTGCATTTTTAGTTACGTGTGGTTTTATTTTTTCTAAATGTTTCATACCGTTCTCCTCAGTTACATATTAGTATCTGAATATTGGTATAAAATGGGTTAAGCGGAAACAGAAAGATTTGAACTTTCAAAACAGAACACTGTTGACCCCTGATATCTGGGGCTACGCTCGCCAAAAATAGTTTCTGAATTTTTAACGCGTATTATTAATTCAGACTTGTTTTCTCTACGTTTGTGTTTCCAAGAATGAAGGCGTGTTAGTCACTTCACTACCCGCCCATAAGGTGGACGGGGATGGAATTTAACCATCGTTACCCTCTTGTCGGGATGACAGGATTTGAACCTGCGACATCTTGCTCCCAAAGCAAGCGCGCTACCAAACTGCGCCACATCCCGAAGTATTTATTTTTACGCTGGGGTACCTGGACTCGAACCAAGAATAAGAGAACCAAAATCTCCCGTGTTGCCAATTACACCATACCCCAATGTTTTCGCATTGTTTTATTACTATAGCATACTTTTTTATATTTTGTATTTTTGCTGTACCCACTATGAGAATTGAACTCATTCAAACACGTTATAAGCGTGGCTCCGTCATACCGTTCGGACCAGTGGGCTCGTTATGGTTTAACTATACCATACTTTTTACGTGTGTTCAAATTCTTATAGCAAAATTAATGTTCTTTAATATAGATTGTAACGCTCCCGAGGCAGGAATCGAACCTGCGTTCACTTTCGTGTTACCTGATTCAAAGTCAGGCTGCCCATGCCAGCAGAGCACTCGGGAATAGGGGCCCGTTGTTCCGCCTTCCGTTTTGGAAGGAGTGTCTTCTTTAGGTTGCCACGGGCCAAGAGCAACTATTCGGTCTTTTCAGGAACATACGTTTTCAATCTTATACCGTATGGTGCCTAACTTCTGTTGAAGCCAGAGGGCTGAGACCACCGGTGTTTTATTGTCCTCTTGATGAGATTCGAACTCATACCACAAATTCTTGTTTGTTCAGTAAGGGAAACGCGCTTCCCTGTCGGGGGTTAAGGTTCCCCAACTTCACACCTTTTGAGTGTAAAGCCCGATCCCGGTGCATCCGCAACCTTATCTGAATTGCCGCCGCTTCGTTTTTCAGCCGCTCTATCCATTATTGAGCTACAAGAGGTAAATATTTTGGCTCCGGAGGCAGGATTCGAACCTACATGCATATTTCAGCGGGTGGTTAACAGCCACTTGAGACGCCAGTTTCTCATCACCGGAAAGAGTAGCAGTAGGTTGCTAGCCGGAAGTTTAATTCATTCCAAGAATCCAACTAAATCGTCAGAACCCGCTTGGTAACTTCCACGATTTCTCCAAAGAGATTTTGCTTCTTCTACCATTTGAGTATATGTTAAAGGTCCGGTTAAGGATTCAACATCCAGATAATCTTCAAAAGGTGTAGGACAAGAACAACCGCTATCTGTTGCCAGGTAGTAATCATTTTCGTTTTCTACACTTTGAAAGACTGCTAATAAATCAAAACTGTAATCTGGTTCGCTTAAATCTATTGTGTGTAGCAGTCGCAGTCCGTGTGTTGCTGGACTGTAATAAACATTTTCTTTGTAATACATTTTTCTCCTTATTTTGTTTAAGAGAAACTTTAAGGATTTAATGTTACATAGTTTATGTTTACGTCCCCCCGACCGGCATTGATCCGGTGACCTCACGCTCTTCAGGCGTGCGCTCTGCCAACTGAGCTACAGGGGGTTATTTGTAGAAAAACATTGTGTTTTTCTCGTGCTCCCGGTGGGACTTGAACCCACACACCCTTATGGATACCAGATTCTGAGTCTGGCGCGTCTACCATTCCGCCACAAGAGCAAAGCTCTGGAAGCAGGATTCGAACCTGCACAATTTCTTATCCGAGATTAGGCCCCCGGATAACGGTACCAATTACGTCTTATTCCAGAATGAGAATATTTCTATTCTTGTGGCTACGACCGGATTTGAACCGGTGACCCTTCGTTCTTCAGACGAATGCTCTACCAACTGAGCTACATAGCCTTGGATTTTAATATATGACCAGTTTCGCACCTGGTATGAACCACGTTAATGGTCTGTTTTACTTTAAACTACAATATTCAGGACAACTGCCCTCTTTTTCACCCAGGAGAAAGTTTCGAGCTTTCTTTACAGTTTTACCTCGCATTTACCATACATGCCCCTCTGGGAATTTAAGAGCTCGTATAATGATTCCATCAAATTATCTGCAGCGAACTTGAATGTTCACAATATACTCATTCTCAAATTTTGTCGGAATGACAGGATTTGAACCTGCGACCCCTTGTCCCCCAGACAAGTGCGCTACCAAACTGCGCCACATTCCGTAGTGAGGTTAGACAGGATTTGAACCGTTACCGCACTCTGACGTTAACAAAGTAACATTAAGCTTTTATCGTTGCCCCAGGCATCCCTCATGTTGTGGAAGCAGTAGGAGTTGAACCTACACACCCGAATACAGGACCAGTCTTACCAACTGGCTGTTCTCCCCAACAGTTTCTCTATAGCTCCAACCGGTATCGGTTATAGAGAAAAATTGTTTGATTGAACAAAGCACTCCCAAATTATTTTTACAATGTCGGAACAGGGAGATTCGAACTCCCGACTCCCTCGCCCCAAACGAGGTCGCATACCACTTGCGTACATTCCGTAACGTAGATTCCACCTATATACTGCAATCTATAAGCCGTGTCAGGGTGACAGGATTTGAACCTGCGACTTCCTCTGTCCGAGAGAGGCACGCTACCAAGCTGCGCTACACCCTGTTGGTGGAGGCAGACAGGAATCAAACCACTCTTAAAAGAGTGAGGCTCATTACACCTCTGTCGGCTGTACCAACATACCCCCATGATTTTGTTTTTACGTTATAGCTTTGAATAGCTCCCATCCTCCTGGTAGTGATGGGTCCTGCCTTTCGCTGTGCGACAGATTCATAACGTCAGGTTAGCCCACGCCAACGCGGCTTCCGAGCCAGTTACGAACTGATTCAGAGAGGGTCTCGAACCCTATCTAACCAAAGAACATTCCGTTCTTTTCCGCTCCCCCACCTGGACTCGAACCAGGAACCAAGTGATTAACAGTCACCTACTCTGCCAATTGAGCTATAGAGGAATAAGACCGCTTCCGCCTCTTTTCACAGATAGAAGGCTGTATATTTCACATTAGATGAGAAATTTGTCAGGGTGACAGGATTTGAACCTGCGACTTCCTCGCTCCTAAGGAGGCACGCTACCAAGCTGCGCCACACCCTGAAAATGTTGCCACATTCACCAACTTAGAACTGGCAACTTCATACCGTAACACCGCCGTGGTAACGATGCTCTCTCGTATGACAAAGGCATTAAGGGAAGCAAAGGGACCTTCCTTTGAGGTTTCTTCACCTTAATTATTTAGCTTAAACCTAAGCTGGTCTGGGTGACAGGATTTGAACCTGCGACTTCCTCGCTCCAAAGGAGGCACGCTACCAAGCTGCGCCACACCCAGTTATTTTTGTTTTGCAGGGGTGACAGGAATCGAACCTGCAACCTACGGTTTTGGAGACCGCCACTCTGCCAATTGAGCTACACCCCTTCACGATCATATTATGAGCCTGGCAGGACTCGAACCTGCACGTATCTGTTCAAACTTGCCGTTTCCAACAAGACCTCAGCAACACGCGGTTCACACCTTATATAAAAATACTTAGGTTTAGCCGCGACTGTCTACCAATTCCACCACAGTCTACATAATACAATCATTTTATAGCCTAACTTGTTACAGTTAGGAATTCGGTCAGACTGCCCCTCTTACCTCGCCTCTGACTTGCTTGAAGCTAACTCTCACTTCTCTTCAAGCACCCTTAGAAAATCTGGGCACTTGCTACCCTTACGGTGACTAGCCGTAAGTTAGGTTGTCAACCTGATAACCGTTACCTCTTCATTGTGGTGCGTGAGGGACTCGAACCCCCGTACCCGAAGGAAGTGATTTACAGTCACTCGCAATTGCCGCTCTGCCAACGCACCATTATTTATTGAAATTTACTCCGTCAGGAAGTGGAAACTCCCAAACTTTGTATTTTTCTTTGTTTTTCCCTAAAGTTATCATACTTTTGTTATGAAAGAAATCTTGCGAAAACTCATAACATTTACCTTCCATAGTAAGAACGAAAAGTAAGTCTGTCTCCTCAGAAGAAATATTTTTACTTGTACCTTTCCAACTTCTATTTCCACCTTGTGTACGGGTACTTACTTCAAAACTTCCAGAACTTTTCTTGAAGTTAGTAGTTTTACATTGTACGCGATAGAAATGGTTATCTTTTTCTATAATTAAATCATACCTTGCGTTATTAGTCAAAGGATAACTAATTTTATAACCTTTTAGTGAATAGTAAGCAATAGCTACTGCTTCACCTATATCACCTTGTTGTTTGGAATTCATACAGTAGGCCCCCTGGGACTCGAACCCAGAACCTACGGATTAAAAGTCCGCAGCTCTAACCAATTGAGCTAGAGGCCCATATGTCTGCGAGGGGAAGCTTTCGCCCGCAAGTCCCGCAGCTCGTAATACTACGATATCATACTTTTTTAAATTTACCTAATTTAATTACAATTTTCATTAAAAATTTTTTAATGAGTTTATTGTGCGACCTTGACGGGATTTGAACCCGCGACCTTCACCTTGACAGGGTGACGAACACTCCAAACTGTTCTACAAAGCCATTTAAGATGTCTCTTGACCTCTTGAAATAAGAGAGAACATCCGAGTTTAAAATAGCGTACTATTCTAAACAATTGTACCCCCTCAGGGGCTCGAACCCTGGACCCGCGGATTAAAAGTCCGATGCTCTACCAACTGAGCTAAAGAGGCATAAGCGGTAGGACGCTACCCTATTTAGAACCAGACCCGCCGAAGCTGAATGGTACTGTACGTGGGAGCAGTGGGATTCGAACCCACAACGTGTCTTTCTCTGTGACGGTTTTACAGACCGCTTGCTTCAGCCAATTTGCATACACTCCCAAAATTTATTACTCGTTTAAGGTTTCAAGGTAACCTTCGTAAGCATATTTTTTAGTTCTTTCCCAAAAATCTTCTTGCGCATAAACTTCGGAAAGTTTAAGAGCGAGTTCAGGGTTGCTTTCTTTAAGTTCTTCAATAACTTCAAGAATTTTATCTAACGCAACATCAACCAGTTGTCCATAATCTTCTTGCATCCATTTTAAGGCAAGAATGTTTATTTCTAAATCGTTGAGTTCCATTTAACTATCATAACACGTTTGTTTTTGTGTTGTCAAGTTGGGGTGACCAACGGGGCTCGAACCCGCAAAAAACAGGTCCACAACCTGTCGCATTGACCGCCTCTGCCATAGCCACAGTACCTCCCACTGGATTTGAACCAGTGATCTCCTCGTTATGAGCGAAGCGCTTTAGGCCAGGCTAAGCTAGGGAGGCATATTTTCATAAATGGTGCGCCTGGAGGGACTCGAACTCTCAACCTTCTGATTCGTAGTCAGATACTCTTCCTTTGAGCTACAGGCGCATAAGCTCCCCTGGTAGGACTCGAACCTACAACCTACTGGTTAACAGCCAGCCGCTCTGCCAATTGAGCTACAGGAGAATAAGGAAACGCATGGTGTCGTTTCCTGCAAAACCATAATGGCGTATGGTTTTGTAAATTCCAGGTGGGTCAAGCACTTTTAACGGTGTTTGACCCACCCTAAAATTTCTTAGTTTATATAAAAGAAGGATTGACAAAGTTTCGAGCTTTGCTCACCTTGTTTCACTTCCAGTATATAAACCGAAGTTTTCCTCTATTGATTTTCCAATTTGCATTCGCTCCCCTATTGGAGGATTAACAACTTTACAAGATAAACTTATTATGTTGATACTTTGGTTTTAAAATTATTTATTGTGATTAAGATTTCTCTTAATTACGCAGGGGCGACAGGACTTGAACCTGCAACCTACGGTTTTGGAGACCGTTGCTCTACCAATTGAGCTACACCCCTAAGTGTATATATTTATTTATGATAGGGGAAAGTGTTAGCCTTCCCTTTGTGCCAGTACCGGGACTCGAACCCGGGCTTTCTCGTTAGGAGCGAAACGTCGTATCCTCTGGACTATACCGGCAAGTATCACTTAATGATACCTAATAATAACTGACAGTAACTTAAAAGTTACAGAATATTTAGTTATTATTTAGTGTGGTGCCAGGGATTCGGCTGATACGTCGCTTGACCCTTATTATCTTGGGGGAGGCGATTAAATCGCAACTCAACCCCATTAATGGGTAGGCTAAAGGAAGCTGCGTGATGAGTAGTCATTGTACGCATTTCAACTTCCTTTCGTTTGGTAGAGAACATTCCGTTTGAACGTTCTTTAATATACTAACATAATTATCGGTAGAGCGCTACGTTTTTTCACTATTTTTTTCAACTTTTTTTAAAAAAAGTTAGGAACCCTTGATTTTATGCGGAAAAAACCATTAAAAAACTTTAAAAAAGTTTTCCAAATCCTAATTTTTACGTCCAACGGTTGTTTTTGACAGGTTCAACAGGTGGTGCAGAAGCACGAGAGCTTTTAGATTTCCACATCTGCTTAACTTTCCTACGAGCTTGGAAGAAAGATTCCCGAGGATCTGTTACTTTCATCTGTGCACGCACATATGCAGGGTCATAACGAGGGAAATCTAAATACTTACTAAAAAAGTTTGACACATTAATATGTGAAGAAGACATTCTATCTTTTTCATCACCAACTGTTAAAAGAATTTTACCTTCCATTTCTTGATAAACTTTTAACATACCTTGTGGTGTTCCAGGAACTGTTATATCTTTAATCTTCTTGCCTTCTAAAGAATAAGTTGTGCTTATGATCTGACCATTGTTTTGGTGGATAGAAAGAAACTGTTTGTTTTGTTTCATATAGTCAGGGATAGCTTCGTCATCATTTTGTAGACGGTACAGAGCATAAAGACTAGCATTATCTCGCGGAGCATAATTACTCGATTTGGATTTGCTATACCCAGAATGATTGAATTCACCTTTAACCCAATTATCTGGCGGGTTTGGTTGGTCTTTCGCTGGAAGATGACTGTACTGAGTCATGTACTGATTACGGTAAGCTTCATAATAGGATTGAATAGAACTTAAACTTGTGTTCTGTAAAGCGGCTGTTTCTTTCAACTGTTCCAAAAGCTGTGTCTTAGAATGCGCAACAGATTGTAAAATATTAGTGTATGCAATAAAATTTACTCTGTCTGGTAAAGGTTGTTTTTCCAATGTTTTCAAAGATTGAATACTTTCTGTTGAAGAAACTGTATCTCTGAGCGAACGTAAATAGCTGTTATACTCTTCGCTTGTAACAGGATTTAATTCAGGTTCATTAACATTTTGTAAAGCATTGCTTAATACACGGTTTTCTGTCACTTCACGACTGTTCAAAATAATAGTTTCAATCTCATTAGAATCAAAGAAACCAGTAGTTTCGCTATAAACTTGCGCTAAAAGGTTAGGGCGATTTATTTTAATTTCGTTAAGCGCTGCTGTCTGCATTTGGCGCATAGTACGAGCTCTTATTAGTCTTTTATGTATCTCTTTGTTGTCAGGGAAATCTTCATTCAATTTTACTAAATTTTTGATACCTTCAGGTGTCGTTTCGTACTCTAATTGAGCAGTTGCTACTTTAGCTTTGGCTAACAAACTTTCAGGCGAGTCTTCCCCAAACTTTTTTACAGTTTTGTTCCACGCTTCTTTACGTGCAGTGAGCTTTTTGCTCATATCATAACTGCAACGCGGTCCTGGGTCTGCTTCACACATATTACTCTCTATTGTTTATAACGCTTTGTCGCAGAAAAAATATCTTTTTACCGATAGAGGAACTGTTATGTGTTACCCTCCACCTGGACCCAGATGTTCTAACCACGCTTATAAAGAATATATCGACATAGCAGCTAAGTTTGAAGCTTGTACAGACCCTTCAATGAAACTTATTTTAGCTGATCGTGTTGAAGAAAAGAAAGCTGTATATGAATCAACGCCTAAAGGGCAACGTGAACTCGAAAGAGAAATTCACGCTACAACAGGTTTAGAACAAGAGCAACTTAAAATGAGACTCATTCTTGGAAAGGAGAAACGTCAACGTCAATTAGAGATGTTGCGTTTTGCACAAGAAAATAAAGCTGGAAAATATAGCGACTATATGAGCGAAAATCACACAGGTTACCGTAAAGGAAGATATCAAGATGCTTGTGGTATAGCAGCTGTATATCTATCTCAAAAATTTAAAGACCGCACATTCGTAGCTACAGACACAAAAACATTAGCTACAGAAGGTGATACTATCCTTGTCTTGCCCGAAAAATATTCACACGCTTGGGGAGAAGCAACGCACGGGGAAGCTGGGTATATTTCATCAGACGTTGAACTACAATCTATTTTAAACAGAAGTTTCAATCCATTAAATCCAACAATACGCCAAGAAAAAGAAATGATGGAATGGTTTATCAAGGAACTTAAAGAGAACAGGTACACCTCTGTCGCTTCAGTGAACAGACTAACGGAAGATACAGTTGTTTTCCCCATTGAACAGTTAGAAAATTTCTACCATATAAAATTCAGATTAAAAAGAAAAGTTGGTGGAAGCACTGTATACACCGGAGATATAGCTTCTATAGAGGAACTTTTAACTGGTACACCTTTTGAAGGTAGCGAAGTTGTCAGACCAGAACGGGTAAAACAAACAGTAGTTTCATATAATAAAGTTCTACCACGTAAAGACACAAACTTAAATGAAGAGCTTTATCTTGCTGTTCGTACTACTTTAGATGGAAACATATATTACGAAGTCCGTAGACGCCATATGAGTTCCAAATATGCGGTATCAGTTGTATTGACAGCTAAAAAGCAAGTTACTGTCACAGGCGTAAAAGATCATACTTTCGATCAAGTTGGGGGTCAAGAAGACTCTCTTGACCCCCAACTTGAAGAAGAGTTTAGTTAAACTCTGTACCATTTTTACGTGTCAAGTACGCATCAGATATGAATTTAATAATTCTTTCTGATTTGTTAGCTGAACGTACTGCTGGACGTACAATAACACCTTCACGAATATGAAGTTCCTCACCAGAAACTTGTTCTTTACCAGAAGCAAGTTCAGCAATTTTGTTCAAATCGTATTCACCAGAAAACAGAACAGGCGGATGAGGAATGCCAAATTCTTTGGTCAGACCTTCAACTTCTGTAGGGTTTAACCAACGAGAACCCTCCACGGTAACCAAATAAATGTCAAAAACCATAAATCCTGGTTTGCCGTTTGTGGCACCATATTTCAAGTCTTGGACACCGTATGTCTCACCGAAAATAGCAACTTTCAAAATATTTTCATTTGCATATTTTTCAGCAACAAAAGTACCAAAACCTGTCACATCATATTGCCTTGCCATACGCCAGTAAACATTAGTTTCCGAATCTTTCAAAGCTTTAAGACCTTTACCTAAACCTTTGCTCGTAACAATAAGTTCTGGCTCTGTCAAAGGATTGACAACAGTAAAGCAGGAACAAGTACCATGAATTTTTTCTGTAACATTAACTAACTCACCAGTTTGGAAAGTATCTGGATGCATTTTAATGTTTTCAATTTCAATCCAGGGTACTAAATCAAAACGTGCTTCTACATCACCAGCGAGAGCCAAAGGAATTTCAGGCTCCCATTTTTCTACACCTAAAACATCAGCATAGTCAGCTTTTTCGCCTCGTTCTTCTAACAATTCAGAAGAAACCAAAGAAAGAGGAGCGACAATACCTTGTGAAAGTTCTCCACGTAAACGGACAGGTTGCACACGATTGTGTTGTTTACCTGCAAGTTTGCCTGTCAATCCAAGTAGTTCAATAATGTTTTCAGGTACAATAGAGAACTCAGGGATATAGAAAACTTTATCACCTGTTTTCCACAGACCTTTTTCAACAACAATTTTAAACAAACCAACTTGTGCAAGTTCCAGCCGGTCTGCGTTCGTATGAGGGAACACTTCAATAGTATGAATGTTAACTTCAAACGTAGCCATAATATTTTATCCTTTCATTTTAGCGCCCACCAAAACATTAAGGATGTTTAAATCAACTATAACACAGTGTTAAGCAAAAACCAAACTTTAAATTTCACTGTGTTGGTAAGAAACTAAATTATATTCTGCGGTATCCCACATTTCAGGTCCATCGTTCCACAAACCGAATTGTGCGATACCAGCTTGCAATGCTAACCTTGAGCAGACCGTACAAAAAGGAACACCCGCGTCAGTGAACTCATCTTTTTCACCTATACGCATAAAATATAACGTACTACCTTTAACTTTGTCTGGTGCGGTTCTCAGAGCATCCAAAATAGCGGCCCATTCTGCGTGAACACAACAAGTTTTGTCATATTTGGGTTTTATATCAGTGTCGAAACTTGCGGAACATTTTCTTTGAGATTCATCTTCCAGAGGAGGAGCGTTGAAACCCAGACCTATAATATTGCCGTCAATGTCAACAACTACGCTTCCACATTTAGCTTTCAAGCAAGAGGCGTTGCACGCAACAAGCTGAGCTTCAACGAAGTAATCATAGTGGTCAGTCATTGTTTTTAGCTCCATATAGAACACGTTTCAAACAATAAGAGCTTCCACCATCATCGTAGCTCCATTCAACATCAGGTGCCCAGGTGGGGCTGGCTTCCCAGGTGCCTTTCTCAGTTAACCAATAAGCACAAGTAGCCCAAACTTTACCAGGTTCATCCCAATTCCAAATTACATCATCCGTGGAGGATAAAACTTTATAAAGATGTTCAGGGATAGAATCAAATACTTTCTGAGATTCAAAACCATCAGAATAAAAATTATATTCACTTTCATGGTCATATCCGAAAAGAACCGCTTCTTTGGTTTCAGGGAAAAGGATAAGATTGCCTTCGTTCCCTGCACCATCATTGAAATTTACGGCCTGCCATTGTTCGTTACTCTGAAAAGTAAACGCATCATTATCGTTAGTATTTTTCATTTCTTCATAATTTTGAAGCAACGTGTCAAAATCAGGGAGCTCATTCACGAAAGTATCAAATGAAATAGCCATAAGTTGTTATTCTCCTAAGTCTTGAAACAGTATACCACTTTCAATGGAAAATGGGAACAACTGTTATCATAGAGGTTATGGAAAAACAAATCAGGTTACGTACCCTTCAATTTGAAAACGAAATTGAAGGGCAAGATTTTGTGAAAGCTAAATTAGAATGGCCTGAAGGAATTTACCTGCAAGGTGGGGAAGACGGCTTAGTTATTACAAAAACTGGTTCTTACCATACCGCTTTTGTGGAAGCTTTCATAGGCGAATATGATGAAAACATTTTAGATGTAAGACTTACAGGAGATATTTTCATCAGAGGTGAAGGTGAAACAATTGAGCAAGCAGAAGAGAACGCTTGGAACAAAATGACTCTCAAAATTTTAAACAATTTTTAATCAAACAGACAGGAAAGAAAGGGTAAGTTTGAAAAAGCTTACTCCTATATATTAAACATGACAGAAAAACAAGTAGACCTTCAATACGAAAATCTTTTGAAATTAGTTTTAGAAACCGGAGCTAAAAAAGGTGACAGAACAGGAACAGGAACTCTTTCTGTTTTTTCTCCCCCACAACTACGTTGGAACATGGCTAATGGCTTTCCATTGATAACTACCAAAAATGTTCATATGAAATCTATAATTCATGAGCTTCTATGGTTTATCTCTGGGGACACTAACGTAAAATATTTACAAGATAACGGTGTGAGAATCTGGAACGATTGGGTAAAAGACGAATCGGGTGAATTAGGTCCTGTATACGGTGCAATGTGGCGAAACATGCCTAATCCTTACTTTTACCTTACTGATGAGGAAGCTCCATTTAAAACAGGCGATGAGAAACCTACGATTGATCAACTTGCAGAAGTAATTGAAAGTATCAAAACTAATCCAGACTCTCGTAGACACATTATCGCTACTTACTTCCCACCTGCCGTTCCATATCAAGCATTACCCCCTTGCCACGCTTGGATTCAATTCTATGTTGCAGATGGGAAACTTTCTTTGCAATGGTACCAACGGTCTTGGGACATTTTCTTAGGTGGACCGTTCAATATCGCAAGTTACGCTTTAATGCTACATATGGTAGCGCAACAAACAGGTCTTCAACCTCACGAACTTATTTTTGTAGGTGGTGACGCACACATTTACAGTAACCATATTGAACAAGTTAAATTACAGTTAAGTCGTGTTGAAGAAGCATATGTTTTCCCTGATTTAGTTATTAAAAGAAAACCAGAATCAATTGATGGTTACAAATTTGAAGACTTTGAAATCGTAGGTTACGAACATCACCCCACTATCAAAGCTCCTATTGCTGTCTGATACGGGTGGCTGATGTTTAAAACAATAGATTTATTTGCGGGTATAGGTGGTTTTCACCAAGCCACGCATAATTTGGGTGGCGAAGTTGTTTTCGCTTCTGAATGGGACAAACACGCTCGTTTAACCTATGAAACTAACCATAAAGAAAAATCTCCTACACTTTTTGAGGAAGAAAATTTTGCTGGTGATATCACTTTAGTTAAACCAGAAACAATCCCTGACTTTAATGTTTTATGCGGAGGCTTCCCTTGTCAGCCATTTAGTAACGCTGGTAAAAAGGGGGGATTTGGTGATACTCGTGGCACATTGTTCTTTAACATAGCTGAAATATTAAAAGTTAAAAAACCAGAAGCTTTCTTTCTAGAAAATGTAAGAGGTTTATTAGTTCACGATAATGGAAACACGTTTAAAACTATTCAGCAAACTATTGATGAGTTAGGGTACAGTTTTCATTACAAAGTTATCAAAGCAAGCGATTTTAATGTACCTCAGCATAGACCGAGAGTATTTATGGTTGGCTTTAGGAAAGATATAGACGATTCCAAATTTAATTTCCCCGAACCAGTGGAGTTAACCAACACTATCAGTGAAGTTCTCAACGGAAAAGTAACAACAGTCACAGGTTTGCCCCGCACTATCGGATTTACTTTACGTGTTGGGGGTAGAGGGTCAGGTGTCGCAGATAAAAGAAATTGGGACTCCTATATTGTGGATGGAGAAGAACACCGGCTTACTTTAGATGAAGCAAGAAAACTTCAAGGTTTTCCAGAAGGATTCATTTTTCCAGTAAGTAGCACGCAAGCATTCAAACAACTGGGTAATAGCGTAGCTGTTCCAGCAGTTGAAGCAACTTTAAATAGTATACAGAAAGTTTTATCAAAACAATGATTAACATGATTTGGGCGCAGGATTTAAATGGAGCCATAGGTTATAAAAACGATCTTCTTTTCCCTCTGCCGGAAGATTTGAAATATTTCGCTCACCAAACTAAAAACTCTGTCGTAGTCATGGGAAGATTAACTTGGGATTCGTTACCAGAAAAGAATAAACCTTTACCTAACAGAAAAAATATTATTCTCACCCGTTCACTTTTAAAAATTGAAGAAAAGAACGTAGAAATCCATACTCATTTTGACAATGTTCTACAAACATATAGAAATGAAAATATTTGGATAATCGGTGGTAGCCAAATATATAAGAGCTTATTAGAATATGCGGATAGGCTTTACATAACTCAAATTTGTGAGCGAGCTCACAATGCAGATGTTTTTGCTCCATCAAAAGAAAAAATAGATGAACTCTTTAAAATTTCTGAAGAATCAGATACAATGATAAGTGCATATAGGGATGTTCCATTCCAATTTAAAACTTTTGAAAGAAGATAGATTTTGAACGCTACAGATAAAAAATATTTGAAACAAGCTATCAATGTTGCAGTTGAAAATGTTTTGAACAGCGGAGGACCATTTGGTGCAGTTATTGTTACAGAAGATGGTCGTGTCTTCAAAGCAGGTAACAGTGTTACAAACACTAATGACCCTACGGCTCACGCTGAAGTTAACGTTATTAGAGAAGCTTGTGCACAATTGGGCACATTTGACCTCTCAGGAGCTATTATTTACTCTTCCTGTGAACCCTGCCCTATGTGTTTGGGAGCTTGCCTTTGGGCACGGTTGGACCGTATTGTTTATGCGGCCGACCGTTACGACGCAGCAAAAGCCGGTTTTGATGATGCTGAATTTTATAACCTTCTGGAACAAGGAAAAGTAGCATCTGAAATGAAAATTTCAGAATACAATCAACCTTTTGATACTTGGACTGCTAAAGTAGATAAAGTTGATTATTGAAGATTTTTAGATAAATTAAACTCTATATCCTGTAGCGTTTTTAAAACATTTTTAGCTACATGCCAAGCCAAAATAGGTGGAACAGCATTGCCTATCTGCTTATGTGCGTCTGTTTGCGATACAGGGAAAATAAAATTATCAGGAAAAGATTGTAGCCTTGCGCATTCTCTTACAGTTAATCTTCGCCAAGTAGTAGTGTCTAAACTGTCCGGGTTGTCTCCGACACTATTATAGTGAGCGTATTGGTTGCCGTGGGCTTCTGCTCTAACCGTGTGTGCAGGTTTATCTGCTTGCTCTTTAGAATTTCCTTGATGTAATTTTCCAGGTTGGAATTTAGCTTTAGAGTAGTCTTTTAAACCGTGATTTGAAGGTGCTGTTTCCGTACCCAATAATTCTTCAAGATCGTGTATCGCATCATAAGTGGTACGATATGGTTTTAATTTTTTAGTTTTAGGTTCATTAGCATGTGTTTGCTGAGGAAAAATTATCTCACCTTTAAGATCTTTTCTTCGCCCTATAATAATAATTCTTACACGAGTTTGAGGTAAACCTATATCCACTGCTTTAATAACCTTATACTCAACATCGTAAGTATCTGAAAAGTCTTTAACTATAACGTCTAAAGCAGAGTTGTCGTTATCTGCTTTATGTGTCCTTAACCCGTCAACATTTTCTGCAATGAACATTAAAGGTTTCACGTATTTAATTACGTTTTTCATTTGTTGGTATAAAGTTCCACGACCATCACCAAAACCTTCTCGTTTACCTGCATTACTAAACGGTTGGCAAGGGAAACCACCAATAACAATGTCAGCTTTTGGAAGAGTAGAAACATCTAACTCTGCTATATCTCCAACTTCTGGTTTATGTTTAAAATTAGTTTCATAAGTTAAAGCTGCTTTAGCATTGATTTCATTAGCGTAAACTATTTTAAAAGGAAGCTTGCGGTAGTTTTGATCATAGACTTTAAAACCACCCAGAAAACCTAAATCCATACCTCCACAACCAGAGAAAAGTGAAATAATTTTATATGGTTTTCTACTCATTTTAATCTATTTCTATTCTACCAGAGGTTATAGTTTTGGGCGGGTTTCTGAAACCCGCCCAAAACTATAACCTCTGGTAGTTTAATCTACCAAATCTTTCAAGAATCTGCCTAAAGCTTCACCTTGCATTTTAACATCGTTGTATGCTCGGTGAGCATTTTCGTAAGCGATGCCGTAATGTTCTACGAAAGATCTCAAAGAAGCGTTAGGTGTTTCAGGCAGAAGTTTTGAAACAATTTGCATTGTGTCAATGTATTTGATTTCACCTTTACGTTCTGCTTCCGCAAAACCATTAAGGTGTTGACGGAGCCATTTCTTTTCATACGGAGCATTGTGGGAAACTAAGATACCACTTTTAAGTTTGTCCAAAAGTTGTTTTTGAACTTCTGGGTGACTGAAAGAACGTTTCTTAGCAATCATACCAGGGGTAATGTTATGAACGTGCACTGGTCCTGTTCCTATACCGTGTTGAGCTCGTTTGGGTACACCGTATAGTTGGGAGAAAGCTTCAACTTCACCCCCGGTTGGTTGGTGAATACTCATGCCAACTTCAAGGATGTGACCTTTAGTTTCATCTGTGCTTGAAGTTTCAAGGTCGATGTGGATGAAGTTTTGTTTACGTTCATTCAGAGGTTTCTCTTTGTAAAGTTTGGTCATAGCTGCTCTTGCAGATTCAGGTGTTTTTTCACCATCCCAAATTTCTTTGAAACGTGCTTTTGTTGCTTCGATAGGTTCTTCTCTCAGTACAGCAACCTCTTTGAATGCATCGTCGTTTCCACGATAAGCGTTCTGTAAGAAAGATGTTGAGAAACGTTCACGACCATATCTTGGGCGAGAGATACGAGGGTCAGCATCTTTATCTCCTGCTTTAACTTTTTCTACATCTTTGACGAAGTAACCAATTTTTGTTTTGTAACGTGCTACTTCTGCTTTTAATGCAGGAGTCATTTCGAAGTGGTATTCACGGTATGTGCGGTCATCAATAAGAACTGCAACTGCTCCTTTTTCAAAACCAGCAGCGTCAGCATACCAAAGGGCTTGAGCGCGGTATCCTGGGGGGACACCATCTAACCCATCTTTAGGATTACCCCATTTTAAGGGGTCGCTTGCAGTTTTAATCTCAACAATACCATTAGGTTTACCATTTTCGTCAGTCATTAAACCGTCAAAGTTAGCAAATTGGTATTTGTTTTCGTTGTTCTGCCAAGAAGTTTTACAGTGAGTAATATTCGCGTTGGGGTTGTTCTCAGCAAAACGTTGAAGAATTAGGTTTTCCCAAGCGTTACCACGACCAGCATATCCTGTGTATTCAGAATGCCCAGAAGCTTGTGTTTCTACTTCTTCATCAGTGATAGGGTCAACTTTTGATGCAAAAACTTCTTTGTAGTTTTGAGAGTTGGAACTTTTATCAGAATCAACACCAACAATTTTACCTACATCAGAACCACCAATACCTTTTTGGCGTTGCTCTAACCATTCACGAGAACCAGAAGGGAACTCACCTGTAGCGGTAAGGTTATTTAAAGTATTTTCTGTATATTCACGGTAAGTACCAGCTGCTTTTTGGTCGTCAGCGATTTTTTCAGAAAGTTTAGCAGCAGCTAAAGCTGTAACATCTTTATAGGTTTCAATTTGTCCTTTAAGAACTTGAAGTTCTTCATACAAATCTTGTGCTTCAAAACCTTTAGCGCGTACAAGTTCATAGTTCATTTCAGGATTGTCATTAGCGGCTTCTTTAAGAAGTTTGTACTCTTCGTGAACAATTTTGGCACGAGTTTTAAGTAAGTCTCTTTCGTCAACTAAATCATGGAAATGTTGATTTTCTGTTCTTGCTTGTAACCAAGCGGAAACTTCTGCTGTTGTTCCGTTAGCTAAAATTTCATCACGTTTAGCAATGTCATCTTCAACATTTTCAATTGCAGGGTGAGTGTAACCGCGTTTTTTAGTAGGAAGGTAATGTGTTTCTAAATCCGCTTGGACAAGATCGTTTTTCATTCTTAGCCAAGTAGAAACGTCACCTTTAACTAATGCTTCTTTCAAGCCTTTTCTCATCGCATCCCGAGAACAGAATTTTCCATCAGCATCGTGGTAAGGGTTACCTTTACCAGATGTGGTTTGTAATGTGGCTGTTGACATATATATTTCCTTAATCCTGTTTAATAACTAACAAAAACTTTTTATCCGTCTTACACATTTATCGGTTACCGCCGATAGGTTAAAAGGAGGCGAACAGATAAAAACATGGATAATGACAATGAAGAATACCAAGCTTTAAGTGCTGACACTCTACTCGCTGAGGGTGTAAAGCACGGTGGAAGTGATGTTCATTTGAAACCTGGTTCTCCTCCTAAAATGAGAGTGAATGGATCACTTGTGCCTATTCCTGGTTACTTCGGAACTATTTTAACACCTCAAATGACACAGCGGTTAGCAAATGAAACGCTTTTAGGTAAAGACTTAGGTAGCTTCTTGGGTGGAGATGGTTTGCCTTTCTACGACTACAGTTATGAGCTCGATAAAATTGCTCGTTTCCGTATGAATGTATCACGCACGAGAGGTAATATACAAGTTGTAGCTCGTGTACTTCCTGCTAAACCAAAAACTTTGCAAGAGTTAGGTATCCCACCACAAGTTACAGCTTTAGTGAAAGAACACAAAAACGGGTTAATTATCGTAACGGGACCTACTGGTTCAGGTAAGTCACGTACAATGGCTGGTCTGGTTGATTGGATCAATAACAACCAGAACGTGAACATTTTATCTATTGAAGATCCTATTGAAGTGATACACGAAGATGCCAAAGCTTCCATTTCACAAAAAGAAATAGGGGTTGACATTGACAGCTTTGAAAGTGCTTTAAAAGCTGCAATGAGACAAGACCCTGATATTATCCTAATTGGTGAAATTCGTTCCACAGACACCCTTCACGCAGTTCTCAACGCTGCAGAAACAGGTCACCTTGTGATATCAACTTTGCACACTAACGACGCTTCCAGCGCTATGAACCGGTTAATGGCACTATACGGTGAAGAAAACGAAGTTTTAGGTCGTATCAAAATTGCTGGTTCTCTAAGAGCGATTGTTGCACAAAGATTAGTCCCCGGTGCAGACCCAAGTGGTGAAAGAGTCGCTGCTAATGAACTGCTGTTGAACCACAATAACAGAGAAATTCAGGATGCTATTATTCGTGGTGCAGCTCCATATGAATATAGAGACATTATTTTAAAATCTTCAAATATGTTCACTTTCGAGGAAAGATTCTTGGAACTTGTGGAAGTTGGACGTATCACTTTAGATACCGCAAAAAGTTATTCGGATCATCCAGAGTTTTTTGATGCTATTGAAGTTAAAAAACCTATTATTGCGCCACCAGCTAAACCACCAGTCACTAAGTTTCCCCAAACGACTAAACAATTACCGGGCAAAACGTTACCACGTTCGCCTCAACAAGTACCTACAAAACCTTTGCCTCGAAAACCGCATGCTCCCGACCCAGGTAAATGGTTAGAAACATAATAAATAATTAAAGAAGGATGGAAAATGTACCCTATTTTAAATAAAGCCGCGTTATTAGGCTTAACTTATATGGAAGCGCTCATCGTTGGAGATAGAGAAACCAAACATCGTATGGAAACATTTACACCCAGAGCAGAACTTAAAAACGCTGTAAGTTACGCTATTATTTATTTAACAAAACTAAACGAAAATACACCAAAAGTAGAAGATCTTTCTTCGCTTGAACTAATTGAACGAACAAAGCAGATTCTATTAGATAGACAATACAACCAAATCTGAGGTTAAAATGAAAAAACTATTGCGGCTGAAAAAGATAGACGCTTACACACTTGAAGAAAATATAACTCAAATTGTAAAAGGAAAAGTAACTGTGAACGTTGTTGACTTACAAGTATCAGTCGACATTGTATACAGAGACTATCTGTTCTCCATGTTAAAACAGGATTTAGCGAACATATCTAATTTGTTTGAATATTTCAAAATCAAAACCGCAACTGTAACATTAACTATGCCAGAAGGGCATAAAATAATTTACATTCAAAAAGTCGATGCAAAAGATTCAGGACTGCTTATTGATTTATATGAAACAACAAAATCTATTTTGCCTTCTGCGAAAAATATAGTTGTGTCAAACAGTTCAATCGAATACTCTTTAGAAAATGAAACATTAATAACCCTCACCGGCACAAAAATATGCACAATGTTAACTGAATTTTTCTCAGAAGATTACAGCAACTTTATTTTAAAAATCAACGTTCCTAACATAACTGTTCAGTATAGTTTCAAATGGCTTGTCAATGACATTATCCAAGAAACATTCGTAAATAGTAACCGTTACTTTGAAATGTTAGAATTCTTAAAAGAACACCCTAACCCCAAAGTCAAACAATTTAGGTTCTTATTTAGGGACTCTAATAAAGGCTTTTATGCGGAATTAGATTGCGTATACACAGAAAATTTAACTAAAGCTGAAACTTTAGAAAGTAACGAATTCATCAGAGCAAAACTCAACGAAAAATTCAGTTACTTACCCGTTTTCTAAAGAGTTTGGGCAATACTTGAAACACCAAAGGTCACCGCAGTAGTTATTAATACGCCTAAAATTGCAACCCAAGCAACTAACTGTGTAGCTTTTTTACGACGCTCAAAAATATCTACTTCTTCTTGTTGACCTGAACGATTTTTATTTTTACTCATCTTCTTCTACTCTCACGCCTTCTAATTCTTCTAATTCATCTGGATTAACAGTTTGAACACCCTTTGTAGCTGGTTCTTTACTTACAAAAGCAAACTCTGCGCTAACTGTTGAATTCCCCCAGCCAATTGGTTGGGCAAAAGTTACAGCGTTTTCTTTATTTATACCTTCTTTAGGTACTTTTACGATAAAACTCCAAGTCACGCTACTTCCTGGTTCTATAACATTACCGTCAACCAAAGTAGGAGCAATAGAATAACCGGCTAACGTCGGTAAAGAACTATCACTCACAGTTGAAACTGTGTTCTGACCAGCGATAACAGGTGTTCCAAATTCAGGTTGCATAAAACTTACAGGAGTATCGCTTACATTCGTTACAGTATATGTAACACCTATAATTCTTTCATCCGCAACCAAATCTGTACCTGTACCCTCAGTTTTATTAAACTCATTAGAAGCAGTAACGTTAGGGTATCCTAAACCACTGTAGAAAGTTTTTAGATTTAACTCTGGGGTTAAAGTAATATCATTCACAGGTGAAGTCAAACCGTTGACGATAGGGTTAGCTAAGAAAGGTTTAACTTCTGTGGATATAGTTTCAGAAGGAGTGGGTGCTTCATTATTAGATGTACCGAAACAACCACTTAAACCTAAAGTCAACACTACGACAAGAGAGCTCAGAGCAACAGTTTTAATTTTGGTCATAGTTCCTGTTATATCGGCTCATTTCTGATCCGTTGGTTTGACTTTTTTGGCGTAAGAAGGTATGCGACGTATGTTCTCTTGAAGTTTACGTGCAATATATTCAGAAATCTCATCTTGTGATTCAAATAGCACATCTTCCGCAAGAGTTCCTAACCATCGTGTGCCATATTTTTCTTTACCAAACATCACACAAGCCATTTTAAGTTCACCAATAATTAGAGAAGCTACTTCTAACTGTTCGATAACTTCTGGAAGATTTTTACCTACAGGTTTTTTAGTAATCGCAAGCACCGCTTCGACTTGTTCCTTAAATAATTTTTCCAAATAGGTGGAAGAATCCATAGAGCCAGAAGCCAACCATTTAGCTACTGCGCTTAAAACAGGTAGCGAAGGCTCATAAGGACCCGTTGTTAAATCCCAAATTTTTGAAGTAAGTTCTGGATCAAACTGTTTAGTATTTTCATCCCACGGGTACAATGCCATATGTAACGCACCAGCTACCTGAGTGAAATTATTCTTAAAATCTACCATATGAGAAGGGTATAAAAATTCTGTTTCAGGAGTTTTTAAACCCTTCTCTTCCCAAACTTCAACGGCAGCATATAAACTATTTACTCCATCTTCGTTAGCTGGTATTTTTAAATCAACAAATTTAGGTGCAAAATAAGCTTCGTCTGCTGTCAAATCTGTTGCAATCGTACCCATAGCAGCGTGAACATATTCTTTTACGGCATCTTTGTCTTCGGTAAACCAAGGTAAACCTTTACCTAAGTAAACTGTACCTTTTTCACTGAGTCCAAATCTACCAGCACGTCCAGCAATCTGAGCCCCTTCCCAAGTGTAAAGAGGCCGAGACGTATGACCATTGAATTTATATGTTTCAGTAAAAACAACATTATCAATAGGTAGATTAATACCATGTCCAATGACATCAGTGACTACCATAACATCATATTTTCCTTTTAAATATTGAGAAATTTGATGTTTACGTACCCTTAAAGGTAAATTGCCGTAAAGAACACCTGGTTTATACCCAGCGTGAATAAGTTCAGCAGCTACTTGATAAACGTGTTTTCTGGAGAAACAAACAACCGCTGTCTTTTTAGGGATTTTAGTAATAGGTATAGTTCCTCCAAACACAACAGGTGTTTTTCGTGTGAATACTTGCTCCGTTTGTTCATAAGCATCAGATGTCAATTGTTTCACCAGAGGCAAAGCTTCTTTAGCGGTTAAACAATACATATTTTCGTACTGACCTGAGTAAAGAAGCCTTGTCCAAACAGCGCCTCTGTCTGGATCTGTTAACCAATGAGCTTCGTCTACCAGTAAGCTTTTACCTACGGTAGGAGCCATTTCTGCGGTTGTGGCAAGCATTTTAGCGGAAGGGTTAATCTGTTCCTCGCCAGTTATGAAACCAACTTTATCTTCACCGAAAGCTTCAACCATTTTTAAATAAACTTCGTAAGCCAGCAATCTCAAAGGTGCACAGTAAACGTGCACTTCGTTAGGTGAAGACGCAAAATCTTCGAAAAGCAATTGTAAACCGTGATAAGTTTTACCACTGTTTGTTGGTCCAATGAAAGCAACACTTGTTTTTAAAGGTGTTTTTCGTGGACGGGCATTGACAATGACGTTTCGGAAAAGTTCTGCTCTAATCGTTTGAACTGTGGAAGGTTTCTGAGATTTTACTGGTTTAACTTCTTTGTTCCTAAAATCTTTAATCTTTTGATAATCTTCCATAACTAAAGCCCACTTACCACGACTATTTTTAACTTTAGTTATCCCTAACTTAGATATGTATTCGTTAAGCTCAGCAGGTTTTACACCTAAACTTGTACTTGCAGAATGAAAGGTAATGATGTTAATTTTGGGTTGTACCATTGCGCAATAGCTTCTTTCGTATGGAAGGTTAGTTTACCATCTTTTTACCTATTGGCTCAGTTCGTGAATACCGATATTTAACTTGAACCCTGATAGATATATTTAAGATGTGTAGAAATGTTAACCACGGTGGACGTAGATGCCCTGAAGCCGACAACCCAGTTAAAAGAAGGTATCGTCGTAAAGCCAGCGATCTTACCCAGAAAACAATAGAAACTTTACCTAAAAAATTTACTCAGCAAAATGAGAATGCGGTTACAGTAGGTAACCTAAATTTTGATTACGAAAGCCAAATAAACGAAATCAAAGAAAGAATTTCTGGTACAAAGCCAGAAAATGTCACTCAAGAAGCTTGGGATTCTGAAACAGAAATAAAAATCACCACATTAGGTATCAACATTGCAGCAGAAGCTGAAAATTTAATTAGTTATGATGCGGGTGGAATAGAAAATTTAATTAAAGCTAAATACGATAACCTTTTGGGTTCTTTATCAGATGAAGAAAAAGAAACTATTAACAAAGAAGAATTACGTTTGAAAGCGGAAGCACAAGTTCATACTGAAACTCTTCAATCGTTAACAGTAGCTTATCAAACTGTTATTGAGAAAGTTCGTAAAGTTGGTGGAACGGTTGCTTTCAATAGTGAATCTGTTCCAGAAGGTGTTGAGCTCGTTAACAACACAATTGGCAAATATTATCCTTCTGATTGGCTTGATGAGCATGCCAAAGCTGGTGGTAATGACATGGTAATCCGAACAGTTAATATACTTAATGAAAGGCCTTCTTATGTGAAACCTGGTGAGCTTACCCGAGGTGCTTTTGTGGAAGGTGAAAAAGCAGAATGGTTAAAAAATACAGATCTTACATCTTTTGAAAATGTAAAAGTTGTTAATATGGAAACTATCGATGGTCGTGAACTTGTTTATGTTGTACACCCAGATGAAACGCACAAAGTCAATTTGCATTTTATGCAGAGACAAGGGTGGGAGCAAAAACAAAGTATTAATATGTTGAACGATGAAACGTCAAACCTTTCATTAGAAGAAAAAGTTAATAAGCAAGTTTGGGTTAAAAAGAAAATTATTGAAAAACCTTTGCTCAACGTATATCCTCCTTTGGCAGAAGCGGAAAAGAAAGCAGTATCAGGAACTTGGTATGAAACAGTTGCAGAAGCTTATGCTTTTCATGAATTTGGTCACCGTATAGAAGATGTTATGCCAGACAAAATTGTTCCTCGTTTGGAGAAAGCTTTCCTTATGAGACGGTCTGGTTTAAGTTCTGAAAACTTGTATAAAAACGTTGAAGTTGATAATCGTGGTGAGGTTTACGTTCAGGGTGATTTTGTTAATAAATATGTAGGTAAGCTTTATCCTGAACAAGATAATTATGAAGTATTAACTACAGGTTTAGAAGGTCTCTACGGAAACAACTATGGTGGTTTTATTGGTGCTAATAACGTATACCGTAAAAAAGATGAAGACCACAGGGGTTTTGTGTTAGGATTGCTTGCTTCCGTTTGAAGATTAAAATTATGACATATTCAGATCCATCTATCATTGTTGTTTATGGTGTTGACGCCGTTACTATTGTGGGTACACCTGATAATTTTGTAGTTAACAGTAATAATCCCGAATTGAAAAGATTAGCTCATTATTATATAGAAAATAGAGTAATGGTTCCGTTGATACCTGGTTTACCCCACGCTCAATTTTTATCTGGTAAAAGTTCTTACATTTCTTTAGTAGCGGCTTTGTTCGCTGTTGACGTTAGTAAAGCATCTTTGGTAGAAGCACCAGCAGAAGTTTGGGATGCTGTTACACCACCTTATACCGCAAGCGGGTTGTTTTAATGAATTGGGGCTACATATAGAATATGTAGCCCCAATTCATTAAATAAAGTTTTGGATTTCTTCTACCATATCTAATCTTTCCCAGGCGAACAATTCAGGATTTCTTCCAAAATGTCCGTTCTTTGCAGCTTCTTTATAATTAGTAAACTCTTTTAATTGAAGGTGTTTGATATAATAGCCAGGTCTAAAATCGAAAAGTTCTTGTACTACGCCTTCAATAACATTTTTGCCTACCGAACGTTTCCCTTTTGTGTCTGCATAAACAGATAATGGTTCAGCTTTACCAATTGCATAAGAAACTTGAAGTTCTAACTCATCAGCTAATCCTGCGGCTACAAGGTTTTTCGCTATATACCGTAAATAATAAGCGGCAGAGCGATCTACTTTGCTTGGGTCTTTGCCAGAATAAGCTCCTCCTCCGTGCCTTGCATATCCTTGATATGAGTCAGCAACAATTTTACGTCCTGTTAAACCAGAGTCAGCAGAAGAACCACCAATATGCCATGAACCGGCAGGGTTGACCAGATAGTTTTCTTTATCTTTTAAAAAATAGAAACCGTGTTCTTCGTTATATTCATCAATAACAGGTTTGATGACTTTGTTAATAACAAAATCTTGAACAATTTTTAATTGAGAACCTTGGATATGTTGTGTACTTATAAGCACGTTGTCTACAGCAACTGGATTATTATATTCATCGTATTCTACTGTAACTTGAGTTTTCCCGTCAGGTAAAAGTAGCCCTTTTCCTTCACCATTCTTTCTTATATCTGTAAGTTTCGCGCTTAACAGGTGAGCTAATTTTCCTGCTACTGGATGATAGGAAGAGTTATCGTTTACTGCATAACCAAAGATAATTCCTTGGTCTCCTGCTCCTTGACGTTCTTCTTCTGAACGTGTATCTTCTTCACCTACCGCTGTACGCCCTTCTAAGGCGTTAAAAACCCCACCAGCAATCTCAGGGGATTGGGCAGTTATAGAGTTCTGTACGCCTACGCTATGCCCATCCAGACCGTATTTAGCCCTATCGTATCCTATCTCTATGATTGTATTGCGAACCGTGTCCTCAATATTAACATATGTTTCTGTAGTGACCTCGCCTGCAACAATGACAGTACCTTTAGCAAGTAAAGTTTCGGCCGCTACGCGAGCGTTTGCGTCATCTGTAAGAATAGCATCTAAGATAGAGTCTGAAATTTGGTCTGCAACTTTATCAGGATGTCCTTCTGTAACTGATTCGGACGTAAATAAATATGACATAGTTTTCCTTAAAATATGTACGTGTAAGAAAAACTGCAACAAAAAACCTAAGAAGAGAAGAACAAACTTTTTCAAGTTGCTGTTTCTTCTCCTGCTTTCGCATTCAAATGGTTATACCAGCTTGTTCAATTCCTTCTTAGGAACGTAACTACCTATTACTATCGGCAAAGGGTGTTGCCGAACGCTTCAATTATCATTCGGCAACACCCCTGTGTTTAATCAGTAAGTAACAACAGGAGGTTCGATAACGAACCCTTGTTTTGTTAAACCTTCGACATATTTACGAGCGTGATGACCGCAATACATAAGAGAACCCAATTTTTCGTGCGTAGCTACGTGTGCAGGAACAGTTTTATTGTCGGAGCCACAACCATCACAGTAGTCATCTTTTGTGATAACAGGAACAGGTTTATCTAATGTTTCCGGGTTTGAAACCGTATCAATTGGGTCTACAAGAGTTTCCATTTTATTTCCTTTTTCTTATTTAGTAAAGTATAGCATTACTAACAACGAATTTCTATCAAGACAGGTCGATTAGACGACGCAAATTGTTTGAAAGTTCTTTAAGTAAATCTAATTCAGATTTTAAATCTCTGTGCAAGTTCGCTACTTCTTTTGCGACTTGACGGGCAACTAAATACTGTCCATATTCTGTTTCTGCTAAAAGTTCAGCTGCACCTTCACGGGTTTTTTCTGTACCACCTGTAATCTGAATAAGGTTACGTTTTTTTGCTGATTCATATGCCCAAAAGAAACGTGTTTCTGCTCGTTGTGCTGCTTTTAAATCTTTACGCACAAGAAAAAATTTTGTTTTCAACTTAACAAGCTCAGCGTTGACACTTGCAAGATCAGTATAATCAATAGTTGTGTCAGGAGCTTCGTTCTCAACCGCCACAGGAGACAACCTTACCACATCACCAGGTACGGGTAATTGGGTAACGGGTTTAATAACTTCTTCTGTTTTCAGAGCTTGACCATTCATCGCCATGTTGGTCACTTTAACGGGTTGTTGTGGGTCTGCCATAATTCTTTTCTATATCAAAATGTGCTTCAATTCTACCATATTTGAAGAAAATCCCTTGATTTATATTAAAGTACGTTAAACCCGAAAAGGAACTGTACGACAATGCCGAATAAAGCAACTAAAGTGAAAATGGGTATAAGGATTTTGTTTTCTACAGCGCCCCCAGCGGTGATACGCATAAAGGTAGGTAATGAAATGTCATACCATCTTTTGCCCCGAATTTTGATAGGCCAAAGCAAAGGAGTACCCATTTTAGTAATAGTGTCTCCCAAAATGTGAGTTATCATACCAGCCGTCACTACAATAGCAAGCCACTGATAATTTTCATCGCCCACAGGTAAGAAACGAGAGATAAAGAAAGTTGTGATTAAGCTAAAAAGCATTAAAATATAGGGTGCAAGTATACCTAAACTATTTTTTGCTTTTTTCAATTGGGGAGCAAACAAACCAGCAGTTCCTAAATGAAGAAGGAAAGCCATGATAATTAATGCGGCGAACTGACCACCAGTATATTCAATTCCAAAAAAGTTTAGTTCACCAGGTAGACTTGTTAAAGCAAGAGACCCCAAACCGAAAAGAATAGAAGCTATAATGGTATGGGTAAAAGTTCGGTGACCGTTTTCAATGTCATCGTCTTTTCTGGTTTTAGTTATATTGTAGAAGAAAAGACTAATAGCGTTCGTTGCATAGTATAAAATACGACCTAAGAACCCGAAACTCTTGGTTACGGTAGCGGTGTAAGAGTCAAGGTCTGGCATTAAAGCAGCACCAGCGAAAGCAATAGCTCCCATAGTTAGCAACGCTGGATGAATAGGCTCACCAGTGTTTAGGCTGTAAATACCAGCTGCTCCTAACGCAACGGCTGCGCCTGACAAACTGTGACCTCTACCCATCATAAAGCATCAATACCTTTCTTATATGTTTATTATATAGGATGAAAAAAGCGGGGTCAAATCCCCGCTTTTTTCATTAGTTTTTGTGTTATAGGAACATGCCGAAGAAGTTGGCGAAGAAGTTACCTAAACTTTCAAAAATGGTGTAGAACACATTTCCGATTGTGTCAACAAACCCACCGATGTCACCACCGGAAAGTTTCCAAAGTCCTAAAGCAATACCACCAATAAGTAGTACCATAACAATTGTTCTTAGAAATCCGCGCATTTTATCCTCGTTAGATCTTGTACTTTATATATATAACAGCCAGTGTTTAAAAATAACGTATTTTATTGGCAAGTAGCTAACATTTCTTTCAAAGAATTAGCATCTTTTTCTGTAACACTTAATTGCCATTTAGAAGCAATATTTACCCAACTTGATGCGTATGCACATTCGTAAGTTTTGTTGGAGGGTTTCCAATCTCCTGGACCTTTATCGCTTTTAGAACGATTTGCAGAAGCAGAAACAGCTAATAAATGGGAAGTGTCTAAGGAATTAGCATATTCTTGTTTACGATTGCTGTCCCACGCTTGTCCACCGTGGGTAGCTGCATATTTTAAAGGAATCATATGGTCAATATCAAGATCGCTTGGATTAGTGAAACTTTGACCGGTGTAAGGATCAATCCAGGTGCCGCTTTTAATTTCACAAGCAACGTTAACATCAGTAGTAGAGTTTCCTGCACCGTCAACTAAAGACAAACTTCCTGGTTCTGCATCACGGGCAAGAACATATTCACGTACAGTCCAACAGTCACGGTTATTTACCCAATGGTTCCATTCGTCACGGTTGTATGCTACTTTCTCTGCTGGAGCAATCGTCACACCGTTTAAAGAGTTACTAATCTGTTCAGGAGTTCCACTACCCTCAATAGGTTTATAAGGTTCATAACCAGTGGAAGGAGCTATTTCTTCGCGACTACTACCGCCGGTGATAAGATCTGAAACCCAATCTCCAATCCCAGGTCCTACACCTTGCGCCCAAGTCTCTACTGTTTTAGCTTTACTTTCCACAACTCCCCAGATGCCTTTAACACCTGGGTCATAAGGGATTTGGAAGAAAGCAAAGATCATTCCACCGACAACTAAAGCCCATAAAACTTTATTTCCAGTAGAGTTGGAACCTCCACCTTTACGTGAACGACTAGCCATTTATTTTAACCTCAATTGTTATTTCTTATACTTTATATATATCGGCGCTGGTTTTTATGATGTCGGCTTCTGAGGGAACTTTGGAACAGTTGGTAAACCTTCTGGTCTTCCAGGTCTTTGAGGTAATTTGGTTGGTAAACCTTGTGGTCTGGACGGCAAACTGGGCTGCTGGAATGAAGGTACAGGGAACTGGGGTGGTGCAGGTACAGTTGATGTTTGCGTAGGAGACGTAACGTTCTCTGTTTGGTTTTCTGGAATAGGTACTTTTGGAACGGTAGGTGTGACAGTTTGCAATGGAGGAGGAGTAACAACTACTTCCTCTTCATCGTTGTCATCATTAAATAAGTCTAATCCAGCAAGATATTGTTCAACTTCGTTTTTCTCTGCTGGTTGAACAACTTGTTTTTTGGGTTCGATAGGGATAATTGGTTGTTCTTCTTGAACAGTGTCAAGTGCAGGAGAATTTATTTCTTCTTGTTGGATGTTCTCTACTACTTCACCGTTTGAAACAATTTCTCCGTTAAGTTCGATTTGTCCATCTTCAAAATCATATTGAGCTGCGAGCTCTTCCAATTCACTTTCAATATCTTCAGCACCCATGATGTCAGGTCCACCATTTTTAGGATACAGTGCTGGTTCAACACCAGGGTGAGCAGCTAACCATTCATCAATCCATTCTGCGGGAGCGAAATAACCTTGGAATTGTTGAGCTGCACCATAAATACTGACCATACCACGTCCTTTAATACCAGGAAGGGTTGTCCCAGCAGCAGAGTCAAGGGTCATGCTGGAAGCGGTAGAGTCTGAACGTCCTGCAAGAATACGGATAGCTAAGTTCTGTTTGAACTCACCTTTAATAACAGTTGCGTCAGGTCGCTGGGTAGCTACAACTAAATGTACACCAGCGGCACGGCCCAAACGCGCAATTTCACCTAACATAATAGTTGCTTCACCGTGTAACTGGTCATTAATTTTACCTTGATCAGTTTTAACACCTTCTGGTGACAAGAACATGAAAGCCTCATCAATCATAAGCATAATCGCATATGGAGGGCGTCCGTTTTCATCTTTCATATCTTTAAAGTGGTTAATCCCAATGCCTTCCATTTCTTCATATCTTTGCATCATGACATCACGGGCATAACGTACAACTTCTACCCCATCTTCAAGCGTAGTAGCGATACCCATTACTGTTTTAGAGTATTTTTTGAAAACACTAAGTTCTACTCGTTTAAGGTCAACCCCCAAGAAACGCCACATATCGTTATGTTGAATACAATGGAAAACAATGTTTCTTTGAAGCACACTCTTACCAGAACCAGTGGTACCAGTAACAAGGAAGTGAGGAGCCATTTGAAGGTCTACTGTTACGTCACCGTCAACACCCATTCCTAATGGGAAAACGTGCCACGGATATTTAGCGCTACCTTCATATTTAACCATAGAAGGGATGTGACTAACAGGACGAGCGATTACAACACCATCAGCGGTCTTCCATTCGTAAACCCAAGTGTTGTTATCTGTAACAGTGGTATTAAAATGAGACTCCAATCCATCTCGACGTATAGGCGATGAAGCGTCCCAGTTAGCAGGAATTGTTAAATGTGTTTCTGCTGGTTGAGTTAACCCTTCCCATTTACGGATCTGGACATACGCCCAAGGGTTTAACAGACCATCTTTTCCATATCCGAAGGAAGATGCAGCTACAGCATACATACGTTGTAGAATTTTGTCTCTTTGTTTCAACGGTGCTGTAACTTGACCTGTAATAACAATCACAAGAATTAACGCAGGTATCCAAGCTAAATCAAGCTTGTTCAAACCTATAAGAGCGAATGTGGATAGAAGTAAAGCCCAGTTGATAAGTTTCAAACTCAGAATCTTTTTAACAAATTTGTTGGTAACTTTTTTAGGAGCAATGTTTCGAGGATCTTCTTTGAAAGCAAAATCTATAACTCTCTTACTTGCTACTCCCCATTTAGGGGTAGCTTGGTTTCTTGCTCGCCGGAACGGTACATATTTTTTGTTCCAAAGTATAGCTAACCCAATATATGCAGCTATGATAAGACCTATAACAATCCATATCCCTACTGAATAGTATTGTGTTGTAAAAAGAGTTTCAAGTTCCATCGTGTTATTTTCCATATTTGTTACGTTACGTATATCGGGTGGTGTGTATTTAATAAGTAACAAACGCAAAAGCGAAAGTGGGTTCCCGGAAGTTTTCTCGGGAACCCACTTTCGCTTTAATCTGAAAGGTTATATCAGAATGGGGTGTCGTCATCCATAGGTGGTGCAACGGGAGCGTTGTTACCACCTTGTGCAACTTGGCCACCGCCATTGTTACCGCTACGTACTTTTTCAATACGTGCAGTAGCGAAACGTAAGGTTGGTGCAACGTGGTCTGCAAGAACTTTTTGTGCTGTACGAGTTTCGTTGTTCTTGTCAGTGAAACGGTCTGTGGTGATACGACCGGTAACGATTACTTGGTCACCTTTTTTCAAGCTTGCTGCAACGTTTTGTGCATATTGATCCCAAATGGTAACACGGAACCAGTTGGTTTCTCCTTCTTCCCATTGACCGGAAGCTTGGTTCAAACGGCGAGGAGTGTCAGCAACAGAAAATTCTGTTACAGCTTTACCTTGTGGTGTGTATCTGATCTCTGGGTCAGCAGCTAAATTCCCGACCACTTCTAGTTTATTTGTCATTATATTTGTTTCCTTTTTCTTTTTATTTCGGGGGCTTGCTGAACCCCTTTTGGGTTATTTATATTTTACCAGGTTTCTTGATTTTACCCAGTTTTTATGTTAAAATACCGGCGGTTGGTAATCTAACTCGTATCCTTCTTTTGACAGCAGAGGAACTTGGATAGCAATATCGTAAGAAGACCGTTCGTGACCTCTCACGCCTGGCGCGGCAATACCTGCAAGCGACGCGGGGCGTCTACCTTCAAGTTCAGGAGGATAAGTAGTATTACTTCCGTTTTTGCCTGGTCTTACGATAACAACTTTATATTTTTTCGCTAACCGGCTGGCTACAGAACCAGCCATAATACCTACATTAATTAAGTATTCTGGTTTAACGAAACTTTTCTTACCTTGAAAGTGCGTTTGAGGTTTAACAACACCTTCGACTCCAATGGTGATACCTTCCCATTTATCAAGTTCTTCCTCCAAAAGAGAACAAACTTGGTCAGCCCAGTAAAAAATTGGTACGTCATCTGGACGAACATAAGTGGAAGAGAGTACAATTTTGTCATCTTTGATGATGGTCAAAGCTGTATATTTCGCACCAGGGTCAATACCACCTATTACAGTCATGCAGATACCTTAGCATTCAAAGCATATTGCACTGCGTTGTTTAATGTTTCTGTTCCAACATTAACGTAGTGGTCTACGAATTCTTCAAGTAATGCATCTGGAATCTCACGAGGGTTAGAGTATTTAGCACCGAATGTTGCTGCAAGAAGAGCAGAAATGCGGGACATTTCAGCAGCGTCTTTCAAGTTGTAACCAGAACCTTCAAAGAGGTTAGCCAAAGCTTTTAATGTTGGTGTTGTAGCTTTTTCTTCGCCTTCAACATCCTCATCGTTGAGCTCTCCCATTGGGTAGAAATCAGTAGTAACAACAACTTCTTCTTCCACGTTACCGTTTTGGTAATTAGGTTGAATAGTTACACCCGCTACAACTAAAGGTTCCTGAGAAGGTTGCGGTGCCGATTCGTTTTGTTGGACTGGTTCTGTGGTTTCTACTGCAACATCTTGTGCAGGTGCTTCGTTTACAACTGGTTGTGTGGGTGTCTCTTCGATAGGCGCAGGACGATCCACCGGCTGTTGTGCTGGTTCTTCTTGGTGAACAGCTTGTTCACCATCTGGACGTAAACTGGCTGGTACACCATATTTAAATCCAGGGTAAGAGTGAGCTGCACGGATAGCGCGTTGGAAACGTGTAGCGCCTGTTGTACCTAAGAAACGAACCCATTCATTATGCTTGTCTTTATTAAAACTTGCTTTGACAGATGTTTCTTTTTCAGTCCAGTCCAAAGGAAGAGTGGTTTCTTTTTTAAGAAGTTCATAAACAATTCCGCGTACTCTAACGTGAGAAGCTGCACCACGGTCAGGGCGTGAACCTTCACCGTAAGCAATATTTTGGATACGGTCACAAATAGCTAAGGTAATGTTTAAGTAGTAGTCAACAATGTCATCTTGGTTTTCTACTTTTTTGCCACCGAATTCGTTAATCGCATACTCACGTACTTGTTCGTTGAGTAAAGTTTCTACTCCAACACTTGCAGCGATAGTAGCGGAACCAAGGTTTGCCCGTCCATCAGAGTTATAATCTTTCCAAGAAGGAGCTTCTGTTGCAAAAGCAGACTGTACAGGAGGCTGTTCAGTATCACGTTTTGCCACACCAGCAGCGGTTTTATTGACAACCTCAGGGTCAACACCAGCAAGAATAAGTTGAGCGCTCATAGCGTCAAGCACGCTTGGGCGGACACTTTCTTTAAGCACTTTTTCAAAGTTAGCAAGCATAGAGGCACTATCTACTGTAGCGCCGTTTGCATTACCAGAAGGACGTGGAGCGATATCTTCATCACCTGCCACATAACGACCATTTGTTGATTTAGGGTCTTCTGCTGGGTTTGTAACAGCTTCATTACTGAGGATACCGTTAATACCTACCAAAAGAGTTTTTACACTCTCACGAGCGATTTCAGTGTTTGCGCGGAGCTCTGACATAGGAATGTCACGAGCAATTTTTTGGTGACGTTGTGTTTCAATACGGAAGGAAACTTCTTCGTCATTGGCTTTTGCAGTTTTTGCTAATTCAAAAATTTCTGCATCTGTTGACACCCACCCGTGTACTGCGAATTTTAGACCTTCAACGCTAAAATGTACATCTGCGACACCTTTGTCATCTTGGGTAAGGATCTTAGAAATTTTACCTGTGTTTTTTTGGACGTTTACTTCGGCTCTTACACCTTCTTCGTCCGTACCATCAAACGAAATAAAGTTGAATGGGTTTGGTTTTTTAATCGAGTTACTCATTTTAATTTTCTCCTATACGGTTCTTTTTGTGTAATATTATTTTAACACCGTTTGGAAAAACACCTCATTTTCGAATGTGTTTGGGGCAAAGAAATAAATTTATTTCTTTGCCCCAAACACATTCGAAAATGATTACAAATCTTTAGGAGATTGAATAAGTTTCAGGAAAATAGGTTCATATAATGTTCCTTCAAATGCATAGAAATCCCAAGCTTCTCTTAAAGCTTCAAAGATTTCATAAACAGAGTCATCGATATTAACTAAACGTGTGGTAACACCCTCAGGAGAAATATGAACACCCAAACCTCCAACTACAGAAGGCGCAGGAATTAACGTTTTGTTATCCGTAGTGAGTTCCGTGCCACGAGCATTAGCAGAAAGTTGTAACCCAATTTCAGGGTGCAAACCACGACGGTTAGTGTTGTGAGTAACAATTCCAGCAGTAACGTGTGTGTGAGAACCTTCAACTTCAATAGCGACAGTATGTTCTACATCATCAGAGTATTCTAAATCAACAATTTTTGTGGCAGAGATACCGTGGGTAAAGATAGTATCTTTTGTTTCAAATGGCGCTTTAAGGTAGCTGTGGCTACTGCGGTTGTCGTTGATAAGTTGTGTTTGTTGGCCATAGTTTGTGTAAACAGCTTGAAGGTTCACGAGTGCTTCTTGGTTCATGACAACGATAAGTTCTTCGTGAGAAATAGAACGGTTAGCGAACACTTCCATAATTCCAGTTAAGAAACCACCATAGCTGTTTTGGTTTCCAGCGTACACGAAGGCAGGTAGTTCTGGTGTGTTCAGAAGTTCTAACAATTCATCCAGAGTCATATCGTTCTTTTTTGCTATTTTTGTTAAACCACGGGTAGGAATTACATTACCTTCACGGTTGAACTTAAAGCTCATTTCTTGGAGTTCTTGTTTTAAACCTTCACCACTAATTGGGGGAAGAGCCATAGGCGTTTTTTCAGCCCAGTCAGTGTTATTGAAGTTACGTAAAGCCCATAAGACACCAAAAGTGTAAGGAGAAAGGTATTTGTTAAAAGGCCAGTTGATAGGCTGACGGTATTGGCTATAGTTCCATCCCATAGCGATATACACTTCATCCCCAACTTTAAGGTCTTCTGCTTGTACCCAACTTAGTTTTTGGCTTTTGCGGGAAGCCCAATAAGGATGGTTTAAAGTCGTGGTAAGTTTGTGACCTGAGATAGTTGTGACTGTTACTGTTTTGTGGTTTCCGTTATCACCAGCATAAAGAACTTTTGCTGTGTGTAGACCACTGGTTTTGTCCCAAGCAACAATTTCATCACCTTCAACAATATCAATAGCTGGTTTAGTGCTTCCGTCTGGGAATAGAATAGGAGTGTCATCTGTGACACATTTGTAATCTCCTGCATACAGGTCACCTTCAATTTCAGCAACAAAGTCTGTTGTGAAACCGTAACCTTTGCCAGAAGAAGTTTTACCAAAACCCGTTACTTCTAAGAATTTAAAATTGGGTTGAAAAATATCTAACCATTTTTTGAACTGGTCAAGTGATTGATTTTCATAAGGAGTGAAAGTTAAATGGCTCAGACTTTCTTCTTTAGCAAGCAATTCACACCCCAAGTGAATAGTGCTTCCTTGATTTCCCCAAAAATCACGTTCACGGTCACTGGCTGTTGAAATATAGCTAATAGCACCAAAAGGGTTCTCTTTAACACGTTTCACAAAGTTATTTGCGTTGTGCTTAACCATGTTAATGACTGATTCAGCACTTTTACGTGTCGCCCAGGGAATCAGATGAGGTGAAGCTTTGACAGAAATAACGTTAGTGGTAGAGGGAACTAAAGTTCCTTCGCGAACAAGGTCGCGTACCATGTTATTGGAGATGTTCTCCGGTAGTTCAGTTTCTGGTTTACGATAAAGCCGTCCAACTGGAAGATCAAAACCTAATGCTAATGCTGGATCGTTATCAGTTTTCCCTGGGGTGGTGTTCATTTTTATTGGTAGTCCTTATGCTATGCAAATTTCTTTGCTATAAAGAACTATATCATTCCCAGAATATTATGTCAAGTCAAGTTAGACGCCGTGAATAGAACAATACTGAGCTCCAATAGGGTGAATGGTAGTACCTGGTTTAAAACCTGGTTTACCTGTACACCCTTTACGCCACTCTTCATAAACAATTCTACCTGAACGTGTTCTTCCAGGTGTAACATCTTCTTCTTGCTGGGTTTTGATAATTGATGACATACCAAATTCTTTCAAAATATCAATTACTTTCAAAGGAGGAATGATAATGTCTTGCCCAGAAGATCTTAAAGTGAAATCATAATTTTGGATATTAAATAATCCTGTTAATGAAATTTCTAAACCTTCCGCATTGTAAACACGAGCGATAACCTGTTCACCAATAGCGGGTTGGAAATCATATTTTTTCCCATCATAAATAGTGAATGTAGTTGCTAACGCACCAGCGTAAGCTTGGTAACCTAATTCAGGTGCATAAGATTTACCTATAAGTTCTAAAATGTTATCTGTTGCTTCTGAGAAAGAATATGCAACACCACTATCAAAAGGAACTGCTGTTCCAGAGGTTAAATCAAGAACTTTCCAGTTGTACATTTTTTTAGTTTGTAAACCTTCTGCAAAAATAGTTACAGAAAAATGAGGAGTTGTCCACGTCCAGGAAGAAACAATAGCGCTTGCTTTATGATCCCAGGGGATAGGGAGGACTTGTGCTTTTTTATTCATTGGTACATCCTTGTCACGTTAAACACTACAATTCCAAGCATAGCTAAAATACCTGTTAAACCTAAAATAGGGAACAGAACAGAAACAGTTCTTTTTAATACTGACTTTGTTTTCCCATTGAAGTTTGTTGCAGGTTCCGAACCTGATACAAACCAAGGTTCTGCTTGATAGTTTTCTTGCAACTCGGGAGGGCGCCTTTCTGGCTGCGTTGGTTGTTGGTTTTGGTCATAGTCATACATTAGCTTTGCCACCTTATAAAATGATTAACGTTTACAATTTTTATATCGCCTTCAAAACTTATTGCTAACCGAGAGATTACTTCCTCATGACCACAGAAAACAGGAGCGTCAGTACGGTTAGATATCAGTAACGATATTTTTGGTTCAGTTACATCCAGTATCTGTTGAGCTTTTTCCAACCAAATATTAGTGTAAAGGAAAGAAGTAGGAGGTATACTACGGTTTTTAGTTTTAATAGATAGAACTGAATCTTCCATAGAAATTTCTAAAGCTTCTTTATTAATATTCCGCAAGCAAGTTTTTGCTGTCATAGCGTTCAAAGCAAAAGCTGAACCTAAAGAAGGAAGATATCCAATAAATTCATCTCGTATAGGAGAATAAAAAGGTACGCCTTCGCTTTCTATGAGCAAAGAAATGTCTCCTTTACGTAAGGAAAACATTTCTTCCAAACTTGAAGCGCTATAGGGGTAAAGGTCTTTCATTATTAAATCTTCCTGTTGATACTATCGGGTAATACACTTGCTAAACTGCACTTATATTACTGTTGAAGTATTTTTAAAATGGATACTGGTAGTTTCTCTTGTGACAATAAATATGTTTTTTCAGTGTCATTTAAATAAACAGGAATAGAGTCAGCAGGTAAACCTAAAGCTGAACTTAGTTGGCGAGGGTCGATTGTCAAAGAGTTCGTGCGAGTTTTAGCTACACCAATTTCTAACCGTAAATTATGTAAGATGTCTTGTTCGATATCATCTTCATAAGCCAGAATAGTTTTTAAAAGCTCAAAGTCCTCAGGGGAGAACCAGTAAGGCTCGTAATGTTCATTGTTCATTAAAATAATACCTTATCTGATTTCACCAAAAATTTGATCTTTGCTTATAACAAAGTACGTTCCCTCTTCGCAATTACCTGCAACACAACGAACTAAGAATTCATCTTTCAGTTGATGATTAATTTCAAAAGCAACATCATCTTCTTTATCTTTTAGAGGAAGAGCAGGAGAACGTTTAAACTCACCGTTAATGCTTTCATTTTCTAAAACAACAACATTAGCACCTACATTAGGAGTGTTACTTATGTAAAGCTTGTTGTAATCTGTTGTAACAATTTCTACGGTACTAACATTCGGAATTCCAGTCCAACCAATTGGGATCCACTCCCACCAGTTATCTTTTGGTGCAACTGTGTTTTGAGAAATAGCTACTTCTGTGCCGACAGGTGGAATACCGCCCGTTTCTGACCATGTTCCACGTAGGACGAAGCTTCTGTCGCCTGTGTCATCAGTTGGTGAATAAACAATAATAGTAGCTGCAAGACCTGAATAAAGAGCAGCTATAACAGCGGCAGCGAGAGCTACAAAAATAAAAATATTTTTCAACCAACCAAAAATGATTGACGCCCAGCTTTCTTCTTGAACTTCAACAACTTGCGCGCCAGGTACACTTAAAGCACCAACTTGCCCGTCGCTTTGAACGGTTGCTGACTTGTCAATAAGTTTTGCTTGTTTTTTGCTAACCATTATTATCTATTTTTTCCTTTACAAATCTTCTGGTCTAATACCTGGTGGTAGTTTTGAAATATCAATATCAGTACGAGGAATGTTTTTCTCTTCTGTCGCTAACAACAACCGAGGCTGAGCCGGTTTGACTTCTTCTTCCTCTTCATACTCGGCTTCGTATTCGTCAAGAAGCGCTTCTAATCTTGCTGTTTTAGCTTGTTCGGCAACTAAATCAATTTTAAGCTGACCAATTTCAGCATAGTTAGATGAGAGAGCCAAATCGTTTTGAAGCTCTTGGAAACGAGCCGTGATGTCATCTATATAGGCTTCCAATTGAGAGATATGCTCTTTCAGTTGTTCCGTTTCACCTGTATCAACTACCGCTTGACCACCAGCAGCGAGTTCAGCTTGTAAAGCTGTAACATCATCTGTGTATTGTTGAGCGAGTTCTTCATACTGGGTGGTTAAATCAGAAGAATATTGACGTAAAGCATCAAGTTCTTGGCGTTCTTGCTCATCTAAAGGGTTCTCAACAGTGTTTCCGCCAGTAGCAACATTATTTTGGGCAGCAGTTAATGCTTCCTGGTAATTTGCCATGTCTTCTTTATACTGGGTTTCCAAAGCTGCATATTGAGATTCTAAACCAGTGACATTTGCAATAGCTGCATCTAATTCCTGTTTTGCTTGTTGATATTGTTCAATGGTTACATATTGGTCAGGGTTGAAACTTTCCTCAGGTAAACCAATTGTACTTTGTGTAACTTCTTTTTCTAAAGCTTCGTAAGCTTCTCTGATTTGCTCACTGTATTCTTCTAAGCTTGTGATGTGTGCAAGAAGTTCCGCTTCTCTTTCACTACTAATTCCTTCGCTATTTGAAGAATTAGACTGTTCTAACAACATGTATGCTTCTTTTAAAGAAGTTAAATCTGTTTTCAATCTTTCGTTTTCTTCTTCTAAAGCATTTTTACCTGCACCAGAAGGAACGCCAGGGAAAGTTGCAACAGCAGGTGCTGTGACCACTTGTGCTTTCAAAACATCTATTTCTGCTTGTGCGGCACGCAACTGGTCTAACAGGTCAAGAACTTCTTTGTCTGTTTCGTTAGACATTAATCCTTGTTTAATGGTGTAGTTGTATTCTAATGATGCTTTCTCTTTCTCTAAATGATTAATGTAAGCTATCATTTCGTCAAGCTTGCCACCTAAGTTGAACACATCAACATCACGGGAATGTAAGGCTTCTTGATACCATTTTAAAGAAGGTGCGACAATGTTTTTAACGAACTTGTCTACTTCACCGAAAGCATATCCGTATGTTTTGGATGAACCAGGTACTTGTACCGCACGAAAACGAACATTTTCAGCGGTGCGGGAAGTTAACACATTTTCATCAATAGGGGTTTCAACTTGTATACCTAAAGAGGTCAAATAGTCGGTCCCTTGAACTTGTTCTTGCATAAATTAGCCTTCAATATTTCTCTGATGGGAATATCGGCTGAGAAATCATTGTTTATGTTATCATAGGGGTTGAAAGAACAACAGGACCCTGAAAATATGTATGAACTTTATTTTTCATTAATTGAAAAAAGGGGCGATAAAACCAACGCCTTGATCGAAGAAATAACTGCCTTAACTAAACAGTACGATCTTTACGAAGAATGTACTTTAGAGAATATAGTACCATCGCAGATGGGTGTAGATGAATATAAACTTATTTATAAACTGAAATTACCTTCTGTAAGCACTAAAAAATCTGGACAAGTGTTAAACTTCTTCAGTCATATTTTTCAGAAAATGTTTAATAAATATCCAGCATTTACAGAGGCAGAAGTATGAGCACACTTTTTAACGAAATAGACGATCTTAAAAGAACTATTTTAGATGAATTAGCAGATGGACAATGGCATCCATTATATAAATTAACTAAACAAATAGATAAAGGTAACGCTAAAGCAAAAGATTTTAAAGTTTTACTATCAGGAGAACTAGATAATCTTGTAGAAGTAGGAGTCCTTCTTAATGGAGAAAATGAATCTTACCGTTTCCGTAGTGAAAATCTTGAAACTTGGAGAGAGTTATCTGGTAACCCACAGCTTTCAGAGAAAAAATATTTACCAAGATGGTTTGGCAATATTTTAGAAGATGACGGTTGGGTTCTCGCACCTTTGAAAAACTATGACTTAGTTCACTTCAAAGCTGACAGTAAACTCAGCCGCCAAACATTACTGAACCATTTGAACCTTAAACCTACATTAGTTCAGTTAGACGGTGGGTTGTATCGCGTTTTCTCCACAAACGGAGAAGAAACATTTGCTTTGGTTAAAGAACTGCAACAAGAATTCCCTGAATACGAAATTCGTAGTATGCGATTAGAACAAGATCTGAAAAGAAGAGACTTAGGGGATCTTCCACCAGCATATCTTTCTGATTTATGTAAATACTATGGCAACTTCGCTAAAATTCTTTTAAGACCCTATAAAACAAGTATTGCGAAACATATCCCAGATGCTGATGATGAACAACAACAAATCTATTTGTGGGTTCTTGATGCTGTACAAAGGTTTGACGACACAAAAAGTATCCCTTTCGCAGCGTATTTAAGTTCTTCACTTCAAAAATGGGTTCATAACTTAAATCGTAATGCTTTTGGTCGTTCTGTAGCTGATGCTGAATTGCGTCACGCTCGTGCAATTAATAATTTTAAAACTGAACATGGTCGTGACCCAAGAGTTGATGAGTTAGCTGAAATACTTGACGAAGATATAAGCACAGTTAAAAAAGAAAGTATGGTTATCAACACTGTTGTTAACTTACGTAATGTAACACCTATTCATACAGAAGAAACAGAAATCCCTATCGCATCAAGTGAACTTGTTGATGACAACATAGATAAAGTGGTAAAGAATACCTTGCTTTCCGCCGCCATTGTCACAGCAGTTCGTGAAGATATGGAAGATGAAAAAACACCTAAAGATTTAACAGGATTATTTGGCGTTTACTATGATTTCTGGGGTAAAGAAACATCTACTAAGAAAACCAAAATGTGGTTACGTTCCACTAAAACACAAAACACTATAAAGCGGGTTCTCTCACGCGCTCAAAACAAGATCAGAAAGAACGACGAATAATGAATGAAACCGTAACAGGGCTTCTACAACTTGCTTTTATACCTATTCTTTATATTGCAAGCTATTGGTACTTAAAACCCCATATTAGTGAATGGAGTGAACCAGATAGAGGATTTAAAATCTTTGAAAATGAATGGAAAAAGATTTTCACTATTACAGGGAGTATAGCAACTGGAATAGCTGCTTTACTTATTTTATTCACACCTGCTAACGCATTAACTTCAATAAGTATTGCCAGCGTAGCTGGATTCTTACTTATTGGAGCGTACACAGATTCGCTAACATCTAAAGTACCCAGTGAAATCAGCAGTTGGATGTTTTGGGTAGCGTTATTTACTGGTGGTGGAGCTCTAATCGCTAATTCATTTAACGTTACAGACAATCAAAGATTCTACACAACATACCTACTTCAAATACCACAAGACCAAGTTTGGTTCTACGTATTAGGTGGAATTCTTGCTTGCTTAGTGTTTTTCCTAATCTGCGCTAAAGTTGGCGGAATGGTAGGGCTGTTCTCTATGGTTTTCTCTGTTGTTGGGCTATGGGTATCAACTTACGCTTTAGCTACACAAATATCTGCGTGGTTTACTAACTTGTTTAACGTAGATGCCGTAGTATGGGTTAACCTTTTTGAATATGGTATTCCCAGTATTTTTGCTGTAGTTTTCTTAGCTGCCGCATTTGATATTGGTGCTGACGGTCGTATGGGTTCGGCTGACCCACAAGCTATCTATGCGGTAGGCTGGGTATCAGCCGCAGTTATAGGTGGTATCACAATTGGTGTAGGTATCTTTATTGCCGCTTTTGTTCAAATCATTGTTCATTTCTTAGCCAAACCATTAGGTTTGCCAGGTAAAGTGAAACATATTCCTTACAATAGAATTCACCAAAAATATCTGAATAGAAAATGGGAAAAGAAAGGTTTAGAAGGAGAAGCACCTACAACTTATACAAGAGTTGCTACACCTTTCTTGCCGGTATTGAACATCACAATGATTATGACTATTCTAATCACGTTGATTCAAGCTTAAAACATAAATGCAAAAAGCTGGGGTGAAGAAAATATTTTCTTCACCCCAGCTTTTTAAACTTTAATTAAGTTTATCGGAAGTCAGTACAAGACCCGTTGTTCACGTTCTCGATACAGTCTCCCACTTTGCTTGCTTGACCGTTGATAGCATTGATAAGAATTCCACCTACGACTACACAGATAAGAACGAACATAGCGATGATGATAATTGTTTGCACAATGTCACCGTCTTCGTTTTTTTGAGTAGCGCGAGAGATGAAACGTTTACCTGCAAGATCAGCATTTACTGTGGCTTTCAAAAGTAAATCTTTCATTTGTCTGGTTCCTTTGTTGGTTTGGTTGTGGGTTTCCCTAATAATTAGTATCGGTATTTTCTCAACTTTTATTCGGGTATTTCGTTATCTATAACGTTTTGTGCAAAAATAACAAGCATTTTGTTATCTTTCAGGGGTTAGTATTCAATTTCCCCGTCAGCAGTCTCATCTTCGGAAGGTTCTCCATTGGAGTCCTCTCCGTTTTCTTCCCATTCAGCAGCTTTTTGCTCTTGAAGTTCAGTCCATTTGGTACGTAAACTTTCTAACCATTCGGAAGCAACAGCAACAAGTGTTGTAATTTCTTCGGTTTTTTCTGGGGGAATAATAGGTAGTAATTCATCCAAGTCTGCTGTTTCAGACAAGTCTGAGAACGTTTGTAAACCTGTAATAAGGTTAAGAATGTTCTCGAAGCGGCGAACTAATACCATAGGGTCATCGTTGATAAGGAATTGGTCAAGGTCTTCTTCGTCATCATCTAAGAAGTCCATGTCTCCTGCTCCTCCACCTGGGCGGTCAGAGAAATCAAAGTCATCGTTGAAGCCAGGGTCGTTGAAGCTACTGTCATCGTCAACGTCATAATCTTCTTCAAAGTTACGTTCGTTGTTTTGGCGGTCTTGAATGTCACGGATAACATCGTTAAGAACTTGTGAAGCTTCGGAAGGTTCTAACCCAGCAGTGCGGTCTTCAATTTCGGAAACAAGTTCAGGTAAAGCATGTTTCAAAGAGCGAGAAGCAAGTTCACCAACGTAAACTTCTGTTCCTTCTGGAACAACACTTTCAATTGCCTCGATAACAGTTGCTTGGTTTAGAAGCTTGTAAGCATAAGAACGTGAATAGTTGAATTCTTCACGAACATATTTTTCAAATGAAGAGTAACCTAAAGCTACATAAGCTTTACCTGCGTGAGCTCTTTTAATCAAAAGATACAGTAAGTTTGTTGTACCTTTAATTTTTTCAGTAATTTCTACTGCTTCTTCACGGTTAAGCGGAGGAAGAGCCATGTCTACAACAGTGACAACTTCATTACCTTGTGCGTCTACCTGTACTACTGTTACGTGCTCAGATTCACCGTCAGTATCAACTGCAACAATTTGGCCGTTTTCAGGCAAAACAGCATCAGCAGGTTCAGCTACTGCTACTTCATTGTTAGTAGGTGCGAAAGTAGGAAATCCTGGGTTAGGTGCGGAACCGAAAGATGGAGGTGGTGGTACAGAGGAAGATGATGGGGTTTCGTCTTCATCTTCCCAATCAATATTGTTATCGCTCATTATGTTTTTCCTTAAGTTGTAAGCTCTTCCTGAAAAGCTATCGGCTGAGGAAAGACAAAACTGTTGCGGATAGTCGTAAAATAAAAATATTGGGTACAAAAGGTTTGAGTTTTTGTACCCAATATTATTATTGTTTGATTTTACTGGTTAACCCAGTCGAATTCATCCATAGAATTAACATCAACAGGGTCCGAAACCAAATCTTCAACGTCCAAAGGCACGCTCTCGGTCTTGTCTTTAAGACCAGTAACAATACCATCAACTAACACAGAACCACCAGTGATGTCTGGGACAACTGTAACAACGTTATCAACAATATCTGTAGCCTCTTCTGTGTGATTTATCACAAGGATCTGATCAATAGGCAAAGACCGTATTGTAGAGAGCATAGAAGCACGTCTATCTGAATCCTGGGCTGTCAAAACTTCATCAAGCCACAGCAAAGATGGGTTATCACCAGTGATTAAGAAAGCAATAGCTAAACGCAAAGCGAAAGCAACAGCAGATTCTTCACCACCAGACAACCAAGATACATCACGGGGTTCACCCGCACTGTTAATAACAGAAACGTTGAAACTATCATCTAAACGAATTTCAGTGTAACCACCATTCGTTATAGAACTTATCAGTTCAGTAGCACGATCTGATAATTCAGGTGCAAGAGAAGCAATACTATCTTTACGGAACTTATCAATAAGTTCCGTGGTTAAAGCTTTACGTTCTTGCGCAGACAATAATTCTTTCTTACGCTTCCATTGTTCAACCGCAGACTTCAACTCATTATTAGCTACGCTTAATCTTGACTGAAAACCGCTTAATTCACTATATGCTTCATTCATACGATTGCTAAGAACGTTTACCTCCCGGCTCACCGTTTCTTGACGAGCACGAACTTCTTTATATTTCTCAGGAGTAAAAGTTAATGTCAAATCTTTCAATTCGACTTCAACTTGCATAAGTTCCTGAGCTATCTGGTTAACACCATTAAAAGCTTTTTCGTATTCTTGTTTATCTTGGGCAAGTTGACGAGCTTTAAAACCTTGTTCAGTGATCTCATCTTTTTCTTTTTCTAGATCAACAAGTTCAGCACGAATAACATCAAAATCAGGGAACTCAATTAGCTTTTGTTTCTCTTCCATCAATTTGGTTTCCAAATCGCTTACTTGTTCAACATTTTGTAAGAAAACAGTAATAGCACGCTTAGTTTCTTCTAAAGCAACCTTACGTTTACCTAAAGAGTCAATTTTCTCTAACCAAGCAAATTGCTGATTTTGATACTCTGATGCGAGTTCTTTAAAACCATCTACCAATGCATCCACATCATGTAATACAGTATTACACGTCGGGCATTCTTTATGATCACCAGTTAACGCAACTACCTTCTCTTGAAGGTCAGCAATTTTTGTTTTAGATACAGTAATTTTATCTCTTGTATCTTGCATCTCTTCAATTACAGTTTGAAGTTCGGTATCAACATCAGGAAGTTCACCAGAAGAAAAAACAGAGTTATTTATGCTTTCACGTAAAGAACTTAAAGATTCAGTAATAGCTTGTATCGTTTGTTCTACACCATTTTTCTTAACTACACCAACATTTAAAGTTTGTGTTTTCTCTGTCAAAATTTGAACAACATTTCTGTGACGTTCTCTTAGAATTTCAACATCAGGTATTTCTTTAACAGTGGAAACATAAGCTAATTTAGCTAACGTTTCTTCATAAAACTTGTTTTGAGAAGTTAAAGAATCTAAACGATTGCGTTTTTCAAAGATTTTTCTCTCTTGTTCTCTGAAAGACTCTAACACTGATTGCAAAGATGTTAATTCTTCCTGTAAAGAAAATAGTTCTCCTTGTTTCTTTTCTTTAACTTCGGTGAGTTCATTAACTTTGTTAGATAGAAGATGAACTTGCGCTTCTGCATTATCAATTTTTGTTTCGGAACCAGGTAAAGATTCCAAAATTGCTTTCGCGGCATTTTCATCCTTACGAGCTTTCTTTAAAGCTTCATTGATAGTGTCAATACCAGCAAGTTTTTCAATAACAGCTTTACGTTTTGAAGGAAGAGCCGTAACTAAATCATCTAATTCTTTTTGGCGAACGATAAATGCTGTTAAGAAACCAGTAGCGTCAATACCTAAGCGTTGAGCTACCCAAGTGTCAGCAGCGCCAACACTTGTTACTGTTTGAGGAACACCATCAACAAAAATATCAACAATAATCCTATTGTTGTTACCTTTAAGTTCACGAATAATTTCAACGGTTTGGTTTAAATGTTCAAAAACTACTGAAGCGGAACATTCTTCTTTTCCACTGTTGGTTCTTCTCAAACTTGAAACAGAAGCTCCATTAGGTTTAGTTCCGAACAAAGCGAATAATGTACCAGCTAAGAATGTAGATTTACCAGCACCATTTGGTCCTACTAAACCTAAAATCCCTTCTGCGGGAACATTCAAAACAGCTTCGCGAATAGCACGAAAGTTACGTAAACGTATAGATTTTAAAATAATCATTTAGTGGGAGTGTCCTTCCAGAGAAATATCTCTAGCTTCTTTCAAATATTGTTCAGCGTCTTTTACAACTGAGTCTCGGTACTCTTCTGGTACGCTTTTAGCAGTATCATTTACCCAATCTTTATAGGTAGACAAAATATTGACAGCGTGACTTTTTTTAAGAGAAGCTTTGACTTTACGTTCCTCATTGGTAACCAGATTTTTCTGGAACTCTGGTTGCCAAACGAGCATGTGACCAGTTAATTCTTTCAAACGGTCGCGATCTAAACCTTCTTTAACACCACGAGTTGCGTTAATAATACGTTGACGCACGATAGGTTCCAAAGAAACCCCTTTAGTGCTGGAAATATTATCTTCTAACATTTCCATTAGTTGGCTACTTGTTAAATCAGCTGCGTCAATAATAGGTAAATCATACTGAGGTCTCTGTTGAATGTTTTGAGGTTCAATAACAGGGTCACCGTTATCTTTAATGGTAACCAGTAACCATCCACGGTCTCCTGGTTCGTCAGAGAAACCTCTACGTACCAGAGAGCCACTGTACCAACTGTTAAGTGTTTCTCCACCAACTGCGTAACGAGAATGGTAATGTCCTAATAATTTAATATTGAAACTATCATCAATGATAAGTTCAGCAGGAATGTATTGTTCTCGTGGAGATTCAGCACAACGCATTAATGCTTGATTTTTTGGATCTAATGCTGCTCCGTGAGTAGAGAAAATATTTATTAAACCTGGTTCAGGACTAATTACAGGAGTTTTATCTACACTTAAACCGTGATGGGAAACAATATGGAACATAACCCCATCAGCAACTTCAAGTTTAGTGTACGGGTCAATGTGAGCGAAAATTTTCTTGTCAGGGTCATTAACTGGGGCAATTGCCGCAAGTTCAGATTTGATGTCTGTAGCATCGTGGTTTCCAGCTAAAATATGAACCGCAATACCTTGTTCAGCAATTTTCCTTAAATAGAATTGAACTGTAGCAATATCACGAGGGGTAGGGCGAGAAACGTGAAACAAATCTCCACCGATAAGCACAACATCTATTCGTTCCTCAGCGTGTGCTTTTAAGATCTGAGAAACCACCTGCCTTAATGCATCATATCCGTCTTGAACACGAATATTAATCCCCCGTTCATTGGAACGGACACTTGTTCTATATCCTACGTGGCTGTCGGCAAAAAAGGCAATACGGTAACTCATTGTGCATCTATTTTAACACGAGTTACCGTATTGCCTCAGAAACATATCACTGTTCAGTAGGCTGTTCCTCTGTAGATTCTTCTACTGGAATATCCTCAGAATTTTCTTCTGGACTGGTACTATCATCACTGCCTGATGAAAGAATTTTCTCATCAGGAACTATAACAAGAACCCCAGAACCATCACCTTTTATGGTAAGTGACATACTACCGAAAGTTGTATAACCATACGTAACTTCATCACCTAACAAACTTCCGATTAACCCGTTAACATCGTCAACAGTTATACGATAAACGCCCTCAGAAGCGGGTAGGACGGGTATATCTACTTTCTCCCCGTTTTCATCCAACACTACAGAAGTTGAGTCGTTAGATTGGAACACAAGCTGTCCTGCACCAGAGATACGACTTTGGCCGGGGTAAGCAATACCAGATTGATTGTTTTCAGTTGCTTCACTTCCAGGGCGTAAATTACCTTCTGAATCCATAAAGTAAAAACGAGAATCTAAATAAGATTGAATATCTTCTGGTGAGTTTATGGAGCTCGTATCAAATCCGCTGAATTGACCTTCCCAAGTAAAACCATCTTTACTTGTACCACTCCAATATGTGTCTTCAGTTACTCCTAACAAACCGGCTAAAGTATCGAAAGTTTCTTTATCCATATCGTTACTCATATTTTGGTACATAAAAGTTTTCAAAGATTTATATTCAAGATACATTAAAGCTGAACCATTAAGTTCCAAATCTTCACCATCAGTGGCATTATTGTACTGGTTTAAAGCATAGTTAACATCACTGAAAGCACCGTCAGGCACAAAGAAAATAACGTTACCAACAAGTTGATGAGAGATACCGTCAACTGTTAATTTATCTGCTTGTATTTTCGCAGCATTATCATTTTCATAAATAATGAAAGTGGTAGGTAAACCTAAATATCCATAAGCTTCGAAGTTCGCACCAGGACTTACTGTATAAGCAATATATTTACTACCTTCGGAGTATTTGTTGAAATCCAAAGTGTAAGCTGTTGGGTTAGGAGAGTAAACACCTAACGTCCACCACCAGTCAGCAGTGGGTGGGGCAATAATGACGGTGGAAGCATTCTCACCGTTAACTGTGGTCAAGTTGTTAATGTTTTGACCTACAGTGGATTTGTTAATTTGATCTGCTACTGTTTCTTTCTTGAAAAGGTTAGGTAACAAGAAAATGCCAGCTAACACCAAACCAATGACGGTGACAATACCAATACTAACAAATAGCGTAATTTTTAAGCGTTTACTCATACTTGTTATAATATCGGCATTGTCACCGTCACTTTTGATTAGTTCATATTGTAATCATAGGTTGTTGTCACTGTAGATACAGGGTTTGTTTGACCTGTTGCTACACCAGACAAGGTGAAGGTGTATTGACCTGGTGTTTCAAGAGGTACAGTGAAGTATTGTACTTTCTTAGCGGTACCAGAAACACGGTAGGTTCCGTAGTCAACAGTTCCACCTGGGCCAGTAACTTGCAATCTGTAAGTTACGTCTCCACCTGAGTGGTTGAAGTCAACGTTGTGCCATTGACCTGATTGTTCGTAAACAGTCAAACCTGTGATTTGAGGACCAGTAGGTTGCGCTACGGTAATCAAACGTACAGCGGAGAAAGCAGATTCAGCAGTACCTACAGCAGATTTAACGCGGATTTGCCATTGACCTGGAAGCAATCCTGAAAGAGTTGCTGTTGGGCTTGTGACGTTTACGTTGTATACCAAGCTACCGTTAGTGTATTGAACTACGTAACGTGTTGCACCTGTGGATGCTGTCCATTTAACTGTAGCAACGTCGTTATTAACTGTTGCTGTAACGTTTGTTGGCACAGCAGGTGCTGTAGCTACTGTCAGAGAACCAGGGTTGGTTGAGAATGCAACGTTGTTGAATGCTTCAACGTTAATTGTTGCACTTTGACCAACTGGTACTGTAAGAGCTAATGTGCGGTTTGTAGCTGCACGTTCAACTGATACAGGTGAACCACCGTTGATGCTGTATGTTACGTTGTAACCTGTAACACCATCCCATGCATTCCAAGTGATATTTTGTGTTGTACCACTTTGGGTTGCTGTTAAGGTTGGGCTTGGTGGGATACCTTCACCATAGGTACAGGATCTTGTGAATGTTGAAGAGTCTTCTTGTTGAGCAACACAAGTGTTGTCTTTATCTTCTTCATTAAGAGCAGGACCATCAGGAATTGGTGTAGGTACTGTGCTGCTTACAACTTGGTAACCGTTGTTAGCTGCTCCACCTGACCAGTAACGTGAGGATGCACCTGTCCACCATTGTCCTTGCGGAGGGTAACCGTAATCTACTTGTGGTTTACCGTCAGCATCGTAACAAGAACCAGGACCAGGAGGGCAAACGAAACCTGTAAGGTAACCGGCACGACCAATCATGTCACTTCTTGCTTGTACGTTAACAGTACGTGAACCTGTCAGACCATCTGCAATAGTCAAGTTACGGTTAAGAATGGTTGTAACGTAACGGTAGTTAACACCAGGTACAGTTTGGTAGTTAGATGAGAAGTTCTCATAACTGTTACTGATTCCACGAGCTTCGTATTTCCAACCTTGACCGTTCATCATTGTTTGAGTTTCGATAGAGTCAGACATACCACGTACAGCAGAAACGTGAACGTTCAAGCTAATACGGGAACCGTTGTAGCTACCGAAGTTTTTGATGTAGTAGTTTCCACGCATGTGGTGAGGAATGTCAGGTTTGCTCAACATTTGTGTTGTGCGTGCACGAGTCAAATCGTTTTGCGCACGAGCGGTGATTGTGAATTGGTAAATTGAACCAGGCATCTCATAGTAGTATTTGATACCTTGTGGTGTACCTGCAACATACGGTGCGTTGTTTGTAATCACTTTAGCTGCTGTTTGGTCAACACGTTGTGAACTGGAAGCGATACGGTCACGAGTTACACTGTAGTTCTTGAAAGCGTTGTGAGAAGGATCCCAACGCAATGCAAGTTGAGTGTACTGGTTGTCTGCTGTACCGAACATACCAAGTGCGTAGTAAGCATCTGGACGGTGACCAATTCCACCTTTACAGTTCATGTCAACTGGGTAGTTAACACCACCGGCAGGGTTGACCCAACACCAAGGCAAGTAAAGAGCTCCTGCGTTTCCGTTAACATCACGGTTTGTGTCAATAACACGCATTGTTTGTTCGTTATCTGCGTTCAAGATACTGAATTTACCTGGACGGTGCATTACACTTGTTGTAGAAGGTTCACCTGGGCCAGCATCGTTAAAACCAACAACTTGGTAACAACTTGTTGTACCCCAAGCGGCGGTTGCATCGTTACTGTTCGCAGCTCCACCAGAGAAGTTCATGGAAGGAACTGGATTCCAAGTAGCAGGTGAACACAAGCTTACGTTAGAAGCAACTGTACCTTCACTCTTGAAGAAACGGAAACCATCAGTGTTGGCTGCACGACTGGAAATTGTCAGACGACTATCAGTTGTGGTTGAACGAGTTGATGTGTCTGGGTCTGTTGCTGATGCAGAAGAAGCGGAAGGAGGGCTTACAAGAGTGATAGGTTCACTTACGTAGCTTTCTCCACCTGCGTTGTAAGCACGTACAACGTAAGAACGTACATCACCGTATTCGGTTGTGAAACGGTGGTATTGTGTTCCCGCACTGGTGATGGTCGCAAGAGGGGTGTTAAGGTTGTTCTCTGCATAAACACGGTAACCAACTACACCGTAACTTGTTGTCCAAGCAAGTTGGTTTTGTAAGTCACGAGCGACAGTGTAACGAAGTCCAGAAGCACGATCTGTTGTCGCTACTGTTTTAGCAGGAATTCCTGTTTCTGCTGGACGTGTAATGTTTTCTGTGGTTGTACCACTTTTAACACGAGACAAGTCAGCTAAAGAGTTAACGTTAGCGAAACCAATTTCTGCTGGGATAACGGTTGCTACAGTTGGTGAACAAGCACCACTTGTACCGTTAGGTCCAGAAGCTTGGATACTCCAAGAGTATGTTGTACCCCATTTCAAGTTTGTGATTGTATGAGAAAGTTGAGTTGGGTCAGCAATAACAATTGGGTCAAGGATTTCACTACGTGAAACGTCTGTACCATAAATTGTGTAACTGGTTGTACCTTGTGGTGAGTACCATTCAAGGGTTGCGGTTTGAGGAGCAGAAGAAGGGTTGATTGAAACTGTGAAGTTTGCAGGACATTCTGGCACACCATCGTATGCACCAGGGATACCACTATCTGCTACTGCGGAAGAAGAATTAACAGCTGCACTTGACTCTAATTGAACAGGTGTTCCACGACCTTCTGCTTTAGCAGAAAGACGGAACTGAATACGAGAGATATCTTTTAGAGTGGTTGTAGTTGCAGCTTCACCAGATTCGCTTGTAGGTACATCAAGAGAACCGTTAGCTTTGTCAAAGTAGTCAAACAAGTGGCGTTTGTCAGCGTCAGCAAAACCAGAAAGGTCAAGACCTTTCACTACTACACTGGAACCACCTGTAACTCCTTGACCTTCACGGACTTGAATTAACGCTGGGAAATCAGGTAAATTAGTTACTGTAACTCCTGCTGGAACGTTAGTTTTACCAGGAACGTGCGCAAAGTACGTAATGGTTACGTCTTTACCGTTTTCCCGAGTGACAACGCTAACAGAGTTGTTAGATGCTCTTGTAACTTTACTTGCAGAAGAAAAATCTTTCTGCATTTGGTTCAGAGCGTTAGAAACTTGTCCTTGTGTTGTTGTAACATTACTGAACCGTGAAGCAGAGTTCATGGTAGAGTTTACAAGACTTGTCACAAGAACAACGACGATAGCAAGCAACGATATAGCCACTAAGATTTCAACCAAAGTGAACCCTTTATCGGTGCGTTGACGCTTTAAGATATTGAAGTGCTCTCTCATACTATAATATATATCGGTATTTCAAGAGCAAAAACGCGTAAAAACGGGTTTTTTAAATATTTTAGCTATTATCGCTTACTTCTTCACGGTAAACTTCAAACCAAATGAAGCCAGAAGCTCCCGCTCCACCTACACCACCGTATACTGCGGTGTCAATAAATACACGGGCAGTGCTTCTCATAGTGATGTTGTTGCAAGCTAAAGAACCGAAATATGTGGCATTTCCACCAGAAGTTGTTGTACCAATATTACAAGCTCCTGCACCAGCCACCATCATACTTAAACGAGGGTTACTTGCGTTAGGAACAGTGAAATCTCCACCTGTGCTAATAACTTCCAAACGTAAAGGACTTGAACCCCAGTTAACTTGAGCTCCATTAGTTACACTAATGGCACCTGTCACAACAACGATTAGAGGACGGGCAGTGGTGAAACTACCTGCAACAGTTGTTGTAGTGTCCAAATTCAAATTACCAACACACATAATGTTTCCACCAGAAGTAGAAGTGGTGCCAGTACCAGGTGTCAAAAGACCACTGTTAGCGCTTGATGACCAGTTAGGGTAAGAAGCAGCTGGACAGTAAGCATTTTTTAACTGAACAGTATCTAAAACAACGTTAACATTACGGTAATTAACGTTAGGCGCACCTGTTTGACTACAGATAGTAGCTGGTAAACATCCAGTACCCGCACCTTGAATACCACCTAAAATTTGAGATAAACCAGAAGTTGTGCTACCAATTTCTACAGCACCGTTAGTTGAAACGGTTGAAGGTTTTGTTCCAGTAGGATTGTTACTATCAAGTAAGCTATTGTGTGAGTAAATACGTGCACCATTGTTAACATTTATTTTAGATGTTGCAAACATTCCTTGAGAGAAAGCACCCTCAGGAAGTAGAGTGTAAGACATAGTATCAGGCAAGTTGGAAGCTGCATCACCTTTATTAAATTGAGATTTGTCAACAGCTAAACCTTCAACAATTGCTCTAACAACAACACTTTTAGTTACTCCACGAATTTCAGAGTAAGCTTCTGAGTAAATATAGTATGAAAGAACGTTGTTTTGTGTAACAACTTTTTCTGCCCAAACTTTGTATCTCACATTTTCTAGCCCGCTTACGGTAGCTCTTGGGCTAATATAAGGGTTATTTTTTGGAATAGCGTCAATACTGGGTGTGATGCTCCGGTAAGGTTCATCGGAGTTAATGACACTAAAAGCCCATTCCAAGCCGTCACTTGCCGCATCATTCAGAGCTTCACGAACTGTTTGTGTCGCTGTTGTACGTGATTGTGTTGTAGCAGCGGATGCTACGAAAATTGATACAGAAACAAGCATAATAACGAGGATCAAAGCAAAGATCATTGCTGCACCGTTCTCGTCACGGTTTGTTTTATGTTTAAGAATATTTTTAATCATTTAAATCTTGAACCTCTTAAGGTGTTGGTACGTTACATCCTGGAATTGTGCTGTTAAGTTGACGTAATGTTTGACTTTGACCTACCGCTGAAACATAGCATTCAGTAATTTTAGGTACTCGTTTGGTAGAGAAAATCATTTCTCCGCCACCAGAAACATCATCCCAACGAACTTTAACGAAAACTTCTTTACCCATAGCACCGTTAGGAGTGGTATCTACTTGGAAACCGTAAACATATGTTTGTACGTAGAATTTAGGACCAACTGCGCCGTCTTGGTTGCTTGACTGACGAACTTGACATTCTTCTAGCCCTGTGAAAGGTTGAGGGTTTTGGCCGGTACGAATAATAGCGGCTGCTTGGTTTCTCAAATTACGATTGTTTACCGCTGGTTCGCATTGTCCACCTGCCCAGTTTTCGTTAGGGGAAGTGGTCGGAATAAATAAGTTACGGTACTCAGCTTGCTGAGCGATAGCTAAAACTTCATTGGCGTAAGCTGTTGCTTTAGTTCTATTTTCATTAGCTACGGCCGCTCTTGAAGAGGTAATTAAACCTGAAGCGGTAAAAATTAGAACACCAGCGATAATGACAACAGCAGCCATAACTTCAACTATGGTCATACCGTGTTCATTAGGTGTATTCCCCTTGGAATAAGCTTGCTTAATTTTAGCGATAAACATTTCAAAAACAATATCGGTTGTTTTTCTTTTATTTGCACGTTATTCCGCCGATAGTCTACCTTAGTAGACCCAGGGTATCCTAATTTCATGCCTAAACCATCAAAAGAAGAAAAAGAAGAAACCTATAGACTGTGGGCGGAATACAAATCCAACCCCACCGAGGCTTTGAGGACTCAACTTTTAAAGAAATACACACCGCTTGTACATAAAATAGCCGGTTCTTTCACTCATAAACGCCCGAGTGTGCTTGATTACGATGATCTTATCCAAGCAGGTGGCGTTGGTTTGCTTGACGCTATTGAAAAATTTGACCCTGATAACGACCGTAAAGCACAATTTCAAACGTATGCTACTTTCCGTGTAAGAGGGGCTATGCTTGATGAGATTAATAGTATGGACTGGACACCAAGAAGTGTTCGTCAAACCATCAAAGAAGTTATTAAAGGTATTGAACATCACTACTCAACAACAGGTCACGAACCTTCTGTGGAAGAAATTGCATCCAAAACATCTCTTGATGAGGAAACAACAAAAACTGCGCTTGTTCAAATGAACAAAACATATGTGGTACACGTTGACAACGAAATTATCGAAATTGTTTCACCTACAACTGATTCTGAAAAAACAGAGTTAGAATCGATTGTTAAAATAGCTATGGATAAAGTTTTAACCGAAGTTGAAAAAGACTTTATCACAATGAAATATTTTATGGGTTACAACAACCGAGAAATTCAAGAAGTATTAGGGTTAAAGGCTACAGAACTGAAAATGGTCCGAGAAACAGCGATTGAAAAACTAACCGCTGAACTCGAACCACCAACAGATTGATAATTAGTTGAAAGCTAACCCGTTGAAAATAATTTGATTCACCAAATATGTTTCAACAAATTCTTTCCAAGCAGGATCTTTTTCATTACCCTCCGGGAAAGCTTCCGCTGCTTTAATATTTGCAATATCAATTAACAGCATTCCAGTCTCTTCCACAAGAGCTCGCCCTTGTGTACTGAAATCAGTTTGAGTCAACACATTAACTGTCGCTTCCAGCGGAATACAAGTTTGTTGACCAGAAGAACTATTTTCTTCTTCTGGATACAAAGCATCCACGAAAGGTAACAAGTAAGAATATTCAGGTAACAAAGTTTCAATTGTCCCCTTTTCGAACTGTTCATTAGTAATCATATGACCCACACGATGAAGAACGTGAGTTATTAAACTTCTTAATAGAAACTCAATAGGTAGAGACTCTTGCCCAAAGCTGGGATGAATCAAACCAGAAGTTAAAACCTGAGTGAACAAGAATAATCCGTCTTTTTGATTGCGTTGCGGAAGTAATCGGATAGCTTCGGCTGGTGCCCAAATGGACATTTCGCTCTGGTCGCTCAAAGCGCGCATGAGGATAGCAATAGGGTTAATTGGTGCTTCTGCGGTTTCAACCAAAGTTTGCAAACGCCCATACCGTACCGCTAAAGCAAGAATTTTAGCAACTGTCACCGCACCTGAACTGATATTATCTGGAAGAGTTTCTGGAACACCTTTAATCCAATCGTGAGCATAAAGCAAATCAAAATTCATTTTGCCAGCCAAATCAATCATAGGTACAGGTAAGGTTGTAGGCAAAATCCGTTGTTCTAAATATTCAGAAACTTCTTCTAATGAAGCTTCTCTTGAAGGTGGTATGGAAAGTTCAGGGAAATTACGTTCGCCTAAAATTTTCTCAAACTCTTCGTGCAAACCTGAACCTTCAAGGAGATCGTTTAATGCTTGAACGTTTTCTAAATATTTAATACCTTGTTCAGGGGTGGAAGTGAACAAAGGCAATACATTATCTAATGTTAAGAATTTAAAAGTACGGTCAACTGTTTCACTTAAGAAAGAGAATTCCATATCTTCTGTCGTAGGATTGATAGAATAATCCCCACGCATACGTTTCGTTAACGTTGCATCAGATTTTGTTACTGCATTCAAGTATTTGAACGTTTGGATTAAAGCGGTATCTGAACCGTTAGCCAGATTCACAATAAGTGATAATAAATCACCACGTACTTTGTTAACTAAACCTAAAGACAGGTGGAAAGGGAATATACCAGTGAGCTTCTGGTCCAGATAGCTGACAACGCTGTAATATTCATTCGTGTTAGGTTCGGGGAACTCTAAAACTGGTAGTGAATAAATGTTTGGGCGGTCATCAACAGGTTTTCTTTTCAAAGACCGGAATTTGTTCTCAGAAAGCACAATGAAAGCAGGGGATTGAGGGTCATTTGCTGATAAAGTCTTAGCTAAATGAGCTTCCTCCAAACTTAAAGTAACACAGTAGATTTGTTGACTGTTGACTTCTTCTAAATTAGCGTCCATTAAAGCTTGAATGCGAAGAACTTTTTGAATCTCGCGATTTGCTTCTTCCGAAATAAGACCTTCTTCTTCCAAAGGGTTCTCAGCAACAGTAACTTCCGCATCACCAAAATAGGTGTCTAAATAAAATTCTGGAAGAACTTGAGTGCTAATAAGTTCAAGGATTTCTTTATTGTTTATATTACGGAAATAAACATCAACTTTATTTTCATCTTCCAAATTTGGTAGAATCATTGAAATTTTCAACCAGGCTGGTTCACCAATAACTTTATTAAATAGTTCTTCTGATTCTGCTGTTGACGCAACAATCAAACAGTTCCCCAGGATCTTTTCATTTGATTCAGAAGGAAAATGAAGAAAACTTGATTTTTTAACAGAAAGTTCTATCGCTTCTGGAAATTGTAAAGTCATATGGTGTGATGTCCTTTTATAAAATGTTAAATAAGTGTATCACACTTTATGAAAGTCCATTTTTCTTGTAACGTCATTTATTGTCGTTGTTTTTAGAAAATAGTGACGCTGGTGCGTTTCCTTTAAGAACTGGTGGACCTCCTGGTTGACCTTGCCCTGGACGGGTAGGAGTGATTTGAGGAGGACGAGGATTGTTGCCTTGTGGTTGGGGAATTTTTGGAATAGAAGGCATTTGAGGTCGGTTGAAAGTAGGTTGTTGAACTGGGTTGTCCCCTGTAACGCCACCAGGAATGTTATTTTCAGCGGAACGAGCAGGAAGAACTGGGCGTTCGCTGAAAGCTGGTGTAGCTTCTACCACAGGTGTCGGAGCGAAACCACCACTGGTTGCTGGTCGAGCCGTTTCAGTAGAGAAAAGAGAATCGTTTTGTTCGTTCAAATCTTGTTTGACATTTGCCATAGGGTCAAACACTTTATTTTCTGCTGGTTCGGAAGTCTTTTTCTCTTTCTTCTGTTTTGGCTGTTTCACTTTAGCTTCTTTTGGCTTTGGTGTACGGTCTTTGTACAACATGAAACCTAAAACTAACACTATGATGACAAAAATTGCCAACAAACCCCAACCTGCATATTGAGCGATATCTGTAATATTCATTAACCTATTCTCCCTTTGAATTGAGTTCCTTCTTCAAAGCCTGTTGTTTCTTCTGGTTCAGCTTCATATTCTTCAGAATAATCTTCTGTATATTCTTCTTCCTCTTCAATGTAATCACGAGGGTCAGGAATACCTTTCATAGCTAACTCCATCTCATAGGGAGTTCTGCGAATAATATTATATGCAGTTAAAGCGGTAGCTACAGCAATCGCACCACCAACACCAACAGGTATCCAGCTTGAACACACAATTAACAATGCTAATACAGCGGCTACACCCAACATTGTAGGGGTCACACGTTTACGTGGAGGCAAGGTTTCTTTTAATTGAAAAAGACCCCACGTTTGTAGATTAGTTGAATGAATTAAAGATAAACCAAGAACGAAAAGGATAAAACCAGCAGGAATACCAACTACAGGACTAACAAAAGTTAAATAATCTGGTAAAGGTAAAGTAGCCGCTACCATTAAAGCAGCCGCGATAACAAACCAAATAATGCCATACACAACTCTTTTATTTGTATCCAAATTGTCCACAAAGTCATAAAGTCGTGAGGTTAAGTCCTCAAAACCTAATTTAGGTGGGATGTACTCGCCTGCTTCGTTTAAGCTCATTAAAAATCCTTTAACGTTCTAAAACAATATCGGCAAAACAAAAATCCGCTGAAACTGAGAAAACTGCTAAAATAACAGAACAGAAAAAACGGTTATTATGACAGCAGAATATATTATCTCCACTGATGCGCCCCGGAATATTATCATTTCCGGTGAAGGTGCTCTTAAACCTTTCGTAGATTACCTTGATGGTAAAATTATTGAAAGTTTCAACGGACCTATTTGTGAAGTTCCTTTTACTCAAGAGAACGCCACAAAGCTACGTACCTTCCTAAAAGGTAAAGATTATGAGATTCCTGCAAGAGAGCGGGCTGTACTGAAACACCTCGCAGATAACCCAGAAGCTTTAGAAGATAAAAAGATACGGTGGAACGTCAAATTAACTGACCTTTCAGCTAACAAATTACCAAAAAAGTTCGCTAAAATAGTTACCGAATGGGATCTTGTACATTACTTTCCTTTAAGATACTTGGACAAAAGTAACCCACAGAAAGTTTCCGAACTTGTAATTGGGCAGTGGGCGGTAATAGCTGGAACTGTTATCTCTTCTGATTTCAACCCAGCACACAACTTTACTAAAATTGTTATTGCTGATGTAACAGGTCAACGCATTTCTGCAACTTTTTTCCGCCAAAAATGGTTATCTTGGAAATTCAAACCAGGCGAAGAAGTCTTACTTTACGGTAACTACAGTGAATACGTTAATAAGAAAAATCAAAACCGTTTCCCCCAAATCAGTAACCCAAGTTTGGATAAAATTACCTCTGTTTCGCCTGCGGGTCAACCCTTAACACAGGGTTACGGTATGTTACCTATTTATCCACAAAAATCAGAAGATAGATCTTGGCAACTTAAAGTTGCGCAAGAAGATCTTCTGAGTTCAATTGTCTGGATAGAAGATCCTGTGCCAGAAGCTATTTTAAAAAAATACGATTTACCCAACCGTACAGAAGCATATAAAAATATTCATTTTCCGCAAGACAGAGTAGATGTCGAACGAGCTCGTCGCCGTATTGCTTTTGATGAGTTCGTTAGATTGCAGATCTATATTCAAAATAAGAAAACGGAACATGATGTGCGTACTGCATCCCGCAAAGCAGATAACCAGTGGTCTGATGATTTCATTGCGTCCTTACCATTTAGTTTCACCAACGCACAAGCACGGGTTACAGAAGAAATTCGTGAGGATTTAAAATCTAACACACCAATGAATAGACTTTTGCAAGGTGATGTTGGTTCAGGTAAAACAGAGCTTGCTTCTGCTGCCGTGTTAACAACTGTGAAAAGTGGTTATCAAGCTGCAATGTTAGCTCCCACTGATATTCTTGCGAACCAATTACATGAACGACTGGATAACACATTCAAAAAAGCTGGGTTGGATGTGAACGTTGCATTGTTCACTGGTAAAGTTTTAGGTAAGAAAAGAAAACAACTGTTAGAAGACCTTGAAAAAGGTGATATTGATGTTTTGGTTGGTACTCATACTTTAACTCAAGATTATGTTAAATTTAACAATCTTGGTTTAGCTGTTATTGATGAGCAACATAAATACGGTTCTGAACAGAGAACAGCTTTGAAAAAAGAGAACCCAGATGGTTCAGTTCCTGATATGCTTGCTATGTCTGCTACCCCTATTCCACGTACAACCAGTCAAGTCTTGTATGGTGATATGGATGTTAGTATTGTGGATGAACTTCCGGCTGAAAGATTACCTATTCAAACTTTTTGGGATGAAACTCCTGATGTCGCTTGGGCTAAGATCAGAGAAGAAGTTGAAGCTGGACATAAAGCATATGTAGTTGCAGCGTTAGTTGAAGATAGCGATAAAGATATTATGGCTAACGTTGAATCTGCTACATCTACTGCAGAAGAGTTACAAGCAAGATTCCCTAACTTTAAGGTTGGTTTATTGCACGGTAAAATGCATAAAAATGATAAAGAAGTTATTGCAAATGATTTCATTAAAGGTGATACACAAATTTTGGTGGCAACAAGTTTGATTGAAGTTGGTTTGAACAACCCTAATGCAACAGTTATGACTATTTTGAATGCTAACCGTTTTGGTATTGCTTCTTTACATCAAATTCGTGGGCGTGTTGGTCGTGGAAGCTTGCAATCGTACTGCTATTTGGTAGGTGAAGCAACTATGCCAGAAGCAGAAGAACGGTTGAACGCTCTTGTTGCTTCTAATGATGGTTTCTGGTTGGCTGAGAAAGATCTCGAAATTCGTGGTGAAGGTTCGTTATTTGGAACTTTCCAATCAGGTAATAGTGACTTGTATCTTGCTAATTTGAAAGAACATAAAGATTTACTTGAAGTAGCAAAACGTGTTGCAGGGCAAGCTGTAAAAAACCCGTTAATGAAACATGAAGTTAAAACTCTTTACAAAGATAAAGTTATCTTAGGTTAATCGGAGTGTCTTTTAGCCGATAACTTTATTAAATCTTCTTATTAAGGATCACCATAATGACTGAAAAAGTTTATTTAATCACTGGGGCAGAACTTGCTGCTCATTCAAAAGAGAAAATTCTTTTGGCTTTAGATTGGGCTGAAACAAACGCACAAGCACACCCCGATGTGGCTTTCCCTGAACTACTTCAATATTTACGTGACAATGTTGACAGTGTTATTGCTGGTGAAGAAGAATGGAGCTATGGAGCTACTGTAGAATCTGACCTTAATGTTGTTGAACTTGAAGAAACACAACAAGAAGAACCAGTTGCTGAAGAAGAACTCGCTTCTACCATAGATGAGTATAACTATGATGACAACGAAACTGTTGGCGAAGCAGAATTGGATGTTTACTCTTACGATGAAGAAGAAACAGAAGATTCTCCTGTAGCAGTAGAGGAAGAACCTGTTGAAGAAGAGGCTTATGAACCGCCAGTAGTAGTTAACGTCTATGCCATCGACGTTGAAAACTCTATTCTCGAAATCTTAAACCGTGGTGGCGAAGTTATTGTTAACGATTTGGTTGACGAGCTTTCCAAAAAGTATACCCAAGAACTTATTGGTGAAGGATATTGGAACTTAGTTAACAACAACACTATCGTGACTGATGAAACAACTGGTGTTGTAGAAATCGTTAAATACGAATCTGCTTCTGCTCACGCACCAGCAGAAGAAAAAGCAGATGAAGAAGTTGTTATTGAGGAAGAAGAAACAGACTTCTTCTCTGCGCCAACAATTAGCCGTCAAAAACAATACCAAGGGTTGTTACGTGAAGCTGGACAGATTGACCGTTAATACTTTTTGAGTGTATGTTTAAAGCCCCCAAGATTATCTCTTGGGGGCTTTAAACATACACTCAAAAAGTTAGCTCATCATTGATAAAGCGAAGACAATACTTGCACCACTTAAACTAATTAAAGAAAGAGAAGCCGCAACTAAAGTGATACTTTCTAATACAGAGAGGAAACGGTAGAATTTACCTTCACGCGCAACAATAATTTTGTGAGTGTGAATAGTAATGATAGCTGGGTTATTTGTAGTAGAAGAAACCGGAACAGATTCGTACAATGCAGTCAATGGGGAGGTAGGCATTGACTCTTTAAGAGAAGCACGTACTTTGTCTTTAGTTGTAAGCTTGAACATGATTTAGGAAGTCCTTTTGAATGTGGTAATCAATTCCTAACAGCCGTAAAAGCTTCTAAATACAGTTTTTAACTTTACCCGTAGTTTTCTTGTTCGACAGTAACTGGGGTGCAAGCGCCTTCAACTACAGTGGAGCGTGCAGGGTTAAATGAAAGGCGGAAGTTTTCCCCGCCAATATTTCTTCTTGCTTCAACACAAACTTGTCTATTCGTAGAGTCAGTAGAATTATAAACAACAGTTACGATAGTTGTCTGAGAAGGAGTCGTTATGACTTTCAATTGATTAAACTTTGCGCTTGGTGGATTAGCATTCATTTCATCTTGCGTGAGTTGCCATTGAGATAGGGAAGCGACAGTGTTAGAAAGATCTTCACGTACTTCTTGTTTGATTGCTTCTTTTTGTTGGTTGGCAAAAATTGGGATTGCTATGGCTGCAAGAATCCCAATAATGATCACAACAACCATCAACTCCGTTAAAGAGAACCCTGTTTCGGTCTCTCTTCGGGTTTTGTTGAATTTCAATATTTGGGCAATCATACCCATAATATCGGCAAAATAGTGTATCGTTTATTCTAAACCACGGTAAGAACGTTCTTGGCGTTCCATAACAGCGTCACGCCGGTTAATCTTACTTGGTTCCATAAAGCCGTCAGGGCCCACCAGAGCGCGTAAACGGTCAAAAGCTCGTGGACCTATCCAGTTCTCCAAAGGAGACGCCTGATTGCCGAAATTGTTCCGTGCAACACGTAAGTTAGTTGTGATAAGTAAAGTAAGTTGATGAGTGTAGATGTGATCCAAGAGCTCAAACCATACTTCGGTTTGTTTCTGCTTATCATTGAAGAACCCTTGTCCCACATCATCAATGAACCAAATTTTATTACGGTCATTTAATAGTTCATCAAGCATTTCAGCTTTTTTATAACCAGCGGTTGTAATCTTGCCTAAAACGCCAGTTTCTGTATCTGCAACAATTTGACCTGGGGTTGCAATACCGTTAGCGATAGCCAGATTTAAGTAACTGTACGCTTGCCAAGATTTTCCTACTCCCATATCACCTGAAAGAACCAAAGAAGTTTTATGCGTACCTGAACCGGACACTAAACGATTGATACGGTCAAGAATAACGGGGTGGTCAGTGGTTGCTTCAGCGAAAGTAGGACCAACTTTGGTTCTCCATTCAGCTAACGAATGTGAGATACGATCAGCTTTAACTTTTTTAACCACAACTGAATCACGTTGTAGTTGACGTGCTAAGCGACGGGCATACTCATTATCATCTATGTTTTCTTTAACACGAGTGATTTTACTTTCAGGCGCGTTAAGAAGACGTACCCTTGCTCTTTTGGTTTCTTCCACCAAAGCTTGTAATTCTGCTTGTTCACGTTCAGACAATTCACTCATAACATCCCCTATTATGCCATAAAAATTTAAAGCACACTGTTTTATCACTATATTTATCGGAACTCAGAGGAGTTTTGAATATGTGATAAAATGATTACCTTATGCCTGCTGATGAATCTATTACCGCAAACCCTACAAAAACTATTCTTTCAACATTAGCGGCTCTGATAATCCCTTTTGTTCTTATTTTAGGGATAACAAATTTATGGTTTAAAAACTATTATGTTCCAAGCGAAAGTATGGTTCCAGCTTTAGAAGTAAATGATCGTGTTTTCGGGTTATCCCCCCTTTTCTGGGAACCAGAAAGGGGAGACATAGTAGTTTTCCACGACAGTCAAAACTGGTTACCTGAACCCGACCAAAACTTAGTTAAACGCATCATAGGTTTACCTGGTGACACAGTTTCTTGTTGTTCGCCAGAAGGCTACGTTCTTATCAACGGTCAACCGTATCCTGAATCATACATCGTAGGGGAAAATGAAACTTTTGAACCACAAGTAGTTCCCCCTGGACACTATTTTGTATTAGGTGATAATCGGGAACGTTCAGCGGATTCACGTTACCACATTGAAACTGGTACACAGTTTGTTCCGGAAGAAGATTTTGTAGCTAAAGTTTGGGCTATCTGGTCTCCCAGTTGGAGAACGTTATAAAATAAAAGTGTTGGGTCTGGTAATAATTTTATTACCAGACCCAACACTTTTCTATTGATTATTTGTTAGCTGAACGAACAACGTCAACAGGGTTTGATGTGGATACTAATGGACCACGGTCAATTCTTGAATTTCCACGACCTTGATAGTCACGGCAATCATATGAACCTTGTTTCCAAGTGTATCCGCCGCTTCCACCTACTCCACCAGAAGAGATAGAACCACCTTGTGGAGTGTAGAACTCAGCCGTTACACGGTAGTTTCTTTGCAGTTGGAAAGCTTTAGATACATCATCACTTGCCCAGTTGAAAGAAATAGCTTTTTCGAGGTTAGCGTTGTTATGGCTAATCCATTGACCAAATTTCTCTTTCGCACTACCGCCTCTTGATTGGTAATATTTGAAATACTGTTGAGAAGCGTTAGGGTCTGTTCCTAAGAAAGGAGTAGAACCATCTTTAACATTCGTTTGATACTGAATATTCGTTACATTTCGTATACTCGGAGCCGAACCACCATCTGTAACATCAATGTCATTTGCTGTTGTGGTGTCAATAACACGTACACGAGCGAAGTCGATGTTAACTTTTTCACCGTTACGCATAACAGATGAAGTGGTGTTAGGGTTAAGTGTACCGTTAAGCACGTTAGCTCTTTCCAAACCAATTGATGTAGGTGAACTTAGAGTGCATTGCCAGGTTACTTGTGGACAAGTAGCAGGGTTAGTGTACTGGTCAACGTTAGGCAAAGCACCTTGTGAACCGTAAGGACCCTGTGTTGCGTTAGGTAAACCAGGTTGGCAAGTATGGGTGAACCAAGTTCTTACGGAAGAGTTAGAAGTTCCACCAGGAGTCCAACCACGGTCAGAGTAAAGAACACCGTCACCTATCCAGCTAAGGTTTGTGTAAAGTCGGTGACTAAAGCTTGAAATAACTGTATAGTATCCAAGTCTGTGAACATCCGCTCCAGTATAAACGAAAACGTTTACGCCAGTACCACCAGTACATCTACCTTGTGGAGGAGTTAATCCTGAGCCGCCCCAAGGTTCTGATGGGTCACCTGGTTGAACACCACGAACATAGTATCTTTCCCAAGAGCTCAAAGAAGCTTGTCTGTTTAAGCTGTAAGAAGCGTTACCGTTGAAGTTCCAGTAACAACGTTGGTAACTGTAACGATCTTCTGGGTATGAACAACCGTTGAAGCTATAGTAAGCAGCTCCACCAATTACAGGACCAGCATCTGTTCTACTTGTTCCGTCAGAACGTTGAACATATGTGAAACGTTGGTATTGACGGTAGTTAGATGTCCAGTTTTGTTTGAATGCGGATTTAGCACCTTGTGGACCACAAGTTTCGTTACCTCTTAATCCAAAGTGTTGTCCTTCAATAGAATAAGGTTGACCTACCATTTGACCGCTTGAGTTTAAGTTATCACCAGGAGCCATACCCCAACTTACAGCACGTAATGGGTTGTTTCTCATAACAGCATCAACTGATGTGTTACAGTTGGAGCCTTCACGGTAGCTTCCGGAACCATTCCAGTTAGTACAAATAACTGAATATGAACGGGTTTGTAAAGCACCTTGACGGTAGTGGGTTGAAGTGGTTTCAGTTACTGGTGGTGGCTGATTACCGCCTCCACCGTTGTTTCCGCCTCCACCGTTGCCTCCACCGTTGTTTCCGCCGCCGTTGCCACTTCCAGGGTTGCAAGCACTAATAGGAGGAGGTGCACTACATCCACCATCAGCGTAAGCGGGGGTGGAGTTGAAAATAAACAGCATAAAGCTGGCACCTATGCCTAAAAATAGCGTCAAAAGCCAAATTTTTATAGGTGCTGTTCCTTTCATTATTGATTCAATCATTTTATTCTGCACTCCATACGTCATCAGTATTAGTTATATCTAACGAGCCGCCCACTTTATTTATCTTTACATCAGTAACAGATAAGTTACGGAATTCTGCGTTATCAAATGTAACGTCAAACGTTATGCTGTATTTTCTTTCTTGGTCTGTTAACACACCATCCACATTAGAAGGGTTCTGGTAATTAGTGTGCATTGTAGAGTTAACAGTTAGAGTAGCGCTTTTAGGACCTGTACCTTGTACAGTGATTGAATCAATAACAGAAGGTATTCTAAAACATTCTTCTGCAATCCATTCTTCTGCACATTGTGTAGGAACTGTCATTCCACTATCTGGTATGTATACTTTATCTTTAAAGTATTCTTTAATAGTATCTGTATTTTTTAACGCTTCGGTATATTCTGCTTTTAAAGAATCAGATAAGTAAGGTGCAAGGTATTCGTTAATAGCGTTTACTTTGAAAGAATCTTTATTTTCCCAATATCCGGAAACAAAATAAGGGTTGAAGAAGCCTTCTTCTGTGTATTTAGATACTCCCCAAACCATAGGTATAACTAAATCTGGGTTAAGATCGCCTACATTACTGTTTTCCCAGTCTACGTAGGTCGAATAATTTGTGATAGCGTACTGCATTTCTTCACTTGCCGTGAATTTTTCAAGCTCAGCGCTGTATTCGTTGTTGTTGATAACCGGGTCAAGCCCAGGGTTTTCTACTGTTGGAACAGGCTCTGGCGTAGTTTCGCTTTTAGGTATAAGCAAGAAGATACCAGCAACAAGTGCGATTAACGCAACAATTGCTGCTATTATCATAAATATGTGTTTTTTAGTCATTAAAGAAGCCCCTTAACTAACTATATCGGTTAGTTAAGGGGCTTCTTTAATGACTAAACCTTAGTCTCCGGATGCTTTAATGCTTCCAGCGAACACAGTATAAGTTAAACCAGTTCCAGCAAGTTGGTTGTACTCGTTTTGGTTGTAAGCCAAGTTTTGGTCAGCCACAACAGTTACCTGTGAAACGTCACCGTCACCTTCGAAAAGCATAGGGTTTTCGTTACGAATTGTCTCTTCGGACATTTCAGGGTGGTTAGTTTTAATAAGGTTAACAATTTCTGACTTTTTAGCAGTGTAGTTGATGCTATAACCAGCACTCACAACAATGTATTTAACACCATCGTATTCTTCTGCAACAACACGAGTAGTTTTGATGTCAAAGTTAGTTCCACGAGGTTGACCAGTTCTAGTCAAAGGCGCAGGAAGACTGTTGGTGATGATAAGACCTGGGTCATTGCCTTCGTCAGCAATTTTCTTATATTCTGCAACACGGGCTGGGTCAACAAGGTTTGAACTTTCAATCCATTGACCATAAGGTGTGGAGTAATTATCCAAACGAGTTGAATCTACTGCTTGTTCAGCAACGAATTTGTATGTTGCGTTTTGAGCTTCAATAACATCTTGTTCGGTGAAACCTAAATCTTTAACAGATTGGTCAACCTGGTCATATGACATGTAACCTTCACGAGCTCCATCAGCAATAGTCATAGCACAGTAACTACCGTACTCATCTTCTACCACTTCACGAGGTTTAAGGTCACCCAAGTCTGTATCTGCTGGTACTTCACAAATAGCAGCGATTTCTGTAGGAGATTTAGTAGGTTCAGGCGCAGTGTCTTGATTCCCGGCACAGCCCGCTGCGGAAAACACTAATGCGCTTGAAAGTCCAATAGCGATAAGAGGACGTTTGAATTTGTCCACTGTTCTTTTTAGTGCGTTTTTCCAAGAGTGGAAAACTCCACCTTGTACACCATTCTGATCTGCCTCTAATCGTGCAGCGAGAATTTGTCTCAAGATTGCAACCTTTTCTTTTTCGGAGAGGGTATTATCCCAACGAGTCATAAATTCTTCTTTTTGGAAGAATTTCTCTAACTCCTCTGGTGTAGGAGCTTCAAGGTTTCTACCCTCTTTACGTAACTCTTTCATAATAGCATATATCTGTTCTTTGTCAATTCCTGTTTTGGCATGAACATAAGAAATACTTGCTTTAGTACCTGGGTGATGTGCGAAACAACGTTTTCCACCAGCGGCTTTACTTTGACACATTTGTTAATATCCTTATATTTGTTGGTAAGTCTATTTATATATAACGGCAAAAAGACATAAAAGATGTCTTTTTGCCCTCTTTGAACAGAATTAATTTCAAAAAAGATAAACAAATAGAAACCTTAAAGTTTCCTTAGCATTCAGTTATAAAAGCCCTTGCACGGCGAGTTGAGCTCCTATTTGCTCAATCAAAGGAACACTAACACTATTGCCAATACGAGCATATTGTTCACCTAAAGCGCCCGTTCTTTTATAATCCTCAGGAAACCCAAACAACTTATAACACTCATCTAACGTGAGTTTCCTAACACCCATTTCACCAGTAGAAGGATTAAGAGTCGAAATATAGTAACGTCCACTTTTTTCTTGTGAGGAAACTGTTGGATGTGTACCTTTGGCGGAATAGATGCGATTAAATTGTCTATGAACACGAGAATGGTGTAAATTATCTGGATTTGTTCCAACACGTAAATTACCGTGCATATAACCAGAAAAAATAAGACCCGTGCTATTCCGAGGTTTCAAATCTTCCTCAGGTAATAAAGTATACTTATCTTCTTTAACCCATTCACCAGAATAATTTGGATCAAGAATACTTTCAATAGATAACCTGTCAACAGGAGTTAACCCGTCAAAGTCAAAAGCTTTCTTACGAGAAGCAACAATAATAATACGTTCACGAGATTGTGGCACACCGTAATCAGCAGCATTCAAAACTTTATGTGTTGTTATATACCCTAAATCTTCTAAAGCGGCATAAATAGTTTTTAAAGTATTTCCTTTATCGTGAGTTCCTAAGTTCTTAACATTTTCAAGAACAACAAGTTCAGGTTTTTTGTGTTCTAAAATACGGCAAACATCAAAAAATAGTGTTCCACGGGTATCTTGAAAACCTTGAAGTTTACCAGCTTTACTGAAAGGCTGACAAGGAAAACCACCCGTAAGAATATTAAAATCTGGCACATCTACAGGATCTATCTCTGTAATATCACGGTGTATCGCGTCTTCAAAATTCAATTCGTATGTAGTTGCAGCGTGTTTATTGTTGTCTGCCCCATATACGCAAGTAAAACCGTTGCGTTCCATACCTATACGAAACCCGCCTATACCGGCAAACAAATCAATAAACTTAATCATAACGAAAGAACTATCGGACTCAACGTAAGTTAATGTTACTTGAATAACTGGTTACGTCACGTTCAGCGTAAGCACGGACGCGTAATCTTTCAGCTTCTCTATGAGCTTCACGTTCTTCTTTTGTTAAAGGTGATTTTGAGCGTGAAAACATTTTTGCAAATTTATCTTTCATGGGTTTTGTCCTTAATTGGTTATTATTGCTTGTGGCAGTATTAAACCTACCTGCAAAACAGATAGGTTTAATATGAAACTGTAACAATTATAACGCATTTTTAACATTTTGCTCACGAAAAGACTAAACCCTATGCCAAAAACCATATAATTTTATACTGAAATGGGTAGATGCGCTAAAGATTTATCAAATACTATACTTTCCAGCCAGTTCTTTACTGTCAAATAAATTTTTTGTTCTTGGTCATTTACTGGGTCTAAAATAGCTTCCCAAATATGTACCGCATACGCAGGTTCGTTGAAAAACGTATCTTTCAATAACACAGGATTCAAAGAAGGAAAAGTTTTCTTTAACGCTTTCAAACTTTGTTCGTTGGATTCTCGTACCACTGCCATTAATTTAAAATTTACAGATTCACTGAAAGCTTTCGCTACACTTGTTTTCAATATGTGACTGTGTCCTTTTCTTTGAAAGCAGGGAGCTAATAAGGTACTCGTTTGAAAATAAGGAAAAAGATATGGGGACTCTCTTAAACTAAAAAACCCTATGGGTGTTGAGTCTTCAAAAATAACCCAAGCTCCCATATGTTCAGAGAAACTTTGACGCACGTTAATGTACCCTTCTACGCCACCATGACGTAAAATTTGAGTATTGAAATTTGTTTCTAAAACGGAATAAGTTTCTTCTTGAACATCCGTGAAATTAACTAAAGTTAACACAACACATATATAGCGTAAGATAGGTGAAAATATGAAGTTTTAGAAGGCAAAAGGAGTAACATTATGTAAACGTTTTGTTACCATTTTGTTACCGATTTCCGATAGTATTTATATGGTAAATTTAAAAAACAAGAAAGCTTTAGTAACTGGTGTATCAAGCGGCATAGGAGAAGAAGTTGTCTCTTCGTTAGCTACTAAAAATATTCAAGTTTTTGGTGTAGACAGAGTACAACCAAAATATAAACTGGAACATTTTAAAAAGTCAGATTTAGGAGCAACAGTACCCAGTTTTGATTTTGGAAATATAATGTTTGACTACATCATCCACGTTGCAGGTGGCGCAGACATCAAAGAAATAACAAGCCCTGAACTTGTTACGGACAGAGCGTTAATAACAAAAATTCTTGAACAAAACCTTATTTCTGCTATTGATGTTGTTGCTTCCACCAAAAATAAAATAAACGCTAACGGTAGTATTACTTTTATTTCAAGTATTAACGCTTACAGTGATTATGGGTTACCTATATATTCTGCCGCGAAAGCCGGTTTGGAAGGATTAATGAATGGGTTACTACCCGAGCTTTCCGAAGATTATATTAGAGTTAATGTCGCTGCATTAGGTACAGTAGAAACGGAAGGTAAAACTGATCTATACCGCACTAACCCAGAGAAGCTTATTGAGGCTTTAAAAGATATTCCACCTGGTGTGACCCCTTATACTGCTGCTTCTGTGGCAGAAGAAATTGTTGAAGTAGCTTTGTCTAACCACACTGGACAAGTATTTGTTCTTGATCGTGGACAAATGGAATACAAAAGAAGTAATCGTACTGCAAAAGTACATTGGCGTTAAACTTTTGCAGTACAATTACTAAGATTTATGGACGAGATTCCAAATGTTTTGCTAAATCTTTTTCAAGTTTCTTCTTTTTAGCTTCCCAAGCATAATCCAAAATATACAGTTTTTGAGCTACGAACTTTTTAACAGCTTCCAAAACTACAGTTTCAGCGTTATCTAACTCTTCGAAAGTAATTTTAAATTCATCACCGTAACTGTCATTAGGGTTCTCAATATAAACTATTGAGTCATCAATATAGAAAGTATAATAAGGCGCATCATTTAAAGTGCTGATTTCCCAGTATCCAAAACCAGTGCCTAAACGTGTATTCACGTTAGTTTCAGGGTCAGTATATCCATTACGAACATACTTTTTAGTTTCTTTAACAAAAACACTAATTTTTTCGTTGATTTCTTTTTCAAAAGGAGCGAGAGCTTCTTTTCTTACTCGGTAGTCTTCGTAAATATCTTTAATCGCTCGTGACATTATTCTCCTCCTTTTGTTTTGTCTCTAAAGCTACTACCCATTCAAGTTGTGCTTGAAGGTCGCTAATTTCCTGACGTAGTTCCTCAGGTGTACGACAATACTCACAAAGGTAAGCCTGAATTGCAACCTTATCTTCAACAGGGCATTCTTTGTCGTATTTACATCCATGAATTTCACAACAATGAGTAATGTGAGTGCCAGGTCGTTCGTAATCTGAAAGCATCATAATACTGTCAGTATACTATACAAAAATAGTTTTTACAACTGAGTTGTTCTTTTAGAACCCCAATACCAAGCGATAACAACTGGAATCCAACCGACACCTAATACAATGAAAGCGGCGACAGTTGCACCTGGTGTGTTTGTGATCGTACCAAAAATAAACAAACAAGCCAAAAGCGTAATATAAAGATCAGCCGTTACGAATAACGGTACGTTTTTAATATTTTTTAAAATTTTAATCACTCCTTGATATTATAATCGGGTTTTAGCAAGCAACTGAACCAATATATGTTACAATTAATCATTGTAGAACACACCCAGGTTTATATGAGAAAAAAAGATAAAACACCCAAAGAGCTTGAAGTTGAAGGATCTGTAAGGTTCACTCCCCCAGACATTATTCAAGGGGTAGAAGTTCCCCCATATTTTTTCCCTGTAATTGATTGGTATTTCTCTCACGAGAATGAAAAATTTGATGCTGCAACAGCTAACAATACCTTCACCAGTTTCGTTGTTTACGCCCAAGAACTTGGAGCGTTAAAAAGAAAAGAAATCAACGAAAACGAATGGAAATGGGAAATCAAACCTGAACTATTGCCTGCTGAGGAAGCAAAAATTATTTCCAACGGTCAATACTACAACCATTTCAAAACAGAAGACGTTTCAGAATACTTACCCAACTCTATCAAAGCGGTAAAAGTTAAAGAAAAAGAACTTAAACTTACTAACGCTTTATGGGATATTGTTAAAGATCGTGGATGGGTAGCACCTAAGAACGAGCTCAGTTTAATGGATGAATTACTTCACGCTAAAAGTTACGCTCCTTTAGCTGTTGGTACAGTTGTTGGTGGTTTAGTTATCACACAGAACATTCTTATAGGTGCGATAGGTGCAGCCGCTGGGTTGGTTGGTGTCACTATAGGTCAACGTCAAGCTGATGCTCGCACAAAAAAGATTAAAAACAAAGACATCACTCATTGGTGGGGTCAAGCTAAATCTTATTACAAATTCCGTGTGAACCTTCCAGACGACCACGCATACGAGTTAGAAGAAAACAAATTTAGTTTTGTTACCGCTTGGAAAGCCGCTTTTGGTTTAGACGTTAAGTAAATCTTTCATAATTTCAGAAGCGAAAACTTCAGCAAGTTTAACTGGCACTGCGTTACCCACCATTTTGTAACCAACCTCTAACCGGTCATACACAAAATGGTGAGAGTCAGGGAAAGTTTGAATTCGAGCTGCTTCACGTACAGATAAACGACGCATATTTTCTGTATTATCAAACCTGAACAAGTCTTTACCTGTTTTCACCATCAAACCTGAGTCTGGATGCAAAGGTGCGTGCCGCCCCGAAGCTTGAATAGTAAATGAAGGCTCATCCCATAAACGAGTCCTGTTACGTGACATGAATTGGGAAGAAAAAGTTCCTGTAGCGTATTCGTGATTAGGTAATACAAGTTTACTATTAGCACCGTCCCCTCTTGTTCCTAAACCAGGTACAGCAGTATCACGTAAATCTAAAATAGTTTCACGAAGAGTAACTTTGTTTAAAGAAGGTTCAGGAAAAACGAATTTTTTCTCTAAACTTTTATGATAACCCACAAAGAAAACTCTCCAACGGTCTTGAGGTACACCATAGTCAGCTGCGTTAACTAAATCATAAGTTAGTGTATAGCCCAAACTATCAAAAGCTTCAAGAATAGTATCCAAATCTTTTTTACGTGTTTTAGCTAACATACCTTTGACGTTCTCTGCAAGAAAAAACAAAGGTTGCTTTTCTTTGATCACGTTAATGTATTCTAAGAAAACTTGTCCACGTTTATCCTCTAAACCTTTACCTAATCCACCTACAGACCAAGACTGGCAGGGAGGTCCGCCAACTACACCTGTTACGTTGTCAGGGATATCTGACATGGGAACGTCAAATAAAGATCTGTCATCTACAATAGTGTTAGGAAAGTTTCTTTTCAAAGTGGGGGTAACTTTTTTATCAAACTCGTTCGCCCAAGCAACATTAAAACCTGCATTGTGAAAACCTGAATCTAATCCGCCAGCGCCAGCGAAAAAAGAAATGATATCTAAGTTATTTTTACCCATACTTCCAATATCGGAGCTCAACTGTTGTCAGGGCACGGTACAAAATCAAAATGTTTCCCGCAAACTGTGCAAGCTGCAACGTGCACACAGTAAGCGCCTGTTCCACAGTCATAAGTTGAAAGTCGCACGGAACCCATAACGTGTTCACGTCCTACTTTACCTTTACACCATTTAGCAGTATTTTTATTTTTCTTAGAATGGCGAGGATTGTGAGTCCATTCGTCAGTAGTTAAAGGTTCTTTCCGTGTAACGTTCGTTGCTGTAGCATCTGATGTCATTGGCCTCTCCTTACTTTTGAGCGTCTTCGCTTAATATATAGTATCAGATTTTTGTATGGTTTTACAATAAAAATTTGTATGGTGTTTTGGTTTTTAAAAATATAAGGTATACTTACATTATGTCTGATAAAACGCCAGTGATGTTTATGGATTTTGACGGGGTTCTTAATTTTGAGGGTTCCCGCAATATGCGTCGTAAACATAAAGATGCCCCAGGGTATCTTCGGCGTGCAAGCGTGTATGTTAACGGGTGGTTGAACCTGAACTGGTCAGCGGAGCTTGTTCGTAAACTGAACCTGTTGAAAACAGAGTTTCCTTACAAATGGGTCTGGTTAACAACCTGGACAGGTTATACTCACATGTTGGATGGTAAGTTAGGGGTTAACCCTGATGATGCCGTGGTGTGGGACCCTGGAACTTTCAGTTTATATGTTGATGACAGTGTTGTTGCGAACCATCGGAATTCAGCTAAATTGAAAGAGGTTCTTGATTGGGTGGATAATAACCCTGACACACCATTTGTTTGGGTTGACGACCAGGCGACAGTTCTTTGGACACCAGAGGTCGCTGCGAAAGTAACCGCTCCTCATATGGTTGTTATGCCTAATGCTGACCTTGGGTTAACTTTAACCGATTTAAATAACATCAAAACTTTTCTTTCAACATTATGAGTAACTTACCTGACAGTTTTCCTTATACGCCTGGCGACCTGATTTATTTTGAAGCACCAGGAGTAAAATTTACTTGGCAAACACCAAGTAGACTTGCGCCAGGTATGAGCAAATATGATGTATTGTATGTTGCTGAAATTATTACTGATGTAGAAAATTTCCAACATCAATTACCTGTAGGAAGTTTCATTGTTGACGGTTTAGTGTTCCCGGCAGGATATACCACATACCCTGCCGGGAACGACCCTTTAAATGAAAAAGATTTCACAGAAACAATTGAAATCAACAACATACAAGTTAATGACATTGTTTTATTTAAAGGTGAAAGAATCAGTATCGTATTAAATCTTGAACCTGAACCTTTTGAAGGTTTTAACTTCTGGCGTGAACAAGCTAATACAGAAAACGAAGACCTGGGTATCTTGTTAACGAAAGGTGAACCTTACGTTCTTAAAAGATTACCTCAAAGAAGCTAACTTGTTCGTTTTGTCAGTCCACCGGGAACCGTAACTAAAAAGTTCAATAGGTTTTTTAGCTGTTTCAAACACTAAATCAACCAAATCTTTTTCCGAGTTAACTTTCTCTATCACTGCATCCTGTAAAGTTAAAGAACTCAATTTTTCTGTAAGTTGAACCTGAGGAGAACGGTCTACTTCATAAAGATCAGCCGAAATTCGACTATAAAAATCTTCTGGAATTGATTCCCAACCCTCATAATCTTTAACTACACCCATACCTTCAAAAATACGATCCATGTGGGTTATCATCAAAGCATCTACAGGGTTAACAGCTAAAGCGTACTCTAAAAGTCGTAAGTCAAGTAACCCACGACGCCAACCGCCTTGGTAACGACCATACCCGTTATGTAACTCTGGGAAAAGGCCAAGGCTTTCCTCTGTTTTTAGCTCACTGGGGAAAGGACCATTACCGTGACGTGTTAAGTAGCTACGAATAACACCTGTAACTTTACCTGGTTGCTTACCCGCTTCTTTCAATAAATTTTGAGCGTTTTGAGCAACAACAGAAGTCCAAGTTGTGTTAGGGAAGAAGCCGTAAGCTTCATCCAATAACACCCCTTGAGTTCCTTCAAAAACATGGTAACCGTCTGCAATGATTTCAAGAATACGAGCGTCATCAACAATAGTAAGAAGTTTTTCTTGGACAAGAAGACTGTAAGCTTTCACAAGTTCATCAACGTTCTCTTCACAAGCTTCACCTGCTTCTTGCTCAACATAATTTTTGAGAAGAGAAAGTTTTTCTTTAATGTTAACTAAACCAGTTGTGGTTAGGTCTTTCATTTTTAATGCTTGTTCTGGGTAACGGATTGCGTAGAGCCTGGTTTCACCAACACCTAAAGCGCAAGAACCGTGAGCTTTACCGTATCTTTTCTCTTCACGTTTTTTATTTAACCAAACGTGTAAAGGTGTGGTCAGCAAACAGTTTTCACTTATTCTCATATCAAGGAAAGGATTCCATCCTGATTTTTCTAAAAATTGCATACCTTCTACCACAAGGTTGAAAGGGTCAACTAAAGTGTGTTTAGTGATTGTAGTCGGGATTTCGTGGAAAGAACCTGAACCCAATTGTGCGAATGTGTGGTGGTTACCATCTGGTGTCACTACGTTATGTGCCGTTTGCGAACCTCCACTGAATTTAACAACACTTTTTGGGTATTTGGTTTTTGAATAAAAATCAACTGTTGTTCCTTTGCCTTCATCGCCAAATAGTAAACCAATAACAATATCATCTGTCATTATTGAGTCCAACTCCAACTTGATGAAGGGCGTCCTTTATCATATGTTCTTGAAGTTTCAGTAGTATCGCCATAAGCTACAGCTTGGTTTTGAGCTACCCAACCTGTAGCTTTTAAGTTTCGTGTCAAATTGTGGAAATGGCGGTTGAACTCCACACCGTTGTCAGTGTTTTCTGCAAGGACATCAATAGTAGAACGAACAGTTTTTGTAGTGAAAGTGTCACCTAATAAACTTTGAGTGAATTCTTTCGAGGTCAGGAATTTTTCGGTTACAGTTTCTAAAGCTTTTTTAACAATATCATTGTGGTCAAACGGTAAGATTTTATTGCCTGTGACAACATCTGCGATTGAAGCTAAAGTTACTCCTGATTTTTCTGGGTCTTCCAGAAGGTCTTTCAAATTCTGGTCAGGGATAACGGTTGCAATGTAAGCAATTGAAACCGTTGCACCACGAGGGTCACGGTTGGATGAGTCAAAAGCCCCTACATCGAATAAACCAGTTACAGTATGTCCTGGAATTTTTGTTTTCACCCGGAGAGCTCGTTTAGCTCCTTCTTTAAGAGTTTCATCCACACCTAATAGAACTCCTGGCAGGGCAAACTCATTCAGGTAGGGTTCGTAGATACGTCTACCTAAAATAAGGGAAAGAGTTCCGTCTACAAGAGTTAGAGGAACAATGTCTACTGAGATCAGAGGTTGCGGATATTCGGGAGTATTCATAGGTTTATTTTACCACAAACTCAACTATTATTCAATTATCGTCAAATTGACTTTTATTATTGTTTTGGTATGTTATTGGTTAACCAAACTAATGGGTCTACTTCGGACCCTACTATACGAACTTCGATGTGAAGTTTAGGGGTCAATTCACCACTTTTCCCAACAAGAGCAATTTTTTCCCCACCAGTTACTTTATCGCCCGCTCCTACAAAAACGTTATCTGGATCTAAATTAGCGTAAAGAACAGTAACAAGTTGATCCTTAACAACATAATCAACGATTAAACGTTCCCCATAGAAAGCGTGTAAACCAGTTGTCCGTACAATACCGTTACCTATGCTATAAACTTCTGTTCCTTCTGGAACAAGAAAATCTACCCCGTTATAACGCCCACTACCTTGGGTAGTATTGTGCGGAACTGTTTCTGGATTCCCATATTCTGGCGGCAGAATCCATTGTAGCTCACCAGCTTCTACAATATTATTCGTTTTTTCTGGTTCGGGAGTCGGAGTCAACACTTGAGAAGTAGCGGTTGGTTCTGGTTCAGAAGCAGAATTAGTATTAACAAATATTAATACACCTATGACAAGAACGCTTGCAATTATAGCGAAAATAGCTAACAGGAGTTTATTCTTGTTCATAAAAATAATATCGGGTGCTATTTTTTGTCATTTTGACGAAAATGAGCCGATATTAAGAAAAGTGGTACTATACAACTGACCAAAGGTAGAACAATGACATTAGATGAAATTCTTAAAGCAAAATTCGCAGACCTCTTCCCCGAGGGAACGAAAAAAGAATACCGTACCTTACTTAAATTAACTCACCCTGACTTGCACCCTAACGATCCAGATAAAGCGCAAAGAGCTTTTGTCCACGTAACAACCGTATGGACAACAAAAGGTGACCCTGCTCCTGAAGTAAGCGCAACTCAAGCTCAACCTAAAAACACCATTTACACTAAACGAAACACATACTTAGTAACAAAAAATAAAACACTAAATAATATTGCTTACTACATAGCGGAAACATCAACAACAACAGATAAAACAACATTGCAACTTGCTGTAAACCCAGAAGCAAGCAAAAGATTGCATTCAGGCATCCAGAACCTTAAAAAAGTTAGAACCACATTAGAAGAACACTACCAAGAATTTTTCCCTAAACCTATTGATGTGTTCAACACTAAACATAAGGAACAAAAACTATTTGGCGTTGTCACAACCCCAGGTCAGGAAAATTGGTACACGTTACAAGAAGTTCTAAAAAGATACCCAACAGGTATACAAGGAGAAGATCTTGCTTGGATGTACCGGCGGGCTCTCGTTGCTTTAGGTTTGACTCACGACGCTGGGGCTTTCTATGGAGCTCCCGTTTTAGAAACTATTCAAATTCAACCTGAAAGTCACGGCTTTATGTTAACTGACTGGCAATACAGTGTAGAACAAAACCAAGATATGACCTCTTTGCCTAACAGCGAATTACTAAAACATTATCGAAAAGATAAAAAAGGCTCTATTGAAAAAGATTTGACAATCGTTTCAGAAGAGTTTGTTAAATTGATGGATAAAAGAACTCCACGTCAGTTGAGAATGTTTGTTAGAGGTATGAGTTTAGCTCCAACAAAAACTGCTTTGCAAGGTCTTATCGAGTTTGAACAGACTTTGACAGAAGTTTACGGAACACGCAAGTTCCATACTTTCACCATGAAATAAACTATTAATTGGTTTAAGCAAGTAGACTGTCAACCAGAGAACTAATTTGGTTAGCTGAATAATTTTCAATATTAAAGCTTTGTTTAACTTGATTGTTTTCAACAAGTTCAATAGTTGAGTCTGTGACACTGACATAGGTGTTTTCACTAAACACAATACGGTAGCTTTCAAAGTAAACGTGGAAGCTACGTGGTTTAACTTGTAGTAAGTTAATCACTTCAATCGGGCTTGGATTTTCTTGGTGAGGCATAAGGTTTATTATACTGTGTTATTTGCTATTTATGTCTTGAAAGAGTCCAAAAATATTTAATTCCAAAAAATTTCACTATTTTTCGTCAAAATGACAAAAATGAGCCGATATTAAAAATAGTGGTAATATAAAACCAATAACCCAAGAAAAGGAGATAATCATGGGATCAGGAACATATAGTGCAGCTACCTACATGGCAGGTGCCGGTGCGCGAGTCGCAGCAGGAACAAACTTCACTTACGACCGTACAGTAAGAAGCACAGGAAACTACAAAGCCCACGACCTTGTAGATCCTAAAAAGAAAAACAGTGCAGGAAAAAATGTTCGTGAAGCATTCGATAACGCAGATCACCCAGTGACCTTACCTGTTGTCGCAGCTTTCGACAGCACTGGTTCAATGGCAGGAACACCCAGAATTGTTCAGAAAAAACTTACAAACCTTTTCGGTCTATTAGTACGTAAAGGATACACTGGGGATGCTTACCCACAACTTGCTGTTTCTACCTACGGTGACGCATTCTGTGACCGTGTGCCTCTTCAAATCTCTCAGTTTGAAGCAAACAACGCAGTAGATGACGCCTTGGACGCTCTTTACCTTGAAGGTAACGGTGGAGGTAACGGTGGTGAAACAGCGACATTACTTTGGTACTACTTAGCTAACCACGTAGACACAGATGCTTACAACAAACGTGGCAAAAAAGGTTACTTCTTCATGATTGCTGACGAAATTGCTCTCGGTTTGGAACCAGACCAAATTGAGCGTTTCATCGGTGTAGACGGAGAAACCCCAGCACGCGAAACACTTACCGCAAAAGCATTAGCTGACAAACTACAAGAAAAATGGGAAGTTTACGTACTTCTTGTAGACAACTCAAGTGCCCACTGGCAGAAGAGCCAAGAATTCTACACCAACCTTTTCGGAAAAAACAATGTAATCATTGTTGAAAACGACGAAACAGTTGTAGAAACAATTGGAGCCGTTATCGGTAAACGTGAAAACGATGACCTTGACGACACTGAACTTCTTGACGACTTGGTAGCGGAAGGTGCAGACAAGAGCATCGCAGCTAAAACTTTGAAAGCAGTAGCTCACATCGGTGGTGGCGGCGGTGCAGTAAACATCGCTACAAGCAACTTAGAAGACTTAGGTGAAAAAGACACTTCTGTGAAACTATAACTTAAGTTTAATGTGAAGAACCCCCAAGAGAAATTTCTCTTGGGGGTTCTTCACATTAAACGGAACTTAGTTATTCCAAGCTTCAACACCATCAACAACTACAGTAACTTTAGGGTAAGGAACAGCAACATTAAGAGCGCGGTGAAGTTCCTTAGCGGCCGCAGTGTTAGCGAAATAACGAATGTCACCTTTTTCAAGGTAGACAACCTGGGCAGGAACAGCACCCTCAGGCAAAGCATCCACGTTACGACCTGTAATGTGAACTTCCGTCCAAGTACCATCTTCGTTCACAACACGGTAACTGGTTTTAGCGCCACCCATGCTTTTCTTGCCGCCAGCACTTTTCTTAGCCACGGGAACCATAACACCGTTCTGTTCAACTTCAACAAGTTTGTAAACAAACCCAGAAGCTACAGCACCATCACCCGTAACAACAGAAGTACCAATACCGTAAGAATCAGCGTGAATACCCGTTTCTTTCAACGTTTCCAAAAGTTCACGGTCAACATCACCAGAAAGAACAATTTTCGTGTTAACTGCACCCAAAGCATCAAGTTGTGCCCGAACCGCAGGAATAACAACAAGAGGGTCACCCGAATCAATACGAACAGCACCCAATTCCGTTCCAGCCACCTCAACAGCGTTAGCTACACCTTCTTCAATGTCATAAGTATCAACAAGAAGTGTAGTACCAGCGCCAAAAGCCTTCACTTGCGCTGTAAACGCCTCTTTCTCCGTAGGGTAGGTCAGAGTGAAGGCGTGCGCAGAAGTGCCGTAAACAGGCACGCTGTACGCTTTACCTGCTTCAAGGTTGCTGGTGGCATCAAACCCACCAATATAAGCTGCACGAGAAGCAACAACAGCAGCGAACTCATTAACACGACGAGCACCGAACTCCATCAGATGAGCTTCCGTACCCGCTGAACGGCGAATATGAGAAGCAGCAGAAGCTACCGCCGAATCATAATTGAAAATTGACAGAAGAATAGTTTCGAGGATAACGGAATCACCCAGGGTTCCCTCAATCGTAAGAAGAGGAGCATAAGGGAACCAGTAGTCACCTTCACGATAACCACGGACCGTTCCTTTAAACTTATAATTACGAAGATAGGTGATGGTTTCTTCATTCAGGAACGTTGAAAGATACTGAATATCTTCATCAGTGAACACAAAGTCTTCAATAGCTTTGATAGCTCGTTCAGTTCCAGCAACCACACCATAATCGCGACCAGCGGGTAGTTTACGACCGAAAAGCTCAAAAACTGCACGGTTATCAGCACGACCATCAAGAATCAAAGCTTCAAGCATAGTGAGCTCGTACTTGTCAGTTTTCAAAACGTTCATTTTTATTTCTTTCTCCTTGGTTTTCAGCGAGCGTTGGAGTAACCTCGTCTGTACATAATCCAGCTTACCAGATAAAAATTAGGAAAACAACTCAAGCTGTTTGTTTTCTGAACTGTTCCCTTAGCACAATCAACTCTTTAACTGGAAGCGGATCAACACCCGTTTCAGGTAACACAAGTTCTGGCATAGATTGTTCAGTATAAGGAGTTACATATTTAGCAGTGAAATATTCTTTCACTTTACTGTATTCTTTTAAATCTTCTTTATCATCAGCCCAAGAGAAAGGGCAAGCAGGTAAAATCCAATTTTTTGTTTTAGAGGAGTATTTTGGAACAGCGCCAAATTTAGCTTCCCAAATTAATTTATTAGCAGCGTCTTTTTCAGCGTGATTACGTATATCTTTACCAAAAGAACGATTCCAACGTTTTCTCACAACAAACCAAATAGCTGTTGTTGTCACAGCAAGCAACAAAGCCAACAAAGGCGCAGTTGAAATAACAAAACCTAAGAACCATAAAACAGTTACTGTAACAAAAGCAACAATACTTAAAAACGTAAGAATTTTAATCGTAGTTAGAAAACGTTTAAACTTTAAACCCGCAGAAGATAAGACGTAAGGTTTTAACGGAAGCTGATCGTAATTTTTGTTCTTCTCGGTTTCCATTAAATCTTGATACCGTGTATCCCAAATTTTTCGTCGCACATCCATCAATGAAAGAAGAATACCCGCATCAGTCATCCATTCAATATGTCTTTCCCCAGCAGGGGTTTTCAAGAACTCGTCCCATTCTGGTTTAAGTTCAGGTGATTTCTTCTGTAACCTTTTCATCAACTGGTTACTGTACTCTTTACCGATTATCTCTGCATCAACAGAAGGGTTAGAGTCTAAATATCCCTGAGTTAAAATGTTTAAAAGCAACTCATCTTGGTTACTGTTTTTACTATTGACAGGTTTTTGCTTAGATGTTGTTTTACGACCCATGATTTATTGTTTATCGGCGTTACCTAAATATACTGTAGCGGTAATATCTATTTCATATCCAGTAGCGTTGGTTCTATAAACAATAGTAACTACAGCAGGGTTTTGAGGAGAATCAGTGTCTTGCCAAATTTTTACAGCGGTAACAAAGTTTTCTTCACCAGCAAACTCATCTGTAGCTTCAATAGCTTTCCAGTTAGTGGAATTCATATCGTTAACGGAGGTCAAAACAGTGTTAATGTAATTTACGTTCTGTTCAATGTTAACCGTGTTAGGAATGTTTCTTGCATTAATCATTGCGACAGCAGCGGAACTTCCGTCTTCGGCGGTATCAGATGTGTCAACAGCAATTTCAATGTTTGCTACAACATCTTGATCTGTTTGATTTTTAATATCTTCAACAATGGTTGCAAGAAAAACTTCTGTAGTGTTCGCGGCAATTAACTGTGCATCAGTAGCGGTAGCTGTAGGAGAAGGTGTAGGGGAACTTTCAGGTGTTGACGGGTTGTTGTTATTGTAAACTGTAAAACCGCCTAAGCTTATTAACCCGGCTAACACGATCAGTCCTACTACAATAATTATTCTTCTGGTTTTTGCACTCATAATCAACTACTTTACCATATCTTCTAAGAACGGAGCATCTATGTTAGAATATTGTGCGTCTTGAAAAGAGAATGAAAAAATGTTAGTAAATGTTTACGATTTAGAAATTAAAGAAAAATTTTACTCCATATATCCCGAAGTGGATTTTATGAAACAAGACTGGTTATTCACTCTTGATACTGTAGATAAAGGATATACGGTTATATCTGTCTATCGTTTAATTGGAGCCAGTTCAGATTGGGAAGGTTTAGAAGTAGAAGGTTTCTTTGAGGTTCATCGTAATTGGGAAGGTAGAGATATCTATAAGTTTGGTGAGATCACTAATAAATATGATGTTCACCTAAGTGATGATAAAACTGATGAAACCGGAGATGTATCTTTCGCCCCAGAACGCAACAGTGAACTATATTTTTTCAATACAGGAAAAGATGAATACAGTTATAATTTCATTTCTGGGTTGGAGTATTTCACGAACGTTCTAACTACCGTCACGAAAATATCTAACCAACTTATGAATAAAGAAAATGCTTTGCCCGTAGAAAACGAAATCGTTCTTTACCCCGTCACCAAAAAAGTAACTTTCAAATTCTAACAAGCTTTATTATCTTCTGAGAATATGGTAAACTTAACTTTATGACTGAAAACATTGGTACATCTGCACATTTGCGAGAAGAAACAGTAGTTTATTCTCTGCCCATTGTGGTACGTGTAGAGAAAGATACTGCGTTTGAGAACGTTGACTTTTATCAAGCTATTGCACAAGGTATTGCTATCCTGGTAACTACTGACAAATGGTCTGAAAGTGTCAAAAAATGGATGCAAGGACGTTTTCGTAAAGTCATCCGTAAAGCACGAGGTTCTGCTTGGGATAAAGCACTAAGTCTTGACCATATTGAAGTTAACCTATTTAATGGTTTAAGCATAGCTATTTTTGAACCTACACAACCGGAACTTTTGGCACTTGAATTGAAAAAACTTCAAGTACAAGGTATTGATTTTGCTAACAACGATGTTTCAACTGGTGGACCTGACCAAACAGGTATCCTTATTTCTATTAACCCTGATTTGAAAATGTCTTCTGGTAAAATGGGAGCTCAGGTCGCTCACGCTGTTCAGTTATTGTTTATGGGTTCAACCAAAGAACAAGTAACAGAATGGATGCTTCAAGGTTCAGGATTACGTATTGTACCTTGGGATGAAATTGTTAACGGTGTAGAAATTGTTGACGCTGGTTTAACAGAAATTCCGGCAGGTAGCTTAACTGTTAAAGCAAAATGGAGTTAAAACCCAAAAGCCCTTAAACGTTCAATACGTTTGTCAACTGGGGGGTGAGTAGAAAGCAAAGAATCTACCCATCCCCCAGTTGCACGAAAAGGGTTAATAAAATGTAAAGAAGCTACAGAATGGTTAGGTGTTAAATCATATGACCCAGCATATTCTTTAATTTTTGTTAACGCTTGCGCCAAACCTTCAGGATATCGTGTAATGTCTACACTTGTGACATCCGCAGCATACTCCCGCGTTCTTGATGAAGCAGCTTGTGCTATAAGAACCCACGGATACACAAGTAAAGTTGCCAAAAGAAGCAAAAGAACAAGTGGGTTGCCTTTACCCCGAGAAGCTAACGCTAAAATATCTAAAATTCCCCAAAATAGGAAAACTGCTGAGAACACAACCATTTTGTAACGAACATCAAAGTTTATGATATGAGCAAGCTCGTGAGCAATTACACCTTCAAGTTCGTTATTATCCATTTCAGTTAATAAACCGTGCGTTACACCAATGAAAGATTTTTTAGGTGACAATCCACCAGCAAAAGCGTTCGGCGCACGGTCTGGAATATAATACAGTTTTGGGGTAGGTAACCCTAAAGTGATGGACAAACTTTCTGTTAATTGTCTTGCTTTTTTAGCTCTGGGGTGGCTTGAATCTTCAAGCTGCACACCGTGACTTTGCTTAACAGCTAACCAGGAGCTAATAACAAAAATTAATGTAATGATTCCAAGGCTTATTCCAAAGATCCAAAAGCTGACACGTATGTTACTGAAAAGTAAACCAATTATCCCAGCGAATACACCAATAAGACCTAAGAAAACAAAAAGAAAGAATATGCTTTTAACATTGTTTTTGGTCATCTCTGAATACATTAAAAGTTAACTCCGGTTTCTTTTTCATCTTTGTGCGAGTAAAATTGTGTGGGTTTGAATTTAAAAATTTTAGCTGTGATATTAAAAGGAAATTGTTGTGTATTTATGTTCCATTTTAGCACAAGAGTGTTGAAATACCGGCGGGCACCTAATATAAGATTTTCATTATGGATAAGTTCTTCTTGAACTTCTATGAATATTTCATCAGATTTTATTGTTGGGTTTTCTTCAGAAACTGCTATCAAATTTTCGTATTTGTGGTTGATTGTTTGTTCTATTTCTTCATAAGTTTTTTCTTTATGCGTAAATAGTTCTTTTCTTAATTGAGTTATGGATAGAAAAAGTTTGTTTTCATAATGGGTGTAACTTTTTGCTACACCAGCCATTACACCTATAAGGTCGGCTCTTCGTTGTAACACAATTTTTATGTTGCTTTCTGCTTCAACTATTTTTAAACGTAATTGTATGAAATGGTTAAATAATGATATGTTTGCGACAATGCATACGAGTATTATCATAACTGCGATGTATACCCATTCCATAGCGAAGATATCGGGTTAGAAAATGGGGTGTTTTGGTTTTGTCCTATATTATAAAGACTATGACTGATGATAAAGCACCTGTAAATCGTTTTAGAGCTAAGCAAAAACGAAAGAAAAAAATTTTAACGATAACTGTTTCAGCGTTAAGTGTTGCAGGGTTAGCGATTGCTGGTAGTTTAATTGGTGTTACTGTTGCTAACAGTAATGCTGTCACTGATGTTAATGCACAAGTTGGGTTGGACCAGAATGTTAAGAACATTTCTTTAGAATGGGATTATCAAGATGGTGCAAGAAAAGATCTTTTGGATACACCTACGGGTGATTGGACTATTGATGCTGATGGTAACCCTGGTTTTACCAGTGTTGAACATCCTGGTTGTTTAACTAAATGGTTAAGCCCAGCTTCACCCCCTGGTTCTGACACTGCGCGGGATGATGAAAGTACCACTGTTGTCGGTAAAGAATTTGACGCTCCTGGTGTTGTTCATTCTTCTACATGGGTTAATTTTGCTGACGCTTCTGGTTCTTTAGAGTTCGCTACAAGTAGTTGGACTGATGAGGAAACTGGTAATAGTGTTATTGCGTATTACCGTGATATGCCTGATATTCAGAAGATGATGTTAGTGCAGTTAACTTGTGGTTCTGAGGAAGAGTTAACTAAATTAACTGGTGGTCAGGATAATTTGAACCCTATTACTGATTATGGTGTTGCTCTTAAAGCTGTTAAATAAGTAATGTTAAATGGTTAAGCCCCTCAGAAAATATTTTCTGAGGGGCTTAACCATTTAGAGAAAGGAACACGATTATGAGTCGATATCTTCACCTTCATCTTCTTCGACTTCCACATCGGGAGACATAAAGATGAGGTCAAGGATTTGGTTGGCGAAGTTCACGTCTGTTTCTAAAGTGTGAATCATCGCACGCAAAAGGATGGAACTACTAATGTCGTTAGCGGTTGCAAACTTTTTGAGGAACGTTTTCTGGGAAATGTCCAAGTCAAGGCTGAAACGAACAATTTTGGGTTGGTATGACATAACAGTTTCTTTTCTTTCTCTAAAATCCTAAGTAGGATATCGGCAAGAGAAATCGCTATGTCCCCAAAAAGACGAAAAATTTTCAAAATTTTTCCCGCGAGTTTTACGCAGCAACTTTGACTAAACGAATCAACGGAGGAACACCGTCAGATACACGACTTGCAGCATTTGTACGCATATAACGTAAAGCATCAGCAGCACGTAAACGTTGCTCTAATTGAGCTGCAACTTCTGGTGAACGAGTTGCAGCAATTTCAGCTTCCAAATTTTTACGACCAGTACGAGTACCATCAACGTCACGTTGAGTGTGAACAATAGTTGTTTCAACTTGTTTCAACTTTGTGTTACCATCTGCAAGCAAATGAGATAACCGACGAACTTCCTTCGCATCCCCCGCTTCGTTAGCAGCACGAAGATCAGCTTCAACCTGTCCGTTTCTAGCACGGATGGTTTCTGCTTTTTTGTTCAAAGATGCCATTTTTAAGGAACTGTCTTTGAAACAACGTGGGCCTGGGGCTGGTTGGCACATTTTTTAGTAAAATCCTTCTATTTGGAAAAGACGATTTTATGTGTATTCGTCTTTTGTATCTCTAACAACCACTATCGGCAGTAAGTCACAAAAAAGACGAAAAAACAGAAAAAATTTAAACTTTTTTCCATTTTACTCCACTTTGCTCCACCTATACATAACTATCGTCCTCAATAAGCAGGAAATACTTTATTCCTAATCTATTTGATTAGCAATTTCCAACAAAACATCTGCATGGCACGGTTCATCAAGAGAACAAAAACACATAAGATTCTTACCAGCAAGATTGGAACGAACCTCAGCGATATAAGAAAAATCACCAGAGACTAACTGCCGAAATGCAACCACCGCATCCAAGTTAGTACGAATAGGTGTGCCTTGCCACACATCACCAATTCTACACGGGTTTCCCCATCTACCAGGACGAGCAACACTAACTGTGTTGTCTGGTTTCCGCCAACCCGCTATACGTTTTTGCTGGATACGTTCAGGCATATTCAGCTACTAACTTTAGAATAACCACCTACACGATGAGCGAACTGAATTTGTGACCAAGATTCAGAAACATACACATTCTCATCATTAGCAATAGCTAAACCTTGAATAACATACTTATGCATTGCACCTGGGAAAACTTTCACCTTCCGCCAACACTTAATAAACCAGCCACCAACACTTAAAGCAGTTGCCCCCAAAGCTAACGAAAGAGAACCTAAAAGCCAACCAGAAATACCAACAAAACCCGCAGCATTAACTAACATTACAATACCAGCACCAAAAAACCACATAGGTGTTAAAAAAGCAAAAATAAGCAACAACTGACGTTTCATAAAATCAGGAATATTGACAGTATAACGACGATAAGGGAACCCCAACCGTAAACAAACAGCACGCCATAAAACCTGACGAATCTGCTTATCGCGTAAATTAGAAGACCACCCAGTATCAGCAAGTAAAGGAGCATCAAATGCCAAAAGAACCTTCGCTTCAACATCAGGAAGCAACTCTGCATCCTCAGCCGACAACTTACGTTCCCACAAATAATCTACACCACGTTCACCACAAAATTCCAAAAAACTGTAATAAGCATTATTCATAGCTCCGAAACTGAAATTAGGTTCACCTGTAGCAAGGAACTCCTCCACCAAAGGCATCATATAAGCAGGAAGCTCTTCACCAGCAGAGTTAACAGGAACTAAAAACTTAGACATACAAAAAGTATACCACAACTAAATACCAACACAAAGCATGCTATAATCAAAATCTAAGAAACAAGAAGGAAACAAACCAGAATGCAACCTGTAACATTTAACTGGCGCAAATACAACAACAAGCCACATTGGGTACATCACACGCACTTCTTAGGAGAAGACCAACACGGTTTCTGGTTCCTACAAAAACAAAACCAACTTTCCGAACGACCAGGGTTACACTACTACAGTGAAACAGAAAGTCTTCTGTTAGTCCCACCCACCAACAACTGGGTAGCAAAAATTTTCCCTCTAAACAGGAAAGATAAACTACAAGTTTACATTGATGTAGCCCACGACGTACATTACAACCCTGACACTCAACAAGTAACAGGAATTGACATGGACTTGGACATCATCCAACTAACAACAGAGAAAACTTGGATTGAAGATAAAGATGAATTCGCAAACCACAGCAAAACAATGCAATACCCCAGCGAACTTATCATAGCAACCGAAACAGTTGCAGAGGAACTATATGACCAAGTGTTAAACCATAAACAAGCATTTAACTTCGCTGAAAATGTTTGGTATCAAAAACACTTAGCCTAAATTGTTAGAGCTCCCACCCATAAAAAGGTGGGAGCTCTAACAATTTAAACATATTTTCTGGTGAAAACTGGTACAGTTTTTTCTTTAGGATACAAAGCTCTCAACTTTGCTGTCAAAAGGTCAGCTTGACGAGCAACGAAACTCATTTCATAAGCAACAGATAACGAAACTTTTTTAGAACGAACAGGAACACTAAACCCAAACGGAGTAATAAACCAAACAGTAGATCTCGCAACCCACAAAAACTGACTTTTTTGAATTTTCTCAACAATATAAAAACGCATAACCTAAAAATTATACACCAAAAATATTTAATCATCCGGGATCAAACTTAAAGCATCCAACCCAGAATTACCTGTTTTCTTTTGCTCTTCCACCGGAGTAGATTTCGCCTCTGCAACAGGTGCCGCCACAGCATTACTATTCTCTACAGACTCTTCCCCTTCACCATCAACCGGCAAAGTTTTAACTGCACGCCACCGCCCTACACATAAAGAACCTAACAAACCGTGCATACGTTGAATCAACGCAGGAGAACGTTGAACACGAACATCCAACACTTCCTCATAAATTTCATTAGCAGCATTTTTAATACTAATAATGACATTATCACCAGGTTCACCCAATGGAGGTGGGAAACGTTTCAACACTTCCAACACTTCATTCTTAGCTGACAACCATTGAGGTTCAGTAACTTTCAAACGAACACTCAAATTACCGGATTCACTAAACTCCAAAGGTCTTGCACTATCCACAGGGAAGTTCACTGTTTCATCACGAACACGAGCAAACCCAGTAAACTGATAAACACCATCAACTTTCAACAAATCTTCAACCTGAACGAAAGCACGAGGGAAAATAGGACATTCAATCGCACCAGAACGATCTTCAAGACGAGCGATACCGAACTTCTCACCTTTCTTAGTACGTTTAACAGCCAAAGAAGTTAACACCCCAGCAATCTTCTGAGGAACCGCACCTTTACCAGGCCAACCTTCCAAAGCAGGAACAGACCCATCCAACAAAGAACCAATCTTAACACTCGCCATATTACTGATATTCAAACCATCAATAGGGTGACCACTAACATACAAACCTAAAGCGTTACGTTCAAGACTCAACTTCTCCATACGAGGGTACTCATCCATAGGTAACACAACATATTCAACACTGTCCTCAAAATCAAACAAAGCCATTTGTTGTTTACCTTTAGAACGTTGAACTTTCTGGTACTGTTTCACTAACTCAGGAATTTGATAAATCAAAGCACGACGTGAAACACCTAAACCGTCAAAAGCACCACCATAAGACAAACCTTCAAGAACACGTTTATTCACAACAGTGTTAGAAGAACGTTTAATCAAATCATTAAAATCTTTATAAGGTCCATTTTTACGACGTTCCTCAGCGATCTCCGCACCAACGTTAGCACCAATACCACGAACAGCACGCAACCCGAACAGAACCTCAGTTTCATTCAAAGGAACATAATCAACTTCACTGCGAGAAACATCAGGAGGTAACACACGAATACCGTTCACACGAGCATCCTCCAAATATGCCGCCGTTTTATCCGAATCATCAGAAACACTAGACAACAAAGCCGCATAAAACTCAGAAGGATAATTAGCTTTCAACCAAGCGGTCATATATGAAATCAAACCATAAGCAACCGTGTGAGATTTGTTGAACGCATAATCAGCGAACGGAACAAGAACATCCCAGATAGCTTTAACAGACTCTTTAGAATAACCACGAGAGTAACAACCTTCACTGAACGGAATGAACTCAGCTTCCAAAACTTCACGTTTCTTCTTACCCATAGCACGACGCAAATTGTCAGCCTGACCTAAAGAATAACCAGCCATTTCACGAGCAATCAACTGTACCTGCTCCTGATAAATAACCAAACCGAAAGTTGGACCCAAAATAGGAGTCAAAACCTTAGTCAAATCAGGATGAATATAGTCAACTTTCTGTAAACCATTTTTACGCAACGCATAATCAGTGTGAGCGTGAACACCCATAGGACCAGGACGATACAAAGACAACACAGCCGAAATATCCTCAAACTCTGTAGGTTTCATAAGTTTAAGAAGAGACTGCAACCCACCACCATCAAGCTGGAAAACGCCCAAAGTATTACCACGACCCAAAAGCTCATAAACTTTAGGGTCATCCAAAGACCCCTCAATAGTTTCCGTCACATCAATATCAATACCACGGTTATTCTTAATATGTTTCACCGCATCACGAATAACACCAAGGTTACGCAAACCAAGGAAGTCGAACTTCAACAACCCAAGATGTTCCGCAGTAGGATAATCCCATTGAGTAATCATCGCACCATCAGCTTGACGCATCATCATAGGAATGTTCTCAACAACCGGCGCACCAGAAACCACAACAGCGGCCGCGTGAACACCAGTAGAACGAATACGCCCTTCAAGCTGACGAGCAATATCAACAACCTGACCAGCTTGCTCCTGCTTCACAAGGTTACGGAAATCACCAGCCTCATCATAACGAGCACTCGTAGGATCATACATATCCTTCAACGGCATAGTTTTACCGAAAATAGGGTCAGGCATAGCTTTAGTTAACTGGTCACCCAAAGCGTAAGGTAAATCAAGAATACGAACCGTGTCTTTCACAGCATTCTTAGCAAGAATTTTACCGAACGTAACAACCTGAGCTACACGTTCCGCACCATACTTGTTCTTCACATACTCAATAACACGTTCACGGTCAGTATCGTTCAAGTCAATATCAATGTCAGGTGGAGATTCACGTTCAGGGTTCAAGAACCGTTCAAACAACAAACCAAAACGAATAGGATCAGCATCCGTGATATCCAAACAATAAGCTAACAACGAACCAGCAGCAGAACCACGACCAGGACCGCAAGGAACCTCATTAGCTTTAGCCCACCGAAGAAAATCAGAAACCACAAGGAAATAACCTGAATAGTTTTTCGGAACAATAACCCCGAGCTCAATCTCCAAACGATCAATATATTCCTGCAACCCAGCTTTATCAGGCAAACGACGAGCTAACCCAGCAAACGCTTCCTTACGAATATAAGACTCCTCAGTTTCACCCTCAGGTAAATCAATCTTAGGACGCAAATCATCACGAGGTTCAATAACAACATTACACATCGCAGCAATCTTCGCTGAATTACGAACAGCACCAGGGTACTTATCCTCAGGGAACTTACGCAACATCTCCTCAGCAGAATGAACATAATAACCCTCACCATCAAACGCGAACCGAGTTTTACCACCTTCTCCTTCTTCACGGGAAGTTGGAACGTTCATTTTACTGTGCGTTGAAATGCATAGTAAATGTTCGTGAGCGTTAGCGTCTGTTGGGTATGTGTAGTGGGAGTCTGCGGTTGCTAACAGTGGGATGTCAAGTTGTTCAGCGATACGAAGTAGGTCTTCTTCTACTTTACGTTCAAGGTCGATACTCATATCGTGGTTCATGAGTTCCATAAAGTAGTTTTCTTTACCGAAAATACTTTGCATGCGTTTAGCATAAGCTACAGCTTTTTCCCATAGACTGATTCCTTCTGGGGTGTTTCTGCCAACGTTGATGCTTAAACGTAGTAGTGTTTGTAGTTCTCCTGAGGGGCAACCTGTTGTTGCGATAAGGTTGCCGTTAGCGTATTGTTCGAATAGTTCTACGCTCATTCGTGGTTTACGCCAGTAACCTTCTGTGTAGGAAAGTTCGGAAAGTTTGTAGAGAGCTTTTAAACCTTCGTTGTTTTTAGCGAATAAAAGCAAGTGAGTGTATGAACCTTTGGATGAAACGTCATCGCGGCGTTGGTTTTCATCTTTGCTGAAAAAGTATGCTTCGTGTACTTTGTGTGAAATGGGGGAGGGTGCAACATACGCTTCAATACCTATAAGCGGTTTAATGCCGTTAGCTTTAGCTTCTGCATATAACGCGTAAGAGTTGTGTAGGTTTCCGTGGTCTGTTGAGACTACGGCATCTTGTCCGAGTTCTTTAACTCGTTTTACAAGATCTTTAACGGTAGTGAAACCGTCCAAAATACTGGAATCTGTGTGTGTATGCAGTCCGACGTATTCGTTTGGTTGTATAGTTGTATTTGTCATTTTTTCCTTGTTGTATCGTTATTTTCACAAGAGTGTTCTTGTGCCGGGTGAGCCGATTCCTCTTACCGGTTTACTTGTACATTATATATCGGATTAGGTTTTCATCTCGTTTATTTGTTTTGCTGTTTTTCTCCGATTTTATGAGTGAGATAGGAAACTAATATGGATATAGAAAACTTTTATGCGACTAAAAATGGCAAAGCTCCTAGGCTTGCAGCTCCTGAAATAGTTTTTCGTAACGACGGCTCCAAAACTGTTCATCATCATTTAGTAAATGTTGAAAGCTTAAAAGTTGGTACTATGGAGATAAAACAGAACAAAGTTTATGCAAGTGATATTGTTTTCGTTGAGTTTGAAACTAATGAAGAAGCTTTAGGTTTTGAAATCCCTAACGGTAGTTATGATGCTGTTATTACTTTAGCTGATGTTTCTGATGATCAAGATGGATTTCATAAACGTACTGCATATTTGTCTTTGGTTAGAAATCAAAATATTCCAAGTAGTGTAAGACCAGCTAAAAGTTTAAATCAAGGTGAAGAGGTAGATGAAGATACTTGTTGGTATTTTTCTGTTGATGCTGGAACTGGTTGTTTTTATACTGAACCGCCTGAGGGGATGGATGTAGACGAGTATTTAAAAATTTTCGATATTGCTTGCGATTATGTCAATGGTCAAGAATATTGTTTAATAGATTTTAACGGTCAAGAAAATTCTGATCCTAAAATTTTTGGGTCTTCCTCTGGTTGGGGAGATGGAAGTTACCCAGTTTTTCTTACTTTTGATGAAGAAGATGAAATTATTGGTATCCATATTGACTATGAAATTTTAGGTAAATTTACTAATGAAGAAATAGATGGTTACATATCAGACAAAGAAAAAGAAGATGAAAAAGAAAGTCAATTGTCAAATAAACCTTTGGGGTTAAAAGTTATCTTGGAATACATATTTAGAAAACGTTAATACTAAAAAATAAAATTTGATTTTTCCTAGAACGGTAGAATTCAATCTGATTTTCCGCTCAGTCCGAACTACAAATAAGTACCTCTTGGAGGAGAACGAGGGGTTTATACGTTGGAGGACGAAAATGTTAAAAACAAAAACGAAGTTCATGTCGCTTGTAGCTTTAACTTTTGCTGGTAGCTTAGCGCTTGCCGGTTGTAGTAACGGGAACACTATGGACAATGAACCAGATACAACACCGATGGATAACACCCCATCAGCATCTGAAACAGCACCCCCTATGGATATGGCAAGTCTTGTAGGACCAGGTTGTGCTGATTATGCGGCAGCAGTTCCAGATGGAGCAGGATCTGTGGAAGGTATGTCGAAAGATCCTGTCGCAACCGCAGCTTCAAATAATCCTTTGTTAACAACTTTAACTATGGCGGTTAGTGGCGAACTGAACCCTGATGTTAATTTGGTTGACACGTTAAACGGTGGAGAGTTTACCGTGTTCGCACCTGTCGATGATGCTTTCGCTAAAATCGACCCAGCAACAATCGATAGTTTGAAAACTGACAGTGCAACCTTAACAAGTATCCTTACTTATCACGTTGTTCCAGGTCAACTTTCACCAGATGAGGTTGTAGGTACACATGCTACCGTAGAAGGTTCTGAATTAACTGTTTCAGGTTCTGGGGATAACCTTATGGTTAACGATGAAGTAAGCGTAATCTGTGGTGGTGTTGAAACAGCTAACGCTACTGTGTACTTAGTGGACACAGTTCTTATGCCACCAGCTTCAACAGAAGAATAAACTGTTAAAACTAAAAGTGGGGTACAACATATGTTGTACCCCACTTTTATTATACAATTAAGCTTTACTGAAAAGTGCTTTAAATTTACTTCCGAAAGATTTCTTTGCTGTTGTAACAGCTTCCTTAGGTGTTCTTGCTTCCTTCATTTTCTTATCTTCCTCAGCCCAACGTTTATCATTTTCTTTGTTACGTTTATTTGAGTTTACTAAAATATTTAAGGCATCGTTAGCGGCTTGCATTCTGCCGTCATTTTTTAACTTTAGTATGCTTAAAAATGTTGCGCTTGCAACTAAACCTCTCTGGCTTTGTATTAAACCAGCTTGACGAGTCATAGACGCTTCCATATCATTTATACCCCAAAGTATAGCGTCACGTTGCTCTTCTGTGAGGTTATCCATTTCCATATAAGCAGAAGTTAAAGCTCTTATACGAGTATCTTTGTCCTCAATTTCTACAGCTTTAAGCATTTTAGCAATTGAACTAACATTTGATGGTGTAAGAACAGGTTCTTTTTTAATAGCACTGGCTGGTGCTGGTTTTTCGGCCATTTTAGGAGGAAGGTGCGAGGATAAATATGTTTGTTTTAAACTTTCGTAACCTTCTTCTGTTACTACTAAGTTAGGGTTACGTTTTAAAGCTAACTCATTTCTGTGTCGAACATCAACCATCAACGCGTCAACAGTTTTAGTTTTAACTTCATCAGAAGAATGAATATATTTTTCTACTGCCTCTAAAGGTAGTTCAGATACTCTACTTAATTTTATACCTGTCTCCGTTTCATACATTTTTCGTACAGGGTATAAGAGCTCAGAGTTGATGTGTAATGAGTTATTCCGGCATTGTAGTTGTGCGGGACATTTAACCCATTCACCTGGACGTGCAGAATTTGGACCAGATTGATGTTTACGTGTCATACCTAATATATAACAAGGATTCTCATAGAGAAAACTAAACTAAAATTTTTAGTATCTTTCTCTTTGAATTGCTTTGTGATAATTTTCTACTACATAAGCGACATCTTCTCTACGACCAACGAAAGAAAGTTTATCTAAATCATTAAATTTAGATGCAGTAGAGTTTTTATATGTTCGTATTTGTTCTTCAATAAACTCTGGTGTTGCTCTGACCTCTTTGTTGCTACCACCAGATGAAATCAGAATAAGAACATCCTTTTTATAAGCTAATTTTAACGCTTGAAGATAAGGTTTAATGTAAGAATCTCCACGGGTTTCGGTTTCTTCACCAGTTCTACGGTTACGTTTGATAAGAGCAGGGAAAGTGACTTCCATTACGTCCAGTTCTTCTTTAGGAATTTTAGAAAGTCTGTAACGAATAGGTGAGCTGCTAAATTTTTCAAGGAACTCTTTGACTTGTTCTTCTGTAGGTTTTTTACCTTTTAGTTCACCTTTATCTTGAAAATATTCAGCAGCGTATTCTACCGTTTTCCCGGCAGCGTGTGTTCCTTGTAAACGACACATTACTTGTGCGTCACATTCAACCCATTGACCTTTTCTTAACCCTGAACCTTGTACGTGTTTCATATGTAATATATAACATTTGTAAATATTGTACGTTAGCAGTTTTAAGCGACACGTAACCCTGGGATGTTTGCGTTATTTACACAATAATCACAAATAAGAACTAAATCTTCTCTTCCTGTAATTTCATCCGCAATGACATTTTCAAAATTAGTTGTCGGCGCACCACAATGTGAACATTCGCTGATAACTTGTGAATGATCGGAAAAAGTTACACTCATTCTTTTATCAAAAACGTATAATGAACCTTCCCACAGACCATCATCGCCATATTTTTCACCGTATTTAACTATACCACCATCAATTTGGTAAACGTTTTTAAATCCACGGTTTTTCATAAACGGTGAAAGCATTTCACAACGTACCCCACCAGTACAATAAGTGACAACGTGTTTATCTTTCATCCAATCATATTTCCCTGAATCTAACTCAGAAATAAAATCACGGGTAGTGGTAACATCAGGTACTACAGCGTTTTTAAATTTACCAATAGCTGCTTCATAAGAGTTTCTACCGTCAAAGAAAACAACATCATCACCATAAGTTTCCACAAGTTCGTGTACTTGCTCTGGTGTTAAATGTACTCCTCCACCTACAACACCTGAACTGTCAACTTGTAGTTCATCTGGAACACCGAAAGCAACAATTTCAGGTTTTACTTTAACGCTTAGACGTGGGAAATCAGAACTTCCACCATCACTCCATTTATAAAAAACATCTTTCAACCCAGCGAACTCACGGGTAGCACGAATATATTTTTTCAAAGATTCTGTAGTTCCGCCAAGAGTTCCATTAACTCCGTGAGAGCTTACAAGGATACGACCTTTAAGATTCAAGCTTTCGCATAAAGCTTTCAACCAAAGTTTTACAAGTTCGGGTTGCTCAATAGGAGTAAATTTGTAATAAAGAATGATCTGTTCCATAATAACCTCTATTATACACCATAATATGAACTTATTTGTCCAAGAATGTTATTGAGCTTTTGCCGATAATAAGGAAGTCATCTTAGACGGGGTAGTGCTTTTGATTAGCACTACCCCGTCTCTTATTTTGTTTTCTTATGTCTGCTGAAATTTTAACCTTAATTTTTGGTGGTTTAGCCAGTGTGCTTATGGTTATTGCTGGTTTAACCACTCATCGTCGTAAACTTTTTACATTCAACCTTTCCGTCAATCTATTAACCATAGGTCAGTATCTTCTTTTGGGTTCTATGAGCGCTATGTTGGTTGGAGTTATTGGTGCGGCTCGTAACGGGTTTTTGGTTGCTTTTGAGCACAAGCACCCTCAAATTAATTCTGGCAGAATGATTGTTCTGTTTAGTGGGTTACATATTTTAGCTTTCACCATAGCTACAGGATGGTCAAGTCACGCATTAAACTGGTACGAATGGTTACCTTTAATTGGTGCGCTTATAGGGACGTTAGCTCCTTTCTTTAACCGTATGGTAATCATGAAAGGTTTATATGTTCTTTGCGGGGTGAACTGGTTAACGTTTGAACTCCTGACCGGTGCTTACGGTCAAGTTATTGGCGAGGTTTTCACTTTATTTGCTAACAGTGCCGCTATTGTTTATCTTGTTGCACAACATAAGAAATTGGGTAACATTTCTGATGATAAGATTGAAGACTTGGGTACACACATTATTGATGTTGTTACAACCCCAGTTAATATTATTCGCCCGTTAACAAACGCTATCCCAGTTATTACACGCCCTATTCCTGTTAAACGTGAAGTTAGTACCGAAACAGGTAGTATAAAGTTTTAAACAAAAAGTGGGTTGGCCCCTTAGAGAGACCAACCCACTTTAAAGCTATACCTTAGGATTACTCCTCAGTTTCCTCAGGTGCTACTGGTGGGAAAAGAACACTATCAACAAGATAAATTGTTGCGTTCTCTGTTTTAATACCACCGCAAATAATGTTAGCTTCATTATTCACAACCAAATTATTGCCAGTGCCAGATATGGTTATATCTGAACCTTGAATAGTGGTTTTTGTACCAACAATGTCATCTGGTGAAACATTACCAGGAATAATATTGTAAATGATTGTTGTGATAAGGAAATTGCTATCAGTGTGCAAATTTGATAATGTTGCTGCATCCAAATCATCAAAAGCACTATCTACTGGTGCAAAAATAGTAAATTCACCGTTAGATAATGTTTGAGTTAAGTCAACATCTGAATTAAATTGACCACTGATAGCCTCATTGTAAGTGGTTAACAACGGATTGTTAGCGATTGCTTCAGCCGCAGTTTGGTTTTCCATATCAGCTATTGAACTTGGTCCTGTGGGATTGTTTGCTATATAGCTTGCACACCCGTTACCTACCAAATTCGGGGTGGTTGTTGTGGAAGCTGATGCTGCACTACCAGTTAAGGCAAGTGCCCCAGCAAAAGCTATACTTAAAGTTGCTGCTAATTTTGTATTTGTTTTTAACATTTCGTTTCTCTCCTATACACTGTTTTGAACAGTGTACTTACATGTTCGGTCATCTGAAGAACAAAAAGTCAAATTATCGCAAATAATTTTATATTTAGAACTTATACATTCCAAAAACGTGTGATTAATTAGAATTTTCTCCTGAAATTATTCGTAATGTTTCTATATATTCGTTATTTTCGGGAGTGAGATTAAATCTAACTACAGTTCCATTACTTAACTTGTTCATTGCTTCCAGAACTTCTTGGGGGTTCACTCTAAAGAATTCTTTGCGATAGTTAACTCGATTGACCGATTTTTGTTTAAACAAGTTATGTAAATCTCTTTCCAATTGGACAGCATTTTCACTAAAATGGATAACATGCGTTGAGAACCGGAAAGGTACAGAAGCGTCACCTAATTCATTTACTCTCGTTTCTGGATTCACACGACGAGTGAGACCAATCTTGACGACCCCCTCACCGAAAGAACCTTTATTGCTAATAACATAAACATACCCTGCTTTTGTGTTTGCAAGTACATCGCTTGTTTTCTTCTGAGCTTGTTTTACACTTGCAAGTTTAGCCTCTAATTCAAGAATTTGTTTGTCTTGTTGATCTAACTGCGTTATAACATGTTGCAATCTTTGTTGCTCTTTGACTAATCCTTCAATACGAGCTTTTTCAATTTCTTTTTGCAATTTGATTTTTTGCTCTTCAATTTCGCGTTCTCTTCTTTGTCTTTCGCGTTGAATTTTTAACTCTTCTCGTTCAAGACGGTCAAGCTCCTTTTGATTTTCTAATTCAGCTTTTTCTGCTTCTTTTTGTTCAGCTTTACGCAGAGCTGTTTCTTCTTTTTCTAAAGCTAATGCTTCTTTGAACTTGAAAGCCAGCTTTATTTCTTCTATTTTTAGTAAGTGATAATCAGGTTCAATAGAACAAGAAATCATTGCGCCCAGTTTTTTAACTTTTTTAAATACTTTTTCTATAGTAGTCAGAGCAGTCTCAATATTACGAGTTTTTTCTGTTTTTACTATAAGATTTTCCGCTTCTACATTGTAGTAAGAAAGCATTAGCTCTTTAAAATCTTTTACAAAAGAGGCTCCTTCCTTTAAACTTTGATTAAAAGAAAAATTTGTTATGGCAGTTACCGCAGTTCCTTCTCTAGTCATTCTTTTTTGCAAATTTCTATTGGATTCTAATTGCGTCTTATAGATTACTGATTCTTCAGCCGGGTTGTAATACTCTCTTAATGATACAGAATCTAAATATATTTGTCCTAATGTTTCTTGTTCCTCATCATAAAGCTTTTTATACATAAGCATATTAGCGTTATGTTGTATTTCTGCATGAAGCTTCAGATTTTCATATACTTCCATAGCTTCTGCTGTAGCTTTCTTTATATCTAAATACCCTTGCAAAAGCACCCTTCCCTCTGAAATCCTTTCATAACTTTGCCAAATGTTAGGTTGGCTTTGAAAAAAGTTAGATAAGGATTGCACACTTAAGTTATGCGAATTATAAAGGTTAGCTAAAGAAGGCAATAGCCAAGGAGCCACTTTCATCAATTTGGAGTTAGTATTTATCGTATTTATGATACTGTTATAAGAATCAAGGTAGGGATCATGCGGGGGTAAATATGAATCTTGGGTTTGCCCCATATTTTGAATATGCTCTACGGTACTATCAATTGTATCACCATTATTCAAGCTTTTTTCGTGAAGATCGGGCTGATCCAAAGGTTGATTCTGTTTTTTATTTAACGGTATATTAAATTTAGGAGGTTCAGTTACCATATTTGTTTCCTTATTTGTTATGGAGATATTTCTTTAATTCATCTGGTTGCATTTTGTCAAAAGATTTTATTCTTTCTTCCGCTTCTTCTTCATTTAAATAAAATTTTTTCATTATCAATTCTTTGCGTTGACCTAAATGATTATAGGTTATACTGCCTGAAATTATTAGCCCTATAACCAAAGATATAAGAAACGTAGGAATAGCCAAAAGTAGGGCGAAAATAATTATGGTTCCATTGTAGATAATAACTTTTTTATTTAAACTCGCAAGATAATAATTGATTTCTTCTTTCTTACGTTGTTCTATTAATTTTTCAGAAGATGTTCCACGAGCAATACTTTTTGAGGCACCAACAGTTACTGTACTGTCATTTTTTACATGATGGGCTTGTGGTAAGCCAGAAACTACAGAAGTATACTTATTTTTTGAAGGATCTTTATATATGTGTGTAGGCAGTGGCAAAGATTCTCGTGCCACTGATTCCGAAGCGTCTTCATTTTTAGGAACAGCTATAGGAATATGGTTAAAATTTTTGAATAACTCGTTCGGTGCATTTATGTTTACTTTTTGTTTATAAAAATTTTCTACAGACATACTATCTATTTTGATCGAGTCATTTGTCATTAGTAGGTTCCTTAATTATATATTAGATAAGCTAAAATTAATATCAGCATTTTGTATAGAGCTTGGTTATTTTAAATAACGTTTTTGTAAAAGTAATGCTATTCTTATATTATGTACGATTCAATTTATGAAATGGTTTACCAAGAACTTGTGGAAGACGGCGACAAGTTCAAAGATCTAACTCTTTCTCAGAAACAGTTTGTTGCTGAAAAACTTACAACGTCACTTCTATTAGCTGACAGTAATCACCCTTTAAGTTTTGAAGAAGCAGGTAGACAATTAGATGATTTATATGTACAAGCTTTGGAAGTGAAATGATATGTCACATGTCAAACCAGGTGTAGTTAATTAATTCATTATGCTCCTTCTGTTTTAGGTGCGAAAATGAAAGTTACCGTTGGAGCTCACATATATGTAGGTTTCTTTATGGGCGTCCACTATAATGGCTCTTACCATAAAATATATTTACAAGGAATCACCGAAGGTGTACCAGTTGATGGTCATAACCAAATAGAAATATTAGGTTGATCAGAAAAATAAAGTTTTAGCTATATAATATTGTTGCAAATCTTTATCTTGTTCTTCTTTAGTTAAATGAACGAACTTCACACCTAATGGGCCTTCTTTAGCCCAAGAGTTACGACGTAACCATTCTTGATGAATTTTCTCCCCAATTTCATTAGCTGATTTTGTGTCACCAGGATGTATGTCTACTTCTTTTTCAACAAATTCTTTAACAATGAATTCCGCGGCAGCTTTGTTCTCTGCTTGCCAATCAGCAGGAAGTTTTTCATAATTTGTGTTAGCAATATCTACCTGATCGGTGCCTTGCTCTTTAATCCATTTTTTATCATTTGTTGTTTTGATACGTGGAGTTTCCCCATTAAGTTTTTTGTATTCTCTCTGCCAAGCTAAATGTAAACTTCCAGCGAGTAAACTCACTTGAAATTCTTTATCTGCGAAAAATAAAGCTGTTCTCGGGGGAACATTATTTTCCTTTTGAGCTTCTTTATACTTTTGGTAAGTAGGATAAGTTTCCAAAGTAGGAGTGTCAGGGGTAGAAATAATAAATTGACACGGTTTTTTCGTTGCGTGACAAGGTTTCAATAAACCTTGTTTGTTTATGTGAGTAGCCATAAATAATATATAACAAACTCAAACAAGTTTACTAATACCGTAACCAAGTTCCTCAGCTAACCATCTGGTTTCTACTTCTACTTTGTTTTCGTCTGCTACACGCCACTGGTACGCATCAAAGTCAGCATTATTAACTAAAACAGGTTTAATTTCAGGGAAAATTTTAGCGTGAGCTTTCAAAGAAGCATCATTGTCGGTTCTCACTTCAACAACTAAGTTAGCATTCTTGTTTTCAAAAGCTTTCGCTGTACTTAACGTTAAAAGCTTAGCAATCCCTAAACCACGGTATTCCGGATGAATGTAAACAACTGTTTCAAACCAATTATCTTTGCCTTCTAAACTTTCAGGGAAATTACCTACTGCGAAAATACCGCAAATGTTAGCCCCGTGTTGAATTAACCAAACTTCTTTACGTTGATAGAAATTTTCTATTTTGTTTAAAAGTTCTTTCACTGTTTCTACACCAAAAACAGGATAGTCAAAACCTTGTTCTAAATATTCTAAATTAGAGTCAAGTAAAGAATTCCAGAAAGGTATAGCGCGTACAGTAACAGGAAGGTTTTTGGAGGTCATATTTTATAACTAACATTCTTCATATGTTTTTCTTTTGAAATCAGGGCTTTTATGAAATTATCCGTTTGGTACAGAAAATATGTTTAAACGGATAATTTCTTTATTATCATTTTTCTGATACCATAGAATCTATGGATAAAGCAGTGATCGAACGAGCTCTCAGTTGGTTGAATTCGGTGTACGAAACACCACGAGATAAAACTGAATGGATTTTAGGAAGCACCGGAGTTTCTTGGACTATTATGGGAGAAGATGGTTCACTTATTGGGGAAGAGTTTGTTTTTGGTTCAGAAGCTGAATCCGTAATTGTCACTCACGCTACTATCCCTTACCTCATTAACTTACTACAAACAGCTTTAACTTTGCCCGAGGATGACAGTCACCCGTTGACGGTGAAAACTTTTGCTTTGGCAACGCTTATTGATTCCTACCGTGAAGTATAATTCAGTTGTTTTTAACGTAGGTTTCTGGTAAGCTTTACATAATATGACTGATTCCGTTGATCCTCGTGATGAAGAATTCCACGAACAAATGATGGATGCTTTTATGGCATTAGTTGACGCTTCTGATGAAGAACAGGAGAATATCAAATTTGACCTTTATGCCCGCCCATTACATACATTTGAGTGGGCGCAAGAATATATCCCTGGGTTAATTGTTTACTCTGCTGGTGGTATGTTACCTTTTCAAGCTGAGGGTTTAATTAACGGTTACCCTTTCTATTATCGTAGTGAATGGGGTTCTTGTGACATTAAAATTGGTCGCTTGGAAGATGCTGTACCTTATCTTCCAGAAGAAAGCTACTGGTACGCTTATGATAACGAGTTTGAAGGAGATACTGCTGAAAGCTTTATTGAAGCTTTAACTCGTTTGCTGCCTAAAATTGAACGCCAACAAAACATTTATAAGTTTGAAGTTCTCGCAACTAATTATGTTGGCGAAAACGGTAGCTGGCAGTGGGAAATTAATCCTAACGAAACAACTACTGTTATTGGTTGGGGTTATACCGCTGAGGAAGCTTTCATCTATGCGTCCGAACCTTCTAAATATTTAGAAGAAAAAGGTTTCTCCATTGAAAACCAAAGAGAACATTGGATTGCTCAACAACCTAACCCAGTCCCTGTATATGTTACCCACAGAGAATGGCCTAATGTAGAACCTGTTTTCGAAGTGAAACCTTTTATAAGTTCTCTTTAATTTTTAGCGGTTGTTCTACTTTATTGAGGACTGCACATATGTTATCAATAATGAAAACATTTTCAGGTGTAGTAACATAATGAGTGTTCAAAGCCCAACCGTTATTTAACGCTAAACAATACAACCGTAAAAATTCTTTATCAATATTAAATCGTTTAATAGCATAAAGAATTGCTTCTTGCTGAGTGATAGCTAAATCGCCTATTCTGAAAATTCTCATTACAGGGTAAGTGAAATTACCTACAAACCATCCTACTGTCACACCAGTATAATCTGTGTACGGTAAAATATGTATTGTGCCATACACAGTGGAACGTAAAAATACTGGTTTCATAATTGACCTATCGGTATTAACTTAGTATACCCTAACTTTTTATTTTACCTTTATATACATAACCGATATAGAGCATATGTTTACCCGTATACCTGAACTTACCCCCAAAGGTAAAAATGTTGTTCTTGTTCCTAACTCTTTAACTACAATTAGCGGTTATTTTGAAGGACCGTTGGAGAACAAACCTTATTATTTTGGGATTGCCTGTTATTGGAAAACTTTTGAACAGAAGAAACCTATTACGGCTTTCGGTTACTTTTCTTTAGTTACTTATTTACCAGGTCATAATGCTTCGTTGTATGCAATGCCGAACGGTGACACTGAATTTTGGAAAACTGGTCTACCTGATTATGAAGATTTTAAAGAGTTAGGTTATACAGGCGAAGAACGTCACGGTGTTAAACCAACATTTGAGTTAACACACAAAATAGGTAAAAGAACCCCCTATATAAACCTTTCTTATGCAAACCGTTTTTTCCCTGAACTTGAAAAATTTTATAACGCAGAGATTCACGAACAGTTACACGCAAACCCTGATTTCTTATTACCAGATAATCTTGACGGTTGGTATAAATGGAGCGATAAAGTTTTACCTGTTTTTGCTGATCAGAACCGATAACTCTATTGATGAAAAAACAAATTTACGGTATTTTAGGTGGCTATGGAACAGTAGCAACCACAAGATTTCACCAACTTTTAAACCAAAAATGGATTGATTATAACAACGCTTATGACGATCATCATTTTCCCCACACAATAACCACAAATCTTCCCATCCAAATTATGGATGTAGCCGGTACAACATTAGATGTAGAAAAGTTAAACGAAACTTTGAAAGATAATGCGTCATATCTTGTGAAGAGTGACGAAGTGTATGCTTTATGTAACACTTTCCACTTATATAAAGATGTGCTTTTAAGCTATTTGCCTCAGTTAGTTTCAATTCCTGAATTGACGAGCTCAAAAATTCCTGATGGAGAAAGAGCAGTAATTGCAGCCAGTGAACTCACATTAAAAAATGGTTTATACGCACGGGATAGATATTTCACTATAAATTACCCTTCTGACCTTTTTATTGCGGAAGGTATGCGTAATGTTGTTAATGAAGAAGAACTTAAACGTTTAGTAGATTTTGCTGTTGAAAACGAGGCAACAAGTATTGTTTTAGGTTGTACGGATCTTTCTATTTCTGTTGATAAGCTACGTGAGTTAACAACTTTACCTGTTTATGATTCGTTGGAAATTTTAGTTGACCATATTTTCTTAAAAGAAACGCTGGTTTGATGTGAAAAAGGTAATCAGATGACCGTGATTACCTTTTTCACATCAAACCCTTTATTACTTTCTCGTAATAATGCCCTTCTCATTACGAGAAGGTAATAAAACCAGCATATGCTATACTTGCTGCGTGTCTAAATTCTTAATTATGGGTAGAAGCATTAATGCTTTACACCAATTTACCCCTGTGATCCAAAACGTAAACTGGAACGTTTGGTTCAGTTATGGTGAAAAAGTACCTGATGTTCTTGAAAATGAAGATTTTCTTTTCTGGGGTGCAGGCAAATATGCTGCGTCAGTGAAAAATTTTTTTGACGATGTTCATTTTCAATCACCTGGTAGTTTATGGTTAACTGCTCTCCCAGCAGAGTTTCTTAATAGAAACGTGTATGCTGATACTTTTAAAAATGCTTTAATAAAAATTGAATCAAATGAAACAGTATGGTTTAAACTTGCAGAAATGAAGCATGAAGCTTTACCAGCTAAAACCTATTTAGGTAACGAACTTCAAAGTTTATTAGCAACATACCCTGAACTTGAAGAATGTTGGGTTCAATGGACGAAAAACATTATGAATCTTAACTATGAACATAGGTTTTTCGTCTCTGAAAGAAGTATTGTTACAGGTTCACCTTACCTTATGGATGGTGCGGTGTACAATGCAAATATTTCTTGGAATAAGTATGATGAAGCTTTAAAGTTTGCTTCCACAGTAGCTTCTGTCATGGGCGAAAAGTCACCCCAAGCTTACGTTTTAGATGTTGCTTATGATGTAACTAATGAAAGTTGGGTTGTTGTTGAAGCTAACAGGGTGTGGTCAGCAGGTATTTATGGTAGCGATGTTAACAAAGTTATGGAAGCTTTAAAAATTTCCATGCAACCCAGTCTTTGGGAATGGGTTCCGGATTATGTTGTAAACCAATACGTAAACAGTTTGGCTTTTGTTAATTCTTCTGAGGATACATCAGGGCTTTTGGGGTTATAAACCCAAATCAAGTTTATAACCCCAAAAGTTCAACATCCGGGGTTTTTGTCGTAAATTGGAACTTGGAATTCAAGTACATCGCCAGATAATTTTCCGCCTTCTGCCGCTAAACTGGTAGAGGTAATTATTCCCCTACCTGACACACGAGGCACTTGACGTGGCATGTACCCGCCAAACAGAGTTTCTGCTGTTACAGTGTTAATTTGACCCATAGCGATACGAGTAGCAAATAAAGATAATATGTCTTTGTCGTTAAATTTAGCTGACTGATTCGTGGCGACAATATGTACACCGGCTGTTTTACCGAACGTTAAAATGTTTTTAAAAGCCATATTTATTTCAGCAAACATTTCAGCTTGTTCAGAATTCTGTGCACCATAGGGTGATAAAAATTCTAAAAGACCATCAATTATCAACATAATAGGTTTGTTATCTGATGAAAGTTTCCTATATGTGGTGGTTTCTTGTTCTGTCATAGCTATGATACGTTTTCTCATAATGTTATGAACTTCCGTCAACATTGAATATAAATCTTTGTTTGTGAAAGCAATATTTACTTGTTTAGCATCATAAAGATGAGAATGTTCTTTCGGATAGGGTGTCGCAACGTATAGATCCCAATCATTATTATGGTTTAAACAATGGCGAGCTATGGAATTCAGCAAAACTGTTTTACCAGTACCTGCCCCACCTGAAACAATCGTATGGGCAGCTTCTTCAACGTTGACATATAATTTAATACTTTCATATGTCACGCCTAACGGAATATAATTCCATTTATCGAACAAACGGATAGTTTTGCCTTTGCTTGGAGCCCCTACAGTGAATCTACCTGCTGAAACATATTTCGGAATGAAATAAGAATCTGAAAGGTCTTGATCTATAACACCTTTACTTGTGAGCAATTCCCGTAAAGTGGTTTCACTGGGCGAACCATTCTGTAAACCAATTTGAAACGGTTTACCTTTTAAGTCAGGATCTTTGCTAATAATTTGTAAAGTGTTAGTTTTCTTATCGTGATATATACGAATATTATCTAATTCAAGATATTTTTTGTTTAATGGTGTTTTTGACATTATGGTTTCTTTCTGATTGACTGGGTTTATACTTGCCAGGACAAGTTAACTTCATTATATACTAAAAACGGGTTCACCCGATTTTGAGTGAACCCGTTTTTAGTATAAGTTTTAACTATTGACAGCTATTAACGCTACCCCACCTATAATGAGAACTAAAGCAATAGCAAATAGTACAAGCCCAACGATGGAAAGACCAATAGTTACCCAAGCGGGCCATTTTGGTGTTTCTTTTTTAACAAGAGACATAATAGCAAGAACTAAACCACCAATACTAAATATTGGTCCGAAAGGTAGTTGAAGGATGCTAATAAGAATAGCTACACCTGTAGCGATTAAACCGTACATACCAAATTTAGCGGTCTGCATAATGCTACCACCTGAAACATTTGATGAACCCGCAAATTGAGAGTTACTTGTGTATTGAGGTGGAGCTAAATATTGGTTAGGTTGCGGCGGAGGTGGGTAATTCCCCTGAGGTGCTTCCGAAGGCACATAAGGTTGCTGTGGTGTACTGTTAGTGGCATCATTTTCTGGTGCCGGTGGGTTTAATGACATATTCGTTTCCTTTCCTTATATAAAATATCGGTTATTAACTGATTAACGTGTTAATTTGCGGAAAGTGTTAAGTTCTTCTCTGAAAAAAGTTTTATGATATAGAGGCAACTCTTCTACCGGATCTAACGCATACCAAGTATCAATTTCTTTAGAATTTAAACGTTCACTTGTTGCAGTAAGAACTTGAACACTATTCCTATTAACCGTAACAAGTAAAAGAGAAAGTTTATTTGTTTTCTCTATAAAATCCCACCCAGCTTTCATAGGAATATTTTCATCAATTCCAAACCTTTGAGCAGGAATAACATTAACCATATGTTCTAAAACTTCCGTATGCTTAACATCAGGAACCATAAAAGGTTGATACAACGTGTGCAAAACACTGGCGGTCACATTAAACCTTCCCCAAGTTTCTGGAACAGTTAACGGTTCATATCTCTCAGGCAACCCAGCATTTAACTTTTCAGTCATTTCAAACAAATTCAAACTTTTATTAAACAATTGGTTAGTTTTCGAATTTGAAGAATGGGTAATAATTTCTGTATAACCTTCACTGATATTTAACTCATCTAAACTATGCAGATAGTATAACGGTTTCAGAACTGATGCACTCCAAATAGTGCTGTTAGGTGGAGTGTGATAATCCAAAATAAGATGGTTAGTCATTGTAATAATTTCTCAATCTGTTCTGCTATGTCAGCTTTAGCGGCAACACCGTTTTCACTTAAACCTTGCACACCAGGACTAGAATTAAGTTCCAAAACATAAATCTTACCAGATTTTCCTAAAACAAGGTCTACACCAGCATAAAAAGCTTTAACCGCTTCGGCAGCACGACACGAAACATCCACAATCTCATCTGTGACTTTAGCTAATTTAGAAGTAGCTCCCACATTAAGATTATTCAACCAACTATCTGATGAAGGAATACGGTGAATACCACCAGAAACTTTTCCATTGTTCACTTGTATCCGCACCTGTTCTTCTGGCATAGCTTTGAAAAAAGGTTGAGCTAACAAAACAAGATTCTTCGGTAAAGTATTTATTTCTTCTAAAAGAACAATATTACGACCGCCAGAACCTATTGTTGGTTTAATAACAATTTTTGTTGAATCAAAATCTTCTCTTTCAAAAGAAAGTAAAGAAATTTGTTCTTTTATTAATTCTTTATCCCGACTTTCCACAAGCACCGTAGGTATGGTTTCGAGTCCAGCGTAGTGTAATGTTTCATCAGTTAAATGTTTATCCGCACATATATGGATTGTAGCGGCAGAATTAATAATAAAGTAGTTTTCAGCTAACAAGCTTAAAACAGGTACATATTCATTATAAAGACTTTCGCTTACTCTCCAAAGAAGAACCGTATTTTCAGGGTCAACGAGCTTCCCATTATCGTAAATAAACTTTTCTCTAATATCAAGTTCGTAATATTCAACAACTTTGACAACATAATTTTTGTTAGTTAAAAAGTCTTTAATTCCGTAAGATACGTCAGCGGAATCATTATTTATGATAACAAGTTGCTTTACCATTTTGTTTATTCTTTCTCTTTACGACGGAAACGGTAAAGGAAACTTCCAATAGCTTCACCAATTTTGTTTGCTGGGGTGTCAAATTTTTCATCAGTTCTCATATTTTCACTGAGCTTCACATCAGGTAAAGAAATTCCTTCATTTGTTACTCGTTGCGCTACTTGTTCTTGTAAAGAATGGATAGTTGAAGGGATAACTTTTTTCTTACCTTTTTTATTCACATCCTGAGCTTCTTGACGTGCTTTATGTAAAGTGTAATGAGACCCAGGAACAACATCTAATTTAAGGTCTTGTTCAAAATTTTTCCAAGCATCATACTGTGGTGTGGAAGAACCGTATAAAGGGTTTTTGTTTAACACACGTAAAGAACTTTGAACAAACTCAGGTGAATGGTATTTGTGGATAGTGTCTTTATGTGTTACATAATAGTGAATCATCTCTTCTTGACGTTTCTCTATTGTGCTGTATAGGAAAGCAGTTTTGGTACGATCATAGAATTTCTCTAAAATTCGTTTGTCTTCTGCTGGGTAAGCATAAGTTTTAACCTCTAATGATTGTGGAACACCATTAACATCTGAGTAGTGCAGTCTTTTTGTAGCAGGTAAACTTTGGCTTTGAGGTTTTGCTTGACGTTGCTGGTTCTTGCGGTGAGCAGCAAGGACACCTGGGAGCTCACGACCTATTCTGGCTTCTTCTCGCCGTCTTTGTGTTGCCGCTTTGTTGGCAGCGTCACGTTTCTCTTTAGCTTCTTTTTGCTTGTCTTTCGCTATTTTTTCATAAATGTTTTGTTCTTGAATAGGAATTTCTGAATAAGCATCCCAGTGATCTTCACCCAAATCTTTAATATAAACAGTTCGGTTATCCTGTTCTTCTACCCATTCTTTCATACCATAAAGTTGACTGCTTGAAATGTGAGGGCTGGTTGGATTTCTTTTAATGTTAGGGCAATTTCCTGGGTGTTGTGCGTTACATCTTACCCATTGACCAGCTTTAGCTCCTGAAGCGGCGATATGCAAACTCATAAATATTCTCCTGATGTAATATGTGGCTTATTTATACCTAACATATCGGGTAATAACTCTTTTATTTCATCTGTATTCTGTGGTATACTTTGAATTATGACTTTACCTTCCTATTTCCTCCCTCTGATCAAAAGCATTAAAGTTGACGCAAAAGTCACTATGTTAGCAAAAATGGAATCGTATGAACTTTTTGTTCAAACCATTAAAGACCGTCAACTTCCTTCAAAGAAAAACTTTTGGAAAAAAGAACAAAAAGCACGTATAACAAGTACCGAACAAGCTTTAGTTGATGCTTTGTTAGAATCCCAAGTGGAACTTCCCTCCAAACTTGTTTACGGTGCACCCGCTTCTGAAAAGTTAGCTGAACTATATTTCCAAAATGTTCTAAAATTTTGGTCTGGGATTAAAGCTACAACTATCACAGCAGAAGGCGCAGATTTACTAAAATATTATGCCCCAGTAAGATTCACTGCACCGAAAATTGACGGTATTGATTTGAAACCTGGAACAGGTATGATTTTAAATAATTTCAAAACAATGCGTTTAGTTAATGATGATTACAAGTTCTATTCAAAAGTTTCTGATAAACTTTCTACTAAATATAACGTTAACGTGGAAGCGGACGAAATTTTAAGAGATATGACTTATAACCCTGCTTGGGAAAAATATATTGATATCTACGAGATAGCGTCAACTGATTTTTGGTTTAAGAAATTTGCTAAATTTACTTATACTGCGATAACTATTCTTTTGGCTACCTTAGTAACATTATTTGTTATGTTTGGATTGGCAACTCTTTTCGTTTTACTTATGAGTGTTGCGGCAATCATGATGATGGGTATGATTAGTTTGGTAGTATGCGAATTTAATGATTGGGATTATTTCTTCGAACTAACTTATATTAAAACGACACCTTTGGGACGCCAACTTGCAGAGGAAGCTTTACCTTGGGATAGGTTTAGTTTAGGTGCTGGGGATAAAAAAGGTTATCTCGCTTTAGAAAATATGTTAGGTTGATTTGAGTATTTAGTAACTATAGTTTCTGTTAGTTATGAACTATGGTTACTCGTACTCGCGCTTGTGGCGCTAAAGACCCTAATACTTGCCGTTACCACAAACCTGATGCGGGTCAAGTTGCGTGGAAAAATGTTGAAAACGCGGAAGCGAAATATAAAAACGCCCAAAATCTTGATGTTAAACAACAAGCTAAACAAGAGTTAGAGAACGCAAGAAGTGTTTATGATGCAACTGACCACGGTTTCTTTGAACTTAAAGGTTCTATGCGGGATGCGCGTATGTCAGGGGATTGGTTACAAGCTACTGCTTTCAGTGTTCGCTATATGAAAGCTAAACTTGCTCGTGTTGAAGAACGTCAAACAGGTGCTGCAACTGAAACAGTTTTCTATGACCGTGATACCTTAACCCAAGAACGTGACAAACTAAACGAAGTTATTGCTTCTGGCGACAGTGACCATTTTTATGATGTGTATGATGCTTACTCTAAAGGTCTTAATACAGCTATCCAAGATGTTGATAGTGAAAGTTATGTGAAAAAACATAACGCTTTAATTGATGAGTTGTTAATTCAAAGTGATGAACTTCAATGGTTTGATAATTCTCGTAAACAAGCGTGGGTTGAAAAAGTTAAAGCTTCACGTTTGAAAGGTAAATTTTATAGAACTGTTATTAGTTTAGATAACACAACTGGTTCTTCAACATTTACTGTTTAAACTTTTTATGGTATGATGGTTTTACCCGCCGATAGTGGGTTTAAATTATTAAGGATTTATTTTCACCATGTTATAGGTTTTTGTTCCCAGCCGGTCACCTCCTTTAGGTTGCTTGTTTTTCAATGTAGTAAAACTTTTAAGGCAACTAATAATTAAGGAGAAAACATAATGATTGCTGAAAACGAAACACCCACTAACGAAAATCCTTCTTTCACACGCAAGTTTGACACTTTTGTTCCACCTGAACTTGTTGATATTCGGAAAAAATACACTCATCGTGTTGAAAAAGCTAACGCTGAAAACAAATGGCCTGCAACTAAAGTTTTCATTGAACGGAATAACTTAGAGACAGGTGAAAGTGAAGTTGTGTTTGAGTACGAACGTAACTATTCTTTCTACAAAACTTTTGAACCATTCCGTCAATTCAACAACGGTGAATGGCGTGATTATGCTCTAATTTCAACCAAATATGTACGTTTTGAAGTTGTTGATTTGGAGAAAGGTGAAATTATTGCGATTCAACCTGCACCTACTGTGACAGAAGAACATCACAAACGTTGGCGTAAAATGGGTTACGAAAAATGGTGTGAAGAGCAACCCGTAGGAACTGAAAAACCAGGTTGGGGTTTCTGTCCAGTAGAGTTCTACGTACCTGACTGGTTAGATAACTTTGGCGCTGACGCTATTGATTACACGTTTAATGTGAAAGAAGGTGAAGAACCACGTTATCTTTACCCTGAGGAAGATTTCTTGAAGTTCACTGGACAGTACGCAATTTACTCAGGTTGTGTTTGGGGTGACGATTCCGGTGGATGGAAAATTCGTTACATTGACTTGTCACGTATCAGTGAAGGAATCGTCACCAGTGACGAACGTTTCGGTTATATTCGTTTCGCTGGTAAATCTTTGAAAGAGATTGAAATTTGGAATGACAGTAACCGTATGGTTGTTCCAGTGGAAATGTATGTAGATATTCCCAGTGGGAAAGCGTTTAAAATTGAAGCTAACTGGTTAAGTGATGACGAGGAAGACAAACTGGACGACTAAAAATGTTGGGGTGTAAGATTTTTCTTACACCCCAACATTTTTTATTCATATTTTGTTCGGAAAATTTTAATAACACTACCAACTAAACTAAAGCATAATAACAGTCCTACACCACCGAAAATAATTGGGAACAAGAAAGACATTCCTCCGGCAGAAGCCGGTCTTACACTTTCGGGAACACCTTCAACATAATATACATCAATTTGTTCACCAACATGATATGCGCAAGGTTTAGATCTGACATTGGTTTGTAACGGGTAAGTTACAGTGGCGTCTTCGCTGTATTTGATTTGAGGGGAACAATAACCACTATAATTGGTAGGTGTTGAAGCAACAATAACTGTAGTTGCGGTTTCATTATCAGCTTGACCTTTAGGGATTAAAACATTAGGAAGGAACCCGAAACCAGCTACCATAAAAACTATTGTAAGAATCACAAGAGGTCCTAATTTTATTAAAGCAGCTTTTCTGGATGTTGCTTTAACTTCTGGCTCCTGTGAACGAACTTGTATAAAAGGGAAAGAACTTTTATTTTGTTGTTCAGAACCACCATAGTTAATGGGTGTGTTTTGTAAACTGTTAAAAGATTTAGGTTGTTGAGGTAAAACATTAGGGTTAGGGACAGGGGTACCTACCCATTTTTCACCGTCAAAATAAAGTATTTTTGAAGGGTCATTATCTAAAGGGTACCAACCAGCAGCAGTCATATTTAATCCTTAACGGTTTAAGTTTTATCAATAGCTTTTATCGGTTGTGTGTTGGTAATAATTTTTATTATCTCCAACGTTTCTTCTGCGTATAAATCGTGTCCAAAACCTGTAATGTTAATGATAGCTGGCGGGGTTGTTTTAAACCAAGGCGTGACTAATGTTTTTCCTATAAGGTTTACTATACCGACAGGTGTTTCAATCATTTCAGATGTTGGTTTAGTAAACTTGTACGGAATTAAAAAATTTGTTCTTTCGTCATATAGTTCAGGGTATGTTTTTTGGATGAAAGAGTTAAATCCGTGGAAATCTTCTATTTTGTAAGGAGGTTGTGAGAATGTGAAATGGTCCACTTTAAGTTGGACAATAGGTTGATATATAAACGGGTCATAACCCAGTTTAACGTAGGTAGTTGTGTGCGAGCTCGCTGAAATTATTTCTTCCCATTCATCAGATAATGGTAGAGACAGTTGATGTGGTGTTGCTAAATCACCTGGAAGAATGTATTGAACCATGACACTTATATTGGTTACTATTTGGTAGCAAACTTATCTAATAGTTTGCTAAGTTCAATGCCATTTAACGTAGCGAGTTTGCGGGGGTCATTCCACGGTGATTTACCTGGGAACTGTTCAATATCAGGGTACCTGGGGATTAGATGTGCGTGAACGTGAGAAACGGTATTCCCTAAAAAGCTTATGTTAACTCGTTCACTACCTGTTACTTCTTTTAGAAGTTGAACAGCTTGTTGAACTTCTTCCATATAAGAGTGAAGAAGTTTTTGAGGTAAACTTTCAAACTCGGTGTGGTGTTCGTTAAGTTTAAGTATACTTCTTCCAGGGAAGCGTGCATCGTTATATAACCCTAAAGTTGAGTTAGGGTATTTACGGGTTGGTAACCATAATTCGAAACCGCACACTTCACACATATTAGCTCTTAACGTAATCTGTCACGTCTTTGATTGTACGTGCGTAAAGTTCGGGGAAGAATTTCACAATGGTTGCAATAAGTTGCACATAGTTGTTAAACGTTTCTTGACCTTCAATGGTAAGAGCTTTCACAGCAGGGATGTAAGCTTCTAACCGGCGCACGGGGACAAGACGGTTCCGAACCCAACCGAACTGTGTTTTCAGGTCGTCAAGTTCTTTGTTCAGGTTTTCAAGCTGTTCCAGTTCGTGAAGGGTTTTCTCTTTACGACGTTCTGCACGCGCAATGTCTTTTTCTCGTTCTTTGCGGTTTGCCTCTTCAAGTTCTTTAAGAATTTTATCCAAAGGGATAATGGTTTCTTTCAGTTTATGGATTTCCGTGTTTTTACGTTCGATGAGCGAAACAATGCCACGCCAATCTTTGAGAATTGTATCGAAGTGTGTGAGAATGGCGTCTGAGAACGCTTGTGCGGGAATGGTGTCCTGTTGCACGGTTGTGTACTGATAGGCGCTTAGATAGGCTGTGGGGGCTGTTTCGTGGGTTAAACGAGTAGTTTCAGGGATAAGCGTTTTGAAAACGTAGCTTCGTAACCAAGTAACAAGGTTTTCTTCGCTTATACGGGTTTCGCTTAGGCTGAGGAAAGTGTTAAAATCGTTAAGGTCTTCGGCTGGTTGAGCATAATGAAGTTTATTATACAGGTGGACAATGGACACGTTGGGGTCGGCAATTTCAGTAGTTGCTTTCTCAGCAAAAGTGATAGGACTGAAATGTTGAGGAGTGTGTAGCGTGTTCGTCATTTACCTTTTCCTTTTTTGGCTAATTCAAGCATATCTAACTTATAAGCCTCTGTCAAACCAATTCTGTCCTATATCTTAAACATGGTTAAATATTTTGGTTTAGTTCGTTCCGTTGATGGTGAAGAAATTGTAGAAGTCGAAGCTGACTCTTTTAAAAGTGGTGTTAAAAAGTTGCGTTCTGAAACTTTTAAAACGTTAGAACGTTTAGGTTTGCAGGACAAAGAATTCAAAGGTTTGATTTCTTTTGCTACTGATAAGGAAACTTTACTCGGTTACGCTGGTAGCAACAAACCTACGTCTGCGAAAGCTGTTGATGATGGTCTTGTACGTTTAGTTAAATTGGAATACTTAGCACCGTTAAATCTTGAACTTTTTGGTTTACGTAAACCTTTAATTGTTCTTCCATCTATTGATATTTTACGTCCTGGTTACCCTAAATTGGAAAATCCAGAAGAAATTATGGTTGAACATGTGGAACATTATGAAAAGTTGTCTCGTAAAGTTAAAGAAAAAACTTTATTACCTGACGTGAATAGTTACACCGAACGGTATGACATTGTTCCTTATACTGTGGTTGTTTCTTGGGGTTTTATGTTACGTGACCTTTTACGTAATAACGGTAAAGCGGTAGATCTTTCGACTGATGAGTTTTTGACTGTTGCGGCTTTTGCTGATGTTGCAGCGAATATGGTTCATTCTAAAATTTGGAGTCCCAGTAGAGATGGTCGTTTCCCTTCCTCAGCGAAAACATTAAATTTTGAAGAGCTCGTTGAAGCTTTCCACAGTTATGTAGCAACTGTAGTTGAAGAACCAGTAAAAGTACCTTATTTAGAAAAATAATGTATTCTAAATTGTAAAGGAAAGTTTGAAGTATGATTGGCACAACTAAACAACCCTGTGATGGTGATGTTGTTAAACATTATTATGTTTGTATGTTGACCTATAACCGATGTGTTTGGTGTGGTCATATTGAAGGTTCAGAATTTACAAATTCATTTGAAAGAGAGGATGAAGAGATTTAAAAATCTTTTTAATATTATGCCACATATACATACCGAAGCAGGACAGTACGATCATACTGCGAGTGCATTTATCGTAAATCCAAAAGATGATACTTTGCTTTTGCATCAACATAAAATTTTAGGTATTTGGATTCAACCAGGAGGTCATATTGAACTTAATGAAACTCCTTGGGAAACGTTAACTCATGAGCTTCAAGAGGAAACAGGGTTTGATATAAGCTTGTTAGAAGTGTTACAAACAGGTTTTGTTGTTGAAGGTTTGGTTGAGAACGTTCTTCCTTTACCTTTGGTTTATAGAACTCACGAATTTCCTAATGCTGTACCCCATTCACATATTGATTCAGCTTATGGTTTTATTGCGGAAGTTGAACCTACTTTACCTTTAGGTGAAGATGAATCTGATATTTTGGAATGGTTTACTTATGACCAGTTAGCTGAACTTAAACCAGGCACAGAAATAGCTCCTGATACACAAACAATTGGTATGACTTTATTGAAAACATATCATACGTTAGAACGTGTTCCAGCGGAACGTTATATTTAATTTAATTGAGCTTATAAATGTTTGAGGCCCACAACCAAATTGGTTGTGGGCCTCAAACATTTATAAGCTCAATACGTTACTGTCGGAACAGTGCGAGAATACGAAGAATCTCTACGTACAACCATACTAATGTAGCTACAAGACTGAATGTTGCAATCCATTCTTGTTGTTCGTCAGTTCCGTTGTTTACACCGTTTTCAATGTATTCAAAGTCCATTACTAAACTGTAAGAAGCAAGTAATGTTCCCAGGATACCAATTGCAATTCCCCAGCCACCTAAATCACTGTAAAGACCAAACATTCCAGGTGTTACGTTGAAAAGCATCAAACCTAAGTTAATTAAACCGAACAAACTGTAACCCAGAAGAGCTACAAGGAAAATTTTGTTTAATTTAGGTGTGGTACGGAAAATTTTCATACGGAAAAGAACTAACACGACAACAAATACGGCGAGTGTTGCAAGTACCGCTTGGGAAACGATACCAGGGTAAATTCTTTCCATCATACCTGAGATACCACCAACTGCGACACCTTGTAGACCTGAATATACAAGAGTTGCCCACGGTTTGGATACGTTTTTGAAACTAATGTATAGCGCCAAAACGAAAGCTACTAAAACAGCAGGTAACGCAAGCATAGGGAACAACCAACCTACGGCACCAGCGGCAAGTAAGACCAAGAAACTCAAACCAGTTTTCTGTGTCACACCTTCAAATGACATTGTTTTATATCCAGCACCAGCACCCGGTACAATGCCTTCCCGGTACGGGTTATATTGACGTTCTTTGAACGCAGAATTGTTTTTTAATGTAGGTAAAGTCATTTTTTCCTCAAGTTTCGGTTACAGGTAATATCTGTAACTGTACAATCTATTATACAACAATTTTGTTATGTAGCAGAGCTTTCGTGAAAGCAGTCAAAGTGTAAGCATCTTGCACTTCGTTTGTTTTAATAGCTTCTACAAGTTCAGAAACAGGAACCCAACGGTGTTGCAATAATTCACTGTCATTATAAACAATGTTTTGAGCAGCAGGGTCTGTTACTTCAACTGTGTAATAGTCAATACGACTGTTGAAAATACCAGTGTCAGTGTAGCCAGTACCTAAATGGTAAAGGTCTTCTCTTGCAAAATCAAGGTTAGTTTCTTCCAAAAGTTCACGATGAGCAGTATCTTCAATTGTTTCACCTTCTTGATGACCTCCACGAGGGAATTCCCAAGTGAAGAACCCATTGTGTTCTTGACCGTCAGTTGTCAAAGCATAACGAGGTTGACTTACCATTAAAATTTCAGGTTCGTCACCAACATTTTTAATAACAACAATCACAACACCTAATCCAGTACCCGATTGGATACTAACATAAGGTCCCCAACGGGAAGGTACAAGACGTAAAGTTACATACTTGTTTTGGAAAGCAATTTCCTGGGAGGTTTTTAAAGTTTCAGTAATAGGGGTATTTTTTAACATTTGAATAATTTATAACGAAATAAATAGTTAATTTTCCCAAATAGGGTTTTCCACAGGAATAAAATCCATAAAACTTAGGCTACAGAAACTACTTACGCTATACCCAAAAGAAGTGTAGAAATCAATAAAATCATCGAAACTAAACTTCCCACTCTGATACTGAACAGAAGCCCAGTTCAAAATATAATCATACCCACGGGTCTTAACGTCGTGGTCGCGGTTAATGATAGCATCAACAACCTGGTTAGGTACAAACCTTTGAACCCCACGCTCATCAATATAGGTTGGGAAAACACGACCGAAAATTTTCACATCAATACGAGGTGCCGTTGCAATATGTTTTTCCTCATCGGTGGGTTTGTAACGGTTAAAAATGGCATCAAGTTTATCCTGAGTTTCCCAACCTTCTACCTCATCTTCATCCGCATCATCGCCCAACAAAGATTCAGTTTCGTCCAGTTCATAAAACTTGAACTTAACAGGAATAGGGGTTTCGTTTAGAAACGCATTTGTTACCTCTGCAATTTCTTCCTCAGTAGGGTTTTTAACGGGTGCGTAGCTGTTCTCAGAGAACATTTCTTTAACAACAGCGCTTACAGTATCAAAGGTCTTTTCCATACCTACAGTGTAGCGTAAATACATACAAAAACCAACTTAATATGTTTTTCCAATTTTCCACCATTTAGCTGGTTCAGGTGTTGTAGAACCAATAGAAGACTGCAAAATAACATATTTTTTAGCTTCGGGTGACATTTCTAATTTTAAACTATATTTTTCTTTAGCTGGTTTGTGTTTAAACCTATAAGTCATTGCGTGAGCCCAGTTAGTAACTCCATAACCGAAAGCAGCCACACCAGCCACCGATCCTGCTATTACTGTAGCAGGAGTATCAGTATTAATGACAAAACTTAACGGTACTAATGTTGATAAAGAAACATAAGCGGTTGCTAAACGGTTTCGGTTAACATACTTATTATAAATTTTCTGATAACGAGTATAACTGCGCGTTCTTAGGTTCAGGTTCTCCACCGTCAACGGCCACAGAACTTTATATGCAAAACTGATAATATTTTTCTCTTCAAGAACAATTAAAGTATGCTCACGAGATTTTTTCTGGTCATAACTTTGCCGTGAGTAAAGATTGTATTCTGCTTTCTCCTTTCCAGCAAACTTATTTCGCGGTAAACTTCTTCTATAAAAGTCATCCCCGAAAATTATTTCACTTTCAACATCAGTTAGTCTATGTTGAAGAAACATACCTGTTTCTGGATCTACAAGTTTACGATTCACCACATATTTTTCAAATTTTTTAAACGCATCATAACAAATAGCATAATCAAACTGAGTGCTTTTACGTTCACGATAAAAATTAAGCAAAGGTAACATGAAATCTTCCTCAGGGGGTAAAGAGATTTCAGTGTATGTTGACATTCAACCACTATACCATGTTTCGCTTGTTTTTGATATATTTTTGCGCTACAATATGGGTATGCCTTATTATGATCGAGAATCACAAATTTCAACTAAAGAAAGAATGTTTGATTATTTGGAAGAACTTTTAGTTAACGAAGACTATGGTAAAGCTTTAACTGTTTTCAAAGATTTGAAAGCAAACATTCTATCACCGTCAATTGAGATTACTCTTGACGATAATTGGAATACTCCACGTAAACTTAAATATCTTCTAAGCAACAGCAAATTTTACACTACCAATGGTGGATACGTTGATATGTATAAGAACATTCTTCATCCTGATGCGCAAGCGGTGTTCCATAATTTAGATGTTACTCATAATGATTTGATTGAACATTTAAATCGTATTACACCTACACAGCATCATCAACAAGCGGCTTTATACTCCCACCCTAACCTTGACCAGGAGTGGTTGATTAATGAGTTGGAAACAGCGGCTCAGGCTTACGGGCGTCCTCGTGATACTTTGAAACTTATCACTTTGAACACTCCTCATAGTAATGTTATTAAACGTGCTTTTGAGCTCTTGATGGACGACCCTAAATGGGCGGAAAGGCACGACTCTTTTCGTCGTTATTATTTTGGCGATGGTTCATCTATGTCAAATGAACTGTTGGAAGAAGCCGTGACCCGGAATATTTATACTGTTTACGGCGATCCTCGTATTTCACAGGAAACATTAGAAAACATTCTTGCTGTCGCTATTGAGAAACAAAGCCCTTACAATTTTTACAGTGCAAGTTTTGAATATATTATTTCTAACCCTAACGTTACCGAAGATATTTTACGTCAAGTTTTTGTGGCAACTGTAGGAGAACGAGGTTTCCGTAAAGATGGAACCTATAACCGGACGCTCATTAATTTGTTAGCGAAAAACCCTAACACTCCTTTTAACATTTTAGAAGAAATGAGCATCAGCCCAAGTAGAGAAATTCGTATGCTTTTAGCTCAAAACCGTAATACGCCTGTAAGAATTCTTCGTAAACTTTCTGATTCTAAATTAGAACAAATTAGAGAGTCTGCGATTGCAACTTTACGTGACTTAGGGCATGTTCTTTAATCAATATATTCTGCGGGTAGAAAATCAGTTAACCATACACCGTTATCTGCTTTGTAAAATTTGATTCCTTGTGAATGTGCTTTTTCAGCGTTAATACTGAGAACTTTTACTTCGCCGTGACGTGAGCCAACTTGTGTTGCCGTGTCATAATTTTCAGATAAATGCACCTGTTGACGTGACATTGGTTTTAAACCTGTATTTCTAATAATAGGTTCAGTTGTTACTGTTGTGCCGTGGTAAAGGAACTTTGGTGGGGTGGAAGGTTTCAAACCTAAATCAACTTGGTAGGAATGCCCTTGGGCGGCACGAATTTTATTTCCTTGAACACTGTATCTTTGTTTATTGTCAGCTGCGACAATACTGTAAATCACTTCGGGTGTTACCGTATTTTTGTATTGCGGAAAATTGGTGTTTAAACCGTGAACTAAATCTTCCATTTTTACCCAACCTTGGTCATCTGGTGTTAACCCAGCTTTTTCCGGTTTGTGACGCAAAATATATGAGATTGTTTTAGACAATTTAACATTGTTTTGTGTGTTTTTCTGGTTGTTTGTTTGCTCAGAGTCACTAAAAAATGTTTTATGTTTACGACAGTTGGGGAAACTGTAACATTTTGTACCGTCTGGTAAGGTAATGTACTTTTTCATTATGTTTTGTTTATAACAAGTTAAGCGACGTTTAAGAAATGATTCAATATTAACCCAGCTATTAAAGCGATAGTTCCACCTGTGATGTTACGAATAAATGGACGTGAGAATGTTACGTTACCTACTTTAACTGAAATGAAAGTGGTTAATGTCAGAGCAAGGTATACGCTTGCAATAATTGCGTAGGGGTTCTGGGTAAGCAAAGCTAACAGTAGTGGGAAAAATGCTCCTGAGACAAAAGCAAGGAAAGATGATAAAGCTGCGTGGAAAGGGTTAGTTAGATGTGTTTCTTTCGCTTTGGTTTCAGCGTCACGTTGAGCTGCTACGCTAACATATTCTCCTAAAGCCATACTTAAAGCGCCACCGACGATAGCTCCAACACCGATGATCAGTATTTGATGTAAAGGTAACACACCAGTTATGCTTACTAATAGTACAGCTACGCTAATGATTCCATCGTTAGCTCCGAGAACACCTGCGCGTAACCAGTTAAGTTTTTGATGATTCATAGAAATTCAATCATATCAGGTAATAGTTTTTTGATTGAAAATATGATATTATTGAGTTAACTTAGGAGTTTAAAAGATCTATGAATGATACCGTTATTCCCACGTCAGAAACGGGTGAACCGTTACCTGCATATATGTTACCTTTGATTAAAGAATACGTTGCTAAAGGTAAACCTGAGTTTAGTGATGATGCTTTGCAGAAATCTGTTGACAGTTTTAATGTTTTACGTTCTATGCGAGCTCAAATTCGTGAAGATGTTTCCGGTGCGAATGCTGTACCTTCTTATACCGCTGATTGGTTACCTCCTGTAGAAGCAAAAAGGTTTAAACGTTTTCATTCAACAGTTCCTCGTCGTCAAGAAATTCTTGCAGATTACCCCGTTGATAGTTTAATTTACCAACGCCGTCGTAAAGTTTTTGAATATTTTGTTCACGCAGTATTGTGGCGTTCTGTTGCAGAACGCTTCAATTTACCTTATGTTTCAGGCACAAGTTCTTCAAGTTTAAGCGTTCGCACTTTAGGTATCATTTTTGGTGTTATCGCCGCAGTTTGGGCTATTTTCCTAAGTGTAGCGTTTTTCTTTCCTAATGCAGCTTGGATTATTCCTGTAGGTATCATCTTAGCGGGTTTCACTGCACTCCATATTGTGGGCAGCATAATTAATGGTATTCAGAGGGTTCGTCGGGCTAACCTTAGCAAAATGAGTGTAAAAAACCATAACCAGCTAACTAAATACTTACTTGAATGTAACGCTATTTTTTATGATAACGAGAACCAACATGTTTCTGTTGATTGGGAAATTGTTCGCCCTTAATTAAAGTTGTGTTTTTCATTAGTAACCTGTTATGATTATTGTATGTTACTTTTAAAGGTTCAAGCAGGTTCACGGTTGTATGGTTATGCCACCGCTGAGTCCGACGATGACATTTTTGAAGTTCACACGGAACAGTTCTATATCCCTACCCGTGAACTTCCTCGTAACGTTAAGCAGACTATTGTTGATGGTATTGATACGTTGCAGATGACTTTATCTCATTTTATGGAGAAAGCTGCAAGCGGTTCACATCAAGCTCTGGACGCTATGTTTGCAGAGAACCCTGAAGTTGATTTGATTAAAGATTTCAGAGCAAGTTATCGCGCCGGTTACGATGTCATTCCAGCATATACGCGTATTATTAGTAAGTTTGCTTTACAGCAAGGTTTCCGTAAACAGCGTCACGCTTTACGAGCAATGTTTAACCTTACAGATATGCTGGAAACAGGTCGTTACACTCCTCGCTTAACTGAGGAACGTATCAGCTTTATTCAGGAACACGCTCATTTAGAGTATCCTGAATTCCGTAAACTGTTGTTGAACATGTCACCAGTATCTTTGGAAGATTTGTTACCTGAACACGTTTAAACTGTTTTAAAATCTTTCAAATGGTCTGTGAAAACAGTTGGGGTATAGCCTAATTTATCTTTTGCTTTGTCAAGAGAATAAGTACGGTTATACCCTAACTGTTTTATTTCATAAGTAGAAATTTTACCTGTTTTAGCTAAAGCTAAAGCAACAGAAACAGGAATGTTTTTGATAGTTTGGAGCTCTTTATCAAAAACAGCACATAAAGCGGTTCTCAATAAAACAGGTTGAGCATCTGTAACATTGAAAGCTTCAGGTTGTGTGGGCGTATACTTTAAAGATTTCTCTACCGCTTGAACCAGATTACTTATATGTGTTAACGAATGGTAAGTTTTTCCACCACCAGGTAACACAAGCTTTCCATTATTTATACGTTCTTTAATTCTGGGGAACAAAGTGGTGTCATCAGCACCATAAACTGCGTGAGGTCTAAGGGAGATTGCTGGTATAGCTCTTTCAGTGTTAAGAACAATAAATTCAGCGTGAGCTTTAGTGCTTCCATACTGGTTATAAAATTTGTATTTACCGCTTGAAAATTCCTTCTCTTCTACATTATTGGAAGCATGCTGTAAATTGTATATTGATGAAGATGAAATATGAATAAATTTTCCTTGATCGTTAACATCAATCATATTTCTTGTACCTTGAACGTTAGTGTCAAAACTTACCGAAGAGTTTTTATCTCCTTCTTCTGTAGAAGCTGCGCAATGAATAATAGTTGCATCACGAAATTGAGAAATTAAATGTTTTTGAGATAATCTTACGTCACCTTGAACATAGGTTATTCCTTCAAGATGTGGATTTGTTCTACTTAACCCATAAATTTCATAGTTCGGGTTCGAAAGTAATGTTTTAGCTATGTTACGACCAACGAAACCTGAAACGCCAGTGATAAGAATTTTTTCAGTCATAAGCAAGCCTTCTTTATGTGTAATATATTCATCTGGTTTATTTTACCACTTTTACATTTTTTCAATCAGTTGTACAACCGCAGTACGATCAATTTTATTAGCTCTTCCAGATTTTGGTAAATCTGGAACCACTATCACACGATCTGGAACAGCTTTACTATCAAAATATTTAACCATATTTTGTGTAATAGTTTTCTGTAATTCATCAGATTTTACGCCTGGCAAAGGAGAAGCTACCACGATGATTTTATCATCACCGTATTTATCTGCCAGTCCTACCACTACAACTTCTTTAACACCTTCAATTTGAGAAAGACCTGGTTCGTAAAGACCAGGGTAAACATTCATGTCTCCACGAATAAACATATCTTTCTTACGACCAGTTAAAATAATTTCACCAGATGCTAACAATTTACCGTAATCACCTGTAAAGATATATTCTTCTGGTTCTTTACCTAAATAATGTGTCATCTGTGCAGGTGATTTAACAAGGATTTCGTTGTCAACAATTTTTACTTCCGTAGTTGTCATTGGTTTTCCAATGTAATCACCTTCAGATAAATATTCTGTTTTCAACTCAGCGTCACCTATAGCAATAGGTAAAATTTCTGTCATACCATACACACATTTGATGTTAGATTCTGGATGGTATTTTTTAATCTCTTTCACCATTGAAGGCAAAACTGGTGCTGCTCCGGAACCTATTGTTTTAATTTTTTGTCCCTGGCTTGCTTTTAACCCATCTAAAATTTCTTTAGGTGTTCCGAACCAAACATCGCATTCAGGGAACTTTTTCTCACCCGCAGGTAAAATCCACGTTCCACCTTTAGATAAAGCAATTAAACCTAAAGTCATAGGTTCTGCATAAACACGAGTGCCAGAGGTTATACCAAAAATTTCTGAAAACTCTTCAACATTAGCAGATAAGGTTTCTAAACTATGCACGACACCTTTAGGTTCAGAGGTTGTTCCTGATGTAAAAACGATAACTGCTTTGTTTATAGGCGAAGGATATATAGCTGGTTTTTCTTTTACCTTAGGAAGAGTTAACCATTTTTTCACATTTGTTAAATTTTTAGTTGAACCTAAACTGAACTGTTCAGGGGTTACTCCTCTAAAATCTGTTAATTGTTTTTTGGTTAATTTACTGAAAAGGTTACGGTGTTTACTTAGTGTGTAAAGAATAGGGTCAGCTACGCTGTGTGTAGCTTCTGCTTTCTGAGCACGGTTTTCAAAAAGCTCGGTTGACGTAAAAGGGTCAATTATTGTTAAAGTAATGCCAGATTGTAATAAACCTAACGCTAACGCTAAACTGTAAGGTGTAGGTTTACAAGCAAAAATCATATTATCGCCTGGTTTTAAACCTTGTTTGCGTGATTGGACAACAACATTTTCCATTATGGTGGCTAGTTCGTTGAAACTTAATTTAATGTTTTTGTGTTGAATTGCTGTAGTGTTAGGGGTTTTTTCAGCATTAAAATGTATATGTTCTAATATGGTTAACATTGTATGATTAAACTTTCATAACTACCAGTGTGACCTCTTGTGCTTTTAGTTTTTTGAACTATACGAATAGGTGTTAAACGGTGTATTTGTATGAGCTCTTCAATTATTTTTTCAGCTTCTGCTTTTGCTACAGGAATACCTATACACATATGTACCCCTGCACCGAACCAAAGACCTTTAACGTTTTTATCTAAAACGGTCTCAGGGTTAAAATCACCATATCTATGGCAAGCTTCAACTGTCGATAGGATAACACGATCACCTTTAGCTACTTTTATGTTTCCAATAGCTGTGGGTTCAATACAGCTTCGCACTGCTACAGGCGTGGGAACAGTCACACGGAACGCTTCATCTATACCTTTAGATAAATGGTCAGGGTTTTGAACAAGATAATCAAGATACCCAGAAGTTACAAATAGAGCGGTCATGCGTGGTATGAAACTTATGATTGTTTCGGTACCTGTAACCATTAAAGCTTTAACTACCGAAACTGTTTCTTCAAGGGAATATCCAGCTTGTTTCATAACAGCGATAGTTGTTGTGTTTTCATTTGAAACTTCTGCTTGATTGTAGCTTGCTATGGTAAGTTTTTCTACGAAAGCCAACTTTAATTTTGCAGAGTTCTGTTGTTCTTTGGTTAATGTTTTACGATGTATCTTAATACCTTCTGTTACAGAACGTAACACTTTTGTGGTTTCTTCAAAATCGTAATCTTCTGATTTGTCATCAGGTAAACCAATAAGATCCCATAATGTTCTGTAAGCTAAGTTGGATGCAATTTGAACCATATCTACAGCTTTACCTTCTTTTAAAGGTAGTAACAGTTGTTCACTATATTGTTGATAGGTTTTGTTTACTAAAGCAGGGATAATTTTTTGTGAGAAAGCAGGAGCTAATTCACGACGTAGTTTTAAATGAAGATCGCCGTCCATGTTTACTAAACCTGTATCACCAATAATTGGGTTCCATAAAGCTGATGATGCGCCGTCACCCATTTTTGAGAAATGTTTACGGTCTAAAAATATGGTTCGTATAAGTTCGGCATCAGATACCACTACACCCAATTTTGGTATTTTCCTTGCGGGTTTTTTAGCTAACCAATGAATTAACTTGCTTGCGGTTGGGTGAACAGCATTGAGGAGTTCTTTATCTTCTTCAGTAGCTTGTTTGGCTTTCAGAGGGTCAATTATAGTCATCGGATATCAACCTCAGGTGGACAATATGAATGATTTGCATACCATTTTAACGTGTTAACAATACCCCAAGTTGCTATTCTTCTTGCGGAAACTTCAACGTGTACCTGACGGAAATACCCATATGCGTCAGTTACTTTTCTTACACGATTGACAAGAACGTGATCTTCGTGGGTTTCCTCAATTTTTGTTCGTGGGAAACCTTTAGATTTTTCATAAAGTTCACTTGTAATAGCCATGTTGCAACCTGCTGTCATAACATAACTTCCTTTGTATTCTGGGCCACGGTTAGAAGGTCTTACTTTGCCGAACCAAGCTGCAAGAGGAACTACATTATTAAACAAGTTTGCTTGAAAAGAAGTAATATTTGTGTCATCTCGACGTGCAGTTATTCTTCCACTTATCAATTCTTGACCATTGGCGAAAAGGTTTTTGATTTGTTTCAGCCAATCCAACGCTGGCAAACAGTCAGCGTCAGTACGTGCAATATGTGTTGCGCCTTTAGAGATAGCGTATTTAATTGCAGTGTCTGCGGCCGCTCCCGTACCTTTTTCAGATTCAACAATAACTTCCCAGTTCAAGTTATGTAAACGAATGAATTCTTCCGCTAAGGTTTTAGTTTTATCTGTTGAAGAATTGTCGCATATAACAACTTGAAATTCTTCCCCAGTTTTATGAATAGCATATAACCGTTCTAAAGTGGACGGTAAAGTTTTCTCTTCATTATAAGCGGGAATTGTCACCCATAAACTCATTGTCATTTACTGTCAACCAATCTATAGTTTTGGGTGAGAACAATTTCCCAGTCGTCAGGAAGCGCCCCTTTGTGGTTTGCAAGAATATTTTTGCATTCAAGAATATATGTGTAAACTTCCTCTGGAGCATCACCGAAAGTAGAAACGTATAAAACATCTTTTCTATATTTGTTACGGTACGGGCTTGTTAAAACAAAACCTGTTGCTATAGCAACACTGATGGGGATACTTATGCTTAATGTAGGGATTTCTGTCATAGCACCAACTACTCCAGAACCAATAGAACCCAGGATGTTACCCCCAAATAAACCCGTGTACCTGTATTTTGATTTAGTGAACCACGGCAAATCTTCTCGTTTACCTGGAACTAAAGTGGTTCTCGGAAGTTCAGGAAACCGGCTTTGGGTTGCAGGCCACACAACATTTTTAACATAATCTTTTAAGTTTTCAAGAACTGTTTCATAACCAATACTGTCAACAGGGTATTTAGATAAAGGTTCTGAACTTCGAGGAGCGTCATATTTGCGCCATAAGTTGAATTCAGTTCTAGGTAAAAGTTGTACGTTATACTCAGGCTCACCATATTTTGAACGACGCAAAAGGTACGCCAAAAAAGCACTTGAAGCAGTGTCTAAAATTTCGGGAGTAAAATCTGTTGATCCTTCATTATTTAGATAAAACTCCAAAAGAGGCAACATGTAAGGTGCTAATTCTTCACCATTACTATTTGTGGGAAAAATAATTTCTTCCTGGTTCATAAATATACTTTCTAATATGTATCCAATTCTACCATATTTTAGTTAGAATGAAAACACTCCCAAACCAGTAGAAATACCCCCACCTAAACCAACAAAAGCAAATTTGTCGCCGTGTTTCAAATCTTCAAAAACTGTTTCTAACTGTACAGAGAAAGAGTTAGAAGCAAGATTCCCATATTTATGTATTGTAGTTACCACTTGGTTTTCAGGTAACCCAAGTTCTTCCAGAAGCATACCGTTATAGATTGAAGAAACTTGGTGCATACCAACGTGTTTGAAATCATTCCAATTAAGTTCGTAAGTGTTTAACTTTTTAAAAAGCATTTCGCAACCTAAAGTTTTAAAAGCTTCAAACAATCTGTGACCATCCATATTAAAATATGTGGCTTCTAAATCTCTTGGATGCCGTGAACCACCCGTACCTAAAACGCCCACATCCCACATTTGTGAATGTGCAGTCATTTCAATACTCTCAATTCCAGTTCTTTTACCTGAAATATTAACATCAGCGGAAACTAAAACCGCACCACCTGTATCTGACATAGAATAACCTGGGAAAGCTGAAATAAATTGATCTTTATTTGCACAACTCCATCGAATAGCTACAGAAGGAGCTTCACCTGTGACAACAAGAATGTTTTTGTAAACACCTTGTCTAATGAAAACATCTGCGATCTGTAAACCGTTGAGGAAACTGTTACATGCATTAGAAACATCAAAAACAGGGCAAGTAGCTCCCATTTTGGCTGAAATAATATGTGAAGTTGCTGGTTCGATAAGATCTTGGGAAGCGGAAGCAAAAATAATCAAATCAAGTTCTTTTGGTTTAATGTTTGCTCTTTGTAACGCAACAAGACCAGCTTGTACAGCAAGGTCAGATGTGTTCTCTCCTTCTGAACGATGAAAAACTTGTTGTACACCTGTTAATTTTTCTATAACTTTTACAGGTAACTTGATTTTGCTTTCTTTTTGAATACGTTCACCAATATTTTTAATTAAAATAGGCTCGTTTGGGAAGTACGTACCAACAGATACGATTTTACTGTTTAACAATTTAATCTTTCTTATGTCCAATAATAAATGACAACAGGTTTTAAAGTTAACCAAGTTGTTGGTTCTGAGAATACATCAAAATATTCTGCTAAACGTTTGATTATAGTTGGTGGTGCGAGTGCAAGGTGTTTTTCCATTTCTTGAATGGTTTCGTACCCTGTTTTCATTAAAGCGATTTTTTGATGTAATTCATCTGGGGTTTCGCCTCTTTGACGAGCTCGTAAATAACGGTAGGTTTCCCAACTGTGAGGCGCTTCTTCTGCGGTTTCTTTATTAACAACAGTGTATTCTGTAGGGAACGGCGGGTTTAGAAAACCAAAACCAAAGTTGTTAACTGCCGCTAATGATTCTGGACTGAGAAATTCTAATTCTGCATATGAGAAAGAGTCATCAAACTGGTGAGCTTCATCAGAAATAACGGGAGGTACAAAAACTACAGCGTTTTTACCATTCCACATTCGAAAATCATCTGCATCTTCATCTGTGGTTTCAAAAGTTTTAATCAAATCATTAGGAACAGTTTTTCCTTCTTTTGTACTTCCATCTATCATTGAAGGAAGAAACCATTGGGTGTCTGCTTCCTTTGGATAAAATTGTTCTAACCAGGAGTAAAAACCGGCTAAAGTTTTCTCAGTACGATAACCATTGTAAGAACCAAAAACGTTCTCTGGAAGTTCTAAACTTCCATATCCTATAATTTTATGTAAACGTGTACCCACTTAGTAATAGTAGCAGATTTAGCGATTTCACGTCAAGTTACAGTAAGTTTGTTTTTAACTTCATCAACCATTGACATAACTGCTTGGTTTTCTTTCTGAACATATAACGTTATAATCAGGAAAAGCAACAAGTTACCTTCCAATAGAAGTCTGGATTCTGTAATTCCTTGAACAAGTAAAGCAACATATAACAATAACGGAATTATAGTTTTAAAACTATTACCGTCAACAGCTATTTTCCAAACTTTTATACCCGAAATTATTATTAATATAGCTAAAAATAGCAACCCGAAAATTCCTGTTTGCAGAAGGACATCTAAATAAGCATTGTGAGCATGTAAATGGGTAACACCGCCAAAAACTATAAGGTTTTGATATGGGTCAACAGTTGGTACCCAATGTCCTAACCATCCGTAACCTGTGAAAGGTTTTTGCAACGCTAAATTGAACACTGTTTTCCAAATAGTGAAACGGTCTGTCATATCTGGGTCTCTTCCCAGCAAAGCTACTAGCGGATGGTAAAAAACTATAATGAATGTTACTGTCAACCCTGTGAAAAATGTTAAAACTACATATTTTGTCCGTTGATACTTTGTTTTCCAAATTTTCATTAAGTACACAACACCTGTAATAACAATGCTATTGATAACAATTACAGTGATAGTTGCGGAGGAAGTCAATAGTATTGTTAACACGCTTAAACCTATAGAACTAATTTTTGCTCGTTTAGAGATTTGAGAATTGAAAACTGTTATTATCAGGAAAAGAACAGCAATAAAACCTAATAGATTTCTGTTGCCTAAAATCCCTTGTATGGGCCCGCCAGTAAAAATTTGTCCTATTGACCAGTAATATAACCCTGGTGGGTTTTCTACGTGCATCAATGGTATTGGAAGTAAAGGCTGTCCGATTAGAGCAACCACTATTTCAAAAAGGAAACTTAAAATAAGTATCCCCAGTAAAGAAAACCAAAGTGCTATTTTGATCTCTTTCCAACGATAATATTTACATATTAACCAAGCAATGTAGAAAGTAACTGAGGTTATTGCAACACCTAATAAACTCCACAATAAATAGCTGGAAAAAATTGTGGAAATGACCAGTATAGTTCCTAGAATTTTTAAAGTTAATGGTATTTTAGGAGATTGTTGCGAAGAATGAGTTTTAGTAGTATGGTACGTGAATAAAGCTACTGTTAATATTATTAGTATTCCGTATCCCAACCAGTCTATAAGGTTCCGAACTGCTTGCCCAGCGAAGGCAATAAAAAACACCCAGGTTAATAACCAAGGGGTGTTTTTTATTGTTTTGAACATATGTTCTTTTATACCACAAACGGTTGGTTTAGGATAATAACGCTGCACCAAATACGATTGCAAGTAAGAACAGAACTACAAAGAATATTATAACTCCAATAAAGCCAACAATTAAGCTGACAATAGCAGGCCATTTTGGTTTTTCTTTCTTGTACAAACTAATGCAAGCGAAAACGATAGCACCGAAACTTAAAATACCACCAGCCCAGCTTAACCCAGGGATGAACCCTACTATGAAAGAAGCTATAGTTGCGATTAACGCAATTGTTCCGTTTCTAGCTGTATCCCATATTGATTGTGACATGTTGTTCTCCTTTTCTCCTTAGATTTTAGTATCGGTCAGTTTTGTTGTTTTGACCTGCATTATATGGTATAATTTATGTACACTTAAAGGAGAATTTTATGTCTATTGTTACCGCTTTACCTGTTGCAGAAGATCTTTTCACAAATGCCACTCTTGCTGGAAGATGGGGTACTGATCAAGGTATTTCATCTTTTGGGTACAGTATTGAAGCTGGTGATGTTTTAACAAATGGTGATTATAAGCTTACTGTTGTTGATGCTTTCACTGGTCGTGAAGGTGGTCCAGAAGAAACCTGGATTGTTTTCTACATTAATGACGCTCAGGATGTTCTTTACCGGTATCAAGGATATTACAGTTCTTACGATGGTACTTCTTGGGAAGGTCCGATTGAGTTTGTTGAAGCTCGCCCTGTAACTCGTACCGAATATTTCCGCATTGACCGTTAAGGAATAAATTATGTATGTTATTACCGGCTCCACAGCAGGTAAACATCTTTTTTCAGATTGGCGTGAACCGAAAGATTTAGATACGCTTGCTTCTGAACCAAGCGGTTTGGAAGCTGCTGATGAATTTGTGCATCCTGATATTGCTAAATATTCTTGGGTTAACCCTGATGGTGTTGTTACATTAGACGAGCTTTATACTATTAAAGTTTCGCATTCTTTCTGGTCGTTAAAGAACGGTTCTTGGAAGAAACATATGTTTGACATTGTTAACCTTCAAAGAAAAGGTGCAAATTTTATCCCTGAACTTTATGAGATCCTTTATCCTTTATGGGTAGAGAAGCACGGGGCTAAAAAAGCTAATTTGGAACTTGAACCTGACCAGTTTTTCAACGCACACGTTGACCGTTTGTACGCTCACGATAGTATTCATGCCAGCGTTGCATATTATCCAGAAGAAGGACCGTTATTTAACAGAATTCTTCGTGATAACCATGCTGTTGCTGTTGACCGTTCAAAATTTGAAAATCTCACTTTGGAAGATAAATTTAAACTGGTACGTGAAGAAGTTTATGCAACATCTTTAGAGCGTAGGATTATTCCTGTGGATTATAAACTTAATCCACGAGTAGGTTACGATTATGCTTTGATGAAAACTATCACAAGTTACACTAAAGGATGGTTTCCTCTTTTCATTGTTTTACATTTTGATGAACTTCGTAGCCCTGATGTGGATTATGTTGCTGTGCATAAAAACAACAGTGATAAATTAATCGTGTTATGATTTTTGTTAAAGAAAGTTGGTTTTATGGTTACAGAAGCAGATTATAGTTTTTATAAATTTACTCCTACTGAGAGCCTTGTTCTGGAAGTTCTTACAGCAAGATACCGGTTAGGACAAAATTTATGGACGTTTGGTTCGGATATTGTTCCAACGTTAAACCGTTTGGAAGAGAAAAAACTTATTGATTGGAAAAGTGGGATTGTTGAAAACACCACTATGGTTTGGTTGACAGATCTTGGTCAAGCGGTTTTGTTCAAAAACAAATTTGAAATTCCTTCTGGTTTGAAAAAACGTCAGAAAGAACTGCGTAAAACAGCAAAAACAGTAGCGAAAAGATATAATAAAAAAGAAGATTAAATTCTTTGCTATGCAAATGGGGTGTTAACTTCGAAGTTAACACCCCATTTGCATAGCAATCAGAGATGGTCTATACTATATAAATAAAACGTTTCTTATGTAGAGAGCTTTTGTTATGTCCGTTACTTTTTTCGTTGAGCAAACGCCTTCCGGTTACCAAGTTACCTGTGAATGTGGAGAGCTCAAAAGCAACATGTTCAACAACGTTGAACACGCTTACTCTGAATTGAACGATAACCGGTTCAATTATCTTTGTGGTAACCACATGTGTGATGTTCTGTATGCTTTTGTTGACGTACAGTATGTTGCTAACTTGGATGTTAATGTTAGCAACATCAATGCTCGTCGTTTGCTGGGGACGTTAGGTTTTGATACCGAGGACCTGTCAGGTAGTTCAGAAGGCGATGATTTTGTTGGTCGCGTTCTTTTAGCTTTAGCTTTGGAACCAGAGGATGAAGGTGTTCCTATTGTCGAACAACAAGGTTTTGTTGATTGTGGTCGTCCGCACGGTTATCTCCAAGCTCGTCTGGGAGAGCTCCAAACTTTAGGAGAGTATGCTTTCAATAACTCTCTTCAAATTCATTGGGGATAAAGTACGTTAAACCCAAAGCTTCTTTTGTTGCGAAAGCTTCCTGTATTTTACGTTTTTTGTAATTCCAGGTTTCTTGTTGTGTTTCTAAATCTACAGGCTTTAAATTTTTGTAAAGTACAGAAAACAATTCAGATAATGTCACTTGCTCTAAAGGCAAAGAAAACTGGCTTTTATACGTAATAATATTAGGCATAAGTTCTGGCAAAGAGTAATCAATTTTAGTTTCTTCAAAAGTAGGAACATTTTCTAACAAAGGTTTACCCAGTTCAAGTGCAGGGTAAATCATATCAATACTTAACAATTGATCTAAATAATACAGGTAAGGATTGATATAACCTATTTCCAAACTTGCGCGTGATTGAGATACGCGGAAATAAAATCTTTGACCTTCGCCGTACCAACCATAACCTTGAACAGGAGCATAACCTTCTAAAGATGTGAATACAATGTTTTTGTCTTCTTGAATATATTTAGCTTCAAGAGTTTGTTTCACTTCTTCATAATAAACATCTTTATCCACGGTTTAATACTTTTACTTTCTGTGTTAAATCTGCAAGTTGGGTTTCATAGAAAGGTTCTAAGTTCGCTTTCCAGTTTTTGTGCCAATTGTTACCAGTTGCGCCAATGAAAGCACCTCCAATAGCTGCAAGAGAATCAGAATCCCCTCCACTGTTAGCTAATCTTCTCAAAGCTTCTTCTGGTGTTCTATAAAGTTTACTTGCTCCTGCCAGAGCGTTAAGAAGAGCTTCTTCAGCCACCCAGCCTTCACCGAAAAAATCACAAATATTGTAATCTTCTGATTCATCCTGGTTCATAAATTTTTCGTAATTTGCTTTATTGTTCTTTAAGAACAACTCTAAACTTTCTAACCCTAAAACATAAGAGTAAGATAATCTGTTTGCTGTTGGTTTTAAAGTTTGTGTTAACTCTAAAGCAGTTTCATATAATTGTTCTGGCGAAATGCTCCCATTAAAAAGTTTATGTACAAGCAAAGCAGTGATAGTTGCGGAAGATAAAGCTAACGGGTGCGAATGGGTGATCGCAGATTGAATAAAACTTAACTCTTCAACACGTTGTTCGTTTAAAGGCAAAACTCCGAACCAAGGGTTACGCATATTAGCGCCACAACCTTTAGAATTTTTTTGTGTTCCGACATAACCATTAGTACGGTCGCTGTGAGAAAAAATTTCTAAAGCTGACATACACGTACCCCCTGGGGCACGGTTATTATTAGGATCTTTAAACCAGATAGCAAAGCTTTCTGCAAAGACAAGCGCAATAGCATTCTCATCCAAATATTCTTGAGACATTAATTCCCAATTGTTCAAAATAGCGTTTAACGCATAAATTGACATTTGGGTGTCATCTGTAATAACTGCTGGGTTGGGGAACTCTTGAAAACCTTTAGCTTTAATGTAATCATAGGGACGAAACTCTACTGGCCAGCCAAAAGCATCTCCAAAAGCTAACCCGTAAATTGTTCCTTCAATTTTTTCGTCCAGTGATGTCATTAGTTTAATGTTCCTTTAACTTGATCTTTAACAATTGTACCATAAAGTTCAACACTTTTCATCAGTAAACTATGTGGCATAGCGCCTGTAGCATATTTTAAATCAAATCTTGTATTATTTAATGTCTTTTGCGTTTCAATAATTTTATTTGCTACAGTTTCTGGGGAACCAACATATAAAGCACCTTGTTTGATTTCACTTAAATATTGTGCGGGTGATAAAGTACCCCATCCTCTTTCTGCTCCCAGTTTATTGTAAAACTTTTCATAATAAGGATAGTATTCATTTTGGGCTTGTTCATCCGTTTCAGCTATATGTCCCATAGAATGTACTGCGGTGGGATTTTCATACCCGTTGTGTTCTTCTAAAGTTTGAGTATAAAGCTGAGTTAATGGTTTAAAACGTGCTGCTGGTCCACCTATAATTGCGTAAGCTACAGGTAAACCATAAACAGCTGCCCTTTGTACGGAACTGGGTGTACCACCTACAGCTACCCATAGAGGTATTGTGCCTCGTGATGTTTTAGGGTATATTTGTTGGTTTTTTAAGGGAGCGCGAGTGCTTCCTTGCCAAGTTACGGGGTTTTCGTTGACTATTTTGCTTAGCAAATCTAATTTTTCTTCATAAAGCACTTCGTAATCTTTTAAGTTGTATCCAAACAGTGGGAAAGACTCCACAAATGAACCACGGCCAGCCATAATTTCGGCTCTTCCATTACTTAAAGCATCTAAAGTAGCGAATCTTTGATAAACACGAACAGGGTCATCAGAAGATAACACGGTTACGGCTGTTCCTAAAGAAATATTTTTTGTTACAGTTGCTATACCAGCAAGAACAGTTTCAGGTGAGGAAACAGCGTAATCTTCTCTATGGTGTTCACCTATACCAAAAGCATCAACACCTAATTCATCAGCAAGCGTAGCTTCTTCTACAATATCTCTTAAAGTTTGATGTGCTGGGACAGGTTCACCTGTTTCTGGATTGGTTGTTATGTCACCGAAAGTGTCAAGACCTAATTTAAAATTCATATTTTTTCCTTTCTTGGGAATGTTTTCAACTTTCCTATAGTTTTATTTAGCTGGAAACATTCATATGAATAGAAACAAGGAGTTTAAAATGATTATTCCCGCAGGTAAATGGATTGTAGACGCTTCACATTCAAGTGTTAATTTTAGTGTAAAGCATCTGATGATCAGTAAAGTAAAAGGTAGTTTTGGTTCTTTCTCTGGTGAAGCTATTACAACTGAAAACATTTTAGAAACAAAAATTACTGCTTCTGTTGAGGTAAGCAGTATTGACACTAAAGATTCAGGTCGAGATACTCATTTAGTTAGCCCTGATTTCTTTGATGCAGCAAATTCTCCTGTAATGACTTTCACATCAACGAAAATTGCACCAACGAGCAAAGAAAACATTTATGATGTTACAGGTGATCTAACAATTAAAGATGTAACTTTGCCTGTAACAGCTAAAGCAGAGTTCGGAGGAGTCGCTACAGACCCTTACGGTAACACTAAAGGTGCAGCAGAAGTTACTTTTGTCATAGACCGCACAAAATTTGGTTTAACTTGGAATGCAGCTTTAGAAACAGGAGGAGTTCTTGTAGGTAACGATATTACAGTTACTTTGGATCTTCAAGCAACATTAGAGAAATAATAAAAAATGTGGAGAGTCTAATCATAGACTCTCCACATTTTTTATTTAGTTAAACCAATAATCGTTTTCGTCACTGGAACCTCAGGTAACTCAACTTCAGGATAACCTGGAATTAATTTAACCCAGTATTCTACTAACCCGTGAGCTTCAAACGCAGAAGAATGAAAAATAATACGATTAACAGGAAGAAGGTTACCTTCACGCGCACGAGTCACAAGATACCGAACGAAAGGAATAGTATCGCCAGGCATAAGAATAAAATCAAGCCAGAGCTCATTAATAACTTCCAAAGTTTCAGCATAGCTAATTGCTTCATCGACTGTACGCGCTACAAGAGCTTCACGAGAGTCAGCAAAACTTCGTTCGTCATCCAAAAGTAAAATCGTCATAGAAAAATTATCTCACAGCATTATATGGAAGTCAAAACCATAGCAAAAATACTACTATTTTGACTTGCCAGCAATCGTAGTTAACATCCAGTAAGCGCTTTTGCCACCAAAACCAACAATACTTTTAATATCGGATTCAACAAGTTTAATCTTACTAATGTCGCCTACAGGCCAAATAAGTTTAAATTTGCCCACAACAATTGAAGCTTCATCATATTCGCCGCCGGTACTGTAACCAACAGCTAAATCTTTACCGTTTAACCAAGGCGCAAGACGACGCAAAGTAGTCTTCTTCCCTACATTCATGTCAGCTTCTAAACGATCCAAAGCTTTTTCAGCGAACTTTTTCAACTCATCGTAAGGAGGAACATCTTCAAGGTTCTCCCAAGAGTTCGTAAGAGAAAGCACATTACCATTAGGTAACTCACGGGAAGCTTCTAACGTTAAACCGTCAATAGAAAAAGCTAAAGTATCAGACATAAGGATCTCCAAAATTCTATTTCAAGTGTACCTTATTTGCTAAGAATTCTCAACTCTTTACGATTATTACGTAGAATTCTTTCAATTTCTTCTGACTCTTCTTCTTGACCTTTAACTACCGAAGCGGGAGGAAGAATATTGGTTTTCTGAATTCCTTGTTTTGGTAAAAGAATTTCCCAATTTTCTGGGTCTTGTATTTCACCTTTTTTGGCTTTCTCCACCCATTCTCTCAAAGTGATGCCTGTATTCCAGTAATTTTTAGCAGAAGCAATATCTCTTTCTGTATATTCACCCGTATACCACGTTTTTTCCCAAGCATGAATGTCATATACATACACTTGATCTGCGTTAACACGTAACTCACGAACTTGAACATCCAGAATATTTTTGTTCCAAGAGTTACCTCTAACCCATCTACCTACAGTACCTAATGTTGGTGTGGCAAAAACGGCTGTGTTGCGACCTTGACGGCCTTCAGGAGCAAAACTATCTGCTTTTTCGTATGCTTCTTTTTCAATTCCACGTTTTTCAGGTGGAGCGTCAACACCACAACGGTAGACAGAAGCAATTAATCCCTCAGGGGTCTCTTTCAGCTTCATTGATTGGAGATCTTGCATTAACCAAGCGTGAGCTTTAGCTTCTTTTTCTCTTTTTTCAGCCGTTTTTACCGCTTGTAAAGCCGTTTGAAAAACTTCATATTGTTTTCTATGCAACCTACAGGTAGCAGGATTTTTCTTACTACACTTAACATAGTCGCTACGTTTTATCATAAAGTATTTATAACAGTCCAAACGGATATATATTATATATGTCACGTAAAAGCAAACGAGAGAAACCTATTGCTTTAGGGAATGGTAAATTTTGTTACGCCGGGCCCAACTGTCGTGTACACGCAACGTTCGATGCTGAACCTGTACAAGATAAAACAAACGCACCTAAAATTGTAGAAATGGTTGAAGACCAAATTCAAGCCTTTCAGAAAGTAGAACAAGCTTGGATATGCAATCAGCCTAAAAGTTTAAATTCTTTAGATAACAAACAAAAAGTTCTTTTAGATTCCAATTCAGGCGCTCGTTGGTGCTTGGAACATAATACTTACCATATTTATCTTATAAGCGAACTTAAAGCTAAACTTTATAATCCTTACAAATCTGAAATGATAAGTAAATTATTGAGCTTTTTAAAAACAAACCAAAATGGTTTGCAGGATACTAATTTTTACAATCATTACATTTCAGCGAAAATGAATAATTTAACGCCAGGTATTCGTGGTGATTTGAAAACTATTGAATCTTTAGATCCAGAAAATTTTCAAACTTTTGTTAATAAAGTTGAAGAAGATAGAAAACGTCATATCGCTACAGGTCAAGGTGGTCATCACCAAAAAGTAACAAGAACACCTATCCCTTTACTTTTGAAAGAAAACCAGGTTTCAGATGAAATAATGTTAGAGTTTTGGCGGTGTGACCGTAAACAAAAATATGTGAATTTTGATGAAGCTGAATTTGGAAGAAAAGCTACTGACCCTACAGGACACGTCTACAAATGTTTGCATTGTGATGGTTACCATATAGGTCACGGTGACGGCAAAGGAACAGAAGAAGCTACAATTAGAAAAGCCAGATCTATGTGGCATCGTTTCCCAAAACAAGCTAATAATATTGTTCGTAAACATAACTTGGTTTAATTTTTAGGGCTCCAACTAAATTTAGTTGGAGCCCTAAAAATTAATGTGAATTAATCTTTTTAGCGCATCGTGGTCCGATGCCTTTACCAGATTTTAATGGTTTACCACATCTTAAACAACCGTTTGTTCTAAACAAGTTAACAATCTTAGGTGATTCGTTATCCGCTAAAGTACCTGGTAAGAAACCTGGAACTTCTGTAACTAACACACCTTTTTCTTCCCACGCCGCTACTGCTGCTGGGTTATCATCTACTTGGTGAACAAGGTCATAATGTTTGCTGATTTCATCATACATATCTTTTTTAACTTCATAATCTGGACGCATATCATCGTTTGAACGACAGAAGTAGTTATCAAAAGTGATTCCTTGGTCATGTAACCAACGTTGTGAAACTTCACGGTATTTCTCTTGACGCGCAGTAGTGATAAGGATTGCCATACCCTGTGCTTGCGCATCTTTAAGCATTTGAACTACCTCTGGGTTAGGAGGACAGAACAATGAGCTACGGTGGAACATATCAAAGTTTCTTTTACCGCCGTTGGCATCTTTGTCAACAAAGTGACGAACTGGGCGAATATCATTCAAAGTACCATCCATATCAAAACCAACCGCATGTTGACCAATTTTTTCTGGACGTTTGAATCTTTGAACAGGGAAAGTACCATCAATGTGATGAAATTCGCCGTTCGGGCCTAAACGTTTGAACATACTTTTGATTACTTCTGGTCCCACAGTTCTATCCCGAGCTGCATCACGACGTACAGCTTCTTCATATGTGATAGGGAACTCTTTTGTTTCAATAGGAATATTATGACGACGAGCGTAACCAACTGCAACTTTAGCCGCGTTGTGTGTAAGATTGGTGTTATCAGAGCAAACGCTTTTACCTTCTTTAAGAGCTCTTTGGGTGATGGTGTTTTCAACATTTGTTACTTGATTTTCAAAGTTTTTGTCAAACACACCTTCTGGTGTGAGAACGTACCAGCCGTCTGCTGATTTCCAACGGTTAGGGTCTGATTGGATCAGGTAACGTCGAATGTCATCACGGTTAACACGAATACGGTTAGATGGGTCTTCTTTCACCCATTCTTCTGCCCAAGTGGATTTACCTGAACCAGGTACACCACGAGCAATAATTAATGCTTGTTCTGTTTTAGCCATATACTATATATAACATAGTTTCACACCACATATTCCGTTTTATCGTGGTATGCTGGTCGTTAATATATTAGTATGAGTAAAACAACTGCACCTTATCGCCATAAAGATGGTTCTAATTGCTGGACAAAAAATTGTTCTCGCGGGAACACTCTTAGTGCTAATAATCAACTTTTAGAAGAAATCAAAAATCATATGAAAACCCAAGCACAAACACAAACAGATAACCAATCCACAAATATTGATGTTATTGCTTCATTAGAAGACTTCCAAAAAGCTGTTGAAGCTGGACGTATTTATGGTACGAAACACCCTGAATACCCTTACACTATTTACAAGTATTCACAGGTAACCACATATGCTAAAGATTGGGATGATATTACAATCGCTTCACGAGGTTTAGTAGTGAATCACGAAACTGGTGAGATTGTTGCACGTCCTTTCAAAAAGTTCTTCAACTACAGTGAAGGGTTAACACCTGATCAAGTTCTCACCGGTCCGTTCCGTGTTGCAGATAAACTTGATGGTAGTTTAGGTATCCTTTTCAAAAACCCTTCAGGTGGTTATGAGATCACCACGGCTGGTGGTTTTAGTTCTGACCAAGCGGCACACGCTTCTAAAATCTATAATGAACGTTACGCTGGAAAATGGTCACCTAACCGTAACTTGACTTACCTGTATGAAATTGTTTACCCACAAAACCGTATTGTTGTTAACTACGGTGATGAAGATGACATCTATCTTTTAGGTGCAGTAAATAAACGTACTGGCGTTAGCGTTCCGTTAGAAGACATTAAAGAATGGAAATGGAAACGAGCAGAAGAGTACGATAATTTTAACTCTATCTCTGACATTGTTAACGCGCCAGACCCAGGTATCGCTAAAGAAGGATATATTGTACACTTCACAGATACTGACGCTCGTGTGAAATTTAAATTTGGTGAATACTTACAAGTTCACAAACTTGCAACAGGTTTAAACTCTCGTCGTATTCACGCTGAAATGCGTGCTGGTGGAGACACTTTAGCTAATTTTAAAATGAACGCTCCAGAAGAGTTCAAAGATTATATTGAAACTGAAGAGAAACGTTTCGCTGGTCTTTACGCTAACAAAAAAGCAGAAATTGAAACAGTTTATAACAATTTAATCTCTTCACTACCTGCTGATGCTGACCAAAAAACTTTCGCTATGAAAGCTCAACAAATAGTACCTAAAGAACATCTTTCGCAAATGTTCACTATCCGTTCACGCGGTCAGGTTAACGAAGATAAAATTTGGGAATCCATTGAACCTCCATTCGAAAAAGGGTTCTGGGCAGCTGGAAACGGTAGCGACGAATAATATCTTTTAATAAATTGCAAGTGGGGTACAAGACTATCTTGTACCCCACTTGCAATTTAAGGTTCAATAATATATATTTAAAGTATGACTTCTGATTTTGTTTATTCTCCTGATGGAAAAACTCTTACCGCTTCTTCCTATGGCGACCGTACTGTCACGATTCCTGTTGAAGTCATTGACTTCCTAAATTCTGTACACATCGGTGAACACTTGATGGATAATATTAAAGCTTACCGTAGTTTAACTGTCCTGGAAGATGGTCTTCCTGTGAGCGAACCATCTATAGTTCCTGCTTCGTCTTTGGTCGGTGTAGACCTCAGAAACAAAATTGTGCGTGTTTTTCACGCTAACTATGAAGATAGCGAATGGCTTGAAACTGGTTCTGCGCTGACAGTGCGTGATGAATCTGGTGGGTACTGCTCTTTCGTCTTTGAAAAACAGTACGAAGATTGGTACAACAATCTTGATGATGACCCTGAAATGTACGACAAGATTCCTTATGATGTTGAAAGACTTCTTAACTTTGGTTTCTACTCTACTTCAAGCATTTGGGTTGCTGACAAAAAACCAGTTTGATTTCTTTCCAAGTGTATGTTATGATAGACGTATGCTGAATGTCTAATTTATTTCCCGTTATACACAGGTTCCTCTGAACCTTTTCAATTGTGTACTCTTTGTACACGTTTTTAACGTACTTTTAAAGGAAATAAATTATGGAAAGCTACCCTTCTATTGGTAGAGAAATTCGCAATATCCCTGTTTACGCTTATGATAAGCTTGATGGGTCTAACATTCGTGTTGAATGGACACGAAAAAACTATTTCACTAAGTTTGGTTCAAGAAATCAACTTATTGATGAAACACACCCTCATTTAGGTGAATCTTTACAGATTTTTGATGACAAATATGCTGCTGGTTTAGACCATATTTTTCGCAAAGAACGTGTTGAGAAAATGACTGTGTTCTTAGAGTTCTTTGGACCTTCCAGTTTTGCTGGTTTTCACGAACCTAACGAGAAGCACGATTTGCTTTTGTTTGATGCTTATATGTACAAACGAGGTATGTTACCACCTGTTGAGTTTAATAAAATGTTTAGGAACGTACCTACGGTACCGTTACTTTATACAGGTAATTGTAATCAACCTTTTGTTGACCAAGTTAAAAATGGCATTTTGCCTGGAATGACTTTTGAAGGTGTTGTATGTAAAGCTGGTTATGACGCTCGTAACCGTCCTGTTGTTTTTAAAGTTAAAAATCAAGCTTGGTTGAGTAAGTTGAAAACAAAATGTGCCGGTGATGAGAGAATGTTCGAACGGCTAAGTTAATCGGTTTCCTCTCAACCTGTTAAAGCACTGAAATTAAAAAATTAGGTGCTTTAACAGGTTGAGAGGAAACTATTTTTGTGCTATTCTGGTGATATTAATATTTAACGGAGTATTTATGCAATCCCACGAGTCACTTGTTCACCCGGTTCAGATTTCTGACGAGGTAATGGAACAGTTGCACGCACAAGCGGAAGAGTTTCTGGACGCTTTAGCTTCCAACCCTTTAAACTCTCCTGACTTTCGTGAGAACCTGGACACCTTAAATAAACTGGGTCAAGGGCTAAATAAAGATACCCGTTGGATTCTTTCACCCAGCAAAACTCATAATGAGGATGATCCTCAGAAAACCCAAGCTCAAGTTTCAGAAGCTTTACAATCTTTGAACGGTTTGGTTAAAACTTTAACACCTAAAGCATCTTTCAGCATTGGAAGTCTGTTCGGTGGGGAAAAACGTGTTGATTATGAAAAATATTTTGAACGTTACGACCGTGCGCAGGATGACATTAGTGAAGTTGTTAATGGTCTGCTGACCAGTCGTGACTATCTTCTCCGTGAAAACGGTCGTTTAATTGAAGAAAGCAACCGCTTGTATGAAGTTCTTAACAAAGTTTACCAATATCGTGTGTTTGCTGATGTTATTTCTGATAAACTTAAAGAACAGGTTGTGGAACTGAAAAAACAAAATCCTCATCTGGCGGAACAATATGCTACCGAAGTTGGTTTTGTTATTCACAGAAAACAACAAGATTTTATTACGTTACAAAATGTGATTGCACAAGCTTACATGGCTTTGTCAATCACCCGACGTAACAATGAAGAAACAAGAAAAAATTTGGAAACCGCTCAAATGGTAACTATTACTGCTTTGGAAACTGCACAGCAGGTTGGTTATGCGTTAACTCGTCAACAACGTTTCTTGGATGAAATTGATGGTTTAACTCAGGAAGCACGCGATACGGTTCATCACATTAAGAAAGAACTTCCCCGTACAGCTTCACCAGAAGATGAATCCCGTGCTATGGCTCGCCTGGCAGATGCTTTCGGTAAAGCTCGCACAGTGATTCAAGAATTTGAACTTAAACAAGTAGAACAGGTAGAACAAGGACAAAAATAATGGCTTTTGATTTAACTATTTCAACGACCCTTTATAACACGATTGAAGGTAACCGTAAACATTTACCTTTGAAAACGTACCAGCTTGCTACACGTATCGCTGGTGAGCTCGTTCGTATTCTTGACCATCGTGATACTATTATTCTGCCCCCAGAATACGAACATCTTCTAAAATCAATGTCTCTTAATGATATTCCTGAACTTTTCCGTAAGTTCACCAGCATTCCTGACCGTGACCGTGAACTAACTGAAAAAGCTGCGGAATCACTTCATAGTCAACTGGAAACCATTTATGCAAAAGTTTCAGAGATTAAAGATGATTACACCCGTGATATGGCAGTAGCATTGGACGCTAACTCTCACTTCATTGACAGTAAATATGCTTTGAAATCTAAAAATACTGGTGGTAATGAAGGTGTTGACTTGAAAGGTAAACGTTCAAGCGGACCTGTAACAGCGGACTCAATGCCAGATATTTTAGGTGAACTTTCAGCTAAAAAACCAGCTAAGAAAAGGTCTTGGTGGAAATAAACACTGACAACATCCGATATTTAAAGTAACAAAACATAGAGGAACCCATGAAAAACAGTTGGATTTTTAATTTAGTCGCATACCTTCTCCTAACAGGAGGGTTACTGTTAAGTGGGTTCCTCTATTTGTTTGGGCTAAACCCACTCTACCTTGTGCTTATAGGTGGTATTGTTCTAACGCTTGTTGTATACACTTTAGGGTTAATCACGTTTAAACTGAGTGCTTTAGTTCCTTTAGGAACCGTGGAAGGTAAAAGAGTTAAACTTCACTCTTTAAAAAACGTAAGCCAATTTGGTCCACCTTTGGATAGTCAAGGACACGAAGTTAAACCTGAAACTTGGTACATGCTGTCCACGCCAATAAATCATTGGAATAAGTTCTTACTTATGCGTATGGTGAAATACCGTTTAGTTCACGAAAAAGTCATCATACCAGGTGAAAAAAGCTTTGGTTTAGATAGCAAAAACTTGATCAAAGGTGAAAACTACAATAATTACAAGTTCGAACCCTATGAGTTTGCTTTAGCTCAAAACGAAACAAATTGGGACATTGTTGGTCAAGTTTCTCAAACTGTTGACAAATACATTACTGTCGGGAAAGTATCCACAAAAACTTTCTGGATTTCTATGATTTGTGCTTTTGTTTCGCCTTTTGCATTTATTATGTCAATTAACCCAACAATTTCAGTTGCAGGTGGCATGCTTATCACTATACTAATTCTGGGTTACCTTTCTGCTTTCATTGGTGGATTGTTAACTGCACGTAAAACAAAACCTTTCGCTTTAAATGAGGAAGGTACGCAAATTGTTCGTCAAGGAAACGCTTTTAAAGAATATTTTGAGTCCGCTAATGTTAATGGTGTTTATTCATTAGAGCAAAATGATTTAGAAGCTAAATATTTACCTTGGGCTACTGCTTTTAACCAAGAGTCTGTTTGGGCTTATGTTTTCGCTGTACCTGGTAGAGCAGAAAACTCTATTATGATTCACAACCAAGAAGTAACTCACAAAGATTTGGGTTTTGTTGTTAGAAACGAACGTCTTGCTGAGCGCATTCGTGCTTATGTTAATAGTGAACGTTGGCAACAAATTTTTGGCGACGAACCGTTTGTAACGAATAAAAATTGAAAACAGGTTGTGGTTTGTAAAAAACCATGATAGTATTTAGTTAAGAAAGAGGAAATTCACTTATGAAACTTACACCACCGGATCCTGCTGAAGAACTCGTCCTTACTCCTGCGGATGATGACCTGACAACTGAGCTTGTATCTTCCACTTCCGCCGCCACTGCACAAGCTGTGCAGATTCTCCCTGGTATTGAACGAGAAGAGCAAGCGGAAATCAAAAAAGCTGCTAAAGCTTTCGTTAAAGGGTTAAACGAACTAACCCCACAGTCCCCCGAATATGCAGAGAAAGTACGTGAAATTTCACGACTTGGTTATGAAGAATCTTTCTCATCATCCAGTGCTACTGAACGTATTCTTAATAACGCTTCTTCCAGCGTTGCTGGTGCTAAGAAAACGGGTAACTCTACCGCTATTGAAGTTGCCACCACTTTAGGTGACCTTCGTACCATTGTTGAAGGTATTGACCCTAACAACAACGGTAAAGGTATGGCTCGTATTATCGCTAAACTGCCTTTCGGTAACAAAATTAACCAGCACGTTCAACGTTACGACACCGCAAAAGAACAGTTGGATGCTGTTATTGATGCTTTGAACGCAGGTAAAGAACAACTTACCAGTGACAATGAAGTTCTTCGTGAGGAAAAAGTTGCTCAGTGGAACAACATGCTTGTTCTGCGTGACTACATTTATCTTGCTGAAAACCTTGTAACAGAGATTAAAGAGAACATCGAGAACGCTAAAGCACGAGGTGACCACCAAACCGCTGATGCCCTTGAACGGGATGTTCTGTTCGCTGCGAACCAACGTTACCAAGACCTTATTACACAAGCTACTATGGCTGCTCAAAGCTACATGGCTATGGAACTTGTTCGTAACAACAACGCTGAACTTATTAAAGGTGTTGAGCGTGCAAGCCACACCACTGTTGTTGGTTTGGAAACTGCAGCTATTGTGTCTACGGCTCTTACTAACCAGAAAGTTGTGGTTGACCAGATTGACGCTGTTAACAGCGCAACTAACGAACTTATTGTTCGTACAGGTCAAGCTCTTCGTACTCAAACTGACCGTATCCACAGTCAAGCTGCTTCAAGTGGTGTTGACCCTGAGGCTCTACGTAAAGCCCAGAGTGACATTTTCAGCACTCTGAACGCTATTGACACGTTCCGTGTTAAAGCTAACTCTCAGATGGAACAAACCGTTAGCGTTCTGACTCGTCAACTGGCTGATATGTCTCCTTCGCTGGAACGTGTTAAAGCTCTGGAAACGAACGATGACCGTGGTGGTTCACCCGCTCTGGGTTACAAATCTTCCCACAAAGCAATTACGGGAAAATAATAACAAAATATAGATAATTTAATATCAATAAGTGAATAACTTGAAGTGAGGGTAGTTGGTGTAAGCTACCCTCACTTCTTTTATTATGATACACTTAAAACATGATGAACTTTGCAGAAGGATATAAGTTACCTTCATTACCCTCAGGTTACCTTTGGAGCGTACAAGAACATTTAGGAAATTATGACGACGGTGTTTATTCTCCTGGTGAGGCTTTAACGGTTGGTATTCGTGTTGAACGTAAAGTTCTCATCTGGAACACAAAAGCAAGACTTTTAGGTGTGCCAACTTATATTGTTTTAACTTCTGATGGTAAAGAAGCAGTTGAAAATACTGCTAAAAAAGTTTATGAACTTTTTAAAAATTATCTTAGTTTACCTGAGGATAAACGTCCCATACAAATGTGGGAATAATTCCTTTAAACTGTTATTTATATCCCATATCAGTTTAAAGGAATTATTTTATGTGCAGAAGTGGTAATGAAGGTGTTGGGGTTTCTCCACGTAGATGTAATTGTGGGTCTAACTCTACGGCAAGACGACATAGAAGAAAAGCGGAAGAAGCCAGAACGCGTAACAACGCTGTAACCCCTAATAAAGTATATGTCAAACCTTCTGCGGAAATGTACCCTACTTGGGAAGCTGTGGTTGAAGGTCAAAAAGAACTTAACTCTTTGTTTGAAAACCAACCCATATTTAAAAATTTAGATGAACAAGATAAATGGGATTCCACGGTGGAACTTAAAGTAACAAGTTTGGGTTTAGCTGTCGCAAGAGAAGCAGAAGCGGATATAAATTTCACCCGAGCAAATTATTGGGCTGAACGTGAAGAAACAACTCCTGAGTTTGATGATGCTTTAATGGAGATGGAAGATGCTATTGCTGAATTGGAAGATTTAGAAGAATCAGGTGCTTCCGAAGATGAAATTCATAAAGCTGAAAATAAAGTAGAGTTAACAACTGAAAACTTTAACAAACAATCTCAATTAGATGATGAACGTCAAGCGAAATTAGATGATGTTACTTTGACTCGTTTAGGGGAAGCTTACCGTTCAAAAATTGCGGAGCTCAGAACTTTAGGTGGGGTTGATGTTGTTGCTTCTGATGCAAGTTCTGAAAAAGCTTTGGATACAGTGAACACTATTGTTAACAAATATTATCCGAAAGAATGGATTGAAGATAGTAACGCTGCGGGTGGTTTGAGAGCTAAAATTGTTACACCTAACATTCGTCCTTACTGTTCTGCTGGCGTAATTCAGAAAGATCTGAATCCAGATGATTACCCGGATTTTGCAGAAGAAAAATACTCTGCATATGTTACTGTGCCGGTACCAGAAGAGGACTTAGAGAATGAGCTTGCTTTGCTTAACGGTTTAGGTAAAGTTGCAGACGCTCGTTCTTTCCCTCTTAACGGGAAAGTGTGCCGTATGGTTACTATGCCTCATCAACGAATTTTTGACCCAAGTGAAGATGAAGTTAATGATGACGGAACGCCCGCTGGTGAAGGTTGGGAATTTTCTCATCACATTGACCCAGCAACTCACAGGGCAAGTAAAGAAAAGAAATGGGTGAAAACCGCTTCTAAGAGTCGTGTAGTAGCTATGACTGATCTTGTTGTAAGGGTTGAAGGTAATGGTGACGAATCACAAATTGAATCTACCGCTGTACACGAATTTGGTCACAGAATGGAAAACACTGTCAAAAACGGTTTGCTAATGCGTCAAGAGGAAGCTTTCCTAAGAAGAAGAACCACTGACCCGGCTACAGGCGAACGAGAAGATCTTTCCCTTATTTATGGGCATATTCCTGGTATGTCTTTCTTCCATACTGAGGTTGGACGAAGAAATAGTTTTGTTGATCATTATGTTGGCAAAGAATACACCGTTACTCATAACCGTGAAGTTTTAACTGTTGGTGCGGAAGCAGTATTTACTGGCTCTATGGGTGGGTTGAACGGTGTTCATTCTGATATGCCAGAAGATGCGGACCATAAAGGGTTTATTTTAGGTTTATTCGCTTCTGCTTGATTGTCTGATATTATCTATAGGAGATGGTAATATTATGAAACGTATAGATGATGTAGTAATAGTAGTAGACGCTGATGGAGATCTGATAACCGCTGTAGGTGTTGGGGATGAAACAACTTTCCATTCCTTGAATGCTATTAAGTTACAGAAAGTTAAAAAGGCTGCCGCTGAACAACAATCTGTTACATTCCGTTATGATTTACCTCCTTTGACAGCAGGAACCTCTAACTATATGGAAATTTTTGCAGCTTTAGTTGCAGGAGCACCCAGACGTACTTTTTTGAAAGAAGCGCCAGATGAGCTCGTGTTGTTTTTAACCGAAATGGGATAATTTTTATGGTAAATAAATGGGTACCAATCGCCGTAGGAGGCGGTTTAACGCTTTTAGGTGTTGGTGTTGTCAGCGCGCTTTTCACGACGCCTACAGCCAGCACAGGGTCTCTGAGCTATGGTTTCGTTGCCACACCAGAAACGATTAAAGCTCAGATTGAACAAAAAATAAACGAAGCTCCTGTTTCGGTTGTTTTGAACGAAAACACTACAGTAAATACAACTTTCGCAGAAATTGGTGTTACTGCATCCAACATTGATGAATTAAGTTCCGACATTTACTCTCACGATCTTATTTGGAAAGTAGGTAATTGGTGGAGTGAACCAGAGATTTCTTTTGAACCTACGGTAGATACTGAAAAATATAATGTTTTTCTTGAAACCCATTTGAATGAAGTGCCTCAAACAAATAACGCTCAAGTTATCTGGGAAGATTCTGGTTATAAAGTCGTACCAAGTACATCAGGTTTAACTTTTAGCCTTGAAGAAGTGTCTCCTGCTTTTAAAAATATTATAAATGGTCAGGAAATTGCTCCTACTTTCGCTTTAATACCTGAGACACCTAATGTGGTTGACGAAGAAGCACAAAAGGTAGCAGATGAAGCCAACCAGGTTCAATCTAATTTAACTGTGCAAGCCGGAACTCAAAACGTTAAAATTAATTATCCAGAAGCTTTATTTAATTTCCAAGAAGAAGGCGAAGGTTTAATTAAAGTTAGCAACGATGAAGCTTTAAATAAATATGCTGAACTTATACCAAATTCTGTTAACCGTGAAGCTAAAAATGGTGAGGTTATAGTTGACAGTCAAGATAATATTTTATGGACTGTTGAAGAAAGCCATAGTGGTTTGAAAGTAACCGAAGATAATTCCAGCATAGTTTCCAACCTTCAAAAAGTTTTATCAAATGGTGAAACAGTTTTAAATGTCAAAGTTGATGAAGTTGCACCTGTTGTTGACAAAAAATTTAGACGTATGGATGTAAATTTGACTGAACAGAAAGTGCGTTTATATGAGAATGAACAGATTGTTCATGAATGGGCTGTGTCAAGCGGTAAAGCAGCTACTCCAACTGATAAAGGTAATTTTAAAGTTAGAGCTTTTGTTCGTATTCAAGATATGGTAGGGGATACTTATAGAACCCCAGATGTCCCTTGGGTTGTTTATTTTAACGGTGATGAAGCATTCCACGGGGCTTATTGGCACAATAATTTTGGAACCCCAATGAGTCACGGTTGTGTTAACTTGCCTATTCCACAAGCAGAACAGCTTTACCGTTTCGCTTATGTAGGTATGGAAGTATCTGTACACGATTAATTCATTTGTGCTAACCACTCATTGAAGAAAACAAAAATTCCTACAGCTAAAATTACCCACAAAATTATATTAGCTATGAAAGCTAAAAAGCTTGTGATGATACTTGTTATACCCAACCATTTATGGGGTTTTCTTTTAACTAAAGAAACTATTCCTAACACAAAACTAACAGGTAAAGTGAGGAAGGCTAACCAGCCCATTAAAGGTAGAATGGTGCCTATGACACCCACTATAGTGAAGATGAGTGCAATTACACCTATTTTGTTTTCCACCCAAATTTTATTCATATATTATGTATCGGACTCTTGACTTTGCAAGGTTTCGTTGATATCATGGGTATGAGGGAAAGATTAATATATGTCTGTTTTTATTGCTAAAAAAAGTATCTCTGAGCCAGTTTCTGCTTTGAAGCACGTTGGTATTGTTCAGCATAGTGTTACAGAAATTCCACGTTTTCGTAAAGTTTATACACCGTTAGCTGATAACGAGAGTTCACTTGTAGCTGTCTATTCTCTTTTGGATGAGAAAATTTTTGATGTTAACTCTGGTCGGAAAGACCGTAAATATGTGGAAGATATTTTTGTTAATGATTCGCAGACAGCAATTTTCTATTTAACATATTTGCTTGATATTGAAAATTGGGTTTTTCTCCCTAAAGGTAAAATGCTTCAACTTTTAATGAAGTATGCCTCGCATAAAACGGTAGATGTTTTAAATGAAACTATTGTCTTAGCAACTCTTACCAGCGACTTTGAAAACAAAATAGTTGTGGAAATCGCTTACGCTTTAAGTAAAGTTAACCGGTTAGAAACAGGAACTTTACAAGCGTTAATTGGTAGCGAAATAGATTTGGGTAAGAGGGGAAATTATTTCAACTCTCGGTTTGAAGAGTTTGCTCTTTCCATCTGAATACATAACTCACTAAGTGGAGTGTTAAACCTATGAGGATTAACACTCCACTTATGCTTAAGCGTAGTGTTAATGTTTGAGTATCCATAGGGTCAACAGTTACTCTTCCCAGTTCAAAAAGCAAAAAGAACAAGGTAGCTGTACCGCTGAAAATGAAAAGATTTCTAATTGAATCTATTAAGGAAAATTTACGGTAGTTTTTGTGGAAAGTTTTTAGTTCAAAATGGAGCTCTGGTACATCATCTGATGTAAAGTTGGGTAGTGCAGGAAGTTCTTTGACCGTAACTTTTGCCATTACTGCACGCCACCAGGTTAACCCAAAAATTATACTTAATCCCACTAAAATAGAGTAAAAAGCGACAGGGACTACTTGGTAGTAAGAGTCTTCACTACCAATAAGAACAAGAAGATTCAAGCTCAATAGATAGCCTATTACTGTTGCTGACAGGTAGAAGAACCGTAACCTACCGTAGTATATACGAGCGAAAAGTTGATTTAACGTGTTTGAGTCTATTTTTTGTTCAGGAGTGTTAGTTGTCTCTTTGTTATCCATTAGTCCTGTATCCACCAATCGGGAATAGTGTGCCGTCTTCTGACATAGGTGCTTCTGGGATTACGTCGGGTCTTCCAACACGATTTTCAGTTGAGAATTCAAGGAATTCATCAGCTACAACTTCGTTGAAAACACCGCAAGTTTGAGAGATTCCCCATTGGGAGAAACCTACTTGACGGTCTCCTACCATTCTCCCACCGTTCATTGTCCAAGGGTAAGCAAGAATTTTTCCTTCGTGTTCGTTAGCGTAGTTTCTGATAGAAGCAACGTCCACGGGGTTAAGTGTTTCAGAGTACCAAATAACTGTAATGTCTGAATCGTACATTGCGCGTAAAATTGTTTGTTCGTTGATTGTTGTGTTGTCTTTTGCTTCTTCAACAGACCAGAATTTGATGTCAGATTGAGGAACACCAAGTTCTGCCATGTAACCGAATACTGGAAGGATCATTAGATGACGGGGTATGTTTGCTACCGCATCTTTGTTAAGTTCCCAGTATTCCGGGGGTATAACGCCGAATTGGCCTTCTACTGGTTCAGAAACATAAATGTCACCACAACCGTTCGTTAAAGAGTCTAAGCTGGCAGGGTAAGCCCAACCGCCCCAATCTGTTCTTGTAGGTTGGTTAGGGTTAATGCCGAAAATAACCAACGTTATCATCGCTAAAATAGTTGACACTGTAACAGCAGCGAAACTTATTTTTGTTGGGGTGTAACTGAATTTTACGCTCATAATATTAGATAGCCGAATAGGTGAAACCAAGGTGGGGCTGTTCTTTTATATCGGCTCTATTAGAGAACCCAGGGTCAACACCCACCATTAACATATCCCCAGTTAATTTTGTGATAACCGTTCGATTGTTAGGGTTTAGTTTTGTTTGTTTTTGGAACTGTTTGATAGTTTTGTTGTAACGGTCATACCAGCTTTTGCTCATCCACGCAAAAGGTGTTGTATGGCCGTAAACTTGGTTGAACGGCATAAGGTTATGGTCGTTTTCCCAAGAACTGAAAACTTCTGTTGTACTGACCGCCCAAACAGGTCCAGCGGATTTATTTGAAGGACCACCGAATAATAAACTACCAGGTACAGTTTTTTGTCGTAAAGTAAGTTTGTTAATTTTTTCAGCTGCTTGCTCAGCAGTTTCTGGTTGATCTATTCTATCCCACCAAACTTGAGTTAACCCAGCGTGAGTAAATAACCAGGAACTATTATTAGGTTCGTATAGTGAGCGAGCAGATAAATCTAATTTATCAGCAATCAGATGGTCTGAACCGTAAGCTACTTTTGCTAACCCTGTTTTGTACCAATGTTGAAGTAAAGCAACTTGTTCGCCTGAACAGTCACAGTTCCAGAATTGTGGTCCGCCAACGTGTTGAAACTCGTGGTTACCTAAAAGTTGAATCCATTGTCCAGGGTTTTTCTCCATTATAGCGTGAACTAATGAAACAATGTACTCTGAATCTGCACCTTTGTGAATAAGATCGCCAACGTGTAAAATACGTGTGTTAGGTGCAATTTTTAGGGTGTTCAGATCTACACCAGCAGTTTTTAAACCATTCAAAAGCTGAGTGGCGTGACCACCTGTATCACCGAAAACATGTAAACGCATACTCTTATACTACCATAATTCAACTTGTGATTCGACTTAATAGTTGAATAAATGGTCGTTTTCTCTACGTTCAGCACCAACTCTGATTAAACCTTCTCGTTTGTCTCTTGCTTTGACAAGAAGTAACCCTAATTCGGTTAAAATTTTACCTGAAGGGTTTCCTGTGGGTTTGTGTTTTTCAAACATTTCTCCTAAAAACTCTTCAAGTTTATCGTGTTCAACTAAACGGTAAGGTGCTTTGTACCAGTTGTTGTCACGGGTAACATACACTTTTTCTTGTGCAATTGTGACGATTCCGTACACGTTTAAACTTGGGAATTTTTTACGCCATACTTTGACTGCGCTGCCTATTTTAACGCGTCCTGATTCAAACGGAACAGTTCCACGCATGATTGTTCCGTTTGGTTTTATGGAGTATTTTCTGGCAGATTTCCAACGTTTGGAGTCAATAACTAAAAGAAGATTTCCGTATAGTAAAACGTGGTCTGTGTCACCAGCGCTTTCAGGCCAGGAAAGAGAATGGAAAACAAAAAGATCTTTATTCTCTCTAGCTAAACGATCTAATAAAGAAGCGGTTTGTTTTTCTCCTTCTATACCGGCTGTTAAAGCTGGTATAGCTCTGTTACCATCAATACCCCAAGTAAGTGAAGCGGCCGGTTCACCTAATGTTTTTTTACCTGATTGTAAAATTTCTTTAACTTTAGCAGGGTCAGTGTACATATAATCTGCTTTAAACGGTATAGATTCAAAGTCAAAATCTTCGTCGTTTTCGTCAGCGTTATTTTCTGGTGGGGGTGTTTTCCCTGGGATAGGTGGCAAATTTAGAGGCATTTATTTCCTTTTAGATTTTTTACCCCATTTGAATGGATTAAATGTGTCCCATTCTAATGGAATAGGAGGGTCATATTCTTTATCGGTCATATCTTGTAACTCTTTAGAGAGGCGGTCAAAAAGTTCTTGTTCTTCTTTTGTAGACCCAATTGTGCTTGTATGACGGTTTTCGTTTGTTTTCTTAAAAGCAAGTTTCTCTTTTAAAGAATCAAAATTAAACGCTGAATCATCTTGTTCATCAGCATACTGGTTTTCCTTGTATTCAGCTTCCTTATATGCACGGCGGGAGGAGAAGAAAACGAAAACACTTACCATTGCCCAGAGCAAGAAAACAAAACCACTGAACATTGGAGCAAAAATCATTGTTAACAACAACAATGAAAATCCTCCAACGAAAACAATAATGGTATTTTTGTTAAACATCAGCTACCTTAATCTAATGGGTTAGTTCCAGCGCCTTTGGTGTAAGCATGAATGAGCTCGCGCAAAGCTTCATATTCTTGTGGGGTAACTTTTTGCTGAATGTATTCTTTAGGTTCAACACCTTCTGGCACATTTAAAAGTTTTGAGATCACAGTGTTATCATCGTCACCGTTTTTACGAGCTTCAATAAGTTTATCAAGTACGTCTTTATTTAATTGAAGTTTACGACTTGCGCTTGCGATCTTTTTAACTTGACCAAATTTTAAACCATATAGCATGGGGATATAACCTTCTTTTCATTGGATTGTTTCTTTAACTATCGGAAACGTTCTCATTTATCTTATCAGAGAACTGGTTTTTAGCAGATTTATAAAATATTTTGTCACAAAAATTGACTGTTAAAGAATTTGTAAAGCCGATATTTTTATGGTTGCGACCTGCATATTTTAATAGTATAGTAGGGTATATTAATGCAAAGGTTTATTATGAAAAAATTACTTAAATGGACGGTACTGAGTTTCCTCATGTTCTGTACTATCTCTGCTACTTTAAATAGTATTGCGCCTGTTACAACAGGTTTAGTTTTTCTTGTTATGTGGGGTGTAGGTTATTGGATAGCAGTTAACTGGCGAAGTGTTTACACAAAATTTTTCGGTGAAGGTGAAGTAACTTTAAAAACCATATATGAAGAAAGAAGTTCATATATTGAAGGACCTGTTCATCAGGAATCTGTTAACGGTTCTACATCAACAAAACAATTAACGTTAGAGGAAGAATCTTACCTGAACTATTTGACCACAGAGTTACACGACAAATATTTTGATCCGCCTATTGCGCTTAAAAGCCCAGCAACACATTTTAAAGAGTGGAAATTGAAACGCATTCAGAAACGTTCAAAACCTGAACCTGAGAAAACTTTGTAACTTTCAATAGTAGTTGTGTTGCCGTCTATACCTATACCCCAGGTTCTGTCCAGTAAACTTTGTTTACTTGGGTTGTCATCTATCTAAGCCCACGACCCGTACTTCAACGAGGAATAAGTCTCTCATACTGCTTGTGGTTGCTACCATATACCTGCACTCTGCTTTTTAAGTTGAGCTTAGTGGTACAAACGCTTTTTAAGCTCCCACACGGTTCTTATTCAGTAGCCTGGAAGTTCCTCTAATCAGTTATAAAACTGACCAGCAACAACCCAGTATAGACGGCGACACAACTACTATTTACTTGCTATACTAAAAGTATAGCATATAATTATTGGACAACACAACCCAAAGAAAATGTTATATATATCCCATGATCAAATATCACGTAACCAGTAAAGGTGAACTTGCTCCTTGTGAAGCAACGCTAAGAGATTGCCCTAAAAAAGACCACATTGAAGTAGAAAGACTGCTTACTTCAATAGAAGATGTATTTGAAGTTTTAGGCAAGCTCAAAGAAGAGAAAGATGCACGTCAAGCAGAACTTGAGCTTACTCCTGAGAAAAGCGTATTAGAAAAAGTATGGTCTACAAACCAAATTAGTGATGAAGGTTGGGTTACCCATGTTGAAGAGATCGCTTATAATGACTCTTTAACGAAAGAAGAAAAACGTCAAGCTCTATTAGAGATACTTGAACGTAGCGGTAACAACCCAAATGTTTTCTTCTCTGTAGCAAACCCCCGCGGTGCTTTGCATATTTTAGCGAACGAAGACAATATGTACATTCCTATGGATGAACTTGAAGAAATTTACAAAGGTTTTCCAGAGGAACTTCAAAATGAAACCTATGGTGCATTCTACACTGATTTTTACAGGAACACACCCGCCCGCTCTAACGAAATTTATCATTTACATTTAGATGCTTACGAGCGAGTTATTAACGCAGCTCCACCCGCTGGAAGTGATAGAAAAGACGACTATCCTACGAATTCTTTAAACGTCATAATGAAACATATTGGAAGTAAAACCGATAATGATAAAGTTCTTAACCGGCTTGCCATTTTGGGTGGTGACCCTAAACATTGGGATACAAGTTACTTAGAATTTCCTTTTAGAGAAGTTATTAATAACCCTGCTTGTTCTAAAGAAACAGCTATCAATGTGTTGGGAAGTGTAATATCAACAGGTAATAATAATGAGTTTGTTCATATGGCTCATCTTGCTCGTAGGCGTTTTGAACCTAATGGTCGTGAAACTTTAAGAAGAGATGATTATGGTGCCACTAACGATATCGTGAAAAGTATACCAAAACCAGGGTTATATTCTCAAAGCCCTCCACCTGTTTTAGTTGATATTTATGAAAAGCTTGCTCGTAAAGAAGCTAAAGAACGGTATTCTATGGTGCCTTTCTCTGGTAAAAGAAACGTACTTGCGGTTTACGACAGTTATGAAGCTAACTACAATAAATTGTTAGAGACACGTAAAACAGTATCAGATGAATTAAAGAAACTGAGAAGAAAATCTAACGCTGTGGAAGAAACAGTAAATAAACAATATCAAATTGTTGGTATTGACGACAGAATTCGTGCTTCTGACAACTATCGTAGAGCATCAGTTTACTATTGGGATATCATAACAAAAATCCAAAATACAGATAACTGGACATAATACGTGTTTTATAGTTGACTTTAATTAAAATATTGTGTATGATAGATGTAAGGTATATTTCTACATACCTGCGCCTTATTTTAATTGAGTAAAAGGCTTGATGATTAAAGGAATGGTTTACGTTCCCTACTATAGTTAAGGAAACTATTATTTTTATGTATGACACACGCGGTGTTACAAACTGGATTCAGTTTGAATCTCAGGTACGCAATTTAGCTGCTCATTTGCACAATATTAAAGAAACAAAATTTGTTGTCACTGAAAAAGGTACTTTTGTTTTAAGTAAAGTTAATGGAGTTGGTAAAGTAACTTCGCCGTCTGTTGATTTCAAAAAATCGGTACTACCTGAGGAAATCTGTGACGACAGATGGGATTGTTCAACTGAACTTTATATGGTTAAAATTGAAAAAGTTGAAAATGTAGGATATGTTGGGGAAATCGTTCCCCGAGGAGTAGAGCTATTTACTTCCCATAAACTTCTTCCTCAAATCATTTGGAATCAAGAGGTCACCTTGGCAGAAAGTTTAAACCCAGCCGGGTTACAACTTTTACTAAAAGGTTACAATATCAGCGGTTCGCCTGAACCTATTCAACTTAATATCAAATTCGTGAAAAAAAGTTCTGTGGTTCCACGCCGAAAGAAATGTTAATTACCAGCGAAAGAACCTTCACCTAAAGGTCTGAAAGATTCTTTATCTTTCAAGTACCATTTACCTTCATACGGTAATTTAGAAAAATCTTCTTTCAAAGTTGAAATTTGGTTTTCATCCTGCAAAAATAAAGTTAACTTATAGTTCTCTTGGGCTGATTCGTAAGACAAATTACCTTCAACCGAATCAACAATTGTTGCAATTTTATTTAACATTTTTTGTGTTTCTTTAAATTCATTTAAAGTTCCAGTACCATATACGTCAAGCTTGGGTGCTGTTTTCACTTTCTGTAACAAACTTAATGACCAGTTCAATTTTTCGGGTAAAATCTTTTCATTTTTTAAAATAGTAAGTGTCTCGTAAGCAACGTTAACATTAGGATCTTTTAAGTTATAGTTCAATAAACTAACACCTAAAGGTTTAGCGGTATCTTCAGTAGAAATAGAAACAATCCAAGGGTCAGGAAAAACTATTGAAAGTTTATGTTGGACAATCAAAGCTTCTAAAGTTTTTTCATCGGTAACATCATCTCCAAAGCGAAAATCATCATTATGTGTACTGTCACATTTTTCGCCAATTTCAGTGGACAATCTAAAACTATAATCTTCAATATCAGGTTTATTTTCAGTTATGTAATCTCTCAATTCTCTTAACTTTTGAACCATATCTTCTGGGTCTCTTTCAGGTAACCAGGTAACACATATAGAAGTTGTTGTGGTGTTTTTAGATAAAAATTTACCTTCAAAAGAAGTTTTTACATCATTATAAACTTCCTGCTGTTCAGCAAATGTTGCTACTTTTTCTGTGAATTCGGATGCCTCACGATCTTCTGGTGTGACAGGTATAAAACAACCTGTAAGTAGCAAAGCTAACGCACCTGCTATCACCCCAGAAAGTAAAAGTTTTCTTTTCATAAAATATATATGGGAGTGGTAGTTGTTATTTATTAGAGGTGAGACAACATTTTAATGATAATAACGAATGGGTGACTTGTAGTGCAAGTGTGAGAAATTGCAAGTATCAGCATAGAGTTGTGCCGGATGTTTTACGAGCTCAGATAGTGGATAAGTTAGGTGGACAAACCCCTTATACTTACGAACCTGTAACATTAAAATCTTTTAAAAACACAACTACTGTATTGTCTGTACAAGAACCAGGTGTTACTGGTAAAAGATGCAGAAAATGTGGGGAAAGTTTTAGTATAAAATTTTTGAAAAAAGTTGATCAGTTAAAACCTGGTCAATCTGTATCTTGTAAATGTGGTCACGTTTTAACTTGGGATAATGCAGTAGAAGCTCCTTACGTGGTTGACATTAACCGTAAAGATTATGGATTAGTGGTTAATGCAGATGAAGTTCTTTCACGTCCTTGGTTTCATTCAACAAGCAACCCTAATTGGTGGAAAGATGTGAATGCACCTGAGAATAAAGGTTTGTTCGTTCATACTGGGTCAAGAGATGCAGCAGAAGATAGGTTATCTCACGTTCTGGAATGGTCAAATGACCCTAATGAAGAAATGTATATTTTTGAGTTAGAGATTCGCCCTGGAACTAAAGTTCAAGATGATGTTATGTGGGATGAGAACCGCTGGCCAGATACTGTTAAAGATAACAAATCTTCAACAGTTACTCCTATCGCCCCGCAAGGTGTAACTCGTTATGTTAACCAATGGGAAAACCCTGGGGAAGTAAGTTTAATAGCTTCCCCAGGGAATTATGTTGTCAAGAAAGTTCATAAAATTCGTAAAACAACTCCTGCTCAACAAAAACAAGTTGAGGAACAGTTTAATACTTCTTTATCTGAACAGTTAGCCAACTTTTTTAACAAATAAATCTTTACGGTAAGCACGTAATTCATTAATGCTTTCCATAATGTCTTCCATTGCATCATGAGAACGTTTTTTCTCAAACTCGTAACCGAACCAAGCGCGTGCTGGTCCACCAAACGAAGTCACATCTACAGTACGGTAATGAATATGGTTGTATGCTTTAGGTGCAAACTTTTCAAGGAAGCTACGGTCAAGATAAACACTGTTCCCACCGAACCACAAATCACCTTTTTCAGGATAGAATTTGCGTAAGTAATCGTACAGAAGTTCGTCAACAGTTTCCAAAGGTAAAGCTTCACCTGATGTGATACGGTTCCATAAACCTGTTGTTTTATGCATTTCTTGAACGAAAGGAACACTCATATCATAAAGTTCCTGAGCTTCTTCCTCAGAGTATTTAACAATAAGGTTAATACCTTGTTCATCTAAAATGTTCAAGTCAGGGTCTGTAACAATACATGCAACTTGGAGTAGTTTGTCTCCCTTGTCGTAAGGGTCAGTGCCTGTTGTTTCAATGTCAATCCAGGCAACACCTTCCATTTCACCTTTAGCCATTATTAGTCTTTCCGTGCAACAATGTCGTCAATAATACCGTATTCAAGAGCTTGTTGAGCGGTGAGGAATTTGTCACGTTCCAGGTCACGGTGAACAACATCTACTGGTTGGTTACTATGAGCTGCAAGGAACTCTTCCATCCAGGTACGAGAGCGCATAATTTCTTCTGCTTGGATTTGGATATCGCTTGCTTGTCCTCGTCCTGAATCACCTGTACGTGGTTGGTGAATCATGATACGTGAGTTAGGTAGAGCAAAACGTTTCCCTGGCGCACCAGCGGCAAGTAGAACGGCAGCCGCAGAAGCAGCTAAACCTAAACAGATGGTTGAAACATCAGGTTTGATGTAGTTGATGGTGTCAATAATCATAGACATATCGCTGATACTTCCACCAGGAGAATTGATGTAAAGAGTGATATCTTCGGTGTCGCTTTGTGCTTCCAAACCTAACAGTTGAGCTACAAGGTCGCTTGCACTTGTACCATCAACAGGTGCCGCAAGGAAGATAGTACGGTTTTCAAAAAGTTTACTATACGGGTCCATTGTTTTGGTTCCGTAAGCGGTACGCTCTTCAAAGCTGGGCAGAATGTATCGTGATGAAGGTGAGTAATGCATTATTTTTGGTTGCCTTTCTGAGCGTTTGTTTCTAAGATTTCGGAGAATGACGTGATGATACGGTCAACGAAACCGTATTCAAGTGCTTCTTCTGCGGTGAACCAACGGTCACGGTCACCGTCAATGTGAATTTGTTCAATTGTTTTACCAGTACGTTCAGCGGTCAAACCAGCAAGTTCATCTTTAAGACGTTGAATGAATTTAGCTTGTGAAACAATATCGCTGGCGGTTCCACCGAAACCACCGTGAGGTTGGTGAAGAAGAACGCTTGAATGAGGGGTAATGAATCGTTTACCAGGAGCGCCGACAGTCAACAAAAACTGTCCCATACTTGCAGCCATTCCAACTGCAACAGTAACAACATCGTTCGGGACAAGGTTAATGATATCGTAAAGCATTAACCCTGCGGTGATACTTCCACCAGGAGAGTTAATAATAAGATAAATGTCTTTCTCTGGGTCTTCAGCAGAAAGAAGTAAAATCTTGGCACCTAAATCTGCCATATTGTCGTCATTTACATCTTTGTTCAACCAAATCATACGATTTTTTTCAAGAATATTAAAAGGAGATCCTGCGATCTGTGGTTGGGGTGTTGCTTTTGGATCTGACAAGAGAATCCACCTTTCATTTATTATTAGAGATTCAGTATAGCATATTTTCGCTATTTTTGTTTACAACATATTAGTTCTTAAAACCTTAATACTTGCTGGTATAAGGATTATAAGAATTCTTTTTTGTATTTAAACTGTTTTTGCGGGATTTGTTATCCATAAGGCGTTGTAAAGTTTCCATATCACGGATTTGTCGTGCATAAAGAGCTAAATAATAATCACTTTCTTTACCAGAACGCCGGTATCTTTCCTCACCAGAAATAGGGGTAGTGTTTTTAAGGTTAACAATTTCGTACTGGTCTGTTCTGTGAACGTTACTGTCTTTAAAGTTTTCCCACGCTTCAACTTGTTTTAGTAACGTTTTTCCTTCATCAGTAAGTTTAAGGTAACGAGATTTTTTAAAGTTCATACCGTATACCATAGAATGAACAGTAACTCCGATTAGCCCAAAGAAACCAAGAGGAACCGCAACTTCTGGCATTTGGGCAGTGAGCATAGTTGCAGGAACACCAACATAAGCTGTGGAGATAGCCCAAAATTTAAAACTATGATAACGGGTTTTAATAGCATTCCACGGTGTTTGTTTTAATTCTTTAACATAGTTTGAGTTTTTAGCAATCAAATTCTGAGCATCACGTTCTGGGTAAACAGAAGACAGATAGCTACCTGATCCCTCAGAAGTGTACTCATAGTTACGAGAAAGATTTTTCTTTTTCAAAGCTGATGCAAGTTTTTTGAAACTTTTACTGTAGCTTTCAAAGTTAACATAGGGTCTCTTTTTTGCATATTCCAAAAGTTGACGGAGCTCAGAAGAAATGTTCTTGTCATGCACTGTAGGTGGGTAGAATACAACAGGAAGTTGATATTCCATAAAAGCTTTAGCGTCAGCAGTGATTTGTTGAGTGTCAGTTAACATAGGCCAAAGCTTAAGAACTTTCTCTTGATATTTTCTCAGGAAAGATTCTCGTGCAGAACCAGAAGGCACAGCAGGGATAATCGGATAGTTTTCGGTAAAAAATTCAACTAACTTTTCTTCTTTTTTATCCAAAGGAGAAACTGCTTTTCCAGCGTTAAAAGTAAGGATTTGGTCTTTAACTCGTGCAACACCTTTTCGTTGCATATGGTTTACCATAAGAAGGTAACTGTCCATAACACTTGAAAGATCGTTTGACCCACGACCTGGAACAAGAGGTCTCATAAATTGAGGATACATAGATATATTTTCCTTAAACCATACTAAGGCTATCAGATTGGTTGTAAAAAATCAAGTTTACACATATAGAGGTTGTTGGAAATAGGTACGTGTTTCAGTGAGAATTTTACCTAACTGGTTTTTACCTTCCCCTGTTTCAATATTCACACCCCACGTAATGTCGTTCCAGCTATTAAACTCTACAAGCTCAATAGAACCTGTGTTTAACAGAAGGTTCTTCAAATGTTCGTTCTGGTGAAATTTTTGAAAAACTGTAACAGACATGCAATGGTAAGCGATTTCGTTCCATGCCTCCGTTTCAATAGGAAGTTTTTTAGCTACCTTTTTAGCGTGAAAAGGACTCGGGTTAGACAAAATTTTTTCCACCCAAAATTTCTGCTCATTACGAGGTAAAGTAAGAGTTTTAAAAACTTGATACAGATGTTCGCTTGTAGGGTAAGTAAAGTTTTCCGTTCCAGCTACTGTGTAAACAATTTGTGCAGGATAAAAGTTACTAAGAAACCTAAATTCTCCTTGGAAGCCCTCATTTGTCCGTTCAATCATACGAATATCTTAACATTATTTGTTTAAAAAAGATATTCTCCTGAGGTTGTTTTCTTAAATAAACGTTGGTAGACTTATGATATGAATAATTTTACCGAAGCTGAACTGCAACGTAAGAATGACATTATTGCCCGCGAGGTTGATGTTACTGACCCTTGGGTTGTTAAGTATCGTACCCCTATGGTGGACACGCATCACGCTTATGGAGCGTTTGTTGCAACCTTGCATAAAGGCAACGAAGATGAGGATGAAGCTACTCGTCTCTTTGAGTTTTTTGCTCCTACTGAGGAGGACGCTGAACTGGTCGGTCATTACATCAAGTTTCTTCTTACCCGTTGGTATAACAAAAGCTACATTAATAGTCTTAATGTGTTACCTGTTGACCTTGACCCTGGTGTGAACACAATGTTTTTCGGACACATGGCGCATAGCTGGGTGTACAACCGTAGCTCCTGGCAGAACCAACCGTTCTTCCCTGGTCGCTATCCTGAACCGAAGAAAACATTCTCTTCTCTGCTTGATTTGATTGATTTCATCGAGACAGGTTCAGATGGTGTACCTAACCCTCGCTGGGTTGCTTACAAAGAGGAAAATAACGTTTAAGGATTTTTATGGCTGAACAAAATCAAATTGATGTTGATGCTCTTTTATTGGAGCTACAAAAACTTAAAGCTGATAAAGACTTGCTTTTAACCCGAGCACAATATTGGGAAAATAAGTATGAAAAACAATGTGTCGGTTTAGATTATATTATTGCTCGTGAAGAGGAAACAAACTACGCTCACACAATTGAATCTCTACAAGCAGTTCTCACTTACGCTCAACAATATGGACACGATTTAGAGTGTGGTGTAGTAGAAGATGAGCCGTGCACTTGTATTCAAGCAGTTCTTCAAGGAAATTACGAGGACATTTTAAAAGCGCGAGAAGAAGACTATCCATACTCTGGACAGCTTGCTGAAAAACCAGTAAATTGGTTAACTAATTTGCGGGATGAATGCAACAATATTTTGTTTGACGCTCAACAGGTAGGTAGTGTTGATTTTACTATTCCTGCTAACACTCGTTACCGTTTGGAAAAATTGAAAGAATGGGTTCAAACACAAGATATTGAACCAGATTTTGCTGGAACAATTGTTGAAAAACTTGATACTATTCTGCTGACACAAAAATATCACTTCATCTAAAAGTTCGTGGTAAGGTTATTTCCTTAGTAAAGGAATCTTATGTCTGAAACAAATTCAAGATTAGAAGAAATTCGGGAGCGTATGAACGCTACCCCATCAGGGCCGTGGTGGTGGGGAGGTCACGTTGATGGTTTTAGTGATGTAAGTTTGCGAGCTCTTGACCCTCAACTTGGAGTTGTTGATGTATTAAGAAACACCCCCGAAGATATCGATGAAGAGATTGCGGAAGCAGAATGGAACAATACTGACGCCTGCGATTATATGGGAAAAGAAGAATATATTTTATGGCGTACACAAAACCCTAAAAATTATTTAGCTGCTATGGTTCCAAAAGATACGTTTGTTGAAATTTTAAAAGAAAAAGCAGTTTTTGAGGTTGCCCGCAACCGTAATTTGCCTGATGATACACCCCGGTCACATCCTAAAATTTATCGTGACGATGTAGTCGATGTAAGAAACCCACAAGCTCAATTTATCGCTCATTCCAGAACAGATATTGAGTTCCTGCTTGGCGAAATAGAGCGTTTACAAAAGATTATTGATAGTAAATCATAGTTTAAAGGGCCCGAATATATTATATTCGGGCCCTTTAAACTATGTAAGGTCAGCTTCTATAGAAATTTTGTTTGTTGCATATTCCCAAGCTTTTTCTGAATATGGTTTTAAACCGTATTCAGAATCAGATGTTGTTCCTTTAAAGAACTTAGCGTAAGCTTCAAGATTTTTTAAAGTTTCTTCGCCTAATTCGGTGAGACTAACCACATATTTTGTTCTCTGCCTCTGGGAAGGCGGTAAAGTGGAACGGTTATCTGTCATAAAAAACCAAACAAGAGCAATTAAAGCAATTATTGACAACACAATAATAATTCCAATAATCTTCATAACTGCAACAGCAAAAATAGCAAAAATTATTCCTAGAACACTTAATATAGTACCCAAAACTACATTAGAAACATCTTTAGAACGAGTAGTAAGACCTTCTTTTTGCCCTAATGTGTACAACATAATCTGAACATCATCAGTTATACGGTTGATGGACATAGGTGCTAATCTGCGTAAACGATAAGATATGCTGTGTTTTGTTATTTTTTGAACACTATCAACGTCAGATTGCAATGTGAAAGCTATACGTTGTTCATCTTTAGACGTTTTAGCGTACTCTCGGAAACTTAAAAAGATAGCTTTTTTGGTTTCTGTTGACGTTAAAGCAACGTTTCCCTTATGTTCTTTAATTTCTTTAAGAATAGGGTAATAATACGCAGGAATTTCTCTTCCACTTTTAAAACAAGGGGGATCGAATAGTAAACCGGTCATAGTTTAATCATACCATTAAACTATGACCGGTTAAACATTTGTTAGATTTTCGTAAAAATACTGGAATCATATGGTCTGTGCTCTCCACCAAGCCACCGAGGAACAGCTATCGTTGCACGAGAATTTTCTGTGGGTTCCATCAAAAGAACAGAATTGTCAGAACCAATTGCTTCTACCCTTGTTTTAGCGTTAGGTCTTGCAATAACTACTACATCTGCACCATTTTTAGCTGTGATGACATTACCGTGTTGGCTATCTGCAACGATAACAGCGCGCCCACCATCAATGTGTATGTTATTAAATCCTGTTTTATTGTAAATAATAATGGGGGTTCCATCAGTAGGAGGTTGAACTTCTAACGGACCGTTAACTGAAGTGTATTTGTTTAAATAAACTTTACGTGTTACTCCTTTACCTCCGCGACGGTTTTTTACTGCTTTACGTAATTCAGTAACGTTTTCTGGTTCAAGATTCTCATAACTGTTTTCATCAAAATAGTTGCCTGGGATACCGCCGTTAGGTTTGCCCGCATTTTCGTCAAGAACACGGTTTTTGAAATCTTGAAATAATCTTACGGCAGGATTAACTGGAGCATCCTGAGATCTAAGTTCTTGTGCCTTGGCTAACCTGTTTTGAAAAGATAAAGTATCCATCCAAGGGTTATCTTTTAATGAAATAGCATACATATAAGCATTCTGTAACTCTGCATATCCTTCATCTGTTGCATCAATAGTTTCAGTTGCTGTTTCAAAATCTTTTTTAGCTTGTTCAAAATCTTGTTGTGTACGAGCATTTCGTTGACGTGTGAAAGCGTCAGATAACTGTTGTTTCGCTTGCACATACGCTTCTTTACCGTGATAACGGCACGTTAACGGGTTTTTTGCCCCACAGTTAGCTGAAACCATAATAGTGTTCTCCTTAGAAAAATATACACGTTATATATAACGCCGAAACTCGTTTTCGTAACGTTAATCTATATGAACATATTTTAGCAGGCCGATAAAACGAGATGAAAAATCAAAACTTGGTAGAATGTAAAAACTATGGTAACAAAAAAACAATATTCAGCGGATGACATTAAGACTTTAGATCAGATCACTCACGTTCGTAAAAGAGTAGGTATGTACTTGGGATCAAACGCTGACCCTGGTATTACCGTTGCAGCTCGTGAGCTTATTGACAACGGTGTTGATGAGGTATTAGGTGGTCACGGTTCAGAAGTATCTGTAACCTTCTATGAAGACGGTAGCACAGAAGTTAGTGACGGTGGGCGTGGTCTTCCTGTTGATAAAAACTCAGCCGGGGTGAACGGTATTATCCTTACCGTAGGTACAATTGGTTCTGGTGGTAAGTTCTCCGGTAAAGACATTTCTGGTGGTTTGAACGGTGTTGGTGCGTCCGCAACAAACGCTACAAGTTCCCGTTTTGACGTTACCGTTTACCGTGACAACAAAAAATATCAACTTTCTTTCAAGGAAGGTCGCCCTGGTTTCTTCGCCAAAGACGCTGACCCCAACTCAAAATTCGTAGAAGACACTGAAATTAGAGTAGGTAAAGATGACCGTTCAGCTGCTGTTAAAAAAGCTCAACCTACAGGAACAACTATTCGTTTCTGGCCTGATTACACAGTATTTTTGCCTGGTTCAAAACCAGTTGTTGAAGATTTGAAAGAACGTTTAAAAGCTACAGCTTTCCTTGTTCATGGTTTCACTGGTGTAGTCAACGATTTACGTGACCCTAAGAAGCCTGTTACAGATACGTTCCATTTTAACGCTGGTCTTGTTGATATGTTGCCTACTTTAAGTCATCATTCTTTGCTTGTCAAACCTATTCATTTGACAAGCAAAGCAGCATTCACGGAAATGACGAACGTTCTACAAGATAATGGTCAAATGAAACAACAGGAAGTTGAAAGACCTGTTGATTTGGATGTAGCTTTTGGTTACACAAACACCGAAGATACTGTACTGAACAGTTATGTTAATATTATTCAAACCCGTCAAGGCGGTACTCACGAGTCAGGTTTATGGCGAGCTCTTTCACGAGTTATTGTTAACCAAATTAAAAACACACGAGGTTTGCTTAAAGCTAAAGAAGAAGCTCCTACTCTTGAAGATGTTAAAGATGGTTTCGTTGGTGTTATCAGTATTAAATTCCCAGAACCTACCTTCACGGGTCAATCTAAAGAAGCTTTAGCTACCCCTCAAATTACATCTTTAGTTTCTCAAACTGTTGGTGATAGTTTGAAAGCGTGGTTGGATAACAAGAAAAATGCTGCACAAGCTAAACTTGTTCTTCAAAAAGTTGTAGAGGCTAAACGTATTCGTGAAGCAGCTAAATTGCAGAAAGACACTGCACGTAAGAAAACTGCTTTGGAATCAGCAGCAAGTATGCCAGCTAAACTGGTTGCTTGTTCTTCAAACGACCCTGATGTTGCTGAACTTTGGGTTTGTGAGGGTGACTCCGCTTTGGGTGGTCTGAAACAAGCTCGTGATAGCGCTCGTGTAGCGATCTACCCATTAAGAGGTAAACCTTTAAACGTTTACGATACTCCTCTATCTAAAATTTTAGGTAATAAAGAATGGGCTGACCTTATCCAAATTATTGGTGCTGGTTCAGGTAAAAGTTTTGATGTTTCGCAAGCTAAATACCGTAAATTTGTTATCCTTGCGGACGGTGACCCTGACGGTGCCCACATTAGTGCTTTAGTGTTGTGTGGATTATGGAAACTTATGCCTGAATATGTTAAATCAGGTATGGTTTACATTGCAATGCCTCCTTTGTTCAGCATTACAACCACCGGCAAAAACAAAGAACGTTTCTACGCTTTAAATGAAGCTGAACGTGATGTTTTGATTAAAAAACTAAAAGCGGCTGGTAAAAAATGGGATAAAATTCAACGACACAAAGGGTTGGGTGAATATTCTCCTGAAATTCTTGATGAAGTTGTAAACGACCCAGCAACCAGAGTGTTACGTCAAGTTACTGTTGAAGATGTGTCTCGTTTTGAAGATGCATTACAGTTAGCGTTCGGTAATAACGCTAACAACCGTAAAGAATGGATTACAGAAGCAAGAGATTTGGTTGACGAAGAAGACTTGGACTTCTAATTTACACCATTCAAATTACCCATATTTATGGGGCAAAAAAGGTTTATAACCTATAATAGAGTTACTTAAAAAGGAAACAGATGAGCAATAATAAAACCGCTAAACAACTAATTGATACTCCCGCAAGTGAACAGCTTTCTAAAAGCTTTTTAGAATATTCTATGAGTGTTGTTTACTCGCGTGCTTTACCATCAATTGACGGTATGAAACCAGTACAAAGACGTTTAATGCATATTATGGCTAATGTTGATCGTAATCTTCCTGGTGGTGGTTATGTTAAAAGTGCCCGACCGGTTGCTTCCACTATGGGTGCTTTGCACCCTCACGGTGACAGTTCTATCTACTCTGCTCTTGTTAAACTTGCTCAACCTTTTTATTTGAACGTACCTTATGTTGATGGTTACGGTAACTGGGGAGACGCCACTGGTTCTCCTGCCGCTGCTTCTCGTTATACCGAATGTAGATTAAGACCAGCCGCTTTACTTCTTGCAAGTGAAGTTGGCGAAGATACAGTAGATATGCGTCCTAACTATGATGGTACAACTTTAGAACCATCATTACTTCCTGTACAGTTCCCTGCTTTGTTAGTTAATGGTGCTTTTGGTATTGGTGTGGGGTTTGCTAATCGTAGTGTTCCCAATAATTCTACGGAAGTTATGGAAGCAACAAGATTCCTTCTTAAAAACCCGAATGCTGATCTTGATAAAGTAATGAAATATATGCCTGGTCCAGATTTCCCTACAGGTGGATTACTTATTGGGAACGATGGTATCCGTGAAGCCTACGAAACTGGGCAGGGTAAATTCCGTATTCGTGCACGCTCCACTGTAAAAGCAGGAGCTCGTGGTAAACACGAAATTATCTTCAATGAAATTCCTTATGAAATTTCAACCGAAAAAGTTATTGAAGAGATAAAAAACGGGTTGAAAGAAGGAAAATTCTCCGGTTTAGCTGATGTTATGGATTTAACAGACCGTAAAAACGGTTTACGTATTGTTGTTGAAACTAAAGCAGGGGTAAGACCAGAAGCGGTTCTTAATGAACTTTGTGCTAACACAAGTTTAGAAATCACTTTCGGTGTGAACAATACTATCCTTGTAGATGGAGTTCCTAAAACAGTTGGTTTAATTGAAACTATCCAACTTTTCCTTGAGTTCCGTCGTGATGTTGTACGTCGCCGGTCTCAATTCCGCAAAGATAAAAGAGAAACACGTTTACACCTTGTAAATGGTTTACTTAAAGCTCTTGCAAATATTGATGAAGTTATTAAAATCGTTCGTAATGCTGATAACGCTGATATTGCTAACACAAACTTGCAGAAAAAATTCAAAATTGATGATGTGCAAGCTGCATATATCCTTGAAATTCCTTTAAAACGTTTAACTAAACTTGACCAAATTCAACTTCAAACTGAAAAGAAGAAACTTGAAGAAGAAATTGCTGAGTTAGAGAAAATTTTAAAAGATGCTAAAGTTTTGGATTCTTTAATCTATAAAGAATTAGGTGAAGTGCAAAAACAAATTGGGACAGAACGTAAATCTACCATCGTGGGTGGCACTCTTGCCGAACACGTTTCAGCTGCTAAAGAAGCTATTGTTTCCAGCAATTCAGAGGTAGAGGATGGTCCTTGCACTATTGTTCTTACACCTAAAGGTGGTTTATTGCGGACTGAAAAAGTTCACGGTTCAAGAGCCGTACTTTCTGTTATTGAATCCACCGTTAAAGGTCGTTTCTTGGTTGTAACAAATCTGGGCCGAGGTTTCAAAGTGGACACACTACATGTTGGCAACCGTGAATCCAAAGCAGATAGTGTTCTACCAGAGAAGTTGCAACGTGGCGAAAAAGTTATAGCTATCACGCCATTGGAGCTTCCAGAAGGCAAAACAGGTGGTGTTGCTATTGGAACACGTCAAGGTGTAGTAAAAATTACTGCACCACAATGGCCTACACGTAGTGATGTTTTCAGTATTATTGGTTTAGCAAACGGTGATGAAATTGTTAATGCTCGATGGGTTGATAATGTTGAAGAAACTGATTTAGTTTTCATTTCTTCTGACACTAGTGTTCTTCCTTATTCCGCTAAACTTGTACGTCCGCAAGGTTTAAGTGGTGGTGGTATGGCAGGTATTAAACTTGCACCTAACGCACAAGTAGTTGGTTTTAGTGTTGTGAAACCAGAAGAGCGTGACGATGCTGTTGTAGTTACCGTGACAGATAAGAGCATTAAGGCTTCACCTTATGCTACAGGTTTATATCCTACTAAAGGTCGTGCAACTGGTGGTTATTCTGGACATACGCTTGTTAAAGGCGAAAGTGGTTTAGTGTTAGCTGGTGTTGCACCTAAAGGAGCAATATTTACCCCGCAAGGAGTTCAAGTTACCCCACCAGCTTTGGTTAATAAGCGTGCAACAAGTGGTACAAAAATAGACCAAGAGGGTATCTTTTAATCAAAAATATTGAGAGAAAAATGGGCTGAATCTTTAAAATGGTTTAGCCCATTTTTCTACCCATCCTGAGGTTGAAATGAAATCTGCAATTTGTTCAGCGGATGGTGCAGAAGAAAATAAAGATTCGCTATCATCATCAGGCATAAGAAAAATTTCCAAAAGATCTACAAGTTCTGTTTTTGCTTCTTCTGTGATCAGAGGTTCTTGTTTGCGGATAGTGGCCATAGCTTTAGTTTACCATAACTGTTCACCAGAAACATATTTATGGCAGGAAAGTTTATGTGGTATAATTTATTAAAATCTAAGGTTATTTACTATGAGTAGAACTAAGAAAACACGTCCTCTAATTGTACGTATGGCTGATAAAACTGACACCCGTGTAGAGTATTCAGAACATCATAACCACGAATCTGGTGTATGTACGTTACCTGCTTCTCCCAAAGATCAGTTCAAAAATGGGCACTCTCGTGCAAGCGGGGGATGTTATTACGAATGGGAATATAACGGTCATCGTGTTTGTGGATGCCCTATGTGTACGGAAAAGATTGAACGTCGAATTAACGTAAAGAGAACCCGTGCAGATGGAAAGAAAATTACACGTACCCCCGACTTATGGTAACTGTTAAGTATATTTTATGACTGTTAAAAAGTGTAAATCTAAAACATTACCTTGCAAAGCTGGTGAACGTTGCCCTGAGCATAAAAGCATTATTGCTTATAAAGGAATAAATTTTGGTTCAGTTGTAGCTCAGTTTTTTGAAGAAGAACTATTTGAAAAAATGTTCGGCAGTCAACGACAACCAGCAGGTTTTCCTTTGTTTACTTTTCAACCTGGTATGGATTTTTCTTCTTCTTTCCAGAAAGCAGTTAAGAAACAGTTCAACAACGAAGTTAAATTGTACGCTCAACACGAGAAAGATGCTTATACGATTAAACATCTAACTGTTAAAGGTGGAGCTAAAGAAAACCAAGGTGCGGTTATATTAAGTTCATTAGTGGCAGGAACTTCTCATCACCTGTACAGTTACGGTGTAAAAAGCACTGACATTACTCATGATGATTATGTGAAAGCTGGTTTTGAACCTAACCCTTATTATTGGGCTGGGAAAGAATCTCCTTTAAAAGGAATTACTTATCCTACAAAAGAAGAAATTGACCATATCAATCGTGTTTGGTCTACTGTTAACAAAACGCGCCTTCATAACCCTTCTAATCCTTTAAACCAAATGAAACGTTTGAAAAAATACCCTTATGTCAGAGCTCGTGGCGGTTTCAGATTTTTAGATTATGCAACCAAACAAGGTATTGATTTTAAAAGTGTTACCGTAATAGAACAAAAACGTGTTAAAGAAACAGAAGCGGCGTCTAAATTAGGTTTCTGGTACGGTCACCGTCAACTTTGGTAAACTTCATTCCTCAGTTACTGCTGGGTTTTTCAAACGAGCTATCAACTGAGCTTGTTCTATAGGTCCACTACGTTTTAACCGCTCTAAAGGAGTTACTTTAGTATTGTCAGGTGTCTCGAACCATAATTGAGCTAACGCATTAACAGCAAACACAGTTATAGCTTGTTCATAAACTCTATGTACAGCATCTAATACAGTTTTAGGGATTAGATCGAGTTCTTCTTCGCCTTGCTGAATTTTAATAACATGTTCTTCTGAAATTTGTAAACAATCAGCTATCTGTTGAACACTCAAACATTCTGAAAGTTCACGCATTTTGTCAGTATCTGAAAGAAAAGTATCCCAGTTTTCTCCATCAACATAAGTCAAAATCATATCAGTAATTCTAAGCCATTCAGTTTTAGCTTCTACGGGTACAGGGTTGAATTCTGACATTTTGAAAACAATTATAACTGCGTGAAAAAACAAGTCTTCAAAATAGGAAGGTTTAACTTTTTCTACCCAATTAGCATACGCAATTTCAGAGTCAAAAGACGCTAAGTATGTGTTCACATGGTCAACTATTCTAATATAAGGGACAGTTTTAGCTGCTATATCACTTGCGATTTCGTAAGTGTGTAAATTTCCGTCTTGAAATACGCTTTTATTTACGGCAGAAACAAAATCTCTAACTTTTTGTTTCTGGTAAGGAGTTATCTCAGTATTTTCAAAGTCATACATTTGTTTAGTATACCATTTCGAAACTAAAATCAATAGCTTTTGGTGAGAAAAGCAGAGTTAACCCACCCAGTAGAGTCAGATAGTTTTATTTTAACCCAACCGTTTTTAGCTTCATAAATTTTACCTACATCTGTATTTGCTGGGATAGTTGTTAATACCGGTCTTGTTTCTTCTGGACCAGTGCGAAATTTTAGTGGAGTGACAGTTGTATATGTATCGTTTCCGTAGGTAGCTCCTGTTCCTGTTCCTGGAATGAGTTCCAAATAATCTTTATGAATCCAGTAACCTTTACCGTCACTTGTTAAAACTTGTAGCCAATCACCATATTGTTTAGTTGCATTAACAATAGAACCTTCTGGAATTTTCACTGTTTCATCGTTACAAGCCGTTGTGGGGGCTTTTCTTGCGTTAACCTCCGTGGTATTGACAACTGTGTATTGTCCTGTCAGAGAGGCTGTTACGGCCGGTACAGCGCATACTATGGGGGTTGTACCGGTTTGAACCCAACCGTCTATTCCTTTAATTTTTGTTTGAACCCATTCTCCATAATATCCTGTGACAACAATAGGTGTATTTACAGGTATTTGAGCTATTTCAGCTTTACATAATGGAGTGGGGCTGAGTTTAACTGTTTTAGGTTCTGTTGAAACGATGACTTGAGTAGTTTGTATAACATCGTTTGCTGAGGGTGTGTTGCACGGAACAGATGGAGAGGGTTTCTTTTCCGTAAACCATTGTTGGTAGTAATTGTGGAAGTTTCTATTTCCGTAACTGGAACAGTTGTCTCCTTCGTCCCATAATGAAGCGAGAGCTGCAACGTTGGGACGGTAGGGCGTGTAATTATAAAGGTTAGCTGTTGCCTGGTTCTCTATCAAAACTTCACTTGCGCCACATTCTTCATCTGGGTTCCATTGTATGGTGTTTAGTTGATTCGATTTGTATGTGAATTTTTCAGGGTTGAGAGTATAAATTTGAAATTGTTTAGCTCCATAATATAGCTGGTTGAAGAAACCGAAATAGTTACTATCGCAGTTTGCTGAATTGTTCGGTCCAGTATCTGGGCAAGCTTGACCTAACGCTCTTTCATAAGCTACGGGTGAAGGATTTGTCGCTTCTATTAAACCTTGTTCTTTTTGTAACATTACAAGTAATACTTTTGGATTTATATTGCAAGCGTTAGCAACACGGTGGATAATAGAGGAAGCTGTTTCGTTTTCTGAACCTTCTAATTGGGTGCAGTATGCGTCTGCATCTTTTGGAACCGTGTTAGATGTATAGGTTTTTAAACAAGTAGCATTTTGTTCGCAATTCTTATTTTGTTTTTCTAAGAACTGTTGTATTTCTTCCACTGTCATAGAGTTCTTGTTGTAGAATTCTCCATCACTTATAATGTTTCCAGGGTTGAAAGTTTCTCCTGTGGTGGCTATTGGTAACACTTGGTTTTCATAAATAAAAATGGCATCGCCAACAGCATCAAGGTAGTTTGCACTTGATGTGGTTTCGCTTGCGTTCGCTGGGGTAACTGTTAATATCCCGGCAAGTAAAAGTAAACTTGTGAGTATTGTACTGAGAAGTTTCATATGGGTATATATCGGTTTTAAATTTTATGCTGGTGTTGACTTTGTTTGAGTTAGATGTTAGATATAGAGTATGGTTAGTCCAATTTGTAAAGCTAAAGATCCCAGCACTTGTCCTTATCACAGTGCTTTACGTCGTATGTTCGTTGTGGAGCAGAAAGTTCTTGATTATCGTGGTCAGGAAGCTTTGCCTATGCAACTTTTTAACGAGTATGTTGAAGCGAAGAATGCTGTGGAAGAGTTCCAACGTCGTGGGTGGACTGAGGAAGATTATGCTGGCGCTATTGTTGAAAAAGTTGGAGCTCCGCCTGTGCGTGAACAACCTCAGAAAGCACCTGCTGGGCCACCCGTTAAAGTGGAAGCTCTTATTGGTGGCGAGAAAGTGGAGTTTGTCCGTGGGGACCATTACGATATGGATAAAGTTCCTACATATATAAGATTCCACGCTTCTCGTTCTCTTTCTCGTACCCAGAAAGCTACTTATACTTCTTTGCTGAACTATGCGTTCAAACAAGCTTGTGTTAGAGGGAAAGCTACTCTACCGGTTGCAGTTTCAGATTCTAATAATTCTTTCATTGTTCCTGTAACTGCTTTTAACCGTTCTGACATCAAACAGGGTTTGACTGAGTTCGCTCAACTTTTACGCAAGTATGAGAAGGAAGGTACTCCTCCTCGTCCTACTCAGAACAATACTCGTAAGGTATCTGGTATTCCTGAGAATGAACGTCCACAATTTAAATTGTATTTTTCTTCTCAGGAATAAAAGATTTTATTCAGCATAAACGGGCACTAAACTAATAATTTTAGTGCCCGTTATTTCTTGAGCGATAAGTAAGTTGTTTCCGTCAGCAACAGTGAAAGTATAGAAAGGGATTCTGGCGTCGAGCTTAGTTTTGTGTATGTGGGTCACTTCTTGGAAACTTTGAATTGGGTGAGGCTGTGACGGGTTGTAGATTGCAGTTGCGATAACAGTTTGAAAACCAAGTTCACAAGCTTTGATCCATTCGCCTGACGCATTCTGAAACTTTTGGTTTTTAGTTGCATAAATAACATGCCCGTTATCTAAAGTAATTTTTATAACTTCATTTGCCCAATCATTTACTCTGAATTGTGAGGCTATTGTTTTCTTGACTCGCCCTCGCTCGTTTATAGTTAAAACGGTTAGACTTGGCTTATCATACTCACAAGCTATTTCTTCTAAGTTAACTAATTCTCCGTGTTCGTCAAGTATCATTGTATCGCCGGAGAGCGACCCTGTTAAACCGGAAGTGGAGGTTACAAGGTCAAGATCAAAATTTATTTCTATTGTCATGATTTATTCCTTTGAGTTATATCATAACATTTTTCTGGGAATTTCCCCTTAAAAAAGACGATTTTTAACGAAAAAACTGGGGTTCCAACAAGTTATTTGTTGGAACCCCAGTTAAGAATAACAGTTTTTATCAGTAACGGTAATCTTCTGGTTTTTCACCTTCGGATTCAGCGTTTTCTTCAACTACTTCTTCTTGCAAGAAAGCAGGAGTTTCTTCTTCCTCAGCTACCTCTTCAACAGGAACTTCAAGAGCTAAAGATTCTTCCTCTTCACCATCTTCGTCAAAGTCGTAAGTTTCTGTTGCGGTTGATTCGTCATCAAATGAGTAATCTGCAACACTTACTGTGTCAATAGCTTCTGTTTCAGCTTCATAGCCTTCTGCCTCAGCAAGTTCAGCGGAAAGTTCATCAGCGTCAACTGCGGAAACAGCTACAACGTCTTCTTCGTCTGATTCTACAGGAGCAACTACCAGGTCTTCCTGTTCCTCAGATGCAGTTTCTTCCGCTGGTGCAACTGTACCTAACAATTCGTGTGCTTTTTCAAGTTCAAAAGCGTGGAACGCTACAACGCGCTCGAACAAAGCAGCTTTTTCGTTGCGAGCGGCTTCAAGTGTAGCGAGAGCGTCAGCAGCATCGGTTACGGCGGAAGCTTTAATTGTTTCTGCTTCTGCGTTAGCGGAGGACAAGATATCTCCTGCTTTGGCATTAGCATCGGTAACGATTTCATCTGCTTCTTCTTGTGCTTCCGCTTCAATACGAGCAACGTTCTGCAATGCACGGGTTACGTGTTCACTTGCTTCTTTAGCTGCGGCGTTAAGAATTTGTTGAGCTCTTTCAGACGCGAAAACAACTTCGTTAACAGGAGGAGCTACAGCGGCTGGGAGGTCAGCAGAAGCTAAGGTTTCTTCTACAGCTTCTGGTTCTTCTTCAACAGCGGCTACGGCGTAGTCTTCTTCGAATACCTCATCGTCATCAAGAGGGTACTCATCATCTTCTTCTGTGTAATCTGGTGTTTCTGTTACAGCAGGTGTCGCAACAGCAGCAGGTGCGTTGGATGCTTGTTCAAGAGCGTTACGCAACTGTTCGTTTTCAGCGTTTAAACGGTCAACTTCGGAAGCTAACCCTTCGGTAATTTGTCCTGCACGGTAAGCGAGATCGTTGTAACGGTTTACAAGGTTCTGTACGTGTTCGTAAGCGTTAGCAGACCAAAGATCGACATCGTCAATCATGTAACCGTGTTTCATTGTTGTAGCGAAACCTTTTTCAGGTAAGCTCAACAGAGCTTGCTCATTCAGATATTCAGCTTGAGCATCAAATGGTGGTAGTTGTTCAGTAGTCACTGTTATTCCAATCCTAATTAGGGAAGTTTAAAATACTATCGGCACATAAAGACGAACTTTATAACTGATAATATGTTTCTTTAAGTTTTTCTTGTTCTTGTACAAGGTTCGTGAAAGCCACAACTGGGTCAACTCCTGGCGCTAACAATTCAGCATCCAAAAGAGAAGACTTTCTGGCGTATTCTGTTCGTAAGAAAGTTTTTAGAAGGTTCGTTACGCCTTCTTCTGCACGTTCTTCTGCGATGTTCAAATTAAAATGTGCTAATTCTAAAAACAAAGGATCATTGTAATCAAACACACCTGTGTTAACCATTTCCAAAATTTTAGAAGCAAGCTCTGTGTGGTTTTCAAAAACGGTAGGGAGCAAAGGGTATTTATCCAACACAATTTGGCTTACTTTAGGGTGTTGCACAAACCCAGCTAAAACTTGCGTTTCAGGTGTTGAAGGTAAACCTTGCTCTTTACGTAGTTGTGCTGTTTCTTCTTGTGGACGTGATTGATGTTTTTTATGTTGGTTAGCTATTGTGTTTACTTCAAGATAAGATACTCCTGACCAAGAGGCAACTTTACGTAAATAAGCGGCGTGTTGGATACGGTCAGTTACTGTCACTAAAACTTCTAAAGCAGCGGATAAGTAACCACTTTTACCTTCAGGAGCAGTTAAATCCCATTCAGCTTTCATTTCACTCAACACAAATTCAATCAAAGGAACTTTTCTTGTGTTAATAAAATCTCTTAATTTATCATTTCCGTACAATAACCTAAAATCACAAGGGTCAATTTTTTCGTTATCTTCTGTAACAAATTTGACAGCATAAGAATTTAGTTGGATATTTGGATTATCACGGAAAACGCTTTTAGCAGCTTTAATACCAGCAGCGTCACCGTCGAAACAAAATACCAATTCAAATTTATTTTGGTGAGAACCCATTTTAGAAAGATGTAAAAGTAAGTTAGCGTGATCTTTACCAAAAGCTGTACCGCAAGAAGCTACAGTTCCTTCAAAACCAGCATCTTTCAAAGCCATAACATCTGTTTGTCCTTCAACGATATAAGCAACTTGGTTTTTTGATATTTCTTTACGGGCAGTGTTAATACCTAAAAGGATTTTTGATTTGTTGTAAAACTCTGTTTGAGGAGAGTTAATATATTTAGCACCTTGGTCTTCATCAAAAATTTTTCTTGCAGAGAAACCAATAGGGTGTCCTTGTGGGTTATAGATAGTCCAAATGAGGCGGTTTCTGAAACGTTCGTGGATAGTATTAGTTTTTTCGTTCTTTGAAGCTAAACCAACATCTAAAATTTCTTGATCTGTAAAACCTTTTTCTTTAAGTAACCGGATAAGATCTCCTGCGGGGGCGTAACCGACACTGTCATCTTTCATAGAGTAAACAGCTAAATCTCTGTCAGCAAGGTTTTTTCGGGCAGGGTGATCTTGGTCAAGCTTTTTATAATTGTATCTATACCATTCGGAAGTCATTCTTAGTATAGTAAGTAATCTTTGTCTACGTTTGTAATCTGGGTCATCTGTTGCTTCTAAAGTAATACCTAATTCATCTGCAAGGAATTGTACTGCACCTGGAAAGCTGAGACCTTCAAGCTCTTCAATTAAATTAAACACGTCACCGCTTATACCACAACCGAAACAACGGAAAGTTTGGAACCCCGTGTTTACGTTAAAACTGGGGGAACGTTCGCTGTGAACTGGGCATAACCCAACCCAAGATGCCCCGGCTCGTCTAAAAGCTATTCCTCTTGCTTCAAGCATAGTGAGGATGTCAACTTTTGCTCGGATTTCATCTAAAATTTCACGTTTGAACTGCATAACCTCATCATTATAACATTTAGAGTTTAATTAGAGCGGAAACGTTCCGATATCAACATATGTACATATTAAGTAAGGAAAAATTTTCGTATGTCAGATAAAACTTTAGTTAAAGCAAGAGCTCCTTGGACGTTAAGTGAAGCTCTGCCCGTTATCATTATGCTTGGTTTAGGTGTTTTCGCTATTACCGGGTTTGTCCTGAATTGGATTGTTATTGGTCTTGCCGTTTTCTTAGGCTTGATTGGTTTCGGTGTAGGTTTATACCTTGTATATGTTAACTTAAACCGTAAAAAGAAATCTACATTAAATGCAGAATGGGATGATAAAGGCGAAGTTCGTGTTTGGATGAACAAACCTAATAAAACAAAATGGAACGGTAAACTTGATATTGATGGGAAAAACATTTTCAACGTCAACAAAGACCACAAAGTTACTTTAGAAGACATTCAAGGTAGCGACACATTAGTCCTTTCACCTGAAAAAGGTAAACAATATTATGTTCCTGTAAGATTTTTACGTGACAGTGAAGAGTTCACTAACTTTCTTGTCACAGCAGCAGAGACACACAAATGGTCCTACACTAACGAAGCTGCTTATGCTTTAGAAAACTATTTCCCAACTTCTCTTCTTAAAGAAGCACCACGTTTGAAGAGTGCTGTGAAAAAGAAAATTAATTATGATGCACCAGAGGAAGACCTTAAAAAGAAAGCTACCGTAGAAACCGCTACACCTATTGCTCCTTTAGTTATTGAACCGGAAGTTCCAGTGAGAACTTTAAGTTACGCTAAATTTGTTCCCGAACCTGTTGCAGCGGTAGAAGATCAAGTAGATGTTGCTTTAGAAAGAGCAGAGGTAGCTTCTCGTCCTACTGATAGCACTGATTTAGGTTATAGCTCAAATGACGACTTGTTGTTCTTAGGTTCAACAGGAAAAAACAGTATTGTTATTGAGTTACCTGCTGATAAATAAAATCCTTACTTAAAGTTTAAGGCCCCTCATGAACTATGAGGGGCCTTAAACTTTAGCTTGCACAGTTTAGACAATTAGAAGCAAGATACTGAATTGATTCTTTATTTAGCTCAGATGTTACTGCTTGTGCGTGCGCCATATGATATTCAATGTTTTGCAACAAGTTAGCCAGTGAAGCTACTTTATATTTACCGTTCTCACTTGATGTTTCCACGTTGCTACGGGTGATAGCAGTGATAGCGTGAACTGCGTACTCTGGGAAAAGAGCTTCATACATAGCTACTTTTTCAATAAGGTTGTTATTGTCAAGTGAACGTAATGTGTTTCGTTCACCAATTTTACGTCCTTTAAGGTCACCCTGTTTGCTTACTTTAAACACACGATAGTTACTGTATGTCTTCGTTTCAATAAGGATCAGTTTGTTGCGGTACAAGATAATATGATCGGTTTCCCCAGGTTTATTATGAGGAGCAGCTACTGAATGGAACACGTAAAGTTCAGGATGTTCCAGAGCTAAAATATTGAAGATACTTCCGATGACAGATTCACCATATTTACCTTTAAGATTACCTATATCTAATGTGGCTGTGTTAATTGTTCCAGGTACGCCACCTCTTGCTAACAATCCATAAATCTTATTGTTTTCAGCGCACAAGTGGTGCACTTTCCTTCCAGAATATAATTTTGGAATTGTTAATGTTGCTGTGTTACTCAAACTTGGGAACCCTTCTTGTCGTGTTCGCTTGGTGATCTGTATTCAATTATATGTTATACCTATCGGTTTGGAGACAGTAAAATTTCATTTCAAAACAAGCTGTGCAACTTCTTCGGAAACGTAACTTTCGCCTACAATTTGGTCAAAACGAATGTAATCGTCTAACGCAGTTTCTGAACGATGGTTAAGTTGTTCTTCTGTGTAAACAACTTTATCTCTTTCGTAAGCTCTTCTGATAATAACTTCAACGGGGACTTCAACTCTGTAAAGAAAACCATTATAATGGTCTTTAATCCAGTCTGCTTCGTTAACAAACCTAACATCTGGAATGAAAACATAGTCAACAGTTTTGTCTACATACTGGTCTATTTGTTTAACCCAATAATCATTATCTTTTTTGCGACGAACATCTGTGCCTAAATATTGAAGTCCGGCTCTAACAGTTGGTGTTTTATGCCAACCAGTTAACGAAGGGTTTGCTGTGAGCTCTTCAATAGAGATAGCAACAAGATGTGTTGCTTCTTCCAAAGTGATTTGCATTTTTTCAGCAATAATGTGCGGAGAAGCGTTACGTTTTATAAGTTGGTAAACGTTTGTAAGTTCATTTTTTAATGCTGTCGCATAACTTGTTTCGCTTGTAGTGTAACCAAGTTTATGTAAGATAGCGATAATTTGGTCAGCTAAATAATTTTTGCCAGAACCCAATTTGCCTGAAATTCCTATAACAATTGGTTTTCTGTAAACAATTTCCATGAACTAATTATACCTTACTTCTCCTGTAACAAACATTTTTGTTCTACCCTATATATAGGCAATTATTTGTAATTTACTGTTAAAGCGTTCAACAATTCTTGGAATTGTTCAACAGTAACTTCTGGTTCTGAAGCGTCACAAGAGTAGGAAACTGTAAGAGTTTTATTGCCAGTTAAAGGTTCCCCTGTTTGAGACAACATAGAAGTTGGCATAGTAGAATCAAAAACCCTTAAAGCGGTAAAAGTTTTATTAACTTCTGTTGAGAAATCAATTACTTTAACCTCTAATGGTGTATTAGAGGAAGGAACTGTTGCGGTTGAAACTTTATATGAACCTTCTGGTAAATATTGAGTGAAATCAGTCACTGCATAATCAGTTAAAGAACCCTCAGGTGCATCATTAATAACTTTACCTGAAACGTTCACCCCTATGAAACACGTTTTGTTACCGTTTTCCCAGTTTTTACTAATTTCTTCTTCTGAGTTGATAAGTTCTGAGGAAGGCTCATTTATTTCTTGCTCAGTTGGATTGGTTACTAAAGTGAAACCACTGGGTATTTTAGATTCGTCAATTGTAAAATCCACAGTCGTGGGTGCAGTTTCTTGCTCTACGCTTGTGTTTGTGTCTTCATGCACAAACACGTTCTCTTCTGGTGCAGGGGTGTCTGTGTCAGGTGTGCTATTCGTACACCCAGCCAGAACTATCCCAGCGAGAGCTACACCCACGATAGCTGTAGTTAATTTAAATGCTTTTTTCATAGGTTCAACTTTCTGTTTAGCAACCATATCTAATGTTTGCTGTACTTACGTTTTGCAAGTTCTGTGTTGTTGTCCAACCCCAATCTGTACGACCCCATGTGTAACCGTTAGCGTTACATACGTTGTATACGTTAAGAGGTCCTTCATTACCCCAACGGCAAGACCATACAGCGTGACCTGTACCAGGACCGGCACGGAAGTTAGAACAGTTGTTACCATAATCTGTTGTACGTGCTTGTGTCCAAGGGATGGTGATAGATGCGCTTACACCTGAGGATTCAGCAGAGTTAGCGTTAGGTCCTTTACATTTAGCAGCAATCCAGACTGTGTATGAGTTACCACCAAGGTTTTCCCAGTTTCCTGCGTTAATTGATGTACCTGTTGTTAAACCGTCCCAACCGTTATTGTGTACACGGTATTCCGTTGTTGTCCCTGCTGGACAAGCGGTTGTTGGAGCAGCCCAAGTTACTGCACCTGCACGGTTCACAGATGCGCTACGCACAGAAGTTGTACCTGGAATGTTTGTTGTCCATTTGCTCCCGGCGCTTGAAGCGTAAGCAGATGCAGATGAGTCTCCACCAATACCACGACATTTAGCTGCTACTTCAAATTGGACAGTTGAACCAGCTTGTAACCAAGCGTTTGGAATAGAGTAGTTGTTATTTGTGATTGTGAAGTTACCAGAGTTTGGTCTTTGTGCTTCTGCAATCGCCGCACCGTTTTTCATTGTTTGACGTACTTGGTAAACAGGTTGTGAGTTGTTCGCACAAGTTACGTGATTCCAAGTCAACATGTTGTTTGTGTATGTAGCTGAACCACTTGCACTGTTTCCAAGGTTAGTTGGTGCAGAAGGTGTAGGTGGAATGGAGTATTCTGGTGTGAAAGTAAGCACGTTAGATGCCGCTGATGCAGGTGAAGAAATAGTATTCAACACACATCTTGCTTTTGTTGTGAAAGAGTGAGATGTTCCAGCGGTCAAAGAAGGGTCAGCGTAAAGGTTTGTAATCCAACCAGAACTGTAACTTCCATTTGTGTTTTCAAGCAAGTATTGTGGTGTACCTACGGAACAAGTAACTGCTGGCCAGTGAACTCTGGAAGGGTTAATTGAACCTGAAACATAAGAAGTTGAAAGGTTTCCTGGACGTGCTGGTGGGTTAAGAGCAGCTGTCAAAGCTGCGCTTGTTTTAGGTGAAGAGATGATTTTACCATTTGGCATAACACAACGAACAACAAGATCAACTGTTACTCTACCGTTAGTGTTGAAACCATTTGTGGATGCAAGAGAACCAGAAGTTACGAAAGGTGTAGTATTGGAAGCATCAGCACTGGAACCTTCACCAAAATAGGTTCCATCTGTTGTGCTTCGTGCGTCGTAATCGTAAGCAGGTGTACCAATAGGGCAAGTTAAAGAGTTCCAACTGGTGTTAACACGCATGTTTGGTTGACCAGCAGCTTCAAACCAAGTTGCTGTGTTTGTAACAAGAACTGGTGCATTTAACTGGAAATCAGGAACTGTTACCAGAGTAGCTGGACCTGGTTTTGATTGGTAAGCAAAATCTGTTGCATCACCGATAATACATTTAATTTGCGCTTGAACTTGAACACGTTCACCAGGCCAGAAACCTGTCAGTTTTGAATTCAAGTTAGCTGTTGGAGAAGCAGCCCAATCTGTGTATGAACTTGCTCCACCACGGTCAAAGTTAGTTAAAATGTAACGGTAAGTAAGTTTAATGGTTGAACCCCATTTAGCTTGATCCGCTGATGATAAAGTACAAGTTTGAGCAGGAATTGTTGCTGTTCCTTGTGCACCGGCGTTCGCTACAGGCCAACTTAAGTTAACGGTTGGTGCAGGTGGGTTAGAAATATTAGGAGCATCCCAAGGTGCTGTTGTACCATCAGCTAAATATTCAAGAGTACAAGAGGTTTCAATAACTTTTTTAGAATCTGTTGAAGAAACATAGAACTTTCCTACTGGAGTGTTCGCTTGAATACAGTAGGAAGTTCTTTCACCTGTATATGAGTAGATAAAAGCTTTTGTCCGTGGATTGTTTTTAACCTCATTAGGTAAATATGTAGGGTACAAACCGTTGTTGTCTATGGCTTCTTGTTCAATAAGAGCAGCTGTAGCTACAAGATCTGTTTTGTAAGCTGCGGATTGAACATCCCGTTGTTGGGATAGGAAAATTGGCACAGCAATGGCGGCAAGGATACCTACAACAAGAATCGCTAACATCACTTCAACAAGTGTGAAAGCGTTCTCTTTGCGCGGACGGACAGTAATATTGGACATTTTTCTACTCACGATACCGTTAATATCGGTATTTTTAGGGTTTTTAGGTTTTTAGCTTTCCCATCCTTGTGACGCTAATACACCAGCAATGTTAGGTGTGAAGAAACCTGGTCCTTTAAGGATTTTTCCATCTGCACGGACAATAGGTAAACCATCTTCACCAAGTTTAGAAAGGTTACTTGCTTGAACTTCTTCCAACACCATGTCAATGTCAACAGAACATAATGCACTTGCAATGTAAGCAGTAACTACAAGGTTGACAAGTGTGTCGGTGAAAAGGTCAACGTTTTCAGTTTCACCTGCAAGAACAAGTTGACCTAATAAAGCTGTAAGTTTCTCCGCGGCGTTATCAAGAGCTTCTTTATTGAAATGAGGAGTTGATTTAATATGTCCAACAAAACCATCTTTTCTGATTTGTTCTACCACTTCTGCTGGTGATTCGTTATTCAAATTACCCATCACATAATCCAAATGAATTCCGTGAGTAATAGCAGCACCGTAAACAACATATAGAATGTCTGCAAGAGCATCAACAACTTCGATAAAATCGTTATTTTCAATAGCTTCTTTAAGCTCTTTTACTTCTTCATCAATTAAAGCAACACGTAACAAACGTTCAGGAACGTTTAAACGTGGAGTGATACGAACGACCTGTCCGTAAGTTAAATGGAAGGTTTCTACAAGAACTAAAGGGCTTAAATATTTTGTCATATTTTTCCTATCGGTTTACTATTTGGCTAACTTGAAATGCGAAAAATGAGAAAATGTGCTATACTGAGGTCAACACTTTTTGAAAGTAGGAATTAAAAATATGAGTAGCAACGATAACCCAACTAAGTTCTTTACAGCGGACGCAAAGAAGGTTCTCTCATCAGCACAATCTCACACTTCTGGTAACATTATTTATCCAGTTCACATTCTGTTGTCTTTGATCGACGCAGACCCTACACAATTTTACCGTTACTTAGAGATTACAGAACCAAGCAAACTTGAAATGTTGCGCGCTGAACTTATTGGTTACAGCGAAAGTGTTCAAGGTAAAATTGCTGGAATTGAACGTAACACCCGCGCTTTCAGCAACAGTTCTTCACAATCTATTGTGAATGCTGCTCAGGAAGCTGTTGAAGCAAGCTTGGGTAAAGCTACCGAATACCACCTACTTTTGGGTATTCTAAAATGCGGTGAAGATGAACTTCTTAAAATCACCAGCAAATACTCTTTAGCTTACAGCCGTGTACGTAACTTTGGATTCCCTGACGCTCAACCTGCAGCGCCAGCACCAGCAACCCCACCTACAACTGCCCCTCGTCGTCAATCAGCGCCTGTACCTCAACGTGAAGCTGTTGCTACCGCACCGCGCCGTGCAGTTGCCGCTAATAGTGCATTAGCTAAATTCGGGACTAACCTTACCGCTAAAGCACAAAACAACGAACTTGACCAAGTTTTCGGACGTGACAAAGAAATCGCTCGCGTCATCCACATTCTTGCTCGTCGTCAGAAAAACAACCCTGTTTTAGTAGGTGACCCAGGTGTAGGTAAAACTGCTATTGTTGAAGGTCTTGCACAAGCTCTTCTGCAACCCACCACCCCTCGTCAATTACAAAACAAAATGGTTTACTCCATTGATTTAAGCGCAATGGTCGCAGGAGCTCGTTACCGTGGTGATTTCGAAGAGCGCTTGAAAGGTGTTCTTGAAGAAGCTGGTAAACGTGATGACATTATCTTGTTTTTTGATGAAATTCACACTTTACGTGGTGCCGGTGCAGGTGAAGGTGCTATGGATGCATCCAACATGATGAAACCATACCTTGCCCGTGGTGTTATGCGTGTTGTTGGTGCAACTACACAAGAAGAATACCGTCAACAGTTTGAAAAAGATGGGGCTTTAGCTCGTCGTTTCCAAGCTGTTAAAGTTGACGAACCTACCGAAGAAGTTGCGCTTCAAATTCTTCGAGGTCTTGCGCCTGTTTACGCCCAATACCACAGCGTAGTTATTGGTGAAGATGCTGTAGAAGCAGCAGTGAAACTTTCTTCACGTTACATGAAAGACCGTTTCCTTCCTGATAAAGCTATCGACATTCTTGATGAAGCCGCCGCAAAAGCTAAACTTGAAGCAACTTCATCTACCCCAGAAATGGACCAGGTAGTTGCTAAAATCGCTGAAATTGAAGATAAAATTAGCAACCTTTCCGTAAATGTTGAAGGTAGCGAAGTTGTACGCCTTGAAGCTGAAAAAGCTGTACTGAATTCACAACTTGAAAAAATTATCAGCGACACCAAAGTTGTCACTCCTGAGAAAATCAGTGAAGTTATCGCTTCCGCTTTGGGTATCCCTTCCAACCGTGTAACAATGGATGAAACCCGCCGCTTGCTTTTCATGGAACGCACCTTAGGTAAACGAATCATTGGTCAAACAGAAGCTTTGAAAGCATTGTCCAAAACTATTCGTCGTCAACGTACTGGTTTGAAATCACCTAACCGTCCTGCTGGTAGTTTTATTTTTGCTGGGCCTACTGGTGTCGGTAAAACAGAAGTAGCTAAAGCTCTTGCAGAGTTCCTGTTTGGTGATGAGAAATCTCTTATCACCGTTGACATGAGCGAATATGCTGAGAAACACTCCGTTTCTCGTCTGTTCGGTGCTGCACCTGGTTATGTTGGGTACGAACAAGGTGGACAACTAACCGAAAAAATTAAACAAAAACCATTCAGCGTTATCTTGTTTGACGAAATTGAAAAAGCACACCCTGACGTGTACGATTCATTCCTTCAAATTCTTGAAGAAGGACGTATGACGGACGGTCAAGGACGTGAAATTGATTTCCGTAACACTGTTATCATTATGACCACCAACTTAGGTGCTACAGACATCAACCGTCCAGCGTCTGGTTTCCAAGTGGGTTCTGTTGCGAACGATTACGCTCGTATGAAAGAAAAAGTAATGAAAGCTTTGAAAGACCGTTTACGTCCTGAGTTCATTAACCGTTTAGATGAAATTCTGGTGTTCCCTCACCTTACCAGTGAACAAATCCGTGTGATTGTTGATAAAATGGTTGGTGAAGTTAACTCCCGCTTGGCAGAAGATGGGCACAGTATTACTCTTACTGATTCCGCTAAAGATTTGTTAGCTGAACTTGGTTACGACAAAAACATGGGTGCTCGTCCGTTACGTCGTCAAATTGTTTCCAACATTGAAGATGTGTTAAGTGAAACTCTTCTGTTCAGCGGACCTGATAAAGTTCACTCTTTTGAAATTGATGCTGTTGATGGAGTGTTCCTTTACAACGGTGAAACCCGTGAACAAATTGAAGCTAAAATTGATGAACTTGCTTTAGAGTTTGTTGACTAATTTCTAATAATTTTTTAGGGCTCTACGTAGAAAAATACGTAGAGCCCTAAAAAATACCGCCGATAAAACAAGAGATCTATTATGAACAACCAAAACGACCCATCTTTCCAACGTCCTACACTTCCTCAACCTCCGGTCTACCAACCCAGACCTATTGTAGGACCACCCCCACCAGTTTACCAAAACCCATCAACTGTAACCCCACCGCCAAACCCAGTTGGAACTCCCCTGCAAGTTGAACCTGTTGTTGACGCACCTCAACAGCCTGTCATAACTAACGCTCCTTCCAACGAAGTAGATGAAGAATTTGGTCGCGCATATGAAGTTCTTCTCAAAATGTGGGAAGAATACGATCAAGTTATGGTTGGTCAAAGCCAATTGAAAGAAAGTCTAACCATCAGTTTGTTAACAGGAGGACATTTGCTTCTCGAAAGTGTACCAGGGTTAGCAAAAACAACAGCTGCGAACACACTTGCTTTAACAATGAACGGTGTTTTCCACCGTATCCAATGCACTCCTGACTTGTTACCGTCTGACATTATTGGTACAGAAATTTATAACCCTAAAACCGGTGAATTTACCACTGAATTAGGTCCAGTTCACGCTAACTTTGTTCTTTTGGATGAAATTAACCGTTCATCCGCAAAAACACAATCTGCTATGTTAGAAGCTATGCAAGAAAAACAAACAAGTATCGCTGGTGTTATTCATAAACTTCCTAAACCGTTCCTTGTTATTGCAACTCAAAACCCTATTGAACAAGAAGGAACTTACCATTTAGCGGAAGCACAACTTGACCGTTTCTTTATGAAAGAAACTCTCACATATGCATCAGCCGAGGATGAACTTGAAATTCTTAACCGTTACGAATCTGGTCAGTTAGGTCGTAAAGTTAAACCTGTTGTTTCATTAGAAGAAGTGGAACATTTACAAGACGTAGTTCAAAGAGTCTATATTACTGATGCTTTGAAAGTTAACATTGTAAACCTTGTACATGCTACACGTCACATCGAACAATATTTAGGTAACGAAATTGGGGAAATGATTGAATATGGGGCTTCCCCTCGTGCAAGTTTAGCGTTACTTGCAGGTGCTAAGGCGTCTGCTTTCATCAGGGGACGTAATCATGTTATCCCAGAAGATATTAAAGCTGTTGCTGGTCGTGTACTGAACCATAGAGTTGTACTCCGTTATGACGCTGAACTTACTTCACATGAAGTTGTGGAAAAACTATTAACTGTTGTTCCTGTAGCGTAAACAGGAGAAATGATGAGTCGTATTAAAAAAATCAAAACTAAACTTTATCTTCACACACCTTTAAAAGCAGTACATATGTTAGATGGTGCTTATGAAGCTGTCACTCGTGGACAAAGTATGGATTTTGAAGAGCTCCGCAATTACAGTCGAGGTGACCGTCGTAAAGATATTGATTGGAAATCTTCTGCTCGTGCAAATAATCTTTTAGTGAAACAATATGTTGCCGCTAAACGTGTACCCGTTGAGTTTGTAGTGGATACGGGAAGAAGCATGGTAGCTATATCACCAGACAACGAACCTAAATCTGAAATAGCAGCTAATCTTGTAGCAACTTTCGGTTATTTGGCTTTGCGTCACGGGGATACTGTAGGTGCTATCATGGGTACTGGTGAAAATGTTAAAGTTTTCCCGCAAGGTGGAACAGAAAACCATCTGGAAAGAATACTTCAAGCAATAACACCCAAAACAAACCCTGATGCAAGCGATATTTTCGCACAGTTAAACTATTTATTAACACATATTTCACGTAGACGTATTGTTATTATTATCACAGGTTTACTGGAACCTGATGAGGAAACAACGGATATTATTAAAAAGCTTAAAAGAAAACATGATGTTCTATGGTTAGTGGTAGATGATTTCAACCCTTTCACTAATAGCAATGTGGAAGTTCAAGACGTTGACACAGGAGCAACAATACCTAAATTTTTGCAAAAACAGAAAAAACTTAAAGAAGATATTTTAATTGCTGAACAAGCAAGAGTATCAACGATGGAGAACTTTTTAAGAAAACTACAAGTTCCTTACATCCACGCAACAACATCAGATAATGTCATCAATGACACCATTGAATTATTAAACAGGAGAAAAAATGAACGCAGACACCGTTGATATTTTAGCTCCTTTACAATACCCAATTGCTTGGGCTTGGATTGCTGGTTCTCTTCTTCTGCTGGCTATTGTTTTTTACATAACATTATTAATAATGACCAGGAAGCGTAAGCTTAAGTTAGATGTACCTATGTTACCCGGCGGTTTATCCCAAGAGGAAAGACTAAGCGCTATTCGCAATAAATATGCAGAGGAAATTATAGCTATCCAGACAGCTTACAAAGAAAAAGAAATCAGCACCAGAAAAGCTTTCCAATCAATTTCCACAACTATACGTAATTTTAGTCACGAATACTCACACACTGGCGCTTTTGCTATGACTTTAACAGAACTTGAATCCGCTCAAACACCTTATATGTTACAAGAAAAAATTCGTTTAATTTACCCAGTTGCTTTCCAACAAGCAGAAGTGGAAGCGAATGTTGACTTAGCGGTTAACGACGCTTTGGAGGTTATCAGATCATGGCGTTAAATCAAGCTTGGTTCCTTTTAGCCAGCATTATAGGGTTCTTTCTCATCGTAGGCGTAACTTATTTTGTTTTACGTAAAAGAAAAATTTCCAAACCAGCAACAGCAACCGCTAACCTTGACCGGTTAACTTCTTTACCAGAATATCAAAACAGGTTATCAAAATACCGTTTAGGTTTAGGTTTAACCGCAACGTTAGCAGTAGTCCTTGTAATCGTTTTAAGCGTTCTCGCTTCAAAACCAGTAGAAATTACTTCTACAACACCAACCAAATACAGCCGTGACATTGTTCTTTGTTTAGATGTTTCAGGTTCAATGTATGAAGTGGATGAAGAACTTCTCAACAAATTCCAAGAACTCACTTCAGAATTCAAAGGTGAACGTATCTCTTTGGTTGTTTGGAACAGTAAGTCATATATGGTTTTTCCTTTAACTGACGATTACGATTACATCAATGACAACCTTGAATACGCTAAAGGTGGTTTTCAAACCGACCCTCTTACTGGTGAACCAAAAGGTTTAGATTTTGTTCGTTACACTGTAAATGAAAACGGCGGGAGTCTCATTGGTGACGGTTTGACTGCCTGCACTCTTGCTTTCGATCAGAAAGACAGCCAAGATTATCGTTCTCGTTCAATCATTCTAGCAACAGACAACGTTGTTAATGGTGAACAGTTGATTACGTTAGATGAATCTGTACAATATGCAACAGATGAAGATATCACCATATATGCTATCAACCCGATCACAGGTTTTGAAGAAACCGGTACAGAAGCTGAGCAACTTAAAAAATCTGTTGAAGAAATAAACAACGGAAGTTATTACCCTCTTACTGACCCAACCGCAACATCAGGTATTGTTAATCAGATAAGCGCGGAAGAAGCAAGCTTAATAGAAAGTGAACCTATTATCACAAAAAATGATGTACCTCAGGGTTGGATTTTTGCAACAATACCTTTGTTAGCGTTATTTTTCTTTACTCTTCGGAGGTTTAACATATAATGGTTTTTCAACCTGTCATACCAATTTTCTTAACAATAATTTTAGTTGTTGTAGGTCTTGCTTTCGTTGCTTGGATGGTTAAAACACGTTCAAGCGAACGTAAAAGATGGTATTACCGTTCTTTATATATTCTTCTCATTGGAGGATTACTGTTAAGACCAGGTGTACCTGAATATCAGAACGTTGAAGTTTATACTAACCAATACGATGTTTATTTTGTTGTAGATTCCACCGCAAGTATGATTGCAGAAGATTGGGAACCTGGTACACAAAAAACACGTTTAGATGGAGTTAAAGAAGATATTCAAAACTTGTTGCAGGAATATGCGGGAGCAAAATTCTCTTTAATCAGATTTGATTCAGAATCTGCTAACTTAACTGCTCCTTTAACTAAAGATACCACTTCTGTTATGACAGCAGTACGTAACTTGTCTCCTGAGCTAACAAGAAGCGCTAAAGGTTCCGAACCTACTTTGGGTGCTGATACAGTTAAAGATATTATTTCACGTAATGCGGAAGATAACCCTGACCGTGCAAGAATAGTATTTTATTTCGGTGACGGGGAAACAACTAAACAAACAGAATCTTCTACATCCTATACCGAAGTAGGAGAACTTATCAATGGTGGCGCAGTATACGGTTATGGTACGTCTGAAGGTGGCAAAATGAAAATTCAAAACGGTTATTTCATTACCGCTGATGAAGGCGAATACATTCAAGATCCTACAACAGGTACAGATGGATTATCTGTTATTGATGAAGCAAAACTTGAACAGATAGCTAACGAGCTCCAGGTTTCTTACGTACATCGCTCGTCTGACACTCCTATTGAGTACATGGAGTTAGAGGAAAAAGTTGCGGTGGACACGGATACTTCTATGAACATAGTTAATGACTACAGTTGGGTTCTTGCTTTAGGTTTAATTCTGTTGGTTGCCGTTGATACCACAGTAATCTTAGTTTCGTTAAGAAGAACAATACCTGAAAGGAAGGTGAAATAAATATGGCTAAAATAGTTTTAAAAAGTGAAGCTGAATTGAACGTCCAACGTAAAAAGTTGCGCACTATTTTACTTCTATGCAGTATTCCTTTCTTGATTCTTATATTATTTTTCGGGTACAAAGCGACAATGTTATATGTCACCGCTGGTGAAGTTATTTCTTTAACAGAAGAGGGTAAGTACAGTGAAAGTGTTAAAGCGGCACAGAAACAGAAAGAAAACAGTTTCGTTGACCCCTGGTTAGCTGACTATAACTTAGGCGTAGCTTACTATAACAATGATGATCCAGAATCAGCTATTACAGCGTTAAAAAGAGCTGCGACGCAAACATCTTCTCTTCCAGATGTTTGTTACATTAGCAATGCTTTATCTAAATCATATGAAAAATATGGTGACCAGTTGACAGTCGAGAACCGAACTGATGAAGCTGAAAATGCATATTATCAAGGTAAACAAGTTATTGAGAACGCTGACCCAAGTTGTTTCCCTCCCAGCACTGGTGAAGGCGAAGGAGATAGCGGCGAAGGTGAAGGTGAAAGCGAAGATGAGAACCAGGGTGGAGAAGGTTCCACAGATGAGGTTCAAACTTCACCTGAACAACAGCAGGGTGAGCAAATGCAGGAAACTGAAAAACGTTTGGATGAAAAATTAGGTAATGAACAGGAAGAACAACCTCAACCTAATAATGATTCAGAAGGCAAACGTGATGAGATTCAAGAGGAAATGAATCAAGGAAACGAAGATAAACAGGGTGATGACAATGCGGGAAACACTCCTAATTCTAATGAAAATCCAGTAGATCGTCCTTGGTGATCGAATTGTTAAAGCCCCACCTGTTATTTCAGGTGGGGCTTTAACAATTTAAGCTTTACTCATCAGGAGTGATAAGTGGTTCCATAACTCCTGTGTCGTAAGCGTCATTTGCTTCTTGTACAAGAACCAGTTTTCGCATTTCATTTAGAGCTTCTTCACCAGTGAGAGTTACTTGCTTACCATCTTGCTGTGCATTAATGGTTAGAACTTTGGTAGGAACACCAATCCAGTTAATAATCGTAACATTCACATAGTCACTGTTCCGCCAACGGTCATACTCACGAATCTTGTCAATAAGAAGCGCTTGCTGATTCTGGTAAGCTTCACGTCCCACCATAACAAGGTCTTGAACTTTTTGATAAGCTTCTGTCGTAGCTGTCAGGTCAGGGTAAGCTTCCGTGATAGCTGAGAACATTGAACCACTTGTACCAGGTTCCATGTTTCCATCATAACGACCTTTAACCGCTTCAATAAGGATACCTTCAAGTTTCTCAGCGCTCCGGTCTGCAATACCCAATGATTCTTTGAACTGTAGAATGAACTTGGAAAGTTCAGTACGGTTCACATCATACTGGGCAACAAGACCAGTTTCTTGTTTGATTGCTTCATTACGAAGTGAATTAGTTTTTGCATAGAGGCTAATTACACCAATAAGTAGAGCAACAATAAGGCCGACAGCGACCACTACACCAATCTTGTGCTTTTCCCAAAAAGCGAGCATTTATTTAGTGTCCTTTCCTGAACATCTTATAAGTTTGGTTTTGAACAAAATCGTATTCGTTCTTATTACTATAGCTTAGCACGATTGCTCCACCTAAAGCAAGTAGAGCAAGAATGCTCGCCAAAATGTGAATACCAATAACCGTTCCATCATCAGGCACCCAAGCATCACTGAGATATTGGAACCCACTACCTGAATCGTTTTCATCTGCACCAGACATACTTACACGCTCAAATTTGTTGACACCAAAAAGCATGTTTTCAATCATCCCATCAGAACCAACATATTTTCCAGAAGCAACATCATAGCGAGGCGAACCAATAAGGTTATCATCCAAAGGAACGTTCTTGAAATCAGTGACAAACTGGTGCAGTAAAGATTCATTACCTACAGGCATTCCGGTAAACCCTGTACCCCATTTAATTTCATCATCCTGAACACCCAGAATAATGACAATGGTGTTTTTAGCGATAGCATCTTTACCAACCTCTTTAGAAGTCCAATAAGCTTTCACAACATTACGGTACTCTTCAAAGTTTTTAACTTTATTCGCAGGTGCAAAAACAATGTGCAAATCGCCGTGAAGTTCTGAACCCACCCGAGCGTTCAAATATTGAGTATCTTCAACGTACTCTTGAATAAGGGGTACTTTAACTCCACCAAAACCATAAACTTTTACGGCATCATAAAGGTTAGTAACATCGTTGGCGGGGATGCCTAACAGACCTTCTTCTTTATACTTTTCAATATCACCCTCATAGTCTTTGAAGAGAGTTGCGTCAGATGCAAGAATGAAGTTTTTGTATGAATGGCGTTCAGTAACACCACCAGGGTTACCTGCATCTACTCGGTTTTTAGCTTCCGTCCAAAGAGCAGGAGGTTCAGTCACACGCCCACCAGGGATAGGGTGACCCCAACGAAACTCTTCACCTGTCATAAGCCAACCACCAACATCTTTAGAACCTAAAGTGGTGTTAATAGTGAACTTTGTTTCTTGCGTGGAGTATGGGCAAGAGTGATATTTGGTTACAGTAACAGGTCGTGACTGTCTTTTACCATCGCTGTCGGTGTAATACTCAATTTCGGTAACTTGATACGGGTCACATTGAAAGGTGTGTGTGCAAGAACCGTCACGATAACATTCTTGTGAGTAACTTTCAGTTCCTGTTTCGCTACCGTTCCAATATTCGTAATATGTTTCCGCATCGGTTTTAGCGAAATGTGTCCAAATTGGGTACACGGGGAGAGTGATAACGAAAGAAACAGCGATACCTGCAAGAAGGTACGTAAGGTTGCTCTTTGCGATAAGACCCCAAACAATAGCAATAGTGCTGACGATGGTAAGAATGATATAAAAGCCAGACAAACTGGTGCCTTCCTATAGAAAAAGTTGCTTTATATGAAAAGTATACCAGTATTTTTTGGGAACAGCAAACAACAAATTATTTAGGAAAAGGTTTAGAGTAAATCCGCTCTAACATTCTTTTCTCTTGGGGCATTTCCGTGCGTCCTTTACTATCACGATATAAAGCAAGGGAAGTGGGTGTGTCAGTGGCAAGTTTTTTAGCTAACGCGGAAGCTTCCCCAGCGCGAAGGTCAGCTGCAGTATTTAGAGGGTGAGCGTTGTTTCTATCGTGACCTTTAACCCATTGAAATTTTACTGAACCTGTTCGTGTGTCCATTAGGTGAAGAATTTCTTCAATAACAGGTGTATTCAATACTGGTTTACCATCCGATTTTACCCAGTTACGTTTAGCCCAACCTTTAGCCCATTTTTCAGTAACGTTAAGAGCATACTGTGAATCCATTTGTATAGTAATGTCATCGTGTTTGTGGAAAAGCAGCACGGAACGTATACCGTGGAGCTCAGCTATCTGGTTTGTTCCTTCAAACCAACCGTGGCTTGCCCAAGCGCCGTCATCTCTCGCCCACGCCCAACCAATTGCCCCTCTCATCTCTCCGTTAGGTTTTTTAAGAGATGAGCCGTCACACGCTATGACATATTTAGCCATTATAAGCTGTCCTCATCATGAGCTTCACCAGTGGCTTTATAAATGTGTTGTTCTTTTACTGTAATTTCTTTAACAAACACAGATGAAGGTTCTTGTAAAGCTTCCCCTAAACATACGTCGCATAGAACTATGTAAAGTTGTTTAGAAAGATCAAACCGGCTTCCGTATGCACCAGATCCAGAGAAAACAACCCCACCGTCAGGATTTAAATACTCTCCATCGCCAAATTCGTTTGAAAGTAACCTTTTACAAGTTACGCATTTAAAAGTTTTCATATTGTGAAGTCCTACATCTGAAGACCTTTTCAGGTCTAACAATATATGGGTTAAACCGATATTGTTATTAGAGTTTACCATAGATACGTTTAACAGACTTAAAAGGAGACTAAAAATGTCTGATGATTTGAAAGAACAAAATTCGGAACTACAAACCGAAAATGAAACAGCTTCTCTGCTTACGGAAGTTCGCAAGAAAACTTTATGGATAAGTATTGGGGCGTTAATTCTTACAGCTTTGTTCTCTGTTGGTTTAGTTCTGTTTAGTCCCGAAGCGCAAGTTATTGGTAAAGCTTTTACAACTGTGCTTCTTTTAGCTGGTTTTAGTGGAATTATTGTTCTTCTTACAAAAGTTTCTGAAAAACAGAACCCTTATGTCGCTTTAGTGTCAATGGTTTCTTGGATTTTAATACTTCTTATAGGTGTTGTAAAAATCTGGTGGGATCTGGTTCCGGTAGATGAATATTATTACTACTTGAATAGCGCTGGTGAATTTGGTCAGTTTGTTCTGATTGTCGGTGTTATCCAACTTGCTGTGTTACATTTTTCCCTATACACAAGATTATTCTTTGGTGTTAAAAGCAAATTCCACCAAATTACAGGTAAAGTTACAGTATTAATTGTGTTTGCTATAGCAGCTATGATTGTTATTCCTCTTACTTTGACGCAATATGATTATTCTGACTTTTACTGGCGTGGAGTGGTAGCGTTGTCTATTCTCGGTGCAGTAGGTACAACTTTGTTACCGTTAGTCAATGCTTTAACCAGAACTGATTCCAAGAAAACAGTGATTGACGGTTTACCACCAGCAATCACACCAGTTGCCGTTCCACAAGTTCAAGAATTTATTCCTGTACCTCAAGGCTGGCCAGTTTTCTCTGACGGTAAAACACCATTACCTATCTTGTTTGATGGTTCGCCTGACTATCAAGCTTTCTACAGTGGTCAAGTATCACCACAAGCTAAACCAACCGTGTTTACTCAAAATACTGTTGCTCCGCAATCAGAACCTACCGCTCCACAAAATTAATTTGCACGGGACATATTTTTCCTCTATACTTACATTAACCGTAAAGGAGGAAAAATATGTCCCAGCAACTTAAAGAAAAAATCAATCAGGTTGAGAGTCTAATTCTTGAAAACTATGATGCTCTTTTTGGAGGGATTTCTTCCTGGGGTTGGCCTGTTAAAGGTTACGAGGTAGATAACCTTATTAGTCGTATCGCAGAATCTGATGTTAACTCTACTGTTTTCGATGTTTTGGATGAAGACGAGTACGGGGATTATTCTTCTGTGTATTGGGAACCTGAGTTCGTTGCTGCTGTTACTCAGAAACGTTCTAACTTGGACGCTGTGATAGCTCGCAACGATAACTTGTTGAACGTACCTGCTGAGTCTGCTCCCTGGCAAGACCGTTATACCCACGAGTTGGCTATGCATTTAGCTTCTCACGGCACTCAAATGCGTTGGGGTGACGGATATTACGGTTGGAAAGAATACAACCGTGACAACACTCTGAGCAACAAATATGTTGTTGCCGTGTTTGCAGCTAAAGTTGACCATTGGGAAGAGTTCGAAGGAACCTTCACGGGTGCATCTTCCCACACTGGAATCACTGGAAATGTTGTCTTCTCTGACGGCACCCAAACTCGTTACCGTTGGGAAGGCGATTTCACTGTTTTGGTTCGTTCAATAACTAAATAAGTTAAACGTTTGTGGGGCTTAAGAAATTTCTTAAGCCCCACAAACGTTTAACTATATATGAACATAAACGATCTTATTACAGAATCTTTATACGATGTTGTCGATCCAGAAGTTGGGGTGAATATCGTTGATTTAGGATTAATCTATGATATTCGTTATGATGAAGGTAAATTAGAGTTGGATCTTACGTTGACTTCCCCAGCGTGCCCTTTAGCAGATGTAATTGAAGAACAAATTATTGAAGTCACATCTGGTTTAGCTGATGAAGTTCATTTCAATTGGACTTTCCAGCCACCGTGGGATGTTTCTAAAATTTCCGATGATGGTCTTGAACAGTTACGCGCTTTAGGTGCATATATTCCAAAATACTAATATATAGAAAAGTGGTAATTAAGCTACGAGAAAGGCTTAATTACCACTTTTCTATATATTAGTTAGCCAATGAGTTCAAGGAACTTAGCGGGTGTAATGATAGTAACACCCAACTCTTGCGCTTTCTTGTATTTGCTGTTTCCAGCGCTGTCTTCATCAGCGATAAGATAATGTGTGCTACTGGACACAGAAGATGAGGCGGATGCGCCCAGTTGAGTTAACAGTTCTTGCGCTTGACCACGAGAGTAACCAGGGATACTTCCACTGATACAAACTTTTTTACCTGTGAACGGTGAGTTAGTAGATGCAGGTTTTGCAGAGTTCATCGTAACACCTGCATCACTCAGTTTTTTAATTACACCCAGTTTTTCACGAAGGCCAGCGTGAATAACTTTCGCTTTCGGAAGAGCAATACCTTCTACCTGAGTTAAACCTTCCTCAGATGCTTGAAGAATTTCCCCCATTCCAGAGAATTTAGCTTCCAACCGACGACCGAAAGTACGACCTAACATACGAACACCCAAAGCGGCAAGTACAGCGCTTAGAGGGCGAGTTTTAGATTTCTGAATCTGCTCGTAGATTTTAGAGGCGGTTTTCTCACCCAGGACACTTGCAGAACCGTCTTTCTTAACACCCATTTCAAGACCAGCCAAATCTGCGACAGTTAGGCTGAAAACATCAGCAATATCTTGAACAAGGCCTTCATCGTTCAAACGAGTAAGAATGGCTTCACTCAAACCTTCCCAGTCAAAATAGTCACGTCCAGCAGCGTGGATAAGACCATTCAAAACACCGCAGGAAGGCGAGGGGCAACGCCACAGAAGAGTTGATTTGTCCCATTCTGAACCACACTGAGGACAATGGGTAGGAGGAACCCACGGAACGCTTCCGGCAGGACGCTTGCTCAAATCAGGAACATCCACATAAGGGATAACGTCGTTAGCGCGACGTACAGGAACAGTGTCCCCAATACGAATGTCTTTTTCTTGCAGCCAAGAAACATTATGAAGGGAAGCATAGTTGATTACAGTACCGTCAACCATAACAGGAGCAACTTTAGCGCGTAGTGCAAGACGCCCTGTACGCCCGATGGTGACCTCAATACCTTTAACAACAGTTTCTACCCCGACGCTTGGGTATTTGTAAGCCAAAGCCCAACGAGGAGCTTTAGAGCGGTTACCCATATGGTCACGAGTAGCATAACGGTTAGCTTTAAGAACAATACCGTCTGTCGGGTAATCAACATTTTTACGCGCTTCACCAAAAGCATTAACAACATTGATAAGGTTTTGCACGCTCATATTCTGCAAAGACGCAGGAATCAAAGTGATAGCGGGAACGAAACCCCATTCTGCAACTTTACGCATAGATTCAACGTGAGTTGCATCATTGTTTTCTTCAATAAGGTCATAAACCGCATACCGCATAGCAACAGGATACTCTTTAGTTTCTCTACGAAGAGCGCCAGCGACAGCGTTACGAGAGTTAGCAAAAACATGCTGTTTAGGAACGAAATGAGAAGCGGTCCCAGCAATCTGAGAGGGCGTGTCGCTCAGTCGGTCTGCAAGACCAATCTGTACTAACTTTTCAATGTCAGCACGAGTAGCTTGCGGACGACCATTCTTAGCTGCCCAACGGTTGTACTCATAGCCTACACGACTGATGTTTGCTTCGTTATAGTCTTCATCAGACATATAAACTTCACCACGAACTTCAAAATCGTTATTATGTGCAACAGTTTTAGGCATACCAAAAGTGTCAGTCAAACGTGAAGTGATATCTTCACCCGCTGTTCCACTTCCACGAACAGCAGCTTGCACAAGCACACCATTACGGTATTTAACAGAAACAGCAAGACCATCAAGTTTAGGTTCCGCAACAAGCGTATCAGCAGACTTGTCTACAATCTGAACATTGGCAATAAATTTAGCGAGCTCATCAGCCGTGTTAGCTTTATCGAGAGAAAGCATAGGTACAGTGTGAACAACATCACCACCGATAGAAACACCACTTGCAACAGAGTTCAGCAACGAATCTGCGTCAGACCAACCATTCTCGTCACTGAGAATAGTAATCTCTTCAATAAGAGCGTCATACTCTTCATCAGACATGATGATAGAGTCAGTGTCATAATATGCTGCGGAAGCTTCAGTAGCTTTCGCAATAAGGGCAAGGTAACGAGAATATTGTGAATCAGACATAATTTCCTTTTATTTGTGTATTACAATTATACCACGATTATGCCAGTAAAATCAACTTTTTAAACCGATATAGACGATATGTTCGGGGTCAGAACGGTCTTCATTATAGCGTTCATATTGTTGCTGATTTGGGTCGTTTTCTCCCCTATTGTACGCCTAAAAAGACCACCTTCTGTATTTTGGGTAGCTGCAACTCTTATACCTTTAAGTATTTTAGGGTTCACAGAATATAAATGGCTCAGTTACCAAGCAAAAGGCACAGAGCTTGTCCAAAACATTAGCGAAAAACCAACATCATATCTTGAATGCCAAAGGTTGACTTCAGCACTTATAGATGCTCAGTTAAGTAAAGCTGGAATGGTTTATTGGGACAATATGGACAAAGCTATCGTTAAATACGAGGGGTGTAAATTATGGGCAGAATTTTTAGATTCTGACAAACGCAATTTGTCTGATAAACAACTTTGGGCTGTCGGAACTATTATTCACGAAGCGTATCACGTTAAAGGTGAAATGAATGAAGCTACCACTCAATGTTTAACTATCAAAATTTTTAGTAACGTTCTTAAAAATTATGACGTTCCCGAAAATCTTATCACTGGGTATCAAGAACGTTATCTTGAAGCAAGTAAAAGGATGCCTGCTGAATATTTAAATGGTGTGTGCTGATAGTTCTAACGGATAAAATCGCATACATGGTAAACTTGTATGATTAATTAAGGAAAAATATGGCTAAAAAGAAATCAACTTCAAAACCTGCAAATAAAAAAGTTGTTGAGAGCAAAGTTGAAAAAGAAGTAGTAGGAACGGAATCATTAGTAGAAACTGTTACTGAACCTGTGGAAGAAGATCTGGTGACAGAAACTAATGTTGTTTCTGAAAAAGAAGAACCAGTTACTACCGACCTTCCTGTACCAACAATTCCTGTAGAAGAACTACCACAAGCTGCTTATGATGCGGTACGTACTCTCACTGGTTTGGAACATTTTGAAGCTACAATGTTTTCAACTGAGGTCACAGAGAACAACGAAATTGTCAGAATTCCGGTAGCAACAGGACCTGCAACCGAAAAAGGGTATGTTGTTGTATCAACTTTTGGTTTAGGTGAAATAGAAACACAAGCTACAGCAACCATTGAAGGTAAAGAATATCCAGTTCATTTGGAACTTTATACTATTGCGGATTCTGTTGAAAACACGAGACCTATGGCGGAAGAGCTTGCTAAACTTGCTTTTTTCGTTGATGCTAAAAAACAACCTCTTCTTCCAGGTTTAATTCTTAATCAACCTGATGGAACTGCATATATGTTCTCTGAAAAACCATTAGGTATAGCACACGATTTGACATATCACGCACCTATTATTACGGATGATTTAGTTGTAAGTTTTGTGTTCATTTACAAGATTTCTTCTGGTGAAGCTGAACTGTTACAAGCTCCTGACACAGCAGAGAAGTTTTTCACACATATTAACAATTTGGGAACCAAAGCTTACAGTTTGAATAGAGAAGAATTTACAGTTAACTAATTATGTACGGTAAAAAGAAAAGAAAACCTATCTATGATGCTTCGCTGGGGGAACCACCTACTGAAAAACAGATAGAAGGTATGACAGCGCAAGCAACCAGGGTTGTAGAATACTGGTTGAACTATCGTGACCATTCTCGTGAGGAACTTCGTCAGAAAATAGTTCGTAAAGGTATAACGGATGACATTGCTGACAAAGTTTTAGCTAAATATGAAGACTTAGATTATATTAACGACCAAAGGTTTGCAGAGTTTTATGCAGAATCACGGATACGTGAAAATAAACATGGCAAACAGAGCGTAAGATACCAACTTCGTCAAAAAGGTGTAGATTCAGAATACATTGAACAAGCTCTATCTATGATTGATGAAGAAGACGAGTTAGAGCTTGCTAAAGAAATTGCTTTAAAGAAAGCACGATCTAACCAAAAACTTGAAAAACAGAAAAGATTACAACAAATTGTTGGTTTATTGGCGCGTCGTGGTTTTAGCGGAAATGTGTACAGTATCGCACAAGAAGCTATACAGGAAGCGGATTCAGAAGAATAATCATTGTGGGTTTTATCCCACATTTAGGGATGTGGGATAAAACCCACATCCCTAAATTTATGAAATCCCCAATACGAACGGTACAATAATCCATACAGCTAAAGGTGCTATAAGAGTAAAAGCTAAAGCTAAAACGCTACTATGACTTTTAAGTTTAACAACAAACAATATTTGGTAACACACCACAATAACGTAAACCACAAAACCTAAGAAAAGAGTCAGGGCAGAAAACATAGGGTCTATCTGAGGGTAGAGCTCAGCGTTTTCTGGAGACACAGGCAAAGGGTTAAAAGCTCCAACTAAGGAAGCTAATGTCCCCTGTACCCCGAATGGCACAGCAATGCCTATTGTGAAAGCAATAACCCAATTCCACACAGCGGGTGGAAAAATATTAACAATTTTCTTCATAACTTTTAAAGTATACCATTGACACTTTTTCTACCTTGAAAGTAGCGCTCCGATAGATAAGGTATAAAGATCTGAGGTATTTATGGCTGCACGTAAACCAGCAAGGAAGAAAACGGTAACGAAAAGAACAACAAGTAGTGCACCCGCAAGAAAAAGCACATCTTCCGCAAACAAAACACCTAACTTTAACAAGTTAGCCCAAGCAAGCAAAGTTTCTGGTGCCACCCGAACACCTACAAGAAAAACCCAAACAGCTTCAACACCAGGTAAAAAAGCGCCCCAAACTTTCCAAGAAGCGATCCTTCATAGAAAATCAACTTTAAAAGGTGTACCTGTTCACGTTCTTAACATCCCATATGAGGCACAATATTTTGCCAAATCTTTAGGAGTGGAATACAACCCATATTTAAAAATGTACCTATATGAAGGTGCGAAACTTAATCCCCAACTTGCTCCTTATAAAGCTGAACCATTCAGTTTAGAAAAATGGGTGGAAGATTCATTGAACAACACTAAACCAGAAATTTTACCTCCCGCAAAAATGAAACCACGTCCACATCAAGTGACAGCTATTAAGAAAATTGGTAGCACAGCTAAATCTGGTTGGAGAGGTTTTATTCTTGCAGATAACGTTGGTTTAGGTAAAACAATTGAAGGTGTATTCGGCGCATATTTAGCAGCTAAACAAAAAGGTTTCACCCCTCAGAACAAAGCAAAAGTTCTTATTGTTGCACCTAAAAGCGCTCTCCCTCACTGGCGTAACACTTTAATCGCCACAAGCATTGACAACCTTAAAGTTGTAGTTATTAACTATGACCAATCTAAAAAACTTTTAGACGCACCAACATCAGCCCAAAACGTTAAGAAAACTGTTACAGTTAACCGGCACACAATGACAAAAGGTAGACCAACTATCCAATGGGATATCATTATTGCTGATGAATCTCATAAACTAAAGAACGAATCTCAACGTTCAGCGGCGTTCGCTAACATTGCACGATATGAAGCTAACGCAACAAAAGCACCTTTTGTTATTTGGACAAGCGCAACGGTAGGTCAAGAACCTCTTGAATTAGGTTACCTTGCTCCTCTTGTGGGTCAAATGTGTGGTGTGCCTAATTTAACCCACGAAAAATGGGGTGACTGGTTAATGGAAAATAACTATAATGTTAAAAAATCTAAAGCTGGTAACTTCAGTTGGGTAAGACCTAAAGGTGACACCCCGCCAACTGAAAGAGCAGAAATATTAGCGTTACAACAAAAAGACGTTTCTCGTTTAAGTGAACTTATTTTCAACGATAACTCCCCAAGCATAAGACGTAACCCTGAGGACATTGCAGGTTGGCCTACACAATCATATGTTGCAACACCCGTGCAACTTGCGCCAGAAGGTTACCGTCTATATGAGGAAGCTTGGAACGAATTCAGACGGTACATTGGATTAAACCCCCGAGGTAAAAACCCTTCTGGTGGTTTAGCTGCAACTTTACGTTTCCGACAAAAAGCATCAATGCTATCTGCTTTAGCGACCGCTGAATATGTTAACGATTTACTTGACAACGGACTACAAGTAGCCATTTCTGTGGAGTTCATTGAAACATTAGATGTTATGAAGGATTACTTATCTAAAAAAGGCTGGCATGTTGCTGAGTTCTCTGGAAGAAACACTGTTGACCGTGAAAATGAACGGTTAAGATTCCAAAAAGGTGACGCACAAGTTATGGTTTTTACTGTAAAAGAAGCAATCAGTTTACACGCTAATGAACAGTTACCTGATGGTACAAAAGCTACCTCAGCCAAACGAGCTATGGTGGTTCACGATATACGTTATTCTGCTATCGATATGACACAAATCATTGGGCGTACCACTCGTGACGGTGAGCTCGCTATTGCATACCTTATGTTCACTGACGCAACAATTGAAGCGAGAATTTTACAAACAGTTCTTGAACGTATGAAAAATGTAAGAACACTTTCTGGCGACGATGAAAGCACGTTACTTGCAGTTCAAAGCATTCTTGACGGTATGTGAACTATTTAGTGTATTATATAGTATATAAGGAGTTTTAATTATGAGTTTCCCAATTACTTTAACAGAGAACGCTTCAAATAAAGCGTGGGATTTATTAACCCGTGAAAACCGCCAAGATCTTCGGTTACGTGTTGCCGTGCAACCAGGTGGTTGCAGTGGATTAATTTATCAATTATATTTTGATGATCGTGAATTAGAAGGCGATCTAACCTCCCAGTTTGGTGAGTTAGAAGTCATCGTAGATGATATGAGCGTACCTTACCTTGAAGGTGCAACAGTTGACTATAAAGATTCAATTGAAAGCCAAGGTTTTTCTATTGAAAACCCTAACGCCGCCGGATCTTGTGCTTGTGGTGACAGTTTTCACTGATCGTTACTGAAAATACCAGCCATACCTTCCTCTTGACCTTCTACGGGAGATGGGGAAGGTATTTCTGTATGGTTTTCATTCACAGGCGTTTCTTCAACAGGTAAGTTAAAAACTTTAACTCTAATACGTTCGCTTGTAGCAACTTCATCCTCTTCGTCTACAGCAACGATTGTGAAAGTGGTAGATAAATTATTCGGCGCTAAAGTTGTGTCAACTTCCAAATACCAAGTTTCAGTTACTTTATCCCAGTTGAGTTCAACTCCACCTAATTGCGTGTCAGCGTAAACTTTTTTCAAGGGGTTAACGTGGTCTATTTTAACTATTAAACGGTAATCTTTCCCGCTTACAACACTATCATTTAAAGGTTGTACCATAGAAATAATAGGGGCGTTCTCTGATGACCGTGTTGATTTTCCACGTTCAATATAGCTGAAAAATTCAACTTGGCTGTTCCACGCTATTGAAGCTATTTTCTGTTGACCTTGAATACTTGGGTGGAAGAAATCTACTTCACTTAAATCAGCATCCTCAAACTGTGTATTGAAAATACGTTTGTTATCTGTTAAACAGTTTTCTGCATCAGCACATACTTGTTCAATAATATTGTTAAACTGTTCCAGTTTTAACGTTACACGTTCACGACGGTCATTATCTTCTTTAGCATAACTGGTAGCGTTTGCTAACATACTCTGACATAACTTTGAATCATTCCATTTGTTAACTGCTGACGAATTATTGTGACCTGTTTTCCATAAATTGTACATATTTGGTATGGATGCGATGAAAATTTTACTTTTCGGCAACTGATTATTTAATATATTTAATGTTTCAGTTAACGAATCTTTAAAACTTTCAGGTGAAGTAATTTCGTTTTCAGTTAAAGCACAGATATCATTAGCGCCAGATAAAATGGTTACAAATTCAGCTTGTTGAGTTACAGCTAACTGAGCTTGATTAGGAAGATCGTTTACTTTTGTGTATGAACGAGCATTATTGTGAACGGTAATGGGTTCTTTATTTAAGTTCTCTATCTTTTCTTTGAATGTGCCAGTATAGGGGTTAAGTATACTTATTTCTGTTTCAGGAGTTTCACCTGTTGACCAGGAAACTTGGGGACATTCTTGATGAGGTTCACAAGCGTTAGCGGCTTGTGTAATTGAGTCACCTAAACTTACTAAAACTTTCGGTGGTGTTTTAACTACGGGAGTAGAGTCATCTATAGGTGTAGCTGCTGTGAGTGCAAACACAGATATAACAAAAACGCCTAATACCGCTGTTAATTTTTTGAATCTCATACGCAATAATTTTTCTACCTGGTTAGAGTTTCTTAGTACCCGGTTGTGTGATAGAATACCATTATACCAAATTTTGGGAAGGTTAATATACTATGGGCTACTCATTACATATCGGAGATCTTTTTACTTCACTGCAACCGGCTTTAGGTCACGGTGTAAATATTTATGGTGTTATGGGTGCCGGGGTAGCGGTACTATTCAGGCGTAATTTTCCAGAAATTTTCCCTCCTTATGCAAAAGCTTGCGCTGATAACATGTTAAACCCAGGAGATAACCTTCCTGTTGAAGTGACTTCTGTAAGTCCCAGTGGTAAAACCGAATGGGTTTTTAATATCGCTTCACAAGACCTTCCCGGGCGTCACGCACGTATGGATTGGTTGGAAATGGGTGTTGAAGATGCTTTTGTTTTCTGTGAAAAGAATAACATTTCAGGTCTGGCTATTCCGCGTATTGGTGTGGGTATTGGTGGTCTTCAATGGGTTGATGTGAAAACTAAACTAATTGAAATTTCTGAACGACACCCTAATGTTAATTTTGAAGTTTGGGTTCTTCCTAAAGAAGCAACAAATGAAGATTACTCAGAAGCTGTAAACTAAACTTATAAAGCTGGGTGAAAGAATATTCTTTCACCCAGCTTTCCGATATACATAGTATGACACAAGTTATTTATCAAAGACCGTTAAAAGATACTGGCATTGCGTACCTTTGCTGGTTAACAACATTCATTTTCGTTGCAGGTATCCAACATTTCTATTTAGGTAGACCAGTTAAAGGTATTATCTGGTTATTAACCTGGGGGCTATTTGGTATTGGAACATTAATTGATTTGTTCACTTTGCCAAGTCAAGTTCGTAAAACGAACTACCAAATCCAAAGAGGTTTACGTTAAACTTCTAACGTTTCTTTGTAAGCTTTCATAAAGTTTTGACCTGTACGTTCGCTTTTACCTAACCATTCGCTGACTATACGACCAGAGGGTAACGCCACTCCATCTGAAACCATTTTGTCAAGAATCGCTTTAACCTCTGCCTCTGTTTTAATATCCGTTTCAGAAGATTCTTCTACTGTCATTTCAACTTTAGGGTTTTCAACGTTAACAGATGTTTCATCATTTGTTTGCTTAACCGTTTGTGGAGCAGCTTCAGTTTTTTCATTTACTGTTGTTTTGGTTGAGCTCGGTTTAGTGTGTAAAAGTTTACTTTTCTCACGAACTTCATCAATGATAGCTTGACGTTCGATCTTTTCAAGTTCTTTTTCGCGTACTTTGTTCAACCGGTCAGCGTGCTCTTTCTGACGTTTATATTCCAATTTTTGTTCAGGTGTAGGTGACACCATTAATACAAGTAAATGGATAGCAAGGAATAGAGCTAACGGAGGTACAGCAGTGACTCCTACTTTAACCCACAAAGGTAGAATGTATGTGTCTTCTACTATAGCTGCGTGCCAAGCGTTACCTAAGATAGATAAGAACACGAATGTTCCTAAAACTGACCAAGTGTAGTATTTTGCTGCACCTGTTCTTTCACGGAAAGCGAACGCGGCAAGAGTGGCAACAAAAATGAAACCGTCAGTTACAACAGCCCAAATCCACCCAAATTCTACACGGATACCACTTGCTACAGCAAGTGCAGTTAAAGCGTCAAAAGAAAGCACCGCCGCACCTAAAGCAACCAGAATAACAACCGCACGAGTGGTGTAATTCAGCCATTTAGAGTCCGACTGTACAACGGCAGGAGATACAGACTTCATATTTTATGCTATCGGCGGTGTCGCTTTATCTGAACAGAAAATTTGAAGCAAACGTTACACTAGCCACCAATACAATAACTACACCACTTGCATATAAAGCAGTTCTAAACCTATAGTTCGGTTCTGGCGCTAAGTTATCAGGTAGTTGTTTCAAATGTTCCATTGTTGGTTCATGAAAAGTTACAGGGTTAAATAATGTTCCAGACATAACTTCGGTTGCTTGTTCGTTTTTCATTTGTTGAGCAACCGATTGGTCAGAGAACTTTAATGGAGGTAAAAACTCTGAGACCAAACAACGCGCATTTTGATATTCTTCTGTAGCACGAATTTCTGTAGGGATAACAATATCTGTTTCATAAATGTAATCCACTGTGGATACAGGAAATTTTTTCACTTCTCCTGTATCCACAGTTTTACCTACCAGAATTAACGTTCCTAATGTTTCTTCAACATTCATAGGAATTAAATCATATTTAGCACCATTGACAGTCACTTTAATTTGGTGGTCATGAAGGAAACTTTCCCTTACAACTTGATTAATCGACTTCATCAGCTTTTCTTACCACATTAACAAATAACGGAATTTCAGACCATACATTATCAGCAACTGCGTATGCTGCGCTGATAAAAGGACGGTTATATTCCAACCCTACTTCCGTTACCTCATTGCCAGGGAAAGCGGCAGCTCTCCCAACCATTGTTACAGTAACTGCGGCAGCTTCATAACCTTCACGAGTGTATTTTGTTTTCACAACTTGGAACGTAGAAAGTTCTTCTTCTACCGTGGTATACCATTCATTGTTCAAGTTTTTGAAAACTTCAAGGTCATCTAACTCTAAACGACCTGATGAAGACCAAGCAGGGATGACTAAACTGAATTGAGGGTTGCGGTCAAAAGAACGTTTTTTAGTAAAAGTTGCAAAATCAGGTTTTAAATCAGACCATTGTTGAACTTCATCTTCCGTGTCAGTTGTAACATCAGGTTCATTTTCAACGTGATAGCGCAACACACTATATAGTTCAGCAGAAGTAAGCTTTTCACTACCTAAAACTGTATAAACTTTAATACCCCGTTTTTCCGAGTATTTCCATTGAATAATGTAAGGTTCGCCGTCTAAACTACCAACTTTCACAAACGGGGTGTTTTCAACGAGGAGTTCTTTAGAATCCCAATAACCTGAATCATTAGGTACACGACGGAACTCTTTACCCCAAGCGAATTTAGTGGCAATAGTGTTGGCTAACAAAGCTAACAAGTCAGGGAAATCAGCAATGTTTACTGGGAACTTTTCGATGATATGTAAAGTTTTTTCATCAGTCCAAGCGTCTAATGTCTCTTGAGTAGGAAGTTCATTTTGAACTGTTGCTTCTGGTTGAATTTCTTTAACCAAATCTGCAAGAATTTTTGAAGCTACAGCTTCTGGGTCTGACCAGAAACCTAACGCTAAAGAAAGCTCTTCTGGGATTTCAGCGAACAAAGCTTTAAGCAATTCAAAGTTTTCTGTAACTTCTTTGTTTTCAATTCCAGTGATTTTTGTTAAAGCGTAACGTAGTAACGTATAGTTAACCCAACCTCCAAAAGCGCTACCTCCAACGTTTTGGGTTGAGTCAGCGAAAATAAGGTTTTTGTTGAAAGTGTCAGCGAAGGGTAAAAAGTTTTTTCTTAGATCCATGTAAAAGTTGTCCTTTATTAGTGGTTTCTTAAAGAATAACAGATAACCTTTATTTAACGCAAGATAGAAGTTGTTTTTTGGAAAATATTCAGGTAATATAGAACTTATGGACAAGACTAAACTTGGCGATTTGATGAAAAGCTTCCAAGCTGTTTCAGATATTGCGCTTCCCGCTGACGGTTACAACGTTCTGCAACTTGATGGTAATGCTTTTCACACGTTCACTCGTGGTTTTGAACGACCGTTTGATGCTCGTTTCGTTGACGCTATGAACCAAGTTGCAATTGAAGTTGCAAGTTACATCCCTTCTGCTCGTTTTGCATACGTGCAATCTGACGAAATCAGTGTTTTCATTCGTCGTAAAAATGAAGAGGATGACCCGTTCTTCAACTACCGCGTGCAGAAAATTGTTTCACTAACTGCTGCACGCGCATCTGTGAAAATGAGTCAACTGTACCCTGAAAAGAACGGTGCGTTCTTTGACGCTCGTTTCTTCACGCTACCTGACGCTGACCTTGCTGCGAAACATTTCATTTGGAGGCAACGTGACTGCACGAAGAACAGTATTTCTTCTGTAGCGCAAGCACGTTTTTCATCTAAAGAACTACACGGCAAAAACAGTTTGATGATGCGTGAAATGTTAGTTGAAGTTGGTGACCCGTGGGAGAACTACCCTACAGAACTGAAACACGGGCGTTTGATTGCGAAACGCCCTTCCGTGCGTAACGTAACGTTCACTCACAAAAGAACGAATCAAGAACAAACTATTGTTGTTGAAGCTGACCAATGGGTAGCTGAACCAGCAGAACGGTTTGAAGAGTCACGTATCCTAGATACGCTTATCTAAAACTATAAAAAGAGTGGGGTCCAAAACCCATAAAATCAAGGTTTTTGACCCCACTCTTTTTATGAGGCAAAAAAGATTTTTTTGCTACACTTATTTCCATTACCTGAAGAGAGATCTTAATGAAACACAAAATTTTAGCAACAACAGGGTTAGTTTTAGCTACCCTTCTTGCAGTATCTGGTTGTTCTGTAAGCTCAAATAACAATGGGCAGACCAATGGTGAACCCACAAACCTTTTTGAAGATGACGGGTGCACACATATTACAGTAGCCACCTCCTCAGAAAAAGTTAATCTTATGGATGCTTTAGCTGAAAAGTTCAAGGAATCTCCCGAAGCAGAGAAACTTGATAAATGTGTCACTGTAAAACCTATTAACGTCACATCTGGTGATGGTACTCGTAACTTGTCTGCAAGTACAAGCTCTTGGCCGTTAGAGGATGAAGAATACTGGCCTACTTTGTGGTCACCAGCATCCACTGTTTGGACTGACCGTGTAGCTGCGACAGGTAACGCTGGTGTTGTAGCTGGTGCAGCTTCGTTCACCCACACACCTGTAGTTTTTGCTGTTCCAGAATCAATGACCGAAGCATTAAACTACCCTGCTGAACCAATCAGTCTAACCGACATTGAAAACCTTATTTCAGCACCAGATGGTTGGGGTAGCGTAGGTAAACCATTATGGGGTTCTTTCAAAATTTCAAAAACAAACCCTAACACTTCCACGACAGGTTTATCAACCATCCTTATGCAAGCATATGAAGCTTCAGGGAAAACTGCTGACCTGACAACTGATGATATTGCTGCGTCAGAAGATTTCAGTCGTGCATTTGAGTTAGGAGCAATTCATTATGGTGATACCACAGGTAAAGTTTTAACCACGTTGTACAACGATTCAATGGCTGGTAACTCAGGTTCAAGCTATGTCTCTGCTATTGCTGTTGAAGAAACAAGTTTGATTAACTACAACTTAGGTAATCCCGCAAGTGACACTGTTCAGCCAGGTCAAGCTTTAACACCACCTAATGAGAAACTTGTTGCTGTGTACCCAGAGAACGGTTCAATGTGGTCAGATAACCCTATTGCTGTGTTGAACGCTGGTTGGGTTAACTCAGAGAAAAAAGCTGCTGGTCAAGCGTTCGCTGAATTCTTGCAAACTAAACCTGCACAAGAAGTTCTTCCTGAATACGGTTTCCGTCCGTTAGATGAAACTGTTCCATTAGGTAAACTGTTTACCGCAGAATACGGTATTAACCCTGACCAACCAACCGTAAGCCTTCCTAAACCAGAAGCTTCCGTTGTTTCTGCCGCAATTGACCAATGGACTATTGTTCGTAAACCATCTGCTGTTCTTGAACTTATTGACCTTTCAGGTTCAATGGAAGAAGGAGTATCTACGGGCGGTTCTAAACTTGACGGTGCTATTGAAGGAGTTATCTCAACTGTTGACCACTTCCGTTCCACAGACGAAATTGGTGTGTGGGCATTCACCACTGACATTAGCTCAGAGTACGGTCAGAATGTTGTTCCTGTCCAAGAGTTCGGACCATTAGGTAACTCTAAAGAAACATTAGCGAAAAGTGTTGAAGATTTACGTAATGCACGTAAAGGTGGAACACCTTTGTATGACTCTATCTCAACCGCTTACGACTACATGACAGAACGTGCCGAACCAGGACGCATTAACGCTATCGTAGTGTTGACAGACGGTGCAGACTCTGGCTCTTCAATCTCTCTTGATTCATTGCTCATTAAATTGAACGCTGATAACGGGGAAGTTAAGAACCAGTCACCTGTACGTATCTTCCCTATTGCTTACGGTGCTGATGCTAACTTTGAAATTCTTCAAAACATTGCTAAAGCAAGTGGTGGACAAGCGTTCGACGCTCGTGATCCTTCAAAAATTGACCGTGTGTTCGCTCAGGTAATTAACAACTTCTAAGAAAAGATAAGAGACAATCAACTTTATGTTCAAGAAAATGCTTAAACCTATCGTAACAGGAATGCTGTTAGCGGTCGGGTTCAGTTTAACCGCTGTACCCGCCGCCGCATTCGCTGACGCGTCAGATGCAGTAGCAGGAACAGCAGACAATAATGTATTCGTATCGCAAGAAGTAAATAACCCGCCCGTAACAGGTCAAAATCTGACGACTGAATTGCCCGATGGTTACGCTGTTATTGTTGTTCCGGAAAGTATAACTGATGGACGAATGATTGCTCAAGAAGTTTCACAAACTAATGATTATGATGCTGTATTCTTCTTCGCAACACAAGGTGCGGGCCCAAATAAAGCTAATGTTTATTCTAAAAATCCAGAGCTTGCTACAGAATTACAAAAACTTTATGCAGAAAATCTTTCCTTAGGGAACGAAGGGGCAATTGTTTATGCCACTGAAAACGTTGCAGTAAACGCTGGTCAACCTAATGTCCCTGGTGGTGAAAGTGGCGGGTTTGATGCGACACCTTTAGGTATCACAGGTGCTGTCGTGCTAATCATCGCTGCAGGAGCTACAGCTTTCGGTGTATCACGTAAAAACAAAAAGAATAAAGGTTCCTCTTCTGCTCAGGTATCCAACAAAATCAGTGCTGTTGTTCCTGAGAAAGTTCAAGAACAACTACGTAAACTGAACGGTTTGTTATCTGCTCACGATGCTCACGGAACGGATTCTTTGTCACCTGAAATTGTGAAAATTGTGAAAACAACCCAAACATTGTTTGAACGTATTGCAAGTAAGCAACCACGTCAAGCGAGTGTAGCAGAGGTTGAATATGTTGATAAGTTCACAAAACTTGTTTCATTGTTAGGTACAGATAATTACTTAGATATTGTTGACAACCCTGACCAGTGGGACGACCCTCACGGGCGTATCGCTAAAATCCGTGAAGCAACAACAACGACACGTAATCAGATTAACGAAAACATTAAACAAATTAATGCGTCTAAAGATCTTGAATTCCAGGTAGCATTGGGTTCTTTGATTGAAGATGCCAACGCTCCAACAATCAAAGACATTTTTAAAGACTAAGAAAAGGAAAAACAAATTATGTCAGACACAAGTGCTTTACCTAATGTGAACATGGATGACCTTTTTGGTACTCCTGTTGCAAGCCCTATCCCAGAATCACCTTTAGAGAAAGCTTTAGCTAAAGTAACTCCCGAAGATGCTATGGCTACTGTAGAAACAAAAGAAGCAGTTAAATTCCAGTTCCGTGACCTGTTAGACCAAAAACAGCTTGCAGATTTGAAACGTAACGCTCCTGCACTTTCTGAAAAAATGATGAAAGATTACAGTTCAATCATCCGTTTCGGTGAACCAGTTTTGGTTAAAATGAACGACAGTAGCATTCAAATTTTGGATGCACAACGTAACGTTAGTGTACCCGAAGCAGACGTTATCGTGAACGACCTGTTGCGTTCCGTGGATGGTTACTCAGCTAAATACCGTAACCCTAAAATTGAAAATGGTATCGACAAATTCTTCAACTTCATTAAAGGGGTAAGTTATTCTTTGGTCACAATGGCTCGTGAAGCGAAACCAATTATTGATAAAATTGAAATCGCTGAAACAAAACTGCGTGAAATGGAACTTAAACTTGAAGATAACGTCCGTCGTGGACAAGAACTTCACACCATTGTAACCAAAACTCTTCAAGAGGTAGCGGTTATCCTTGCAGCTCTTGAAGAAACGATTGATGTAACAAAAGCAGAAGCTTTAGTTCTTGATGAGCTTGTTAAGAAAGTTAACGCAAGTTCACAACCTATTACCAGTGTGGAATATAAAGGTAGAACTATTTCCTCTAATGAACTTCAAACGTTACATTCTGTTTACGCAACAGGTGTTTCCGAAATGGAAAAAACGTGGTTCGATTGGCGTCAGCAGTTCTTCCTGGGTTATGCACAAGCGCCTTCTGTTTTGAACATTGCTCTTGTTTCAGCAACAATGCAACGCCGTTGTTACGTATTCCGTATGATGGGTCTTCCTTCTGCTCGTACTTCTTTGGGTATGTGGCAACAAGCTGCTCTTGCTCGCGAGGGCGCAAAAATGGGTAAAGATGTACAAGAAGGTACAGACAAACTTATCCAAGGTGCTTTCGAAGCTACCGGCCAGGCAGTTACCGAAGTAGCTATGGCTTCACAAGCCCCAATCGTTAGCGAAGAAACTGTTTGGGTTGTATTGAACAGCATCAAAACTCAATGTGAAGGTCTTGTAGCAGCTGACAAATGGGGTCGTGACCAACGAGCTCGCAACTTGCACGCTATGGAACAAGGAGAAGCGGGTATCCGTAAATCTTTCACTGATTCACGTAGCCAGCTTGTGCAGAACGCTTTAGAAACAGCACGTCAACCTGTTGCAAACGCACCAGAAATTGAAGCTGATGTTCTGAAACAAATTGGTGTTCAAATCTAACAACCGTAAATAAGTTGGGGGAGAAAGAATTATTTTCTTTCTCCCCCAACTTATTTATTTTTCACCAGTTATAGTAAGCTTTACACGATTAACAACGGTTTGATCGTTACCACCATACTCAGAATGACCTTTCACAGTGAACCTGTCCAAATTAACAGTGTTACCTTCATTTGCTTGTAACATTTGCTCATCTGTGGAACTTGTAATCCATTTAACAAGTTTCCCATCATCAGTTACAGCAGTAAACAACGTTTGATCCACACCGTAATAAGAATGTGAATAATCTCTGCCTAAATCACGTTTCAAAAGGATACGAGCTTGAACATTTTTGAACTTTTCGCCCTCTTCGCCCAAATAACCTTTATACACAGGTTTAGCTTCACGAATTTTTTCACCACGAGTTTGTTTTAAATATGCTGGAATGGAAGAGATAATAAACCCAATATGGCGGGAATGAACGTACTCTTGGTTCATAAGTTTACGCATATTGTTTTCATAATCAGTTCCACCTTCAAATTTCGTGGTAGCTATGATTTCTTCCGCTTGTTTTTGGTAAGGTTCAGGGTCGACTTCTTCACCGTGACGTAGTTTACCAAAAAGTTGATGGGTAACTGCATATTTAGTTGGATTGTTAGCGTTCGCACCAGCATATTTCTCTCCCCCACCAGAAACAGCTAAAGCCAACGCAATAACTTCTGCTGTTTTAAGCACACGAGTGTGAGTGCCAATAAGAGGAGCCCCTTGTTTACATAAACTTTTTTCAAGATATTCAGGGTCTTGTGCCCAGAATTGTGGAGACAAACCCAGGAAAGGTTTCAAACACGCTGAACCTATTTGTTTATATTCGCCTTCTTCATTACGAATAATGTAAGTTTTGTTACGGTGACGTACTTGCCCGCAATGATCGCATTTCAGGTTTTCAATTTTATAGTTACCTTCTACTTGTTCATTGTTAATGCTACTGACAATAAAATCCGAATCAGCGTTCTCATTATGTAGCTCGTCAACTCTTGCTACGAACGTCCAACCGTTTTGTTTCAATGTTGGAGTGTTTAATGTTAAACGGGCAACTCTGTGATGTTCACCGTCTTTAACAAGCGTTTCTTCTTCAATTGTATATTCAAAACGTTCATCACTACCGGCGCGCTCTAAACGCCCGTTTAACGCTTCAATACGTTTGCGGGTGTAATCTACTGTTTCTGGTGCAATAAGCCAGGAGGTAGGCTGTGGTGCCTGTTCTTGGGCTTCTATGTCGGTCTGCTCTGACTGACTGGTAGGTTGTTCAATCACATCACGGTGGGTACTTGTAGCGGCATAACGACAAGCACGAACAGTCGCTTCACAAAGCTTCCATTCACCGTTTTTATTCAAGTGCTCTTGCGGTTTTTTATCACTCATACATATTATCTAACAGAACTATCTTGTACAACGACCAGTAAAATGGTATACTTTTAAAATGACCTTTGATCCTGTTGCTTTACTTTCATCTTACGTGGATGAAATAATTGGAGTATCTGAGTTACCTCCTAAAGCAACTTCATATTTACGCGAAACGTTAACTAAGTATTTAGAAGATCAACTCATTAACCACGGAGATGATTACCCTCTATTGGTTAAAGAGCTTTATAGTTTGAACGATAATCAACATTATAGTTTGTTGGCTTTAGCGTCAGATTATACTGGTTACCATTTATTTTTATTCCCACAAGAAGCTTTAATCATGGGGGCTTTCAAACGGGATTACATGAAATGGATAAAAGCAACGTTCGTTTTTGAAAATGGTGCTGCTATTGGTGCAATGGTCAAAAAAGTTGAAGATGTGTTTAAAACTTTCCGTGAAATCAACGCAGATTGTATTCGTACACGTCGTTCCGCTACAGGTTACGGGGAGAAACCCATTGGTTTCCCTTCCGAAGAAGAACTGCAACGCTTTTACGAATGTGAACGTAAAAAATCTTATGACACTTTAGAGGAAGCATTAGCTGTTCCAGAAAAAGGCAAAGAACCTTACGTATGCAACTATTGTTCAAAATACCACCGGGGTGCACCAAGAACTGGTGATGTGATACCCCACGACATTGTGGTTGGTCGTTGGAAAACAACATACCGCCGTAAACTTAAAATCTAAAAATTTGAGGCTAACAGATTTATTTTCTGTTAGCCTCAAATTTTTAAGCAGTTGCTAAATATTTAATATTATTAATAGGTAGACCATCATCAACCAGGTCTTCAACCCAATCAACATTCGGGAACATTTGACTGTTCCACCCTCGACCTGAACTCATTGAGCTACCAGCGAAAGAATACCGAACGTAACCGTCACCTTCATCTGTTTCAACAATAGCTGGAGAAGCCGTACCATTACGACGTAACCGGAACTGATGCAGGTGGAAAAGATTAGCACGAATTTCCTCAGGAGAAGCGTCCTTAGAAACAATAACAAAGTAGCTTTCTTCGTTACCTTTCATTACCAACTTGGAACCCAAACGGTTACGAGCATTGTCAACCATTTCGGCGCGTTTCTTAACAGCATGATTGACCTCAGTAACGGACGAATAAAAGTCTACATCCGTCATTTTCTTAGCTTCATCTTCAAAACAATGACGGGGAACACCATCCTCGTCAATATAAAACAAAACATTACGGTTAGGTTTCTTACTAAAGAAAGTGACAATAATCGCCACAACAAAAGCTAAGGTTAAACCCAAAACTACGCTCATTGCATCAATACCCATTAGAGAAAACCTTTCTACTTTTAAAGTATATCATAACTGTTCTGGGAACAACCAACTGATTCTGGCGACTTTCAAAATTTTCTGAAACCCATCATCATGAAATAAAGGACCCGCAATACGAAAACCATCTTCTTTAATCTGGTTACCCCAACAGTCATATTTTAAATCAGCATTAAACTGTGATGGTACAACAGGTTCAACTTCACACCAATTCCACAAATCCCACGTAGCAATTTTTGTTAACTCTGCATCATAATGATGACCTGAACAAAGTTGAGCTCCGTTACCATAAAAATATCCACCAAACTCACCAGCATCAGTGAAAAGGTTACGGTTTAAAATATGGTGAGCATCTACAGCAGGTAATTCACAGTCTGGGACACAACAAACACCTTTTTGTCGGTTTAACGTTTGAACTCTGAAGGTGTCTCGTGAAAGCAAAATATTTTTAGACATTTTAATCCTTATGCGAGTAGAAGAAATATCCTGGGGCTTCCAAATCCCACCCCATGTATGCCCCAACAAGTTCTGCAACACCCCAACCAGCAGTGCCAGTACCATTCAAAGGTGAACCTAAAATTTCAATAGCGTCCGTATTTTCTTTAGCTAAAGGGGCAGAATGCACAAACATAACGAGTTTGTGGTGAACATCTGAATCGTGAATTTTTACAGCAATATTTTGAACATCAAACAGGTAAGCCAGTTCAGGCTTTTCAGAACGAGTAAAACGAATACCACCGTTTAAAATAACATTGTGGACATCCCAAGATTGCCCGAACGCTTTTTTCAAATCTTCCAGGATATCTGTAACAACATCACGACCTTCAAATTTGAAACCGTAAACAACTCCCGAACGTAAACCCATGATAACTCCAAAATTTTCTCTAACCAGTATAGCATTAACAGGTAACAGAAACAATTAATCTTTTGACAACCCTTAATATTTACAGTAAAGTTAAAAGAAGAAAGGTTTAAATAAAATGTGTGGATGCAGTCTTAAAAAATGTGACCCTTTAATGTGTGAATGTTCATGCCATTACATGGCTGAACTGTTGCTGTTGAAGAACCGTTCACAATTTAGTGAAAAACCTGTTAAAACTTCTATGCACGGTTCAGACGTAATTGTTCTTGCGCCTGAACAGTATACTTTTAGTGAATCAAACGCCACCGATATTTAATATGTTATGGCGTTAGATAGTCAACCTTTTCAAGATAAACGGCCTACAAGCAGTGTAGGTGACCGTTTCGTTGGTGCTATCGTTTCGTTAGTTGTTATTATTGGCGGTTTGTTTCTTGTTGGTTGGTTAACTAATATTCCAGGTGAGACTTTAACTAATTGTAAAGTAACGGATACAAGAGTTTCTACGTCTAATCGTTCTGCTCCGAAACCGTTAATTGTTGAAAGTTCTTGCGGTCGTGTAGTATCTAAAAATATTGCTCATAGAACTACTATTAAAGTTGGAGAGACGTATACTTTTGAAATGAGGGGTTGGCCTACGCCTGAAATTAAAAAGGTTATTAATGAAAACCCTCAACCGGCTTTCCCAGTACCTGATATTCCAGAGATTACTGTTCCAGATGTCCCAAATATCTGATATGATTGAAATATGATTACAGAAACGCTTAAAGTAGGAAAACGTGTATGGTTTATCTCTCAGGATGAACTGACCGCAGGTGACCTTATTGAAGGCCATATTACTAAAGTTAATGACAACGACACGGTTACAGTTCTCCAATGGGATGGTACTGGTGATACGGTAGCTTCACGTTACCCCTTATGGACTGTACCTGTAACCACCGAAATCGCTACTTCGCACGCCGAAGCAGATGATATCGCTTACGCCTATCTTTTCAATCTTTACAAAGAACTGCGTAAACGTTGAATTTGTAAAATTTAATGGGGAGGTAACCAAAATTTTGGTTACCTCCCCATTATTTATATGTTAAATAAAATATGGTAAAGTTAATGACATAACTATTTAAGGATCTTTATGTCATCATCAAAAAGCCAGTATACTTTTCCCCACTCTTATGTGGAAGTGCAAAAAGTTACAGATAGAGTTCAAATGATTTTAGCACTTATAACGCTTGCAAGTATAGTTGGTGCTGCTATTTGGATGAAAATTGTCACCAATTTTATTGGTTCAGATAATGTTTTCTTTTCCATAGTAGGCTGGGTAGCCTTTATGTTTGCTTCTGTAATTATTGGAGCGTTTTTAGGTTATTTAGTTATCAGAATTATTGACGGTATTATTAGACTTTTAGCTCCAAATAAGAAAATTATTGAAAACTGGGAAGCGGTAACTATTTGGTTAAAAGAAAACCATAATATTAACTTGAAACCTATTTCTTTGGCTCACGGTTCACCAGCAACTAAATTTTTCCGTAACTATAGTTACGATGGTTCTAACCAATTAATTGTTTTGGCTGATGAACAAAACAAAGAGTACAGTCTTGTTCAAACAAGTAACGGTAGTTACAGTTACTTTATTCGTGAAAATAAAACTGGGTTATTTTTATTAGAGGGGCAAAAAGTTGAAAACAGTAACTTCTCTTATGAAGAGCAAGAAACTGTTTGGCGGGATATGTTACGACGTTCCAACGTTTACAACAGTAAACTTGAAGAAATTGGTATCCTTTTACAGAAACTTGACCGTGCTGAGCTCACCGAAGCTCAAATCAGTACAGTTGCTCAGGTTATCGCAAAAACTAACGAAATTTATATTAATTATGTGAAACTTGCAAGGGCAACAGATAACGGAACAGCAGATAAAGCAACCAATAAAGCTTTGAGCCGTTTGTTGACTATCTTGAAGAATGTTCAAGCAGAATATGTTTCTTCTATCGAAGAAAAAATTGACACCCAAGTTAGTTGGATTGACACGTTATTAGGTAGAGAACAAATTCTACGTTAATCAAATCCAAACTGTTGGAAGTTTTTTGCCCTCCTTATTGTTTACTACAGCAATAAGGAGGGCAAAATGTTTAACAAACCTATTATTCAGCTTGCTGATGCAACTGATGATATTGATGTTTACCAGGAACAAAAAGAAGAGGTTGTTCAAATTCACATTGAACAACCTCAGAATAATGATTAAATTTTATGGTGCCTCCGGCGGGATTTGAACACCGCGACCTATTGGTTTTCACGCCAACCGCTCTTCCAGACCTGAGCTACAGAGGCTTAAAATAAGTTTGTTTCTTCGTTTCCCTTACATATATTAGTATAGCATACCTTCCCGTGTAATGCAAACATTGAAACAAAAAATGTTATAAATACCCCATGAGTAAAACTGTTAAATGTCAAGCGAAAGACCCGTCAACTTGTAGAGTTCACGGTACACAACCAACTTTACTTAATGCGTCAGTTCTTCATGGAAGTAACGCTTACTACGACTTGGCTGACAAAACTAAAAACCTTCAATATTTCATTAATACCGCAGCTGAGGAAAAAGAACTAACTTTTGAACAGTTCACAAAAGTAACAACAGAAATCAGAGACCAACAATGGTATCAAGATATCACTGCTGAAGGTTACGAACGTGCAACAGCAAAATATTATGAAACAGGGGACATTAGAGACCAAGCTAAGCTGAAAATGATTGAAGAAGCACGAACAGAGTTTGAAAACCAACATCCAGAAATTCACGCACCAATAGCAGCTTTTAATAACACTGTAGAAAAATATGGTATTGAAACAATTAAGCCTATTGAATTGAAAGGCAATAAAGCTAAACTTAAAGAACTTTATACCAGACTTAACGAACTTCCAGCAGGGTCAAAATTTGCAATAGAATTTTATGATGGTAGCCGTCTGGTTAGAACCGCAGAAAAACAAGAAAGTTTCTTCAACTCTATGTTCTCTAAAGGTTTTGTTACAAGACAAACCGCTTCAGTTCCACCTTTAGATGGTGTCCGTAATATTAATTACGACCATATTGGTTTAAGTTTAGGGCGAGCAGAATTAGGAGCTCGTTTGAATAACATTAAGACAATTACTTTCCTTAAACCTGGAACGCCAGATACATTCCCTGATGCTGGTAAACCAGCCCCAGCAAAAAGTCACGATCAAGATTCAGGTTATTATCAAATAAAAAGTTCTCACACAGAAGGTGTGTTCTACCAAGATAAACCAACTAAATTTAGCGGTTCTAAAGTTTACAATTATTCTTCCGCAAATAACGTTTATGATTTCGTAGAAGATTTCAAAATCACTAAACTGTCTTGACTTATAGCTCCCGTCACGGTAAAATTGGTTTGTAAACTATTTTAGGAGATCAAATAATGGCAACAATTACTGTGTACGGCGCAAGTGATGACCTTGTAGAAATTGAAGGTGTTAAAGGCGCTGATGAGTTTAATATTCATAAAGAAAATTGGACTGGGGTGATTGAAGCACCTAACGGTGATACTGCTCTCCTATATGTAGACTTCCGCGGTAACGGATGTTGGACGAGCTCACTGGGTTTGTATGAAGAAGATTATAACCTCCCTGACTGGCCCGTTAAAATTACGGTAGACCCTGTTAAAGGTAATCGTTACAGCACTTACACTACTATCGAAGTTCCTGATGGTACAACTATTCGGGAGTGGAAGAACTAAACTTTCGTTTTAGGACCCCGCTCAGTAAATTGAGCGGGGTCCTAAATATTCACCGATAGAATTATTATGACAGAATTGCATCCAAACCATAGTGAACTTGTAGAAAAACTCGCTACCCAAAGGGAAGAAGAGTTAAAGAAAATAGGTGACCTTGAACCTTACGTTATGGCACCCGTTCCAAATAGTATGTTTACAGGTGGACCACGCTGGCCTAACGGTAACCAATCTTGGCGTTTCGTAGAACTACCAGACGGTTACAAACTTATAATCAGCGATGGTCTTGCTAACGCTTTTGACGATCCAGCAGATAAATGGAAACCCACAAACGGTGTCGGTGGTGAACTATATATTATTGTAAAAGATGATGATTTAACGTTTGAAAATCTTCACAAATCTATTTGGTTCCGTATGCTTGTTCGTGCTTCACATATTGTCGCTGATGAAGCTTGGAACAACGGGTATTATTTACCAGCTTACTTAGAAAAATACACCTATCTTTCTTTAGGTTTAGACAACAGTTTAGTTCCAGAAGGTTTTCAACCAGATGACCATTATGATTTTGGTATCATTTTGGGTGTTCCAGATACTCAAATACCAGATAGTTTAACTATTACAGAAAAGCTTAATGGTGAAACTTATGAACTTAAAACTAAATTTGTTCAGATTATTCCTTTGAAACCAGAAGAGCTTAGATATATTCTGGATAGAGGTTCAGATGGTCGAAGATCTGTCGGTAGGCGTTTGGCTGAGTTGTCCAGAGAAGAACTTACCAATATTAAAAGAAAACCTGTTCTTTAAGCTTGTTTGGAAGAAGAGCGGAAACTTTGGTAAATAAAAAGAACTTCTGATTCGTCATCTTCATCACCTTGGGAATCATCATTTTGATTATCCCCTAACCCACTCAAATTGTTGTGTGTGGATAAAGAATCTACAATCGCTGGACTTGAAGTAATATTTTCTGGTGAAGTTGTGTAAACTCCCGTGAAAGAAAAACTTATAACGGATAAGAATAACACTAACCAGGTTACCTTTTTATGCATCCACAGGTTGTTAAGAACAATTGTTTTTCCCATGTTGTTTCCTTTTCAAGCTACGATTAGAAGAATCGGTTAAAAAGTAAGAAATTTTTGGAAAAATAAGAAATACACAGCTAATACTTAAAATGACCCCAAATGTCACATTTGGGGTCATTTTAAGTATTAGAGAAGAATCAGTCGAATTCGTCCCAGTCATCTTCGCTAAGAACTTCAACTTTAGCCATAGTGTAAGATGAACCAGCGCCTGAGAAAAAGTCGTGGTTCTCGCGACCAACAGTTGACAACTGGCTCAGGATAACAGGGTTAACTTCCTCAGCCGGGAACAGAGGGTCCATACCTAAGTTCTGTAACGCTTTATTAGCGTTATAACGAAGATAAATTTTAACATCCTCAGTTAACCCAACACCGTCATAAAGGTCTTGTGTATAAAGAACTTCGTTTTCGTAAAGCTCTAACAGTAAGTCGTAAGCCCAGTCTTTAACAGTTGCTTGTTGTTCTTCTGAAAGAAGTTTAATTTCTTCTTGGAATTTAGCACCGATGAACCATCCGTGAACAGATTCATCACGCATAATAAGTTTAATAAGGTCAGCGGTGTTAGGTAATTTCTGGTTAGCATTTAAGTAAAGAGGCAAGTAGAAACCGGAGTAGAAAAGGAAAGACTCTAAGAAAGTAGAAGCAATCTTACGACGTAAGTGTGCTAAACCATCTGTGTCATCTTGATCGCGGTAGTATTTAACGACCGTTTCAGCTTTGGTGCGTAAATATTCATTTTCAGCACTCCAACGGAAAGCAGCGTTAATATCTGTTGTGTTGGATAATGTGGAGAAAATGTTTGAGTAGGAACGAGCGTGTACTTGCTCCATAAAGATAATATTGGAGTAGACTGCTTCTTCAAAAAGTGTTTTTGAGTCTTTCATAAGAGAATAAGCACCAAAACGACCTTGAATTGTATCCAACATTGTTAAACCAGTGAACACGCGCATAACAAGAAGTTTTTCTTCGTCAGTTAATTTACCCCAAGTAGGAAGGTCATTTGAAACGGCGATCTTTTCAGGTAACCAAAAGTTTGCTGTAAGTTTGTCCCAAACAAGTTTTGATGAAGGGTCTTCTTTATCAGCATTGTTCCAGTTAATAGCTAACCAGTAGGGGTTGTTTAGTTCACGAGTGTCTTCGTGCTCGGGGATGTTGGGTTCTGTCATCATTTTGTTTTTACTATCCTTTTAAAAAGTTACGGTCTTCATTTTAACACGTTTTAGGTTTTTGGAGCGGTTTCACAGTTATATTTAACCCCTCCAAATAGGTTCAAATGAGTTTAACCATACCGCTTCTCAGGCTCGATGTTACCAAATCATCTGCTACAGCAGAGTTAACTACATAATACACGTCAGGAGTGAAAATACCTGCTTTTTTAGCAGCTTCTACTTTAAGTTCTTCCATATGCATTTCACCACCGTTTTCTTTAAGAACTTCTACGAGACAAGCAATACGTCTGCGAAGTTCTTCTACCGCATAATTTTTACGTTCAGGTGCTTTCGCTGGTACTTCGGGTGCTATTTCATCTGATACTCTCGTAGCTGCATCCAGTTCCGGCCAGATTCGTTCAAAAGCATCTTGTGGCATATCAAACCAGTCATTTAGAACAGTAAAAATAGCATCTTTGCGGGGTGGAAAACGGTTTGTATTCATATTCTAAGTTTAGCAGGTTTTCGTAAATGCTATCTTTATTAAATAAAAGCGTTAGGGGGCAAACAAGTTAATTAACTTGTTTGCCCCCTAACTTTTTCCTTTGGGTTTAGTTAGCTGGTGTTGCGGTTACAGCTACGGTGGGGTTAGATGGTGCAGTGTTTTTGTTTGAAGTTTGAAGTTGTACTTCTTGAGAGAAAGTGTTACCCCATTGAAGGTTCTGTGTTGACCAGTGGTTTGGGATACCTGAACAAGTAATTACTCCACCTGTTGCTACGCTACAGTTCATTGTGCCGTTAGTGCTTTGAATGCCTGTTACACTTGGGTCAGTCCATTTGATTGTCCAGTTTACTGCTTGGTTTTTCTTAGGCGTGATGGTTACGCGGGCGGTGTATACGCCGTTCCAGTCGTTGTTCATTGAAGCGATGCTTACACTTCCGTCAACATATTCGTTGGTCGTAGGGGTTGTTGTACCAGCACCAGTACCAGTACCACCTGTACCGGTGTTACCAGTTCCGCTACCGCCAGTTGAGCCACCAGTGTTGTTACCTGTTCCTGTGTTACTTCCAGATCCAGTGTTAGTGTTTCCACCAGCAGTGTTATCAGGATTTGTTGGAGTTCCTGCTTCTGGTGTGTTAGTTGGTGTGCCTACTGTACCTGATTGAGTACCTGTTGCGGATGCGAAATCTGCACAAGTTCCTTCTTGAACTTTACCAATGTTAGTTAAGAAACGGTAATTTGTGGTTTCTGTGGAGGAGAAAGAATGGGTCGCTTGGTAACAAGCTTCTGTACGGTTAGCGTTAACGTAATATGCACCGTAGTTACCATCCGTAATGTTTACTTTGCTTGTGAAATCTGTGGGCGTGGACATTCTTCCGTCTTTACCAGGGATAAAAGATCTTGCGTTTGCAACATCGCTTTGAACACTGGCGTTAATAGACGCTTTCTGTTGGTTCATAAAAATGGGGATAGCGATAGCAGCAAGAATACCAATAATCACCACAACGATCATAAGTTCAAGTAAGGTAAAACCTTGGTCTTTTATAGTTAACCTGTCACGTTTTACGGAGTTTAAAAAGTTTTTCATTAGTGTTTTCCAATAGTTAAATATGTTATACGTATCTAAAATCTGGAACAGTAATGAAATGGTAGCTTTCTTCAGGTTAATCCTTACAACTATACTCAAATATTATCAGTACGATTTTACTGGGGTAAAACTTTACATTTCCTTGCGCTTACGTTGAGGTTTCCTTGCGCTTACGTTAACATTCAGAAGAAAAACGTTGATTTTTCAACAGTTTACAGAGTTGCATTTTGAATTAAACCTGTCTATAATGGGTATAAGAGTTATTTTCTTTAAGGAGAAGGTTGTGAATTTGTCGCCGGTCGCTACGGATTACGCTGTTGAGCTGCACAATAAAATGGTGCGAGGGAACAGTAGAAGTTTTTCAGCTTCACGCTTAACTTCCGCTGAGCTTGATAAAAGACGGGATTTTGCTCGTATTCTTAAAGAGTTCAATGATTCAACCCACGCAACTTTTGTTTCAGGTTCTTTCTCCACTCTTATTAACGAGCTCGCCCCTATCTGGGAGAATGAAATCGACCATAATGTTGTTCACGACTTCCGTTTCTGGTTTCCGGAGGATATGCTTCGTAACTACGGTGTTAACCCTGACCTTTTCCGTAACTTGAATGGGGTTTTCGCTAAAATTTACGGGCAAGATGAAGTTACGGTTTCTGCTTGGATTGACCGTATCGACGCAGGTATTGTCACGAAACCTTCTTGGGCTACTATTTTTATGTACGACTCTTTTTACACTGCTACTTTTCCTGTTAGCTGGTTGGATTATTTTGCCACTCGGGAACGGTTTTACCTTCCTGGGGTTATCTCTGCTTTTAATAAAGGATTCCGACCGGATGTTGTGAAAGTAGTAAGCCCTGCTGTTCTTCTTTATTTTTCACCTGAAACGGTTGACGAATTTTTAGCTGTTTTCAATGCTCGTGTTCTGAAACAGTTGGTATCATTGGAAACTCACGGTCGTCAAGCTCTTACTCCAGAGGTCTTATTTAATCTTGCTCGTGCTGGTTTCACAACGGCTCGTGAAGTTAAAGATTATGCACGTAAATTTGGTGTGGGTTTCACGGAACAGAACTTTTACGACCGTGTAATTGCAGCTAAGAATCTTTACCCTGTGCTGGAAGATTTTGTTCCTGTAGTTTGAGAACACTCAGGGTGTGTGGTGTTATGCTCTCTATGAAACACCACACACCCTTTCTTATGCAGCAAATTGTAAAGGTATTTGTCCACTATTACGTGATGAATGAATACCAAAAACTTGGGCAAATAATGAGGTTTTTCTTTCAACCCAGCCTTGACCGCTATAATCCCAAATTAAATGTGGGCGTTTTGTGTTCCGCACAAAAGCAGTAGGGTTTTCTTTAACATAATAGTCAGCAATAATAGTATTTTGAGCATGACAGGTTAAAATAATACTATTTTGTGTAGCTTGATGATGTAGTTCTTCACGTATGGGTTTACCATTTTTAGCGCCAACAGGTAATGCGTAATGGTTATAGAAAGTCCAAACCGTTACACCTTTCTCGTTAATATAAGTTTTCACAGTCAATCCTGTTTTGGTGTGTGGGTTAAAATACACTTGACTGTCAGTACGTAAATTATCTACGAACATTTGTACAACTGTTAAAAACGGTAACAGTATGATAAGGAATGTGGTAGCTACTATGTAATGGTGTGGAAAATAGTAAAGTATAGTTATTTGACCGATGAAAAATAAAGTTAAATTCAAGCCGTATTCTTGCACCCAACGCCAAACCGCTTGGGTAAACCAATCAGGATTGGTTACACGAGTTTGCGAACTGCTTCTTAATGGTCCCCATAAAGAAGCGAAATGAAGGTATAAACCTTGGTAAACAAGTTGAAACAAAGTTGCTTTTTTAAGATTATTTGTTTCGATAGGTAACATGTTATTTTTATCGGGTTACCCGATAGTTTATATAGCTATTTTGGAGTAAATATGGGTGCTTGGGAAACCGGTCCTTTTGATAACGATGCTGCTATTGACGGCATTGAAGACATCAAAGAAGAATCTTTTTCTACTTGGTTAGATGACGTAGAATCTGAATATTCTGAGGAAAAACATTTGGATTCGGATATTGGAAGTACAATAGTTGCTATTTCTGCTTTAATTGTTGGTTTCCGTTATGAAGGTCACGAAGAAAAAGAAAAAAGATCCTGGGATCGTTATATTTCTTCTATAACCAGCAAAGAGGTTAGACGGTTGAAGAAACTTCTGAAAATTGTTCTATCCAACAGCAAAAAATCTGAATTGTATAGTCTTTGGTTGGAAGACAGTGAGGCTTTTAATGATTGGAAAAAATCAGGTCACAATGTTCTAAAGCAATTACGATAACTGTTTCCTTCTTCGTTCAAGTTTGTTGGTAATCAAATTTGAAATTATCATTTTTATCCCAGAACACCAACGTACTACCACAGTCACCTTCGTTTACTGTATACAGATTATTTCCTGCATTACGGAAACCGTGCCACGGAACAGGTACTTGGTATAAGAAGTTATTAAATGGTGCTTCTGGGGTAATTCCATTGTTCACACCTGCAATAAAACGGAATAAAGGATCGTGCGGTATGAGTCTTTTAGCAGCTAACTCACCATATGTTTCAGTGGACAAATAAAACTTTTGCTTGTCTGCATCAAGTTTCCCTTTAACAAAATGAGGAGGTAAAGCGAGAGTGTCTTCCATTATGATAAGTTCTCTTCTTCCATCGTCCCACGGGATAGAACGTTCTTCTTCTGAACCAGCTTCAGTATCATCGTAATTGAAGTCAACAAACATGTACGCTCGCTTTCCTCTAATTTTCAACTCAGCGTAATAATTTAAAGGAATTTCAACATTGGATAGCGTTTCTGAAACAGCAAAAGGCCACCAACCGAAACGTTCATAAAAATCCGTTCCTCCACCTAAAGCGATGGTATCTAAACGGTCATAGTTTTCTTCCCAACGCATAGACCATAAAGATTCGTTTGCCGTTCCCCATCGAACTGCTTCTTCTTCAACATCAAAATACACAGGGTAAGTGATGAACTCTAAGTTGTCACGGTCATTCAATTCAAGAGCTTCCTGACCTTCAATCATAAAACTTACTGCTTCTTTACCAGGGAAAAGGTAACCAGAAACTTCTTCAACGTCATCATAAAAAAATTTAATATCTTCGCTGATGTCTTGTTCTAAAACGAAAGCTTGAAGAATGGTTTCAAAATCGTAAGCATCTAAATATGGTTTAACTTTTTCAAAACTGTAAGGGTTTTGAGGATCTTCTTGCCACATATTTTCCGCAGTAGGTTTTATAGGTTGTGAGCTCATGTATTTTCTCCGTTTCTTCTACATATTAGAATCGGTTGATAACCATAAAACTTACACTTGTGTAATCAAAATGAAAGCACAGAAAATTACCCATAAAGGCCAGATGAAGGCGATAAGTATATTAACTATTAACCCCCAGAACCTGGAAACTTTAGTTCCATCGTTCCGCTTCTTATAGTCTTTAAATTTTCCCACACCAATACTAATGGCAATAATAAAACCTATAAGGTACACAAGTACACCAAAAACTGTGGCTATCCAACCAAATACTTCCATTAAAAACCTTATCTTTGGCTACAATCTTATCAGAAAGTAACATATTTGTATATACTGTTTAATCAAGCTGGTATTTAAATAGGAAAAAGTAAGAAGCCCTTCAACACACATTGTTGAGGGGCTTCTTACAAGTTTTCATAGTAAAACTTTTGGTTTTTCATTGCGGGGAGTGAAGTCAAGTTCGTGAGCTTTACCTGTTTTTCCGGCTTCGTAACCTTCTTCATAAGCAACGGTTTCTTTCACCGGGTCAGCCCCGTGCATACCATCGTAATAACCACGGTGATAATCTTTGGTTTCTTTACTGTCCTCTTTTAAAGGCATTTCGTTTTCTTGAACTTTCTGTAAATGTTGACGTAAGAATCTGCCATAAATAACAACTCCTACAACACCAACAAGAAGCATAGGTACCGTAATTTCAGGTCTTTCTACACCAGCGATTTGCAACCAGAACGCTACACTGATCAAAACAACAGAAGCTAAGCCAACAAATACGTCAACTTTTCCAACTATACGTGAATTAGGGTTCATAATTTTTCTTTCTCTAAGGTCAATAGGTTATCATATTTATTGTTTTCTACCCAGTCTTGGTAAGTAGAAAGGTGTTTTGGCGGTACTTGTTGCTTCTTCAAGAGTAATATTGTAACTACTGTCAGGGGTACGGGCTTTGTAACGGTTGTAAGCTTTTGTCAACCGTAACAAGTTACGTCCTTCATTAGTAAGTTTAATTGTTCCGCCAAGTGGTTTATGAATTTTCCAAATTAGAGCTGACACCCCTGTTACAGCGGCAACAGCGCCAGCACTAATAAGTGTCAACAAACCAAACTGTGGGGTTAAACTGTACGCACCCATAGTACCTAATGTTGCAACAGCACCATAAGCACCGCCCATTGTCGCAAGTTTTGTACGGCCGAAGTTCATGTCTTCAAAAATTTTGCCAGCTTCATTGTTACGGTAATGAGCAATATAAGTATCCCACTGACCGTCGTTGATCTCTTCAATAAAATCTTCAATTTCTTCTTCGGTTATCTGCATTTTTACAGGGTATTTGAATCTTTCAATCCCTTTTTCATCATTGTAATGGTAAACAATGCTACTGTTTTTTGTGATGTAAACCAGTCGTTCTTCCAAATTTGGAGGAACGCTTTTTCTTCCTAACATTTTAGGTGGATGGAAAGCAAGAGGGTTGTTTTGGCTTGTAAGAGCTCTGAACTCTTTAACCATTTGTCCTGACGCTGTTGTTAACTTCCAGGTTTGCTCAATTTTCTCTTGAAAACGTTTCAAGAATTTGTTCGCTGGAATTGGAGCATTATGTAACGTGTAAGGTACAGCAATCTGATCTTCAAAAATGAAGGTCATCAGTTCATATTCTTCTTTACTTAACGGAATTTTGCTTTCTTCATCATTTATTGTAACTAAATTCTCATTACGAGCCTTTTTAAGAACTTTCTGGTTAATTTTAGTTTCTATAAACAAATCGTAACAGTAAGCTGTGGCATCTTTTGTGTACTGTTTATGTATGGAATAACTGTCCGCTAAAGGTTGAAGGAAGTCAGGGTATTTTTGGCTCATTGTTCGTTACTTTCTTCTTCGTTGGTCCCGATAATAGAATCTAAACTTGAAGTTTCTTGCTCTTTAGCGCTATCAGGTTGCATTCCTGGGTCTTTAGTAGGGTCACTGTATGCACAAGTTGTAGCAAAATCAGGTAACGTAATTTCACAGGACTGTGTTGTTGTGTTATCCCGCATAATTAACGTGGTATCTGCACCGTTGTTATTCACAGAAGTCATTTCAATATTTTTACCTGTGACAGGAGAGAATGTTTCTCGTTGAGTTCCTACAAGGATACGAAATACAGCATAGTTTGTGATTTGAATATTAGATGGTTGTTGTGACCAGTCTTTATAGTTTTGAATAGTTTGTTCTAACGAATAATTTCCAGTACCATAACCGGCGTTAACGGTTTCACCGAACGTATAATCTGCATATTCTTCATACCTGTCACCTAACAGTATTTCTTGAACTTTAGCAGCTTGTTCTTGTTTGAGAGCTTCGTTTTCTTGTTCTTCTTTAATACGTTTCTGTTCTGCCTCTTCCGCTTCACGAGCTTTACGTTGCTCTTCCGCTATCACTTGTTGGTCAGGTGTTAAAGCAATGTAGCTTGTTGAAGTGGTAATAGCAATCACTGATAAAGCCACAACGAGGGAAACGAAAAAGGGAATAAGAATTGGTGCAAATTTTTTCATAAAATCTAAAATTTCTTGGTCGGGTTTATACTACCAGATAAGTTAAATTACCGTTAGAAATTACCATTCCAAGCATTAGCGCCATAGTTTATCTGGTCCCCGCTACATCCATAACCGTAACCAGAAGAGTATCCAGACATACGAGCCATTGACATGCAATCAGCTAACCATTCAACATCGCTGCCGAACAGGGCTTTGAACTGGGAAGAGTTCATCATTTTGTCATAATGTTGGAATTGCACTTGATGGGCGTATTCGTGCATCATAATTGGGTACCACCAGTCGTAACTGTTTCCCAGGTATTCCGTGTCAACTTCAATATAAGCGTCATAGTGTGCGCAAGCGGCAGCCCAATCTACAGAACATACTTGGTCAGCTGCGCCTAAACGCACCCAGGAGCCTCCTACAGCGTCTAAAGCTTGACGAACAATATCTAACCCAGGAATGTTCTGCGTGTGCTCACGGCCTCCCCCAGAGCTTCCCCCGCCACTATTTGAGGAACCACCTCCACCACCATTGTTGTTCGTATTAGTGTTAGTTTTTCCACCGCTGTTTGAACTTCCGTTATTGGTGTTCCTGGAACCAGAGTTAGTGTTGGTGTTAGAATTGTTTGTCTGTTGCTCTTGACGTTTTCGTTCTTGTTCCGCATCATAAGCTTGAATAGCATTATTAATCTCAGCGACAACATTTTTTACGTTCTGAGTTTGAACGTTAATGTTTTCAGGGTCAACTTTTTCCGCTGCGACAATGTCTTGTGCTTCTAAAATTTTTTGTTTAAAAGGTGCTGGGTCAATTTTGTTTTCTGTACGGTCTAAAGCTTCTTTAGCTGGTGGAAGAACAGCAAGAAAATTTTCACGAGATTCAAGTAACTTTTTCTGAGTTTCAACAGTACCTTCAAGTTCTGTTTTTTCTTTCTCTAACTTTTCAATATTACTGTTGAGCTCATCAACAGTGTTACTTGTGTCATTTTTTAATTTCGTTATTGTTTGATTTTGAGCTTCCAGTTGGTTATTCAAATCAAACAATAAGTAGGTGGCGTAACCTCCCCAGCCAGTAAGCAAGACAACAAGTAAAATTGTTAAAACCTTTTTAACCATAAAATTTTTCCTCAGCATTTATCATTTAAGAATATCAGATAAATGTTGACGAAAAATGTTTGCTATTAGGTGTTTTTCCCTAAATTTTTTATGTCACGTTAGGGGATTATGCTTCTTCAAGAACATATATTGTTGCTCTTGTTGACGTTCTATGGTTTCCACCAGATAATGTACGGTTTTCGTGAATTTCTGTTATACGGTATTCAGTGTTACGAGGAATTAACCATTCTTGTTCTGCTGTTGTGGAGCGTAAAACCGAAATAGGAGCTGCTTTTCTGGTCTTAATCATGAAAAGAACATTCTGTGCTTTACGTTCTTCTGCATATTTTTCAGGTAACATTATACGGTATTTAAAATTAGGGTCATATTGGTACTCATCCCTGGGGGTTTCCCGCATATACCAAGTCATATCATTAGGTATATGCATTAAAGCTGATGGTGTTTCAGAAGTTGATGTAAAACCTTTAAATTTAAGTACATCACCAGTTTTGTAGTTTTGTTTGTTAAAACTGTTAGGAAGTTCAAAACCGCTTAAAGATCTCCATAGAACAGGTGGTGCTTGAGGTGCATTTTTCATAGCTTCATCCAAATTTTTTATAGAATTTTTTGTTTCAGCAGAGGCTTTACTGTTGCCATATAACGCTGAATTAATTTCATTATAGTCTGCTATGACGTAACCTTGTAAAGCTTTAACCTGTTCAGGGGTCAGGTTTTTCAAATAGGTGGTTGCTTTTTGTATATAGTTTAGTTCGTTGAAATGTTCTTCATCTGTGTTGAAAACAGGTTTTATTGTTTGGTACATTTCAGGTATGGGTGCTAAAGGTTGACCGTGTGTGCGACAGGTCGCTGGGTTTTTAGCGCGGCATCTTTGTTTTTGGTTTACCATACATTTTATATTTAACAAAATGGGAATAGAACAGTTACATATTATGTTTAACTTTTTAGGAGGTTTTATTATGTGTAAAGATTGCTCTTGCGTTAACTGTAACTGTGGAAACACTTGCAGTTGCTGAAATATGAAATAACCTTTTGAAGTGGTAAAAGTGTGGGGAAGAAAACATTGTTTTCTTCCCCACACTTTTTGTTACCAACCTTTTCTTCTTAAAGTTTCCAAGAACCTTGGGTCGTTACGTTCCAAAATTGGTTCACCTTGAGGTTGTTTTGTTTTAGCTTTACGTTCTTCCTCTTCACGAGCAAGAGTTTTAGCGTGAAGTTTTTGTGCTTTATCAAATTTTTTATCAGCTTCCAATTGTTCAACTGTTTTTTCAGGTTTTACTCCTGTTTCAAATTCTTGCACTAAAGCAGGATAGTTAGCATAAATCATTTCATCCCGTGCTGTTTCCATAAGTTTTTCAGTTTGGGTTGAGTTAAATCTTCTGCTACACCAGTTAGTCCAGCAACCACTTCCGTCACTGTGTTGATAAGGGGCTTTTCTTTTCGCTGTCATAATAGTTTATTATTAACGGGTGCCAACTTTTGATCCTAAAAATTGGCACCCGTTAATTTTATTCACCCCACATTTGACGGCAAATTGCGTTAGCTCTTTGAACGTGATGTTTATATTTCATTTTAAAACCAGTAGATTCAATACCACCGAACATTGCTGCGTTGCTGGTGAGCTCTGCAAGACCAGCAATTAAATGACCAATAGCGTTCGGATTTTTGATGAACTCAGGGACATCAACAGCTTTCAACAAGTGTACATCCATATCGTCACGAATCATTTGAGCAATCTGCTCGCCAGTTTCAGTGTTGTTGCTAAAAACTTTCTGGTACGTTTTTTCACTTGCTTCCGCATGGCCGGGGAAGTGTTTGCGGCCTTCATCATCGTACTCCAACACTTCTGGTTTACCACAATCGTGTAATGTAAGGTAACGGTCCATAACATATTTGCTGGGTAAATGTTGAAGAATTTGCTCACGGTAAGTGTTCAAATATTCAGGGATACGCCAGTTGTCATATTCTGTAAGGTCAACTTTACCTTCTAAGTGTTGCAGAAGAGCGAAATAATGTTCCCGAACACTTCTACCGTGTTGAAGGATATTTTGTCCTGGTGCTTGTTCTGTGTTAACCATTTTGTTGATTTGTGAACGTTTTTGTTGTTCTTTCGCTCGCAATTGTTTTTGGTTATGAACGTGTTTACCTGCACAGGGGAAGTTAGCAAGTAAACGAACAGTTTCAGGGCCTGGTTCAAAAAGAACAGCAGTGATTTCATCACCAATATCAGGTTCACGGAAAATAGTGTAAAGTAACCCTATTTTATCTGCTTGTACGGTAAGTTCTGTTAGAGTTTCCGCATCCGGGGTCTCTAAACAGATAAGGCTACCTGATTGTGAGTCCCATTGTTTTGCTTGTTCAGGATTTTTGATAGCCCATTCTGCAATAACGTGTGCAGTTTGTGCGGTTTGGTAACCAGGGGAAAGGTGCGCGTGAGTTACCAAATAAATTTTGTGTTCCCGAGCCATTGATTCAGGTTCAGGTGCGATTACTGGGTAGTTGTTGTTCTATGTCATTTTGTTTTTCTCCTTAATAGTGGTTTTTGAACATAAAAAAGTTCCTTCACACGTTACACGGTAGTGAGGGGTTGTGTAACAGTAAAGGAACTAAGGTGGCATACAAAAACTAACACCAGGTGGGTGTTTGTGTTTACGTTGATGTTCTATAACATGGTTTTCTTTCTGCCGGTGCCCCCAGTGGGTCTCGAACCCACAACCGCAAGGTTTAGAATCTCCCGCTCTGCCAATTGAGCTATAGAGGCTTATATAATTACTATACCACAACTATCGGTAAAAGTCTAACTTATAAATAAAAATGGTGAACAACTGTTTCATTTTTACAGTTGTTCACCATTTTTATTTATTAACGATAGTTCGACACCCGCCGTGGCTTCCTGTTCTCATAATTTTTCTGCATAGCAATAGAACGGACACGGTTAGCCATACGTTCTTTAATTTCTTTAATTTGAGTTAAAGTTTGCGCTTCAATGAGTTCAACACAAGCTTTCTCATCATCGGCACGGTACGCTTCACCTAAAGCCATTGTGCGGTGCTGTTCCAGAACTTGACCAGAATACTTGTCCAGGCCACGCTGACGAGCTTTACGTTCAGCATCAGCAATGAAGAAAGCGGGGATAGTGAAGAACCACCAGAAAGAGAAAGACTTTGCTTTGTCTCGCCCTGCAAGGTAAATGTATTGAACTTCCTCATCGTTTTTCGGAATGTATTCCTTGCCCAGGTTAACGAGGTTCAAATGCCAACGCGGTTCAAAAGAGGAACCTTTGAACCAGTTAGGGTTACGATAGTAGCAATAAACAGCGTTATCAACAAAATAACCTGTCAGCTTAATACGAGTAACAATTGCACCAGCAATCCAAACAGCGAGAACTGCACCAGCGATACTGAGAAAAGTAACCATTACTTTTGTTCCTCTCTTTACTATTAAAAGTGTATCACACTGGTTGTAAAGAAAGAAACCTTATTTTCTGGGTTTAATTTTCTTTTGACCACCCATGTATGGACGTAAACATTTAGGAATAATAACAGTTCCATCTTCCTGTTGGAAACTTTCTAAAATAGATACGATCCAACGGGTTGTCGCAAGAGTACCGTTTAAAGTAGCGACAGATTCCGTAGTACCGTCGTTCTTGTAACGAATGTTCAACCGGTTGGCTTGATAGGTTGTACAGTTGCTTGTTGATGTTAGTTCACGGTAAGTGTTTTGAGTTGGAACCCAAGCTTCAACGTCAAATTTTCTTGCAGCGCTTGTGCCTAAATCTTCTGTAGCTGTGTCAATGACACGATAATGTAACCCTAAAGCTTGTAACATTTTTTCTTGAAACTTAACAAGCTTCGCGTGTTCTTTTTCAGCATTCTCTGGTTTAACATAACTGAACATTTCCAGTTTATTAAACTGGTGGACACGAATGACACCGCGTGTGTCTTTACCTGCTGAACCAGCTTCACGACGGTAGCAAGTTGACCAGCCAACATAACGTAAAGGTTTGTCGTTTTCAAACGTTAGCATTTCGTCAGCGTGGTATCCAGCTAAAGCAACTTCACTTGTACCAGTCAAGTACAAGTCGTCTTTTTCCAGGTAATATATCTCATCATTGTGTTTACCCAGGAACCCTGTACCTTGCATAATTTCAGGACGCACTAAAGTAGGTGGTGTTAACATAACGAAGTTATGTTTAACAGCGAAATCTAATGCAAAACTCATCAAAGCAAGCTCTAACCGAGCTCCGTCACCTTTTAGGTAAGAAAACCGGCTACCGCTTACTTTCGCACCACGTTCCATATCAATAATATCTAAATGTTCAGCGATAGCTAAATGGTCTTTAGGTTCAAACGTAAAATCTGGTTTTATACCTTCTGTTTTTAGAATGATAAAGTTCTCTTCTTGACCTACTGGTGCTAAAGGGCTTACCAGGTTAGCTATCTGGTTTAAAAGAGTTAACAGGTTTGTTTTTAGCGTTGCAGTTCTTTCTTTCGCTTCGTTAATTTGTTCTGTTAATTTTTTGCTTTGTTGAACAAGTTCAGGAATTTCTGTTTTGGGTGCAGTTCTGATAGTACGGCTGAGGGTATTCTTTTCAGCTTGTAAAAGTTCAACGTTAGCTAATTCTTTACGATGGTTTTTGTCTAACGTTAGGATGTCATCCACTAACGTTTCGGACTCTCCACGATCTTTTTGGCTTTGCTTTACCAAATTTGGGTTGTTGCGTAATGTTTTAAGCGTAACCCCTGGGTGATCGTTAAAAGTGGTTTTCATTAAGCAAGAGTAGCATATTTTCGCTTAATGTACAAAACGATATGACAGGTTTTATTTGTATTTCGGGGAGTTTACCGCTATAATGGTTGTATGACACGTACTTGGACGCTTTACGGCCAGCAACATGCAACGAAAAGGACACCGAACGGTGAACCTGCTATTTCTGATGTTCACGATTATAAAGAAGCTCTTTTGTTCTCTGGGGTTCCTCGTAACAAAATTGTGAATGTTCAGTTTGTGGAGGACGCTGAAGGTGAATATTTGGGATGGTTGGATAAAGACGAACCTGAACGGTTAACTATGGTTGAACTTGCTGTTGTTTTCAGTATTCAGTTCCCTTATGGTGTTCAAGCTTCTGTGGAGAATGGTGACGGTGAAGTTGTTCGTGTAACCCCGACTGTGTTGGATTCTAATGACTGACCGTTGTTGGACGCTTTACGGTACTCATAAAGCAGATGATTCAAGTAACGTCAGTAATATTTATGATACTCGTTTGCAAGTAAAAATGTGTGGTGTTGCAGAAAATGATATTCACGAGTACACTTTTAAAGAAGACCCTGATGGTAAATATTTGGGTTGGCTTAAAACTGGTAAGCAGCAGGTAGCGAATGTTCGCCTTGCAAATATTTTTAATATTCAGTTTCCTTACGGGGTTGAAAACCTTGTGAAACGTGGTCGAGGTGAAATTGTTCGCCTCACTCCCTTTTTAGTGAAGTGAAAGATAAATAATTATGGATAATTCAGTAACTTTGAACTCTTACGAAGATAATGTTGACAAATATGTTGAAGGCACTCCTTCAACTGTTGATGGAGATATGAAATCTTGGCTTGACCTTTACGTTAAAACTTTGCCTTCAAAGTCACGTATTTTCGAAATTGGGTCAGGTACTGGACGGGACGCTGACTATCTTAACGCACTCGGTATTGAAGTCACATGTTCTGATGCTACTCCTGAGTTTGTTAAAAGGTTGATTAAGTCTGGGCATAACGCTGTTCCTTTTAACGCTTTGGATGGGCAGGAGTTCCCCGAAGGTTTTAATGGTTACCTTGCTAACGCTGTTTTTCTTCATTTTTCTTTTGAAGAAACTAAAATAGTTTTGCGTAAAATTTGGGAAGCTTTGCCGAACGAAGGTGTGCTTGCTTTTTCTGTGAAAATGGAGCCTGAGTCAGGTGTTGATTCCGAATGGGTGAACACGAAACTGGATGCCCCTCGTTTTTTCCAATATTGGAAACCTGAGCATGTTGCTTATAATGTGCTTTCGGCGGGGTTTACTAATTTGGATTTCACTTTCCGTGATGGATGGATTTTTGCTATCGCTGTGAAACGGGTTTAACCTGTTATTTGGTTTGTAAAAATTTCCAGTCTTCAATGAAGGTCATTGACCTGAAATGTACACCTATGCCTCTGTACATGAACTCAAATTGTTTTGACATTTCATCTTCGTGTAAAGCTTGCTTTGTGTACGGTAGTTTTCCTTTGAGGAATTTTTCTCCCTCAGGCGTGTAGTGTCCACCGGAGTGAAGTTGCTGGTCAAGTAAATGTTTCTCAGCAAGACGAATGATTTCGGTACTGTAACCTTTTCCTCTATGGTCAGGGTGGGTTTCTATGTCTCCAACGGTTGCTTCTGACCACCAATCACCAGCATCTGGTGTGCTGACAAGATAACTGAGCATAGCAACCGGTTTACCGTTTTTGATTAACCATAAAGTATGGCGACGACGTTTACCAGTATTGTTCCAACGGTTTTTAGGGTCGATCAGTAAAGAAGTTTCTTTGTCACATTCTATTTCCATATACCCGTAATCAGCGGCGTGTTTATGCCAGTAAGGAATTTTTAAAGGACTTTTTAACCCTGTTTGACTGTAGAATTTTGTTTCACGTTCAATAGTTTCGGCTTCTTCTTGTTCTGTAGCCCATTTAGGTTTTTTAACTAAAGCTTTCTTTTCAAACCAGGTCAAACGTTTTTTAGGTGCAGTATCAAGCAAAGAGTTTATTTGATTTTGAAGCTCAACAATTTTTTGTTCAGGCGCAATTGCTCCTGAACCGTGACGTTTACAGGAAGCTCCTTTGCGACAATAGGTGCCGTCTTTTTGCAAAACACCTTTAGCGTTACTCATAAGTAATATATAACGATTGCGGAAGCGGATGAGTGAGCGCCTTTATAATTGTTAATCATTATGGTAAAATAGAAATATGAATGAACAAGATATTATTCTACATAATTATTTATTAAATTTACGATATTTTACAGATCTTATTTCTTCTTATGGTGATAACTTCTTAAACCGTTATGATGTGCTTTCTGCTGTTTCGTATGGAAGTTTTGATTATAGAGCGAAAATAACTGTATATTTTGTTATTGATAAACTTTATGGTACAGAAGGTTTAGAAAGAGAACTTAAAGAACTTTTACCTGACACTGTGGAGATCATTACAGAAGTTAAAGCTTCTGAAATCTTGAAAGAAATAAATTTTTTAATAGACAACAATATACATGTGTACGAAGAAAAAGCTAACCAATTTGAGAAACTTTTTGATAGATTTTTAGCTAGTTCCGGCACGAATGAAATTTTACCAGATATTGATGGTGATTTTGAAAAACCCACCAATCCCCGATAAATATATAGAGATTACTTAAAGGAGTATAATGTCATCAACTAATTTAGGGTTACCTGCTGTACGTTCTAACACAACAGATAACGAAACTTGGGAAAGTATTAAAGAACTACAAGATGATAAAGGAAATGTATCTAAATATGTTTTCACTAAATCTACCGCTGTAGCAGAGTCAATTCTTTACAAATACCAGTCTTATGAAACAAGAACTGTTATTTGTTGTTCTACACAGTCAGGATGTCCTGTTGGTTGCCGTTTCTGTGGTGCTGGGGACAACTTTGTTCGTTCTTTAAGTACAGAAGAAATTGTTTCTCAACCTGTTCATTTGCTTGAAGATAAAGGTATTGATGCAAGTAAAATTGAACGTCTACAAATTATGTTTATGAGTATGGGTGAACCTTTACTTAATTTGAAAAAACTGGTTCCAGCTTTGTATGAGCTATATGAACGTTACCCTAATGCTGCGTTACTTATTTCCACTTCTGGTCCCGATGTTGATTATTCTCCTCTTGTGAAAGTTAGTGAAGAAATTCCTACTATTGGTTTACAGTTCAGTGTTCATGAGTCGACTGATGAAGCTCGTGGAGCTCTTATTCCATTCAAACGTAAACTTTCTTTGTATGATATTGCTTTGAAAGGTGTTGAATGGGCAGAAGCTACGGGACGTCGACCTTTCTTCAACTATTGCGTGCATGAGAAAAATAACAGCAAAGAAGATGTTAACCGTCTTCTTGAACTTTTCTCACCTATGGTTTGGGAATCAACGTTAAGTGTTATCAGTGAACGTGACGAATCTGTTGCGGCGGCGAACGCTCGTCAACGTGAACTTGTTGAAGATTTCATGAATTTGATGTTAAATTCTGGTTATTCTACTCGTATGTTTGACCCGGAAGGGCAAGATACTATTGGTGGTGGTTGCGGTCAGCTTTGGTATGTTCAAGAGTGGATGCGTCAGAACCCTGAACTTGCACGTCCTTCTATTGGTGCTAAGTTCCCTAAAGTTCACACGCCTCAACCGTTAAGTTAATTTTATTAACTATTTTGGGGACTCGCAGATAATATTTGGGAGTCCCCAAAAAATTATGTTCGATAGACATAAAATATCTACCTCCAAAATATTATGAAAACCTCCACGCCTGTTTTATATTGTGATGTTGATGGAGTCATTAACATCCGTACTACACAACTTAATGATTTAACAAAACAGTTCCTCCACAGGTCTGTTCCTTTTCTTAAAAAACCTGTACCGTTACCTTTTCGTTACAGTCCCAGTGTAGTTGAATCTTTAACTTTGTATCCAGTAAGTTTTTTCTGGTTGACTACTTGGAATCATTCTGCTGTCAAATTCCTTGAACCTATAACAAAAATTCGTTCAGAAGGAGTTTTAGACTTTAGGTTAACAGTGCGAGACATTGGGAAAGAGCACGGTAAATATAAACTTTTGAAAGATCACCAGACAGCGAACCCACGGCCTTTTATTTGGGTGGACAATGTTGCAACTAAAAACTATAACCCAGCAGATTGGGAAGAGTTCAAACACCCTCACCTGATTATTAAACCAGAAACCAGATATGGGATAACATCTGACCATCTTGCTGAAATGGAAGAGTTCATCAACCAATTTAGTTAAATATGGAAATTATTTTTCTGTCCAAGTTTTAAAACGCGCCATGTTGAAAAACTCTTTCATTTTCATATCAGGGTAAGTGCGTTTGTGTAGTTCTAACGCAAAAAGTGTACTTGTTAACATTAATGCTGTTTGTAATGTTTTAGGTGTTACTTTACTTGAAATAGTTTCAGCAAGCTCATCGTCACCAGAGATAACAGCTTCAATATAACTGACACCTAAAGCGTAAGCGTCATCAAGTTCATATTTTTCATCGGACATAAAGAGAAGGGTCTTTCTATTAGAGGTTAAGCGTACCATATAATAGAAAGAACCTTCTGAAAAAGATTAATTATTTTTGTGACATTATTTCTGTGACACCTAAACTTTCACGGTATTTTTTAAGGTCACGAATGTGGTCTTGAAGATAGTGAATTTTGATTCTTGTTAAATCAATACTACGGTCATTTGCGATAAGCTGTTGAATGTCAGCTGCACTGTTACGCGAAACGTAGCAACGTTGAACAGCTTGTTCACGTTCAATTTGGTTAACTGTTAAAGAAGTTTCTAACTGTTGAAGTTCCACTAAACCTTGGTTGATTAAACTGCTTGACGCACTATATTTTTGGATTTTGTTATATTGTGGGTTGTTGACCGCTTCGTAAGCTGCTTTCTGACGGATACGGTGAGATCTTGCTTGCTCCATAACAAATTTAGAAGTAGTGTTTTTGTACTCTTTGTAAGAAACGTTAATCCATTCCCCATCATCATCAAAGAAACCTTCTCTTTTTGTTGTGAATTGACCTTCTGTTTCACGGATGTGAGTATTCAAGCGTTCAAGACCATCAGGGGTAGCAAAATAAGAATATTTAGCCGCTTCAACTGTGTTTTTCAAAGCGTTAACATTAGCTAATAGCCCGTCACGGTAAGATTCCCAATCTTCACGCAATTGGCGAGATTCAGGGGTATTAGTGTTAATGTCGTAGGTCACAGCAGCGTTTACTTGTTTCTCCGCTTCGCTTAAAGAACTTTCAGCAGAAGCAAGATCTGATTTTGCTCTGTTCCAAGCAGCGCCAGTATCAGCACTACAACGAGGTCCGGGTTTAGCTTGACACATTTATTTAATCCTTAAAGTTTTCTATGTTATTATTAACAGTCGCTACCAAGCAAACACACAAAAACCAACAACTTTATGGACAAAACATCAGAAAACAACAGGTTTAAATCATTAGATGCTCTCCGTGGTATCGCTGCGGTAATTGTTTTGTTATCCCACGCAACACTTATAACACTTGCGCATATAACCCCTAATGTTCAACCTTCACCCTTATGGGGACCACAAGCTGTACTGATATTCTTCATAATCTCAGGTTTCGTTTTACCTTTACCTTTTCTAAAAGAAAAATCAACCTGGTTATCTTACTACCCGTCAAGAGTATTACGGCTATATATTCCAACTTTAGCATCAATATTATTAGCTGTAACTTTACTTCTTATTGTACCTCGAACAGGTATGGTAGCTTTAACCAATGAATGGATAAACACGTTCAATGATCTATCGTTCTCGTGGGATGCATTAAGAGAACATTTACTTTTCACCAGTGAAGGTTTCTATTTAAACACACCCGTATGGTCAATAGTGTTTGAAATTTTCTTTTCTCTCTTATTGCCCTTTTACCTGTTTTACATAAAATCTGCAACAGATAAAATCGCTATCTGGTTTAACATTATCCTTATGTTAAGTGTGTCCACTTTGGGTACACAGTTAGATAATTTAGCTATAAGATGTATGCCGGTTTTCGCTTTAGGTGTCATAGTGGCAGTTAACTTTAACTATTTCGCTGAGCTCTTCGCTAACATGAAAAAACCTACCATCATTACCCTCACTATAATAAGCATTTTAGGGTTCTTCATAATTGATTGGTTTGGTTATTTAGGTGAACCTTTCTGGGTTAAAGGTTTACCTTTTGGTTTTACCTTGTGCAGTTGTTTCGTGTTGTTCTGTATCGTGCTATTTAAAGGTCAAAAACTGGTTAACAAATTTACTTTATGGTTAGGTGACATTTCTTTCAGTCTATATTTGGTTCACGTACCCGTTTTAGTTACAACAGTTTTCATCTTCCCATCAGAACTACTTCCATTAAGCATAATAATAGGCGTGATTTTAAGTTTCTTGATAGCTGTGATATTCCGTATGCTAATTGAGAAACCTTCTCATAAACTTTCCCAAATTGTAGGTAAACGTTTGAGGGGCAACCACCTGTAAAAGCAGTTGCCCCTCAAACGTTATTTTAGATTACTGTGCAGATGCTTCTGCTCTGCGGATAAGTTCGTCCGTAATCAGGTTGTTCAGTTCTTTTAGTTCCTGGTTGCTCAGGGTGCTAAGTTCAGTAGGAACCAGACCGCCTTCATCACCTTCACCTGTAGAACCGTTATTGGAACCACCACCGTTTTGAGCGATAACGTTACCGTTACGGTCTTTCAGTTCAATTTTACCTTCTTTGTCAACGTAAGCACGGTAGTTTACCGCTTGTTCACGTCCCATAGAAGCAACCCAACTACCATCATCACCAGCAGTGATTTCGTACACTTGAAGTGAGTCGTTAGCAAACTCAGGCATGTAAGAGTACAATGTTTGAATGTCATTCACAAGGTTCTGATTAGAAGCACGAGTGTTCTCAGTAGGAAGAACAGCAACTTTAACCTGGTTCAGTTTACCTTGCTCACCAGTGAACGAATCAATCTGGCTTACAGCGACAATACTGGTAGAAGAACCACGAGGACGAAGAGTTGTAATGTAAGCACTACCTTCCTCTACATCGGTACGGGTAAGTTGAACTTCGGTGTTGTTCGTAGCAGTTTCGTAACCTGCGGCACGAACAAACAAGAACTCCCACGGATTTTCGCTCGCAGTAAGAGCCACACGCTGGGTAGCAGCAAGAGACATCGGATACACCGGACCAGGAATCTCTTCAATATCTTCTTTATCAGTCAGGATAGACAGGTCGCCTGTTGTACCGTTGTAGATAGCAACACCATAGTAACGCCACACACCCCAGAACCCAGTGATTTGTTTCAGAGGGGTAACAACAACAGGTTCTCCTTCTTCATTACAGTAACCGTAAGCGTCGTTACTGTCCCAATCAACATCAAGGGGAACTTGACCGTAGATAGCACGAGAAAGGTTGTTATGGGGCATAGCACCACTGTGGCGAAGAGTGTTATTTTGGTCAAAATCGCAGAACTTAATGTTACTGTTAGGTGCGGTTCCGAACAGAGGAACAGAAGAGTTCTGAACACTTTCATAACCGTTGAAAGGTCCACGAGTGAGAACAAGAGCGTTCCACTCACCGTGGTCACCTTGCTCGCTAAGAGACTTAGTGGTAAGCGCCTCACCAGTGGTGTTCATAAGTGAAGCGTCACTGGTTCGGTCAGCCACTTCATAAGGTGCACGTTCACGGTAAGAATCAGCATAAGTATTGTCAACATACGTGACAGATTCACTATAGTACGTGTTCAGCCGGTTGAACTCTGCGGTACACCAGAACACAATAGCGAGAATAATTGAGACAATTGTTACAAGAACTGCTGCACCACGAAGGGCTGCGTTCTTATCAGCGAAGAAAGCGACAATAAGTGCCACTACAGCCAACGTAATCATTGACATCACGGGTAGCAATTCGCGTGCTTGTGAAGTGAAGAAATGAACAATGTTCAAACCCCACACCCAGAAGAACACGGCCAGAACAGCAGTGATGAAAACGGCGAGGATGCTATAACCAACTCGTGCAGTCATTCTATGTTTTACCTTAATCTTTCGTTGTTTAACGTATAGAACAAGTATGTCATAGTTTAATTTCAGATGCAACTCTACTGTTAGTTATTAAGCATGTTCACATATTCAAGGAGTAGAACAAATGGTTAGTGCTATATGTAAAGCTAAAGATAAATCCAAATGTCGTTATCACGGTTCTGTTGAACGTATGAATCGTTTAGAAACAGAGTTAGTTCAATGGACAAAAGAACACGGTACTTTAAATTTTGAACTCATGAAAGAGTACACAGATACACGTACTGTTGTTGAATCTCTTGAAAAAGAAGGTTGGGAAGATACGGAAGAAGTTTCTGTACGTACAGAAATTCCAGAAAACATTAGAACAATGGGTTTGAAAGAATTAAAAACTGATTCTGATTATGTTAAAAAACTAATGCTGACTAATAGCCCAGGTTTATCAGAAAACGAAGCTGAACTTTTCGTTTCAACTGTTCTTTTCAATGATGAATATGGTGACCGCCGAATCACGGATGAACAAGCTAAAGCTTTGCAAGCTAAAACAGGTAAATCTGCACCTTTCTGGAAACATCAGGACAATATGTACCGTGAAGAGTTAGATCGTGCTGCGGAAGAGGCTAACGGTGCTTATGTTTCTCAGGGGGCACGAGCTCAAAGTGGGGCTAAGTTAGATAAAATTAATGTTATTGATTCTTGGAGCGGTGACGCTACCGAAGGAACAGTGTACCATCGTCGTCGTGAAGGTGTTCACCCTGATACTCCTTATTCCATTCGTGTTCAAGCTAACCGTCAAATAAGTAACGAAGAGGCAAGACATTTAGCTGGTCTTATGGGTTACGCTTACCGCTCAACAGTTGCTGGCGAATCTTTAGGTGATGTGCAACGTGACACAGCTTATTCTTTCATTGTAAGCGCTGATACTACAAAATCTTCTCGTGATGATTTAGGTATGGCGTTAGAAGATTTTGAACAACAGTACCCAGCTATTGTAAAAACAGGTTCACCTGTCCGCAAGACAGACCGTTCGGGCCCTGGGACAAAAGGTACAAGTTTAGTACCAGCTTTTGATGATGATTCTATTGAACTGGAACTTTACTACGATGATGTTTATTCAATGACAAGCTAATATATAAATTTAGGGCGGTTACCTATATAGGTAACCGCCCTAAATTTATATGAGGAAAGTAGAAACACTGGTTTATTTATTCACAGTAAAATTTAAGAAGTAAGCACTTCCTAAAGCCTCATAAATCTATGATAGCACACTTTTCAGAAAATCACAACCATTTGGTCATAATTTCATCAATAGTGATGGTTGTACCGTCAATAACGGTATCTGCTTCCTCAGCGGAATCAACCAACTCATCAGCGCGAGCTTCAACGTGGAAAGCTAACAGTTCAGGAACTGTCACGTATTTTTTGTTCATAGCGAACGCAAGAAGCGAACCAGAACCAGAAATATGTGAAGCGTTGTAAGCAGCACGAGTAACGTTAGATGCTAAATCTAACCATACTGCTTCACCTGTTACAAGGTCAAACACAATCGGTGTTGCTGAACGTGTTGGGCTTGTAATAGTGAAAGCTGTTTCCACTGTACGTGCATCAAAAATTTCGCCTTTTTGGGCGTCACCTTTACGTACCATAAATCCTGCTTTGCTTTCAGGGATAACATTGAACGGTTGACCCGTGTAAACAATACCTGACATAGCAATGTAACGTGCGTTAGAGTAAACTTTACGTACTGTTGGTACGTGAACGTCAATAAACTCAGAGGCACCGTTAGGTGCGGAAGTGATGTCACCTGAATGGTAACCGCCAACTTCACGTAAGTTGTAGTACGCAATATCAGTGATACGGTTGAAATTTTCATCCATAAGCACCGCTGACAAGTCAACATCTACACGACCGTAATATCCAGCGTCTTTAATATCAGACCAGTGGATGAAGAAACGTAAAGTTTCTTCCACATCAAACTTAGCACGAGAACCACGACCAATAACTTTGTTACCTTCGCTTGCTGTACGCAAGCCAAACGGCACGGTTTCGTTAATAGGTGATTCGCGGTAAAACACTTTACCTAAAGTAGGTTCAGCGCGCAGTTTCTGGTCGATTGCAAAACGAATAAGTTTAGCAATAGCAGCTTTATCTTCCTGTTCCAAAGGATGTATTTCAGGAATTAAACGTGTTGTTGCAGTACGTCCAGCGCCAGTTACAAGTTTTTGGCTTGTATCTTCTGTTTCAAAACGAGACAACGCTTGTAACAAAACTGTCAAGCTTGCGTTACGCGCATTGTTAAGGAAAGCTACTTGCCAACCTTCGGAGAACTTGTATGCAACTTCTTTTGCACGACGAACAAAAACAGAAGGACGGGTAGAAAGAAGTTCTACAACTTTTTCAACGTTCTTATCAGCGAAAGCTTTTTCAAGTTCACTGTTGAAACCCCCAGCGATTTTACCGTTACGTAAAACGTCAACAGCTTTTACAATCACAGAATATTGAGGGTACTCAGAAACGTGAAGGTGACGTGCGGCAGCTTTCCATAACCGGGTACGCGCACGGAAGGATTCAAACAGTTGTTCCTCAGTGAATTGGTTCAAACGCTCAACAATTACTTTACGTAAAGCACGAGGAGTTTTAGGGAACTTCATTAAACCAGTTAACGCTGGGTCAGAGTTAGTTTGTACAGCAAGTACACGCAAAACATCTGTAGGGTTGTTAATTGTGGTCAACAACGCACGGAACTTTTGCGCATCTTTAGCTTCAAACCCAAACATGGTCACATACCCAGCAAAGTTCTCTTTGTTAGGGATGGTTTCCACAGCAGGAATGTAACCTAAAACATCGATGATGTTCACAGCGTCAGCGAAAACTGTTTCGTTCAAAGCCACTTTGCTTCCAATAAGGTTAACAAAAAGAGCTTCCAATACTGTGTTATCTGCAACGGTCAAAGGAATGTATTTAACTGTTGTGGTATCTAAAGCTTCACGAGCTTCAGCAACATAGTTAGGCATGATACGTAACCCAAGAACATCACCTAAGTAATGGTAGACAGCGTTAACGTACAGTTCAATTTCTGTTGATTCTGCTACTTGGGCAGGGAAGTTAGGGTACATTGGTGAGTATTTAAATTCTGCACCTTTGCTTTTTTTAACAGCTTCAAGTACGGAAGCTGTCCAGGTGTTGAAAACATCCTGAGGTAAAGTAACAACTAAGTTGTGAAGTTCCAGGGTAGGAACATACCCGAACTGTTCTAACATAATGTAGAATGTCGTGGCACGTTGGATCTCATCAGTTCCGGTGGCAACAGGAGTAAACCCTTCTGGCGCGACAACAGCAGAACGGTGACGAATGAGAGTTGTTTGAATAGACATATGTTTTATTTTATCACAGTTTTTTGTTAAAAGCAACAGTCCCTGTTCTTTTTTTCTTGAACAGGGACTGTTAGGGAGGGATTCCCTTTTTTGATTACCAACCAAATTTACTTCACAGGTGGACGAGCAGGTATAGAAGGTAGTTTCACTGACGCTGGTGCGGCAGGTTTCTTTTCTACATTTCCTGTCAACTGTGCAGGTGGAACATAAATTGTTCTTGCTTTAATGTTTTTCTCATCAGGACGACCAAAAATACTTGTTTTGTTATGCCTGATTTGTGATAGTAGAGCTTCCCCAACCCAGGAAGATACTGCATATATGATTAGACCTGAGGTTATGAACAGCACGTATACTGGCCACATGTCTCCTAAGTCCCCGATTAAACTCTCCATACTCAATATATCTGTATTTTTAGTGGGATTTAAGCGAATATTTTTGGGTATTTTTTGGGGTTGTATTTCACCAACGAACCATTGGTGAAATACAACCCCAAAATTTAGCGACTCACAACCTCAAGAACTGCAAGAACGTGAGGGGCGTCAGCGTCAAGCCGCTCCCAACGTGTAGCTGCGCGACGAGCTTCACGAGAAAGGTAGTCAGCACCAACGTTCAGTCGGTGAGCCTTGTGACCACGAACCCATTCAACCCGAATGTTCTTTTCAGTTGCAATCTCCCGCGCTTGCAGAGCAAGAGCCTGAGTTCGCTTGCTGAGACTACGAGTAACAACATCCAGCTTCTTAAAGCTACCGTGCAGAATTTCATCTGCCCAAGCTACAGAAGACTGGCTGTCACAGTAAACGTGGATTGTGGAAACCTTCTTCTTACGGTTTTCCACAATAGCGTGCAGGATACCTTCAAGTTCTGCGTGAACAATGGAGCTCTGCTCAGAAACACCAAAATTGTAATCAGGCACACCACCGTGGTTGCTCACCCACGCCCAACCACTCAGACCCGCAGTTTGACCGTAAGAAGCGTCAGAACACACGTACAGCGTGTTCTTAGCCCGAGAACCACGAGTAGGACGGGAAGCGTTAGCATATTCCATCACACGACGGAAAACCTGCATAACACCCGTATCACGGATAGGAACAAAAGTTACCAGCGGGAAAATGCTGGTCAGGTGAGGAACAACCTCACGTACCAGAACACTGGAGCAAAGAATGAAATGCTCATCGTGGAAATCGTGAGCATCACGAATCTGGTCGATGATGGAAATGAACTGTTCCAGCAGGGAACCACGCTCAACCGTAAGCGCGTGGTATTCGTGACCAATAAGGTAACCCCAATCGTGACCGAACTTCTGTACAAGAACAACCTGGCTGCTCATTTTTCACCATCCTTCCAAAGTGTGTTTCGTGGTATGTTTCCAGTATACATGCCACCACAGACAAAAGCAACATAACTTATAATCAATCAAATTTTAGTTTGCTGGTATAGTTGAAACATAACGATTGGTCTTTCTATGTCTCTTAAAAATATTTTAAATTCTGACAACCCTGAGGTTAAAGAATTGCTTTCTCATATTAATGAGTTATCTTTTAACGCTCTACCTGATTATATTTTAAACGATCCTGATAACACGGATGGGCGACGATATTTTACTGTTTCAGTGGTGAAACGTAATGTTGACGCTTGGGCTGTAACTGACTACATGGGTCACGTTTATGGACGCGATCTGGAAGATTCTTATGAACCGTTACCCAGTAGCCGTGATGAAGATTTTATCGCCAAGTATCGTTTTTCTTTAGCTGAGGCTGTGGAGATAGCAGAAAAAGTTATGTGGAAACTTCGGATTAACCGTTTCGATGTTAACTCTTATAAAGAATTTTACGACGCTTACAAAGAGAAAGAACGTTTAGAGAAAGAAGAACAATGACCATTGTTGCTATCACAGGTCATCGTCCAGAAAAACTGCCAACGGATACAGAAGCTTTAGTAGATCAAGTTACTAAAGTTTTGAAAAACATCAAGCCAACTATGGTTCACATTGGTATGGCTGCTGGTGCGGATCTTATGGTCGGGTTGATTTGTAAAAACGAAGGGATACCTTATACAGCAGTGAGACCTTGGGCTGGTCATATTGCGCGAGTTGAAGATCGTGCACTTTATGAAGAAGTTATGTCTGGAGCTCACACTGTTGTGAACACTAATGATTCAATCAGTTACCCTGGTGTTGGATCATATGAAGTTCGTAACAGATATATGGTAGATCACAGTGATCTGGTGTTAGCTATCTGGGATGGTGGCAAAAAAGGTGGAACGTGGCGTGCTGTTTCATATGCGTTCAAAACTTCTAAACCTCTCATTCAAGTTTCTGTTGATGGTAAAACAGTTAATGAATTTGGTTTAGGTCTGTTTTAATGTCTTGAACCCGTGATACACTAAAACTATGACAGTGAAAGCGGAAGATGTTCTTAAAGAACTGGCTACTATTCAGAAGGAAGCTTCTGAATATGGTGAAAATGTTGTTACACGCGCACATTTCGTTAACAACACTATTGTTATTGATTTGATTTCTGTCCCCGTTATGCTTAGAAGACAAGGTATTGGTCATCACATTTTGAACGAATATCAGAATGTTGCTTACGGTTTTAACATTCCTTTGATTCTTGATGCGGATTCTTGTTTTGGAACTCCGCCCGCTGCTCTACATAATTTTTACACAAGCGCTGGGTTCCGTTTGATTAAAGGAACTAAATACAGGTATATCCCTACAAGATAATTGCTTTAACCAGAAAACTTGTATATAATGTATTTAAGTTAATATTTTCTACATAGGAGAAATTACAAATGGCTACGATGTTGAAGCGGTCGTTGGGTGTCACCCCGCCGGAATGCACCTACGGTTGCTGCACCCAGTTGTACGGCAAGAACGTTCCTCTCGTTCGCCGTTCCGCTAAGCGCCGCGAGAAGCAGCGTTTCAAGCGTGAACTGCGTAACGGCGCTTACTGAAAAATAGTGGGGTTGGAAACTAAATTTAGTTTCCAACCCCACTATTTTTATTGTTCGAACCTGTCACGAATATGAGTTAAGTTCATAACCATAACAATTTTTTCTGGAACCATCGTTAAATCATTAGGAAATAAAGACTCCGCTGTTTCATAAGGTTCTCTGACCGCTTTAACAACTAAAGCTTTATGTAAATCTTCATTGTCTTTAAAAGTTTTCGCTATAGTGTCACGAAAATCAAGAATGTCTTTAACTGTAAAATGTGGTGAACTTGTCATCGCTATAACAACTTCTGTGTTAAGAAAATGTTGGTTGACAATTTTTTGAGCAAGTTCAAAAGAAATTGAAGGGTTACGAATAAATAAAGGCATTAAGTCACCTGCACACATTGGTTCAAGCCTGGCGTAAAGTTCTACCGGCAACGAACGGTTACGAGCTAAAGCTTCTTGAACTCGTGAATTACGTGTGTTAATAAGCTTCATATATACTTCTTTGCTCAAGTTAGTGCAATGAGCAAGACGAACTTTATGGTTCATTTCGGGGAAGAAAAGAATAAGTTCTACAATTGCTTCTTGTTCAGTTTGCGAGAAACGTTCTGGGTTAAGGAAAAATTCTTTCGCTAAAAAATCTAAACCACGACCAGGGTTCTCTGTGAAATCCTTAAACAATTGTTGATTTGAAGTCATAATATTTTATTATATAGTTTTGGGCAAACAAAAGTCAATTTGTTTGCCCAAAACTATACGTAATTTACGTTTACAATGTTACTTGAAGCGGGATGCCATTCTGTGTACCGTAATCCCAAGCAGCAGAGTCGCTACTTGTAATTTCTTCCATTGTTTCTTCATCTTCGGGAGCTTTCACAAGAACCAGGTTGGTTCCTAAAACAGTTCCAGTGTCCAAGTCAATAACAAAATAATCACTGGGGTTCAGGGTAATAACAGATGTTGTAGACATTTTATATCCTTTTTGTTTGTTTTGTGTAATACAATTTTACCTAAAAAACCGCAGAAAATCAAGGTTTTTCAAAGTTTTTTAGTTGAAAAAATACCAGTATACTGTTTTGTGTTTATTGATATATTTGAGTTCTTACGTTACCATTAGAAGACCACACTGATAGGACGTGAAAAATGACTATTACCATTCAACCCACCATTTACCGTTTGAACCTGAATTGTGGGCATTCGCAACTTGCTTCACGTTCACTTCAAAAAGGTGCCAGTTATTACTGTTGGACAGCTTGTGATAACGACAACCCGACATTGCGGACTGTGGTAAGCGTTGACTACTACAAACCAGAAGATAATGAAGTTTTCGTCACTCTTTACGGTGGCAACAACGCAGATATGTTGAACGTACAACGTATTGTTGACGAAGCTAACGTCAGGTAGTCGTATAAATTTTCAGAGAACGTTCTGGTTTGAGCAAGTCATAAACTTTCTTTAATCGTGGTTCCGTTACGTTTTTGAAAATATTGTTCTCATCTCTTGTGATAAGAACAAAGTTCCTGTTGTTGGCAGGGTTCTCATTATTTAACTCTAATACAGCGTGACCTGTAGTTCCTGTACCTGCGAAAATGTCTAAAACAGTACCGTCAGGCGGTACCATATAATCTATAAGGTCTTTCATTAGTTGAAGATTTTTGGGATTGTTGAAGGCTTGACGTTTATCCAAAAGTTTTTCTAACAAATGTGTTGAAGACCGTGAAGGGTAAGACAGAACACTTTTCATAACTTGGTCTTTGTTGGTTGTTAAATATTTTTTCTTTAACGGTTGTTTCGTTTCATCTTTGCCCCAAATTATTTGGTTTTCAGAGTCAAGTTGTTTAAATTTCTCTTCATTCAAACCCCAACCGCGTGACGGTTCGGCAACAGGTTTATGTGTAATGGGGTGATAAACAACATAGTTATATCTGTTTCCGGGTACGCTTAAATCTGCATAAGTATATAAACCATTTTCATCTGCATTATAAAACTTCTTCAATCGTGGTGATAAAGGTTGAGTTTTTACCCATTGTTTCAGATGGTTGGTTATTTTTTCCAAATCATTTGTTTGGGCTTTAACTTTTTCATATTCATCTAAAAGAAGTTGAGAACCTTCACGGTGTGTACGCCATTTGATTTTTGCTTTGTTCAAACTGTTAATGTTTTGAGCGTATATTAAAACGTACTCGTGGGTGACGCTGAAAAATTTTGAATTATTTTTATTCGCACCACCGTCAATGGTAAGTTGTGCAATAAAATTATTCTTTCCATAAATTTCATCACACAAAACTTTCAAATAATGAACTTCGCTGTCATCTATTGAGATAGCGACAATCCCTGTAGGTTTTAGGAAATTTTTTATTGCTTTCAATCTTTCAGACATAAAAACAAGCCAAGCTTCGTGTTCTTGTGCGTCGTTATATGTAAAACCAGTTTTTAAAGTGTTTCCTGTGTTGTAAGGTGGATCTATATAACATAAATCTACTTTGTTTTTTAAACCCAACTGGTTGTTAACTGTTTCGTTTTCTAACCAAAACAAATTTTCGGCACAGAACAGAAAATTACTGGTTAAGTCGTTTTCGTCTGTACCGAAAATTGTTTTTTGAAGATGTAACATATACTTTCTATCGGTCGAGCTTTTGCTCCTGAATAGGGTTCTCTTGCAAAAGGTATGCCAGTATCTCTGGATGTTTAACTTTAGTTTTCAATGGGGTGCGGTTCAAGCGCCACAGGCTATACCAAAGGACTTGTGAGAAGTTTTTTAAAGAGTTTCCTGTTGCTACCAATGAGAACCAAATTAAAAAGACCACACCTATAACCCCTGCGACAAAAGTAATTACTTTGGTAAGAATATCTTCTGAAATTCCTCCAAAAAACAACATTTGCATGGTAGGCGACAGAACAACAAACCACAAAACAACTAAAGCATATTTTTGAACACCGTTCAATTTAGGGTTAGTAGCGGAAGGTTTTTCTATGATTTGAAAACCTTTTTTAACGTGATTCCAAATGTATTTGATTACTGTTTGGACTTCATAATCTTGAGCAACGTTATATGTATCAGGATGAGGTAAATATCCGTCATAACAGAAAAACCTGTCAAACCAGTCCCAATCATCATATTCATCCCAAAAAATATCCATATGATTGAGATTGTTTTTCTCTTTACGAAGTAATTTCAAAGTTTCAACAATAGTTTTATCTTTAAACTTTACTGTAAAGTTTTTACCACCAGCTTTCTCATACTGGCTAACATAATCTTTAAGAAGTGGGTATGCGTAAGAAGGAATGGTTACCCCATTTCGAGTAATGTACTTATCTTTCATACTACTACGTCCAGTTCTTTCGTTTCATTCTCCACCCATTTTAGCAGATTTTCTTGCAAAATACTTTCAGGAATATAAACCACATCTGAACCAAACAGTAGAAAACAAAAATTGTACAAGCGCTGGTTAGGTAAATATTTTATTCTCTTTAACACTTCCAGTTTGTTAGATGTATTGTTGCTCTTCAAAACATCTAACAAATATTCAAAAGGAGTTTTAGAATTCCAAATTATAGCGTCAAAAATTTCATTATTGTCAACGTACTGGTTAGCTAATGATTCTAAAAATGTCCAGGAGCAATTAGAGCTCCCTGCAACCGCTGTTAATACTTCTACGTTTGTAGTTTGAGCTAAACATTTTAATGTTTCAAGAGAAGTGTTCGCATTGAAAGCAACTTCTACTTGAAGGTTAGCATCATCTATCTTAGCCAACTCAGCTAAATATTGTTCCGGCAGTAAACCATATTTAGCAACATCTTCCAAAGCGAAATTATCGGTATGGTTTAAAACAGTAAAGAAAAAGCTATCAAAATCTTTTTCAGTAAAAACTTCAAAATAGTAATCTAAATAGTTAAGAGCATTTATTCTATATGTTTCATTGTTTTTATACTCTTCGTGATCGAATGGTAAAGGAGACCACGGTTGAGAACTATGAGTCATAACCGTGGTCTCCTTTACCATTTATTGTTTAGTTTTTGTTATTTCCACCAAGCATCAGCAGGTGTAATAGGTAGCTGGCGTTTGTGTTCAGTTGCGTTGTAACGATTTTCAATTTTCTCACGAGTGTCAACAGGTACAGAACGACCTTCAAGGTAGTCATCTAACTGGTCATAGGTAACGCCCAGTTCAGTTTCATCTTTCTGTCCAGGAGTTTTATCAAGCAAATCAGCAGTGGGAGCTTTTTTGATAACAAAATCTGGCGCTCCCAATTCACGAAGTAACGCTTTACCTTGGCGTTTGTTCAAACCTGAAAGAGGTAGAACGTCAGCTGCGCCGTCACCGAATTTGGTGAAGAAACCAGAAACAGCTTCACTGGCGTGGTCGGTTCCAAGCACAAGTAAACCTTGGTCACCAGCGTAAGCATATTGAGTTACAGCGCGAATACGTGCTTTAACATTACCTTTGTGATAATCAGGAAGCGCATCACCATTAGTGGCATCGAACGTTTCAGCAAAAGCATCTACAGTTGCTTTAATGTTAAATTCTTGAACTTCATCTGCTTCAATAAAATCGTAAGCAATAATACCCGCATCAGCAGCATCAGCTTGTGTGCCATAAGGTAGCAACAGAGCAACGAAACGATAATCGATTTCTTTTTGTTCATCGTTCAGTTCATGTACAGCGATTTGTGCGAGTTTACCGGCAAGAGCAGAATCCTGACCACCACTAATTCCCAGAACAAAACCTTTAGTTTTTGTGGAACGTGCGATGTTTTTTAGGAAGTCAACGCGCGTGCGAATTTCTTCCTGAACATCAATTTCAGGTTTAACACCTAAATCGTTAATAATATTTTCTTGGGCAGTTCCCATAATCAGATCTTCCTTCTTTAAAGATACATAGTAATGCTATCATAAATTCTGTTTGCTTTCAATCCAGTTTACTGGTCTACGCCTGTTTTGGATAAAGATTTTTTACTTAAATTTTTGATGATACCGTATTGTTCTACAAGTTTACATTCAGAGTAGCTACTATATACAAGATTCGCTCCCCATTCCAATGCTTGTTTATCCGCAGCGCATTCTCCTCCTTCAAGGTTGTTACGATGTTGAATCAAATGAGCATATTCGTGGTAAATAAGATATTTTAATATGTCTTCTGAAACCCCTGAGGAAATATAAATTTTGTTAGGGGTTGAATGTCTGTAGCATCCACCTGTCTGGGTTCGTGATTTCTCGGCTCCGCAGTTTAAAGAAGGGTCTGATGTAAAAACTATTGAGACGTTAGTTTCGCCTAATTGTTCTAAAAGAGCATAAGCAAATTTTTCTTCTTCCGTGAGAGTTTTGAGTTTAGCAAAGTTCACATTATTTATATAAGCTTTCTTAGCTACCACGTTTGTAGGCAAATTAATTACAGTTACAAAACCTACAATTAGGGTTACTACTACAATACTCAGTAGAACGAAGAATTTTAATTTCATATTTCGCTTTCGGGACATAAAGAGTCTACTATATTTGTTTTGATGACCTTATAAAATGAGATGTTTTTTATTACTATGGTAAAGTTTTTGTATTGAAAGGATCGCTTCATATGTCAACACGTAAAGCTGCCGTTGCCGAATACAACAAACGTCAACAAGAGAACAAATTGGAACAAGCTAAGGATAAGCTTGACCGTTTAGAAAAATCAGACCCCACGAACTCTTTACTTGCATTCTATTTCGGTGCAAAAACAGCGCACCGCCGGAAAGAAAACAAGATTGCCAAACTTAAACGCGAAATTCCACAAATTGAAAGTAACATTGTTGAATGTGAAGCGAAACTTGAATCAGCAAAATCTCATGTTATCAAAAAATACACCGAGAAACGTGAAGATATTGAAGCAACTATGGCTGAAATGGAAGCTAAACACGGAGTAATTAACGAAGAAACTCAACGAGCTACTGGTATCGCTGCGGTTAATCTTCAGAAAGAAAACCCTGACATTAAGTTGAAAAATAACCCAGCTTACAAAGGACACATTTCTTATGCAGAGTTAGAAAGATATAATATGATGAAAAGAATGGTTCATCACTTTGACGAAGAAATTGCTTCTGTAAAAGCTCTTTAATTAAAAGTGGGAGGGCGCTCAAACAATTTTGTTTGAGCGCCCTCCCACTTTCATGTATAAAACCCTGCTAACATGGACATCCTCTCGGACGTTATCCGCACAAGGCGGTCAATAATTTGGCTCCGGGGTGCTGTTAGCAGGGCTTACATATATTATCGGCTAAATATAACTGTTGTTAACTTTCAACAATTTTTTCTGCCATAATTTTTGCTTCTGCAAGCAAACTTTCTTTTACCCCAACGGAATTATGGCGGAAACCAGCCCAATGAACCGATTCGCTGAAAATCCACCAAGTTTTCTTCCGCAACTCAACCCAGTCAACAACATAGTAGTCGTTAAGTTGGTCACCAACAGCCCAAAAGTATGGTTCAGGTACTTCTGGGAGTTCTTCAACTGTCAACATAGTGGTCATACCATAAATTATACTATGAGTTTCTATGACAGTCAATAAATAACAAAATATAGTTGCGTTGGTCTAAAAGTTTATGTATTATTGAAATATACAAACTTTTAGAAAGAGATACACTAATGACTCCTATTCTTTTGACTGTTGTGCCTGAGCTCAAGAGCAAGTACCTGGATGAAACTGATGTTTATGTTTGGGAAAGTAAGTTTATGCAGGACAACACTCTTGCACTTTTCCTTACAGATGAAGCTAAGCAGCCTCTTGTTAAAGCATCTGTTAACCTTGGTTCTTACGGTCTGACACCCGCAGAAGGTAACATTTTTATTAAGTCTTCCCAAGAGTGTGAAGGGCTTTATGAAGGGCTGAAAAACGCTGGTGTTGTCAGTGAAGCGGTACGTACTGTTTCTTATGGTTTCAGCGAAGCTGTAGAAGTTACCGTTCTTCACCGTTAAGTGTCAAAAAAGGGTGGAAAGTAACAGATTTAGTTACTTTCCACCCTTTTTTGACACCATTTTTCTGCTATACTAAATTTATGAAAATAGTAACAGCACCTGCACCATTACCAGAAAAAGCAGATCTTTTCCTTGCCGGAGGCATCAGTAACTGTCCTCTATGGCAAGATAATATGATTTCACTGTTATCTAAAGTTCCTGGGACAGCTTTAAATCCACGCCGTTCAATTGCATTCAAGGAAGAAGACGCTGTTGAACAAATCGAATGGGAATTTGAAGCTTTTAAACGTGTTAAAAATGTTCTTTTCTGGTTTCCAGAAGAAACTTTATGCCCTATTACTCTTTTAGAGTTAGGTAAATTATCTGTTCAACCAGAATACCGTTTGTTCGTTGGAACACACCCTAATTATGGTAGAAAACTGGACGTTCTAACCCAGTTAAGGTTAGAACGTCCAGGATTTAAAGTAGTTCATTCGTTAACTGATTTAGCTAACCAAGTCAAAAATCATTTTATTGGTTTCTAAGCCTTTCAACGATACGGTCAAGAACTGCCAGACGCCGTTCAGTCAAATGGTTGTCACTGTTATCAAGAACAGCAACTTCGTTACTAAACTTTAAGTAATGATTAGTTGAACCAATACCATCTTCAAGTTTAACTTTCTGCGGAGTAAAACCCACAACAAGAGAAGTACGAATCTGCGAACCGTAACGTGTAGTAGCTACGAAATCACCAACTTGAATAGTGCGCCCATTGATATCTAACATGCTTTTTCCTTCATTATATGTGTTTCTATTTTACCATATAATGAAGGAAAAAGCTATAAGAACCTTGATTTTACGCGGTTTTTTGAACCAGTGAGATAGCTTCTTCTCTGGAAATAGATGAGTAGCCAACATATTTTTTGTCTGTGTTTTCCACTTCACCAGTTTCAGGAACCTTCACCATAAGTTGAATTGCGCGAACAATAGCATCATAATCTTTCTCACCATATTTGATTGGTTTTACGGCCAACTGTCCTGTTTGCCCACGACCAGTCACGAACTTTAACAATCCAGTATTCGCATTATTAGGGTGTGGTGGTGCATCTTTACGAGGATAAAGATAAATGGCGGTGATATCAGATAAGGCAACATTATCTTCACGTAATTTAGCTGATTTTCTATCAGGGTTAAGCTCTAAACGACGGTTCTTTTCAATAGATCTGAATAAGAAAAAGTTCCCTACAATGTAGGTTAAGAAAATAATAACTTGAAGAACAATTGTAGCTGTTTTCGCATCTTGGTACCCTACGAAGTCTTCTAATTTGAAAGCCCAAGCAAGCCAAGAAACACCAAATCCAACTAATATCATAAACCCGTAAAAAAATTTTTTATTAAATTCAGTAGTTTTGTACATATTTGAACTATCGGGATATGACTATAATAGCTTCCGATAATTTATATATGTATACGTTATTTTTTCATAAACTTATTTTAACTGGGAACGAAAAAGCTTTAAATGAAGCGGAAAAAGTTCTTGAAGAGCTTCCTACTGCTGTGTCTGTTGAAAAATATAATGAAGATTCCCCCACTTGGGTTGCTGAAAATGCACACCGGGTAGCTTATTTTGTTAGCGAAACTCAGGATTTAGAAGAGTTTAATGATAAACCTGTACAGTTTGACAAATTAGAAATAACTAAACGTGTTTCAGAAGTTGCTTTTCAATTCCCCCAAGTTAAATTTGATTTAGTAACTGTTTCAGGGTTGCCTGTTTATTGGAGACGTACTTTTAATAACACAAATAATGAACTTGTTTATGCGGGTACAAAAGAAGAATCAAAAGAAGTTTATGAGAAAACGTTAGAAGTTGTGAATAATTTACCTTCTAACGCAACTATGTCAGAAGCTCGTGAAATTTTGAAAGAAAAATTAACAGAAGATGAATTTAACTTAGTTGATTTAACTTTCATTTTTCAAGATAACGTTTATCTTGATGAAACACAACCGTTACATAACAGTGATAACAAAACAGTAAAAGAAGTATTGGTTGAGCTAACTGCTCTTCAACTTCAACAAGTTGTACATTATTCTAATCCGCCTAAACCTTTACCTTTCCAAAACAAAGTTATGCCTATTGTGTACGTATCAGGGGCTCTTGCCGCTCTTGTTGCGATTGCTGTATATTTTCAACAATAAATTCAGGTTGCGCTTCTACCAGTCGCAAGGTATTATTGTTTTATACAGTTAAGCAAAAAGTACCAACGAAAGAGTTTATTATGGGTAAGCAGTGGACAGCAACGGAAATCGCTGAAATGTACGCGCCTGTGCAGGTTGAAGGTCTTCTGGGAGAAGAACTCACCGTATCTTTTAAGCCTGAAGTGCTTAATAACTTTAACCGGAATGGCGAAGAGTTTTATTACGGTGTTATTCTTAACTTTGAAGATAACACTTATCAAGGTTTCTGGTTTGAACGTAATTACTGGGAGATTAAGCGTAAGACACTGGTAGCAAGCTAACTTACATAACATAGGAAAAGGGGACGAAAAGATTTTTATTTCGTCCCCTTTTCCTGTACCATCCGATAGTTTTGAAAGTTAAATTTTGAAAAGGAAAAACATGTTTACTGCTGTAGGTCGTGATCGTAAAGCATCTACCAAAAAATTATGGATTGAAATTATTGTTTTTGGTGTTGTAGGTGCTTTTCTTTTAGTTGCTGGTTTAATCTGGCTTATTGGAACCAGTTTTGAATACAAAATCACTGCTGTTCCTGTTGCTTTCGGTGGAGTCGGTGTAGGTTTCGCTATCTTTGGGTTAATCGCTCTACAAGGTGTGAAAAAAGGCTGGGAAGAAGGTCAACAAGTTGTTTCTGTAAACCAACAAAATATTGATTTAGGTGGTTTACAGTTCCCTTGGGCGAATACAGTATATGTAAGCAGTTTCGGTGAATATAAAGACCATCTAAGTGTTGGTTTTGGTGCCGCTGCTTACGGTAAAGGTCAACAAGCTAAAGTTCATATGCCTGTCCGTAAACTTATGAAAGTTAAACTAAAACACCGTTTAGCTTCAACATACCTTATTTTTGCTTTAGAGAATGTTCCTGATAATTTCGGTGAAGGTTGGGAACTTGGAACAATTGTTCGCCCTGACCCGAAACAACCTAATAAAGTTCTTGTTGTTGTTTCACCAGATTTGTTCTTAGATCGTGAAGCTAACGGTAACCTTCTTAACACTATTAAACATATAGCTTTACAAAACCGCACCCTTTACACACATTATACTTTCGGTAACGCTTTTGCGTTAGTTCTTGCCGTATGGTACTCATATGTTGCAAGAGGTATGCAAACCACTGGTAACTATATAACAGATGGAACAATTAGTTTCTACAACTGGTTCAGTCAACTTAACGATGACAACATTATTGATTTGGGTAAACGTTTAGAAGCCGCTACGGAAGCTCCTGGTTATGCTGAAGCGCGGGATAAAGAATTCCAAGCGTTGGTAACTAATATTGGAGCTGCTTTAGGTCGTGAAGAGTTCCCTGACCAGCTTTACACTTCCGCTTTAACAATGACTATTGCAGATAGAATTCTTAGTAGAGATCCTAAAGCGGTAGACGCAACAAACTCTGCTGCTAAAGCTATCGAAATGCTTGTGGCTCCTTTCGTAGCTTATGGAAATGGTATCCCCGTTTCACCTAACGCTCAACAACTTATTTTAGGACCTTTCGCTCAGGTAGGTTTTGTTTACCCTAACAATAACGTACCTCAGCAACCTCAACCTGTTGCGCCCCAACAGCAATCTCAACCTGTTGCGCCTACCCAACCACAAGTTGCTCCACAACCACGAAGTAACGGTGTTCCACAACTACCTAACCGTCCTACTTTACCTGCAAGACCAACTTTGCCACCACGACCTTAATTTAAGGAAAATAACGTTTGGGGTGAGAAAACAATATTGTTTTCTCACCCCAAACGTTATTAACTTTATATGTCTTATTATGCTCTGCTGAATGTATCTGAAACTGCAACAATAAAAGAAATCACACGGGCATACAGAGCAAAAGCACGCGAAACTCACCCTGATATGGGTGGAGATAAAGAGCTATTTCAAAATATTCAAGAAGCTTATAGTGTTCTCAAACACCCTGAAAGTAGAGCTCGTTATGACCGTAAACTTAACCCCAGCGCTGCTATGACTTTCAACGATTTTCTTGCCACAGTCTCTGTATTCTCTTTCAAATAAAAATGTGTTAAACTTCTTTTGTAGAAAGATCTTTCAGTGAACAAAATTAACTATTTACTCATACCTATAGGGTTGTTTGTTATCATTGGCATAATTGTTATTTGGACTGTAACAGGGACAAAACATTTATTGTTACCAGATGCAGAACGCACCAAAGTGTATCAAGAAGAAAACTATCAAGCTGGATTACGTAAAACTCAAAACGCGTTCGATAAACTTTTCTCTAAAGACAAATCTATGAATGCTACACTTTCACCACTCGTTTTAGGTGAAAACAAAAACTCTTCACTTCAAAGTTCTGTAAAGGAACTGAATAACCTTTTCATTGAACGTGAAGGCGAAACCATACCTGATGATCAAAATTTCCTTCCATCATCAAACGGGTTTTCAACTTTGGTTGGTGGGGATGAAGAACCTACTAAAGTTGAAAAATATGTAAGAGTTTATCCTTTAACTTATGTGCAGTTTCGTCGTAACGAAACAGCAAGCTTTAACGAAGTGAATAAAATCTTACCTCTATCAACTTCTATTTCTTCCCCGAATAACCTGGGTAAAGACACAATTGTTTGGTTTGAAAATCCAACAGATAAATGTTCTCTAAATCTTGAAACAAAACAAGTGGATTGTGAGGCTAAATAATGGTTAATGTTAAACCGTACCCTAAATATTTAACACCGTTAGCTTTAAGTTTTCAAACTGCTAACAAAATAACAAGAGAATCCGTTTTAGATTTTTATGATGTTTTTGTTGCAAAACTTTTGAAAGAGAAAGTTTTAAGTTCTGACGGTGTAGCGCTTACAGTGATTAAAAATCCTAAAAACTCAGAAGAGCAACAATTATTAGATTATATGCGTGAACTACAGTTCATTCTTCCAGTTTCACTATATGAAGTTAAAGTTGATGTGAGTTATTTCTGTACCAAAGTATTGGAAAAAGTTAATGAGCTATGGCCTTTAACTGAAAAGAATAAAATGGTTCCAGCTTTAAAAGTTTTAGTTGACAACAGTTTGCCTGTAAGTTTTGTGGAACCAAAAGTTGAAGAAAACATTGATTCGGATTATTTAAGAGATCTTCTCACTACTTTACATCGTGAACCTGTTTACCATATTTATGATTCTTTAGAGGATAAAATTTTTAAACAAACAGGTAAGAAATATGAGAAAGATTCTGAAAAGAATTTCACTCAAAATCATTTCTTTCAACTGAAAAAATATATTGATTCAACAGCAATGTTCTCACCAGAAGGTATTAATATTGCAGCTCCCAAATTTAAATGGCTTATTTTAGGATTTGTTTTAACAAGTATTTTAGGTTCTATTATTGCTTTCAATATTACTTCTGCATTCGGTATGCTTGTTATGGTAACCACTGTTGGTGTTCTCTTGGTAAGCGTGACGTTCTGGTTAATTATGTGGGGTATGAGCCATATTCATATTGCTCGTTTAACACCTGAGGGTAAACTTATGCAAGCTCAACTTTATGGTTGGGAAAGGTTCATTGAGAATACTCCCAATCAAGCTGAATATGAGTTGTCCCGTCCCGCTAAAGTTAACAAACCGTGGAGTCCTTATAGAGCTCGCAGAGTAAGATAACTTGCAAGTATGAAATGTATGGACTATACTGTTAAGTATGAGTCTTAAAGATATTCTGATGAGCGACAACCCGGTTGCTGTTCTGCGTGCGATGGACAAGAATGGCACGTTGGGACAGCTTGAACCGTCTCTTGCTGCTTTGCGTATGGAAATGCGTGCAGGTTTCCATCACAAAGACAACTTGACTCATTCGATGCAGGTTCTTCAGAACGCTATTGATATGGAACCGGCTGGCGCAGATTTGGTTCTTCGCACGGCGGCTCTTTTTCACGATATTGGTAAGCCTGCGACCCGTAAGTTCGTTGGTAAGAGCACTGTGACGTTCCAGAACCACGAAACTGTGGGTGCACATATGGTTCGCAAAATTTTGAAGGCACACGGTTACTCTCGTGCTGAAATTAACGAGATTGCTAAAATTGTTGCTTTCCACATGCGTTCTCACGGGTTTGGTGACGTGCAGTGGACCCCTTCCGCTGTTCGCCGTCTTGTCACTGAGGTTGGTAGTCAGGAGACTATGGACCGTCTTGTTATCATTTTCTATTCTGATATCACGACTAAGTTTGATTCTAAGAAAAGTGCTCTTCACAAGTCTATTGATGCTTTGATTGAAGCTATGGATGAGGTGAAAGCTTTAGATGCGCGTCGTAGCTTACGTCCGGCTTTGAACGGTAATGAAGTTATGGAACTTTTTAACCTCACTCCTGGACGTGAACTGGGTCAGATTATGAAATATTTGAACACGGATGAGGGTGTTACGTTAAGTCGTGATGAAGCTATTGAAGTGATTAAAACCCAGTTTATTTGAACCTAATTAAGAGGAGGGCTTACATTAAATTTAATGTAAGCCCTCCTCTTAATTTTAAAGAACAGCTATCCAAAACAAAACCCATCCAACAAGTATACTGGCAGCTAAAACGAAATGGGTTGTTGTTTTTATGTATGTCATATGTATAATGAATCGGTTAGTAGACAGGATTTAAAGTTTTCAACAGTTGATGTACTGTTGGTATGACTAAAGTTTCGTATTCTTCACCGGCAAGGAATCTTTGACGTACCAGTGTTGAACTCACGTCAGTTGCAGTGAGGTTCAAAAAAGTAGGGCGTTTTAGTAAGGGGTTAGGAGCGTAACCCAACCGGTTGACAACTACAAGGTTTGTGTTTTCCATAATCCACGAACCGTGATCCCAACTACCCATAGTTTGGGTGGAATCTGAACCGAATACCCAATAAAATTCACGGTCAGGGTAAGATATGTTGAACTCTTGAATTGTATCGTAAGTTTCAACAGGAAAAGGACGGTGAATTTCTGTTTCTTCAATACGGATAAGTTCAGAAGCATCCAATTCAGCCATTCTCATCGCTTCTAAATATTTGAAACGGGTTTCTAAAGGAACAGAAATGGTTTTGTCTACTCTGTCACCACTGGGAAGTAACCAAACTTCTCCGTCGAAGGTTTCCGCAAGTTCAGTACAAGCGTGAAGGATTGTTTGATGAGCGATAGTTGGAGGGTTAAATGCCCCACCATAGATAATAGTTTTCACATTAATATTCTATCATATTTGAAGTGCAATAAATTACGCATTTTGGTTTGTTACAGAAACCGATAGTTTTGCTGATATGAATAAATATTTCACCCCTGTCCGAACAATAACTACGGCTGACGGTTCAAGTGTAGATGCTATCTATGACGCAATAATAGCTAATGTTACGTCCACTAAATTATTCAGACCGTTCAGGGATAACCCTAAATTCCCTAATGCAAAAATTTTTTCAAAAGGTCACGCTATAATGTCATTTATTGATGACAGTTTACCTGTGTTCAGATATGAAGGTTACTATTTTTGTGTGGTTGAAAAAGACGTAGAAGAGAACAAAGTTTATGTATCTTTACATAATTTTTCGTTCCTTAAAACGGAAGAGTTTTTAGAAAAATTTGATTTCTTATTTGAACCTACTGTTGGTCAACAAGTAAGAGTTAGCCCTTGGTCAGAAGCAAGAGATTTACCTAAACGCTTACTTTCTAATGGATTTACTTTTATAAAAGCTCGTGGTTTGAAATATTTCTTGTTCTAAAATTATTTATTCATCAATTTGTTTACAGCTTCATTCAACTGAACATCTGTAATTTCAGCATGTTCGGAAAAAACTTTAGCGAGAGACCAAATTCTTGCTTCATCTTCTTTTCCGAAAGCAAGTCGCCAAGCGGTATCTAAAGACAATTTCTCTAAAGAATCATACTTTTTACGACAAGTGTTATGCCACAAATCATAATAAGGTTCGTATTCAGTTATTTTTGAAAAATCTTTCAATGCAAAAAATTGTCTTAATTTGGTTTCAGATATATGAGCGAATCGGTCATGTAGAATACTATATTCTGTGTATGTGGTTATATATCCTTTGAAACCATCATATTTTTCAGCAACCTGAGGGTATGTGTTAAGTTCCTCATAATATTTCACTGTTCCAGGAACATTCTTTAATAGTTGAAGGAACTTTTCACCATAAACAACTAAAATAGAAGGTTCAGTTATTTCTTGTTGATGGGTCAACCAAATCAAATAATTTTCTTGGCGTTTTTGTGTTGCGTTGATGTTGTATTGCGGTTCTAATAAACCATCATCATTTCGTTTATATGTTCCAACATAAACATCACCGTCAGGTTTACGGATAGCTAAATTATGGTCACAAAAGTAAGCTTCATTACCGTACATGTCGCCATAAAAACCAACCGCAGTTACTGACATAGCGCTCATTTAAACATCTCGGCTTTCTCAACAAGCAACCCGTAAGCGTCAGGATCGATTCTATCTGCGTGAACTTTATAAAATTCTACTTCTTTTTTCCCTGTTGATAAATATTCCCAATACATAATAACTGCAAGACCTTCAACTGTAGAAAAAGCCGTAGAAGAAAGATTTCTCCACAGTTCGTAACAACTTTCATAATCGTTCACATCTTCTGTTCGTAAGTTACGGAACAAATATTGAAGTTTTTTCTCAGCAAAAGTGACGAAAAAAGTATGCAACCGTTGGAAATTGGCGTATGAAGTAACGAAACCTTTGTAATAAGTGAAAGATAGTTCGGGTGCGTTACTTAATTGGCGGTAATGTTTTTCAAGTTCAGAATTTTCAGCAAGGGTATCCAAAAATGAATCACCGTATAACACCAAAACGGAAGGTTGCTCAATAATTACTGGTTCATCAAACCAGATAACAAAATCTTTAGACCATTCTGGAACAGGCTGGTTGTACACAATCGTTAACGCACCATTTTCCATTTCGTAGGAGCCTGCGAAAAGTTGATCGTCTTTTTCTACAATTAAATTGTAGTCAGTTAAGTTTGATTCTTGCATAAATGTGTCGCCGTAGAATCCAACAGCTTTCATTTGAGTAGACATGTTTCAATCTTAGCATAAGAACTACCCTTTATGATAGTGTTTATCAGTAAGAAAAGCGAAGGGAATAAAAATGACGAAAAATTCGGTTGAAAAAACCACAGAAATTCTATTAGAACTAAATAACATTGCTGTTGAATATAACTCACAAATAGCGGACAAAGTTGCTGGTGGTGTTGACGATGGGTATTTGGAAACGGTTGAAGATATGTGGGAAGCTGCGAAAAGTTTTTATGAAGGAAACATCGTAGAAGATAAACCTTTTGAGGTTGTGTTGAATATTGAAAATGAGTTTGTTCGTTCGGAAGGTTTTTATTCGACACGCGAAGAAGCTCATCAGGCTATCGATAAACTACGATCTGAGCTCACCACAACAATATATTTTGGTGGTTGGGACATTATAGAAAAACGTTGATTGTTTCGACGGTTAATAAGGTTTTTGTTTTATAATATATTTATGACTTTTACTGCTGCGCTTACTCCCGTTAAAAATTTGGTTCATTTAGAAGAAACTCCTGTTGTTGAAATTTTCAAACATGGAGAAGATTGGTTGGCTAACTTATCAGATGATGATTGGTTGAATAGTTTAGCTGATGATAATGAAGTTGGTGAACAAATTAATGATGTAGAAGGTGCTGGTTTGATCATCTATGTTTATCAAGGTAACAGGGCTTGGTTTAGAACTTCTGTTTCTAAAACACCTTTCGCTTATTTGAAGAAATCTTTAGTAAATTTAGATCAAGCTTATTTGAAACAAATCTTTTTAGTACGAGGTACAAGCGATTACCCTTTGACAGAGAAAGAAATCAAAACTTTATCTGGTATGTTGTTTGAAAGATTTAAAGATACGTCTGTCGCTACTTTCACCAGTTACACTACCGTATATGATGAAACTGATGAAACAAAAACCATCCTTAATAATGCTCTTGCAGATGTTGTGGATCTTTTTGTAGCCACTGGTCTTGATGTGGAGAAAAGAGTTGCCCCGCCAGTTGAGCAAGGAGAATTCGGAACTGGTACAGAAACTTTCAAAGTTAACGGTGTTGAGTTAACTGTCAATACTCATTTAGCTGATGACAGTGACCCTTCTAAAGGTTTAGGTTTTGTTTCGGTGAAGGTTGTCACTGAGGCAGGGGAACAGTTACTGTATGTTTCTTCGGGTGTTACACCGTAAAAATATTTTATTTGCAATTTTGGGCCCTTTCCAGTACACTTTTACTGGAAAGGGCCCAAAATTATGGAAACCGTTAGTTTGAACGTTGTCACTGCTATCTTAGCAGAAACAATAGGCAATTATGACATTGCCGGTAAAATGCTTTCTAACGGCTTTGTTTCTGGTTCTGGTACGGAAACCCACTCTGAGGATGTTAATGCGTGGGCGAGCCTCCTGTACCGTCTCTTTGAGGTTTTTGGCGTTCACCACGAGCAGAAAGTTTTGTACACTTTAGAGTTTGAAAATAAACTGGAAACATATCTTCAATCTAAAGAGTTACTGGTTACTGAATACGAGAATTATTAAGAAACTCGTCAATAGTTTGAAAGTGTTTTTCCGTTAACCCTTCATACCGGTCAGGGTTTATGGTTAGCATATTACCACGAGTAGCTGACCATTTGTGAGCGTCACCTTCCAACTCATCATCCAACCACACAATGCTTTCGGTTTCTGGTAAAGTTTCAACCCAACGACGGATACTTTTAATTTTCCAGGTACCTAACCCGACATCTTCTTTATCTAAAGGAATCCATTCCCAATGGTCATCAATGCCTAACATTTGAAGAATAAGGTTAGATTTTTCCGCCCAAGCGCTCCCCCAAATGAGAGTGTGGTTTTCACGAAATTTGTTCAACCATTTGATATGCATTTCAGGGTTGAGGAAAACGTGGTATTTTTCAGCATTATGTTCACTGAATCCAGGTATACCTGCGTATCGAGCGTTGAAAGGGTTCAGCACGCCGTCAATGTCAATAATGATGTAACCCATAATATTGTCTTTCTATAATCGCTTCCACTATATCATATTTTTCTTCCTATATCTAAGAAGACTTAAAGGACAATGATGGTGTATACAGTAGCAGGATTTTTCTCAGGAACTGGTGGTGTTGAACAAGGTTTTGTTAATGCCGGAGCGGAAGTGGTTTTTGCGAACGAGATTGATAAGTATGCTGCTGAAACATATAAAACTAACTATGGCGAGAATCACCATAAATTAGAAGATATAAACCTTTTAGATATTAATGAAATTCCTCCAACAACTATAGTTACTGGTGGGTTCCCTTGCCAGGCTTTCAGTATTGCTGGTTACCGTCAAGGTTTCAGCGACGAAAGAGGAAGAGGAAATTTGTTCTTCCGTATAGCAGATATTTTGGTTGCTAAACAACCAGAAATCGTATTTTTGGAGAACGTTAAAAATTTGGTAACTCATGATGAAGGTAAAACTTTTAAAATCATTCTTAAAACTTTAGAAGATTTGGGTTACCACGTTAAATACCAAGTTCTTAATGCGAAAGATTACGGAAACATTCCTCAAGGTAGAGAACGTATTTATATCGTTGGCTTCAAAGATGAAAAAGCTTATGAACGCTTTGTTTTTCCCGAAAAAGTTGTTTTGACGACTAAAATTACCGATTTGGTAGATTTTGAAAATAGAGTTGCGGAGAAATATTATTACTCTGCTGAAAAGAATCCAACAATGTGGAACATTTTAGAAAATTCCGTTACAGAAGAAGGTGTTATTTACCAGTGGCGTAGAAAATATGTGCGCGCTAATAAATCTGGTGTAGCTCCCACGTTGACAGCAAATATGGGTACTGGTGGACATAACGTACCATTAGTTTTAACAAAACATGGTATCCGTAAACTTACACCCAGAGAATGTTTCAACCTTATGGGGTTCCCTGCCAGTTTTCAATTACCTGAACAGTCAGATTCAAGATTGTATAAACAAGCAGGGAACGCCGTTGTCGTTCCTGTTGTGGAACGAATTGCTGAACAAATTTTTAAAGCAATCCCAGAAAACTAAGAACAATACCTGCTACAGTACCTGCTGCTCCTAAACCAATAACAGTTCCCCAAATAATATTGGTTTTCTTAGAGTGAGCTTGTAAACGAGATTTGACGTTTTCACCTTCAAATTTGGCGGTTTGGTAATATGTGCGGGGTACACGACCTGTGTGTTCCGTTACTGGAATGATCTTAGCGGCAATAGCTTGACTTACTTCCGGAACCGTCAAACCCAGATCTTGAGCAATTTCTTCACGAGTGATATATTTTTGCATAATTTATCTTTCTAATAAGTTGAACCTTATCTTAGCATAGTTTATGGGTGTGGCTCTGAATAAAATTTTATTCAGAGCCACACCCATAAACTATTTTAATTAAAGTTTAATGTAATGAACGCCGTGTAATGCTTCAAGTTTATCTCCACCAGCGTATGAAACGGAAGATTGAAGGTTTTCTTGAATAATACGAAGGGTGGTTTCAAGAGAACCTTTGTACGCTACGAAAGTTTTCTTGCCTTCAACGTGTTTGTGTTCTTTTTTCTGGTGTTCGGATGCGCTACCGAAGAAAGCTTTTTTGAATTCTCCGTCAATTTCTAATAGTTCACCAGGGTTTTCATCGTGACCAGCGAACATTCCACCGATCATTACGAAATTAGCACCGAAAGCGATACTTTTGGCGATATCACCATACTGGCGGATACCACCGTCAGCTACAACGTCAGCTTGACCTTTTACTGCGTCAACAACTTGTGCTACTGCAGATAGCTGCCAACCGCGACTACCGAAACCAGTGTTTGGGGCTGTGGTACAAACACTACCTGGTCCAATACCAACTTTGACAGCATTAGCACCAGCTTCAACTAAACGCATAGCTCCTTCTGCGGTAGCAATGTTACCTGCAATAATGTAAGAGTTAGGAAGTTTTTTCTTCAGTTCACGAACAATTTTAAATACTTCTTCACTGTCACCGTGAGCCACATCAACTGTCACATATTCAGGATTTACCCCTTCTTTAACAAAACGGTCAATTGTGTCGTAGTCTGGTTGTTTGATTCCTAAGGAGATGGAAGCAAACAGGTTACGTGCTTGAAGGTTTTTAGTGAACTCTACAGCATCCACATCAAAACGGTGCATCACATAAAAATAGTTTCGTTCTGCAAGCCAAACGCAAGTGTCTTCATTAACTAAAGTGGACATGTTTGCGGGAACAACAGGTAACGCAAAAGTACGTCCACCCAAGGTTGTTTCTACGTTAACTTCGGATCTGGATTTTACAATACATTTTCCTGGTACAAGGATAATGTCATCGTAATCAAATGTTTCATTTTCTGGGATATATAAGTAAGGCATCGTAATATTCCTATCGGTTGTGCCATTAAAAGTGTACCATATTTAAAGGAAAACATAAATATGCGGTAGAAAGAATATATACCGACCGATACTGTTAATGTTGATTATTAGGATTATTAACTTGACGAAACATAACGATAAACATTTCCATAAAATTACTACTAAAGGATGGCCTTCAAGTATGGCACATTTAACTTTAAGTAAACATCCTGACGGAAGTGTACAGTTAGGGGTACTTAACGATTCTTCCCACGGCGATAGAACTTTCACAATCTCAGCGGCAGATTTTGAACAACTTTTCAATTCTTACAATTCTTTATAAAGATGAGAAGCCGATTTTAAAAGTATGACAGAACAATCAATAGTTCAAGCAGATGAGAAACGTTTGCGGGAGATACTTTCTGAAAGAGGTTTGCCAACAAAAATTGGTGTACGTTTAAATGGTTTAGAAAATAAAATCCATTCTGTTGTTTGCGCTGGATACAATTTCAACAAAGGTTACGCAGAGTTAGAATTGCCTAAACATCTTCTGAATAAATGTGGGGAAAGCTTTTCCCGTTTGTGGTCTATGAAAGTTTTAAAAAGTTTACCGCAAGGTAAAGTTTTAGTTAAGTTTGTACCTGAAAAAGCTGTTATAACAACAACTTTAAAAACTGCGGTTACTAAAGATAAAGGTATTTTTGAGCCTAAAATCAATGTTGTACCTTTACATATCTCTTGGGCGCGTTTCATGAGCAAAAAAGATTCCGCTCAAAAAACTGTCGATTGGAGTCGGGCAGAACGAAACGCTAAACTTATCAATGAACACACTAAACAACAAATTAATGATGGTAAAACTTTCAATGCCCAGAAAGACAACCCTTGGGCACGGAAACACCTGAAAAACAAAAACCAATGATAAAATAGGTTTAGTTATGATTAAAGAAGCCCACATCGCAGAAATACGAGAGATCTTAGAGAACGCTGGTGTTACCTTAGTCCAAATTCAAGTTGCTATCATACAAGGAATATCTTCACGAAGTATCAGACAAAAACATCCAGACTCAGGAATAATGGTTCCAGGTGAAGAAAATCTTGAAACATTCATTGAACGTGTAGTTTATAAACATAACAAAACATTATTCTCTGTGAACCCGATGAAGCTTTCCGAGAAAGCCGAACTTCTTTACAGAGAGCTCACTTTATCTGATGAAGATTTAGTTGACTAAACTTTCAGCGCTCTGCTTAGGTTTATGTGTTTTAGCGTTATTTAACGGGTTGCCTTTGCTGTCAACTTCGATAAGCTGAACCACACAAGCTAACTTGTCGAATGTAGTTGTATCGCCTGACCGTTTCGCATTATCTGACGACACAACATATGGTTCAGGGTTTATTTTTACGTTTACAACTTTGAAGTATGTGTCACGCGGGAGTACCACTTCTCTTTCATAAGCATAATGAGGACGAGCTAACCCTGTAATGTCTACACCTGCGTTAGTTTTCATTTCAAACATGATTCCAACACGTTCAGGTTTATCATAATATGATTGTTTAGTGTTAGCAGAGTTTTCTGTTCTTTCTGCGGCTACTTCTGCGGAAACTGAAGTAGAAACATATGCTTTATGGTGAAAAACTTTACCAATAGCATAATATTTCTTTAAACCTTCTGCTATTGTTTTTGAATCAGAAGGTGAAATTTTCTTTCCTGCTTCTTTTTCAATTGCATCATGAATAGAACTATAAATAGGAATACCACGGTAAACAATTTTTGATTTATCGTTTCGTTTTTCTAAAGCACTATCTAATGTTTCCATAAAATCCACAAGGTCTTCTCTTGTAGAAAAATCTGTTGGACCATCTGACGTTCTCCATAAAGGCGCTTCATCGTAATAATCATACTCATTGCCGTAAGTTACAGAGTTTACAATTCCAGCTGCGAAACCACCGAAAGAAGCTAACGCAGTTCTTTGGTATTCATCTAAACCTAAAGCATCAGCTTGTTTTATGGAAACAGCACGATGTTCTTCTAAATCTTTTGGTATGGAAGGAGAAAGTGTTCGTACAGCGGTGGAGTTTTTGAATGTTGGTTCTTGAAGTTTTGATTGTTTTGTTTCTTCAAATTTCTGAAAAACTGCCTCTATGGAGGTTAAAGGTTGGGTCTTTGGGGCAGGGTTGTGCAGCCTACAGTATTGTCCTGCTGGTTTGGAACATTTTTGCCCAGTTGTAACGGTTGTACTCACATTTTATATATAACGTTTAGTAAACACGGGCTGATTTGATTATTTCTTCAACTTCCCAGGTACGGGTAGGATCTATCACTGCTACTGCACCTGTAAGAATACCGTAATGGTATTGTTCTGTTATATCTTTGAACCAAAAATCTTTCTGAAACGTTACCGCTTCTATGCTTGCTGCTTCTATGTAAGTTAGACTGGTTTCTGTTTCAGACCATTCATTCAAAACAGGGTCTTGTGAGGGTTGTTCTTCTTGTGGAGGGGTGATAAGGGTGTAACTGACCATTGGGCGGTAGTGCACAAGTGAAAAAGTATAGTCACCCCAAAATTGTTGGTGTTCTGGTGTGTGTTCACGATAAGGTTCCCAATGGTCAGGAAATAGTAGTTTTACAACCGGGTGACCTGGGAAAAAGTTCTTATTAATGAGAACAATTTTGGACATTAATCTTCTTCTAAAACGCGGATACCAATAGAGTCGTTTTTGTTTTTAACTGTTACTTCTTCACCAGAAATTTTGAGAGTATAAATTTCATTGGATGCCATTTCAAATTTTTCCAAGTACCCAACAATGAAACCGCCATGACGGTCAACCGGTCTCCAATAGCAAACAACATCACCAATGTTATCAAGGCTTAAACTGCTTACAGTTATCGTGTTCATACCCATATTAGTTTCTTTCCGATAGAGTCTCTTTTTCAATCGGCTTAAATTAAAGTTTGTCCCCAGAATTTAACTGTTCTGGGGACAAACTTTAATTTATGGTTTCGGGTTCTCTCATTTTCCACACAATTTTTGTTCTACAAAGAGCACAAATAAGATTTTTTCTTCTACGATGCCGGTATCCTACCACACCGTGTTTAGAACACATTGCCGCCCATTGACGTTGAACAGTTGGAGCGTTATGAGTAACAGATGCGCTTCCTCCAATAGAAAGGACTTTTCGTACCCAAACTGAACTATGACCGTGACCTGGACCTACCAAAGCGTGCCCTACTTCATGAAGTAAGGTGTCGGTAATTTCTTGTGAAGACCATCCAGGTACAAGCAAACGGGACATACTAATAGTTTTTTTAACATAATTGCATTCACCGCCACGGCTTTTTGCAGAGTCCCATCTGAACGTCCAACCTTGGTCTGCAAGACCGTGCTTTCTTAGGAGTGCGTTCGCTTCTCTTTCAACAGCAATAAGATTGGTCATATGTTAGCTGAGAATAAGGTCATGGTCGATGTTCTGGCGGGTAAGGAATGCTTTCACAGGAGAAAGCGCAGAACGAAGCTCTGCGGGAGTGATGTCCTCTTCAAGAGAACGACCGAACGTTTTAAAACGGTCAGAAACAATACGTTGCAGTTTCTGTGAAGCGTTGGACGGCTTAGCCCAGTAAGGCCAACCGTCACTGTTCTGGTTTGTCCAAGTCATAAGACGGTAAAGAACCATAGCAGCTCGGGTTGCATTGGGCATATCGTTCTCTTCACGGGAAGCGATGCGAGCAGCAATTTCCACTTCATTACTGTTCATAAACATAGGTCAAATTCTCCTTTAGAATTCCGATTACTTATATACTAATTATACCTTACCGCAACACGGTAAGCAACTATTGAGAGAGAAAATGAAACCTTCTAAACCTATTTTTGCATCGTTTCTCCGAGGCGCAAGTTACATTTTCAAAGGAGCCGGATGGTTCACTAAAAGCCCAGGTTTAATGTTTTTAGGTTTAGTGCCAGGGATTATCGTTGGCATAATTTTTCTTACTATTATCATTATTTTAGCAATCTCATCTGGCACTATAGTTTCTTTTGTAACTCCTTTTGCGGAAAGTTGGGATGAACTCTGGAAAAACATTTTAAGAATTTCGTTACAGATTGCTTTGGTTTACAGCGCCACTGTCAGTGCGGTTATGGCTTTTGTTGGCGTTAGCTTAATGGTAGGTGAACCTGTTTACGAAAAAATTTGGAAAGATGTTGAGAAAATAGAAAGAGGTGTTATACCTACTTACGAAACAGGGTGGAAACAGTCTGCTATTGACGGGGCAACATTGGCTTTCAAAGGTATTTTGGTAGGTGTTTTAGGATTTGCTTTAGGATTTATACCTTTAATTGGCAATATTACGTCAGCAATTATTACAACCATATTGAATGGTAGGGTTCTCGCAGAAGAAACCACATCCAGAAGCTTAGTAGCACGAGGGTACAATTCCTGCGAACGGAAAACAATATGGAAAGAACATAAATGGGAACTTTTAGGTTTCGGCGTTGCAACCCAATTGTTCTTCTTAATTCCTTTCGGTCCTTTGTTGCTGATGCCTTCTGCTGTAAGTGGATCAACACTTTTTACTCAAAAATATGCGGAAACAAACAGAGTGGATGGTACCATTACTGAATAAAATATAGTATTTTGAGTAAAATGCTGATAATATTGAATGCGTTAACTTTTTGTTAACCTTAAATAAATCTTTTGGACATATATGACAGCTTACAAATTAGAACATAAAATTAGAACCCCAAAAACAATCCCAAGCCAACCAGAAAAACTTACATTGATCACTTACGCTCTACGAGGAGCGACATTTTTAAGTGTAGGTCTTTTCTTATTAAGCGTAATATCAATAAACTTACCTGGCGTAGCGTTTTCAATTGTATTAGGACTGGGAACTTATATTGCGTATCGTTACCGCTCATACCATCATTCTAATGATCTTAAAATCTATCGTGAAACTGTAGAAAATTTATGGATTTCATCTAAAGGTTTCACAAAAATGCGAGACTATTTTATGCTTCTCGGTTTTACATCGCAAACAGCTTATGCTATCGCAGAAGAGTTGGGTACAGATGTTCTTACAGAACAAACTTACTCCCAAGCACAAGGCTACTACCCTTTAACCAATGTTGAAGGCGCAAAGGTTATGTCAGCAATACTTGTAGAATCTGATTTAACCCGTAAAGGTAATCTTAAACTTACCACCACAATCCTCCCCTCAACATAAATTTTTAGGGTGTGAAACTAATATTAGTTTCACACCCTAAAAATTTAGAACTTGTGAGGGTAAAGTTCGACACCTTCAAGCAAATCCTCATTCGAGTAATATTTGCGGTCGAAATGAACCCAAGGCTCAACCACCATACTCCAATTTCCTTGGTCATCCTGGTGAGGGTAAGCGATACGACGCCATTTCAGTTTCTTAGCATATTCGCCAGTCTCGGGGTCAGTTCGAGTCCAGTGAATAATGGTGCAGTTATGGATTTTACGTGACTTATCTTGGTCAAAATCCAAGAACTCTTCGTCGCTCCACCGTTCGAAGAACACCAAAGAAGCTTGCATAAATTCACCGTGAGTTTGAACAACAACGTTCTCACCGTTGTTTTCACGGTGAAGTGTGTTAGCCAGACCGCGTACACGGTTTTCAGCTACACCAGCGACACTTTCACCGCTGGGAGCTTGCCAATAAAGAGGGTCGTTGTTCTTAATAACTGCTGAGTGAGGCCAAATGGATTCAAACTGCGCAAGAGGCATAGAGCCAATCATACCCCAGTTGCGTTCGCGCACTCCACGGTTCTCTTCCCACCGAGCATCTGTAAGACCTAGAGCACCAGCGGTTTCACGGGTACGGACATAAGGTGAGACAATAAAACGGTCAAAAGAGGGAAGGTTTTCATTAATCCAGGTTCCCGCAATATGAGCTTGAATAACTCCTTCCGGGGTTAGTCGCCACGAACGGTCTGGAACGGTAACTCGTTCCTCCGTGTGCAGAGAGTTATCATAACCCTCAACTTTAGCTGCTGCTTGAAGCACATTAGCTTCACTACGACCGTGACGAACCATAACAAGATTATTTGGCATTCCCATTTTTAACTTCTCCTCTTTATCCTCTTTGTTTATTATTTACTATTTGAATTATAGCACACAGTTAACTGTAAATACCAGACTTTTGATGCCATTCGCTTACCTGCGCTGTTTCATAAGGCAAAAGAACTTCCCAGAAATAATCTGATGACAAAACTGTATCTTCTGTAATCAAGACTTTATCATCCCAATATGCGGTGACAAAATCTTCTGGGTCAGCATTAACTTTAACGCTTTCGCTTGTCATTAAAGAGTAAACGAAACGTGCATCTTCGTAATTTTGTACTTTGTGAGCGTACACTTTCTGATTTTCTGGGACTTTGATTTCCCAGATGGTCGAGTCAAGACCTTTATCTTCCCGCCACTCTACCCAACCTTCCGCTTCTTCTAATGTTGCACAAGTGAAAACACTACTGGTTCGCGGTGAAGGTACATCAAGTTGAAGCTTACGGGCGACCTCATCAAACCATAGCGCTGATTTGGTTTGCAAATCGGCAACAGTCGGTAGCCCACCAGAACGGTAAAGGGTAACCATAGATTTTATATCTTTCTTTTATTCAAAGTAATCAGTACGGAAAGCAACAATGTGAATTTCATCTTTGTCTGGTTCAATAACTACATGCCAGTCAATGTATTCAGGTAAATCTAAAACGATAATGGTGGGAACAGTGAATGTGTCATCAGTATAAATGGTTTGACCTGTGGCGATTAAACGAACTTCGTGTCGTTTTTCATCGCCAGGACCGTGAACGCGAACATGTTGTGCATCAAAATACTTGCTTTTACAGTCCACGAACCAATGTTTTGCGTGTGAATAGTCAAATGTTTGGTAAATGTCTTTGACCTGAATAGCTCCCTCACGGGAGATATAAGCGGTGTCAGTTTTAGAAGTTTCCATATTTTAATGTTACCAGAAAAACTTTCCTTCATGTTGCGTAACTAAGAAAAATCTTATATCATAGATATGTACTGTTCATTATCTTTTAGTTAAGGAAACAAAATGACCCGCCTGTATGACGACCAGCTTGTTGGAGATTCCATTAACGAGCGTTTGGATGACATTGATGTTCATTTGGATAACGGTGCGATTCCCGCTCCCGGTTGGCAGGAACTTCACGACGAACGAGATGTTCTTCTTGAACTCCGTTACGCTATCACGGATGCTTTGAACATTACCCAGGATGAGATTTCAGCTTATCTAATTACTGAAACAACTTTCGCTGACAAGCACAAGCTAAAGCTTGGAACTATCCACGCTACTGTCACGTTGGATAACGGCGATTCGTACCATATTTCTGATAACTAAAATTTGGTAATAACGAAAACCTCTGATACTATAAAAATACAAATTAAATTTAAGCTTCACACAAGAAGGAAAAGGTGAGTCAATTGGCTATTACATTCAAGGAACACAAAGCTTTGAAGGACTATGACTCTGTTAGCCTGTCCGCTCTTATCCGGACGCACTTTATGGAGCTTTTCCCTATTGTGTGGGTAGACCGTGTTGCTGATGCTATTCAAGTTGCAAGTTACTTGCACCGTCACGATGTTCGCCGTGGTGCTCGTGGTGCCAGCGTTAACCCGCCTTATATCGAACACCCGCTTCGTGTAGCGATTCGTCTTTACAAGTATTTCGGTTCTGCTAACCCTGTACTTATTATCGCTGCTATTCTTCACGATACGGTTGAAGACCACGCTCACGATTTTGACGCTTTCGAAGGTGTCTCTATCAAGAAGAGCGATAGCGAAGCTGTTGCACGAATGAAAGCTTTGGAGTTCATTTCTCGTAACTTTGGTTACCAGGTTGCTCAACTTGTTGAGTATGTCTCTAACCCTCCTGCACCAGAAGGGCAAACGAAAGCAGAAAAGTTGGCTGCTTACCACGAGCACATCGTGAAAATTGCTCAAATTTCTGTTGAAGCTATTCTTCTAAAATTCAGCGATTTTGTTGATAACGCTGGTAGCCTTCACCACCACTACGAGTATGGTGACAAGAAAGTTATGTATTTTGTTGAGCGTTACTCTCCGCTTATCGCAATTTATGAGGAAGTTTTCAGTGTTCCTTCCGAATTGTATGACCACAAGGCAGTTCTGGTTCGTTTGGAAAAAGTTAAGGACGAGTTCCAAAAGTTCCGTGATGCAGCGTAACATTCATTAAAATGGTGTGGGGCTAAACTATTTAGGTAGTTTAGCCCCACACCATTTGTTACATATAAAGTATGGCTACATTAACGCATATTAATGACAAAGGTGATCTTAAACCTTGTAGAGCACACGTTAAACCTTGTAAGTTTGCTCCTGTTATCAACGAAGCGTATTTTGAAACAGCTTCCCAATTGAACAAAATTGTGTCACCAGCGACTGAGGAAACGGTTGATAATAAATTTGGTGGCCACATAGGCCAAGCGGTAAAAGCGTCTTTTGATAAAAATGTTGAAGTTCCAAAATGGTGGAAAAAATATGTAAATAAGGTGCAAGTTACAACATATAAAAATCCGAGAGGGGAAGAACAGCCTTGTAATCCAAGTAACCCTGTTATTTTAGATACAGTGAGTTTGCCTGGTAAGTTGGATGGTGGTTTGATAGTTTGGGAAGATAACTCTCATGATGTTACAGATCTACGAGCTCCTTATGAAGATGGTATGCAAATTCAAAAATGTTCCTTGATTGATAAAACAACCGGTGAAGAGTTAGGATATATCAAACTTGTTCAAATAACTGAGGAGTCTTTTACTTCCGCTTTCGGTAAAGATGAAAATACTGTTTTTAGATATTTAGACAGGTACAGTGGAACAAGTTTTGATTTCACTGGTTTTGAACATAAAACAAAGTTGGAACAGAAACAACAACTGTATAAAGATTATTTCAAAGGTAAAGGCTATTACCCCTTGCCTGACGGTAAGGTTCAACCGGCGTGGAGTTTTGATGCAAAAAATGTTCCTTCTGACGAAGCGTTTTTAGATGAAAAGCTTAATGAAGTTCGTGCTAACGAAAGCACAAATATGTTACGTTTTGTTGCTTCTTACAGCCAACCTTTCACCGAATACTCTAATATCAAAGCCAAAAACCTTCGTGGTAAAGGTTATGGGGCGGCTCTTTACATTTATGCTACTAAAAAGGTTGGCACCAGCGGTAAAGTTTTACGTAGTTCAGGTTTGTTAAGTGGTGAAGCCACTAAGTTATGGAACAATTTTAAAAAACATATGCCTAACCGTGTTGGAGCTATGAGTATCCAACACGCTCGTGGTGAAGTTGAATCAGATCATTTTGTGTTAGATTTTAGAACGTTTTCGTAACTGATGTTATAGTGGGTTTATGGCACTTGAAATTGGTATTATTCCCACAGATTTAGATCTTACTAACGCTCTACCCACTGAAAAAGTTGAATGGGTAATGCAAATCAGTTTACCTGATTTTCCCGACGTTAATACACACGCAGAACATTTTCATAAATTCACTATTGACCGACCAGTTGATGAAGAAGTTACTTCTTGGTATGGTAGCGGTCAAGTTACTTATCTACATGACATTATTGATCAGGCGGCACGTCAACGTCCTGATTCGTTTGTTTTAGATTATCGTGTTTTTGTTGGTAATGAACAATATATTAAATGGTTCAGTAGTGTAGGATTTGATGTTCTTCTTTACATTATTCAAGGTACTGAGTTAGATTTAGACCAGCTTATTTGAGTATAGTGAAGCGCCCCACCAAAGTATATTGGTGGGGCGCTTCACTATACTCAAACGGTTTCTTTTAACCGTGCAATTTCAGCTTCACGGTATCGTAAACCACGGATAGCGTTCTTAACACCACGTTCATTTGCGTGATTAGCTCGCATAGTCACGATTTGTGCACGAGCGGCATCGTTAATTTTTTCTAACCGTTCAATGTTTTTCTGAATTTTTTCGTCCATTCTTTTCACCTTCTCACATTTTTCACGGGCGACCGAACAGTGGAATGTACTGCATAATACGGTCTACATCAGGGATTGCTGCAAAAATCTCTTTAGCACGCTCAAGGTAACGTGCGTGTGTCCAATCTGTCCACGTTTTCTCGTAATACCAACCACAAGTTTCAGTGTGCTCAAAATGACAATAAGTGGCGTGCATTGCTTCTGCAACACGTTCAATTGGTTCCTGAGTGTTAAACTGTTCTTGTTCAGCTTTTTTCTGAGCAAGTTTCGTTTCCAGGTCAGCAATTTCGTTAGCAAGCCTGTCAGGTGTTGTGGTCAACATTCTTTTCTCCTTGTTTCTGGGTGGGCGTTGGAGTTACCCCACTCTTGTTGTTTTAGACCAGGCGTTCAAGTAACCCTGATTTAGTTCAAACCTTTTGAACTACTTATAGTCTACCACACCTTAACCCTGTACACAAGTTTTATTTAGGAAGATTGTTAATCTTTTCCACAACTTCTGGATGTTCACGTACCCAAGCTCTTGCAGAAGCACGACGAACATTACCGTTTCTTGCAGGGAAACGTTCAGTTAACCATTCGATAGCATATTTTTTACGTAAATCACCAGCAGCGTTAACAGCAGCATCTTGTTGAGCTCTGTATGCAACTTCAATATTTTGACGTAAACTTTCAAGCTTTTCTGGTGTAGAAGCACGAGCAGCTGTGTTATACGCTCTCTCTGCGTTAACTTTCTTTGTTGTTTCAGCTTTAATATACCTGTTTAAAGCATCAACAGAAACAGGATTGTTTGTTGCATCTCTTAAACGTGTAGCTTCATCAATTTTACGTGTCAAAGCAGTAACATCCGCTTGGCGTCTTTGCGCAACAGCTACTTTAGCGTGAGCAACATCATACTTTCTTTGAGCTTCAGTTAAATCACGGTTAGTGGTTCTTGTTATACGATCAATTTCATTTTTAATTTGACCAGATTGGCCATAAACGTGACCAGTTAAAGCCCAAGAAGGGAAAGCTTTATCAGAAGCAATAGGGTAAAGCTTACTTAAATCGCTCTTCTTCTTAGCATCTAAATATTGTTGCTCTTGCTCAGCAGTCAATTTAAAATTACGAGTTATTGTTATCTGTTTCACATATGTTTCGTAATCATCATAGTAGTCATAAGGGTCATCATCAAGATATTCTGCGTCTTCCCAAGAAGGAGCAGAGTAAGAATCAGGAGTTTTAGCGGAAGCAAGAATTTCTTGAACTTTCGCATCATATTCATCTTCTTCTACTTCAATGCTATCTGTTGCAACAAGTTGACCATCAGTTACTTTTAAAGAGTAAACCTCTGTTGTAGTAGCGCCTGCTACATTTCTGTAAAGGTTAGAAAGAACTGTGTCAGTAGGTAAAGCATTTGCTACTTCTTCGTATTGTTCAACAATTTGTGTTCGCGCAGAATCTAAACTACGAGCTCTTCCTTTTGTTATAAAATTGATGTCTGAAATGTTTTTCTTTACAACATCAGCAGAGAAGTTATCTTTGTAATCTTTGATAGGGTTTTTCTCTTCTTCAACAGTTTTAGGTGTTTCTTCTAAAGCATCTAAATATTTTTTAGCATCATCAGCAGTAATTTCACCCATCGGGATGAAACGACCTGTGTGTTCTTTTAATGCGTTTTTTAAATCACGCATGTCATCACGAGAAATGTGCACTCCACCATTACGACAGGCAACTTGGGCAGGACAACCCACCCATTGACCAGCTAATTTACCTGATGAAGCTTTATGTAAAGAGTTTGTTCTTGGCATTATCTTTTTCCTTTGGAATATAGATAATATATAACAACTCAGTTAATCCCAATACTCAGCAATCATTGGAGTGAGTTTATGAGTGATATTTTCATTCACCTCAGTTAAACCAACCCACTCTGCAAGGTCTTGAATTTCCTGAGGCACAGCGGCAACAGTGTAATTTTCATACACTTCTAAGAAAGGCATACCAAATTCAGCTTTACTCAACTCGTTCAAAACAGTCATAGTTTCATCACTTTGGTCAACTTTATAAAGCTCCAACATAATTTGACTATAGCGTTCTTCTCTTAATAGCAAACCTGTTTCTTTATGCATTAAAAGATGATTGAATGGATAGAAAGCTTTATCAAAAGTAGTGACAATATTTAAAGGATTAGTGTGACGTTGAAGATGTTCAACATAGTCCATATCATTGTCAGTTCTATACCATTGGTTGTGTTGAAAAGGAGGGCTAATTAGTAGAACATTGGATTCTTCAGATTTCGTGCCATTTATTTGTGTTGTACAAACAAAGTTGAAAATATTTGTGACAGGAACTTCGGGGATGCTAGAACTTTTACTTAACAGGTAATCTATTGTGAAACTACCAGATGAAAACTTGTATTTATTTTTAATGAACTCTGCATAGTTAGTTACAGGGTCAATATTGTTTTCATCAAGATTGTCCGCAAAATCTGAAACAATTTTTTGTTTCTCACGCCATTCATCAACAGGAAGAGAAATACCATATCCCATTGCTTTTGTAATACGAACACCCATTTAATACTTCTCTTTCAAAAGTTTTGTTGCTTCTGCGATAAGAAGTTTATGGTCAAAACCAACTGGAACAACCCCAGTTAGAACATCTTCAACGGTCACCCATAAAGCATCCACAGCGTCATCTGAACCGTAAACTTCAGTTTCATCCGGGAGGTTTAAAGTGTAGCAATGAGAAATAATGTGAGCCATACGGGGGTCACGTCCAACATAATCGAAAACACCAACGAATTCAGGGTTAATGTTTTCGTCAACTTCAAGTTGGGTTTCTTCAAAAAGTTCACGAACAGCGGCTTTAGTTGTGTTTTCATCGTCAGAGTCCACAAAACCACCTGGAAGGCACCAAAAACCTTTAAAAGGGTGGTTCCCTCGTTTGATTAGTAGAACTTTTAACACATCGTCTGTGATAGTGAAAACTACGCTATCTGCTGTAAGCACAATGCTATCTGGGGTTAAACCATATTTACCAGGGTCGTATGATTCTACAAACTCTTGTTCACCTTCACGAGCTGCGGGTGAAGGGATATCGTGGTAATTGAATTGAAATTCATCCGCCAGTTTAATAGTGTTTTTAACAGATAGCATAAAGGTATTCTACCATAAATAACTTATGAAAAGGAGAGCGTGTCAATCTTTTTATTCATTAACTGCCAACGAGCTTTTTCAGCAATATCATAAGGAACTTTAATCTCCCAATCTGATGGGTCATTAAAATTTTCATACCAGGAAGAAATTTCAATTCCAGAAGACCAGTAAGAATCTACACATTGTTGAACATCATCTTCAGGGTTAATACTGTCCATAGCCCACATTGCACGATTATAGAAACTAAAATTGTAAACTAAAACAGAAGAAGGAATGGTTACTTTCCATACAGAACTGTCGCGCCCTTTAAAGGAACGTCTTTCAGCCCACATAATTGCTTGTGCATAATCCAGTGACATAAAAACTGTTTCGCAACGGGGAAAATGGTTGGAGTCAATGAACCATTCTTGCGAAAGATCGTCAAACCTTTCCGCATTTATATTGCGTATGTCTTCAAAAGGAGTTCTAATACCTGCACGGTACACAGATATTTCGTTGGGAGAAAGCAAAGTCATACTTTTAAGTATATGGTACATAAATTAAACATGCAATTTTATATTGTTATATATTTCGTATGAGTAAAACACCTGTATGCAAAGCTAAAGATCCTAAAACTTGCAGAACACACGGTTCCCCTGTTGTTAAAGAGGAAAAAACTGTACCCACTACTTTCGCTGATTATGAAAAAGCTGTCGCTACAAACTTCGTTGATGACGTGAAGTATAGAAATATTAAGAAAATGCCCGCTTTGTTTGTTGTTGACTGGGAAAACCACACTGTTACGCAAGAAATTAATCCTAAAGCAGATTGGTTATTTAACGAACCGGCTGTACCTACTTTTAAAAGAGATGGTACCAGTGTTACTGTTCGTGAGGATGGTAAAATTTTTGCTCGCCGTATGGTGAAAAAAGGTAAACAAGCTCCAGAAGGTTTTATTCTCGCAGAAACAGACCCTAATACAGGTCATTCTTTCGGGTTGGAACCCATTGAGCAATCTGGTTTTTATAAGTTCTTTAAAGAAGCTGTCGCTAATGATGTTGAACCTTTAAAACCAGGAACTTATGAGTTATGTTCACCTAAAATTAACGGAAATCCTGAACAATTAATGTCTTCTAAACTGTTTTCTCACGGTTCAGATGTGTCTTCTGAAATTCCTGATATGAGAACTTTGAAAAAAGAAGAAGTTTGGGACACGATGCTCCCTATTTTCACTAAATTTAAAGAACAAGGTATTGAAGGTATTGTTTGGTGGGGCGCAAATGGTAAACGAGCTAAGCTTCGTGTGAAAGATTTCTTTGGTGACCCTAACCGTCGTTAAAAATAACTATTTCTTTAGTTTCTTTTATGGTGTATAATGTTTGTGTATACTTTTAAGGAAAATTATTATGGTTAGACCATCTATCACTGGTGAAACAATTGTTGTTCAAGTAGAAGATGCATTGTTGGTGTGGACTGACGGGTTGATTTCTTCAACGAACCGGGAATATGTTAAGACAGCTAAGTGGGTTTCTGAGAATGGTTTAAATATTGATCTTACTCCTGACGGTCCTACAATTAAAGCTAATTTGGATGATAAAGAACACCCAGAGCAAGCTTTAGCTGCTTTAATGGGCGTTATCCCTGGGCGGGGTCGTATTTTGCAAGCACCAGATTCTGTGTTAGCTCTTTTGCCTTACCCACAGGTTGAAGAAAATGCGGAAGAAGCTTTCGCTCAATACGATGATGTATATTGGGTTGAAGAAGACGAGTAAAATAGTTTAATTTAAAGCCTAATGTTCTAAATAGGGACATTAGGCTTTTCTTTTGATATGCTCCGCTGATAGTTATAAGGTAACTATTTAAGGAAAATTTTATGTGTAGAGCTTTTACAGATACCGATGGACGAAGATGCCCTTGTGATACAAGTGAAGCACGCCGGTTAAGAAGACATAACGCACAAGCACGGAATAATCATGTCATTGAAAAACCTTTAACTGAAACAGGAACTAATATTACAGCACCTGTTTCACCTGAACCTGATTACAGTGTAGGTGGAGCTAAAGTCCAAGAAGTAAAATCTAACATTCAACAGTTAGAACTACTACAAAGTTTACTTAATAGAGAGCAGGGTGTTGAAGTTCCAGAAGTGATAACGTTACCAACTGGTGAAACTTTAAAACTTGAAGAAAACGGTTATGATATGAGTGTTTATAACCAGGAGGGGCATATTGTCAGCACTATGCCTAAAACGGTTATATTGGCAACTTATGCAGAAAAAATGACTGTTTATGTTGGTTCTCAAGTTAACGAAATTGTTGAAGCTCGTACAGGTATTTCTGATGAAGCAATTAAAGAAGCTGATGATTTAGAATTAGCTAAACTACAGCCAGCGCTTGATGAAGCGCAAGCTAACCATAAAGCTCATTGGGACGCTATCAAAGAACAGTATGGTTCTATGGATAACTTTTGGAATGTTTACAGAACTAATGATGAAGAAGCAATAAAATTAAGTGTGCAATCTAACGCTCTTCTGAATATTTTAGAAAAAGCTCGCGCTCCTTATAATAAAATAGCTGAAAGAGGTTCCCAGGAAGCTTGGGAAAAAGTAGCTAAAAAACGTGAAGTTTTGATTGAAACTTTAAAAGAAATACGTCCGTTAGGTGGCGAAATGGCTGTCGCTGATAATAGCCATAAAAATGCTACAGCTATTTTACAGAAAGCTATGGAAGTTTATCCAAGTTCCTGGTTGGAATCTTCCGCTAAAAAGTCGCCACCTCGTATTAAGAAAACAACTAAAAGAGCTCATTATACTGATGGTAAGTTCCAAAACTATTTCAAACTTCGTCCAGCGGTAGATGTTGTTTTGAGAGATGAAAATTGGAAACCAGATCCTGAAACAATTGAAGGTGTAGGTAAATGGGTTAAGTTAGAAGCTAACCAGTTCGGGGAATGGGAATACAAAGACCCAGAAACTGGTAGAACTCGTATCACTCATTACGGTTCACCAGGTCAAGTTGGTTGGGCGAGAGAAAAAGTTGAATTCGCTCAAATTTGGGGAGATCCTGAACACAAACCACACGGCAAAGGTTGGGTACGGGCAGACGTAGAAGACACAAAATATGATTTTGAAACAAGAACTCATACTGTTGTGGGTAAACGACCAGTTTGGTATCGTACTGTGAAAAAACGTGAACGTGTTGAATCTGTACAACAACCAGAACTTACTATCTCAGGGGCAGATGAATCTTCTCAAACTCGGGTTGCTTTACACGAAGCGGCGCACCGCATAGAATCAACTCCAGGTACTGGTTCTCAGATTAAACGGTTAGAAGAACAGTTCCTTGTTCGGAGAACCACCGATCCAGTTACCGGTGAAAGAGAAAACCTACAAACAATCTATAAAGGTACTAAAGAAAAAGGAAGACCTGATAACTTTGTTGACCTTTATATGGGTAAAGAGTATGACGAACAAGGTTACCGTGAAGTTTTATCTACTGGCGCAGAAGCAATATTCCATAACAGTTTCGGTGGTCTAATCGGTTTAGGTAGACGTAAACCTGATGCTGATATGAAAAATTTTATTGTTGGTTTATGGGCTTCTGTTAAATAAAATTTGTTAGATACTGTGTGTAGAGGAAATTATGGCTACTGTAAAATGTTCAAAAAATTATGTTAATTGCAGGAAACATCCTGCCCGTATTGGTAAACCCGCTGAGTTATATAAAGAAAACTGGAAAGCTAAAAAGGATTCTGTGACAGAAGCTTTAAAAGAAGCGAAACAAACAGTGGATAATTTACCAGAAAACGCTACCGTTTCACGTAAGAATGGTACTAAAGCTTTATTGAAAGCTATTGAAATGGAAAACTTTGCTTTGCTTCCGCAAGCTACTTTTGACCGTGTGATGGAAGACCCAGAACTTAAATTCACAAGTGGGCGTAAAGTTACTGCTACAGAAAAACAGTACATTAAAAACAAACGTGAAGCTTTTAGTAAAGAAATCAAAAACGATTTGGAACGTGAACAATATTATCGTCAAGTTCAAGATAAAGAACTAAATGCTTTCCAAACAGCGGTAGCTGGACTTTTGGTTTCAAAAGGTGATTTTTATAATAAGGATGAACACGCTTGGGGTGATTCTCGTGGTACAAGCGATTATTCAGCTAAAGAACATTTTGAAAAATGTGGTGTTAAAGGTGTTAACAACTATGACGAACATTCGTCCTGGTCAACTTACGACTCTTTCAGTTCAGACACAGAAGTAGGTATTGAAGCTCAACTTTCTTGCAACTGTGGGGAAAAATATAAATCTACTGTATTTTATTCAGCACATAGCAATAGTATTATTAATGAACTAATGAACCAGTAATCAAAATAATGGTGGGGTTAACTTAATTAAGTTAACCCCACCATTATTTTAACGCCAGTATTGATACGTCCAAGTTTTCACACTGGGTTCACCGTGGTCTTCAATAATGTATTCTTTAGCTTTTTCGAAAAATTCTGGAACAGTGGTGTTTGCGGTTGCGGAAAGTTGCACTCGAACATCAATCCAGTGACCGAAGTAATCAATCTTGTCTTCCAGGTCTCCAAGAAGGACGTGACGGAACTGTTTATGTAGTTCTTCTGACCATTCTTCTGGGCCAGTAACATCTTCGGGAACTTCAACGTAAGCGCTGAGTGCTTTTTCATCAGAACGTTCGCCTGCGAAAATGAGGATAATTTCTGCAACAGCCATGAGGTAAAATTACTTTCTTTTGTTTGTTTTGTGTAATACAATTTTAGCACAAAAACCGCAGAAAATCAATTCAATTTACCCAAATTGCTATCTCTGAAACTGTCCCATCTGACTCAAAAACTATACCACCAGAAGGAGACTCTTTACCTGTAAGGTTTTCTTCTGCACCCCAAATTTTTTCTGATTTATCTGTATCATAAGTAACCCATTTGTCATCCCAGTTTTGGTTATCAACCCAGGAGCTAAATTGGTGTTCAGTGAAATCATCAGCTTTAAAAGCAATGTGCACAAAACCAGATTTGACATAACTTTGAACATATAAAGGTGTGGTCGGGGCAACATCTAAAATGCTTAATACGTCAACATCTAATTTTTCACTCACAACATCTAATGTCCCTCTGAGAAGAATTTCTTCTTCTTGGCTGAGACGTTCAATTGTTTCTGGTTCTGGTTTCACCCAATTGGAAACACCAGAGAACATACCTGCTGCGGTTAACGCAAGTATTGTTGTGTACGTGGAAATTATTGTCTTCATCTTAACAATATCCGCAAAAATATGCAGTTTATTGTTTTTTCATAGAATCTCCTCAGGTTACTTGTTCAAACCTGGGCAATGCTAACCCTGTACCGTAAATCCAAGTAAATCCTTTTCTTTTACGGATACCATAAGACCCCAATTCTTGTCCAGTATCTGCTGTAACAATATCAAAAGTCCCATCACCTATATCTTCAATAACCGCACATCCAGGTTTTATACTATTGAAGAAATACAATGCGATATCTATAATTTCCATAAGACGTTCTTTGGTAACATTAGCGTTATCAAAAAGTTCTGTTTTCATAAAATAAGGTGAATGCAAATTATCATGGTTTTCATCTCTGAAACAAGGAGTGGTTGCTTGATAAGCTCCTGGTTCGTTCCATCCTTGATCTAACATTTGGATGAAAGCTTGTTCCGCTGAACCCACTAAAACTCCACCTAACGTTTCATAAAACTTTACTCCTTCAGGGATGGTCTCTTGAATGTATTTTTTATCTACAACCCAAGGAACTGCGATTTCGTTAAAACCGTTCCAAGAATAGTATGATTGAGCTTCCGCTAAGAGAGTGAAGTCAAATTTTAGATGCCGTTGGTAATCTCTCATCCTCGTCTCCCTGAATCGAAAGCACGTTGAGTGATAGAACTCATTTTTATAAGATCTTCTAATTTAATGCTTTGGTGATGTTTTTGTAGATATCTGTCTACCGCACCAATTAAATCAGAAAGTTCAATTAAAACCATTAAAGCTGAATCTTGCGATTCAGCTTCATATGCTTCTAAGAGCTCTTCATATACTTTGGAAAGTTCCCCAACCTCTCCTTTTGGGATACTTTTCAGATGGTATCCAGGGTTTTCAGCAGACTCTAAAGAGTCCAACGGTGATAATAACATTTCAGTTCCTCATCCCGTAAAGGCTTCCGTTACCTTTACAATCCATAATAACACGAAACCACAATATGTTGTGGTTATTTTCACTCAAGACACAATGAACGTTATCTTTTTGTTATATTTGAACTTATTTTTAGGATGGAGGTGAAAAATGTCTTTCACATCCGATATTAACAGAAGCAGAATTTTCGCAGATCAAACGCATAATTTTACCTCCAAAAATATAACCCTCTGCTACACTTACTTCATGACCTTACTTTCTCCTGTGCGTACAACACGTCCAAAAACAAGCAACTCCCACAGTTACTACTCCGAAATCCTCCAAAAAATTAAAGAAGAAGGTCTTCTAAAGAAAACTCCTTTTTTCTACATAAACCGTTTGATCATAATAACCGCTATAACGTTAGCTGTTTGGGCCGGGATCATCGTAGGTAACATATTCTTGCCTTTCTGGGGCGCTGTGGGCTTATCTGCGGGCTTAGCAATCGCTTTAGGGGTACTGAGTGCACAATACGGTTTCATTGCTCACGAAGCTGCACACAAACAAGTGTTCCAAAATCATAAAACAAATGCATGGACAGGGAGAATACTTGCAAACCTACTTGCAGGGTTAAGTTACGGTTTCTGGTTAAGAAAACACAACCGGCACCACAACAAACCTAACCAAATCAATTACGACCCCGACATTGATATTCGTGTTCTTTCGTTCACACCTGAATCATTAAATAAAAAGAAAGGGATAGAACGTAAACTTTCACAGAACCAAGGATGGTTGTTCCCATTCCTTCTTTTCTTCACAGGGTTCGACCTTCTACTTGACAGTATTGTTGCAATATTCCAAAAGAACTCTCCTGTGAGCCACCGTGCTTTAGAGTTCTCAATGATGGTGGTGCGTCAAGTTTTCCCGTTCTTAGCTTTCTGGTTAATCACACAAAACATTCTTGTCGCAGCAGGGTTATGGGTAGTTATGATGTTGACAACAGGTTTCTTCCTGGGTATCGCATTCGCTCCTAACCACAAAGGAATGCCTCTTGTTCCAGAAGGAGCAAAAATTGGTTACTTTGAACGTCAAGTTTTAACATCAAGAAACATTAGAAGCAACTGGTGGACAGACAACTTTATGGGTGGATTAAATTTCCAAGTAGAACATCATCTTTTCCCTTCAATGTCACGACCACATTTAAAACGAGCTCACGAAATCGTCACCCAATTCTGTGTAGAGAAAAACATTGGATTAACTGAAACTTCAATGTTAGGTTCATTCAAAATAATCATCCAATATTTAAACAAAGTTGGTTTATCCAACAACGTAAACCCTTTCAATTGTCCTATGGTACAAACCTATAAGATATGACCTGACCGGAAAGGTAGACAACTTTTTAAGTTTTATTCTTTAAAAGATAAAACTATTATGCGTCATTGGTAATTTTTGAATAACCTGTTTGCACTGCTTGTAGAAGCATTTCAATACGGTAAGCTATATCATCTGTTGAATCGGGAAGAATGGCAAAACGGTAGCCACCATCTTCGGTAGGTTTGCTATTTTTCTCAAACCATTCATCGTGTTCTTTCTGATGTTCAGCGGTTAAAGAAATAGTATTTGTTTGCATATTGATTCTGTTGGTCTGCTCGTCTCTACTGAAAGCATAGATTCTTTCTTCAAACTCATCCCCGAAATAGTCAGTTACAGATAACATAACGTGGTTACCGTACTGTTCAGAGAACGGTGGTATGAACTGGCTTACGGAATAAGAAGCAGCTAACTCGGGAGTTTCCCATTCAACTTCACGCACCACAACAGGAAAATCACCCACAAAAGTTTCAGTAAGCTTACTATGTTCGTCAAGCATTTTAAGTATAACAGTGACTATCTCTTCTTGATTCTCGTTAATGTTTGTATGATAGTAAGGGATACCATCGTTATGTTCAGGTTGCAGTTCATCAGTCATACCGAACAGAATAGCAGTTTTATCCAAAAACAATGGTTTTTATCATTTTTGGATAAAACTGCTATTTAATGAGAAAACTCATTCCTACTGGGGATTATGAAGAACTTAAACGCCAGTATGCTTCGTAAGTTTCATTGTACCCAGGTGCATCATAGTAAACTTTCCAACCGTTTCGTTTGTAACCGTCAAATACGGTTGCCAACGAAAGATTTTCAAGAGCGACACCTTTGCCACGTAACCGGTTACGAACATCAGAAATCATCAAAGTAACGTTACCACGAGTCATTTTCTCTGCAATCATTTCGTTGATTGTATCAAAAACAATTGATGGGATAGCTTCCACTGAGTAAGCACCAGCTTCCTCAGGAGTCATAGGGCGGCCAACAGACATATTTTTCTCCTCACAGTCAGAAAGGTGTAAGGACCAGAAAAAACAGGCTCTTACAATCTATTATATCATAAGTAGAAGAAAAGTTAAACCTCTTCAAGGTACATAATAAATTTATCGTCATTTAAACGATGCCCACCAGTAATTTTGTAATCACTATGCGGGTTGGTCAACACTTCATATTCAGAAGACCCCCAAGCGCTAACATTAATAGGTGATGTCGCACTTTTCGCTTTAATAACCACAACAACATCTCTTTCTTCCCCACGGTCATCTTCATCCCATAGGACATTACCGAACCCACCTGCACGAGGCAAAGAAGCAGACGCAGACAAAGGAATTTTTCTCATACGAGACTCAGAGTTAACAGAAACACCATTCAAGTTACCTTTTTCTATTTCATTCATCATTGTTGTTAAAGTTTTACCGTGACTTGCTTTACCTAAAAGATCTTTAACTTCATTTAAACTGGTACCTCTTCCAACCAGCAAAGGTTTATCAAATTTAGGAGCGTTTTTGAAAGCATCAGTAGCTTTTTTCAAATAATCCGCAGCTATTTTATCTTTAGTAGCTTTAATTTCAGCTTCCGCTACTTCATAATTAAAATGTTTATCATAAATAGCGTCTTCATCTACAATGTTTTTAAAAACCAAGTATTCACTTCCTGGTTTACCTTCACCTATAGCATACAGAATTAAACTACCACCGTTACTGGTTAACCAACTTACAGCTTCCTGTTGCTCAGTTGATAAAGTTTTCAACCATTTGTGGGATTGTTCAGCTAAATAATGACGAACATTCGGTGTATAAACGTTTTCTTTGCTTAAAGCATCAGAAATTTTCATTTTAGCAACTTCGTCAAGCTCTTCTTTACCTTTGCTTGCTAATGAAGCAATCTGCTGTTCATCTAATTCAATAACTGGTTTTTCTTCAAAACTGTTTATTTGATCTTCAATGTTCGCATAAGTATTGTTATGAGCAGATTTTTTACGACGTTCTAACTCCAATTTACCTTGCGGAGATGAATAATAAATAAGTTCAGCCGCAGAACCTGTTTGATTACTGTTATGCATATGTTTATTAAAAATAGAATAATGTGCATACCATCGGGAAGTTAACGCTGACTCCACATCACCTGAACCTTTTAAAGATTTTTCTTGTTCCGCTTGCGTAAAATCTTTTTTAGCTTCCGCATAAGCAGATAAGTCACCGTTCTTTAAAGCTTGTTCCATACGTATAAGAGAACCATGAAAACGACAAGTTGCTGGGTTTTTAGCTTCACAAGGTCGAACAGTAGTGGAGATAACCATAATGAATATCTAACGTTTTAAGTTTATATGAAATATAGTGTAGAATAATTAAATCTATTTTGAAAGATCTTAAAATGACACACATTATTTCTCAACTTGATTTCGCTTCCCGTCTATTATTAATTATTCAACAAGTTCGTTGGATGGAATCTATGGAAGCTGACCATAAAAAAGAGATCATCAAAACAGCTTTTCTTGACAATGTTCCAATTGTTTTTGGCAATGATGCGGTAAAAGAAATAGAAACTATTCATGAAGGTGATAAACCCTATTTAAATGATATTGACCTTGCTTTATTTCAAATTTTAAATATGGCACAAAACGTTGTAGTAGCTCCTACACGAGAAGACGTTAAGAACGCTACTGTAAAATTCTTTGAATATAGTAAAAATCTTTGGGAAGCTACAGAAAAAGCGGGCATTAAGTTTAAATAACCAGCCTATATATTAACTCCCAAGCAAAAAAGCTTGGACAGGGGTTATCACAAAGGAAACCTTAAAATGAACCCTACAGAGCTCCCAATCTCTATCCCAGAAGATGCTCACTATTATTTCTTCACACCTACACGTAATGCAGGTAAATACAGTCGTAGTCGCGACTATAGAAGAGCTTTTCAAACTTTACAAGACGCTTTAGATTTCGCAGCAAGCGGACAAGGTAACGGTTCAGGTAAAGTTTATGAAGAAGTTAGTTTCTACCAATATGTTGAAGTTGCCGGGTACAAAAGCAATGTCAGTTTCCGTTTAGAGAAAGAACATCAGGTTAAAGAGTTCACACCAGAAGGTAAAGTTCAACAGAAAAAATTTGAAGAACTTGTCAACTGTAAACATCTGAACACGCGTAGCACAATGACTGGTGCAGGATGTTACAAAGATTATGATATAACCTGTGTTGATTGTCGACAGTTAGTGGGATAACGTTTTAAATTGGTTTTTCTTGAAGAATTAATGTCCTCATAGAGCTCAGGGGAAGAGCGAGAATTTCTGGCAAGTTTACGTCTTCCTCTGAAACTATTTTATAAGAAGAAAAATTAGTCCAAATTTTATCCATAAAATTTTTCTCATGAACAAAAGTTACTTCTGACTTCATTTGGGGGAACATTCCTATTCCCACACCAATTGACGCCGCAACACCCGAAGTTATAACCAAAAATGGTAGAGGATCCACGAGTTCAAGAAGTGAAGGTCCAGGCATAGATAAACCTATAAGTTCCATAACTAAAGTTGCAAGAGCTGGAAGAGCAGCACCTTGAACACCATAAGATACTGCTCTTCCACCACGATGTTTCCTTTTTGATTTTTTATTAATCTGTTTAATTTGCTCTGGATCGTTATGCCCAATTAGAACATTCCACATTACCCAGTTATCTTCTGTTGGAATAAGAACATTAGGTAAACTGTAACTTTTAGCAAGTTTTTTAGTTAATTCTTCTCTGAAAACATCGAAACAGTTGTAATATTTCTCATAAGCTTTAGTCCCTGCAACTGTTTCTTTTTCATTCAAAAGAATTAGTTCATACCCGTGAACCCAATCGTAAACAGCAAGAGGAAGCTTATCCAGATCAATGGTGCCTTTTTTGTTTAAACTTTTCGCAAGAGACTGCACATTTTCAATAGTTTTTTCTATAGCTTCATCAGATAATTTAAAATTAACTAACTGGATAAGGGAAGCTTTCTCCAAAACATCGTGATATTCAGCTACCGCAGGCCAAAAACAAGCAGGAACAATATCGCCTGTAAAAGTTTTATGAACTATATTACCTGTAACGTCATCTATATGATTAGCGGAAGAATCAATTGTACTCATTCTGGTTTTAAACTTTCTTACTAAATATTACCCAAAGCTTACCAGAATCAGAGAAACTACCTCATTATATTATTTTAAATATTGACTCATATCAATATTGATACTGGAAACATTACCTGTCACATCATCAGTTGTGTAAGAACTCTTTAAATCAGACTCATCAGCAACAGGTGTTTCCTCTAAACCTGTAACTACCATTTGGCTGAGACCAGATGCTTGTGTGATTTGTTGGGTTTCACCAGGTAGATTAATTTTAGGTAGAGTTCCTGTTTTGAATAAACTTTTCGCAAGGTTTAAAGTTTTCAGGTTCTCAGCTATCACACCAGCTTTTTCGTAACCAGGGTGGATAATAATGAAGTTTTTGCCTGGTGTACGAGAGTAAGCAAGATGCCACCCTTCGTTTACTTCTACAATGCGAACATAACCTGTGTTAAAAGAAGAACCAACTTCAACTTCACCAAAATGTAAAGGCAAATTATCGTGATTGTGAACCAAAGAAAGTTGAGTTAACACAGCAACATCTTTTACATCTTTGATACGGTATTCAGTTTTTAACCATTCTCGGGTTAAACGTACTCTTTCTGACTCTGATAAATTTTTGTCATTTAAAATACGGGTGATAATTTTGCTCATTGTTTTCCTTAAAAGTTTACTGTGTAAGATAACCTCACACGTTAATTAAATATTCCTAAAATGCAGGTTTAACTATACCATTTGTGTTAATTTTAGCCCATAGTTGAGTTAACCAATTAAGGAGTGGTCAACGCATACGAATTCACAGAAACGAACAAACGAAACGAACATACTGTAAGTAAAGGACAATGGGTTCTTTATCAAATAGATGAAGGTATACAGTTCAGACATAAAGATGGAGCAAATTTCCTTTTAAGCCCTGAGCTCGTTGAAAGAATCTGGGAATATTTAGACCACGGTGAACAACCCACAAGGTGGGATGAAACGTGGAACGTCAGTGCAGATGACTGGAGCGGTGGATTAGACTTCAGAAAGCATATTGGTAGCGGTGGGAGTTATTGGGGTATAACTGCATCAGGGTTAAGCGCATTGATTGAATGGCGTGATACGGTTCGCCCCAGAACCAAATCTGAACAAATAGTTATAGATTTAAACAACCTTAAAAACCGTTTGCAAGAAGATTATCCTGACCATAGTGAATATGTTCAACTTATCAACGATGCTGTACAAAATATTGAAGATAGAATAAAAAATTTTAATTGACTTTATTGTTCAATATTTTGTAGCAAATAGCTTTTCATTGAAGATCTGCTTTCCTCGGTAAGAGTTTCAAAATTATTTTTGACTTTTTTGAGCGCTTTATTAGGCAGACAGAACAAACCGTAGTTTTCTTTATCCATGTTCTTTCCCACAATATTAGTGGGGCGCTCGTAAGCATCGCCACCAACGGCTACCACAAAATTTCCAAAAAGAGCTACCAGACCGGTGCAAGCCATAATAGGAACCGAAACAGCCAGAGGAGCACCAACAATTAAAGGGGTGGCTATAATAGAGAAAGGCAAAGCATTTATTATACCAGCATTTCTTAAACCCAACCGAACACGTCTACTATCTGAAACATCTTTACCTGCCAAAAAATTAATAGAGTTAGAATAATTTGTTATACCTTGCACAGCTATGTTTGGTAACCCGAATTTAGAACTCACAATGTAAGATAGTTTTTTGCGAAACCCTAACAAACCATTGTCATACTCTTCTTTTTCTTTAGAGCCGGCCACAGGTAACCTATCTAACGTAAGTAACCATACATAGTCTTGAACTAAGTCATAAAGATCAACAGGTAAAACTTTTAAATTAGGAATTAGGTTAACAGAAGAGACACCAGAAATTTTTGAAGCTAAAATTTTAATATTGTTTTTAACTTCTAAAGCTGCTTTCTCGGAAGCAATGTAGTTTACTGTTTTATCAAAAGAACCAGTTTCCACAACATCTAAATATTCTTTCACCAGGGGAACGAATACTAATGAGATTTGTTTTCCAGCGGAAGTTGTGAAAGGAACATCACCGATGATTTCGTTTACGTGTTCTACGGTAGTCATACTTAAATACTTTCTTTTTACAAGCATAGGTTAGCATAAGGGGAGAAATATGGTCATTTTTATCTGTTTTCTTCCCCGTTTGGTTTTTCGTGTTATCTTAAACTGCAACAAATATTATTGAAGATAAGATACTTTGAGTACACTACGCTTCAACTAAATTTTTACACAACACCGATCAGAAACCCAAATATTTATGGTAGAAAAATTATGTTTACGTAAATCCCGAAATGAGAACGGGTTTACGTTAGTAGAACTTGCTATGAGCTTAGTGTTTATGGTAATTATCATGTTTGCAGCTATATGTGCTATGTCAATAATGTTTTCTTCGCGAGCTGACGATCAAGTTAAAATATTCACAACAGAAATAGCAACTGGTTTAGTCACTAACCCTAATGCGAATAATATTGCTTTAGTAGACAAAGACGGAACTTATTATATTTATTTATGGAAAGATGGTGACGAAAAAGCATACGAGTCAGATCCTATCGATATTGATTACCATAATACTACTCTAACTGGCACACCAGGACATTATACTATTACCCTATCCAGTGCAGGTTTACTTACTAAAGAAAAATATGTGGATTACACGGTTTCTGTACCCGGTTATGGTACTTTTACCAGAGAAGTTTATGACGCTACAACTCTTGATAAAACAGCCTTGACTGTTTATGATTCAGCGACTGGAAAGATAACAAGAGATTAAGCATTAAGTATTATGTTAGGGAAAAGTAGAAATGAATACGGTTCAACAGACCCTGCTTTAATACTGAGTGGAATAGCTATCACTATGATAATTTTAGTTGGAACAACTAAAGACTATCAAGTTGAGTTCTTTGAAGAATCTTTATTCTCGCCAGGGGAATATACAAAAACAGCATTCAGCTTGCCTGATGGTTCTAATTATGAACAAGTTACAATTGCAGAAGAAGACATAATCAACGAACAAACTTACAGTTCAGTGACTAAAGATTTTGTTAAATAATTTCATGACAAGAAGAAAGCAAGTTCAACTAAATCTTTCTCTTTAGTATCATTTGTGTCATTGTCGTTGTAAACAACAAACCATTGCTCTTCGGTGTTTTCTTTACCTATTGCACCTTCAAAACCCCAAATGTCATCAACTTCTGTGGGAATATAATCAATCCACATATCAGACCAAGGTTGTTCAGAAGACCAAGCAACAAAATCTTCTTCTGGTAGATCTTCTTTATTAAAGTAAGCTTTGAAATAACTGGTGTCTCCACTGAATTCAGAAGGTTTCTTCCCTGTGCTTTCTATTAAGCCAGTAACATCAACACCCCAAAGTTCAGATACACCGTCAGCGTAACCTAAAAGTTCCGCATATTCAGAATCAGATATTTCTTGTACAGCAGGGGAAGCTGTAACATCTGGCGAAGGAAGAGGTTCTTTTGCGAAATTCTCTACAACTGTACATCCTGACAGCAGAATGACACTTGTTAAAAGAGCTACACCTGAAATAATTTTTCTCATTATTAATTTATCGGATGAGACAAATACCAGCTAATTAAACAGCTATATTTCAATACTATGCTAATCTTTGTAGGATAAGAAAGCCCAGCTATGTTGAACAGAAAAAAGAATGAACAAGGTGAGGTTGAGGGACTCTTTATAATTATGATTCTCGCATTGCCCATTATAATGATTGCAATATTTTTCCTCATAAATAATAGTCTTCTGGGCTCGATAGTTAAATTAGAAAAGCAAATTTATGCTTCAAGTGTTCAATCTACAGTTGAAAACTTACTCATTGAAAACCCATCTATAACAAATATTTCATTAACGCAAAACTCAGAAGGACAATATGTAGTTTATGGTTGGACAAATACTACAGACAAAGCTTTTGCTTCCGATTCTTTTGCTTTAGAATCTGTTAACGTTGCGTTAGTTGGAACTCCTGATGAATACAAAATTATTGCTGCTTATTCTCAAGAAGAAACAAAGTTTGTGGAAGAAACAGTGGAAGTTCCAGGTTATGGTTCTCTTACGAAAAAAGTTTATGATGGAAACGATCCGTCTTCTGATGAATCGAATCCAGCAATTTATGATTCCGTTACTCGTGAAGTTACAAGTAAGTAAACCATAATTAGATGGTATACTTAAGTTATGTCTTCTAAAGATTTCAGTCGTGAGCTCACCGCGTTAGCTCCTTATCAAGAGTTTTTCTTCGCATCTTATGTTCCTGACCGGCGTGAAGGTCCTTTTAAACGGCACACAAATTTAGGGCACGCTAAAAACGCTGCTAATTACAGCAGACGAGGACGTATTTATAAATACGATGCAAATACCGGCGAATGGAATGAACTTCCCTGGCGTCCAGGTAATTAATTACGGAACTGTAACAAATAACTTTTCATTGAACCCGTGATAGCATCAATATGTTGGTGAAAGTTTTCAACATAGCCGTTTACTGTCTTCTCACCAATAAGGGGCAAAGGTATTATTTTCTTCATTTTACCTTTTTTCTCATTATGAATTACTGTGGACTCTGAAATGGTTGCTGTCACAGCTAAAAGACCACTCATACCTCCTATTACTAACCCAGTTATGGTAGTAAAGACAGCGTAAGAACCATTCATTGATGACATTGCAAGAAACGGAGCAGAACCCGCGGCAAATGCACCCACAGTATTATAAGTGGCGTTACTAAAAACAATCTGTTTACGTGTTTTATCAGCTTCTTCTTTGTTATACGATGCACCTGCCAGAAGTAAATCTTTGGTATTCTCCTCAGCGCTTCTGTATCTATTAGGTACACCAAAAGAAGATGAAATATGTTTTGTCACCAAAACTCTGAACCAATCCATATTTTCAACATATGTATCATATTTAGCTGAACCAGCTACCGGAATTGGTTGAGTTAAGAATAAAATCGCAGAACCTCTCTCTTCAATTATTTTATAAAGATCAGACGGAAGAATACTAAGGTCATATGTAGCGGAACCATTAATAGCGTTAGCAAGCTTTACAATGTTTTTAGCTGTTTTTACCGCAACGCTTTGCGTAATGCAGTAACTTTTGACTTTTTCATAATCACCCGTTTCAACAACTTTTAAATACTCTTCTACTGCATCATTAAAAACAGAACTTATCACTTTACCTTTCTGGGTGACAAAGTTTTTACCTGTGATCTCTTTAACGTTTTTAATAGCCATTGTTACTGGGAGCCTTTCTGCCCTCTGATGGTAGCATAAGCAGAAAGATCGGAACAGTTTTATTCAGCAATAATTGGCTTTGGGTTGCGTTTTCGGTCTACAGTGATTTTAATTAGAGCAACTATAGCGGCAACAGACATAAAAACTGCACCAATAAAAAGAATTCCCGCAGGCATGTTTCTTCGGCCACTACTACCTAACACAACCCAAAAATCATTCGCTTCAATTATGTTCAGTAATGCTATGACAGCGCATAATGCAAAGAAAAGAAAAGCTAACGTTAAAGTCAAAACTCGTTTTCTGAAAGAAATAGGTTTATTAAGGTCTTGCTTTTTCTTATACATTTGGTTTTTCTCTATACAATCTATACTAATTAGGAAGTTTTCTTTACAAGAGATCGGTTTACGCGACTTTTTCTTCAAGCCCAAAATATTCTGGGTGAGCAAGGACAAAACGGTTAACTTTTATAGGGTTGGATTCCCAATGGTTACGAGCTCTTGCCACTTGTACTTCAGCGGAACTGGAACCGTCACCGTGGCCAACATGCCATTGACTACAATGTTTACAACGATAAGCGTTTAAAGCAACTTCTTTCTGCACACCCACGAAATGAGTTGCGTCGCTTTCAGCATTAAACCCTCTTTTACGTCCACATTGCCAGTAACGTAACAACATTTTATCAGAAACACCAAAAGTTGTAGGTCTTAACGGCACAGAAGAAACTTTCTCGCGAACACGTAAACTGGGGTCAGATTTTAAACGAGCTTGATATCTTTGTTCTTTTCTTGCCTCAAAAGCATCCATCAAAACTTCTGGGTCAATGTCAGGGTCTGTTCTAAACTTTTCTTGAAGTTCCTGCATTGTGACTTTATCACGTTTAGCTATCTCTGTTAAAGGAGAACTGAACATTGTTCTGACTTCTTCCACCCATTGACGGAAAGTTTCACTTTTACGAGGAACTTGACTGTCCAAAATTACAGTCATAACTTTCTGAACTAAACTGTTATTTGTTTTAGTGACATCCATATAAAGGTCACTGGAAGAGTAAACGTGGTAACAGTTGTGTTCTTTACACCAAGACGCTCCATAACCTGTCAACAGAGCATTAACACCTAACTCAGCCGGGTGTTGAATATTTACACTATCTGTATGGATTTGGTTTTCAAGGTTTTGTATAGTTTCCTGTAAGGTGGAAACAGAGCTTCGGTAAGTTTCGCTCTGTTTCCACCCGTGTATTTTACATTCTGGACCTGAATAGCAAAATTTTCCATTGCCAACAGGGTAACGAGAATGAGACATACTTTATATATAACAGCATTAAATGAGTTTCAAAAGCTGTTCTTTTTTATCAGAAGCAGAAATAAAACCTTGCTCTTTCAAATAAAAATCTAATGTCCCCTGACGCCAAGCTTGTCTTACAGCATCATTTACCTCATACGTAGATAAAGTAATTAAACTTTTACCGTCCGCTCTTACACGGTCAACATCAACAATTAAAGAAACACCGTATTTAACAAACTCATCCGCTTCCTCTGCATACGGACTACTAATAACTTTTTTATTAACAAAAACACGCATTAACCGGTCTAAAGCGTCAGCAGGGTTACCGCCATGTATATTTGTTAAAACGGAAGTTCCGTGTGTAGGGATCATAAACAAATCTTTAAGATATTGGAAAGATTCATTACCTCTAATTTCAGGTAAAGATAACACGTCAGGTCTCATTCTTAAATACTCTACTAAAACAGATTTAGTTTCTGTTTCAAGTTTATCTAAAGCATCACCGTGAAAAGGTGCTACAAGATTAACGCTTACAACAGGGTTTTTCAAATCTTTGGATAAAGTCAAAATATCTTCTTTGCTTAGGTTCTTTTCTGAAGCCATAAGTAATGGGGCAACAAATTTTTCAATCTCTTCATCTTTGTCTTGTTCAATTACACGATGACTACCTAAATTGTTGCTTAGGTAATGTTGCAAATAAGTTTTACCAGTTCCACTTTTACCTGTAATTAAAACAAGTCCATATGGTTTTAAACCACGAATTCTGTCAGCTAAAGCAAACATTTCAGGGGTAATCACGAATGGTTGCGAAACAGCATTTAGCGCTGTCATATATGGCACATCAAAAGAATGTTGGTATGCGCGTACAATTTTTTTGAATCGATTATTCTTAGTCATTGGTTATCCTTTCAAAATATAGCACATCCGCACATGTTGAACTAAGAAAAGACAACAAGAAGTTGAAAGTGATTAAGAATCCACAAGAACTTTTGCAGAAAGTTAACTTGGTGCGGCAAGTAACTTAAAATTCTACAAGCGACATAATCAACCGCTCTACAAAAGTTATCGGCAGATAAAACCGATAGTTGTTATGAAAAGAAACACCATCAAATGCCCACCGAAACTCCACGGGACACAGCGTTAGACGGGTTACGTGGACTTAACGCATTCATAGTAGTAACCTGGCACGTTTACTGTCTCCTTGCCCCCTTTATAACCATAACAACTGTACTAATAGTACAAACGTTCCCTTTAAGTTTCTTCTTATCTGGAACCCAAGCAGTAGTATGTTTCTTCATACTTTCAGGGTTTGTTCTCACCCAAACAACAAAGAACATAAACTTTAGCTGGAAAGAATACTATCCAAAAAGAATTATACGGTTATACATTCCTACTGCTATAGCTTTCGTTTTCGCCGCTTCACTTATTTTACTTATACCAAGAAAATTCCCTACGTTAGAAAACGGAACCTGGTTAACAACAGCAAACTACGAAACAATAACGTGGGAAACACTATTCAACAACTTAACTTTATTCACCACAACATTAAACAACCCAACCTGGTCAATAGTTTACGAAATCATATTTTCTCTCACATTACCTTTATGGTTAATTGTTTTTAAACAAATATCTTTCCGTGTAGCAAGTTTAACTACAATAGCTTTACTGTTAGCAAGCTGGTACGGAATCAAAATCAGTAACGAACCTCTCACATGGTTCCCTGTTTTCGGAATAGGTATCTTAATGAGCTTACACATAAGAAAAATCAAAGAGTTCACAACCAAAATTCTACAAAGCAAATATAAAATTTTATACATCCTATCCTTAACCAGCGCAAGCATACTTTTGTTTTCACTTCCTGGTGAGCACGGAACAAGCACCCGTTTCTTAACCATCATAGGTGCTACATTGCTAACATTTGCGACCTTAACAATACCTATTATCCAAAAACCTTTACGAACAAAAGTTTTCCAATTCTTAGGGAAAATATCTTTCAGTTTATATTTAGTTCACGTCCCAATAATTGTAACCGTTTATCTTCTTCTTCCACCTGAAACAGGTCTTTACAGTTTCATATTAAGCATCCCTTTATCTATCATTGTAGCTACAATATTCACTTATGTAATTGATAAACCATCCATTAAATTTTCACATAAAATAGGTCGTATTTTCAAAAAGCAACTCCATTTGCAGGAAAACCTGTAAATCGATTTACAGGTTTTCCTGCAAATGTTACATTTTTAACGCATTTGTCTCATGGGTTAAAAATGTAACATTTGAGTTTTTTCCAATATCTCAGGACTTACAAAAATGCCTGTTCTGGTAACTAAAAATTTGGTACACTTGAATGAAACACTTCAAGGAGAACGCTCAAATGACAAGCAGTAAAGGTAACCTTTTAAAAATAGGTGATGCAGCACAGATCTTGCACGTAAACCCACAAACTTTAAGAGACTGGACTGACGCTGGCAAAATCCAAGTGGAAACATCTGCTGGTGGTCACCGCTACTATTATGAAGCGGACGTTAAAAAACTCGCTTTAGCTGAAAAAGGTATCACCAGTTATTGGATGTCCAATATTATTGTGGCTATATCCGCTAACAGGGACAAAAACTTTTATTTAAACCCTGAAACATATGAACCAGATTATAAACCTCAAACCAGTACGATTGAATTTAATAAATATTGGAACTTCAATAATGGTTTACAACTTCAACCACATATGGTTGCATTGAAAAGCGAAGCTGTTATCCTACCACCTGAGGAAACATATGCGTACCCTCTTTCAATCCCTGGACACGAAGTACCACTGTTAGCTTCAAACGCTGTTGTTATGGCTTTGACAGAAGAAGATGCTCTTAAACTTTCCAAAGAAGCTGTGCAACAAACCATTGCACATTTAGAGAACAACTACACTGCGAAACAAACAGTTGTTTGGTTTGACAGTAAAGGACGAGAAGTTACAGTTTAAAAATTAGTGTTTAAACCAAGTATAATCTTGGGTCCACAACCAGTTAGGGGATTGAACACCAGCGTCAGGACAAGCACTTGCACCTGTACGAGGGAAACCACGGTCTTCTTCAATTTTGCCTGTACTGTTAGAGTACACATATGATGTACCTGATGCGCTTGTTAAATACATTGCCCATTTTTGTGTACTGGGGTTGTGACACAACAAACCGTAATTAGGTTTATCTATAAAGTTACTTCTGTCGCTTAACTCAATTAAACCGTAAAATGCAGTAGCATTTGCTGGTATTTTACCTTTACCTGTAGTAGCTTGATATGTGGCAAATTGTGTAGCAATATTCCTTAAATCTGATTTCACAGCTGCATCGTGAGCTGCGTGCTGTTGGTTCAGGAAAATTGGGATAGCAAGAGCTGCAAGAATACCAATGACCAAAACTACAACCATCAGTTCAAGTAAAGTGAACCCTTCTTCGTTGGGGGTGTTTTTGTAGGTTTTTAAACGGTTAATCATTGTTATCACCCGTTATCCTGAGTAAGTTTACCTGTAGTTGAATCGTAAGAAACAACTAAGTTTCCAGCGTTTTCAGTTGCACGACTGTTTGCAGCCAATACTGTGTATTTGTCCCAAGTGCCCGGTACTTCGTTAGAGGAAGGTAAATCTCTACGTAAAACCATAATTGTGTTCGGGTCGGAAGTGTTAAAACCTGCAACAAGTTTTTGCCAATCAGCGTCACCATTTAATGCTTTACCTGGTTGTTGCGCACCGCTACTGAAACGCCATTGTAAGTTTGTTGCGGTCGGGTTTTTCACAAGGTATGTGACAACTGTTGTTTGTAAGTTTTTAACATCAGATTTCATTCCAGCAATCATTGCAGCTTGTTGTTGGTTAATAAAAATTGGGATAGCAATAGCTGCAAGAATACCAATAATTACAACAACGATCATGAGCTCTATAAGAGTGAAACCTTCTTCGGAGTTTTTAATTTTAGATTTAAGTATCGATATCATCAGATGAGTCCTATTTATTCTAATATCAAAATCTGCCTCATAAATAAATAGTCATTAACTGAAAAAGGTTAATCATTAAACGTTATCAAATATGAGCAAACGTTGAACCTTGACTCAAGTGTTTTTGCCACCCAATTTTAAAGTTGGGTGGCAAAAGTTATGAAGAATAAACAGTGTTAACAGCATCTATAAGAACTTCAACGGGAAAAGTAGTTTGGTTACCTTTGAAGTCAATTTCAACCATAAGGTTACGATCTTTAAAATATTCTAAAATAGACACAAACCTTTTCATAGATGTAGTACGTAAAATGGAATAAGGTAATTCGTTTCGTTCATAAGCTTCAAGGAACTCAGATTCTTCGCCCCAAATTTTCATTTTTGCAAATCCTTCAAGAGGTGAAGCGAAATCCACAAAATCAACACCCTGTCTAAGTTCACCTTGATTACCGAAAAGCTCAACGTCACTTGATTTTAAATCTTTCATTGGAATGTATATTGCTTCACTGAAAGACCAGAAAAATTCCCAATAATGAACAGCAGTTTTTTCCACTAACGTTGGCTCCAGCATTTGTGAATTTAGATTGTATAAAGCGATGTTATTGTTTGTCATAACTAAAGCAAACGGCACAGCTATATTTCGACCTTGAACATTTTGCCAAATTAAAGCTGTTTCTGAAGCGTAACCGAACATTTGTTGTTTACGTTCTTCCTTTAACAAAGGTTCAATTTGTTTGTTTTTCATAATATTTATGCCGTAAACGTTATGAAGCCACTGCGAAAGAAGTTTAGTTTTCTTTTTCAGTTCAACTGCCCACCATATAACAGAAATAATATGCCAAATCATAAAGAGCAAGATTAAACCTATAACAACAACAAAAGAGCCTAAGAAAAGAACACCAGCCCATTCAGCCATAAGTGTCATTTGTAATACAACTATTACACTCATCCACACAACAGCAGTGATAAATGTCCATTTGAAAATTTTGTTAACAGTAGTGTTAACACGATCAACTTTAATAGGTAATTCAAAAGGGAAAGTGTCCACTTGTACAGTATTATTTTCCATCCCAAACTCCTGTTGTAATTAAGTCATTAAGTTTGTTTTTAGGCAACAGAAGCCCTCTACCAACTTCATCCCAATTAATCCCGAAAACTAAACCACGTTCCCGACAATCTTCGTATTCTTCTAACATCCAATCATATTGAGCATACAAATCATTAATAGTTCCTTCTAAAATATAGTTTTCTTGAAGTTGTTCTTCATTAATAAGACCTACTTCTAACGCTTCATTAAGCCATTCTTTTAAAAGAGAATCGTCAGACCAAACTAAAATAGCAAATGCGTTGTTTTTCCCTTTAGGAGTAACTGTGAAAGCTGTATATGTTACACGGTTTTTCTCCCGCCATAAATCTTTAGCAAAAGAATTAAAAACATAACTTTCATACATTTCCCACAAAGGTTTCATAGGAGTTCCTGTATTCAAATCTAATAAAACGGAGTCACCTTGTTCATCAACTACAACCGCTAATTTATGTACAGCTTCTGGTGATTCAAAATTTACACTTTCTGAACAATAATAATTATTTTTATTGAATAAATTAGCAACTTTCATGTCTTCCAAACTGAGACTTAAAAGCACTTCTTTAGGTAACTCAAACCCATAAACTTCATTTATCCAATTGCCTAATTTTTTACGATTATGTACCGCAACAGCCCAAATCATACCTATAGCCCAAAAAATAGAACCTACCAGCACAATCCATCCAATCATACGTAAAGTTTGACCGGAAGGTAACCATTCTATTTGAAGCAACTGTGTTCTTTCTTGTAATAAAGCTAAAATAACGCAAGCTACCCAAACTGTAACAGAAACAATAGTTGCTATCAAAGTAATAGTTTTAAACCTGGGTTTAGGTGGGCTATAAACAGAGTTTTTCTCTCTGGTTAAATGTTCAACAGTTTCACGAACATTCGAAACGTTGACAGGTTCAAAGGTTTCTTCTTTAGCAATGTTTTTATCAGAGTTGTCAGAATTGGAAAAAATAGGTGGAGGTAAAGGTGACATAAAATAATCTTTCACACCAAATATCGGTAAGAAGTTCAAAAATTCTTTTTGTCACATGATCATATTTGATATGAAAGAGTAATAGAGTTTAAAGAAAATACGCCTGTATCAGGCATATTCCGATTTTATTTCTGTAATCAGGAAGAACGCGAAATATGATTAATCTACTAAACACTTTAAAACGTAAAAGAAACGAAGAAGCTTTCACACTACTTGAACTTATCATTGTAGTTGTAATCTTAGGTATTCTTGCAGCTATTGCAATACCTATTTTCACAAAACAACAAGAATCTGCAAGTGGAGCAACCCTTAAAACTGACCTTCGCAATGCTGCAACGGTTATGGCCACAGAAAAAGCTACACACGGTAAATTCCCCAAATACATCCCATCTTTCAACACCGTTTCCGATAACAACCAAATTATTTTGGACACGGAAAACTCTGGTAATGATGGTTTCTGTTTAGTGGGACAGAACACTGCAACAAAAGAAATTCTCTACTATTCAAGCAGCAAAGGTAAAGTTACCAGTAGCGCAGAAGATTGCAAAAACACACTTGATAACGGTGCTGGTGGAAAATATATGTCTTTCCAAGCAGAGAACGCTGCAACTTTAACAGATAAAAAAGCAGTAATTATCAAAAACCCCAACCAAAGTAGCTCTACTTCTTTCAAAAACGAAATAGCAGCTTACGGTTACGGTCAAGTGGACGTTATTGTAGGTAGTGACTCTCTTGATTACTCAGTGGTATCTAACTATGACTTTATTTTTATTAACTATGCTTGGTGGACAGCACCAGGGTACTGGTGGATTGACACAGCATTGAACGAAGGCAAAGTTATACTTACTGATGGTAATGACACAAACTCTTCAAGATACTACATCAAATCTGGGGAGAGGATGAGCACATCTGGGGGTTACAATCCAACATTCAATAGCGGGTTAACTCCTTCTTATCCTTATCTTTTCAGCGCAGAAGCTTGGGGCGGTAACGACTCTTGGAACTGTGTAAAAGAAGTAGACGCTGTGTCAATTGCAACAGTAAACGTTGAAGGTAAAACTTGTCACACTATGTGGGGTAAAAACGTAGGACCAGGGAAACTTGTATATATGAGTTATGTAAAAGGCAACGACAAAGTTTTCATCTCAGCACTCAACTGGTTAACAAGCTAAAGCAGCTTATGATAACCGATAGTTATAATAGAGGTATTTATTATGTCATTATCAACTGTTGAAAGAAAATACAGTTCTGTCAATAAGGCGGAAAGAAATAGAAGCTTGGCGCGCGCTTCACGACGTTATACTACCAACGAAGACATGTTGTCAGAAGGTAGATGGGCTAACGCGGACATAGATTTTTTTGTTAAAGACTACAAGGAGTACCAAGCCAAAGAATATAAAAAATATTTAGAAAAAGCTTTAGAAGTCCTCAACGAAAGATTTTTCGAAGAAATGGGCGGTCATTTAACAAGCACGGCAGAAGAGCTTTATGAAGAAATGCGCTTCTGGGAACAAGTTCCTGACTTTATATGGCCCCAAATATATGTTACTCATTACGGAGATGTAGCTTTCTTCTGGAAAGCCAATTCTGCGAACCTCAGTTTTACAAGGGTAGTTGACGAAGACAAAGAGTACGTTGAGTATATATTCAAAAGTTGGGACGACAATATTCTGGAAAATAGTAGTCCAATTTCTGCTGAAGATTTTATTAAAAAACATCTTCCCGTCAGATATAGTTCTATTGTTAAAACTATAAATAATGGGACCCAAGGTCAATGGAAACAAATTTTGAAAGAAAGATACTCAATTGACTAACAGAACATCACGTTATCCCATAAAAAAATCAGATTGGATAACTATAGGTTTAAATGAACGTGTAAATGAGCAAGCGTTTGATATGATGACCACTTCTATATACGAACCGCCGAAATTTGTAACCGAATTTAACTTTCAACCTGTGCCTAACTTAGAAAGAGATAAAAAATTAACTGCTTCTCTATCTGCTGTTTCTTATATAGAAAGCATAAGACGATCAAAAAGAACTCCTTACGAAGTTTTACAAGAAAAAACATACTTGTTCGACATACCGAAGAAGGGCAATATAAGAATAGCAGCAGTATGTTTTGCTCATTCTCTTATCTTAAACAATAAAAGATTACCCATAGAGTGCTTGCACGATTTAACAAAGGGTAAAACTGATTGGGATTATCAACATATACATCTCTATAGCAAAAGTCCCAATGTATATTCCTACGAAACTAAAAAACATACACGCCCTACACCTTCTGATTTGCACGAATTAGCAAGGGTAATAACATTTCATCTAATAAATAATAAGACATCTTTACAACCACATATTATATATGGAAAAGATACCATTTTAAATTGTGTTCACGAATTTTAAAACTCTCTATAATAAAGAATATAAGATAAAATGGATATATTAAAGGAGATCTCACTATGACTACACCAACAAAATCTTACAATTTTGTTTTTGACAATGAAAAACACCCAGGAAAAGCTTCTAAACATCCTTCTTATGGTGTAATTGAACCAGAGATCCCAACACCAACCCGATCTGAGGACGGTTGGATCGGTTCACAAGGACCAGATATTCCTTGAAAAAATTGGCCGCGTAGCCCTAAAAACAAACTTCCAATGTTCCACATCATTACCTTCCGTGTACCAGAAGAATACCGAGTACAAGGTGAACAATATGTCGGTTTATCCATTTTTCAAGGAGAAACACTTAACTCCGAAGACTACGAATTTAACATTCCTAACTCCCCTTTCCATAAAGATTTCTTAGAGTACGTTCAACATCCTGCTGGTAAAACTCTCATCTCTCAATATGATGACGCTTTCGCTATCATTTGGTTAACAGAAGACCAGTTAAAACCTAAAGCACCTGAACGTGATTTAACTCAACCTGGCGAAAATGAAATTTCAAAACTTGAAGAACCAAATGCTTGGCAAGAAGCATCTTCTTACGACCCATTCAATGAATATACACCAGTTTGGTTAGTGGAACGTGAAGACCCTAACACAGGTAAAAGACCTAATGAACAAGGTGAAGATGGGTATGTTGACCTGTACAAAATGGATGAAGAAAAAGCCGAAGCTTTATATTCTTACTCTCATATCGGTGGCACTGCTCTTCCAGTTCAAGGAATGCCAGAAGGTTTAACTCCTTACTATGTTGAATTGGAAGAGTTCCCTGGAATGAATATGGGTGATGCTGGTAATATGCAGCTTGATTTGAAAAGCGATGTTGTTGATTGGGCTTGCGGATAAAAATTATATATATTTTTTTGAAATATAGTAACCATAACTGCGATAATAACTGCTCACATAATGACCATTTCTAATATGAGCAGAGACATAATATCTCGTATCAAATATGCTATCGTTCGTTCTACTTAGAATACCAGCCACATAATCGTCTTTCGCAAATTCCTTAAGAACTTCATCTGTCATGGCAATAAAATCCGCTCCGGCTTTTACACCAGCTTGTGTTATAGCTATGGCATCTGGATCTAACCCCACTTGTCCCGTATGGAAAAAATCTATTATACTTTTAGCCGTAGAAATACCCTGTAAAAATTTTATAACTCCTCGTTGCGTTAAAACTGTAGGGGAATCTTTATATATTCTATCTAAATATGACTCAAAAGCTTTGCGACAAGCTCTACGAAATATACGAGTTTTTTCTGCCTCTTTGTCTTTCTTAGCGTCAGCCAATCTTTTATTTTTAATTTCTTGCTTTTTCATGTATGAATCCTAATTCTTATTATGTACTTTAAATATCTGAAATTTTTTCCTTAAAAAATGCATAATAATTGAACAAGTTTATGTTCCCCTATGTGTGTAAACTATTATTTCTTGCCTTAGGAAAATTTTTCAGATAAGATTAACATTATGCACGGTATTCTTTTTCCTAAAAATTATTTCAACGCAACGTCACCTGATGAAGCGTTCCTTCAAGAGTTCGAAATAGTTAAAGAACTAGAAATTCCTTACGCTTTCTACGACCAAGAATCATTAACTTTTGATTCAACAGTTAAACTCCACAAAATTGACACCACAGTTACCTCATACATTTACCGTGGGTGGATGTTGAACGAAACTGAGTATAGGAAACTTGAAACCAGTGTTGAGAAAGCCGGTTCTGTTCTTGCTGTACCTACAGAAGAATATTTAAGAACACATTCTTTTGATGGTTGGTATCCGTTTGTTGAAGACTATACTTTTCCAAGCGTTATTCTTGAAGACCCTTCTGATGAAGCAGAAGTTGAACACGCTATTCAACATTTAGGTAGCGAACTGTTTTATGTGAAAGATTTTGTTAAATCTGACAGAGATTTTTCTGGACCTTTTACTGCTGATGAGCTCTATAAAGCGGTTAATGCCTTCAAGGACGACCGAGATAGCCCTTTGCAAGGCAGAGTGGTGGTCAGAGAATATAAGTCGTTAGATAGCGATACAGCGGAAATTCGTGTGTGGTTGAAAGCTGGTAAGAACATTCTTTTCGCATCTCACCCTAACTTCACTTCTAAACCGAACCAACACGTTGTTAGCGCTATTGAATTTGCGAAAGAAATAGAAGAGAAACTTTTCAATGAACTTAGCGCTAACTTTTTCATCACCATTGACCTGGCGCGTACAGCAACTGGCGAATGGGTTATCGTTGAAGTTGGAAACGGTCAAGTAAGTGGGTTGCCTGACCTGAGTAATATTGTTAATAGCGAAGAAGTTATGAAATCTTTCTTCCGCAGTTTGGTAGCTGATTAACCTAAAGCGGTAAATAAATACCAGCGTGGTGTTTTTTCTTCCAAAAGTAAACTGTCAAAAAGTTCAAGCTGTTGGAAAGCTTCTTTAGAAATTTGTGAATAGCTACTTAAATCTGCCCATTGAGCTTCACTACGTAGCTTAACAATAGAGCTTTTAGCAAACACAAACCATTGGTCTGTTTTAGGTACAGAAGGGTAGAAAGGGTTACCGCACCATTCAAATTGTAGCGCAGGAAATTTGTCTGAGAACGCGTCAACTTCAAAGTAGTCTTCGTGGAAAACATCTCCGAAACCATCTGGGTAGTATTCTTTTTCTTCTTTGGAGAAAGACTCCCAAACGTGTTGACGGAACGGTAATGTTGATTCTTTCGCTAACATTTCAGGTGAGAGTTCGACTCTCAAACCGAAACCGGCGACAACAATTTTATTAACAGACATAGTTTTCTTTTCCTAACCAGAAAAAGAGTAGCATATTATAAAAATACTCCTGAAAAATAGTGAAGCGCTAACACCTAACTAAAGGTGTTAGCGCTTCACTATTTTTCAATTAAGAACCTGTAACGTTAACAGTGATCATTTGACCAGAGTCGGCGTTAAGAACTCCAATGGAACCTGAACCAGAGTTGATTTGTACTGCAAGTTCATAACCAGCTGCGTTGTCAGAAGGAAGGCTTTCCAAGGTAGCTACGTCACTCATAGCAACAACACTCCATTTGGTTGGGTCGTCTGCTTTAAGCAGAACAACTGTACCTGCTGGGTATTCTAATGTTGCACCGTCAGTTAGTGAAGCGATTTCTACTGTTTCGTCAGCGGTTGCGTCACTTGAACCAGCGTCCTCAGTAACAACTTCGTCATCTTCTGTTACTGGTGGTGGCATTGTTTCATCTGGTGTTGAAGAAACAGTGCTGTCTGGGGTGGTTACTACAGTGTCATCTGTGTTATCTGCTGGTCCACCGCAACCAGCTAAAGCAAGACTTGCGGCTACAAGGCCAGCAATTACGAAAGGTGTTTTCTTAGTCATAATATTTTTCTCCTCAAAATCTCTATATACTTATATCGGTTAAATACGATACTAATATAAACCACTGAGGAGAAAAATGAAATTTAATAAGATAATTGATGAAATTCTAAATTCCGAAATAGAAGATTGGAATAAATTATCGAGTGATAATGGCCCGCTAAATGCTAAAAACTTATACTTAGGTGAAGAGGAAAAATTAGTCAGCGCGCACGACTATATATATATTTTTAAACCTAATGTAAATATATCTATTGGAGAAGGATTAATCGATGAAGACTACAAAGAACGTAGAGATGCAAACATCGAAAGAAATAACGAATATCTTGAAAGTTGGGAAGACAAAAGCTGGAACAATGCCCACACAGAGATAGCATTTTTGGATTTAATGTGGAGCGGAAATGTAATTCACCGTTGCTCTTTTGCTGTTGTTGATAGCGCCCGAGGGTACATACCACTCCCGGCAGGATGGTCAAACAAAGTAGAGAAATTGGATTATCACTTGACAAGATTAATTACAGAACTTAATGAACATACTGATTTTGATACTTATTTTAATGAGTCGGGGCTGGAGATAAGATAATTATTCTTACTTCCATTGGGGGTTCCAAGCTATTCTTGGAACCCCCAATGTATTTTTGAAGACTATTTTTAATCAATGTCAGAACTTCTTCTTGATTTTTACCACCCACACCGGCACCTATTAATGGCATAGCGATACTTTTATAGTTATGCAACCAAGCTAATTCCACTGCGTTTCGTGCAGATTTAGTAATACTCTCATCTGTGGAAACCCAGAAAGCGTTGAGACCAGCAACGTGTATAAGATGTTGTGGTATTTTCCCACCAGAAGTTAGTACAGCTTCACCAGTACGTAACAAACCGAAACGTGCAAGATCTTTCCACGGACGAGAACCAGTTACTTTTTTCAACGCACCAGAAACCCCGTGAGGGACAAGCAGTAATCGTGGAACAAAGTTACGATTCCAAGGGTTAACAAAAGCATCCACATCTTTTTGGTCTAATAGACTACCGTGTACAACAGTTATACGTATTTGGGGTTCGTACATACTAAACGTATCGGTACAGTAACAGAAATTTTTAGTTAAAATAATTAACTATGCTAAGCTTCCCTATATGAATATTAAGTTCTTCAGATCTAATGAAAACAGTTTAGTTTTAGGTCTTTTGAGTCCTGCATGTTTTCTGTTGGCTACCACCGTTGGTCTCACATTTTTAGGTACTAACCTAACTAAAATGGGTGTTCCTTTCGTTGTTGTATTCTTAATAGCTACTGTTGGGTTTATAGTTGGGCTTTTCTTGGTCTACTACTATATGACACATAGTAGCTTTCCTTTTATTTACACTTACCAACGAGAAGTTCAAAGAGTTTATGGAATTGAGTTAAGTCAAACAGCTTTACAAGCTTCACGAGCTCCCAGTATACAACCCGAAGAAGAAGAGAAACAATACAATAAATTTTCCAACGATGACGGAACCGTTTACGCTTTCAAATGGGTAAACGGTTCCGTCATACTTACAGATGAAAACTACCAAGAACTTGAAAGAGTGAACTAATTATGTGGACAAAAGATATAACCCCTGACGATCAAAAATTTGCTTTCAACCGTGAAAGTTGGCGGCTACACGAATTCGGAGAATATGCAGGACACGAAAGTGCACGTTATTTTATGGAAGCAATCTGGTTAAAAAGAACACCCCAGAAACTTATTGCCTCATTCGGTACAATGATCGTACCATTCAATGACTATTATGTAGGTGACCGTCAAAACCCTCGCCCGATAAACGAACGCACCTATGAAGATTTCATAAACTTCGGCAAAAATATAGCGGCCGCACATATAAGTAAAACATTGACCGAAACAGGAATCAGAAACTGGTCTAACAAAACTTATGCTTTGATTGAACTTGATGAAACAAGTGTTGCTAATGTTCAAGATACGTTAGATTGGATGTTAGCGAACCAAGATGAAGTGCCAGATATGACAGACGGCTGGTACTCTTTCCGAGCTAACGGGCCAGCTTACTACCGACAAGGTAATTAATATATTTTCCACTGATGTTTTTAAAGGGGTGGGGGCTAACCATTATTAAACTGGTTAGCCCCCACCCCTTTTAAATTTCATTAGAGTTAAATAGTGACGGAATGTAAAGCCCAATCATGAAGAGCAAATCGGGCACGTTCATCACCAGAATCCGTCAAGCGTTGAGCAATCTCATAACCAAGATGTAAGAAAAACTGTTTCCACTCTGAAACAGGTAAAGCGATAAGCCCCACAGAAGTTTCAATATACCCTGTAGTTTCATCACGCCAAACCAAAAGTTCAGGCATAAGAACACCACCGAAAGCTTGGCTGACATTATGCTTGTATAAGAAATCTTCAAACGTATCTTCTGAAAGATTCGCTTCAATTTCATCTCGTGAACGACCAACAACACGTTCACGGTCAATAATAGCCCAACTGTAGCTTAACCATTCAATGAGCTCAACCCACGTCCACTCAAAATCTGGGTCACCCCAAATGAGAACATCATCAGCAAAAATGGTTAATTTACCATAGGTAACCTCAGCTGCGGTAACTTTTCCTTCTAAAGGAGACCACACAATATCAGATCGTAAATTCATAAACATTAGTATACCTGAAAACCATTCAAACCTCAATCATTAACTAAATTGGGTGTCTACAATATTGTGGACACCCAATTTTAAATCTTACTTTATCTTACTTCTCTTGCAAAAGGTAACTTTCCATAGAAGCAAGATATGGTTTGATAAACGTGCCATACTGTTCGCTCATAGAATCAAAACGTTTCTTAAACAACCTGAACGTGTTAGAAACATAATTTTTAGAATTCAACTCTGCTTCAACTTCTGTCGTTATAAAAATCATAGATACAAGAAGTCCAACTAAACCGAACGTAGAAAACATCAAAGCGCCTAACCAGAATTGAAGAAAAACAAAAATACTAACAAAACCTGCGATACCTGCCACAATAAGCGCTATATTGCTTATACGTTTAATAAATGTTAGCATACGTGTTTTCTTTCTGGCCTCCTCACCTGTTAAACCAGTGAACTCAAACAAACGAGAAATAGTAGTCTCATCTTTATAGTCAGCAGAAGACGGCAAACCATAAGCACCAGCTACCAAATCGGAAACAGTCGTTCTAAAACTACGCAAAACATCATCATAAACTTTACGTCTCTTAGAACCAGCAGCCGGTAACTCACGCATCAAAATAAAATCACGTTGAGCTTTCGTGAAACTATCGTGCAAATCCAAAGGCAAAACATCCAAAGAAGACGGCTCTTTACCATTATTCAACTTAACAGCTAACTGATAAACATTATCAGCAACTTTCAACGCAGATTCCTCACTGACAACAAACGCCAACAAAACATCTAAATTACCGTCAGCCAAAACATCGTGATACTCCTGGACAGCCTCATAAAACACAGGAGACAACTCATTGCTCTTCAACGTTTTATACGGCAAAGAACCCGTAACCTGCTCAACATGATCAATCATAACTAACCTTTCTAAAATCTTATACTGAAAGGATAGCATAGATTCATTAAGTAAAGAAAAAGTATCTATTTTTAGAAAACGTTAATATAAATAGATCCTTCAACTATGAAAGACGTAGTAGAAGAAGCGCCAATTACGCTTATGGTAGTAACAAACATTACTAACACAATTTTTGTTATCATATCTTCTTTTACAGAAGTTATCTTCTTCTGGGTTCTTGCTTCTTTGTTTGAGTTATGAGCAAAAGACCAAAATTTTTTATTATCTTTATTTAGAATTTTCATACGAAAATCTCCTTTTCCCGATTTCTCGGAAGTTAGAGTTAAATTTTCATTATTCTTGTTCCCGTTTTTCTGGATTCTACCGATAATAATATCGAAGGGAATCTTCGGAAGCGAACCGAAAATTTAACTTTAGTCGCAAACTATTTTTAATTTTTAGGATTCCTTGGTTGTCCGCATGCGCTAACATGCGGACAACTTTTTTATGAAATCTTAAATATATTATCTGCATTTTAGCTTCCAAAATTTCATTTCATTTGAAATTTAAATCTTGAAAAACCTTGATTTTCCGCGGACTTTTCGGAAGCGAGCCGTTTTTCCGCGTAAATACAAGCATTCCGAAAAGTTACAATAAATAATTAAAAATAAAAAATTTTTTAAAATATCTCTTGTTCCCGATACTGTTCTAAACAGGAAAGGAAAACTATGACTAAAACCTCCCTTACCGTAGGAATCCCAAACACTCTGAACTCTTTAGAACCTATTGAAATAAAAGATGAACAGGCAAACCTTCACGCAGCTTATGTGGAAAGATATGCAGTTCAGAACTTACCAGAAGAGTTTGATAAGAACGTTGAAGGGTTCTATGTTCTCCTTTCGCACATAAACCCAGATAACACGTTCACAGCTTATGTGGGAAAAACCGATTGGAGTTTTTCCCGCCGATTAAAAAGCCATTTAGATAATAAAGACTTCTGGAAACTTGCAATTCTCTTCAAGAAAAATAGCAACGATGGTTTCACCCGCAACCAAACAGCATACATGGAAGGTGAGCTCGCCCAAGCTCTTTCTTCATCACCTAACGTAACTGTAACTAATGAAAAACCCACAGGCGACAGAACTTTCAACGAATGGGACAAACCTTATATGGAACAAGTTCTACTTGCAACATTAAGGATACTATTTATCCGTGGATACAGAAACGCTCATATGGGTGCTATCACCCAAACGTTAGAAGAAAAACCTAAAACAGTCGGTGGACCGCCGAAATTTGAAAGAAAATTGGAAATACCTAAAACTCCAGTACAACAACCAATGACCAAACCAGTCTCTGGACTAAACCCACCAGCGAATAACTTTGAAGCTTTAAAACGTATAGTACAGCAAATAAAAATAGAACACCCAGATAAAGCTATTTCATACAAATATTGGGCTTCAAATGCGAACCTGCACACAATCATAGATGCAGCACCAAAAACAGTAGAAGAGCTATCCCAAATACAATTGAATAAACAATGGCAGATCAGAGAATATCTCTTAGAGGGAGAGCAAATAGTATCTTTGTTTAAAAACACAACCACGGAAGAACCGCCACTTCCTCCCGTTATTACAGATGAACCAGTTAAACGGTCAAATCTTTTATTGCGTAAACTGACAGGTAAATAAACGCTAAAATTAGTAATGGGTAAGACTGACACAAAAGCGAGTCTTACCCATTACTAATTAGAAGTTTAAACAGCTTCTACTTCTACCACCTGATTATCATAAACTGCACGCAAATCTTCACCTGTAGCCTCAGTGATAGCATCAATGATTTTCACAGGCAACAAGTTCAAACCACGCCGAGAATACTGCGTGTCAGAATGGTAATCCTCAGCAAACGTACTACGGCACTGATGAACAGTGCGCAAAGAAGCAATACGCACCTTGTAATAAACAAAAGTACCTTCCTTGGACACAATAGTGTCAACCGTCAAACTCCAATAACCAATAACGTGAGGTTCAGACGCTGGAACAATCAAAAACTCAGCAGGAGAACCAAACTCACCCGAATACTTTCGGGTAGTCTTCTCAAACGAAACAACAGGGTTCAAAACAGATGCAATCTTAGTCATAACTAAAGAATAACACGCTGGTCAGACATTCAGCAACCTCAGTCTAAAGATTTAACCCAGAGGCTTGACCCCGCGTCCCAGATACGGGTTAACCCGTTGAGCTCTGCAAGTTCACGTTCAGATAAACCTTCTTCATATTCTAAGTTAGGGTCTTCTCTGAAACGTTTCTTAGTATACTGCAAACGATGTACCCTGGTTCCATTAACTAAATATGCATACCCCGGTTTACCTGTATGTTTGAGTGTAAAACCTGCTTGTTCATACATGCCACCAGATGCGTGGTCATTATGAGAATATGAAGTTACTTCCTTAACATTTTGGAAAAGTTCGTCTGCAAGGATGTTTTTGAGAAGTTTACTGAAACCACCGTAAATCCCTCTGCTTGTAGAAAAACGGATGATCTCCATTGAAGAACCTTTAGCAGCTACACTTAACAAAGCTACAAGTTGGTCTTCATAATACAAACCAAAGTTTTTAGCTACACGGTAACCTTGCAAATGATTCTCAGTTAAGAACGCTTGCGCATCAGGTATAGAAACTTTTTTGAATTCAGTTTTCTTAGCTTGAATAGATTTTTCTGTTTTTACTCCCAATTTGTGAGCTACCATACGTTTAATTAAATCTGGGTTCATACGGTAATCATCTTCCCAAATTTGGAAGAGTGAGATGCCTTTATCTTTGCAAGCTTTCCATTTGTCGTAATGGTAGGTTTCTGTTTTGCCAGCCGCTTCACTGTGCCAGTATAAACCGTTGAATTCTATAGCAAACTTTTTCTCTTCCACATATATGTCAAGTTCTTGTCTCCCTAATACTGTACGGTCACGCACAGGTGTGAAACCTAAACTGATGACGTAATCGAATAACTCTTGTTCCGCTACGGACACTTGCGGAATACAATCGGGACACCCTGATTTTAACCCAGTTCGGTTTCCTACACTTGTGCGCCAAACGTGCTGTTTAGCGTTACATTGCCACCAGACTTTTTTACCTGACACGGAGCTCACTTGTTCTGGTGTGAACTCACCATTAAGTGTTGGGTGCCATTCTGAGGCTATTAAAGGAAAAATGTGAGTGAGACTGTTAATGTTAGAAATGACTCGTTTACCGGCGCATACAGGACAGCCGTGTTTAGATAATGTACGAGATTTAATTATCCCATCCCATTCGTGCCCGCACTCTTTACCTAACCACCAAACTTTTTCGTGGCTACCTGCAAGGAACTGTTCTGGTGTGAGCTCACCATTAAGTGTTGGGTGCCATTCAGATGCGATTTCTGGGTTGGTAGTAGCGAAACTTGTAGAAGGTAAAGTTACTTTACCAGCGCAAACAGAGCAGTTTTGACCACGTTCTTGTGTTCTTCGGTACACAATCATTTGCCATTCGTGTCCACACTCTTTACCTAACCACCACACGTTAGTATGAGCACCAGCAGTTACTTGTTCAGGTGTGAGGTCACCATTTTTAGTAGGATGCCATTCAGATGCAACATCAGGATGAGTAGAACCCAGATCTGTTACACCAACAAGGATTTTTAATCCTCTGCATACGGAACAGCCACGTCCTCTTACCGCACGGTCGTTCACTGACATTTCGTAATAATGACCTTTTTCGCATTCCCACCAAACTTTACGGTCAGTTTTATAAGTTACTTGCTGAGGAGTAAGTTCATTGTTTTTCGTAGGATGCCACTGTTCAGCCAGTTTTGGTTTTTTAGTTGCCAGGTCGTTAAAACCTGCATATGCGATTTTATCATCACAGATTTGGCAACCTTGTTGATTGAAAGCACGGGAACGGATAGAAGCGAACCATACGTGTTCAGGGTATACATCGCAGGTCCACCAAATTTTGGAACTTGACTCTACTGCTTTTGAACCAAGTTTAGATAGCTGGGCAGGAGTGTTTAACTCTTTATGTGCTTTGTTTAAAAGCTCTGGATATTCTTCACTGATCGTTTTCACTTATGGTTCCTTAAAGGTTATAAACAATCATACCATATTTACTATTTTGCCCGCAGTAACACCAACTGTTTAGTAAATTAGTTACGCAAATACAGTGTTTTTAGATAAAAAGTTAGGCACTCATAGTTCTATGAGTGCCTAACTTTAAGGGATTATTTTAGATTGCGCAAGAAACACATTCTTCCATAGTGTTCATTTCTGTAAGGTCTTCGTTAAGAACACGACTGTAGTACATTGTTTTGATTTCCGCTTGTGGGAAAGTTGCCAACAATTGACCACGTTCGTCAAGTTCTTTAGTAGAAACTTTACCTTTAGACTGTGCATACATAATGTTCTTCACAATGTCACGGGTAGAAGCACTGCTCTTGTAACCAAGAGTCAAACTTGCACCTTGGTCAACATAGTGAAGAGCGGTAGAGTAGATGTCAATTACTTTCTTAGAGTCAATTGCATACATACTTTGTCCTTCACCAAAGAACTCTTCGTTACCCTCAGCGTAAGGGGTTGGAGCATAAACTGTTCCAAGTTTACCTTCTTTACGTGTTTCCAAGTAATTTGCGGTTACTGGGTGAATGCTGGAAGTCGCATAAGCCAAATATGAAATGCTTCCGGTAGGTGCGATAGCTTGAAGGTGGCTGTTGTACATTCCGTATTTGCGTACTTTCTTTGCAAGTGCTTCCCAGTCTTCTGCTGTTGGGATGTGTGTGTTTGCGAAGATTTCTTTTACTTTAGCTGTTTTTGGTGCGTAAAGGTGTGCGTTGTTTGGGTTGGTGTACCGTTCGAAGTATTCTCCTGTGTAGTATTTGCTGTTTTTGAATTCAGCGAATGTTGACCCTGTTTCTTTTGCTATTTGTACGCTTGTGCGGATTGCGTGGTAGGTGACAAGTAGGAAGTAGATGTTTGTGAGGTCTAGGGATTCTTCGTCGCCGTAGAACATGTGGTGGTGGGCGAATGTTCCGTGGAGGTTCATTGCGCCGAGACCGATGGAACGGTTTTCTTCGTTTGCTTTGCGTACTGTTGGTACTGCTTCAATGTTTGAAAGGTCACTTACTGTGGAGAGCATACGAATTGAGGTTTCGATTGTTTTTCCGAAGTCTGGTGATTCAAGAACTTTGAGTACGTTAAGTGATGCAAGGTTGCAGGAGATGTCTTTTCCGAGGTCTGCGTATGTTTGGTCGTCGTTGATGACGCTTGGTGTTTGTGGTTGGAGGATTTCTGAACATAGGTTGCTCATGATGATTTTGCCTGGGAGTTGGTTTGCTCTGTTGGCTGCGTCTTCGAAGAGGATGTATGGGTATCCTGATTCCATTTGTAGTTCGGCTAGGGTGTTGAGGAATCCTCGTGCTCCACCGTCGAATTTGGTTTTACGGATGTTTGGGTTGTCTACTGCTTCACGGTAGATTTCGCTTACGTTTACCCATGAGAATTCTTTTCCGTATTCTTTTTCGATGTCGTGTGGGGAGAACAGGTACATTGGTTCACCTTTTTTGGCGAGCTCAAATGTGATGTCTGGTACGACTACTCCGAGGGATAGGGTTTTGATTCGGATTTTTTCGTCAGCGTTTTCACGTTTGGTGTCAAGGAAGTTTTGAATGTCGATGTGGTGTGCGTTTAAATACACCGCGGCTGCTCCTTGACGTTGCCCGAGTTGGTTTGCGTAGGAGAACACATCTTCGAGGACTTTCATTACTGGTACTACACCTGATGCTGCGTCGTGTACTCCTTTGATTGGGTCACGGTTTCCTCTGAGATTGTTGAGGTTGATTGCTACTCCTCCTCCTCGTTTGGAGAGTTGTGCACCGTTGTTCCATACTCGTCCGATGGAGTTGAGGTTGTCTTCTACGTTTAGTAGGAAGCAGGATACAAGGTCGCCTCGTGCTGCTTTTCCTGAGTTGAGGAAGGTTGGTGTTGCTGGTTGTAGGCGACCGGTGATGATTTCTTCTGCGAGTTGTGTTGCGTGTTTTTCGTTTCCTTGTGCAAGGTATAGTGCTGTTACTGCTACACGGTCTTCGAATCGTTCAAGGTAGCGTGCGCCGTCCCAAGTTTTTAGTGCGTATGATTGGTAGAATTTGAGGGCACCGATGAAGGATTGGAAACGGAATTTGTGTGCGTATACTCGTTTGTAGTGTGCTTTTACGAAGTCTTCGCTGTATTGTTCGAAGGTTTCTTTTTCGTAGTATCCGTTGTTGATGAGGAAACGTAGTTTTTCTTCAATGCTGTGTGCCCAGTATGTGTTTGGGTTTACGTGGTTGAGGAAGTAGTCGCGTGCTGCGTCTCGATCGTTTTGGTATTGAATTTTTCCGTCTGCGTCGTATGAGTTGAGTGAAGCGTTCAATTTCAGGTAGTTTGGGGTTCCTGTGTTTGGTTGTGTTGCTTGCACGTCTTGGGTTGTGTCTGTCATGGTTCCTTCTTGTTTGGTGTTATTTAATGGGTGTATGTTATCAAAGTTTTTGGTTTTAGGTAGTTTCTGTGCTTACCTTTGTAGCCCTTTTACTGTAACGTTTTGGAGACGTTTAAGATTCCTCGTTTTAGGGGTTTCTTTACTATTGGCTGGTTCTTATTTATAACGGGGTGTGTTTATTTTTTGGTTTTTTGACCACTCAGTTTTTGGGTTGGGTTTTTGTCTTACGACCAGGGTTTTTGTGGGTTTTGACCATTTTTTGGTTAATATTTTTTAATATTCGCGGGTTTTGTTTATGTTTTTGTTACCTAACCATAGTTTTCGTAAAGTACCGTTTTGTTGTTTTTAACTTTAAAACGGTTTCTCGGGTATTATGTTTTTATGGCTGGTATTGAAATTGTGGGGAATGCCCAAAAATCGGGGTTACGTAAAAGTAAACGACCTGTTATCGGGGAAGTTAAAGCGTTACTGAGAGATAGAGCAACCTGGCAGATGGTGAAAGTTGATTCTCATAGACCTCAGAAGGTGCATACTGTTGAAGCTTATGATTGTTTTCGTGGTTTTGATTTAAGCCATGATGAGTTGGTGGAGCTTGTTGCTGATGCTAAATATTATAGTCATCAGATAAATTTGTTAGCATCGCATAATAGTTGGGATGTTGATTGGGTTGTTGAACAGTTGAGTTGTTATGAAGATTTTGAGCTTGGAACTTATACTGGTGTAGCTATTTGGATTTTGCATTCTACTACTAACCCGGAGGTTACCGTTCGGGTGGCTGAGATGATGTCAGGGTGGAAGTATGGGGGTCGTTTGCATACACGTTGTTTAGGGAATGGGTCTCATCTTGATGATGATAGTTTGTTTAGACTTGCAGATTTGGGGTTTTCATCAGTTTTAGAAGATGATCGTTTTTCTGAGGAAGACATTTTGAAATTTTGGGACAAATTTCTTAACACGGGTGAAGATGTTTCGTCTAATTATTACGATGGACTTTTAAGTTTTTTCTATTGGGCTATTTTGGGTAATTATAATACTCCTTCTTGGTTGCTTGATGAAGCAGTTAGGAAATCTTGGAGGTTTAGTTCTAAAGTTTATGGTAATCCAAATATGTCTGCTGAAACGTTAAATGTTCTTTTGGGTAAAACTGTTTGGAAAGAACATAAGGTGTTAATTGCGAAACACCCTAATACAAGTTTGAACATTTTGAAGAAGTTTTCTAAATCTGCTTATCAACCTTTATCTGAAATTGCTTTAACACGGTTAGAAGAGAAGGATGCGGAACGTCAAAGAAAGAAACGTCGGAATTATTAAATAAATTCTGAAATGTTTGGGTTCACTAAAAATATTTTTAGTGAGCCCAAACATTTTATGTTCTGATGGTGTGTTTGATAAGGTTTGATACTGTTTTCATTATTTTTGCTTTTTAAATAACTTTGTATTTTACATAGTCGGATATTTTTATTGTCCCGTTTTATTTATTGAAGCAGTCATTATGAATAAATTTTTGAAGAGTTTTAAAGCTCGTTCAAGTGAAGAGGGTTTCACTTTGATCGAGCTTATGATTGTTGTGGTGATTATTGGTATTTTAGCTGCTATTGCTATTCCTATTTTTGCTAATCAGCAACGGGCTGCTCATCAGGCAGCTATTAAAAGCGATGTCCGTAGTGTACAGATCGCTGTGTCTACTTATTTGGTTAAACATCCTACTGCGACTAATTTACAATGGCGTTATAGTAGTGGTGTACAACAACCTGGTTATGCGTTGAATGATGATGCTGATTGGCAGAAACTTATTGCTGGTTTCACTCCTTCTGCTGAAACAACTATTTTAGCTATTCGTGCTGGGCGTTCTAATGAGAGTGCTGGAACGTGGGATCGTTACGTTATTTTGGGTGCTAATAACGCTGAGGGTAGTGCAACTAATAATTATTACCGTTATTTTTTCGATTCAACAACAGGTAAGTTTACTGAGGAGAACAGTTGAGTTGACCTATATGGTTTACAACGTTTGACAGGTTTTATTATGAATAGATTTTTAAAAAAATATAAAGTTCACTCTAATGAAGAGGGTTTCACTCTTATTGAACTTATGATTGTTGTGGTGATTATTGGTATTCTTGCTGCTATCGCTATCCCAATTTTTGCTAATCAGCAACGTTCCGCTCATCAGGCAGCTATTAAAAGCGACGTGAGATCTTTAAATTTGTTGGTTAATACTTATTTGGTGAAGTATCCTACTGCTACTAATTTGAATTGGCGTTATAGTAGTGGTGCACAACAACCTGGTTATGATTTAAATGATGATCCTTATTGGCAAGAACTGATTGAAGGTTTCACTCCTTCTGCTGAAACAACTATTTTAGCTGTTCGTGAAAACTCTAATTCTACCTCTGGTGCTGGTTCTTGGAAGGGATATTTCATCTTAGGCGCTAATAGTGCTGAGGGTAGCGCCAATAGCGATTATTACCGTTACCGTTTTGATTCTAAAACAGGTAAGTTCTCTGAAAACGAAAACTAATTGTGTTGCCTTTTCGGTAATAAGTATTTTTGCTATGGGAACAGGGCTTTTGTAGCGTGTGGTGTTTGATAAGGTTTGATAACAGTTTATCACTCCCTTTTTTAGTGGGGTGAAGGTGTTCATTCTTCAACGGATAACTTTAATATACAACCTCCCGTATTGGGAAAGATTTATTATGAACAAATTTTTGAAGAAATACACGACACAATCTAATGAAGAGGGTTTCACTCTTATTGAACTTATGATTGTTGTGGTGATTATTGGTATTCTTGCTGCTATTGCTGTACCTATTTTTATGAACCAACAGAAAGCTTCTTATGATGCTCAGTTGAAAAGTGATATGAAAAATGTTGCTTTGGCTTATGCAACTTGGAAAACATCTAATGTTGGGAAGGCTTACCCAGACACTTTGTTTAACTGGCGTAATTCTTTAACTGACACAGGTATGACGAACGCTAATGCTAATACTATGCTTTTTAAGTTCAGTGAAGGTACACGTATTCACGCTTTTGATGCTACTTCTTATGGTTCGAATGTTTACAGGAATGGTCCGGTAGGTCAACAGTTCTGTATTGAAGGTGCGGTTGATGGTGGTAACTATACAGGTGAGAACGGTATGTCTGGTAAAAGACTTTATTATTCCAGTTGGAACGGTTTTAGTGACAACGGGTGTGCATCATGATAAATAAAGTTAAAGAGTTGAAGAGATTCAAAAATGAGGAAGGTTTCACTCTTATAGAGTTGATGATTGTTGTGGTGATTATTGGTATTTTAGCTGCTATTGCTATTCCTATTTTCGCTAACCAGCAACGGTCAGCTATTCAAGCTGGTATTAAAAGTGATGTGAAGTCTTTACATTTGATGGTTAATACTTATTTGGTGAAGTACCCTACAGCTACGAATTTGGGGTGGCGTATGAGTGATGGTGTTCAACAGCCTGGTTATGATTTGAATAGTGATCCTTATTGGCAGAAAATTATTGCTGGTTTCACTCCTTCTGCTTCAACAACTATTTTAGCTGTACGTTCTACTCCTACGTGGACTTCACCTTCTGGTCGTTGGGATGGTTATTACCTTTTGGGTGCTAATAATGCTGAGGGTAGCGCTAACAATAACTATTACCGTTATACTTTTGATTCTACCACTGGTAAGTTTGAAGAAACTAATAGTTGATAAATTTGCACGTTTTGTTAAACGTGTTGGGGTGGTGTTGTAACGTTCTTGGGTCTTTTACGTTACAACACCACCCCGTTTCTTTAATTTTTAAGTTATGGTGTTACTGAACCCCATACGACGCAGGATTGTCCAAGGCTGCTTACCATGAAACCTGAGTTGGTGTAACCGGCGTCATAGAAAACTCTGGCACGGTTTGTAAGGTTATATTTTTCCATGTATTGTAACCGGCTCATTACCCCTTTACCTGATTTGGTGTCAAGAACAGGTGTGTAACTGTCAACTTCTTCAAGAGACATTCCTGAACCGCTATTTGAACCCATCCCAACTGCTTGGGCTTCTACCCAAAGGTTGAAACCGTCTGGGGATACTGTTGCTCCGATTGCTGAGGTTGTTCCAGATTTGTACCCTTCTGGGAACACTTCTTTCCATTCAGCACAGGTTCTGGGGTAGTGACCTGATGTGGCTTTGTAGGATACTGCTGCGGTGGCTACATTTTTAACGTCTTGTTGTAGAACTGCATAGTTAGCACCTTTTTGCTGGTTGATGAAAATTGGGATTGCGATTGCTGCGAGAATACCAATAATCACCACAACAATCATAAGTTCAATAAGAGTGAACCCTTCTTCTTGTTTGTGTAGTTTTAAGAGTTTTGTTTTCACAATGTTTGTTCCTTTTATTTACCAGCTTTTACATCCGGTTTCGCCGTCAAGTCTGAAACCTGTAGTTGTGTATCCTTCTGCGTTGGATAAGCTTGTTCCAGATGGGTAGGAGTATTGTTGTTCAAACTCTCCTCGGGTTGTTAAACCTGAACCTCTTTCTGAGTTGTAAACTATAGTGTTTTCTGCTCTTACTGCTGAGGGGTCAGAACCTTTTATTGTTGCTGGTTGTGCTTCAATCCATAAGCTATGACCGTTTGTTGATGTTTTAACTCTGAAAAGAGTTGTTGTTTCTGATGTCCAACCTGGTGTAACAGCTTGATCCCATTCAGTGCAAGTACGGGGGAACAGACCATCGTTTTTTGTTTTGTATGTTGTTGCCATTGTTATAACGTTTTTCACATCACTTTTTAAAGCAGCTAAAGTGGCTGCTTTTTGTTGGTTGATGAAAATTGGGATTGTTATTGCTGCGAGAATACCAATGATCACTACTACGATCATTAGTTCTATGAGGGTAAATCCTTCTTCGGTTTTTTGGTTGGTTATTATTTTTTTAAACATTTTTACCTGATTGGTTAGATATTATTAGTTTCGGTGGAGTGACAGGTGTTTAAAATCTGGGCGGGAAGGTTTGTCTTTCTGTTATCAAATATGGTCAGGTTAATTAGTTGCAGGCGGGGGTTATGTTTTGTAAACGTATTTCGTTTTCTCGGTTTCCGTATGCGAAATCATCTTTGTATGTTGCGATAATATCGCGGGAACAGTTACCATTTTCGCCTTCATTTTCGTCAATGAAAATAGGTCGACCGTATGCATCTGTAAGGTTTCTTATATCCATACCTGATGCTTGGCTGATTCTGTCTAAAGTACGGTAGTATGAGACCCAGCCACTGTTAGTTTGGGGTAATGTCAACGGGTCTGCTGAGGTTTGGTTGAAGTTACAGTAAGTACAGTTAGAACCTGTTATTTGCAGTAAAGTTTTTCCTGTTTTCACTCGTGCTATTTCTATGGCTTGTTGGACTTGACGAACGTGGGATTTGTTTTGAGCGTCAAGAGCTGCTTTTTGTTGGTTCATGAAAATTGGAATAGCGATTGCTGCGAGAATCCCAATTATTACTACTACGATCATTAGTTCGAGAAGTGTGAACCCTTCTTCATTTGGTTGGGTTTTATAAGTTTTTAAACGGTTTATCATTGTATTCCTTGTATATATCAAGGATCTGTTGACGTTATATAATGGCTTTTTATTTTCGTTTTATTTGTGATAAACGTTATCAAATATGCTCTTTTGTGGATACGTTTTTTAGTTTATTTCATCCAAAAGTTTTCCCAATTTTCAACAAACTTCATTGATTCTAATAATGGCATATTTTCTTGATTAGCTGGGTCTGAATACGGTAGTTTATCTTTGAATGCTTTAGCCCCTTCGGGGGTGTATTGACCATTTGAATGAAGTTTTTGTTTTAGAAGGTATTTTTCAACCAGTTTTATAGTTTTCGATGCATAACCTTTACCTTGTTCGGTTTTTTGCACTTCTATGCTTGCTATGATTGGGGCTCCCCAGTATTGTTCGGCTTCTTTATTCAAAGGGATAAGGAATGTTAAAGCTGAGACTGTTTTTCCTTTTTCTATAAGCCAACTTGTGACACGAGCTCTACCGGTTACGCTAACTTTAGGTGATGTTATTAGCAGAGAGGTGTTTTCATTTATTTGTAGTTCAGATAAATTTTCATCAATAGCGTTTTCGTTCCATTCGGGAAGTGTTAAGGTTCGTGTTAAACCTGTTGTTTTGAGAATGGTTTGCGTGTTTTGTAAAGTTTCAAGATAATATTTTTTGGGTATATGAATATATAAATTTTTAACAGGTTCACGCCATTTGCTGGTGTTTGTTAAAAGTGAATTTATTTTGTTGTTCAATGTAGATAGTTGGTTTTGGGTGCCGTGTTTTTTACAAGTTGCACCAGTGTAACAGTATGTACCGTCTGGTTGTAACATCTTTTTACCCATATGTTATCTATAACATTATGTAGAGTTGGGTGCGAAATGGGTGTTAATTCTGGTATGGTTGAAGGTATTAAATTATTTTGGAGTTTTTATGGCTGAGCATCACGTTAATGTTGATGATTTGAGTGACGAATTTTTAGCGTTACTTGCTGTTGAAGGTAACGGTGCGGTAGAAACCGCTTTACCTTCTGGGGTTCCTTTACGTGTTGTTGTAATTGGTCCTATTAAAACTTGGTGGGGTCGTATGGATTCTGTTGAGTACAGTGTGTACTCTGGTTGGCGTGACACTGTTCGTGCTGTTCTTATCCGTGAAGGATGTTTAGTGTACTCTCCTCACCGTGCTTGGTCTGGTGCGTGGCACGAATCTGCTCAACGTGTTAATGATGCTGCTATTGGTGAATCTGATTTGGTTATTAATGTTGGACCAGTTGGTGTTGAAGCTGTAGGGACTGACGCTGAAATTGCTGTTGCTGAATCTCACGGTATTCCTGTTCTTCGTTTACCTGAAGCTGGTGCTGAGAGCGTGAAACTGTTGGTAAACTATTTACGGGAATTGCAAACTTCTTTAGGTTAAATAGTGTTTTAGTTTTTTATGGTACGATGTTTTCTTTGAAAGAAGTATCATATGGAACCTTTGTATTATGTAACCATTATTGGTTTGGCGTTAGCTGCTGTTATTCTTTGGCGTGCGCGTAAAAAAGAAGTCGAAACATCTGAAAACTATTATAAGAAAGTGTTGAAAGATTGTGTTGACGATGTTAAAACTGAGATTAGTAAACTTTTAACACAATACCCAGATTTAGCAAGTAACATTATTATTGAAGGTCATAACGATAATAACCAGTTTGACCTGGGTAACATTTATGCGCCTGGTGGTAATTTGACTTTCCCGTTAAGAACACCTGCTCCTCCTGTTAACACTACCGGTGGTACGATGGTGGCTCCTCCACCTATAACGTTGACAGTTTCTGGAACAGTTGGTCAATATCAGATAGTTGGTCTTTCGAAACTTACTGATAAGAAAACTTTTAAAGTTATTTATGCTTCTCATTTGGATTCGTCAGTTGAAGGCACCATTTACCCAAACCAATAAATTATGCTAATATGAAGCTGCTTGTATTACAAGTTTAGTTTAGAAAGTTTTGTTATGAACCCATCATCACCTGATCCTGTTTTATATAGTTTCCCTGTTCACACTGAAGAGCTTAGGAATAATAAAACTGTATTATATCAAGAAGCTTCTGTATTTATCTTGCTTCCCACCATAATTACAGGGTTTCTTAGCATAATTTTATTCTCTAAAGTGATGAACTTATCGTTGTTTCTATCTATTAGTTTCGCTCTTATACTCACTTGTGGAGTTGTTGCTGTTTCAAACAAATTCATAAACTATGCGTTCTTCAATAGATGGTTTTCTAAAACAGGCTTATATCAAAGTATTGATTCCAATTATATTAGTTTCAAAAACGAGTTGGATGTTAAGTACAATGTTTTTATTAAAAACATTGTTTTTGAAAAATTCTCAGATGATTTTGCTCAATTCATATTAGGTGAATTAAAAGAATTTTCTTTCAAAGACGTTCACGATAAAGAATATCTTATTAAAAGAGTAGATAACTCAACCTATTATGAAATAACATCCTGTAACCAAGAACCTATTATTGAACATAATTGGGCGAACTTTGACTGGAACCCAAAAACTGTTACAGATTCACACACGAGTAAAGGTATAGGTTCTAAAAAAGAAAATTTAGAACTTCTGTTTAGCGTGGAAAACCTTAATGAAAGCGTACAAAATGCTATCCAAAATGTTCTTAACCTTTTCAGCACTTTAGACAAGTTGGCTTTACCTGATGAGGATAAAGCTGTTGTTTCTAAAATTAAAGAAGATTTAGATGAGTTCAGTTTAACTTTCTTGAAAGTGGCTAAAGTAGGTCTTTCTGATGAGTTAGTAGAATCTGCCTGTGCTGGTTTTGCATTTGCAACTAACTCATTAGAAAAGATTCAAAACGAATTTGTTACCTCAGTTGAGGAAGAAGCTAAACTACGGTTACGTCATTTAGAATACTTTAACTCATAAGTTTCGTTCTGAGTTAAAAGTAACTGGGCTACTGTTTTGTTAAGTTGTTCTAACGGTATTTCATATTTCTCTAAAAGAATAATATCTTTTTCCAGTTGGATTTCATTAACCGTAAACATTTTCGTTCCAATTAACGCTGCTGTGAACATTTCTATAATGCAACCACGAGCTTCTTTCCACCCAGGGATTAATACAATGTTCTCTGATTCTGTAAGCGAACACAAGCCATTACGTAACCCTTCCGCTGGCAAATGTGAATAATATGTTTTACCGTAAGGCACATCAGCAGGGTTTATGACATCAATCTGTTTGTCTTTTAATAATCTTGCAACTCTAAACATTTGATCCACAGCTTTTTGACTGTTCATAGGACCAGAAAGATAAGTTTTCCCTTCTATCATTTAACAAGTCGCGCTTTCTCTATATCTTCAATTGTAGGTGTTTGCAAAATGGAACGAACGTCATATGTTTCAGGTTTCCAATCATAATTCAACATATTGTTTTTTGTGTTACCGGCACGGTCGAACAGTTTCATTTCCCACGTTAGACGGATAAATAAACGAGCTCCTGGTCTTGCGGCGTTGCCCGATTCGTGTACGGTATATGCGTCAAAAAAGTAGAAAGTGTTTTCTTCTGCAATTTTATAATCTGGAGTGCCGTCAGGTTTTTCGTTAACTTGTAAATCAAAACCTTCAAAAATGTTAAATTTACCTGCATCAAGGTTCGCAACGAATGTTTGAGGGAAATATTTGGTGCCACCATTGGTAACAGCAACATAAGAACGTGAAGTTTTGGTTCTCACTGGTTCACGTACACCTTGAAAACCATCTGTATGACATCCAGCGTGTCTTTGTTGTTCACCTGGTTTGAGTTCTGGTGTGTAATGCACACTTAAATATGTGTAATAATCTTGCCAGTTAGGGTTGTTGGTATGTTCAATATTAATAAGTTCTTGAACTACAGGGTTTAACGGTTCCCAATCTTCCGGTAAAGCATACTCCCGTTCCCCTTTTAAACGAATAGGCATATCTAAAGCGTTCGGAAGTACCTGTGTTTCTATATCAATATAGTTTGTTAAAAGCAAAGGGGTTGCTTTGGGAGTATGAATTTCTGTTTCATGGTACAGGTTGTTAAAAACTCTTACGTCCTCAATAAGTTCAGGGTTTCTATATTCTGGGTTTAGTTGGCTTGTGAATATTGTTCCTTTGCTGGATGAGTTCACTGGTCGTGCGGTAGGTATTGTTTTCATATTTATAAACTAACTGTTGGTTTAAGTATGTTATTAAGATCGGACTGAGCGCACAATAATTAATCTTTTCTGGTTTTTCTGCTACTGTATTACGAGTTGAAAGGTTAAAGGTGTTTCAAATGGACACGCAAAAAGGGTTAAGTTTCGTTTTTCTGCATTCACAGAGTAAATTAATGAAAGCTAAAGCAAAGTTAGAGAACAAACTTTTTGTTTTCACGCTGATTTTTGTTGCAGTCACTGTGTTACCACTTGCTTGGGTTTTCGCTAACTTGATAAATGATCTTGCCCATCCAGAAAGTTTCGGTCATCAAAATCCTTGGTTTGCATATATTTTTAGCTTTATCGTAGCAATAATTGTCATATTTTTTGGCTCTTTGTTGGTATTTGATTTTCTTTGCGATAAATTTGTGAATAGTTTTTTCAGACAAACTAAATTTGGCAAACTTGCGAATGAGAATTTTCATCAATTTGTTGATTGGATGAGTAGCCAGTTCAATGTTTCTGTAAACCATCTTCCGCCTTCTTTACCTAACACTGCTCCTGTTCAAATTATGATGTCTGATGGTTACAATAATTTTGTTTTTGAAGATAAAAACGAAGCAATGTATTGTTTAAGTTATATTGATGCAGAAAGAACTGTGTTGAATGTTTCTCGTCTTAAAACTTCTAGTAGCGATAATTTTGTTTTACTGACAGAGGAATATGACAACTCTTTTTATGCTGAGACCAGAGATTTGCAAGCTTTTAATCTTTTGAAAAATAACACTAATTTGAGTAAAGATCTATACGCGGTTGTTTCTGAGGTTAAAGAAAGTTTTATAAGCTTGGAAGATTTGGAACTTTCCAGAGCTCAGGCAACAATTTTGATTTCCGTAAAACAGGAAGCTGAACAGTTAAGTTCTCAATTCTTAAAAGTTGAAACGTTAGCGGATGATGAATTCAACAGTCTAATTATTAACACTTTTAGCTTACTTAAAGAACAACTCGATGATATTCGTGATGGGGTGCTTGCTGATGCTAAAAGTAATATTGCAAGACGTTTAAGCTTGATTGAAACTGGTATGATTACCGCTTGATAATGAATTGTTCTAAAAAGTTATGATATTTTTGAGATCTTAAAGAAAGAAGTAAATCAAAATATGGACATTGACATGAAACCTAAACTTTATTCTTTTCCACACGATACAAAACGTTTAGCGGACCGGTTCGATTTAACTGGGATGTGTATTAGTATTGGGTTTGGTATTTTAGTAGCTGCCAGTTTTATGATTTTGGCTTTTAGCAATTGGTTTAAGCCAACAATCGAAAATGAACCAACATATACCATCATTCTAAGCATTTTACTTGTTGTTTTGTATGTTGGCGTAGGTTTAGTCTTTGGTTTCTTCGCCGTGATACTTGTTGCATTGGGAACCTACGGCGTTTTAGGTAGCAATCAATTTTTCTTCAAACAAAAATTAGGACAACAGGTCCAAGAAAATTTCACTAATTTTATCGAGTGGATGAGATTTAATTTTAATGTTGACGTTTCTAATCTTGCCGTTGGAACCAGTAAAGATAAAGGGGCAGTATGGTTAGTTGAAAGAAACGGAGCGGGGGTTTTCAATTTTGAAGACTCTAATGGCAATTCTTTCTCTATGTCTCTTGTTGAAGGTGAAGAAAACGAATACCTTGTTAGCTCTGTTGAAGAAGATAAAGAAGAAAAGCCAGAAGATACTACCGAAATAGAACATGAGGGCATTAATAAAAATTCTACTTTCATACAGTTCTTTGAAGCATATGGGGATAGCTTAGAACCTGATACTCAACGAGTTTTCACAAAAGTTATTGCTATGGTGAATGCTTTGAATGAATCTGTACTAGATGCTGAAACTTCTGAAACTGTACGTTTGGCGAAAGCAGAGTTAGATACGTTAAGCCTTTTGATGCTTCGTACTGTACCGTTTGGTATCGATGAAGATGTGGAACAAGAGTTTTTGGTTGGGGTTAAAGTTTTGAACGAAACTTTAACTTCTGTGTACGATGCGTATAAAAAAGAATTAAAAAACAAACTTTCTTCACGGGTTAAAGAAGTTGAGTTTTTCTTTCAACAGTAAACTTTTAGTTAATGTAGGCGATATATTAAGTATAAGTAGTTAAGGATTAAGTATGTCTAATAGTTTTGAACCAGGTAAACGGGAGATTCCACCGTTACCTCCACGACCTTCATTTAATGGCTCTCAGAGCGCACAGAATAGCGCACCTGCGCAACACCCCAATAACAATGTTTCAACGCCTGAGAATCAAAACCAGGCCTTCCCAGACCCTAATAATGGTCAATATGGTCAACCTCCACAACAGTATGTTCCTCAACCTAATGTCCCTGGCTATGGTAACGGTTACCCATTTGATCCTAATAACGGTTACGGACAAACTAACCCTGAGTCACCTAAGAAAAAGTTCCCTCTTAAATGGGTAATTATCGCTGGTATTGCTATTGTTGCGGTTATTGTTGCAACGGTTGTGGGTGTCATCGTTTTCAATAACAATAAAGAAGAACCTGATGGTCTTTCTCGCCCCAGCGCTACTTCTTCACCTTCGGAACTCCCTGGCACAGACACTCCGGGGAACGGAACAAAAATCCCTGGAATTGTTGATGAGTTCATTTACACAAGTGATACAACACCTGGGAATCTTGCCGTATCTTTTGAAGAGAACACTGTTTATAAATTCACTGATCAAGTAGACTCAGCTTCTAACAGTGAAAAATTTAGCACACCGGATGGTGGCGAATGTATTCTTACCGTTGCTGCTTACCCATCTAAAGGTGAAGCGGCTGATGTTGCTGCGAAAAATTATGCTGAAACGCTACTTTCAGCTTCTGCAACTGAATGGCCTGGTTTGAACTCGGATAATAGCGGAGAAATCACAGTTAAAGATGGTTACAATGTTGACCAACCTTCTCTACTTGTTTTTCATGATGTTAACCAACGTGTTGCTTTTTCTCTTTTCAGTATGATTCCAGATTCTGGTATGGGTTCTGCTGTTACAGTAATGTGTGATAGTTATGACACGCTTGAAGCACAAACAACAAGAATATTAGACTCTGAACCTGGTTATGCTATCTATTCCACTTGGATACCAAACAACTAATGACAATGTAAATGGGTAACAACATGATGATTAGTTTGTTACCCATTTACATTGTCATTGAGCTTTGTATGTTAATATACAAATGTAGTGGAGAAGTTTTATGGAAGTATTAATTTTTGGTTTGATGGGTATGGCTGTAGGTGCAGCTTTGCTTTGGAAATCTGGTTCAACTCAACTTAAAGATGCGGAAGATTTTGAAAAAGATTTCATCCGACAATACGTGAACAACGTTAAAGACAAAATCAGCGAAATTTTAAAAGAAAACCCTACTATACCTGATGACGCTACCATTGAAGCTTTTAATGATAATAAAGATTTTGATTTGGGAACGATTTCTTTTGGGCAAAAAGAGATTATGTTTCCTGTTGAACCCCCTAACGTTCTGAGGAAAGAAAAGAACGTTACTTCTGACGATCTTGCGTTACCACCAAATTCTGTTTCCTTAAGAGTTTCTGGTACCGTTTCTAAATTTCAAATTAAAGGTCTTTCAAAATTTTCTAATAGTTTCTCATATATGAGAACTGTGAAAACTTACAAAGTTTCTTACTCTTCTCTTTTAGACTCTTCTATCGAAGGTATGATCTATCCCCCTCGTTGAGTTCTACTTTAAATATTGAGCATAAGTTACTTAAGTCCAATATTTTCAATACTTATTTTGTATTTCGTGTTATAGTTTCAACATTAATACAGAAAGGTCATTTTTATGGCAACTTTGAATGATATTTTAGATCAAGGTACAACATACACTTTTGCGCCACGAGAAGGCATTTTGAAAAAGTTCAAAAGAAACAAACTTTTAATTAATATTTTCTCAGTTGTGTCTGGTGTTCTTGTTGGGCTTTTGTGCGGAGCAAATTTTATAATTAATCCAAACGAAAACACAATGGAAAAAATGGGTATGGGCTATGTTATCGCTTTGGGAATAATGTGTGGAATACTCATTGGAGTTATCATTGGACTTGCCAGTTATTGTATGACTCGGGCTTTGTTTCTTTACCCGAACAAGGCTGTAATTAAAGGACTCGAACAATTAAAAGCAGGTATGTCTGCCAAACTTAACATTAGAAACCCCAAATTTGACGGTGAATCGTTTTTGATTTTTCTTTTGGGCGAATATGATACTTTTACTTTTGAAGATGAAAATGAAACCACTTACATGTTTAAAAGATTGCCTGATGAAGAAAAGTTCACTTTCTGTGTTCTTCGCATAGACGGCGAAGACGGGATTATTCAAAACAACCGTGTGTATGCTTCTACTGCGACTTATGTTGCTTTAAAGGAAAAGGAAATTTATCCTGAAGTGAAACTTTTACCTACTTTTGATGTTCTTGTTTCAAAAATGAGTTTGTTGGATAATGAGTCTTTCACTGAAGTTTTGGAAGAGATCGCAAACAGTTTAAACCAGGTGGGTTCTCTAAACTTGGATGAAGTTTCAAAAGCTCGTGTCGAACGTGTAAATAATGAACTGGGTGAATTGATCGCTCTTTACACAACAAGTGGTGTTAAAGCTAAAGCACGTATTGACGAGCTAATGTTAAGTAATTTTGTAATGTTACGTGACGAGTTGTTAAGTGTTGAAGAAACTGTTGAAGATGAATTGGTTGAAAATTTAGAATCTCGTCTAAATTGGAATAAAGAACTTTTTGTTCTTGAAGATAACCGTACACCAGTTGAACTTTGATGCGTAGTGTGACGGTGGAAACAGAATTATATTCTGTTTCCACCGTCATTTTTGTTATCGTGTTATATTAATTTTGTTAATGAAAGGTTTTGTTCATGAGTGATGTTTCTGTTCGTGAAAGTGTGATGAAAGCTTCCGCTTTCAAATTTAAGATCGAATTACATAAGTTGAATTATTTTAAAGATATTCTTGGGCTACTTGTAAAACGTACTTTAGGTCTTGGTATCCCTATTATAGCTCTCATAAGTGGTAGTCTGCTGACTTTATTCTTAATTTTTGGGGAAGAAATAACTTACGGTACTTTCCGATCAGTGCTATTTTTGGGGATGACATTAGCTATTCCTTTCGTAGTTTTTCCTCTTCTTGCTGCTTCCGCTATTGAAAACAAAAAACGTTTCTCAAAAACACGATATGGTAAAGAACTCATATCTCAGATAGAAAAATATGAACAATGGTTGAAAGCATACGGTATTGTTCCTACTACAAGTTTAGTACCTGTTTCTGGTTGGGATTCTATTGCACGTCTCGCAACCGGTAGAAACTGGATGAGTGAGACAACATTCCAAGATGTTGATGGTAATAACTTTGTTGTTGAAAACGTTGACGGTCATTTCATTACATACTATGTAGCTACTAAAGAAATTCTTAAAGGTGACAGTTATGTAAGCATCAACGTTAAAACTCCTGTTCGTGAAGGTTTTAAAGTACCATCTATTGACCCTTACGGCGTGCGGGTTTCTTTAGCTACCAGTTTAGATAATCTTGCGCATAAAGTTTTGAATCAAAATAATGAACTTTCAATCTCTATTCTTAATGTGAACGATCTTGTTATTGAACTGGAAGGTTCCGAGCTCAATGACGAACAGAAAGGTTCTTTAACTTGGGTAACAGGTGAGGCAGAAGAACTTTCAATCATGGTTTTGAAAGCTTTGAAAGGTAAGGATGTTTCTTCTCTGGATTCGGAATTCTTGTTATTAACAACGGAAGGTTTCGAACGTTTAGCTTTTATTTTGCGTAACATTCAAAATGAGATTGTGCGGGAAGCTCAAACTGGTGTGCAAGACTGGTTAACTCGTGTGACTATCTGATAACTTTCCTTATGAAAATGGGTGAGAACAATATTATTGTTCTCACCCATTTCGTTTTATGAATAGTTGACATACAGAGAAACCGATATCATTTGTGTATTTCTTTTCTTTTTGAGGTTCTATGTCAAATAATGGCTTTTCTGGGTTGCCTGAGCGTCCCCGTTTAGGTGTCAATAACCCAGGTAACGTTCCTGGTTTCTCCCGACCTAACCCTAATAATGTTTCTGGTAACCCTCAACCTTTGCCTCAACAGCAAATTCCTGCTATCGGTTTTCAAAGACCGCCACAGCAACAACCATTCCAGAACCCTGGCATACCTCAACAAGTGCCAAACCAAGGATGGTCAAGTCAACCTCAAAACCAACCTTTACCAAATCAATTTAACAGCGTACCACAACAACCACAACAGTTACGTCCTAATATTTATCAACAGGAACAAAAACCTGCTAAAAGCAAGAAAACAGCTACTGTTTTAGCTGTCGTTTTTGGTCTTCTTTTCGCTGTTACACTTGTTGGTGGTTTCAGTGTGGTTGGGTTAAATCAAGCAGAAGTTATAGAGAAACAACGTGAAGTTGAAAACCTTGAACAACAGAATAAAGATTTAGAACAACAAAACTCTGAAATGAAAACTAATTTAGATAATAAGGAAACTTTCGGTCAACTTAGTTTAAGTTATGTAGAGAAACTTCAAAGTTTTAACGGGTTACCTGTTAAAGACCGTTTAGGTAAAAACGTAGCACGTTACAACAATTTAGTTCAAGAAGCTTACCAATATCGTGAAGACCCTTATATGATGGAGGTTGTTATCGGTGATGCGCAGAGCGAATTGGATAGTTTAGAAGAGTTGCGTGTTAAATATGAAAATGAACGTAACACTAACGCTACTGGTTCCGCTTACGAGTCAGGTACTGACTCTATTAGTGGTGGGATAACAACTGTTGTTTGGTACACAAATGGTGAAGATAAATGTGGTGAAAGTGAAGGAAGTGACGCGGCCGCTTGTGTTTGGTCTAACAGCCCCGATCTTGTTTATGTGAACACTGACCAGTTCAACCGTTTAGGTAATGAAGCGGGGACACGTTTCCGTGATTATTATTATAACGGTGTGGTGTGGCACGAGTTTGCTCACGTTATGCAGTTTTATAATAGTGAAACTACAGCCGGGTATTTAGGTTATTTTGATAATGATAGAGAAAAAATGGCTGACTGTTATGCTGACGCTTTCTACAGTCGGGATTTTAGTTCTTACGCATACAATTTAGGGTGTAACAATGACCAGATAGCTAAAGTTCAAGAATGGGCTGGTGCTGTTAAATTTACACCTTCTGGGTTTGTTCAACAATAAATATTAGGATATTAAATGGGTATCATTGTTGCAACTACAGGCACTTTAATTGTTGTGTTTTACGTTTTTGGTATGATCGCTGCGGATAAGTACGTTAAACGTTCTGATGAGAACTCTTTTATCTGGGAAAATGTTCGACGGGGTTTTCTTATCTTTACATGGCCTATCTGGGCATTATATGTTGCATTTATGATTCGTTATGGGAAAACGCCAGGTTGGGTAGAAAATCAAACTAAGTAAAAACTACCCGATATGGTTGGAATGAAACCTGTTATTATTTGGGACATTGATGGTCCTTTGAATCCTTTCCTTTCACCAACTGTATCTTCTAACCCAAATTTTATTCATTGGGGTTCTGATTGGAACACAGGTTGGTTTGATGTTGTAGACCATCGTGAATGGATTGGTGAGCTCCTGAAATTACCTGTTGATATGTTGTGGGGAAGTAATTGGCAGGAAGATTGTCCTCGTATTGGGATGCTGTTTGATTTTCCTGAGGAGACCCCGTGGGTTCCTTTAACTATTCCAAGAGTTGATGATACGTGGAAACTTGATTCAGTTAAACAGTATGTTGATACTTACCATAAAACAGCACCTGTTATTTGGTTAGATGATGAAATTGGTTCTCGTGGGGATCAGTGGGCTGAGGAACGTGGAAACGTGTTGTTAATTAAATGTGACCCACGAACAGGATGGACTTTTGAAGAGAAAGAACAAATGTTGGTTTTCTTGAATAGCTATCTTTAATATTGATTCTTTATTTGATATACTAAAATCATGAGTTTTATGGAAAGAATGGAAGCTGACTTCCAAAGAATGTTATTAGAGAACCCTAATTTCTTTGATGATGACGAAGATGAGGAACCTCCCCGCCCTGTTAAAATCCAAGGATTTTATGTTTCACCTGGTACAGGTATTGATTGTGACGATTGCGGTTATACTCCTGATACTTTACGTGTAGACGTGTATGACGATGGTATTTATGATGTTAACGCTATGCTTGGGTGTACTGGTGGCGGAGGTTTTCGTACCACTGATATTTCCCAGGTTCGTGCATTCGCAAAACGGTTTGCACAGTTTTTTGAAAAAGAAAACGAATATAAAGCTCTTTTAAAGTATCTGGATTCACAGGAAAAAATTTAATTCCAAGGTTTCCAACAATGGTACTCTTCGTCCCATTTCGCAAGAGTTAAAGATTCTCTTGATGGTGGGGTGAAAGTTCTTTTTTCAACGTTAAACATCATACGTTTTTGCGAACGAGGGATTAAATATTCTGTACGTTCATCTCTAACTAAAGTACCGGCTGGTATTTTTTCCGAGAAAGTCTCTGACAGAAGAATTTGAAACACGTAAGTAGATAACCACATGTTGTGTACTTGTAGAAATGGTTGAGTGTCTGCATGTAAAGCACGATAAAACTTAATTTCTTGATTTATAATTGTAGAGTGGTCAACACCCATCATTATCATAAAATCTATTTCAGGGCTGTATTTTATTTTCTTTGTCTGATTCAAACTTCCTGATATTTCAGGGTAAAACCATTGTGGTGACCGGCGACTGGCTGGTAAACAATAAATTTGTGTTGTTTCAGGGTGCCAAATAAGAGTTTCATTAGGAACTTGTTTTACCTGTTTTTTAGTATAAATATTTTGTTTATTCAGTTCTTTATGGAGGGTATGGATTTCATATCCTTCGGCTATAAGGTCTTTAATGTTTACCATGTTTGAGATCTATCTTTGGGTAGTTTTTGGGGTGCATTTATGTTACACTAAAGGGTAACATTTTTTGGAAGGTTTCCTTGTTTTATGACTGATCTAAATTCAGAAGATTATTTTATGTATCTTCTTCGCCATTTACCTCAAATTTATGTTGGAGGCTCTTACTACGGTGGTTATTATGGTAGCCGTAGAAATGATTCTTTGTCTTACCCTGAATTTTCTTCTGAAATGAAAATTAATCTTTATTTAAGAACTTTAAACTTTTTTAAAGAAAAAGGTATGCTTGTTTTGAACGCTAAAGGTACAAAATATGTTGTGAATTTGGATAATTTTATAACACTTCATCAACGTGACCGTGAAATTTTTTCACAACTGATTGACCGTAAAGATTTTAAATTTGTTTTAGGTCAACCTTCTTCTGACAATATGGAAACTTTAGCGACAATTCTTTGGAGGTGGGCTCGTGATAACGGTCTCATTACTAAGAATTATGAAATGGTAGAAAAAACTGATAAAAGTAAAATTAAGTTAGCTCGTACTTTCTGGACAGGTGGGGGTGTTTTGACCACAATTGCTGGTGTCTCTGGGATTGTTGGTTTGTTTAACGGTATCGGTTTTATTGATTTTGTTAGTTTAGGTGGTGTTATCGCTGGGGGCGCAGCTATTGCTGGCGGTTTCCCGTTATGGAAAAAACGTACTTATAACGTTGAAGAATACGAAAGTTACGCTTCCATTTCAGATAAGGGCAAGAAATGGATTATGGAACAGAACCCAGCTTATAATGGTGATGAGGCAACAGTATGAGTGAAGTAGAACCGTCAACCGTTGTTGAAGATTATTTCATTTATTTTGTTGAAAACTGTCCACGCAATATCACTATTGATCGTGGTAAGTTTCACGATGAAACTTGGGAGAACGACACTTACACAAACTCTGGTTTCAGATTAAAAGTTTATCGTATGTTTATGAAATGGTTGGAACATAAAAATATTCTCGTTAAACGTAACACTGATGCGAGAGATTACGATTTAGTGCTGACGGATTATGAAAATTTAAACACTCGTGACCAGTGGGTATTAGCTCAACTTATTTATGAAAGAAGTAGAGAAAGAAAGTTTGCGTTCCTCACTGAGGAGCGTGCGCCGCATCCTAAAGATCTATCTGCTTTGTATAATACTTTATGGCGTTGGGTGACTTTTAATGATCTTGTTGAGCCTGCAAAATATGATTATGTTGAGAAAACAGGTTTAGACAAAGTTGGTTATTCTTCTGGTGGTCTTGGGGTTGCATTAATGGGTACGTTTGCTCCTTTAGGTTTAACTGGTGCTATCCCTGGTGTTTTAGGTATTATTTTTACCAGTTTAGGTGGTTTATTTGCTTTGGGTGGCGTTCCTTTATATATGAAACGAACAAGAACCTCACCTGGTGTTACAGGCAAAATTTTGATGTCAGATAAAGGTAAAAAATGGGTTATTGATAGTAAATCTGAAAATGATAACTAAGTTGTTTGGTTTTGTCAGTAGATGTGTGTATACTGGGGTTATCAAGAAAAGTTGAACCTATTATTGGAAGGTTGTTGTTATGGCTATCGCTCCTGCTGCTGAATTTTATTTCACTCGCGATAATGTTGAGTATGTTGCATTCCCTACCGGTTGGCAGGAAAACGGATGTGACATGTTTGATGTTATGATTCGTAAGAACGATGAGTTTGTGGGGTCGTTCCCTCTCTCGCCTGTGGAGGATGTGGATGAGGGGTTCAACCGTTGGTATGCGATGCCACGTTAATAAGTTTTAAATAAGTGGGGTTGAACTTTTATGGTTCAACCCCACTTATGTTATATATAGTTGTGTAAAGGAATTTGTATGAAGATAGATCTTGGTAACGGTAAGTTTTGTTATACCGTTAATTGTAAAAAACATTTTAATATGTACAGTGGCGGTATTGTAGCAGCAAGTACAGTTGTTGATCGTTCTGACCCTGAATGGGGTGAATATTATGCTGGAACTGAACGGAAACATTTTTCTGACCCTGAGAAACCTGGTTCAAAATTCACTGACCCGAACGTTAAATCGTTAAATGACGTGGTTGCTTTAGCTTATGTGCAACGTGGTGGGTTAGATGGTGATGATAGAGACAAGCTTCTTATGTTGGGGGCTGAACCAGATGCTTTCAAAGATAATTTTCGTTATCTCATTGTTTACACCCCAGGGACATTAGGTTTTGTTAAATCTTCCACTTTACGTGATGATACTTTATTGAAAGTGGAGAGAACTAAACCTGGTGCACCGTGTTCTTACGTTTTAAATGTACGTGAACAGCCTAAAGTTAATTTTGGTGTAATCATTTTATCTGATGATGTCGATACAGGTAAAACACGTTTGATAACGGCTTTTCCTGGTCAACCAACTTATGTGTCTTTGAAAGATTCTAAAACAGGTGAAAGTTTAACTGATACTTTGGAAGGTCAATCATTAACTGTTCAACAGGTACGTGAGCTAACTGGTCGTGATGTTTCTGTTAATACACGGCTGATAAAAAGTTGATGAATAAGACTTTCTATGGTAATTGCTTGCATAGTGTGATAAACTTGAAGCATGTCCACGAAACTTTATGATGGGTTTTTGCTTAAACCTGAAACGAACTTGTTTGAGTTCAAACGCAGATTCAAAAATGTTTGTTTAGAAAAAGCTTTATACGATCTTCACGTTCTGCGACTTGTGGACATTGTTGAACTGTTTGATAGAATTTTTGTTCATCAAGATGTCGTGAAAGTTCCACGTATCAGTGACAAAACCGAAGATTTAAATTCATCAGTTGACGTAGATACTGTCCTGAAAGAGTTAGCTTCCTACCATTCTTGGTTGATTTTATCTGACCAGCGTGCAAAAATTCATGCGAATGAAACAGCACCAGATGATTTGACAGGTTTCTTAGATCATTTCAACAGATGGTGTGAAACGGAAATTGTTGTTGGACAACATTCCTCAGGTAAACTTTTAAGTTATCCGTTTAACTTCAACCAGGAACTTACAGAACTTTTAGAACAGGATGAAGCTTACGAACGTGATTTTGGTTACTGGAATAACTCAGATAAACCAAAAAATGTTACGGATGAAGAATGGGAAGAGCGGTACTTATTGTGGGAAGAAACTTTCCCTAAATACTCTCTATCTTACTATGGTATTGTTTTGAAGTTTATAGAGGCTTCCGACATTGAAATGTCTTTCTTCGGGACGGGGAAAGATTTTTGGGATAAAAAAGAAGCGCCAGATAACGTTTTTGATATCTACCGACGTGCTACGAAAATTGTGAATCGTCGGTGGGTGGAACGAGAAATTAAAAAAGTTGAACAAGAGGAAGGCAAAGCAGCAGTAATTAATAAAATCATGTCTATTATTTCTTCTTTTGATAAACACGATCCTGCTGTAGTTGAGGAAATTATTGAGGTTCAAGAAAATCTTGTTCCTTTGAGTTTAAATATTATTTTTGGAGATAAATGATGAAACCATTACTTTTGATGGATTTTGATGGTGTGTTTAACGCTTTGAACGTGTATTGGGCTTGGGTTGGTGAAGGTAAACCTAACGAGTTAGATTATGTTTACCAACAACCGCCGAACTGGGAGTTAAGAACAGATGAGGTTGACGGAAGTTTGTTCTTCGCTCCTGACCGTAAAGTTGTTGTCCCGTTTGATGACTTTAAAGTTAAAGTGCAATGGTCTACTGAATTAGTTCATAACATTAACCGATTGATAGCTTATGACCTTGTTGATTTTGTGTGGTTAACAACGTGGAAAGAACAAACTGACACTGTTCTTACTCCTTTGCTTGGTTTGGATATTGATTTAGGGCGTTGGGTTCCTTCTACTGCTAATTCTGGTAAAAGGTTCTTTATGCATAACTATGACCATAATCAAGAAGGTAAATGGGTAGCTTTGCAAGAATATATGGATATTAACTACCCAGATGAACGTCCACCTATTATTTGGTTTGAAGACGTTACTACGGTGAATAAAGAGAACCATAAAGATCCAGAAAACACTTTAGTGTCAGATACTTTACGTACACCTGCTTTAGTTTTTGCTACAGACCAGTCTAACGGCGTTTCTCGGGAGCAATGGTCTGCGGTTGAAAAATGGGTTTTACAGTTTAAAGGAGACAAATGATGGATGATAATTTAACTACCGCAATTACTGCTTTAGTCTGGGTGGTTGTGTTGCTTGTTGGTCTGTTCGGTCTGATTGGACTCGTCGTTTTTATGGTTAAACATTTGGGTGGGGCTGATAATCCACTTGATGCGTTACCAGAAGCTCCTGAGTGGAGTTCTAAGACGGTCAAACGTACTGTGGATGTCAAGCCTGGGGAAGATAGCCAGAAGGTCGCAGAGAGGCTTCTACGGGAGGCTGAGGAGGAAATGGGAGAGCCTGTTCCAGGGTTGTTTAGAACAACTACGGTTACGGTTACTTCCGAACCAGTTGTTAAGAAAACAACGAAAGTTGAAGAGAAAGATAAACAGGAAACGAAATAGTTCTTTTCAAAGAGTAAGCCGGTCACAAGCTCAGTTTGTGACCGGCTTACTCTTTAACATTTGTAATAACTGGGTTTCGTTTTCAACAAGACCTTTTTTGATTTGTTCTACGTCAATGGTGGTGCCAGCGAGCTCAAAACGGTAAAGTACAGGAATGTTGAACCGGCGTGATATAACGTCAGCTGCCATTGTGTATTCGTCAGCAAAGTTTATGTTTCCGGCACCTATAACTCCTACGCAAAGGTTTGCGTGGTCTGGGTTGTTGAGGAACTTTTTCACTTGTGGTGGGACGTGACCTGTTTTGATTGTTCCGTAAGAGGGAACTATTAAAACAAAAGGTTGGGAAACAGTTTCCGTAATTTCCCCTTTTAAGGGGATACGGGTTACTGTTTCCCAACCGAGTTTCTGTACAAATGTGTGCGTGTTTTCTGTTATACCTGAGAAATAAACGATCTGTACAGTCATAAGGTTATTTTAGCATTCAAACGGTGATTGCAGAGATTTTGTCTGGACGGAATCCAGACCAGTGATCTACAATGGTGTCGCCTTCTGTTACAAGAACGATTGGTGCTTGAAGGTAACCTAATTCTTTAGCTTGTGCAAGAGCAGCTTGGTCTTGTGTAAGGTCTTTGCTGTCGTATTCTACTGCTGCTGAATCTAAAGCGCGGTAGGTTGCTTTGCATTGTACGCAAGCTGGTTTTGTTAACACTGTAACGGTCATTTTTCTTTCCTTTTTCTAAAATTTGAGTAAAAAATAACGCCGCTCCCCAGATTGCAGGGTTCAGCGTATTTTTGGAGGTTACCTTTATGGGAAAAGGTTATGATATTTCTATCGTCGTGTTAAATGTAAATTTTCACTTTTTGAGGTCACTTTTGGGTACCTCGCGATATTTTTATTCGTTTTGCCTTGTGTTTACAAGGGTTGAAATGTGAGATCTTTTTTCAAACTTTTTTTACCAATTTTTTGTTCGTCTTTTATGCGACATAAACAACAAAATATGGTTGGTTTTCGTCTTTTTAGCATTCAAAGTAAAGACGAAAACCAACCATATAAAGATTTCAGAAACGGCTAAGAAGTTCTAATTTTTTCATTTCAAACTCATCATTAGAAATAATATGGTCATTTCTAAGTTGTTCTAACTGACGAATTTGGTTGATAATTTGTTGTTTAGCTGGGTCAAGTGGAACATTAGGCACTACAGGTAATGTGCTTGTTTGTGGTGACTCATTACGTTGCTGATGTGAGGGTTGGTTTTTGGCTCTCATTGAGAGCTCTTGGACAATCTTTTTAAACTTTTGTCCTTTGAAACGACCTACCCAACTGTAAGCCGTTTCATCACCTTTACCGTATAAGGTGAAAGTTCCGAAGAAAAGACCTGTTTTTAGTTCCACACTTGAAATAGTTTCATATGGGAAATCTTGGTCAGTACGTAAAATCCATCCGTCTTTGATGAAAAGTACACGGTAGTTGGTTGCAACAATGATTCCACGACCAGGGCTACCAACTGGGGAACCAGTGATAATAGAGATAACATCTTCCCCAGCGCTAAGGTAAAGAGGTAATCTTCTTATTTCCCGGTTAGATGCGAAAAGGATAGCGTTACCTTTTTTAGCTTCTTTGATTTGTTGTTGAACTTTTTCTAAATCTTCTTCTGGAACCATAGTTTATCTATCGGGTTAAAACGTTGGAGGACCACCAAACCTTTTACAGTTTGGTGACCCTCCAACGTTTTGCAGGATTACGCTTTGGTGTCAGCGTTTTGGCGGCGACGAGCGATAATGTATACACCCGCTGCTACGATAAGGAATCCTCCACCAGCCCACAATAGTGGTGTGTAAGTTGTTCCTGTTGCTTCAACTTTAGAGTTATCTTTATTTTCACCAGCAGTGTTGTTTGTAGTGGTGTTACCTGGTGTGGTTGTAGTACCACCGTCAGTGTTACCACCAGGGGTTGTTTCCGCTGGGATGGTGAATTCTGCTGCACCCAGGATAGTACCGTCAGCGCTGTAAAGAGCTAAGTGGTGGTCTCCTGCTGGTAGGTTAGAAATATCGTAAGATACTTGGTTAGCAGAGTTGATGTATGACCAGCCTAACCAGGTTGGGTCACTGTAAGCTACACCGCCCAGCCAGGTACCTTCTGGAAGATTCCAAACACTTGGGATGTTTGCGGTAATAATACCAGCTTCAAGGTTAACATCAACATCAAAAGTTCCAAGGCTGTCCAAGATTTCAAGGAAAGCTTTTTCAGACAATGGTGTGATTTCAGTTGCAGGTGCGGTAGTTACTCCGTTTGTTGCGACACTTGCTTCACTTTCACCTGCACTGTTCACAGCGGTAACGGTGAAGGTGTATGTTTGACCTTTTTCAAGACCTGTAACATCAGCGGATGTTGTGTTCACTGTAACATTACCTGTGTTGGTTCCGTTAGCGTTTTCGTAGTACACAACATATGAAGTAACTTCCGCTCCACCGTTGTTTTCAGGTGCATCCCATGTTACTTTGGCGCTTGTTTCACCAGAGATTGTTGCTGCTGGGTTCAACGGTGCTGTTGTAACAATTGGTTTGGTTGAAACGTCAGCGGTGATAGTGTTGGTTAGACCACCAGCGTTTTCAACTGTTGCACGAACTGTGTACGCTGTTGCGTATGGAAGTTCAGTAAATGTACCTGTAAGGTTACCGTCAACAATTGTTGCTACAACGTTTTCACCTTGAAGCAATGCAACTTCTTTCACTGTTACGTTACCGTTACCACCTGGTTGGGTGATAGCAATGTTGTATTCAATGCTGTTAGAAGTGGTGTTGGTAGTTACGTTACCTTCTGGTGCAATGTATCCTGTTGTGAAGTTGTCGTAAGCAATGGGGCTTTCACCTGCACTGTTCACAGCAACAACTTCAATAACGTAATCTGTTGTTGGGTTAAGGTCTTTTACAGTCACTGTAAGTTCGGTTGTTGTACCGTTTTGTACGATTTCACCGTCACTGTAAACTTCCCAAGCGTAACCTGTGATTTCTGCTCCACCGTTGCAAGATGGTGCGGTCCAGGTTGCTGTAGCAGTGTTGCCTTCAACGTTAGTTTCCAAGTTGGTTACAGCGTCAGATGCGATTGCTGGCACGTTCACTGTTGTACTTGTAACTTCGGTTTTAAATTCACTGTTATCAGCGGTAACAACAACATAGGTTGCAGCTCCTGGCACAGCAGTCAAAGTGTAAACTGTGCCTGGTGTAGCGTTCGGAACAGTAGAAACTACTTCACCGTTTACGTACACGTTGTAACTGTAAGTTACAGGAAGACCACCGTTTGAGACACTACCTTCAAAGGAGAAGGTTAATGTGTCGTCCAGAGTTAATGCAAGGTTAGTTGGTGCACTTGGAGCTACAACATTTGTTGTAACTTGTGTTGTAGCAGCTTGGCTGTTACCTGCACTGTTCACAGCAACTACACTTACTTCGTACTCTTCGTTAGGTTCAACAATGTCAGCGTTGAATGTGTAGGTAAGAGTTGAAGCAGGAACTGTAACTGTTTCTCCGTTAAGAGTTACACGGTAGTTGGTGATTGTTGCTCCACCGTTATCAGTTGGGGCTCCCCAAACAACTGTTACGTTGTTCGTAGCATCTGCTGTAGCACCCAAACCTGTTACTGGTGTTGATGCGATAGCTTTCACAAGTACACTGTTTGAAGTAACGGATTCACTTTCACCTGCACTGTTCACAGCAGTAACTGTAATAGTGTAGTTGGTTCCACGGTTACCCACAAAAGTGGTTTCTGTTGCTGAGGTGGTGTTGGTTGTTACAACGTTACCGTTAGCGGATACTGTGTATTCGTAGGTTACTGTACCTCCACCGTTTTCGGTTGGAGCGTCCCAATCAAATTCAACTGTACGTGATGTTCCTGTTACGGAAGCGGTCACGTTACGTGGTTCACTTGGTGCGACAGTTGCTGTTGTGAATGTGAAGGTTGTTTCTGGTGAAGTTCCTGCACTGTTCACAGCGGTAACTGTTACATCGTATTCTACGTTAGGTTGTAGAGCGTTTCCTTGAGCGGAAGCAGTATCTGTGTACAGATCGTACACAAATTGTCCGTCACGGGTTACAACTACTTCGTAAGATTGTTTAGCTCCACCGTCGTTACCTGGTGTCCAGGTGAATGTTGGTGTAAGTACACCAGCAGTGAAGTTAACGTTAAGGTTGGTCACTGCGGTAGGTGCGATAGCTGGAACGTTTACGGTGTTAAGTCCAACAGTGTTTGTTAAGGTTGGGTTAACTGAGTAGTATGTAACAAGGCTAACAGTGTAGTCAGCGTTACGTGGAACGTTAACTGTTGTGTTGGTTACAGTGAGACCTGTAACGGAAGCAACGATAGCGTTTGTTTCAGCGTTACGAACAATTACGTTGGTGCGTAATGTGCCTTCTAAGGTAGCAGGTACTGTTGGGTTGTTCCATTCTACGGAAAGGATGGAAGAGTTACCTACAACGTTTACTGTACCGTTTGTAGCTGCACCAGGTGTACCTGTTGAGCTTGTGAAGGTAGTGGTTTCTTCGGATGTTAAACCAGCTTCGTTTTCAACGGTTACTTTCACATTGTATGTGGTGTAAGGAGCCAAATCTTCAACTTTTACTGATGTACCAGTAGCGGTTGACACGATTTCGTCATTTCCGTTGGTTAGAGTTACGGTTGTTTCAACAATTTCTGCTCCACCGTTGAAAACTGGTGCGTTCCATGTAATGTCTGCGCTTAGGTCAGCGTTCGGTGTTGCTTTCAGGTTGGTTACTTTACCTGGGTTTGTTGCTGGGATTTCTACGTTGGTGGAAGCGACAGGTGAAGTACCAGCGCTGTTTACTGCACGAACCTCAATAGTGTTGGTTGTACCGTAATCTGCGGTTACTGTAAGAGGGGTTACTGTTGTGGTTACCCATTGACCGTTGTTTACGCGGTATTCCCAACGGAGGATTGCTCCACCGTTTTCTTGTGCTGTTACAGGCACGGTGGCAACATTTTCATTAACCGTTACGTTACCAATTACAGGGGTGCTTGGTTTGAAAGCGCCAGTGTTGAAAGCTCCGCTACTACGAACTGATTGTACATCTGAACCGTAAGTGTTAGCAGCAGAGATACGTACATAGTATGAGGAGGAATGGAATGGCAAGTCAAATGTTGCTGTCGTTCCTGTAACGTTTGCAAAACCAACTGGGTTTCCTGTGGTTGCTTGGTACAGAGTAACATTGTAGCTTGTTACTGGTGCGCCACCGTTGTTTACTGGTGCGTTCCAAGTTACAGTTGCTTTGCTTTCATTTACTGTTGGAGTGATTGTGTTCACACCGAAAGGAGCTCGTCCTGGAATACTTGTTGTGGTTTCTGCTTTTTCACCAGGAAGTTCAGATTCGTGGGTCAAAGGTGTGACAACAACACGGTAGTCTTTGCCGTTACGAAGAGGGGTGGTTTCACCAATGGAAGCGGTGAAGTTTTCTTCGTTCACAGTTGCACTTTGTACTAAACTGTTACCTTCGTAAATTTCAACAAGGTATCCAACCAATGGGTATGTACCAGTGTTAGCAGGAGCGTCCCAAGTCACGGTAAGGTTTGTTGTGGACGGGGTAACTTGAATGTTTGTTACAGGGTCAGAAATATCACCTGTTGCGAATACAGCAGTTCCTGTTTCGCTTGTTCCTGCACTGTTGGTTGCTTTAATGTCAACAGTATATGTTGTTCCAAGAGCAAGTTCGTTAATAGTGAAGGTAGGTCCACCTGTTTGTTCATCGATGATTTGACCATTGTTTGTTACAACAATATCGTAAGTGATGTTGTTATCTCCACCGTTAGAAGGTGTACCAACAGTGATTTCTACACTGTCAAGACCTAACACTGTGGAGGACACAAGAACAGGTTTTGCTGGTGCTTGTGCTAAGGTGCGAACAGTGGTGGAAGCTACAGGTGAGTTTCCACGGTCGTTAGTTGCGTAAACTTGAAGTGTGTAGTTAACGTAAGGGTTAAGACCAGTGAACTCTTTGATAAGAGTGGTTGCGTCTACAGTATCAGTGTCTACTACATTGTTACCGTCAAGGATGGTGTAGGTGTAGGATTCGATAGCTGCTCCACCGTTACTTGCTGGTTGTAACCATTGACCAACGAAACTGGAAGATGTTACGTTGCTGGTGCTGATAGCTGAAACTGCGTCTGGTGCAACAGGTGTTGCTGGAACGTTTACAGTGTTTGAACCGGCAGGGTTACTGGTAAGGTTCGCACCGTTTGTTGCTGAAATGGTGTAACTGTAATTGGTTGCAGGGTTGATTGTTTCAGGGGTGAACATGTGGGTGTTTGAACCAGCAGGTTTGCTGATTGTTTCAACATATTCTCCGTTAGCGTAAACGTTAATGGAGTACCCTGTGATGTTAATTCCACCGTTGTCGGATGGGGTTCCCCAACTAAGTTCAATGGTTTGTTCTGCTACAAGTTCAGCGTTAACATCTTGCACAACAGTTGGCTGAGTGTAAGGAAGGTTAATGGAAGCTGGAACTGAGGTTGTTGAACCTACAGCGTTGTGTGCTGTAACAGTGTATGTGTAGTTTTGTCCACGGGTTAAACCAGTGAAGGTTGTGGTTTTTGCGGAAGGTGCTACTTCTGATACAACTGGTGAACCGTTTTGAGGGGTTGCTGTAACAGTGTATCCTGTAATGTCAGCACCACCGTCAAACCCTAATGTCCAATCAACACGGATTGCATCTTTGTCTGTAACTACAGCACTGGTAGCTGGTGCGTCAGGAGCAACAGCTAATGTTTGTAATGCGAAAACGGCTGGGTTTGAGTTACCGACACCGTTCACTGCGCGGATTACACCTTCGTAGTTTTCACCAGGTGTTAAACCAGTGAAAGTGTAGCTTGTTGCGTTAGTAGGAAGGGTTACAGGGTTGTTTGAACCACGTTGAATTGTGATGGATGTGATGTCTGAACCGTTACTGTTTGCAGTGAAGTTAACGGTCGCTGTGGTGCTTGTCACATCGATTGCTCCAACATTAATAGTTGGTACACCTACAGGGGTGACAGCAGTTGCTGGACCGTAAGCACTGTTACCGACTGCGTTGGTAGCGCGAACAGAAATTTGGTATGTAACTCCACCTTGTAAACCAGAAAGGTTGTAAGTACCTGGGGTTCCTGCTACGGTTGAGGTAACGTCAGGGCGTCCTTGTGATGTTGCACGAATGGTGTAGCTTGTGATTGCTGAGTTACCGTTTGTTACTGGTGCGTTGAAGGTAACTGCTACTGTACCGTTAGGTTGTGCTACTGCTTGTGGTGCGGTAACCCAAGCTGGTACAGTTTTGGTGGAGGAGTAAGCACCGAAGTTTTGGGTGTAGTAACGAGTACCACTGTCAGAAATGTTATATCCGATACCAATGTCGGTTAGACGAGGGTCTAGAAGGTTTGCGTTGTGGCCTGGGGAAGCAATCCACGCGCTAACTACACTGTTGACTGCTTGACCAGCGGCAACGTTTTCAGCAGCGAAAGACCAACCAGCGGGGTAGTTGTTCTGGAAACCCGTGCAGTGTGCCATAACATCGTTGGTTGCTTGTGTTGTGGAACAGTTTTGAGCTTGGGTGTTGATTTGGTTATTAACAACAAGCGGAGGCAACCCGTTATTTGCGCGGTGTGCGTTAGTTTGGGTTAGGATTGTGTTACGAGCTGCGGCAAGATCACCAGCGGATGGTGTTTGTACAGCGTAGGCGGGTGCAGCTACACCGAAAGTTGCGGTTAGTCCAGCCACCAGTGCTGTAATAACCGAGATGCTAAGAAGTTTTTTCTTCATCTAAGGTGGGTCCTTTTTTCTTTAATCACAAGAGCTAATTAAGCCAATGTGAGCAAGTCTACCATAAAATATCGGAAATTGTTAATAAAATGGTTGGAATTAATGAAAAAAGTCGAATTAATATTCAAAATGTGACATAAGGCATATGTTTTTTATGCCACATTTTGGTTTATTTTAGTTTCCACCTTTAAGTTCTTTTAAATGTTGACACAATTCATAAACAGTGTTAACTTCAATAATTTTAGCTTTAGTGTTGATTTTCACATCTTTTTTCAAAGGGGTAGTGTAAATTGTAGTGAAACCAAGTCTGCTTGCTTCTGTTAATCTTTTGTTTTGTTCACGAGGGGAACGAATTTCTCCTGTTAAAGAAACTTCACCAATAAAAACTGATTCTGATGGGATAGGTACGTCTACAGCGGAAGAAACAATTGCGGCGAGAGCAGCAAGGTCTGTTGAAGAATCTTTTAGCCGTAACCCTCCTGTTGTTGCCACGTAAACATCTTGTGAATCTAAGTTTAATCTGATGTACCTGTCCACTACCGCTTGCATTTGTAACGCTCTACCATGTTCAATACCTGATGTGATTTTTCTTGGGTTAGGCAGTTTAGTTTTTGTTACTAAAGCAGTGATTTCTATAGGTAGAGCTCGGATTCCTTCCAAAGTTATGGAGTTAGCAAACCCTGTTGTTCCTACTGCGTGTGGCGATGTGAAGAAACCAGATGGATCTTCTACTGGTTCTAACCCTTCTGACGTGTGTTGGAAAATACCTATTTCGTCTGTTCCTGCGTAACGGTTCTTTTTGGCTCGCAGAAGTCTTAATGGGGAATCTTCTGCTGCTTCAAACATTAATACTACGTCTACTAAGTGTTCTACTTGTTTCGGACCAGCGATTTGGTTGGTGTCTTTTAGAACTTGACCAATGAGAATTGCGGGTATATTAAGTTTTTTAGCAAGGTTAGTGAAGTCTGTTGCTACTTCGTGTACTTGTGTGACACTTCCTGAACGTGATTCGCTGTCGTTTGAGATTAATGTTTGAATACTGTCTACTACGAAAAAATCTGGTCGAATGTCTAAAAGTTCTTCAATGCTGTTTTGAAGGTTACCTTCGGAAAGAAGGTAAAGGTTTTGCATTGCAAGAGTATTGCTGGGTGGGTTAATTCTTTCTGCACGAGCTGCTACTTGACCTTCGGTTTCTTCACCGGTGATGTATAGAACTTTTTTGCCTGTGTTGGCTATGCTTAATGCAATGTTTAGAGAAGCTGTGGATTTACCAATACCTGGTTGACCGGCGAGGAGAATAACTCCTCCTGGGACAAGTCCTCCTCCAAGTACACGGTTTACTTCGTTGATCCCCGTGTTTATACGGTCGAAAGTTCCGTTGTCAGCGGTAATTTTATTTACAGGTTGTGCTTTTTTGTTTGTCGCAGTTTTTGATGCACGAAAACCTTTACCTACTGATCCTGAACTTGCAGGTACTTGTATGTTATCTACTTCTTCTAATGTAGCCCAAGCTTTACATTGGGGGCATTGACCACCCCATTTAGCTTGAGTGTGTCCACATTCTTTACATTTATATATTGTTTTTGCAGGAGGCATTCATATATTATACCGTGTTTAACTGTTTTATCTCAGTTATATAAAGGTTACCAACGCATTGGTTTAGCTGGTTGTAAAATCCAAGTTAGTAGTCTTTGTACCCTGTTTGCAAGTTTATTGAACCTTGCTTGAATTTGTTGTTGACGTTTTTGTCGATGCATTTTGATTTCGTGTTTTAAAGCTTTTCTTTGTTTTATTTTTTCAGTGATAGTAGTGTTTTGCGTTGTAAGTTTAGCTTTTTCTTCTTCAAGTTTGCGTTTTTCAAGTTCGTTTGTTGTTTCTTGAAGTTTCGTGTTTGTCGCATCTAAAGCATCTAAAACTTTTTGTCTTTCTACTTCAAGTTGGTTTATTTTGTTGGTTTGAGCGTTTTCTTGGATCTCTAAAAATAAAGCTTGTTCTTCTTCTGTCATTTCTGGGTCTTTTAGAACTTGACCCATATGTTTTTGATCTGTTAAACGTTCTAAAGCGGCGTTAAGTATACTTGCGGCTTCTACTCTTTGTCCTGCGGGAAGTTCAGGATTGTTCATCCTGTCTGTGTATTCTTTCCTTCCACCGGCGCTTAAAGCGTAAGCGCATTGTTCTAAATCAAGTTTTGTTTTTACTCCGTCAAGTTCATCAGTTAGTTTTTTACGGTGTGTTTCAACTTCTTTTTCAGTAATGGGGGTAAGTTTAGGTTCTCCTGTTTTACTGAAAGTAAGTTTTTGTCCTTCTTCCAGGTAGGATAGTCCTTGTTCGATACGGTGGCGGGTTTCTCCGAGTTTACGTATTTTTGTTTGGGTGTGGTCTTGACATCTTAAACCGGGCCATACTTTGCACATGTGGTTTTATTTTCCTTGGTTGAGTTGGTTGACGAGAGTTTCAACTTCTTTCCAGTTACTAACGGCGAGTTGTGTTCTAACGTGCTGGTTTTGTGAGGTGTTGTATTTGATGACTGTGGTTTTGTCGTGTAAAAGGTTTATTATGCGGGGGTCTGCATCAATGTGAATGTTGGTGTGTATTTTTGGGTTAGTTGTGAGGAAAAATATTTCTCTATACGGTAAATCGTGTTTATCTAACCATTCTGTTGTGTGAGCAATTACTTTATGATTTTGTCCGTGAAGGATGAACCGGTTGACTACGAATCTTAGGTGATGTCCTGTTTCGTTTAAATTCCATAATACTTCTGATGCATCGTGGGAAGGTTTTAAAGATTTGAGTAAACCTTCGGCGTAAGCACGTCCGATTCCTTGAGCGAACCCTTCTCCTTCTGCAAGTGGGTGTTGTTCAAAGTAATCACCAATTGCTTCATTGTAGTTGGTGATCGTGTTATCAATGTTTACTGTGATAATCATGTTTTATACCTATCAGGTTTTGACGTATCTACTTCCTTTTTAAGATATCGTCGGTTTAAAAAATTGGGTGGACAAGAATCTGTAATAGTTCTTGTCCACCCAATTTTTATTTGGAGGTTTTTGATTAAAGCATACTGTTAAGTTCTGCTTGTAATCTTGCTGCAAGCGCATCATCCCCTGCTGCTACGGCAGTTGAAATGCGAGATTTCAACTCGTTTGCTAACACTGTTCTGTGATAGTCAGCGTCGGAATTATGCGCTGGTGCTTTTGGGAATGAAGGTACTCCTTCTGGCACTGTTACAGTTGGTTCAGTTTTTAAACCTTTAGCTACAGAGTGACCTGTTACGGCTCCTCCGACAGCGGTGTTAACTAAACCAGGTAGGTCGATGCCTGTGGCACCTTCTACAGCTTTGGTGATGCTGGTCAAACCACCAACGATTTCACCAGTGATTGCACCTGTGGCACCGTCAGAGGAAACAACTGTAAGGTTGTCAATGTGACCGTAACCAGCGGCAAGTTCGCGGGCGATATCTGGGAGAACTTTAAGCATATCTTGTGCGATAATTGCTTGTGCTTCTTTTTGAAGAGCGACACCACGAGCTTCGATAGCTTCAGCCTCAGCTTTACCACGAGCGGAGATAGCGGAAGCTTCTGCGGCACCTTCAAGTTCCACAGCTTGTGCTGCAAGTTCACGACGGCGTTTGTCAGCCTCAGCGGTTGCGATTTCAGCGCGAGCGTTACCTTCTGCTGTGGTTTGAATACGGTAAGCTTCAGCGTCAGCTACTTTACGAACGTCAGCGTTAAGTTTCTGTTCACGTAGTTCTGCTTCTTTCTTAGCGGTGATTTCCTCAGCTTCAACGATACGTTGACGTTGGATTGCAGCTTCACGAGGCAAGGTTGCATCTGCTTCTGCTTGTGCAGCGTCAGTTTCAGATTGTACTTGCGCACGACGGATGTTAAGTTCACGGTTCTTTTCAAGAATACGTGCATCTGCTTGAATTTTTGCTTCTTCAGCGTCACGGGTAGCTTCAACGTCAGCGATTTGGGCTGCTCGTGAAACACGGGCGGCTTCTGGACGACCCAAGTTTACAAGGTAGTTTTGGTTGTCGTTAATTTCTTGGATTTGAAGTGTGTCAACGATAAGACCCTGTTTGGTTAGGGCTTCTTCCGCAGCTGTTAGCACTTGTTGAGCTAAAGCTACACGGTCGTGAATGATCGCTTCAACAGTAAGTCCACCAATGATTCCACGAAGAGAACCTGAAAGAACTTCTTCGGTGAATGCTTGAATTTCTTGTTGTTGTGAAAGGAATCGTTGAGCGGCGGCACGAATCATGTCTTCACGGCCACCAACTTTAACAACAGCGATAGCACGAGCGGAGATTGTGATACCGTTTGATGTTTGAGCGGTTGTTGTGATAGCAATGTTACGTGAACCTAAACTAAGTTTGAACACTTTTTGAACGAATGGTAGAACGAAAACTCCACCACCAGTTACTACTCTTTGACCTGAAAGATCGTCAGAGGTGCGTCCTTTACGTCCTGTAACCAGGATAGCTTCGTCAGGGTCAGCGATGTGGTAACGTTTAACAATGATTAGCGCTACGATAACGATTGCTAATACGATACCCCCGATCCCTAACACAAGAGGGTCTGTTAAAAATGAAAACATGTGTACCTTTCTGTTTTGTATCGTTTTCTTTGGTAGTGAGTTGTAACTATATCAGTTATTTTGATTCTGGCTCATTTTGTTGAAACGGTGCAATTTTTACACTGTTTGCTGTCAAAATTGATTCAATAGAAACTTTCGTTCCAGCAAGAATTGGTTCGTCAGAGATAGCTGAATAAGTAATGTTTTGACCGTTGTAGTAGATGACAATTTCGCCGTAAGTGTTCGGTCCAGTTGGGATTTTTACAACACCGTTTAAAGTCAACAAGGTGTTGTTGCTTAGCTCATCATTAGAGTCAGAGTTTTTTAACCAACGCATTATCAGCCAGGAGAAAGCTCCACCCATAAGACCAACAATAGCTCCAATAAAAGCCGCCCACGTACCATCTGCTCCTAAACGGGAAGCGACCAGTCCAGCGAAACCAAAAACGGTGAAAAACGCCGCAATGGAAGTTAAGCTAAGAGGACCATCACCCCCAATATCGAAAGCATCAAAAATTCCGTCTATTACGAAAGCAATGATGAGAACTACTAAACCTACAATTCCTATAACAAGGAAAGGCACGTTTTCAAGTATTTGTAGGAAGTCAGGCATTATTGTTGGATTTCTTCTTGTGGTGTTGTTACAGCAGTTACGAACGCAGCGAATGCGTTAGCATCTGTTGGGTTTTGAGAGTAACGTTGACCGTTTACAAGAACTGTTGGTGTTCCAGTGATGTTTTGGATAGTGCTTGCTGGGATTGGACCTTCTTGAGCTCGGACAGTTGCTTCGGTGATAAAGGTGTTGTATTTACCTCCACGAACACAGGATGTGAATTCGTCGTCATTTGTGACTCCGGCTTCTTCAAGTACATTCAAGGTTTCTCGTGCATTTAGTCCTTGGTCAAAGTTAGCTGTTAATGCTTCGTGTGCTTTAAGAATGTTTTTAGGGTCGTATTCTGCTACACAACTAATTGCATTACCACCTAATTGTGAGTAGCTGGTTAAGAATGCGAGAGGGTGAATAGTTACTGTGTCAATTGTGCCGTCTTGTAACCATTCTTGGATTTGGGGGAAGTTTGCTTCATCAAATTCTGCACAATGAGGACAAGCGTAGTCGACGTAAAGTGAAATGTTATTTTCTTCTGAGTCGTAAGTTGATTCAGAAAGAGTCGTTTCTACTGGTTGATTTTCTTCTGTTGACACCAAGCCGTCTTTGTTAACTACAAAACCATCATTGACTACACCCGATGGTGCTGAGGTTGCTTGTTCTGCGTTGTTTTGTTGCGCATGGTTTGCATTTAAAGCTACTACGGTGATACCAATAGCGAGAACTACAACTACAACGATAGCTGTTACGATCAGGGGGAACCAATTACGTTGTTTTGTTACGATTGCGGGGGTTTTATTCTTTCGGGATGCTTTACCCATTTTGTAATACTCCAAATATTGTTATCTGGACATATTAACAGATTTTTAACGTTCGGCGTGTTTTTGAGGTTCAGTTTAACCCTGGTACGGTCTCTATTTGTAGATATTTTTCAGAGTAAACATACCAAATTATTATAGTTCCGAGTATAGAGATGAACCATATGAATATTATGGATATTATGTTTGGCGCTATACCAGCATCATCTGGTGCAACCGCCAAAGCAACCCAACCAAGTATGAAAGCTATCGTTATGATACCTGTCATTATTAGTGCAACTATTATTACAGGGGTGTTTAGTATTTCATTATATTGTTGTTTTTGGGTGTATATGAAAGTACCTGCAACAAGTTTTATTGTAACGATGCTTTGTATGATTATCGCTATGAAGATAAGTAAGGTGCTTATGCCAACGAGAAGGTAAGCAGTTTTTGTTTTTTGTTCTGCTACCTGTTTTTTGGTTAAGGTTGTGGGTTTCATAGGAATAAGAAGAATGCTGTGATTATTGCGAACACTAATCCAAGCCCTGCTTCAAAGAGTACATACCATACTGGTAGTTTAGCTCCACAGCATTTTGCTTTCCCGCCGGTACGAAGGTAACCAATAACTGGTACGTTTTCATACCATTTTAGTTGGCGTCCACACGCACAATGGCTTCTTCCTGTGATGGGTTCCCCTTTAGGTACTCTTTCAATTACTACACCTAAGAATGATGCAATTGAAGCTCCCAGGAAGAAGAAAGCTAACAGGATAATGGTTTGGGCGATGATAAGTGTTGCTTGCACTTAGGGTATATCGGCTTTGTTTTTGTCTTTTTTATGACGGCTTTGTACGCGGGCAACAACAGGTTTCTGGTACGTCTTGTAGGTACCCACAAAAATAAAAAAGTCCTGGTCAGACATTAAAAAATACTTCTAAATAAAGCGCTCGAAGACTGTACATGAACGACAAAAAGGAGTATACTTGAATTACAACAAAACGAACAGACACACAAAAGGAAGGAGAATATGATGATTACTGTTACGAAAATTATTGTTGCTTTGGCTGGGTTCGGTATTGGACTTGCGGCACCTGTAACGCTTGATACTACCGCAACGGAACCAATCGTTACTGTTACAGGCAGTGCAGGGGTTATCGCAGACCACTGAACCAGCGCACAGTAATAAAACTCAATTGATCACAAGAAAAGAGAGGGTGAAAGGGATGGGTCCCCTTTCACCCTCTCTTATTTATGCTCCAGAAGCTTGACGTTTAACTAAATCTAAAAGTTCTTCTCTTGTAGAAACAGAACGAGAATATTGTGCGTCTCGTGCTTTATCTAAAGCTTCTCTCACCCAACGTCCTGGCGGTTGGTTATAAATTTTCATAACATCATCACCAGTTACCCAATCTTTTTCTTCCTCATGAAGAACCCCAGCATTTTTAGCTACCTTTTCTACGTGAGAAGGATCATTTCCTTTAATTCTTTCAAGGATAACCCAATCGTTAACGCTAAGACCTCTTTTTAAATCTCTTGCCCAAACTCTAACATTTTTCTCTGTTACCTCAGCAGGTGGTGTTTCTGAGGCAAGCGTTAAAGCTTCATTTTTAACTTGGTCACCAATGGTAGTTAAAGTTACAAAAGGACGACGTTCTTTTTCTGGTAGCACTGATGCTACTGTTGCAGAATAAAATTTTTCTGGATTGGTAATGGTTTTATTGTTGACAAAGTTTTGAGCTCTGTCAATTTTTTCCCATAATTCTTCGTTGTTCACCGCAGCGAGGCCAGGGAAGTTTTGGTCCCATTCGGTAGCTTTTAAAGCTTTGAAACCAGAAGCGGTATCTTTTCCTTTAACGTAAAGTTTTTGGAATTCTGTTTGTACTCTTTCTACACTTAAATCTTTAAATTCAGCTTTCAGTTCTTTAGAGTAAGAAATAGTATCTTCATGTAATGTGCAACCAAAACGAGAAGCCATTTGAACTCCTCTTAGAACACGCAAGGGGTCTTCTTTGAAAGCTTCTGATACAGGTTTCAAAACTTTGTTTTCGTAATCTTCAACTCCGTTATGGTAATCGATTACTACACCGTATTTGTGAGAATACATAAGAGCGTTCAAGGTGAAATCTCTTCGTAAACTTGCATCATAAGGCGATAAGTTTTCATCTACCTGAACTTCGAAACCTTTATGACCGGCACCTGTTTTGGATTCGCTTCTGGGTAAAGAAATATCATAGTCATCCCCGTCAACCATAATTTTGAGAACACCGAAAGCTTTACCTACTTCATCAACTTTACCAATGGGTTTTAAAGCTTTGATGATTTGGTTGGCGGTTCCACCATATACTTCAATGTCAATATCTTTTGAAGGGTAACCTTCTAAACTGTCCCTCACGCTTCCGCCAACAATGTAAGGTTGTAAACCTTTGTTGTGTAACGCTTCAAGTATTCTTTCGCAAGATTCAGGAACTTCAATATGGAAAGGGGTAGTGTTTTTACCCCAGGAGGCTTTCAGATCTTTCAGTTCATTGAGTTGTTGTTCTACTTCTGCCACTTTCTCTGGGTGGTGTTGAGCGTTGTAATGTTTTTGTACTCTTAACCTGTTTTCTGTTCTTGCCAGTTGTGGATTGTGGTGCTGGCATCTTCGATATTCACCACTTGCTTTAGATCTGCACATATTTTTTCTCCTAATGTCCCTTTATATTCTAACAGAATAAAAAAGTTTAAGCGACAGGAGGAACAGCAGCGAGAGAGAAAATCCAGGTGAAAATTCCGAAAAGCAGAGCAAGTGAAAGGATTATAGAGATAATTGTTGCAATAATGGTTTTAGGTTTACTATAACTATATTCGTCCGCATTTTTCCATAACCAAGTATTTAGAATGATTCCAATGAAAGGTAACAAAAATGCTAAGACCCAACCAGCAGTGACCACACCTTTAATGTTTTCAGTAGGAGCGTCAGTGCGTGCTGTGGTAGTTTCAGGTGTGGCAGATTTTTCTTCGTAACTTGCTGTAGGGCGAGATAGTGAAGCAGCGAACTTATCGTCTTCTAAATTTGACATTTTTTCCTTTAAGGTATTACTTTTGTTTTTGGAGCTCTGCTAACACAAAACCTTCGTTAGGGTTTTCTTTTCTTTTTAGCAGAAGATAATAAGATGTTGGTATGATCCTTCCACCATAACCAACACGGTATCCTTTAGCTATATCGGGTGGAAGCGCTAAAAGTTCTTCAACTGACCTATACCAAATCCAGTCAGGGTCATCAGCATCAGCGGAAGCATCTTTCAAACGATCATAGATTCTTTGCCCGTGTTTTTTAAGTAAACGTGGTAAAACATTGGATTCTGATTCCCAGAAAGAAATAAAATCTTCTTCTTCATTAGATAAAGAAGTATGTTTAGGTTGATAACCCCAAATAGTATTAGTGTATCTTTCCCTTAAAATAAGCAAACAAGATGTGGCTAATTCATCCAGGGTTCCTGCTGGTAGAATTCTTTCTTCTCCTGGTTCAGAAAAAATAATAACCTTATTGCTTGCCACCTCTTTGCCTATCTTTCAAAATTATAAGACTTAATGGCCAGAAATCCAATGGAACAAGATATTAATTCACATTAGGTTAGGTAAATCCACCTGGTTTCGCACCATTAAGTCTTATTTATAAATATCGGCTTTAGATCTTAAACTAACCTCGTGGAAAAGAAAGCAACCGCTTCAACAATCTTTTCTTCAGGAGTTACAGAACGGTCAATATAATGCACTGCACCTTTGTTCAGTTTTAACACTTCCAAAAGTTCGTCAACTGAACTGTAAACTTCTTCTAATGTTTCTCCTTCGGCGGTATCCAAAAGAACACCACGACTGGAAAGTACAGCTAACCAGCCGTCTGCTTCTTCTGTCCAAGTGTAAGTAACAGTAGTAGGTTGTGAAGGTTGTTTAACCTTAGCTCGTGAACGTTTTTTGCTTTTTGACATGTAAAAGTTATCGGACAATTAATATAAGGTAATCGGTATATGAAAAATGTGGTAGGATACACTTTATGGATATGGAAACATTTGAACAATATTACGAACTGATCTTTCAAGTTTCAGGGGGTGATATTTCATCATTAGATGAGATTATATGGATTAATAATGAATTAACTCCTTTGTTCGAAACAATTATGGCTTTTGAACCGCAAAATGAACAAGAAAAGAATAGAAGAGCAGAACTTTTGCATACATTAAAAATGCAAATGGGTTTACTTTATGCTAACACTTTAAGTTTCTTACTTATTAATGAAATTGAAACGGAATGGCAAGAAGCCAGTTCATATTGACATATTTTTAATAACCTTCTATACTTAAAATATAAACAGTTCGATTTCTAACAGAAGGAGCAAAAATGACTCGTAACGATGCCTTTACTCTTGAAGAAATTCAAACATATCCTCGTACACATCGTTTTCTTGTTTTTGCAGAAACCAAACCTGGTTACTGGTACAACATTAAGTCAACCAATAACCGTAAGTCCGCTACAGATACCGCTAACTTCTGGGATGAGCGTGTAAATGTTATGTTTATTGACGCTGTTGAAGAGCAAATGCAGAAAGAGTGGGCTGAACAGCGTGAAGCAGAACGTATCGCTTCTCTTCCCATTCACGAGCAGTTGGATATTGCTCTCCAAAACCAAATCAATCGAATTAACCAGCAAGCGGAAGAAATTATCGCTTCAATGTAAATATAAGGAAGAGCCGGTAAGAACAATTTTGTTCTTACCGGCTCTTCCTTATATTTTTAGTTGAACTCGCAAAGGTAACGTAAACGCACTTGACCGGGACTTAACACGATAGCTTCGTGGTTAACAACACCACATTGACCTGCTGGAACGTTAATTGAATCATAACCTTTCAAGTTGATACGACGAGCAGACAAATCTTTTTGCTGTTGAACTGTGGTGGGTTTGAAAATGTTACCCATAACTGTATCTGTTAAGAACATGAAGCAGTTACGTGAATAACCTCCACCCCAATAACCATTGCTGTAGTTAAGGCTTTTCGTTGAAGTGTCACTAAGATAAATACCTGGACCAAACATTGAGAAGTAGTTGCTTTTTGGCATCACTAAACCTTGACGGAGAATGCTTAGCACGTTCGCAGGGTTAGTACCGTGCCAGAAAACCCGTTCGTTACCTAAGCGTGACGCTAAATCAGTGTAACGTGCATCCGCAACAGGAGATTCAAGCACGTAAACTTTTTGAAGTTTCAAGTTCGCGGCTTGATGTCCACGTTTCAACGTTTTTTGGTAAAGAGCGTTAATTTCTTTAAATTTAGCGTCATCAGTAAGCACACTAATTTTGTACTCAAACAGGTTCGCATATTTTGTTGCAATATCTTCATCTGTTTTTTCTTTAGCGGCTTCTTTTAGTGTTTTTTGTTCAGTTTCGTACCATTTAACACTGTCTTCAAGTTGCGAAAGAAGCACTTGTTGTTTATCAATTGACGTTTCAGGGTTAGAGAAGAAAGTAGGACCCCAACCGCGTGAATGTGGTACACGTTGCGGAATAAGTTGAAGATAGTTTTCAACTAAAGAAACAGGTGCGTTCTGAGGGTTGTTGATTTTTTGAAGAATAGTACGCGCTTCTTCAATACTTTCAAGACTTACAACACCCAGCGGTGTTGTAATGTGACCGCTTGTGTCAACTTTAATTAAACCATCAGATGATTCAAGAATTTGGTGACGGTTAGCTTGAACAAGTTTTTCAACCAAAGTGTTCAATGCAGCATCTGTTTCTGAGGTAGCAAGAACTTTCTTAGCTACCTCTAAAAGGTTAGTTCCACCTGTGGTAGCTGGTTTAGTAATTGTGCCAACAACACCAGTCTCTTTGTACCCACGACGGATTTTACCTTTAACGATTCTGTCAAAACTGGCTTCATTGCCATATTCAGTAGAGGAAGAACCTGCTGTGTCAACACGTCCCCAGCGTTTAGTGATGACACCGTTTGCTAAAGTAACGTGATAAAATTTGTTGTTGTTTGCTGTTGAGTTGACCTGGATCAACATAACTTCTTTTGTTGTTTCACTCATTTTTTAACCCTTGAAATTTTTGTTTTGTGTACTACTATTTTACCATATTTGGAATGGTTTTACCAGTTTTTCAGATCAGTTTTAGCCCTCCAAAATGCTGTTCAGAGGGCTAAAACGTTGTCAGCGAAGAGCTCGTAAACGAATCAAAACTTTGCGAGCGAAATCCACTTCTTCTTGGGTGTAGGAAATAGCTTCCCAAATACGACGGAAGTTCAATTCACCTGTAGTAAAGTCAATCCACTGGTCAACATAAGCTTCCCAATCTTCAGCCCAACGGTAATCGTCACGGAACTCGTGCAAAACACGGTTTACGGGCAGGGCATCGAACTCTGGACGTGGACGACGGCGACGATTACCAATATCCCAATCAAAAGAAGCATAACGTTGTTCTTGCCCATTGATGGTCTCAACCCACGGCTTATCGTCACCATACTGGCTTTTAAACATAGCTTCTCCTATTCATAGAAAATCTTATAAAGCAAGAATAACAGATAGAATAGGGTATAAGCAATCAAATTATCTGATTGATTGTTTTAACCGTTTAACATATTCAACGTATTCGGGTGTATGACCTGTTACACGCCACTCGTCCTTAGGGGTTTCATCCTCAGGTAGGTAAACAGTTTTCAACCAAGTTAGTTGCCCTCTTAAAGGTTTAACTTTACCGGTAGCCCATTCTCCTGTGAGAGCGGCTTTTAGGCGAGGAAAAGTTATTTCTTCTGGAATGTTGTTTTCGTTTTTGGTAACAAGGATACATTTACGGTTTCCGTTATCTTGCTCGTTCAACCAGGCAACTGCTTGACCTGTACTTCCGCTTCCTGCAAAGAAATCTAAAATTAAAGGGGGGTTGACTACATCTTTTTTACGAAAATCAGGTAACACATATTCTATCCATTCTGCGATAAGCGAATGGTTTTTAGGGTAGGTGAACTTATTGTGACCTAACATTTTACCTAAAAGTTTAGCTGGGGTTTCACGGTCATCTCTTTTAACAATGTCAGAAAGAACAATTTCAGTGTTTTCATCCAGATACCGTTTATATGTTGGAACGTTCACCCCACTCCATATAATTTTATTGTCCCTAACCATTTTTTTAAAAGTTTCTTCTGAATGAACCCAACCACGGACAGGAACTTTTACGGTCTCACCTGTAATAGGGTTAATAACCGTATAACGTCCACCTTTATTGCTGGGTGAAGATAAATCTCCCGCACGGTAAACTCTTCCGTTTTCGTCTACACGGTTGTACATTTTTAAACCTGGTTCGGTTTCAAATATAGTTCTAGCTTCATCTGTTTGATAGAAAGAACGTAAAAGTTTTTGAGCAGAAGAAGCATCTAATGTTTCTTGCCAAAATTGTTGTGCTTTCATCAGAATTGTTTTAGCAGAAGGTTTACGAGCTCGCCATACAGGGTTAAGATCTTTAATCGTTTTTAAATCTTTAGCGTACATTAACCAGTATTCATTATTTAAAGAAACAAGTTTTGAGTTATTTTTTAATGTTCCTTCAACAGTAATAGTTGTTATGAAATTTTCTTCACCGAAAATACTGTCCATTAAAAGTTTTAGATGGGCTTGTTCGGTCACACCAACAGCAACAAAAACCACACCTGTAGAGTTCATTAAAGGGTAAGCTAACTTTAATCTTGTCTCCAAAAATGACAACCATTTAGCGTGCGAAATTTCACTATGTTTTGCTCCGTGTTTATCGTTGTAACTGAAAGTAGATTTTCCAGTGTTATACGGAGGATCAATATACAAAACATCCACTTTCCCTGCGTAAACATAATTTAACGCTACTAATGCCCCTAAATTGTCCCCTTCGATCATTGTGATACTGGGTTCGTTGTTTGGTTTAGATATTTGTTTAGTTGTATCTTCTACTAGACCAGGAATTTTGTTTTCTTGCAACGCAATGTAACCTTCTGAGAGATACGGTGTGTATGTGAAGAAACTTTTGTTTTCTTTTAAAGCCAAAAGTTCTTGCTGTAACCGAAGGTTCTCTTCTTTTAGTTGTTTAAGGGTTTTAGCTGGCATAGTCTTTCCTGTGAAAATCATACCAAAGAAAAAGAAAACGTCTCATCTATGAAAACTGTCACGATATTAGTATGTATATGAATAAAAAAGGGGTTGAATAATATGACATCTGTTAACGATAATGTTTCTACGTTGCCTTTGCCGGTTTTCCGAGAGTTATCACCAGAAACGGAAGCAGTAATTGTTTTAAGTGCTGATTGAAATAACGTATATTAAAAAATGGTTGTGCCCACCAAAATATTTTGGTGGGCACAACCATTTTAGTATTTTTTAGTCATTGATGTTGAAGTAGACACCGTAAGGAGAATCAGTTAGCAATTCTTTACTTACTGTTTGTACTTCTTCAACTGAACTACAGGTTAGTGCGGCAGCGACCATTGAACGTGGTTCTTTTTCGCTGTGACCTAAGAAAACAGCAGATGGGGTAGTTGTGTCATCAATAACGTAACTACGTCCAGGGAAAGCGTATGTGCCTTCAATGTTGCTTAATGTAACATTTTCTTGGTCAAGCTGGTCAACTGTTTTTGATGTACCAGATGTTTGCACGAAACCACCCATGAAGGATTTGAAAATCTGGTCAGTAGTACCGTCTTGTTTTAAGTCTTCAATTCCCATAAGGATTAGATTACATTGGTTAGCGTCAGTTTCGGCGGTGCCGAATGTAGCTGTTGTAATTCCATCAGCCGTGGTGCTTGGTTTACCCAACGCAACCCAAGAACTCTCAGAGTTAAGAGAAATACTAATAGGGTGACCTTCTGGGCCAATAATGTTGATAACATCTGTACCCGTAGTAACAGTACCAGAGGTGTCATCTGAGGAACCTCCATTACTGTTATTGTTGGTTTTGTTCCCAGCAATATTGTTGATGAAGAACAAACCTCCGACAACTACTAACAGTAAAGCTACAGCGGCCACTACAATCCAAATAATTTTGTTTTTAGGTTTTTCGTTACCTGAACCATTATTGCCATTATTATTGTACCCACCGTTATTTCCGTCACCTGGTTGAGTTTGAGGGTACCCACCGAACTGTTGAGGTTGTTGCTCGTAACCTTGACCTGGATATTGTTGATTAGCTTGGGGTTGTTGAAGATACCCACCGAAATTTTGAGGTTGCTGACCGTAACCATTGTCATATTGTTGAGCTTGTTGATTAAAACCGTTTTGTTGACCTTGATCATAGTTGGGATACTGTGTAGGTTGTTGAGGTTGCTGTTGATTGTAACCTTGACCTGGATATTGTTGTCCATACCCGTCGCCTACTGGCTGTTGAGGTTGTTGTCCATACCCACCGAAGTTAGGTTGTTGAGGTTGTTGTTGACCAAACTGTGGTGGTTGTTGGGGTGTACCTTGCGGAGCGCCTTGCGGAGAGTTTCCAAAGACTGGACGTGGAGGTAAACCAGGACGTTCAGGGAATTGATTTGACATAATATCCTTTACAAAATTGTTCTTTAACTTAATATATATCGGTTAATGTTTTAAGACGACAGGTTCGGAAGAACCCAAACATTAACCACTGTAAGGGTAATAAGCAGTAATACAAAAGGGATAGCTGCGTATATTCCATACTTTTTCTTGTTCGTTTTAACCCACAACCATACGTAAGAACATACTAAACCGGCCAAAACGCCAATAAAAATTACTAACCAAATCACGAAAAGCAGAATATCATCAAACCTCTATTTAACTTATTTTTGATGACATTCCGATTTAGACATTATTTACCATAACGAACTGTGAATGTGTAATCGTTACCTGTTTTAATAGCACGGTAAGAAATAACAGATTTAATTTCGTAAATATTACCTGACACACGTTGAATGCTCATAATACTTACGTCTGTGTCAACGAAAGGTTCCTGACCTGGCTTACCACTTACTCGTGTAATAAGGTCTGTCATATCAACTTGTACGCTCCAACCAGAGTAATATTGAGAACTGTTGCCTACAGTGAAGTTTTGCGTTGCGTGATATTGGTTTCCATTCACGGCACCTACTGTTACAGGTAAGCTGGAAATAGCTTTAGGTATAACCGGCAGGTTATTGGGAGCTTTTGAACAGAAACTTGGACTGATTGTAGTTGTTGTGCTTGCGTTCTCCATCTGTTGAGAACCATACAGAAGATAATGGTTTCCGTTATCTACCATATGGTAGCGAGAGTCATTTAACCCTTCAATAAAGTTACCATCAGAGAACGGTGCTTTGGTCTTGTCGATGTAAACACTCCAAGGAGCTCCTGTTGTTGATGTTGTGTTAACACGAATGTTGTAACAAACACGGTAGGTTTCGTTAGAGGTCATGTTAATTTGAATAGTGGTTACACTGTTTCCTGGGCGGATAGGGTCTGTACCGTAACCGCCGTCTTCATTAGCAGGGTTTCCGCCACCACCAGGAGTGGGTGTTGGTGTTGGATTTGTCACTACTGGTGGTGTTACACCTTCCCCACCTACTGTCCCGCCACCACCAGGAGCAGGAACAGAAACAGAACCTCCACCTAAATCAGGGCAAGGTAAAGGTTCTTGTTTACCTATTTTTGTCCACAAACGCCAATAAACAACATCATTTTCGCTGAACGCATAATATGAATGGGTACAGGCTTCTGAACGTGTTGTGTTTACAGTATAGTAAGCCGCGTTTTTACTGGTCTCTGCCACAGAAGGCATAAACCTTGAAGGTTCCATATATATTTTGGAACCAGACCCAGGTGCCATAATGCTTTTATTTGAATCAACATCGTGACGAATTGTTGCAATAATGGCTGATCTTTGTTGGTCTGCATACACAAGTAAAGAGATCGCAACAAGTACAGAAATAACTAAAACAGTAACCATTAACTCAATAAGGGTAAAAGCTGATTCTTCGTTTTTCTTTCTGTGTGTATAACTTTTAAGGAGGGAGAGGGGATTCATTATAAGAGGTTTCCTTTGGACTCTTATAATATCCGTCGGTTTGCCAGAAAACGAAATATTGTACGGTTTTGTTATCGAGTTTTACATTAGATTACTATTCATCGTCGCGGGAACTGCGGAGGAGCAACTGGACGAGTTGGACGGTTAGGTAACCCCAAATCCAAGTTAGCATCCTGAGTCGCAGAGTCAGAAACACGGTGAACAGCAGCAATCATACTTGCGCCTTCCATAGTTCCCATCATACCTATAGCTTCAACACGAGCACTGAAATCAGCAGCAATAGAAGCAACCATATCTGGGCGGGAAGTTTTCTGCACAAAAACAGTCATCACGTTAGTGGTTTTCTGGGCATTCTCACGGTTCATTAGAGCGATAACCATATCCAATGTTAAACGTTGTTCAGAAGCTGAAATATCATTCCACGGGATACGTTCGGGAGATTCAAGAACATTTTCATAAGCAGGAAGTCTCATAGAGTTCTCATATTGACGGTATTGTTCAGTAGCTGCTGTTCCAACAGAACCGAGAAGAATTTTGTGTCTAATTGTAGCTGTCGCATCACTTTTAGGAATGTTTGAAAGCATACGAGCGGCAGCGTCCCAAGAACGAGGGGAAGGCCAAGCTCGTCCCGCTTCTGTCAAATCTTCAGGCACTTTAATCAAAAAATCAGAATTTTCTTTCACGAACCCAGCAATTTCAGACCGTTGACGCATCAAAGTCATGAATTTTGCGTGTTCATTGGTGCCTTCCGCTGGAATAGGGTCATCCCAGTTGCGTACCATACCCGTTACCCAGTCGTCCAAATCAATCATGAAGTCTACGTGAAGGAAACGGTTAGCCATTGGTGGAGCTAAAGTCCAACCATCAGCAGCTTGGTCTTCACCGTTCGCGGCAGCGACCATCCAAATAGTGTCTGGAAGAGTAATATGACCAACGGTACGACCTTGCAGAGTTGACAAGAATGTAGCTTGCACAGCAGGTGTAGCGTTACTTGCCTCATCAAAAAAGAGGATACCTTTACCTGTGCGAAGAAGCTCATCAGCCCAATAGTTCAAAGCAGGTTCAGTGACATTGTATTTTAAAACTTCACCTGTAACAGGGTCGTGACGTTCAACAGTTTTAACAGTAGGGATACCGCTAACGTCAGTTGGGTCCATAGCGGACATAAGGAGGATATATAAAGGAAGTTTAGCTTTACGAGCGATAGCTTTGATAAGTGCTGTTTTTCCAATACCAGGAGGTCCCCATAAGATCACGGGAACTTGACTATCTAACCCTGCTTTTAAGAGAGCAAGGGTTTCTTTCATAGAATCTGATCTACCTATATAGTTACCCATTTAAATTAAAAAACCTTTCAATACCTGTAAATAATAGCACGTTTGCTTTACTAAATCAATTAATATAGTTTTCCTCTTTTATCTGTGGTAGCATGGGTTTGTAAAGGATCTTGTAATGGCTAAGAAAACTAATTTAAACCCTGCTCAACAAAAATATCTTGAAATTTTGTTGACTCGTGCAACAAGCCCTTATGATGCTGTTTCTGAATTACATCCCAGCGGTCGTTTAAAAGCTGGACAACCCCTTTTGGCTGGTTTGCTTTATTCTTTGTTCCCTGTTAACACAGAGGAAATTGAAACTATGGCTGTTGACCCTAAAGGGCGGTTATACATTAATTTCGACCGTTATATGAATAAAGGTCCAGAAGATTATGGTGGTATTGAACATGCTGGTTTCTGCATCAACCATGAACCGTTGCATCTGTTGTTGAACCACCACAGGAGGTTCGCTGCTTTACCTGAATCTGACCCAAAACATAAAATGCCTAAAAACAGTAAGTTCTGGAACTACGCGGCAGATTTAAGTATTAATCAATTAATTGACGATCACAGACCACCTAACTCATATCTTATGGTTGGGGAAGGGATGTTTGAAAAGTTCCCTCCTAACTTAACCACAGAAGAGTATTATGCTTTAATTCTTGATGAAGTTGCGGCTAACTCTTGTTCTGATTGTGGAAACCCTTTACCTGATGACAAGAAAAATTCTTCTTCACAAAGTAACGATTCTGGTGGAAGTGAACAGTCTTCTGATGACCAGAAAGATGGTTCGTCTGACGAGTCTTCTAACGAGAACGCCCAAAGCTCAGAAGGCCAAGATTCTAACAGTTCTTCTGAGGGGGAAGGTGGCGACCAACAAGATACTGAAAATGGCACCGGTTCCAGTGAGAATAATAATTCTGAATCTGATTCTTCTGAATCTAACGGAGGAGAGGGTGAATCAGATTCTTCCTCAGAAGGAAATGAAGGAGGACAGTCTTCTTCTGGCGGGGAAGGTGAACCTGGTGATGGTACTTGTAAAACTTGCGGTCAGCAAAGCCCTCCTGATTGTGGTAGCGGTGCAGGTGGAAAAGCCCGTTCTTGGGAACTGGGTAACGATGAAGAAGCCGGTGAAGTTAGCGAACTTGAATTAGATGATGTTCGTCGGGCTATTGCGGAAAAAATTAAATCTCAACCTGGTAAGCATCCTGGTGGTATGGAAATTTGGGCTGACGATTATTTGAAACCACCTCCGTATGATTGGCGTAAAGATTTACGAGCCAACGTTAAACAAGGTTTAACTTGGAAACAAGGGCAAACTGATTACCAGTACAAACGTCCTTCTCGTAGAAACCAGAATCATAAAATTATTCTTCCGTCTTTACGTTCTCCACGAGCAAAAATTGCTATTGGGTTTGATAAATCTTACTCAAACTTGCATAACTTAGGTATTGTTTCACAAAATATTGAACAAATTGCTAAGAAAAGCGGTGTTCGTGGTCAAGAGTTGCTTGCTTTTGGTGTTGACACTCGGGCAGACAAAGTTAAATTTGTGAACGACCCGAAACAAGCTTTGAAAGACACCAAAGGTGGTGGGGGAACCGACATGCGGGTTGCTTTTGAAGTGTTTGAACAGTTGGGACAGGAGAAAAAAGCTGATATTGCTATTCTACTAACTGACCTTGAAACAGGTTGGCCTGCAACTCCCCCTAAATATAAAATGAAATATATTGTTGTTGGTATTGTTGGTAATAAAGAAAGCTATTACGTTAAGGAAGCTAAAAAAGCTTTGGAAGGTTGGGCTACTTTGATTCTTATTGATGAAGCTGAACTTTGAAGCTGATTTATTTTTAGCCTATATAGTGTATATGAAGTCAGGATACCCGTTTAAGATTTAAAGGGTAATAAAAGTGAAGGAAAAAAAGTGGCGAAACGTTTCCCTTCGCAGGACAGCCTTGTTGTAGACCGTGCTGCGGTAGAGTATGATAGAGAGACTGGTTCTCTACGTATCATTTTAACCGATGAAGAATTACCATCTGGTTTGGCGTTGACTGTGCCTCGCGGTGGTAAAATTGAAAAAACTTTACGTTCTCTTTTTGAGAACGAACCAAATTCGGGGGGTGCCTCGACCTCTGCTACGCCACAGCAACCTTCCGTGTCACCCCCCGTTTCTTCCAATGAACAAGAAGAAACAGAACCAGTTAAACTGGAACCAACTTATCAACCATCAAGTTTGGCGAGAACCACTCCGCTTGATGAATCTATCGTGGTTGATTCATTTGGTAAAATACCTAAACTGGATTTGACCCAAAAAGGTCAACTTATCACCTTTGTTTCACCCAGAAACGCAACAGGTCAAAGCTCTGCAACAGTAATGATGGGTGCAAGTTTAGCGAGAGTACCTGAGGTAGCACAGTTAGAGAATAAACATAAAATCGTAGTTGTAGATCTGGACACCACACGAGGGGTACTTCACAATATGGTTCCCCCAACCAATGAAGGTCTAATGGGTATATACCGTTCAGGTGTTGTGAACGAAGAAACTGTTCTTGCTCATTTAACATACCGTGAAGATTTAGGTATTTACACGCTACCCATCAGTAAAGAAAAATTTAATGCCATTGACTGGTTAGGGTCAGATTTCTTCAACCGTGTTATTGAAGTTCTTAGAGGCGTTTTCAATATTGTTATCGCAGACGTACCTGTACTTGACACTACCTACATTACCCAAGATTTGTTGAATGTTAGCAACATTAACATTATTACTAATGTTGTTGATAGAAGATCTGAGTTCACTACCCGTCAATGGTTAAAAGAACGGTTCCGTTTCAAACGAATCGCTGATAAAGCTACGGTTCTTATCTCTAACGCACCAACAGTTCAAGTCAAAGGTTCTTGGGAAGATGTTAAACGAACTCATAACCCTATCAGTATAATTGGAAACATTCCAACAGACACGGTTATGTTCTTAAATGCTATCAAACAAGGTAACCTTGCTCCCTTATTTACAAACCATAACGCTGTAGCCGAAGCATACAGCGTTATAGCTCAAAGGTTAGTAACCAGTTAATTAAGCACGGTTACGTAAATCAACGTACTCTTCTGCACGTAAAGTTTTATGGGCATCTGTTGAAAGATTGATCCATTGTGTAACTACAACCATTTTACCGTTACCAACTGGTTTAAGAACCATACAAATGTCACGGTCTTCATCCAATTCCCCACGGTATAACAGTTTATGTACTTGTTTTGTACGACCATTAACTTTCAATTCGATCAATTCCATAGTGTCCAAATTGATTTTAGGAAATTGTGGAATTTCATTAGCTGAGTTAGCGTATTTTTCGCTTTGTCCTTCTTGAATTGCGTGACGTGAATAAACTAATTGTCTTGAACCAGAAGGTGGGTTGAATCCTTTCGGGAACCCAAGATCACGGTGGAATTTGATAACAGGGTCACCCTCAGGTGTTGTTTCAACACGACGAGCAGGAGGTTGGTTTCTTTGACCTTGGTTTTGAGGTTTAACAGGTTTTGGTGGGCCTGGTTTAGGGTAATTACTTAAAAATTCACGAGCGCGTTGGTTCTTATGACCAGGGTTTTGACGTTCGTTGTCAGCGTCCTGGCGGGCACGAGCAGCCGCGTAGTCGTTCAAATTAGTTGCAGTTGCCATAGCGTGACGATAACTTTTACGCTCTGGACATTGAGGGTCAGTGCACGCTTCTGGATTCTTGGCCTGGCATTTAACTAATGTAGTCATATTCTATATATAACAAGCAGATAATTAAAGATGAAAACTTAATTCAAATATGGTAGAATTAATCCATTGCTTTCTTAGAAGCAGAACAAAAAGGTTAACTAATGAACAAATTTTTTAAAACAGGTATGGTTGCGACGGTAGTTGCTTCGTTAGCGCTAATGCTATCTGGTTGTTTCGGAGAACAAGAACCCGAACCTATTTCAGAAGCGTCAGCTATTTCGGAAGCTTATGTTCAAGTAATGAACGAAAGTTTCAACCATGAAAAAACGGTTGAAGAGCTCACGGAAATCCAACAACAGTCCATTGCTAACTTGGGTGACGAAGGTATTGATTATGAGAACTCTTTCAACTATCTGAAAACGGTTCTTCCTTTAGAACACATTTATATCGATGAAGACCCGCTAAAAGCACTTTCTACTGGGTTTGGTGTTCTAACCTTAATGCAAAGTAACACGGTAGGTGATGTTCTAACTACCGAAGTTGATGCGACACAAATCACTTTGAATGAAGCGGGTGACGTTGCAACTATTCCGTACACTGCTGTTAAATTTACCAGCGAACAGAATGACACTACAGGTTTAGCTACATTTTTGAATGATTCGTATGCCACAGGGGAGAAAGAAAACCCTGGTTCAGGCATTACTCTTCGTCTAACTGATAATGGTTGGGTTGTTGAAATTGAAAGCGTATACCCAGTACCTGAGTCGCAAGGTTAATCTTCTAAAGAAAAGCGGGTGAGAAAAATTTTCTCACCCGCTTTTCATATGTCTGGCGCTTGTGATAGTATTTTTACTATAAACGTTAATCTTCACGAAAGAGAAATCAATGTCTGTTTTTGAGCAGTTTATGGCCCCTTACAACCTTAAGTTTAATATTGCTCGTATTTTTATGTTGACTGTTTTTGTACTGGTTCTGGGCATTGCAGCAATTGTTGGTAGTATCGTTAACGGCTGGGCCGGGGTTTTTAGTTTAGTTGTTGGTCTGATTATTGCGTGGTTCGCAACCAAAGGCATGCGTAACTGGATGTGGAACTATCTTGCTTTCCGCAAGTGGGCTAACCGTCGTATGTTTACTTTGACTTGGGTGCTGGCTTCTGGACGCACTGATGAAGAGTCAGTCAAACGTGAACTGGATGTAGCCGCTAAGTTCCACAACGTTTGATTTTGAAATGACTGAGGGGCAGATAAACATTTTATCTGCCCCTCAGTCATTTCTGTTTCTTAAACAAGTACGAAGTTAGGTTCAATGAACTCTAAAAGGTTCAAACCTTTCTCGGTAATTGTGGTACGACGGAATGAATTGTGTCGTGGATTGTATAAACCGAATGGTTCTCCACCACCGTCGAATAGAAGCTTAAGTTTACGAGTCTCAGCGTATTCGTAGAGGAAGTTAGTAGCATCCTCATCCGAAATCCAAACCCCTGTTAATACATCAGTGTATTCGTCGTTGTCGCTGAATCTTCCAGAAACAAGTTCCTGACCGTAATCAAGTTCCGTAACAGCAACGGGGATACGGTAAACCCCGGTACGTACTTTTGCAGCAATAGTCATTATAGTTGATCTCCCTTTTGTGTACTACTATTTTACCATAATTGCCCTGGTAGCGCAATAAAAGTTGCTTTGTGGAGTTCTTTACTATAGAATGAATTTATGGATATTCGTAAGACTGAACTGCCTGAACTTGAAGAGCGATACTTTACTCGTATGGCTTCAAGTGTTGGGGACAAGAGCCGTTTGCTTCAATACCTTCCTCCTATCACGAACGAAAATTTTCCACCTAAAATTTTGGATGTGGGTGCTGGTGGGGGTGAGTTTGCTTACTCTCTCGCTACTATGGGTTATGACGTTACTGCTTTGGATGCAAGTGACGAAGCGGTTGAACGTATCAACTTTAAATACAACTCTTTGAAAACAATCCAAGCTTTGGCTAACCACACTCACGATTTTGGGTTGGAACAGTACGATGTGATTATTTGTTCATCTATTTTGCACGAAGTGTTTTCTTACGGAGATAACGTTCATAAAGCTGGACATGTTAGTTCACTTAGTCGTGCGTTTGAATCTTTCTACAAAGCTTTGAAACCTGGCGGTAAACTTCTTATCCGTGATGGTGTGAAACCAGATAACTGGGAGCAGGAAGCTTCTTTCACACTGTTAGAAGGCCACGAAGTATCGAGTGTTTTCAAGTACCTGGAAATGTGTCCTTTCGCTAATGGTGTTGCTTATGGCACTCAAGGGCATTTGGTTCAGTTAACTCAAACGGGTGACAAAACTTTTACTGGTAACGTGCAAAGTGTTATGGAGTTTGCTTACACGTACACTTGGGGTTTGGATTCATACCCTCGTGAAACACAAGAACTGTACGCACCTTTAACTTTGAATGAGTATGTTCAACTTCTGGAAACAAATGGTTTCCACGTTACTACCAGTTTCAGTTATCTACAACCAGGCTATCCAGTTAACTTGGATTCAAAAATGGTTTTGAAAGTAGAAGGAGAACCCGCAGAATGGTTCGACAGTAACGCAATTTGGGTAGCGAACAAATTTTAAACCTTTATCAGAAAGTGTGTTATCATATATTTATGAACGTTAAAGATGCACCTGTATAGGGTTTAAGTGAGTGGGGATTCGCTTCTCTGATTACGTTCATTTTCACGGTGGTTAAACAGGCTTCGGTCTGTTTAACCACCTTTTGTGCATTCAAGGAGGGTAAAATGCTTTAGGTATTTTTTGATTCCTCTTAACCTTTAAAGTTTTCGGTCTCACCATACCAGCGATGTCTGGTTTTTTATCCCCAAATAAATTTTATCAACTTTAAAGGAAAACAAAATGTTTAATGAAAAAACAGTACAATATTGGGTCAACAAGTTCCCTGGTTTAACAGCCGAAATCGTTCAAGAATTAAGTGAAGATATTAACGAACGATTAACTCGTAAAAAGAAATTCAGTGAAAGTTTTGCAGATTACATTCCGTTAACTTTAGATCTTCAAGAAAGATTCACAAATTACGACACAGTTGTTCAAAATACTTTACGTAAATTCCCTTACCTACCAGGGTTAGATGTTATTCGTTATAGAGCAACAACTTCTTTTGCTGGTGTTGAGCGTAATGGAGAACGGTTAAATGTTTCCGAATTGGAAAACTTTACGTTAAAACAAACTGATACAATTGTTTTTTATCAAGCTAAACCAAATGAAGCTCCACATCGTTATTATCGTGAAGTGAAAGTTCCAGCTATTTTGTTATGGAATGACCCTGTTGCGGTTGCACAGTATACACGGAAGGCTATTCGTGCTGAGCAAGCTAAAGTTGCGCAAGAAAGCGTTAAAAATGCTGTCTCTGTTGTGCAACAAGCTGAACGTGAACTGAGAGAGGCAGAAGCTAAGCTGAAAAAAGTTAATGAAGCTAAAGAGAAAGCGGAAGCTTTACGTGATAGTTACCCTCAAAAAAGAGAACAATGGTTGAAGAAAAAGGAAGCACGTTTAGCTTTCAGAAACCAAACATCTTAACCTAATGTCCCTCATTGTCTAATCCGCAACATAAACAGGACTGTTGCGGATTAGACAATGTCGGTTGTACTGGCTATACTTATAAAGTACACAGTTCACAAGATTTATTAAGGTAAGGTTATGACTCCGGTTCCTGTTAACTCGGTTGTTGATGAGAGGTATGATGCTCACGACGGAAGAGGTATCCCTTTCCGTGGAGGAGTTCTTGACCTTCCGCCTTTGGATTCGCCTCTTTCCCGGAAGGAGCAGTCTTTCCTTGATTTGGCCACACGTATGGCTGAGTCCAGTGATGTAGCTAACCGGCACGGTGCTGTGGTGGTTAAGAACGGTCGTGTGCTTTCGCTGGGGGTGAATAAGTGGCGGAACCAGGGGTACTATCACAATCGTGTTGTTGCACAGGATGATTGGCAGGACATTCTTACTGTACACGCTGAAGCTGACGCTCTTAACCGCGTACCTGACGCTAACGGTGCAGTTCTCTACATCGCTCGTGTAGGCAATAATGGTATCACCGCTATGTCACGCCCTTGCTGGCGGTGTATGGAGCGAATTGAAGCTGCTGGTATTAAGCGTGTCGTTTACACTGTAGGTTGAAAATTATTTCATAAAATCAGAAACATCATAAACATAGTTAGTTGATAGTTCTGTGATTTCCCAACCGGTATCTTTGGGTTGGACCGTGAAAGTTATTTGCCCGTGAGTTTTGAACCAGTTAACACTACCTGGTTCTAAAATTTTATCCGCAACGGTCGCTTCTGCTTGTTTACGTGTGACACCTGGCTGGGAACTCACATAGTCAAGGGCATTATCGTCACTCACTTTGTATGCTGTGTCATATTCGTAAGTGTAAGTTAAACGTGGTGTTTTGTTGAATTCAGTAGCGCTTACTTCTTTTAAAACGATTTCTGTATCACCCATTAAAGAAGAGTTGGCAGTGTCTACCCCCAGCACAGGGATAGATGTTTCTGGGGTTGTTAACGGGATGATGGGTTGAAAACTTGTTCCTGGTTTGTCAACAGGCGTGAGATCTTTAATTATTTCCTCATTGTAATCTTTACGTGATTCTAAAAATGAAATGTATTGTTCTCTGTTGTTATTTAATCCAGGTGAGTTAATATAATCTTGAACAAGTTTATCTGTTGTGAATTTGTGTGCAGATTTAATTTGATCTTGGGTGAAACCAAACTTGTTAACTTCTTCTGTGGTTGTTTCTGGTGTTGAAGCGTAGGTTTCAGTTGTTGGTTTAATATATGTGAAGTCTTCTTGCATATATGAAAAATTGATTACTTCAATGTCGCCTAAAGGTGTTACGTTAGGTGCGAAGTCAGGACTGGCGGTTAAAGCTAAAGAGCTTGCTAAACTTATGGTTGCGATAGTGGTTAAAATTGAGGACATAATAAACTTCCGATATTGTATACTAATGGTAGTATAGTGAAATCTTACTATATATAGATAGGCGGAATAAATGTATAAGAAAATTGGAGCAGTAACGCTGGGTATTTTAATATCTGCAACTATGCTTACAGGTTGCACTAATGAAGATGTAGGAGAACCAAGCACATCAACACCAACACCCGTGAGCACTTTAGAATCTAACGGTTTAACTTCTTTCCCAGAGGGTATGTTTGATGTAGATTTTTCTGATGTAGCAAATTACCAATGGACAGTTTTCTACAGTGAAGGTGATACTGTAAACACCGCATCTGGATCTTTAACTGACCTGTCAGAAGCAGAACAAGCGGCTCTTTTAGCATGGTTTAACTCAGAGTTTGCCGACTGGGGAGAAATTAAAGAAACAACAAATGAAGGTAAAACTACTTATGGTGTTGCTAACGATAAAGGTAGTGTTCAGTTGACTTTTGAAGAAGCGACAGCAACATTAACTATTGCTGAAATGAAAGGTTAATGTTTTGCGTGTTGTAATAGCAGAATGTGAAGCAACTTACAGTGGACGGGGCGACACACGGTTAGATAAAGCGGTGAGAGCTATCGTTATTAAAGATGACGGTGCTGTAAGTTTACATAACGATAAAAGTAACAAGCCTTTAAATTATATGGGTGCTGGGTCAGTTTTTAGTGAACGGTTATCTGCAACTGGTGAACCCCAGTGGGTGTTTGATACACGTAAAGAAAACTTAACAATAACAATTCATGAACTGTTAAACGATATTTCGTTACCTTTGGATGACGGTAGTGTGGGTTTAGTGCGAGATGGAACAGAAAACCATCTACAAGAGTGGTTAAGTTTACATCCAGAAACTTTTGGTGAAGGTTGGGTATTTGGAGCTCGTGAATTTAAAACAGGTGTTGGTGGGTTAGATCTTCTTATGTATGATGCAGAAGGAGTACCTGTTGCTGTGGAGGTTAAACGTGTCGCTTCTCCTAACAGCGTTTACCAAGTTATCCGTTATGTTGATGCTTTAAAAGACCAACCTGGTTTTGAAAAAGTTTATGGTTTAGTAGCTGCGGTTGACCTGAGACCAAATATGGTTACTTTAGCTGATAAAAAGAATATACTTACAGTTCAAGTTCCTCAGAACTGGAAAGTTATTTAAACTTTTCACAGATAGTACACATAAAACTATATGTTATAATATAACTATAATGTATGGTTTAACAGCGCAAGAAGAACAAACTTTCATCAACTATATGGTGGATACCGTTGGTGTACGTAATCACCGAACTTTACACGATGCTCTCTGCTGGGCACGTATTTGGGTTATTGAAGGTGGATACCCAGAAGCAGATTCTCTTTGGGAAGCTTTCACTAAAGAAGCAAATGCAGCTTCACTCACTGATTATTTTGAAAAGAGTTCTGAACCTCTTCCAAGGAACGTTTCCACAATGATTTCTGTTGCAAATTCCAAGCTGGTGTAGTGTGGAACCTGTAACCTTTGACAAACTCTCGGGTTGATTCAACGGTTACAGGTTTTCCTGTTTCAGCAGTCAGAGCTTCCATTTTTGCAGTCATTTCAGCGACAGTGGTTTCTGGGTTAATCCAGAAAAGCATATCTGCATCTTTGATAACCATACCGTTTAATGAACCAGGTTTTTTAGGCGCAGGATGCAATGTTGCTTTAATGAGGTCTTGTACACCTTTAATTTGAATGTTCAAATCTGCTAAAGGTTCAGCAACACTTTTAGCATAGTTTACAGCGCGAGTGATGTTAATAGAATCTGAGGTAGCAGAGTTACCTGTATGGTCATAATCGTGAAGTAAACCTGCTACAACAATGTTACGTGTAGCTTGGTCAGACAACCCCAACAAACTGGACAGCAGTAACCCGTTTTCAGCAACTTCAATAAGATGACTGTTGCCGTGATATGGAAGAGACCCGCTTGGGTTGTTATTCAACCAAGATCTGAAAGGCTCCACAGGTAAATGTACTTTATTTAAAAGTTCAGTCAAACGTTGTTCTAAAGTAAGATTAAGCATACTTTCAGTATAGCATAATCATAATGTCTTGTGAACCCACATATATTCAGAGTAACCGGGAGTATCATCTAATTTTCTAAACCCTTGTGTTGTGACCAGTTGTTCTGTTTTCTTATGATTTGTAGGTACAGTAGTGAAAACTGCGGGTATACCCAAATTTTTAGCTTGTCGCACCCGAGTTCTTAAAAGAGCGGCACCTACTCCTTTCATAGGTGTCTGAACGTAAGCGTTACTTAAAAACCCTTCTTTCGTGAGATGGGCAGTGCCAACGATCTGGTTTTCTATTTCTGCAACCAGAACATAACAATGGTTATCTGTTATTTGAGCGTGAAGCCTGCCTTCTACAATCTCAGGTATATGCACATTAATAAGGTTGTTAACTTCGTAATTTAAATTTTCAGGTTTTGTTTGACATAGTTTCACTAAATCAGGAAGGTCTTCAAGTTTCGCTTCTCTTATTAAAATTGTTGACATTTTAGAATCCTTCAATGGTTTCTCCTTTACATAGTATCGGGAAATAAATTGAAGTGGAACATTTTAGCGTTCCACTTCAATTTATTATACCACTTATGGATTAGTCTCCTGAATCGTAACTGTAACTGAAACTTTTCACGTCAGGGTTAGTTTCAATGAATTGTTTTTCACCTTTAACTGTAGGGTCCACAATAACATAAGAGTTTGAAGATGAAGTTTTAAAGTTAGCGTAATGTGTTACAGACACATATGTTCCACCTTTCTCATCTACAAAAGAATGTGCAGCTACTTCATTTTCTCGCACTTGCCAAGCTGGTTTTACATTACGAATAGGGGTGATTGTTCTGGTTGTCTCTCCATCACGGTTAGTGATTTCATGTACACCCCAAACATTGGTAATGTTCCCTTCTTTATCTGTGCGGATGTCATTTTTGTTTATTGATCCGGCTTCTGTTACAGAAGCATATTTACTGATTCCGTTCTCTTTTACTGTTTCTCTCCATTGTTTGTGAGTATCAAGTACAGCAAGTTTTTTGTTAACTTCATCTTGTGCTGTTTTGTTTTGTGAACGAGCGATCATTTGGTCGTTCCAGTCTCTTTGGAATTTACTGTAACTTTGAGCTGCTGGTTTGGTTGTTGCTACTTTTTGGTTGAAATCAGCAAATTTGCCTTCTTGCTCATATTTTTCAGCAAGTTCACGGAATTTTTCTCCGTGTGTTTTAGGACGGGTGTTAGTTGTGAAATCTGCTGATGATATTTCTTTTAAAGGTTTGTCGTGGATATCTCCTGAACGGCTGTAAGGGTTTGAATAGTTTTCAATACCAGCGTTCGCTTGTAGTTTAGCTATGTAAGTTTCAGCATAAAATTTTGGTATACCAGCCGCTACTGCTTCAGCGCGAAGTTCTCTTAAAACAGGTTTAATTTCCGTTTTCGCTTCGTTTTCAAGCTGGGTTACTTTATAGCTTGCTTCGTGAAGTGAAATGTCTGTGCCTGAATCTTCTTGGTACGCTTTTTGTAGTTCGTCCATTTTCTCTTCAATTCTGGTTCTTTCTTCTTGAAGAGTTTTTTGTTCAGCTTTTAAAGTTTTTTCTGCACCCTTGATGTCAGCAGCTGAATACTTTTGTAATGCTATACTGGCTGGCAAACTTGCGTCTGGAGAAATGGAACGAGAGACACGAAGGATATCTGCTACTCTTTCATCGTTCGGAGTTGTTTCACCTAAAGTAGCGAAACGTTCATAATTGTTTTTAAGGTTTAACGCTTCGTTTATGTTCCCTTTTTCTGCTACTCGTGCGATTGCTTGTTTCATACCGTTTTGAGAACAAAAACGGCCGAGCTCGTCGTGGAATGGATTGGTCATGTTTTATATCTAACAAAAAGAAAGTGGGTGAAAACTTAAAGTTTTCACCCACTTTTACCTAAATCAGTTAACTAAGCCTGAATCGGAATTTCCTCCAACCGATTTTAGCTATCAGTGTTTTCCTGTTATCTGAAACCATTTGATACACCTCCATATATCGCTTGGTTACTATTAATATCGGCATCTGAAAATTTTTTGATCAAAATTTTTTCAAAAAACTACATCTAAATATTCTAAAAAGTCTTCACGATTTTTTATACTGTGTGTGATTGGGAAAGTGTAAACCCCGCCGGTTGCTTCAACTTTTTTACCATTCAATCTTTTTACTGCAATAAATAAGGCTTTATGTAACCGTGTTATGTTATGCGAAGCTTTTGCTTCTCGTCTCATTTTTACTGGTTTTACAAAATCACCTGTTTTATTGTATTCATCTACCATTTCTCCTAAAGAAATTTCTCCTTCAACAACAACTATTTGATTCGCATTCTGTTCTATTTCAACCATGTAAGGTAAAACTTCATTTTGCATTTTTCCTCCAACAAATGTTCAATGATTCCTTACTATTAAGATCGGTATTTAAGCTAAACAAGAATATTTTGATAACGTTTTAATAACAGAGTAAGAGATAGTTAAACTGGCAGTTTACTGAACGTTTGTCCTATTTTAGGCGAAAATTAAACACCAAGCCGATAGTTTTAGAGTCTCAAAGAGGTTACTGGTTGTTTAAACCGTAACCTCTTCCATATGTTCACAACTATTAGTTGGCAAGTAAGGTTATGAAAGTTTGAAAGATTCATCAAAAGCATTAACGTGTATATTAACAGTCGGAGTTGTTTTAGGATTAAGTTTTCCAATAGTCGGTGGCGGGCTACACCAACCTACTGACGCAACGCTTAACGCTTCGGAACAGACCACCGTTACATCACAAAGTTACACGGTTCCAGAAACAGTTGCTGAACCTAAAATTGACCGTGGTACTTATGAAGTTTATGAACTTCCACCTGAAGTGCAACCAGCTATGATCCCTAACAGTGACCGTTCAACGTTCACGAATGATCCTTCTTGGGATGTGCAATGGCCGTTCCCTGTTGGGGTAACTATTTCATCTGGTTTTGGTCATAGAGATAAACCTTGCGCCGAATGTTCAGGAAACCATCAAGGGTTAGATTTCGCTATCACCCAAGGGACACCAATTCAAACAATCGCACGAGGAACAGTTACAGATGTTGGTTGGGATGGAGATTACGGTTATCGTGTAATTGTTGAACACATCATTAATGGTGAAAAAATTATCTCAGTATATGGACATCTTGTAGAGAACTCTTCCCCATTAAAACCAGGTGATGTTATCCGCAAAGGAGCTCACATTGGTGACGTTGGTAATACTGGTGCAAGCACCGGACCTCATTTGCATTTAGAAATTCGCACAGCAGACGGTGTAAGGCACGACCCTTACGAATGGTTGCAAACAAACGCAGGTAAAGCGAAAGCGGAATAAGTTTCCCTATTCCGCTTTCGCTTTACCAAAAATTATTCAAATCAACCAAGGATAGTTAATGGAATGCCGAATTCATCATCGGATGCGTTAGCCACAATAACACGGACAATACCAGCATCATATTGTGCGCTTAATGAATCAGACGTAACAGGCACGTCAAGTGTAATAGTTTCCTCTTTTACAAGAGAAACTTCACCTTGTGTACGTGAACCAGAAATGGTTACAGTTTTGGTAGCAGGTGCATAGTTTACAGAAATTCCATCTGGGGTGTAACCGGCGAAAGCTACTTCATAAACTTTCTCACCTTTAGTGGAAGTGTAAGAAGTTACTTTTGCGTCTTTAGTAGCACCTTCGGTTCCAAAACCGGGGAATGGGAATCCATCACCGAAACCGAACACTCGTACACGGCTGTCAGGACCGAACGGATTACCACCTTCAGCGAACATATCTTTAATGTTGTCAGTTAAGTCAGACAAATCTGAGGGGTTCAAAGGTGAACCGTTCATAGGCAAGTTACCCATTAGATCTTCAAAACGACGCAAGTTTTCAGGACTGAAAAGTTGCCCGAATAGTTTAGAAAGCGGATCTTCGTTGGGGTTTGGGTTGGAAGTCATTCTATTTTTCTCCTTAAAATAATAAACTCATTATAGCACAACACTACATATTAAGACAATTATTCCTTTTCGTGTACTGTTGCCGGGTAAACCAGAAAAGCTTCTATGTGAAGCATACGGTAATTTTTCATTGTAGGCCGTAAGCGTACAACCACTTTTACTTTATCACCAGTAACAATATCTGTACTATTTAGTTCTGTATCTAAAACTTTCTCAAGACCTACTATAGCTGGTAAAGCTAATTCTACTGCGAACTTGTTTGAAATATCATTGTCGAAACCTAATAATGTCAAAAAATTAACAACTTGACGGTAAGATTCAGTTTCTTTCCATTCTTCTTCAAATTGTAAATCGGAAACAATTTGGTTTATGTCCCGTTCGCGTCTACCATAATGAGAAACAATCATATAGATAACAGAAAAAGTTAATAGAAAACCTATACCAGCTAATTGCTGTTCCACTAAAGAAGTAATAAGGAAAAAGATAAAACCTAATACTGAAATTGTTTGCATAAGTCGTGCCCATAAAGGCGCACGAACAAACATATAATTGATTGGCGGAAGTTGAACAGAAACTTCTGAACTGTAAACATTATTAGCGGAGGTAGACATCAAAGAAACTATATCAGAAGTTGAGAGAAATATGAAGTTTTGGTATAGTTTCTTTAAGAAAAGAGTTTCGGTAAAATACCGATAAATGTAAATATGAAACGTTTGTCTTTAGTGTTAGCTTTCCTGGGGTTAGCTTTCATTGGTGTTTGGGCTGGGGTTCATTTTTTCGGAGACACTGTTGTAAGCGAAATACACCGTAATCAAGCGGAAACAATTCAAGTGCCTACACAATCAACAGAAAAATCTGTTAATCAAACCGAAGAAGTCAAACGCTACACAGTTAATATTGCCAATCAAGGTGGTAGTAAAGAAATGGATTACTGTGCAGATGGTTTCACGGAAATGATCTATTATGAAGGTTTAGAAGGTAGAACTCTGCTTAGCCGTCACAATAATTGTGGTGGTGATATTGTATTGCCAATGGAAGTTGGAGATCACGTAATTATCGCGGGTGATCAAGAATATGTTATCACTGAACTGAGAGACACTACGAAAGAAACAACTACCGCTGCGATAAATAATATGAACGGTGAAGTAATTTTACAGTCCTGTTACTGGCATGAAAATCGTATGAAGTTCGTAGCTTTAACTCCATTAAATTAGTGGTTGGTGCAAATATTTTCAATTTGCACCAACCACTAATTTTTAATCAAGCAATATGTTTTAGAATTACTTCTTTCGGCTGAGCTCCGATAAGCTTACGACGGTTCTCAGCGCCGTTTTGGAAGAACATTAAAGTAGGAATGGATTGAATTCCAAACGCCTGAGCAAGTACAGGGTTCTGGTCAACATCTACTTTAACAATAGTAGCTTTTTTGTTCTCTGAAATGTCTTGCAATACAGGAGCTACCATTCTACAAGGACCACACCAAGTAGCCCAAAAGTCAACAATAACTTGACCTTCTTGATCTTCAACTAATTTTTGAAATTCCTCTAAAGTGGAATTGTTTTTAACATTATGTTCCATAATATATACACCTTCTTGGTTCATAGTATGGAACATAATGTTAATGTTTTTTATTCCATTCGTACAAAGTTTTGCCAATAATAAGAACTTCATTAACATTAATACGGGATTCTTTATTAGCACCTATTCTTCTGGCAACTTCTATGGTTTCAAAATGAAAACCTTCATAAATTTCACGAGTTAAAGGAGTGTCACTGTTAGAAGCGATAACGTAAGCACCTTCGCTATCTAAATTTTTCATTGTTTGTGCAAGTTTTTCCTGGTCACTGGTTTTAAATTGATTTTTTGTGTAACTTGTGAATGAAGCAGTTTTTGATGCTGGAACATATGGAGGATCTAAATAAACAATATCTTTTTCTCCAGCGGAAGTAAGAGCTTTCTCATAAGAGGCAAGAGAAATATTTGTCGCTGTCTCAGCAAACATGGAGTGCATTTCTCTTATTAGAGTTTCTGGGTTTATAAGAGGATTGGGGTAATAGCCGTAAGGTGAATTGAACTGTCCTTTACCGTTTACTCTATAAAGACCATTAAAACAGGTTCTGTTGAGATAAATAGTTCTTGCTGCTTTAATGTGTGCAGGGATTTCTTTCCAAGTAGAATCTCTATCCCAACTTCTCACTGTTAAAAATTGTTCTTTCGTATTAGCGTATGTCTGTTTACTTAGTTCTTCTATCAACAGTTCAGGTTGATTAAGAATAGTTTTATACAAGTTAATAATATCTGGGTTTATATCAGATAAATATGAGTTCTTAAAACCGCCCTGCAAGTAAACAGCAAGACCACCGGCGAAAGGTTCATAATATGAATCATATTCTTTAGGCATACGGGAAATGATGGTGGAAGCGATGCTTCTTTTGCCGCCGGGCCATTTTAATACAGGTAATACCATAGTGTTTTTTCTATCGGGTTCGCCATACCGATAAAGTTATTATGAGAAGATTCAGGAAGACCCGTTCAGAGCCTTCTGTAGCGCCTCTAACAGCTTTATACCGTATGGGTGGGGTTCTCGTAAGTATGTATATTACAGTCCTCTTAGCGTTGAATATACGTGTTTTCTTCAATTTTTGAATTAAGCAACAGCGATTAATTCTTTAAGGTTTCCGTCTTCAACGGAGTCAAGTTTCTGAATATAAGAAACCATTCGGTCAACATACTGATTGATGCTTCCTGTATATTCATATCCACGTACATTAACTGGAACATATTCATATGTGATTGGACGTGATTCACCAAAAACTTTGATAGCTAAAAATTTTACGAAAGCATACTGGTTAGGTGTGATAACAAAAACTAACTCTTCTGCATCTTCTACTTGGTCACGCAACTGGAGAAAATCTTTTACTGTGTTCTCAGTAAGAGGGATGATGGTGTACTCGGTAACATCATCACGATTAGTGATAAAGAAAACTTCATCTTGCGTTTCTTTTAAAGTTACAGCAGTTTCAAGGGTAGATTCAGTTTTAAGATACAGATCATCTAAAACAATTAGGGCTTTAGTCATTGTGTTGCTTTTCTTTCCGTTGTTAGCCTTAACAAAGTAATCGGCTGAGAGTGATACTAACACATCTCAGCCGATTACTTTGTTTTTCAACAGAAAAAGTTACTTCAGTCCTCGCAAAGCTTCACCTGCAAGAACTTCACTTACCACGGAACGGTAAAGTGCTTCAACTTCACGTTCCTTAGCTACTGCAAGCATACCTGCATAGTCTGGGTTCCAGGTACGGATACCTTCGTCAAGCTTCAGCAGAGCAGGGAAATCCTGTGAAGTTGCAACAGTCATCTTGCGGGCAATAGCACCAGCAGTTGCATCAGCAGCCTGACGGTTACGGGTAACCTGAGAATAATCGAAACGAGGGGCATCAGGTACAAGAACTCGGTCTGGACCGTTACCAGAAGGGTTCGGCCGGTAAAGACGAACCCCAGCACGGTCCTTCAAAAGAACACGCAGAGCCTCTGTGATACCTTCAGCTTCCCGAGCGTCCTCAACCCAAACGGAAGCGTTCACTTCAATGTTGTGCGTCATTTCTTGTCTTTCTATTAAAAATAAACTGTATAAAAATAGTATACATGGCTTGTTTTGAATATGCAACTTGTTTTAACGTGACTTTTTGCAGAAAAAGTGCTATACTAAAACATATAAAGCAGAGACTCACTGATTTGTGAGCTCTGCTTTGAGTTATTTATCCTAAGGAGGAAAAGAAAATGGCTGGTCGGATCACCGGTGTCAAAAATGTTGAACTGATTGATAGTGCAGAGAAGCTTACAGAAGTTAAAGATAATATCATTAACGACAGTTCCCGTTGGTTCTTCGCTTCGGAAGCGAACTGGAAAGAAAGCTCTATCGGTAGTAATGCTGTCGCTATTTACCTTGTAAACAGTCGTGGTAAAGCAGGTGAAGTTCTTGCAAGCTTGGACGATTACGTTGTTAACTTCAACGACGGACGTAAAACCATTGTTTTCTCCCCTGATTTGAAGAAACGTATCGAGTTGAACGATTTTTCCTGGGCAGGTTGACAGAAAAATTCTTAATTTGAAAGGGTAGGTTGAACCAAATTTGGTTTAACCTACCCTTTCAAATTAACTAATGATAATGTTAGATTCTTTGTTCAATTTATTTTCTAAAAGGTAAGAGTATAAATGAATAGTTTCAAACCCTAAATGCCATTCTGGGAAAGTGGAGCGGTAAGTAAGGTATTTAATTCCTTCTTCCAAAGAAAGCAACTCGAACACAGTTTTCAATTCTTTCAACGTAATGATTAATCCTGGAATATTCAGTTTGAAATCGTTACGTTTTGTAAAATATTTAGCTGGTTCTGCACGGAACAAATCGTTAACAGCAAGAACACCTAGATACATACAAGGTACAGAATTATAAGGTAAAACTCTTTCTGTACCATTGTGTGTTTTAAATGTTTCATACCAAGGTACACAGTTTTGCCAATCGAGCATAGTTTTGTGGACTTGACGGTTTATAGCTCTGCTGCTTTGTCGTACCCAACTTCTGCTTCGTTCAACTGTTTCAAATTCGGTTAAACGTGTTTTAACTTGCAGAACAATAGCTAATTTGGGAAAAAGAACTACACCATCCCAAAGCTCTTCTTCACCATTTATAGTACGAAATAAATGAGATTTAAGAATATTTTCTTTCGGAACACCTGCGTTGATGAACAATTCGTTCACCGCAGTTTCACCTTCAATACCAGCGTTTGCTCTTTGCTGTCCATACCTGTGAGGAATATCAGCTAAAGTTACGGGGGTAGAATCTTTAAAATGGTTCATCGAAACCATACTGGTGTTAGCTTTAACCATTTTAAGATGACCGTCTTCTGTAATGTGGAGTTCATCCACTTTTACAGAGTCGCTTTCAGGCAAAAGCGTTATGTCAGCCATTTCAATTTAACCTGATGCTTATGTCTACACCGTGAGGAGCAGTAATAGAGTCAAGTTTTGCGACGGTTTTATCATCTGTTTGCGTTAAAATGATGGAACGACGGTGTAAAGTTCCATCTTCGCCAGTGATAGCTGGTAACAGTTTTACCGTTGCTGAGTTTAACGAAAAAAGGTCAACAATTTTCCCTAAGGTTGTGTCCAGAATGGAGACATCTTTGCTTGATAGGATAATGTTCATAATTTTCTTCTTTCTACATACAGTATATCATAGGGTAATGTTTTTAGGAATAGGTTGTTTTCTTTTGTTAGTTGGTGTACTCTGGAAGAGTACATAGAAGTTATCGCCATATATTAAAAGGAGATTATAATGAGCGTTGCTACCGAAGTTGGAGTTGCTGAGCGTGTTTCGTATGCTGTTGAAACGGGAACTGTTCTTGAGTTCACGTATAACGGCTCCCAGCGTATTGTTGAGCCGGAGGAGCTAATCGCTGGCCGTGGAGCTGCTGTCCTTGTGGGACAGGAACTTGACAAGGGTTACCGCCGGTATTCTTTGGATAAGATTACAAATCTTAAGTAAGGTTGAACGTATAAAGTGGCGTCTGGGAATTTCCTGGACGCCACTTTTCCGTATAATGCTTATGCCGATAGTGTTTTGTAAGGAAACTATTGCAGAAAGCGCTATCATGTCAAATGTTCCACCACCCCCAGTTTTTCATAACAAGCCCCTTCCTGTCCACGATGAGGATACGGAAGCTATTCTCGTGGCTGAAAAACCCGCACCGTCCGTAGAACCAGTAGCACCTGCCCCTGTCACTGATGAAAATAAAGAAACCAATTTTGATTCTGACGTTGAACAACACGCTGGTTTTCACGTTGAAGAGCACACCAAACCTGTGCACGTTGACACAGTAGAAGTTGTTAGACAACCTGTATCTAAAAAAGATTTGAAAGATGACGATTCACCTTTCACAACAGTTGTTGTTAAACAATCTAAAAAAGGTCTTGTGTTAAGAGTAGTGTTTGCATCCATTCTTCTCGCTGGTGTTATCACACTTGGAACGTTAGTTCTTACAAACGTTCTACCTTTGTTCTCATAATCTCACAACAGAAAGACTTTTAATGGATCAGGAAAACAATGACCTGAAAGGGTATGCTGTTGTTGATTTAGAAACAACAGGGCGCAACGCAACCAGAGATCAAATCATTGAAATTGGTGTTGTTCTTTCAGATTTGAACGGTAAAGTTACAGACACTATTCATACTTTAGTGCGACCTTCTGTATATATTGAAGCTGAATCTACCCGTATTCACGGTATTGATGAACAAATGGTTAGACATTCCCCCACTTTAGAAATGTTAGCTTCACAAGTAATAGGTTTATTTGAATCAAGAATTTTAGTTGCACATAACGCACCATTTGAAGCGAGATTCCTCACCGCTGGTTTAGCTAACTATGGTGTAGAAATAACAACCGCTAATTTTGTGGACACATTAAAACTATCCCGTGGTTTTCTTAAACTACAAAATAATAAACTACCAACTGTCGCTAAACATTACAATGTAGCCTTAGAAAACCCGCACGTAGCTTTAAACGATGCTTATGCTACCGCTTTAATACTTCAAAAAATGATTGCTGACCAATATATCCCTCGTTCAGCTTTCCAAGCTTCACCTTTTTATGCAGATGATTATGAGGATGTTGTTTACAACTCTGACTGGTGGAAACCAAGAGACCCCTCACAGATCTGATTGGTAACATTCATATTCGGGCACCCAGCCACCCACGACACCATTAGGTGTTAAATCGCAACCGTTCTCTTCACCACTCACAATACGAGCAATCCATTTTTCTTGCTCTTCAACAGTGTAATTTTCATCAGAAACCTGAGGTATTCCAGAAAGCTTCAATTCGGTTGATTTAAACATGAAAATAATAACGTTTACGCCAGATTCTTTCTCATAAGTATCCAATGTGATCGCATCATTACCTGGTGAAGCAGATGAAACTTCATCAGAAGGTACAAAAACTCTTAATAAGTTAGCGGTAGATTCAGACGGTTCAATACTTTCATCCTGCTGATACCCTAAATCATTCAAATATTTCAATATACTTTCGTAAGCTTTTTTAGAATCGTCTTTATTTTCGAAGAAATAAAAACTTTCTATAGTGTATTGACCTAAACTGTTTTCGTCAATCTTTTCGTATGAATAATCTCCAGCGTAAACTCTTTCAAAAATACCGTTAACATTATTTTGAGCTGCATAACTGGTAACTTTTTTATATTCATCAGCTACTTTAGTTACGTGTGGGTCAACCGCAACAGCATCTATAGCTGTACCTTGGGAAGCTACAGTGTAATGACGAGTATTGTAATCACCAATAAGTTTACCGCCCCAACCGAAAGATAAAAATAGTGCAGCCGCCACCATAACTACCACAAGTAAAATAGTGAAAGTTAGTCTTATTTTTTGAGGACGAGTTTCAGGGGTATTTACGGAGGAAGACATACATATTCTATCGGTTAAAACACTAAATCTCAGTTCTTCACATAGAAAGATTCATAGTATGCAACAGGTTCACCTGTGTGAGCGTACCGGAAAACAATATCGTAAAAACCAGGCACAAGAATAATGTTATTATCTTGTTTTTGGACAAATCTATTTAACTCATTTTGCAACTGGTCACCTTTATCTTCAATAGAAAAATCTAAAGAAGAACGAGAATCCATAAACGTCCACTTAACATCTTCAAAATGTAACCCATCAATGTTCTGCGCAATAATAGGTGAAACATCACTAAAGTTGAGATCTAAAGAAGCTTTATAACTGGCTTCACCTTGAATAAAACTACGTATTTGGAAACCGACGAATTTTTCACTGTCTGTAGGACGAGCAATATCTAAAGTAACATCAACAATATCTTGTGGTTCTGGTTTTAAACCTTGATAGGACTCTGTTACCGCATTAACCCACCGTTCAGTTACAGCGTTCGTTTCGTTCCATTTGATAGGTGTCCAATCAATACCTGTAACTTTTTTGTTTATCACAGTTTTAGTTAATTCGCCTTCTTCACGAACAGTCATTTCATAACCATCAGGAGTAACACCGTTTTCGCCAGCAGTGACTGTTTCAAACAAACTTTGCGCACGCTCATATCTTCCGTTAGCATAACTGCTTACACTTGTAGGGTAATAGTTGAAAACAAAATTTTTGCCACGAGCGTTAAAAGAAATTTCTAAGTTAACCAATGTTTCTTTCGGAAGGTCAGCTAAATCTTCTTTTAATGCAGAAAAGAACTCACTCTTTTGGTTCGCATCGTTTAACTCCATCTTTAACGTTGTGGTTGCTTTTCCACCAGTACGAGCATCAACACGATCATAAGCTACAACACCATAAGTAGAACCATAAACACCATCTGTGTCTAAAGCTACGTCGGGTTGAGATACACTGATAATGGAATACCAGATAACAGCGCTACCCATACCTAACGCAATTACACCTAAAGTAATTACGAAAAGTAAATGTCTTGCGAAAGCGCTCATCAGTTAGCCTCTGTTTCTTCTGGTTGTTGGTTAGTTGTTAGTAAGGTTATTTTATGGTAACCAAATGTACCATATTCTCCAAGAGCTCCTGTTTTTGAAGTTCCCGCAGCATACAAAGACCCAGTTTCTGAAATGAACAGTGTGTGGGTACTTCCCGCAGCTATTGTCTTAATAGGTGCGGGTGTTTTTATTGCATAAATTTGTTCATAGGTATTGTCAATGTCATCAATTGTTGCTTCTGTACCCCAAGCATAAACGTCACCTTCTTCTGTTAACGCCCAGAACCCAGCTGCACCACCAGAAATTTGCGTGAAAGGAACATCAGCAGGAACTTCTGCGAGCTCATTGATTTCCCGGTTTTGCATAAGTACACCGTGGTTAATAGGTGAATATTCCCAGATTTTACCTTGTTCGTTCAGAACTGCGACAGCGAACTTGTTAGTTGTTAATTGAGTGATAGTTCCTGCGTTAGAAACAACATTTTGTGGTGTCGGGTTACCTTCACCCCATACCCAAAAGCTATTATCTTCACCTACAGCGAAACTTGAACCTATGTTAGCTCCCACCATTTTCATTTTTACAGGAAAAGAAATAGGGAGAGGTTCGGTAACATTTCCAGCGTCAGCAGGTTGCCCTGTTTGAGCTAATTCACTATCACCTAATGCCCACACGATTCCGTTAATATCAACGGCAAGCGTAACATTATCACCTGCATAAACATCTACGAAAAGGGTAGTATTATCGCGTTCAACAGCTGCAGGTGTTTGGTTAGTCATTTCACCAGAACCGAACACACCGTTAATATTTTTACCCCAACGGATGTATTGGTTGCGTTGGTTCAATCCAACCGCTGTGTTGTTGTCCGCTGAAACTGTTGTAAATGAAGTTCCTGTAGGGGTTGGTGTAGTTATCAGGTCACTTGTTGTACCATCACCGAGAAGACCGTTCTTATTCGAACCCCACATGAACCCTTCATCGTTGGCGGTATTGTAGTAACCAGCGTATGGGTTTAAGAAAACATTTTTAACGTTAGAAGCAAAGGCAGTTGGTGTAGGTAATGTTTCGTTTGTTCCAAGTAATCCAGAGCCAGCGGGTGCTGTACCCCACAAGTATAAGTTTCCGTTACTAACTGCACCTGCAAGTGTATGTATAGCTGACAGTGATGAATATTTTGTGTTGTTTGGTGTCACAGGAACTTGAGTAACTGTTTTTTCGTTGATCCCTAAACCACTTTGACCGTTAGTGTCGTTACCCCAACCGTAGAAAGTTCCGGCTGTTGTTAAAGCGAAAGCGTTCTCTTTACCTACAGCAGCGGTAGCGAAAGTAATCCCTTGACCAATCTGAACGGGTTGAACCTGGTCTGGTTGCAAAGCGGGGGCTTTGATAACAGCCGGAACTAAACCAGAAGTGTCTGTTCTTTGGAAAGTAGCATCCACTTCTTGTTCACAAGTAACATCCCACGTTGGGATAGGTGCTGGTTCTTCTTCCACTTGTTCCGGGGTTGGTGTCGGAGTCGGTGTTGGAGTGGGTGGATTTGTTGGTTCAATAGTAGGCGTAGGTGTTGGTGTCGGAGTCGGGGTAGGTTCTGGCTCATCTGGGGTTGCTTCATCAATTTGACGTTGACGGTCAGCTTGGCAAGCTTGAATCAAACCTGCACGACGGTTGTTGTCTGCTTGTTCAATACGTGCTTTTTCTCTGGCAACACGTTCGTTTTCTTCCACTTGTAACCGTCGCCAGTCAACACCAATTCCCACTTGACCGTTACTGTTGTCTCCCCAAGCGAATAGAGAGCCGTTACCGTCAATAGCTAAAACAGTTTTACTGGTAGGTGAAGCAAAAATTTGATTAACGTTAAAGTTAGGGATAACTGTCGGTGTTTTGATTTGGTCTTTGTTTCCTAAACCAAGCTGTCCTTTGCTGTTATCTCCCCAACCATATAAAGAGCCGTCTTCTGCAAGCGCAAACACAAAACCTTCACCTGTTGCGATACTTTTGAATTTTGTACCTTCGATAATATGTAAAGGGTTTGCGCTGGTTGAAGTGTTGTCTACTCCGTATTGTCCTTTACTGTTATCTCCCCAAACGTAAAGGTCGCCTAAATAGTCAATTGCGTATACGGTGTTTTCGTTGATTTTGATTGTTTTGTATGGTGCGGAAACGATTAGTTGTTGAGGGGTGAGTGTTGGGTTTTGGTTAGATCCTGTTTGTCCTCTGTTGTTTCTTCCCCAAAGGTATACTTCACCGTCTTCTGTTAAAGCAGCTGTGTGTTGATATGCGCCTGAAAGTTTTTGAATATTAGAAAGTTTGTCTGTTTCTAATGATGATTCTTCCCATGACCAAATTTCGGGGTCAAGGTTACCTAATTGACCAAACTTATTTGAACCTTGTACTAATCGTGTTCCTTCTGTATTGAAGATTTGTGAAGAGTTTTCACCCGCTACTGCGTAAGCAACTTTTTGTTCTTCAATTTTTGCAACAGGGCTGGTGGAAGCTATCACCATTGTTCCAGTGATACCTGCCACAATTGCTGTGATAGTGGCAACACTGATTCCTAATCGTGTTCGGTTTGAGAGTTGTGGTTTTTTCATTTAAGTATTTTCCGTGCTTCTTTTTTCGTTAATGTGGGGGCGTTATCGAAAGTGTTTTGTAGTAATCCAATATTGTCTACTTTTGGTTCTACAGGTGGCGTGTATTTAGCAAAATATTTCCAACGGTAGAAGATAAGCAAACCTATAATTAGTAAACCAATCAACACAGCACCAGTAGTTGTCGTGAACGGGTAAACAATTAATCCTATAATTGGGATTGAGAATTTTTCCGCATAAATTGTGTTCCCGAAACTGTATGTAACTATTTCTCCTGTTTGGTTAGGGTTTGTTTCTATTTGGTAGAAATCACCATCAGGGATGACTGATTCAGTGAGAATACGTTGTGGTTGTGTAGCCCATTCGGTTAGCACATATGTGTTGGGTTGTACTGTTTCTGTAGGTACTTGCTCTGTTACAGAAAGAGAAAATAGATCATCTGGTACAACAACTGGTTTCCATCCTAATGCGTAGCTTGCAATGGAGAAACTTGCTACTCCAAAACTTATGATTGTTGCAGTGATTAGAACTCCAAGTATGTACGTCTTGAAGGTTTTCATATGTGTGGGGCTTTCTTTTTCAATATGAGCAAGTTTAGCACGATACTAAAAAAGACCCCGTTTTCGTCTTTTTTAGGACGAAAACGGGGTCTTATATGTTTGAGTTAATTACTCAACAATCTGCCAAGTGTATTTACCCTGATAGTTACGACCAACTTTAACACCAGCTTTACGAAGGTCTGCGATACGAGCTTCACGGACACTCTCATCAGATTCCTCGCTGATGCTCTCTACAAGAGGAGAAATCACACCAACAAGTTCACCGAACTTACGGTCTTTAACAAGAGCCGCAATAAGAGCAACAGGAACGTCACTTTCATCATCAGCGGCTACTGCTTCCGCTACACCTTCTTCTTGAAGGAAAGCGTCAGCCAGTCTGTCATCACCGAAAACGGCTTCAAAATCAACATCGGAACGTTCTTCTGATTCGGAGTTTGAATCGGAAGGGTAATATTTACCGTCAAGATAAGCATTAATACGGTTAGCTACAACCTCAAGGAAGTCATCTACACGAGCTTCAACCGGAATGGTTGCATCGCGTACAGAATCCAAAGAGACAGCATCTTCAAGCCAGTTATCAACAGATTTACCCCAACCAGCAGAGGCTTCTTTAGCGCGCTCTAAAGCTTCACTTGCAAAGTGAGCGCTTTGATCAAGACGCGCTTCTAATTTTTCAAATAATCCCATAATAGTATCCCTACTCTTTCTCACTACATAATACCATACAAAGCCAAAAAATCCTACTTTTGGTCTACACCTTTAATGACTCTCACCGTTTCCATAAAACTTTTAAACACCAATTTGTTGTCTTCACCAACAGGGCTGCTATAGACAACATATTCTAAAGCTTCCAACTGTTCATTAGAGAAAAACTTTGCCGCTAACTGACTATCAAGTAGAACTTTATATTGCTCATTAACACCGAACTCAATAATATTAGAAGCATAAAAATTTGCTTGCGGAACTTTAGAACTTACTGTTTTTGAACGAAAATAAGTAAGTTGTTCTAAATTAAATTGAACACGGTTTAAATCAACAATATCTTTACCAGGATAAACATAAAGAATTCCATATTTGGAACGCAAATGTCTAAAAATAAAACCAATTATGATACCAATTGCAATAACCGTACCTAAAATAACACTTAATCTTATCGCTTCACTTAAACCAGCTATAGAAGTAGCCCAAATTACAGCCCCAGAAAAGCAAAACAGAATAACGGTCCCTAAAATAGCATTGGTAAAAGTTCTAACGGGTAAAGAGATAACAACAGGTAAATTCATGGTTTCTATTCTACCTTAGAAAGGTAAAACCACTCCAAAAAATTATGGTATACTGACAATTATGCAAAACGTTTCAGCAGGTATTCTGCTTTATCGAGACCCTGTTGACCGTACTAACGGTGACCCAGAAATTTTCCTTATCCGAGCTAACCATGTTCGTGATGACAGGGAACTCTGGGGTGTACCTAAAGGACGTGTAGAAAAGAACGAAAGAATCTTAGAGACCGCTTTTCGCGAATTCCAAGAAGAAACCGGCACCAAAGCACCAGACTTAAAGTATGTTCAACTAAACCATTTTAAAACAGCTTACGGTAAAACCATTCACATATTTACAGCACCAGTTCCACGAGATATTGAAATTATTTGGAACAAAGAAAATGTAAAGTATACATCTGGTATCCGTAACGGTAAACTTGAATATTATCAAGAAACTCGTGATGGTCAATGGTTTCCTCTCCCAACTGCTTACTTAAAAATTGGTAGCGGGCAAAGAGGACTTTTGGAAATCTTTAAAAACCATTACTACGGTCTTTGAAAAATTTATGGCACCTATGTTTTTGTGTCTTAATATACAACCACGGTTGTATATTAAGACACAAAAACATAACGCCGATAAAAACGCTATGGGTAAAAAATCAAAAACCAAACCAGTTATCGTTAAAGCTCCAATCGGAGAACCTTTAGGAATCAAACAATTAGGTAATTTATTGACCGTAACATACGCTATCTACGACACCGAAGCTATCAAAGAAGCTTGGCTGTTGAACAGTGAAGAAGGAGAATTCACAGAAGCGCCAGGTTCACCTGTACTGTATTCCACATATAAAGAGGTCCCTCCCCCATCAAAAGGACAAAGTTTAGGTTTAGTAGTTATTTCTAAACCAGAGAAGCTTATTAAAGAAGCAGACGGTTACCATTTAAAAGATGAAACTTTACCTTTTCTTGCAGGTGGTGAAAGAGGTTGGAGAAACCCTCGCTACGGTCACGTCTTAGAGCAAGATCCAGAAAATGTAGCTAAATCTGAGCTCGCCGCTGAAAAATACACAGAAATTTTCCCTGGTTGGGATTCAATTTACAAAATAGAGCAAGTAATTGACCCAATGGGTTGGAGTGACAGTTTAGACGCTTTGATTGACGCACGTATCCAAGCGATTAACTAACATTCAATATCTATGTCGATAACAGTATCTTCTTCATAACGGTGGAAACCGGAAGGGAAAGGATTGAAAAAGGTAGTATCTTTAGATCCATCTGGACACCATCTATTTTTTAGAGGCAGAACTTTAGGTAACATTGTAATAAGGTCCGCTAAATCTTCTCTGTCAGGAGTATCTTCACACCATTCGTTGCTGATAATCATTGCCCAGCTCCTTTTTCTTTTGTTAAAATGTTACTAACGTTATCGGGTAAGAACTTTAACATAAATGAACAAAAGTGCGAGTACTTAACTTTTCAATAAGGTCTTTTCAGTTAAATAGTTCTTTTTAAGATATAATTACTGTATGAATGAAATCGCATCTGTAGATAAGAAAAACTTTCTACATTCTAAATCTTACCTATTCACTGTAATAGGTCTTGCTTTCATTGGTTTACTTGCAGCTTTACAGTTGATGATGGAAAAGATCGAACTATGGAAGAATCCTAACTATGTACCAACGTGTTCCTGGAATCCTCTATTTTCTTGTCAAGGTCCAATGGAATCGTGGCAATCAGGGGTTTTCTGGGGAATCCCTAACCCTTTAATAGGTATAGTAGCTTTCGTTGTACTTATTGTCGTGAGCATCACAGCGTTAAATGTCAAGTTCCCTAAATGGTATTGGAGTTTATGGTTAGCAGGTATAACTGCCGGTTGGCTTTTTGCTATGTGGCTAATGACACAATCTTTGTATGACATTAAAGCTTTATGTATTTACTGTATGGTTGTTTGGGCAATTGTTATCCCATTGTTCTGGATAACATTAACCACTTTCATTAAAACGTACAGTGACAAAAAATGGACACAATATTTATACGGCGCTCGATACGCATTGATTATTCTCAACTATGCAGCAATCATTCTTATGATTTATGTGCAGTTTGCTGATTTCTTCAATTTGATACTCTTTTAAACGTCGTTATGGTTAAGTTCGTTTTGACGTTCAACCATAACGTCAGCGTATTGGTGTAACGAGGAAGCAACTTGTTCTGCTGATAAAGGAATATAATCTCCACTATCAATATTTACTTCCTGCAAGATAAGTTTGTCAGATTCAGAATCTGTGATATCTCTTGAAACAATAAATAAAGTTTTAGGGTCCAGGTTATTGGTTACTTTTAAGCTGAAATGTAAAGTTTTCATTGCTTCTTCCGTTTCTGGAACAGCGGTTCTTTCAAGTTCACGGGTTTCTGCTTCACGGACGAGCTCTTTAATTTCGTCTGCTTCCTTGGTTAGCAAGAACCGTAAAATGGCGTCCAAGTTGGAACCTTCTGGTAACGGTCCCGCGCCGGACATTAAGTATAGATTTAAAGCTTGTTTCTGTGCTGGGGAGAGTGATTTTAATATTTTGTTCAATCTCCGATATTCTTTACGCCAGGTAGTCATAATGAACTTACCCCCTTATAGATAGTCTATATAAGAATATCGCCCATTTTTGCTTTTAATGATTTTTGTAGCGGTAAATATATTTTACCTTTATGAGGTAAAACAGGCGGAATAACAAAAAATTTGTTTCGTTTCTTGCTTACTTGCAACATACGAATCATAGAATCGTTAGCATCAATAATAACTTTACCTATAACTGGGTTATAAAGATCCGCAAGATAATTATAAAGAACTCGTTCATTAAGGTTTAAGTTAGTTTGTTCGAAGAATTTTTTTACTTGCTCAGATGTCGGGTTAGGCAGAGGAACGTTCTGGTCTTCTACTCCACCTTTTTTCTTCACCACAGTCTTAGCACCCGTTTTAATAGAAAACTTTTGATACCATTCGTCAGGTATGTCAATAAAAGCGTGCTCGAGCGAATCTTTTGTTTTGTTAACAGGAACAATTTTACGTTCGCCACTGTCTCGTCTAAGAAAATGTCCTTGTTCTGTTAATAAAGTTTTAAGTTCAGTAACAGCACTCAATCCTTCGTCAATATCCACGGTTCCTACAATATAAATTTTTGGCGCAGTGTTATAAGTGTTCCAATGCCAATGGATTTCTGCGTGACCACCAAAACGTTTACTTAATTGTGATGTTGTACCAACATAATAAGGGGAAGGTTCTACATCATCAGAAACGTTTAATAAAAGTAAGTATATGAACACACGTCCTAAGGAAGATCTGCTTGCACGGGGAGGGTTTAACAACTCATAAGTGTTTGTATGTAATACCATTTTTTATCCTTTAAAACCTCCGTAGAGGGTCTACTAGGGCAAGTCTAACATAAAACTAAGCCGATAAATGTAATCGGTTGAAATCTGCTTGTTAGATATACCAAGATAACGAGGTTCAAGATAGTTTCTTGAACGCGAAAATATAGTTAAGCCATAGCCAGTATAAAAGATCATCTGGTATAAACTCAGGAAATGATGGCCCCTGAGGAAGGTTGTAACGTCCACGGGCTCACCCACCCGGTGTAGAGAGAGCGAAAGCAAAATGGGTTCCCTTGAAGATTGGGAGAGAAGTGTGATGGTAACGACAGACCTGGGCATCACCACCTAACTAGTGAAGAACTTCCCCCATATTACCGTCCTGTTTTACGTATTTGGTTGATTATTTTAGGTATACTTTTACTGAGTTTTGCAACTCTCACCCTTAATGCTTACTCTCTGGTTTTCATTGCAAAATGATATTTTTTATCATTGAAAACTCGGGACTAAGCCACACATGTCACGTTCCTAACATACGGGCAATAGGTACACAAAAGTTTATCCACGTATACGAGTAGGCTTAATAAAGATGGTTTTACGCCCTCCCTGCTGAGCGAGCTCAGCAGGGGGTCGGAGATTGTTTCACAATCTCTGAACTTGAACGTTCTTTTCAAAATCATAGACAATGGGTTAAGTTTTCGACTTAAGTCACCTAGGGAGATTTTTTGTTTTTTCTTTTTCTTTCATTTTAAATCAATTTTTATCTCTTTTTTGACCATTTTTTAACCAAAAAAAGATTAAATGTTAAAATCGAAAAAGAAAATTTTACGCTTATGGAAAAACTACCCCCTATTAAAAAGCATTTGAAAACTAACAATGCAAACACTCCGTTTTTCAAAGAGCCACTTATAAACCCATTAACAAGACATAACGTTATAAGAAAAGAACTTCCAGAAAGAATTCACCTTCCAGAAGATGCTTACCAATATTTTGAAAGCTCTACCAACAAAAACGATTGGGTTTCACAAGGACAGTTAAATAGAACGAAACTTTTCCCTGAAACTTTAGAACTACTTAAAAGATTCAAACAACTTCACATTATCAGTGAAGACAAACTAACTATAGATCTGCAAAATAACTCTCCTACATCTGACCGGTTAACTTTTAAATGTGAATATTATTCAGCAGTAGATAGAGACTTTGTCATCAAAGAAGTTTTCACAGTAACTGTTTCAGTCACAGGACCATCAATTATAGAATTCGCAAAACCAACGAACACATTTTCAAGAAGCCGAAAGATCATTCAAACAGATACGCTTGTACCGTGGCAAGCAACATTAAACTCTATTATCCCAGAAGCGTTAGAGTCATTCGCGTTAGATAGGAAAAAACCTTCTACAGAAGAAATTGGTGAATGGGTTTTATTTAAAATGTTAGCTCGCTACAAAGAAGCATCATATATCACCTGGTTAACTAAAATAAAAGCCCCATTCTCTTTACGAATGGGGCTTGCGAAATCTTTAAAAGAACCGCTTAAAGATGAAGATAAAGAATTTTTAATTACTGGTAACCCATCAGAAATTTATATAGTTAAACTTATTGATCTTTACTATCCGCTTTAGATTCAGGGTTCCGACTGAGTTCTTTCTTCATATCACGAACCCAACCTTTTACAATATTTGGAGGAATAGGAGTTCCTTTATTAGCAGCTTGTTCCATTTGTTTAGCTACAGCTTCAAGTTGTGAAAGTTTAAAATTTAAACGACGAACTTTAGCGACCGCAGCAGAATATCTGCGAGCGAGGTTAGGATCTGATGGAGTAGCCATACGTTTCTCTCTTTCTTGCGAATAATAAATCGGCTAATCAACCAGAAAACGCATCATCCGTCAATTTAGTTAACAACGAATCATACGTTTCATCAGGATATTTTTCTATAAGCATTTTCATTAAGGCTTCATTAACAGATGACAGACCTTGAATAAGGTCATTGTATCCAATCATGTCGACCAAATTTTCTGCATCTCCTGTTTCAGTTATTACTGCACGTTGATACATCAAACCATAAAGGTATTGTTCACGAGTTACCATCATAAGCTTGCTCCAACTGGTTACAAAGATTAGTGAGTTGTTCACCATTCTGTTCACCCAAATCAATACCTAATGTCCCTTCCCAAGTAAGAGAAATATTATAAAGAGAATCAGAAACTCTCTTCACTTGTTCCTCTTTCTCCCCTTCATAAGCATCAAGCCTTTCGGAAAGCTCTTGGAAAGAATCTACATCTTCCTGAGTCATAACGGTTTTTCCTGACACAGAACAAACGGTTGACGTTAAATCTTGTTGTAAAACATCAAAATTTTCATCCGTGTAGGGTGCTTGGGTCGAAGAACACCCAGTAAACATAACTACCGCAGATAATAACAGACTGGTTGTTAAAATTTTTCTTTTCATAGTAAAACCTATCGACTACCTGTAATGAGAGAATAAGCTACAGCTTCTGCAACTGGAACAACAACACTGTTACCAAATAAATCAAACTTTTGAGATGCTGTTAAACCATTAGGCAAAATAAAATTGTCAGGGAAGCCAAACAGCCTTTTAAGCTCTGTTTCTGTGAACCTACGTAACCCGTTACTTGTTGTAACACTCAAACGGTTAGCGTCAGTCGCAACCAAGGTAGGTGCAGGACGGTTAACATCTAAAATATGCGTGATAGGGAAAGATAGTCTACCTGATTTGATACGATACTCTTCTGCATTATTTTCAGTTAAGTAACCTAAACCTGTTAAACGTCGTAACATGGTTTTAAGCTCTGGAAGTTGAACTTCATTAAAAAATTCGTAAATCTCGGAAGCATTTAACGGAACACCTTCCATAGGTCTTAAACCTTTACGTGTTGCCCAAGAACCGCGACGAGATTGTAAAGCTAAAACTTCCAGTAAATTTTTCTCATGTTGTGTAGTTACACCTTTGTAATGAAAGTTCCAAGAATGAAGGTTCGTGGGACCGTTACGTTTATCACGAATAATTTTCCCTTGTAACTGTTCTAAAGTGTAAGTTTGTTGCAACAGTTCACTGAAACGAATTACTTTTTCATCTTGTTCTTCAACATTTGTTTCTAAAATGGTTTTGAGAGTGGAAATTTCACCTGGTTCTGGAAGGGCCGGGTTTGAATGTAAAGAACCGACAATGAATACCCGTTTACGGATTTGCGGGACACCGAACTCAGCAGCATTTAATAAAATGAATTCAGTTTTATACCCTAAACTTTTTAATGTTTGGAGAATTGTTTCTAAAGTTCGTCCATAAGCTGGTGAAGGTTTAACATTTGGGTCTTTATCATGTGTAATAAGACCTTCTACGTTCTCTAAAATAAAATATGCAGGACGATGGTGTTTTAAAATTCTGGCTACATCAAAGAAGAGGGTTCCTCTTGTGGGGTCATTAAAACCAGCACGAGCTCCTGCGTGTGAAAAAGCTTGGCAAGGAAAACCGGCAAGCAAAATATCATGAGATGGGATATCGTGTTCTGAAATTTTTGTGATATCTCCTGAAACAGTATCGTGAGGGTAGTTAGCTTCCAAAACTTTCACCGCATACGGTTTTATTTCTGACGTGAACACAACATCTGCTGTGCTTCCCGATTTAATAATTCCGTTTAAAACACCTTTACGTAATCCACCTATTCCAGCAAACAAATCAACAACTTTTAATCTCATGGTGTTATAATTATACGCTAAAAAGGTAATTCATCAGGAATTCAATAGAAATCTAAATGTTAGGTATAACGTATGGTAGAACGCAAATGTCAATCTAAACACGGTCCGGATCAATGTACGAACCCTCGTTGTCCTGAAAAGAACCCGCAGTTTGAGATTCCCAGTTTTTATTCAGTGCAAGCAACACGCCCTGCACCTTCCCTACCAACTCCTGGCGCTTGGACAGAAAAAGATACTGTTTTGTTTAAAACAGTACACGGTTCTAAACTTTATGGTTTAAATCACGCTGACAGTGATGACGATTTTTATGTTGTTACACCTACAGTGCGAGTCGCCCGTCAAGGTCGTAAAAACAATGCAAAACAAATTATGTCAGGTAAAAACGACACAACTTTTGTTGACTTCAAAACTTTCGTAAACCTTTCAGAAGAAGGTGTACCACAAGCGTTAGAAACTATGTTTTCTCGTCTTGATCGTAGTGAATTCTTTGAAGACTATCGTGCTAATTATTTTGCGAGCTCACCAACAGTAATCCACACATATATGAGAACTATGAAAGCTTTCTCTTTATCCGACACTGCTGTTCTTAAAAGAAAACGACACGCTCTTCGTTTAGCTGTGAACTTAGAAGAGCTTCTTTACACTGGCCGTTTTAATCCCACGTTATCTGCTAATAATGTAGCGCGTGTGAAAAAATATGCAGATTACGACACGCGAGCTTACTTCCGGGAATTAAAACAAATGTCACCTATTGAAGTTGACTGGGAACCAGAAGATTAATCCGATTATCATTAAGTATTAGATTAAGGTTAAAGAAATGAAAGATGCGCAAGCTGCGTTAGATGTTCTGAACACTTATTATAGTGAAACAGGACGAGATGTTACCAATTCTGTTTTAGATAGTTGGAATATAACACCTTATTTAGAAGCATTCGTGCTCGTTTCAGTTGAGGGTAAAAATAACATTGCATATATGGTTAAGAATAGAACAGTAATCATGTATTCTCCTGTTTATAAAACTGACGCTGAGATTTATGAAGCTCATTTTGTAACACGGTAATATAAAATAAAGCCGATATTTCGGGTATGTCTTATCCGCAGCCGAATGTTCCGCAGAAACCTGCATCCCATTCAATCCCTGAAGTCGGTTATGCTCCTTTGCAGTACGGCTATTCCAGGCCACAACAGAACACTGGTTACCCACTTCAAAACCCACCTGTACAGCCCGTGTACGCCCCTGTAACGCCCTCAGCATTAGTTTTACCACCACAGTACGCTAAGAACGTTAAAACACGTCGTACCGTCACTATCACGCTTTTAGCTGTAGGATTTGTTATCCTATCTATTCTCTTTGGTGGAACGGCTTTACTGGGAGGAGAAATAACTTTCTTCCTTGCACTAATTCCATTAACAGGTATTGTTCTATCAACAATATGGATAGGAAAATGGGACCCTGAACCTGTATTTATGAGAATACTTGTGTTTCTTTGGGGTGCAGTAGGTTCAGTAGTTCTAACATTAATCGTAGGACAGTTTTTTGCTCTATTGCCTGGTATGCAAACTCAACTTGCCAGCTTAAGTATACAAGCCCCAATATTAGAAGAATTTTTCAAAGCAGTTTTCATTCTTGTCCTTGCACTATGGTTCAGAAAATATTTCAGTGGTCCAATTGACGGTATTGTTTATGTAATGTTAGCTGCCGCTGGGTTTGCGTTCACTGAAAACATTCTATACTTCATACAATCTGCCGGTGCCGGAGGTGTAGCTGCTTTAGGCATGACGTTCTTACTGAGAGCTATAATGTCCCCATTTGCTCACCCATTATTCTCATTATCAATGGGTATAATGTTAGGACTTGCTGTTGAACAAAACGCTGGCAAATGGAGAACTCTTCTATATTTCATTGTAGGGTACCTTCCATCAGTTATTCTTCACGCTTTATGGAACGGAAGTTCATATCTAATTAATGACACAATGCTTTGGTTTGTTTATTACCTTGTGTTCCAAATACCTATTTTCATCGGTGCAATAATTCTTGTAGTGAAATTCCGTAAAGATGAAGCACAACGTACTTACCGAGCTCTTACCGCATATGCTTGGCAAGGGTGGTTCACTAAAGAAGAAATTGAAACTTTAGGAACTTGGGAAGGACGCAAGTACGCTAAACAATGGGCTAAATCTAAAAATACGGAAGCTCAATATGTGGTTAATGTACTTAATAAGGATGTTGTATCTCTGTCTAACATTAAATACGCTATTGAAGCGGGGAACACTACATTACTTCCGCAAGAAGAAGCTTTACTTAAAAAGATTTGGGATGATAAATCTCAAATGTTGAAACTCTGATTTAAACTTCTCTGCCTAATACAGCTTTAGTCCATTTAGCTACATAAGCTAAAGTGTTAAAACGTTCAGTTTCGTTAATAGCTTTACGTGTGTTAACTTCTGCTACAACATGACCGTTCCAGTTTTCCTTCTGTAAGTATTGTAAGCTTTCTGCCACGCGTTGCCCACCCATTCCAGGAAGCAAATGTTCGTCAAAAACTTTATCTTTACCTTCTGGCAAAGAAGTTCCAATACCATCACACAAGTGGATATGTGCAAGTTTCTCTTTAATTACAGGTAGTACCGAAAGAGAATCCCAACCTGAAAGCGCAGCGTGAGAGAAATCATAAGTCAAATGATTGGTTTCTTCAACGATGGTTTCCCAATTTGGGGTGTATGCGGGAACTTCTTTGCCGTTAACTCTCCACGGGAACATATTTTCCACAGCAATAGTGATACCACTGTCTTTTTCAATTTTGTTTACAAGTTGTAAAAATTGTGATGCGTATTCTTTTTGCCAACGGTAAGGTGGGTGTACTACAACAACGTTAGCTCCCACTTCTGCTGCAAGATCAGCGGTTTTCGCTAATTTCACAGCCGGATCTTTACTCCACACAAAATGTGTTAACAATAATGTGGGTGCGTGAAATGACAGAATTGGCAACCCGTGTTTTTCCTCTAAAAAGTTTAAATATTTGGGGTCACGAGACATTTTGTTCGCAGATACCATAACTTCAATACCGTCAAACCCTGCTTCTTTTCCCATACGGAAACTTTCATCTATAGAGACGGGAAAAGTGCAAGTTGTTGAAAAACCGATCTTCAAGAGTAAACCTTACCTTAATTATTCGCACCAATAGTAGGTGATTTCAAATATGGTAGCATCTTTTTGGTAAACAGATGCTTTTAAGGTGTATTCATTATCACCCAAATCTGGTTGAGGTCTGACAATTTCTCCTGCAACTATTTCTGCTTTGTTGCCCCAGAAACAACCTTGCAGTTCCTCAGCATATATGTTTGTGAAAACTTCAATGTTGAAAGCTTTATTAAGAGCATCAGCTAAAGCTTCAACAGAAGAATCGTTTTTTTGAGCCCAACTGGTTGTATAGAAAGCTTCTGAAACGGCTCTTTCTGTTTTCTCAGAATTTGTGGTTTCTACGGTCGCAGAACCGGCTGTAACCCAACGGCTATAATTAGTCCCATCTGTTGCGCGAAGCATCAGGTAAACACTTTCAGAACCAGACTTTAGTAGAACTTTATTTTCAGTTGTACCAGGTTCTCGGACTGTCCCATCGTCTAAAGCTCTTAATAGATTGTCTTCCACTTTATATTCAAGGTAGTAGTTATCAGGGATAGTTTCCACATTGAAAGTGTAGGTAGCTTCCAAACCTTCTGTTTGTTCAATCATGAAATCTGTAACAGGCGGTACAGTTTCTTTTGAGATGTCTGCACCGTCATTTGTGTTATCTGTATCGTCTATTGCGGGTGCTGAAAGGAAAAGAGCAGCAGCAACAGCTAAAGCTATGATTGCCACAATGGAAAAGACTATTGAGACAATAATGATCGCTTTAGTGTTATTTTTTGGTTCTTTAACCGGTGAAGGGAGTGTCATTCCTTAACTATCGGAATAACACTCCCTTTTGAGAAAAATAGGGTTATGCGAAGATACCTGCCGCACCTTCAACCGTAACAATCGCCGTAGCGGTAACCGTAGCCATAGCACGGTCATCAGCAAAAGTAACGGGGAAAACCAGACCCAGCACGGTGATAAGCGTGAAAATCTTCATGGTCTTCTTCCTTCCTTATTGTTTGTTTTCTTCTTTGTTTGTGTACTTCTATTATGGCAGGGTCTACGGACATTCACAACCCGATAGGTAAAATATGTCCGCTTTTGCTTCCGAAAACTGGGAAGATATGAATGAACCTTTACGTCAAGTTCTTCACCCAGAAACCCACCGTCTTCTAAAAATTAGTGTCGTGGGGTTAGTGCTTATTGCGGTTATATTTTTCCTTGTACCACCTTCATTTGTTACAGGTGGTGTTGTAGGTCTCGCTACAGTATGGTTTACAATCTGGGGTTTCAACAGAAATAACGCAACATTAAACCCAGTGTCTTCGGGTAAAAAGAAACATTGGATTAATGGTTTGCTTACCGTAACATTAGTTTGGTCAGCGTTCTATCTTATTGCGTGCATCGCAACAGAACTTGCCGTCTTACTTGATGCTGCGACGTAATTGTGCTTTAACTGGTTCTGGAACCACAGCAGACTCGATAAGCAAACGACCTATGAAAGGGTCAGTTGTAGCGTATAAAGGTTGTAACATTTCCGCAGTGGTACGTGGATTTTCAATCCACATTGCAACAATGAAATCATCTGGGTCTCGAACAAAACTGGAATAAGTTTGTTGTGAACAGTTCGGGTTAGCTAAAACATTCTCACGAACTTCCGATTCAGGATCGCGGGCAAGCTTATCCAATAACAACGAAGGTGCATTAAGGTTCATTGCAACGAAAGCACGTACAGTTTCATCTTCATCATCAGCTAAAGCGTAAAGAGAAGGCCCAGCAGCTTCGTCATCCGCTGCTACCATTCTTTTTTCAAATACAAGTTCTTCTTCCTCGGTGAGCTCTTCATAATTATCAGCATCAGCAGGAAGTTCTTCACCGAAAATATCCGTGTAAACATCATTTAAGCCAAGTTCTTCCAACTCTTCATCAAATTCGTCATCATCTTCGAAAACGGTTTCATCTTCAACAGGTTCTTGCGCTTGAGGGAAAAGATCGTCGCTGCTTCCTCTAGCAGGTTTATTTGTTAAAGGAGTGAATTTGGGTGTGAAAACGTCAGGGACAGGTATTTGAGGAATGCCAGCCCCAGGTGTTATTGGTGCTGTTGGTTCAGGGGTTTGTGCTGATTCAGCAGGCGCTACTGGTAAGCCAGGGAAAGCTGGTTTCTGAGGTAATGGAACATTACCGCTTTGTACAGGTTTTTGAGGGAAACCAGTGTTCTCTGCCGGTGGTGTTGCATTTGTGTTTTTGCGTCCACCGAAAGGGCTTTGTTTGTCAGCGAAAGGGTCTTTTGTACTCATAACATTAAATATATCGGTTAGATGGAATTATAACTGGACGATCCCGGTTATAAGGGCACAGAGAACAAAAAATCCAATGAAACGGCTTAAATGTATGAGTTGATTTGTTTTCATTTCATTGTAAATATTGGCGTGTTTCAGGTTGCACGCCAGTTTATTTCGTGTTAGGATACTTATACAACGTCGGTTTAAGATATATGGAGGTAAACCCGGTGGCAAGTTCCCTTAAAATTGTTCTGGACGAAGGAACGTTCTACCTGAAGACGGTCGATGACGGCACTTGGGGTGCTTTTGTGGAGGAAGATTTTTCTGACACTCCCGTATATGTTTTCTCTGCTCCGGAGGATGCAACCAGGGGTGAGCTTGAGGCTGAGCTTGAATGCATCGTTATGCAGGATGAGAACCTTGGCTCATCTGAGGATGATGACTACGAGGATGAGAGCCGTTACGCTGACTCGTACTACTAAAATATAATAAAAATGGGGCTAACCACATAATATGTGGTTAGCCCCATTTTTATTATTAATACCAACCTGTGCTTTGCGAATGACCCCAAGCGGAACAAGGTGTTCCATATCTTCCACTGATGTAACCTAATCCCCAATTGATTTGAGTTTCGTAGTTAGTTTCCCAGTCTGCTCCTGCGGAAGCCATTTTACTTCCAGGCAAACTTTGTGGAATGCCGTAAGCACCACTGCTTTTATTTAAAGCGTAATGATTCCAACCTGATTCTTTTTGCCATAGTGCAACTAAACAGTCATATTGGTCAGTTCCCCAACCTTTGTTTGCAACTTGTTGTGCCGCGTAAGCTTTAGCTGAACCTGGTTCAGGTGTACCTGCTGGTGGCGGGGAGTATGTGGATGAACTTGAAGAACTTGTTGTAACACGTTTTCTTTCAGCAGCTTCTTGAGCCTCTTTAGCTTTTTTCTCTTCTTCTGCTTTACGAGCTGCTTCTTGTTCAGCGGCTATTCTGGCGGCTTCTTCTGCAGCTTTACGTTCTTCTTCCGCTTTCAAATATGCAACATACTCATCACCTGTTAAAGGGGCATACTCTTTATCAGTGACCACTGTGATTTCTTGTTTCACGGGTGTAATCGCGGCGGCTGTTGCAGGTTTGGGGTGTGACCCACTTAAAATAAATAATGTGAATACAAGGATAGTGCTTAAAATAGCGCTACCTACTATCATTGCTGTTGTTTTTAAACTAATCATAAAGGGACTCTCATAAAAAAATTTACGGGTAAAATGACAACATTTTACCCGTAACAGGTTTAGTGGTTTACTTTATTTTGTTTCTCTTTTGAGAACCCATTTATAAGCAATTATTGTTGCTTCTGTTTTCTTTTGAGTTCTTAAATCTGAGGAATCTTTCCCCGCAGTCTGTACGTCTTGCAAAAGACGAAAAATCTCAAATTGATCTTTCATCGCACCCGTGTCAAATAAACCTAAAACACGGTCAAGAGCGAAAATTTGTTCCCGAATTTCCTCTTTTTGTACAGCCCCAGGCGCATCAGCGATAGAGTTCCGCAGAACATCTCTACGATCCTCAACTTCGCTTCTACTACGCATAGTAATCCTATCGGTCTCCCGCTACAAAAGACTCAATGTAAGAAACCAGTTGCTCTTTAGAAATAGGAGACTTTTTGATTTTAGGTTCACGCAAATCTAAAGTAGCTACTTCATCGCTTACACTTGTCTCAGGTATAACAGTTCTCAACGCTAAAAGATCTTCTTGTTTCATACGGAAACGTGAAGATTTAACTGGAACCCAGAAACCATTTTTCTCGTTAAACCCTAACCACAAACGAATGTTCTTGGAAGAAGCATCCAGTTGAGCAACAGTAAGATCAGAAATAGGAGTTGCTTTCGCTCTACCCACTTTAACTGTCCCAGCGGTCAAATCGAACTTAGTTTTCTTGAAAGGGATAATCGCTTCGGGTAAAGCAATTAAAAGTACAATTCCCCAAGAAATAGCAACAGTAATACCAGCAAGTTCCCAAGGTGCTTTCACAAAAAATGCCACACTTAAAATGAAAATACTCATAATAATGAGGGCAATGAAAACTCTTTGGAACCACCGGAAAAACGGTTGTTCATTAACTGTCAAAACTCTTTGCATAGAACTAAAAATACTTTCGTTCGCAAAAGACTCTTCGTTATGATGATCGTCCTGCGAACCAACAGGCGCTGGTGCAGGTGTGGATTTTCTAATTCCAGGGAAACCTGTCACCGGTTTAGGTGGCGCGGAAGGTAATCTACGAGGAGGGAAATTTTGTGCAGAGTTTGACATAGGTAAGCCAATCATTAAAGTTTACCTCAATAATATCGGCATTAAGTAGGGGTTCCAGTTAATATTAACTGGAACCCCTACTTAACAGAACTTTTTACTTAGCGTAATGAGCTGCAACAAGCGGTCGCGCCACCCAATGAGCAACAGTCACAACCCACAAAGCAATAGGAATAGCAGCCCACCACCCGAAAGTGAGAGTCACACCATTGTTATAAAAAGCGACACCTGCAATCACAAGAACGTAAAGAGCCGTAACACACGCAGTGATAATCAACAGACCCCAACCAACTTCGTTGTTCTTGTTGAAACGAACAAAGTTCTTCAAATAGGTACGCATCAGAAGTGAACCTTTCTAAGTTTCTTCATCTTTGTTTTTCTTACTATACTCATTCTAACAACAAAGGGTCTAACTTTCAACTTAAAGTTGAAAGTTAGACCCTTTGTTACTTTTACGTTATCAAACTAATCTGCATCAACAGCAGTGATAGAAACAATAGGTGTAGTTTCACGACCTGTAACAACACCTGCATGCTCACTCACCCCAGTCAACAGGAATATAGCGTTCGCACCTACTTCACATTTGATAATAGAAGCAAGGTCAAGTTCTTTAGTGTCTTTCCTCATAGAAACAGAACGATCTAAAGAACCTTCTTCATCAGGAATAGGTTCCGCTAAATTAGGTAGCCTTGTCATCGTGTTCTGCTCATCTTTACCTTTTAAAGAAACACGATAAACCGTGCCTGATTCGGTACGAACAAGCCATAAACCAAGATCTTCGTTGGTTAATTTATCCATTAAGATAAAACCTTTCAATATTTAGTACACTTGATCTTACCACGGACATTAAACAGAGTAAAGATCAACTTTTCTTAGCGCCCAAAGCAAGTATGCCCAAAACAGTACGTTTATAGTCACTATCAGACGTATGATTATGCGTGCCAACCATACCTCCGTTTGTGCCATAAAATATGGATTCCATCCCTACAGAGAAAATTTCCCTAGAACCATCCGAATAAACTCTTCCTGAATATTTAGAAGGAAAATTGTCAGCATAACCTGTAGCTCCTAAAGCAACGTGGGTTAACGATTCAGGTTTACCAGCATAAGTTCCATTTCGTCTTTTAAGGAAAGCTTCTTCCGCTTGTTTAACACCAGGGACAGCATCTTCAAAACGATGCGCTAATTCGTGAACTGCAATACGAGCTCCCGCAGTTTTTGTCACATAATAAGATTCAAGGTCAGCAGAAATAGTAATTTCTGCTTTAACACCGGTGCTACGGTCAGCCATTACAGGACGCCGCCAAAAAGTTCCAGCACGTCCAGAAGAAGATTCAAATTTTACCCAACCGTTCCCTCTGGGTTTATCATCACGGGGGAACGGGTAAACTTGGTATGAGAAACGAGCCCAATGAACCATACCAGGATCTGGGTCGGATAACTCTTCAATGATAACTTCTTTGCCTGTAGTAGGGTGAATGATTTTACCTGTGGCATCAGCTTGAACATATTGTCTGTGATCTTCTTTAGGTGGTATCCACCCTACTGCTTCTCCTCTACCTGTGAACAGATGTTCTTTTTTCCGTTGGGAAGCTCCTGACGTGTAATGTCCTGCTCTTGCAGCGGTTTTAATAACAAGCGGAACGTTCTTTGCCATTTCGTTGGATTTCTCAACCCACGCTTTAGGGTAATAAGTAGCAGCTTCTTTAACAGCTTTCAAAGCAGTTTTATTACTATCTGGGTCAGCTTCAAAACTTTGACCATCAGAAAGTTCAACACCAGCGTACTCTAAAGCTTTTTTGTAAGCTTCGCCACGGGCAACAACCATTTTCCCGTATTCGCTGTCACCTTTCTCAGCTTTAGCATCCCCACGACGTTTCCGTTTCTGCTCTGCAACAGTAGCAGGTTTACGGGATTCACCATATTTAACTAAACGGTACTCATCGTGTAACTCATCTGCTTTACGTTTTAACTCTACAAGTTCAGCATATTCCACCGCGTCATATTCTTCTAACGCAGGGTCAGCCTGTTCCCTAATGTACACAGAATATTTTTTACCCATAGCACGAGTAGCTGCTGCTGAAACATTATTAGCTTCCTCATAAGCAGCTAAAAGTTGTCGCTCACGTTCACGTTTATTTTCCTGTTCAGCTTTTTCTTCTGCTTTTTTCTTCAACAACTCTGTTTCTTCGGCATCATATTGTGCTTTCATATCAGCATCAGAAGGAGCTCCAAAAGTTTGTTCAGCTACATACTCTACTCCGAAACCTAATAAAGATAATTTGAAATCTAATTCTTGGTACTCTTCAACAGTAACTGGTTCAGTGTTTATGGAAGCAATAAATTTTTCAAACTGTTCTGGCGTTGTAGGAACCATCTTAGCTAAAGTTTCTAAAGGACTTTCATTTGTTACAGGCAAATTAGGGGATGGTTTTTCAGCAACCGCATTAACATGTTTTGCTTCTGTACGAACATTAACTCTTCTTAACCGGCGTGCTTCACTGGAATCTCCAGGGCATCTACGTCCACCGTGATCTATACCTCTACACATATTATTTATCCCCCTCACCATTGTTGAATTCATCATCTAACAACCATTCAACAACTTCTTCTGGAGCTTCCAATAACGAACTACGTCCAGGGTTAGCCGCCCATAACGCAGCAAGAACCTCAAGAGGTTTCTCAATATTTAAAGAAGCAGTAACGGTTTCGCCATATGGTTCTGTGAACTTTACTTTCTGCTCTAAAGTAACAGCTTTTTTCACACGATCTACAAGTTCTTTGGGACCTTTAACAACCGTGTTCGCAACAGTTAAAAGTTCACCATCTGAATCAACAGCGATAACTAAAGTTGGTTTCGTCATAATATATGACTATCGGGTTGACCTGTTTTAGAAAGCTTAAAAAACGAGTAACATTAAAACACTGAAACAGTGCACCTGTATTTTTTCATTTAAAAACCGCTCGCGGTAAGTTCGAAGCAAAATGTGCGATATAATAGACCATTATGTCTTTAAACATTCAACACGCCACGCAAAGAAAATATAAAACACGTTGGCTTGCTGTAACAACAGCAGTAATTTTCACATTATTGATATCTACCCTTGGAACGGTAGGAGCTAACGTGTGGATTTTAGATTCAACGTTAAAAGCTAACTCTGTAGATCTTGAACCTGTTTCCCCAGAAGTGGTTGATAATGATACCCCTGAACCACCAGAAATGTTCACTTCTATAACGGACAGTTTTACAATGGTTATTGTGGGTAATGACAGTGGTGACGGCGATGAACGTTATGGTGTTCGTGACCATACTTTGAATGATGTGAACATTGTTCTTCATATTGCCCCAGGTTGGAAACAAGCTACAGCTATTTCTTTCCCACGAGACCTTATTGTTAGGTTCCCTGAATGTACTAACCCTGAGACTGGGGAAACTGTGCCAGGTGGGGTAGCTAAAATTAATACTGCTTTACATCGTGGTGGTTTACCTTGCGTAGTTAACGTTCTCAGTTCATTAACTGATGCCCCTATAAATAATGCTTTAATGGTTGGTTTTAACGGGGTCGTTGAGTTAAGTAACGCCGTTGGCGGGGTTGACGTATGTTTAACTGAACCTATTAACGACAAGCACGCTAACCTCTTCTTAGAAGCAGGAAACCACACTTTACAAGGTGACCAAGCTTTAGGGTTTTTACGAACCCGTTACGGCGTTGGGGACGGAAGTGATTTAGGTAGAATTAGTAACCAACAAATTTTTCTTTCTTCTCTATTACGTAAACTTAAAAGCGAAGAAACTTTAACTAACCCACAACGTATTCTTTCATTAGCAGATGCTGTTTCTAAAAACACTATTCTGTCTTCCAACCTTGCAGATGTAGGGACATTAGGTAATATTGCTTTCTCGTTAAGAGGGTTGGATTTAAGTCAAGTGAACTTTGTGCAAGTACCCACAGGTTATGTTGAAAATGGAGTAGAACTTAATGATTCTGCTGCTGAGGAACTATTCACTACCGTTTTTAACAATCAAACGTTCCAATTATCTGGTGGCACTGGTCCAGGCGAAACGGGTGCTGTAAAACAAGACCAACCGGCAGTTGAACCAGAGAAAGAACCTTTACCTCCATTGCAATTAGGTGATGTTCCTCAAACCGAAGCGGAACAAATTCAATGGTATAAAGATTTAGCTGTTGCTATAAAAAATACACCACCAGTTGTTGCTCCTGAACCTGAACAAACTTTAACGCAAGAAGTGACAGGTCAGAACGCTACCGAAGCTACCTGTACTCGTGGTTACTCTGGTTGACATCATTCAATTGTATTGATAAGATTAAATATGACTTACTCTGGCTGTTTTTACCTTATGGGTTTCTTTGAAAATATCCCCGAAGGTAAATTGGTCATGGATTTGGGTAAACCACATGTTACTGTGCTTCCACAATTTGTTTTTCCAGATGAACGAGTTGAAGAGTTTAAAGATGAAATTCGCAGGATGACTGGTATGCGAGGGTTTCGTCCGTTTCATATCACACCTGGGGAAGAAGAACTTTTTACTTCTTTAGCTGGTGAAAAAGTTAACGTTCGCAAAGTTAAGGAACGTTTTGATGAAGTGGAACGATACCATTACTCTGCGGTTCAAATTGTAGAACTTTGCGGTGGGGAAATGATTTCACCTTGGATTAAAGATAAGTTTTCCGCTCACATTACTGAATGGGAAAACCCTGAGGAAACTGTTATTACCGCGTTGTCTTTAATTCATCATCGTCAAGGTTTCGGTGAAGACGTTCATAACGTGTTAACAGTGAAACTTGCCTGGTGATTCTTCTTAAAAATGAGAGGGGAGGGAAAGTAGATAATCTACTTTCCCTCCCCTCTCATTTGGTTTGTGTTAGAAATTCACGATAACGCAGGAGTGCTCGCTACCGTCCCATTCAACATCAAACCCGTGACGGGTGAGAGCGTCCACCAGAATGGTTGCGGCGGTCGTGCCAGCGCCACCGTGGTTGAAGTAAATCTTATCCACAGTCTTACGACGCGGACGCCACCCAGAACGAGCAGTTGCACGAAGAGAGTCAGTGTAAACAACCTCATCATTGTACCAGGAGTAAGCACCACCCTGACCACCGTAAGTGTAAACGTAAGGCTGGTGAGCATCCGGGGTAAGACCCAGCTTCTCAGGAGTGATGCAACCACGGCAGCACTGACGCACGTTCTGGCGAACCTTGATGCCTTCCCGACGAACTTCCCGAAGAGCAGCCTGCCACTTCTCCTTCATCGTGAGAACAGGAACTTCAACAATAGCGGTAGTGGACATTGGTTTTCCTTTCGGAGATAACTTGTAATAAAACCAGTATACAGACCTATCCAGTCTTCCGCAACATCATTAAGAAAAATTATGCGGATACAAAATTGTAAAATTTATCCAACTCTTTAGCACGTTCAACACATAGAGTGTCTACAAGTTTACGGAACTCATCCCTTTGGTAGCGTGTGTCAAAAGTACCTTGGAATTCTTCACCATAGTGAACATCTACTGCACGGTCATTTTCAGGGTTGGAGGTAATAAAAATTTGAGGCATGATTTAATATACCTAACCGTTTCAATTAATAGGGTCAGCGTAAAAGTCAACTACATCTTTGTTAGCTTCTTCACGCCATTCTCGTTTTTCCATAGCTCGACCTTTAGTGCCGTCGCCACCACAATCGATACAAGAACACACATTCTTTTTAAAGTTCCTGTGCAACATTTTGCTCATAACACAAGTTTACCATCTTTCACCCAATATAGTTAGTATGCCGGTCTATCACGCTACAAAAACAGGTAAACTTATCCCCTGTGATGTTACCCATTGTCGCACGAAACACAGGTTGCATATTATTGCACCTGATAACCTTGCAACAGTTCAAGAGTTTATAGAATACAGCGAGCTCAACCTTCCAGAACCGTTACCTTTAGGTAGAAGTAACGAAAGACGCCCAGATAGTGGAGAAGAAACTGTTGTGACGGTTGAGATTAAAAACCTCAGTTTAGATGTTTTTAATAAGAAGAAAGCAGAAAATTTTCTTAAATTTCTTTCGCATCGAAAAAACGTGACTTTGAATTACATACCATCAGAATCTGGGTTTAAAAACATAAATTTTACTGCACCGTTGTCAGAAACAGTAAAATTCTTAAAATTCTTTGATACATTCAGGTAAGTTGTGGTAGTATTGTTCTACTATGAAATTAGATTCCATTGAAGATCTTGAAACTTATCTTGATAAGTTCAAATGGTATAAAGACATCGAAAACGATGAAGATTACGATCATGATGCGGTAGTTCAGTTCATTTGCGAAAATGTTGAAATGCCCTCTTTCTACACTTTTGACGAACCCACTGACGTTTATGTTCTACACGTTGAAGATGACGGTAAAATTTGGGTAACTAACAGAGCTACAGGCGAAGCTCAACACGAGGAAGCTTACACTAATATTGAAGAAGCTTACGATTTCACTCGCACGTTAGGTGATGTTGTGTTCTCAGGTAATGTTGAATTCTATACTGGCGAGAAAGGGGACAATAACGCTCGTCGCCGGTTAGGACATTTAAGTATCTTCCACCCAGAAACCAAAACATACCGTATGTTGTTATCTTTTACCGACACGGAACACGAATGGTTAGCTAAATCAGATTACCTTTCTTTCTTAGAAGCTGCTTTACGTTATCTGAAAAAACCAGATGATTTCCTTCGTTCTTGGAATTTTGTTAACAGCCACCCAGCTTTCTGGTCACGTTACAAAGAAGATTCAAACTATTGGACAACTAACGACTATGCTCGTCAAGTTTGGGTTCAACCAACCAAAAACAAAAAAGGCAAACTTGTTTTCATGTTAGAAGCAGGTTCAGCCGTTGAACCAGAACGAACCTCCCACTACCACGATTTACGTTTAGATGTGTGGGCTCCTTCATACAATAAAGGTTTCGTCAAATTAGCTGCTTTAGTTAACAAATTCTTCCATTTTGACGGTTCAGAACGTGAAAATGTACAGTATGAAAAAAGTGCTTTAGAGAAACTTTTGGACGAACGAACAGCAGACTTAGACGAAAGATTAAAAGGTGAAACTAAAACAGAACCAGAAGAGAACCATTTAACGGTAGACACTGATGTGGTTTCTGTTTTTGTTCTCCATGATTTAGTTGTAGAACTGGTTTTCGCTGATAGTACCGTGAAAGCAGTAGACTTGACTGAACTTTTCGCTAAAGGTCCAGTTTTCCAAGAAATCTTAGATAAAAACATTTTTGACCAAGTTACCGTGAAAAACGGAACAATTACTTGGCCAAACGGTGCTGATATTGCACCAGAAGTTCTTTACGAAATGTGAACCAATAATACGTGAAGCGCCCCACCAGATTTTACTGGTGGGGCGCTTCACGTATTAATTAATTTTACTTCATGATGGACAGACGCTCAGCGGAAGTACCGTAGCTCCAACGTCCCTGGAACTTGTAAGCCTCCCACTGGTCACGACCATTCTCATCCGTGAACACAGCACGCTGGTCATCCCCAACACCAATGTGCTCCTTGAACACAACCGTGTCAACATAGCCTTCGTTCCCCAGCGAACGGGAACCACGGAAATGCAGAGTAACCTTCTGACCAGGCTTCAGGTGACTGATTGAACGAGCCATAATTTTATCTCCTTGATTAAGTGAGTTGATATATTAAAAGTATACAGGAAGGTTACGACACTATCAAGTGTAAAGAAAACTGTTAAAAGCTTCCACTGTTGCAGGGTCACCAGTGTTATCGTTCTCGGGCAGAGAAAGAGTTACGTTGTTTTCAGTTTGAGTCAGAATGTATGTCTCCCCCAGGCTGTTAGTGAACTCAACCTGTCCAGGGTCACCACCCAGCAGGAGAAAAAGAAGGTCGGAATATTCAGGGTTCATGTTGATGTCGGGAACACGAACAATAAGACGCAGAACCGAAAAAACATTGGCGTACTGCGGAGTAACGGAAGGTGAGTCGGTGTGGTTAGACATTAGATTTCCTCATATAGTTGAACTGTTTCTTCTATGATACATGGTTTAGTTCGCATTGGCAATATAAGAAAACGTGCTAAACTTAAAGCATACTGGAAGGGTTTTATATAAATTAATGTTAGATGCAATGAAAATGAATATGCACAAGAGGGTTTCTTCAAGTCACCCTGTGCTTAAAGAAACTTTTAAAATTTTAGCGATCATATTTGGAGCGGTTTCTGTTGCTGCTGGTCTTGAACTATTTTTGGTTCCCAACGGGTTTTTAGACGGTGGTGTTACTGGTATCAGCATTATGCTTTCTTCCGCTTTCCCTAATGTCCCCTTAGGTATTTTCTTAGCTGTACTTAACTTACCTTTCATTATTTTGGCGTGGAAATTCTCTGGCTGGCATAATGCGTTCCGTACTGCATTAGGAATTGCAGTGTTGTCTGTGTCAACAGTTGTATTACACCATTTTGAAGCTTTAACTCACGAGTTTGTTCTTGCTTTAGGTTACGGTGGAGTTTGTGTAGGTATTGGTGTTGGACTTGCTTTACGTTACGGTGGAGCTCTTGACGGTATTGAATCTTTAGCTCATATACTATCCAACCGAACCAACCTCGAAGTTGATAAAATTATCTTAACCTTCAACTTCTTTGTCTTCTTAGTTGCTATTTTCGTTTACTCACCAGAACAAGCAATGGCATCATTCTTACTATTTTATGTTGTTGTTGCACCAATGATTAAACGTATCGTCAATGTTGGTACAGATGTGAAAACTGTGCAGATTATTTCCACATACCATAGCGAAATTGGGGAAATGATTAAAAACGAACTGGGACGTAAAGTTATTTACACTGATGCTCACAAAGACAACATGACTGATGATTTGAAAATTGTTACAACTTTCATCAGCCGGATGGAAGAGTCAAACTTGGTTGAAACAGTTGAAACTATTGACCCTAAAGCTATCGTTATCCTTAATGACGCAGCAAGTGTACACGGTGGTATGTTCAGCAACAAAAAACATTAACCACTTAAATTAGTTAAGCCTGGTGACTTGATTTGTAAAGAATCAAGTCACCAGGCTTAACTAATTTAAGTGGGTAGGAAAGTTTACTCTTCTTCTACACCAACAACTTCAACGTGCGTCAAAGCAATTCCACCTGGATAATCTGTGATACTTACCACAGCAGTGTGACCTCCCATAACCCAAGCAGGAGTACGCGTTTTACCTTCACGCCCCTCGCCTTGCTTGAACCCTGGCCAGAACCTCACAGGAGTCCCTAAAGGGTAGTTGTTGTTAAATTGTTCAACTTTAGCTTCCTCAACAGCAGACATCAAAACTTACCTTTCTTTTATGAAGTAACTATACCACGAACCTTATTTTCACTTATTTTCTGGCATAACTTGCGAATGTCTGAGGGGCAGGTTACTATAGATACATAAGGTCAAAACGTAAAGAACACAGAATGAAAGCAGGTAACGAAAATGGCAACTCTCCACAAGTATGTTGATGGTAGCTTCGGTATTGGTCACGTCATCAACCCCGAGACCCAGAAGTGCATCTGCAACCCTGTCCGTACCTCTGACTGGAAGGCTCGCACCAGCGGTCGCGGTGGACGCCACCAGGGTTACAACGTGACTGTTGTGTGGAAGCACAATGCTCTCCCCGTTACCGTCTAAATCGTTTTAAATGTGAAGTGCCCCACCTGGAATAACAGTTGGGGCACTTCACATTTATATTAGAAAGTTTTCTTCAACTTTTTAGCGTTATCTAACATTTCAAGAGCGTGAGCTTTACCGCTCTCAGACTGATCCAAACCGGAAAGCATACGTGCAAGCTCTTCAACACGTTCATCATAATCCAACTGCACAACACTGGTTACAACAGAATCACCAGAAACATTTTTCACAACTTTCAACTGATTATCAGCAAAAGCAGCAACTTGAGCTAAATGGCTTACAACAATAACTTGCGCTTTAGAAGACAATTGTGCAAGTTTCTCACCAATTTTGATAGCAACACCACCACCGATACCAGCATCAACTTCATCATAAACGAAAGTTGATGTACTGTTCGGGTCTGCGATCACAATCTCCAAAGCTAACATAATACGTGAAAGCTCTCCACCAGAAGCAGATTTATTCAAAGGTTTCAAACCAGAACCAGGTAGCGAAACCATAAAGACCACATCATCACAACCTGTAGCGGTAAAATTTTCTGTAGGTGTAACAGAAACAGTTAGTTTCGTTCCACCCATAGCTAAATCTTCAAGTTCAGCATTCACAGCTTTAGATAACACGGATGCATTGTTAGTCCGAAGTTTAGTAATCAAACCACCCAGCTTTTTGAGCTCTTGATAAGAAGAATTAACTTGTTCTTCCAACACGTCAACATTATTAGTAGAAGGGTCAAGTTCTTTTAAACGTTCAGCGGATTCTGCACAAAAAACCAGAACGTCCTCTAAAGTAACCCCATATTTTTTAATGAAAGTTTTCAACACCATCAAACGAGTGTTAATTTCTTCCAAACGTTGCAAACTGTCAACGTCAGCATTTTCAAGATAAGAGTTTAATGTTGACGTTGATTCACGTAGAAGATCCAAAGCAGTTTCAATATCATTAACTGTAGGTGTAAGAGTAGGATCATATTCAGTGACATTATGTAAAGTTTTCGCGGCAGAAGCTACCGCTGAACTCACATCGAACTGTCCGCTATCTTCATCAACCATATAGTTAAGAGCTTCTGCTACCGCAGTAGTTAATGTTTCCACGTTAGAAAGAGTTAACGCTTCTTGCTTTAATGCTTCATCTTCGCCCGGTTGAGGAGCCACTGTTTCATATTCTTCAACCACGTTTTTCAAAAACTCGTACTCACGAGTTAAAGAAGTTTGGTTAGCACGAACTTCTTTAAGTTTAGCGGTAAGTTTCCTGTAAGTTGCATATTGGTCTGCATATTTTTCCAACAAACCATCATATTTTGCACCAATATATGAATCTAAAGCTTCTCTTTGAGCGTTGGTGTTTCGTAAACGTATCTGGTCTGATTGACCGTGAATACGTACAAGAGATTCACTGAAAGTAGATAGAACGGTACTGGGAGTTGTTTTCCCACCAACAACTATACGACTTTTACCTTCACGAGTTACGGTACGGTTAATGTAAAGAGAATTGTCATCTTCTAAAACAGCACCTGTTTCAAGGATTTCTTCAACTTGCGGAACATTTTTGACATTCCAGCATCCTTCAACACTAAGATTATTTGCACCTACACGAACTATAGTTGGGTCGCTTTTCTTACCTAAAAGTAACCCTAAAGCGGTAAGAACCATTGTTTTACCAGCACCTGTTTCACCTGTGATAACGTTTAAACCAGGGGAGAAAGATAGGGTAGCTTTTTCTATAACACCTAAGTTTGAAATATTGATCTCTTCAAGCATAACCGCAAGTATACCAGGAAACCGTAGTTAACCTGGTTTTAAAACAAAGAAGTGTTCCTCCTGAATATCTGATTCAGGAGGAACACTTTTACTGACTTTTTGGAGTACCGCACCTATTTGGTGTTCCACCGGCAGGGTCCAACTTTTCAGGGTCTACGCTTCTCAAAACCCAGTTAACGGGAACTCAATAATGTTCCCCTGGAAAACATTCACCGCGTATAGGTGTTTGCTTGTGCTCCCGGTGGGACTTGAACCCACACTCCCGAAGGAACTTGATTTTAAGTCAAGCGCGTCTGCCAATTCCGCCAAGAGAGCATAAAAAAGAAAAGTCAGCCCAATTCGGTTTATGCTGCAACTGGTGTTTTAGAGTTAAAGAGCGACTTCAATCTTACCAGTTCGGGGGTTCCACCCGAAACTTTTCTGCCTGTTGAGTTGTTATATTAACAGTATAATTGAACTTGTTTTCTTTTTCAACTTCTTTTGAAAGTTTTTGGTTGGGTACACTGGTACGAAATGTACCCAACCAGCGGGGAAAACAGAATTTTCCCGGATACTACCTAAACCGTTGGTAAAGGAGTGGTGCCCCCAAAGGGACTTGAACCCTTACGCCCTTTCGGGCACTAGAACCTTAATCTAGCGTGTCTACCAATTCCACCACAGGGGCGTGGAACCTGGGGCGCACAAGACTATCCCCAGGGCTACCTTGCTGTCACCGCACAAAACTATGTGACAGTAAGGGGTATGTTTGAAAAATTTCTCACCAGGTTGCTGGTGGCTGGTTTTTCACGTTTTAACTTATAAAACAATCATAGCATACAAACACACAAAAAGTGCAAATATTTTATAGTTGTTTAAAAAGATTTGAGTACAGAACGTCAGGATTATTAGCGCTCAAACCAGACAAACATCCATCATTTAGCTCAATGACAATCCAGTTGCCCTCAGCAGTTAAAGCAATATCCAGAGCATAGAAATGACATTTGTCACCAACTTTATCCACAACTTGGTCAATAAAATCATCATACGAAGGAGCTTGAACCAACGAAAGTTGGTCTTTTTTACGAACAGTCTCCCAATAAAAACCTTGGCTAAGAACTTGACCTTTATAAACAAAAACCCGAAACTCGTGAGCAATAGGCATACCAGTTTTGGCGCTAACCCCATAAGTTGTTAAAGGAGTGTACTCACGGATAACCAAAGGTTGCTCAACAGGTAAAGCATTTCTCAAATTATCAAGAACGACAGGCAAACGGTTCAAATCTGAAGCGTAACAAAACTCGTTGAAGTTTACTTTCAAACTTTTATCAATGCCTTTAACGAAAAATGGGCCAGTGAAACCACTGTCATAAACAGCGTCAAGAGAAGTCCACGTTTTAGGAGTCAAACCATCTAAAACAGGTGCCCATTGGCGAATATCCGAAACCCAATCGTGTTGACTGTTAGCCAACACAGCACCTTTATCCGCAAACTCATTTACAAGATAATTGTAGAAAGGGTAAAAACGTGGAACGATAACATCGCCCGCAGTAATCAAAGCTCTGTCGTTAACCAAAGCAAAACCAGCTTTTTCGGCAGCATTGAGCTCTGCTTGAAGGTTCTCCTCTTCAAAATCACGGTACAACAAAACTTTTCTCATATATGAAGTATACAGAAAATCATCATCGTACACAACCAAACAATAATAAGTTTTAATTACACTTGAACCATTTGGACTACAATAAATTTTTTCTTACGTTTAAAGTTACCCCAAACTCGGAAAGGAAGTTTTTCTGGGTAGGAAGAAATATAAGTTTCTTCGCTAACATTTACAATTTTAAATTTAGCATCACGAGGTATGAGAACTTCTTTTTCAGCGTGTTGCACGCTACCTGGTGAAGATTTACGATAAATAGGTACACCTTTATCTGTTACTAACTCGTGAACAATAACTTGACCTTTCGATTCAGCATCAGCAACAAGCATATAGTCACTGTCTGCACTTGTGGAAAGATAACCGGCATATTTAATAACAGCACCCGTTCTATATTGGTTTTTCACATCTTCTAACGTTAGTTTCTTTTTACCTTCTGCATATAACGTATAAGCTCTATATAATGGTCTGTATGTTTTAGTTTTTTGGTTAGCATCCAAAGTGTTGTAATTTTTTAACACACGATCTATTTCTGGAATAGTTCTTACCGCATAAGCTGTTAAATGTTCTGCTTCTTCTTCATCGATAGGTTGACCTTTACGTTGAAGGTAATGTGTTTTAATGAAATCTTTACCGCCGTTAAGGTAGTCGTTAACTCCACGAAAACCAACATGTTGATATTGGGATAAAAGGTTACGATCTTGAACGGGAAGTGTTTGAAGGAAAACGTCTGATTCTTGACGTAATGTTTCAATTTCTGGTGAACGTTCTGCACTGTTTAAACCTTTACGTGGTTCACCTGTTTTTGGTAAAAGCGAGGTAAGAATTTTTGTTCGTGCATCATCTATTGTTTCTTGAAAGAGACGATCTCCACGGTAATCTTTTCTACGTCGACAGTGTTTGGTGTAACAGTTACTACCGTCTTCGTGTCTGGCGATTGGTTTTCCCATAGGTTATATATAACAAAAAGTTCTAGCATTTAAGGCCACCTAAAATTAGGTGGCCTTAAATTTTAAGAAGGAGGGGTAAGCAGGTTCAATCGTAGCCAGTTTGCAACCTGGTGTCCTTTTTTCACTTACCCAGTGTTCCGCAACCGATTCGCTCTACCTACTGAGACGTACCCGGCCATAAAGCCAGGGGAGGGCTTGAACCTCCGACCAATCCGTTAATGTCCTCTTTTAACCTAAACATGCTTAGGTCAGCGGGCCGAAAGTAGCTAACTTTCGGGTAAACTTTATGTAATTTTTTTGTGATGCGGACGGGAATTGAACCCGCGACCAGGAACCTGGCATCAGATTGAAAGTCTGACCGCCCAAACCAGCAGAGCTTCCGCACCATATTTTCTTTAGTTATTATAGTATAACAGTGTTTTATTTTATATGCAAATTTTAAAGCGACCTCAGTGGGACTCGAACCCACAACCGTCAGGTTTAGAATCTTCTGCTCTGCCAATTGAGCTATGAGGTCAGACAAAACATATGTTAGGAAGGAATCGAACCTTCGCGGCATACTTTTCAAGTTTAGTTTCCTCCACTTGCCAGTAATGCCCCCGCTAGCCGAGCTACCTATTAAAATAAGCGCCTAACCTTCCCAAACGGAAAGCTTCGGTTGACCGTCCATCGGCACCTAACAGATGTTCTGTACATTGTAAGAAGGATGGGAACTTCACAAGTCAAGCTTGGAGAGGTTCTTTAAACCACCACTTCCGTGAAGGTTCATCACAGTTCAAGACCGGAGAGGAACTACTTCACAATAAACTCTATGTTGTTATAAAACCAGTTTAACATACAAAAATGTCAGAAGCAAATTTACGGTAAACAAAGTTACCTAAAAGACAAAGTAAGTAGTCAGTTTTCTATGAACTAACCGATAATTAAAAGGAAAGCCCAATCATAAGGATAAAATATGAGTAACAAAAAGAAAGTAACTTCAAAAGTTACTGGGGTTGTTGCTGGCGCTACAGTAGGAACTTTGGTCGCTTTGACCGCAGGAGTTCCAGCTTTCGCCGCACCAGGAGATCCAGTAAACTTTGACGACCAAAATTTCAAAAACTGTATTGCTGATGAGCTCGGAGTAGACCGTTCATCCACAATCACAGAAGGTCAAATGGCAACACTAACAAGTGTTTACTGTGACTTCTATGACCCCACAATTACAGATATCACAGGTGCTGAGTTCTTAACATCAGCAACATACCTTGGTCTTTACGGTGCAGACATCACCGATTTAACACCAGTAGCAGGTTTAACCCAATTAACTAACCTTGACATTAGTTATTCTGCAAACGTTACTGATTTAACGCCAGTATGGGGATTAACAAACCTTCAATCTCTTACCATAGATAACACTGGCGTAACTTCATTAGCAGGTGCTGAAAACTTAGATAAGTTAGCGTACCTTTCTATCAACCGTACCACCATTAACGATTTGACACCTGTAGCTGACGCTCCACTTGTTTCTTTTGTTGCTCAGGATGCTGCAGAACTTACAGATATTACACCGTTAGCTGGTAAAACTGGAATTCAATACTTGAACCTTCAAGGAACAAAAATTGATGATCTTTCTACAGTTGCAACCTTGACAGGCGTAACATCTCTTAACTTAGGTCGTATGTTAAGCCTTCCAGATGATGCTGACCTTGCATCTCTTACACCTTTAACAGGTTTGGAGTTCTTAACTCTTACTAACTCTAACATCACTGACATTACACCTGTAGCGTCATTTGAAAACCTTATTGGGCTTTACGTTGATAACTCTGGAACAACAGATAACTTCCCTGTTCAAGGCAACAAAATTACTGACATTACACCTGTAGCTGAATTAAACAATTTACGTGCTTTAGGTTTAGGTGGTAACAACATTAAAGATGTTTCTGCTGTATCAGGTTTAACTGGTTTAGAATACTTGGACTTAGGTTACAACGAAATCACTAACCTTACACCACTTGCAGGTTTAACTAATGTTGAATCACTTCGTGTTGAAGGTCAACGTTTGTTCTACCCTGACGTTACAGCAACAAACACACCAGTTCGTTTCGAAGTAACAGCAGTTGACGGTTCAAGCGTAGCTCCTACAATTGACCCAGCAACAGCCGGAACATATAACCCAACAACCCGTGAAATCACATACACCGAAGGTGGAACAGTAGAGTTCAACTGGTCTGTTCCTGTAGTTGTTGGTACAGCTAACGCTAACTTCACTGGTTTTGGTGCACAAGTTGTTGGTAGTGTTCCAGCAGCTACAACAATTCAAAACGCTGTACCAGGTACTGCAACAGGAACAGTAGATGTTTCTTGGGCACCTGTAACAGACACTGGTGGAAACGGAACAGTAGCTTCTTACCTTGTACAATACCGTTTAGTTGGAGCAACCAACTGGGAAGACGGTGACAACGTAACAGCAACAAACGCTACCATCCGTAACCTAACCGCTGGTAGCACATACGAATTCCGCGTAGCAGCAATCGCTTCTAACAATGTTCTTGGTGCTTTCAGTGCTCCTGCAACAGCAATGGCAGCTTCTGACGCTTCCGCAGCTCCCGCTGTAACAGGTGTTAAAGTTAACAACCTTACTGGTAGTAGTGCAGATGTCACTTGGGACGCTGTTGTAGACACCAACGGTAACGGTGACGTAACAACTTACACTGTTTCTTACGGTACAGGTAACTCTGGTGACGCTTTTGAAGTTCCTGGTAGTGAAAACTCTGCACGTCTTGTGTTAAGCCCAGGTACAACATACAGCTTAGTTGTTTCTTACACCACTTCAACTGGTGCAACTGGAACATCCGCACCTGTAACTTTCACTGCTCCTAACGCAACAGAAGCACCTGCTATCACAGGTTTGACTGCTACAGAAGGTGAAACTAAAGGTTCTGTTAACCTTGAATGGGTTGCTGTTAACTCAACAGCAGATGGAACTGGTGGTAACGGTGAAGTAACAAGCTACACCATTCGTTACCGTGCAGTTGGAGCTCCTGAATGGATTACTGTTGGAACTTACGAAGGTAACGGTGACGTGAACAGCGGAACTGTAATCAACCTTGCTAACGGTGCTTACGAATTCACAGTCACATACACCACTGATACTGGAGTAACTTCACCTATCGCTTTTGCGACAGCTTCTGTTACTAACGGTCTTGCAAATGGTGCAAACGGTACTGATGGTACACCAGGTAACACCAATGGTGGAACTGACACCCCAGATGCTACTGTAACTAACTCCGACATCGCAGCCACTGGTGCTCCTGTTGATAACACCGCATTGATGGTAGGTATTGCTCTTACCGTTGTAGGTGGTATTGGATTGGTAGCAACAAATGGTTTGTTGCGTCGTAAAGAAACCTTAGTTTAATCTAAACTAAAAAGGTGGCCCCAGAAGTTTTCTTCTGGGGCCACCTTTTTAGTTGTTTTTATTGTGCGTAATATTCTGAAACAGGTGTTAAAGCGACAAACTTCATACGATTTTCACGCCAATAACAGGTTTGTAAAAGAACTTTACCATTCATATCGTTAATAGCAGCAGTAGTTATTTGCTTTGTTGTGTCACGTAAATCAGTAACAACATATTCTTGATCATTTTCAATAACAACGTGGTCTCCCATTTCAATAGGGAGAATGATGTCTCCACCACAGTTGTTATGTTGTGCAAGCATACGTAAACCGTTTAAACCTTCATAATGAATCATTTCTGTGAAACCGTTAGCACAGTAATCCATTTCTTTTTCACCACCACGGTTAGATACTTTTATAGTGTACTGACGTACCTCTTCGGTAGTTTCAGGAACTGTTTCTTCCATCCCAGAAGCTGTTTCGGTTTGTTGTTTAGGTACTTCAATAACAACAGATTCGCCTTTGCGTATTTCTGAAATAACAGCATCACCAAAGAGTTGGAAACCTACTGCTCCTAAAATAGCTAAAACACCTAAAGACAAAAGTGTGACGGTAAGTTTTTTCCACATAAATTTAATATCGGTGTTCTAACCTTAACGTTTTATATGAAAAAAGTGGGGTCCAAAACTGGTTTTAGTTTTGGACCCCACTTTAAGTTCAGTTAGAGGTAACCTCTGCCTCAAAGAAAGGCAGGTTCTTCATAAACGCTTCAACCCTGTCTGCCGGGATAACACACGTCAAAGTTTCCGTTTCGGTAGAAACCTGAACACGAAGCGTGTCACTTTCAAAAGCGTTGTTCACGAACCGAGTAACAGCGGACCAGTCAGTGTTATCAATAGCAGTATCAGGCATTGGAGAATCCTTTTCTAAAGTGTTGGTGACTATTGTTTCAAGTGTATCATAACAAAAAGAGAATGTCATCACTTGTTTCTACGGGGTAACAAGAAATTTTTTGTATGATTTTTCCAGTTAACTTCTATAGCTCCCGCTTTAACTGCTTCCACCCTTCTCTTGCTTGTCAAATCGTAATGTTCTTTCCAAGTTCCAGGATACTGAATCCACCTGGGGTTCAACCCTATTTGTTTAGCAAAATTATCAAGCTCTTCACGACTATCAGCAGTTAAATGACACCAGGTATCACGTATTTTATGTCCCCTGTAACTAACGTTCGCTTTCAAATGTGCATCATCAATATAAACAGCCATAAAAATAGTTTACAGTGAAAACCGATTTCTCCTTAAACTATTTACCCGATATTAGGTTCAAGAAATTTAACTTTAGGAGGTGTTAAATGTCTGAAAACAAAATTACAGTACAAAGTATAACCGCACGTTTAAAACAAGAACCCGAAAATGTGCGGCACAATAAACATAGAGTAACGATCAAATACCCTTACTATATTTTTAAAATTAATTACAACAAAGGTGTTGTGAAAACATTTGACAGATCAGTAGTCACGAAAAAACAAAAACATCCGTTAGTTGCTGCTATTCAAATAACCAAACCAACATCTCATTCGTTAGCTAACGTTGTTAATACAGTTTTAACCTTAGAACAACAGTTGCATTAAAATTTTTTGGGTGTTAATAACTTTCTAATCAAGTTATTAACACCCAAAAAATTATTTACTACAGTCAAAACAACGTTTCTTATACCGTGTTCGTGTACGGATTCTCTCCAACCAAAGGTCTGCTTCTGCCTGGCGAACCACAGTTAAACGATGCCCGCACGCTCCATTAACAGCATAATATCCAGTGTCAAGAAGCTCTACTTCCACGGCCTGTACAAGTGGTTGCTTGTTAGTTGCGATAGCATTTGCTCGCATTTCTGACATACCCATTGTAGTTGACCTTCGTTAGATAGTCACAAGAGTTTCAACAGTGTTGTGGTCAACCTTAACCTCAGTTTCAGGCACCTGGCCATTGTCAAAAGTAAAATACTGATTGAATACAACTTCCGGCTGAGAACCCTCAGCGACAGAAACAAACTCGTCGGTGTAACGACCGTGCTTTAGAACCGAATAATGGTCCTGTCCACCCCGAGATGCTTCAAAGTTAAACTGAACTTGAGCTCCGTTTTTGAAAGTAGCGATAATGTTAGCCATGATATATGTTCCTTCATTTAAAGGTGGATATTTACATTAGACGGAGAAACGTCTGCGCCCCTGATGGGATTCGAACCCATATCCTTGCGGTCTTAATACTTTCATATTAAGTGTGTCTACCCATTCCACCACAAGGGCTTTTGTTCAATTATATTGCAAGAGATATAGGAATTGAACCTACAACCAGGTGCTTATCAACACCTGCTCATACCAACGAGCTAATCTCTTCAAGTTTCAGAACTCTTGCTGCTACTGACAAAGAAGTGAAACTATACCTCAGTGAGAGTGAGGCAACCAAGAAGTTAAAAAGAACATTTAACCTTTTCTCTTTTCAACTTCTAAATATAGAGTACCACAACCAAAGCTATGAAACAACTTTACGGAACTTTTTAAAATAAAAAACTTCTGCGTGGCCTTCAATATATCTATTCGGTTCAGCGTACAATGGGACGAAACCATAGTTTTTATGTAACCATTCACCTAATGTAGGAAGCAAACTTTTATCTGATGTAATAAAAATTTGTTCCAAATGAGGGTATGAAGAAGCGTCATCATGAGCGAGTTTAACTAATGTTGTACCCACTTTTTTGTTACGAAAATCTGGATGAACAAACAAAGTAGAAATTTTGTAAGTCTTGTTGTTTTCAGGTGCGCTGATAACAACCCCTACAATGTTTTTGTCTACTTCTGCTATGTAACAGAAAGTTTTCGGCTCACTGGTTTTGCGCACTAACCATTTCTCAAAACCTGGGTAATAATCTTTCAACCCAGAAAGAAATGAAGCTACGTTCTGTAAATCTTCTTGCTCAAAAACTCTATATTTAACAATATCCATTATAAAGATTGTACCAGATTTTCCTGTTAATCTCCTGTCACATCTAATTTAGCTTCTACTGTTTTCTCAACACCGTCAGATTGTTTCACTGTTAAATTGATAGGTTCATTAACATTTTGTTGTTTAACTAAAGCGACAAGTTGGGTTGCGCTGGTCACTGTAACATCATTAACTTTGGTTATCACGTCGTTTTCTTTAAGACCGGCTTTATCAGCCGCGCTTCCTGCTTGAACAGTTTTTACTGTTGCACCTGTGACAAAACCGCTACCGGGAGTTTCGCTATAATCATCAACCGTGATACCTAAGAAACCACGAGAAACTTTACCTGTGTTAATGATGTCATCAGCTACTTGTTTCACTAAACTGCTGGGGATAGCGAAACCTACACCAATGTTTCCTGATTGTTCACCACCAGTTGAAGCGATAGCGACATTGATACCAATAAGATCTCCTTTACTGTTTAGTAAAGCTCCACCAGAGTTACCTGAGTTAATAGCTGCATCAGTTTGTATTACATTTAACGCAACTGTACCGTTAGCGTTCCTATCTCCTGTACGGGGGTCAATAACTTCTGATGATTGGACTGTGATAGGTCTGTTTAGCGCAGAAACAATACCTGTTGTTACAGTGCTGTTCAACCCTAAAGGAGCTCCAATCGCAATTGTTGCGTCACCGACTTCTAAATTTTCAGAAGAAGCAAATGGGATAGGTTTAAGGTTCGTTAAGTTTGTTTTTAATACTGCTAAATCACTGGTGGGGTCATACCCTACAAGTTCAGCGGAAGCTGTCTCACCGGTAGATGTTTGAATTGTTATTTGACCTGTTTTGGATATACCACCTAACGTTGCTACGTGCGAATTGGTTACAATATGTCCTTCATTGTCGATGACTACGCCGCTTCCTGTTCCGCTTCCTTGTTGTGTAACAACTGAAATGGTTACAACAGAGGCTACACGGTTATTTACTACATCAGAGTAGTCAGTTAACGTGTTATTGCTTATAGTGTCACCTGTTGCTTCTTGGATAGTTGAATGTGTTGTTTGGTTATCTTGGGATGCAATGGCGATACTGGCTCCAACGCCTCCTCCTAAGCCAGCACATAACAGTCCTGTTAATGCTAGAGATGCTACATATAAAGGTGTCTTGTTTTTCTTTTTAGTAACTGTGGTAGTCGATGTTAACGGTTTATCTGCGTAAGGGTGCACAGTTTGAGGTAATGGTGGTTTTGGTGGGACAACAATATTTTCTTGTTCCTGGTTCTCGCTCATTTTTCTCCTTTAAGCTTTATCTATATATAATCAGTTGATTTTTGTGTATAAAACCCTCTTTTCGCTTTTTCATAGGAAACACATAGGATGCACATAATTTTTTGGGGAAGACCCTGTAAAGAGCCTTCCCCAAAAAACTATTCAACCTTTTCAGGTTTCAGTATCAGGTTTTTCAACAAGTTGCTTATTTAATGGTATAGAGACAATTGCTTCCTCTTTTCGTTTCTCAAAAGGAGCAACTTCTACACTCAGCACACCATTAAGGTAGCTCACGTTGATATCCTCAGGTGAACTGTAAGGACTCAACATTACTGTTGTACCGAATCTTCGGTGATTTCCCTCTTCTGTATGTTCTGCCGTAATGATAAGTTCATTAAGAGAAGTGTCATTCTTTACAGAAATTTCTTCCTCATTGAACCCAGCCAAATTGAACTCATACACATGAGATCCATCTTCTTTACGATATTGTCTCATAAGGTTCGGCTGAGGCATCGCATATCCCATTGCTCTGTCAAACAATGAGGTCGGGAACAAACCACCTAATCCAAAATCAGAAAGCAAACCAGATGGTCTTGAACGAACAATTGAAGTAGTCATTTTTAACATCTCCTTACATATCTTATTTTTGTTTTTAGCACTCTCTATGTTCGAGTGCTAAAAATATTATAAAACTGTTTAAGAAAAAGAGTTGAAAAATTTAAAAACTTTCAGCATTTTTTAAGGAAACAAAAATGCGGTAGGAAACTTTTCCTACCGCATTTATTATGTACCCCCACACGGGCTCGAACCGTGGACCCACTGATTAAGAGTCAGTTGCTCTACCGACTGAGCTATAGAGGCAAAAGGTGAAGTTCTAAAATTACCTAAATCTACCCGCTACCGCAGTATGGGATTTGCACCCATATTTAGCTTCACTCAGGTCATGCGCCCGTTCATCTGCTTTGCGTGACATTTGATAGTATCACTCCCGAATAGGCGGGAAACGGACGGAAGTAACTCACTTTGCTCTAACGTTAACTTCCGTTTTAATCGCATAACCTACATTTTGAATTATAACGGGAATGATAAACAATTTCCCCAACACAGGCCTCCAATCACGGTGCCCTGCTGGTCGTTACCATTCCCAAAGAAAAAAGTTTGAGGTTTTCAGCCCAGGCCTCCAATCACGGTGCCCTGCTGAAAGTCAACCTTTTCTCTTTTTGTACCCCCGGTGGGACTCGAACCCACAATCCTTTCGGCACTTGATTTTAAGTCAAGCGTGTATACCAATTCCACCACAGGGGCATATTGTCTTTCCAGTATCTCACAAGACAACGATACTTACAGGATATCAGATATCCCACCAACCTTGCCACCAGCAGTTGTTACACTCCCAGCGTTTCGTTTCATCACCGTGAATTTCAGAAGCAAAAGCATCTTCAACCCAACGAACTCCACGAACCATATCTTTACCCCCATCTTTGGAAGCTCTTGAAAAGAAATCTTCCTCAGACATTACAGGGTAAATGTTTTGGCAACTAAAGCATTTACGATGCAATACTCGTTTCATTGTTTTCCTCCTATGTAAACTTTTTCACGTCAGAAGGAAAACTGAACTCTTTGTAATTATACCAGGAAACATAATGTTTCCAAACACTTCAAAACTTTTGATTAAGAAGTTGTGCCCCCGGTGGGACTTGAACCCACACTCCTTGCGGAACTTGATTTTAAGTCAAGCGTGTCTGCCAATTCCACCACAAGGGCATATTTTGTTTTGTTATTTCAAGTATACCACTTCTTTTCAGAAAAGCAACTTAAAGATCAGGCCTCCGCTTGCTTTCAGTAGTGGCCACTACCCAACCATCTTTTAACGTTACACGTAAGCGAAGGAATCCCGTGTAACCTGTGGTTGTATCCATCTAAACGCTCTACCCTGAGAATATTCCTCTCAGCCAAGGTCATCGAACCTTGCGTGCAAGAACCTGCACGTTTAAACTTCAATTCTTTTATCTTATGTTTAAAGTATAACACACGGTTCCGACATTGCAAACCGTAACTTTAAAAGATATTTAAATCTTATTACCGCTGTGCTGTTATGTTTAAACTCTATCACACTTTCAAACCAAGATCCAACCTAAAAACAAATTTTTTGGGGAAGAAACTTAAACTGTTTCTTCCCCAAAAAATTAACGGTTCTCATCCCAACGTACACGTTTCACCGTAACCTTATAACGGCTTGGAGAAACAAACTCAGGGTCAAAACTCCAACCCTCATTGTCATTAATATAAAGAACACCACCTGTATGAGCGTTACCGAAACCCTTACGCAACTCTTTCTTCGTAGGATTCTGAATCTGAATGTAACGTTCCCAAACATGATAAATAAAGAAATCATCTGCCCCAAAACGAGGAGAATCAAACATTACCGAATCATCGCGACGCCCCTTATAAAGAGCATTCAACCCCATTAGCTTTTCAGAAATTTCGTAACTGGCGAGACTTTGCCTCACACTATCAAGCTTTTTCTTATGCCAATTCTGATTGTTCTTAAACAACGCGTCAGAAATACCGACAATAGCGACAACCATCAAAATACCAGGAAGATAGTTGAGAGGTTCCCACACATTAGGGAAAAAGCTCAGAAAAATAGCGGCAATAACACCAGCAATGAAAAAACTACCGCGAGCGATTAAAGTATCCTTGTAAATTTCTTTCGGAGCTTTACGAGGATGAACAGGCATCTCGTTTTCAAGGTCAAAATAGTGTTCGTGCTTCTCAAGAACAGTGGTGGTCATTGTCTTCTCTTTCTGAATAGATTGACCTGTACATATCTATATTAACCTACCTATAAAACGAAGTCAACGTAAGTTCAATTATTTTTAAGACCGTGAGTTTTAACCAACACACTTACTGCTTCACGGTATGCCGGTAAAGCCCAGGTTTTCTTAGCAAACTCGTACCGTTGTTCCTCTGTACGTCCTGCTTCAATAGGCCTTCCATAATGAAATTTATTACAATGAGGACATTGATAAACTTCTTTACCTTCCTGGTTGTTAGCAACCAAACTTTGGTGAGCGAGCTCAGCAGTTTGATGTTGTTTCTTACGTAAACATTGACTAAATTTATACAATAACTCTTTAGGGACATTAGAAGGCTCCACATAGTCTAACCCTTCTTTAACACCACCAGGATGAGAAGACCAATCTTCATTCGTTGAAGGCGGAACAACAATAGAACCATAAATATTTTTAATAGATGCGGCGTGGTTCAATTTTTTCTTCAACTTGTAGGTAAGGTTCTCTTTTGTTGATTCATCTTTGAAATGACGAGTAAAAGATTCTCCTAACGCCGCTACTTGAATAGACATAAGAGGTCCAAGAAACTGGGTGTTTCTATGTTCATCAGGTAACTGTCTAAACAAATAAGTTAAAGCTTTTCCGCCAGATGTCTTATCATATGTGGTTTGATCAAAATAATGAATTTTCCCACATTGGCTGCAAGTAAAACTGTAACCTGTTTTTAAACCATCAGTTGAATCTAAAGTTTGAACTTGAGGAGATTCGCATAATTCTTTTTTTACGGTTTCGTTAAGGTCTTTGAAAAGGGAGAAAACTGACCTTTGTGTGCTTTCAGGGGTAAAGATAAACAAAGCGCTTTCTTTTGGTGTTCCGTGTACTTTGCAAGTAGCAGGGTCTTTTGCGCGACAACGAGGAATCGTAGACATGTTTTATATATAACGAAAAGGGGTGGGAAACAAATATTTGTTTCCCACCCCTTTTCGTTATAAGTTATGTGCTCCCTGTGGGACTTGAACCCACACTCCCGAAGAAACTTGATTTTGAGTCAAGCGCGTCTGCCAATTCCGCCAAGAGAGCTTAAAGGTGGAGAAGTTTCACACCAGGCTGCTGGTGGCTGGTTTCTCCGTTGAGTTAACCCTTCCGTTAACTCCTGCCCATTGTTTAATTAAGAATTTCTACCGGGTCGCCGGTAGCTGGTTCTTTACGTGAATTATATTATCAGATGCCTCTGACATTAACAAGTTGAATATTCCACCAGGCTGCTGGAGGCTTCTTTTCAACTCTTTTTCTTTATGTTTAAATAGTATCAGAACTTTTTGTTCCGTGCAAACTTTTTAAAAGTTTTCTTCACTTTCAACAACACGGTCCAAATCGAAACAACCACGACCACAGTTAAGGCAACGCCAGATTGTTAAATCGCTACTCACACAGTTCATAGCGTTATGGTCAATACAGCGAGGTTTGTTCCATTTAGGGTCAATGGTGACATCACCGTTGGAAACATCATAAAGTGACCAATCACCACGACCTTTGTTTGTTTCAGGGTTGTAAGATGGACTTGCTGCAATATCTACAATACGCATTAGGTTTCCTCTTTTTATTTAAAACCGAACAAGGCAGGACTTGAACCTGCGACTCTCTCCCCTGCACGGGAAGCGCATCATATCCAAGTGTTTCGAATCACCCAGATGCTTCCTTGTTATGTATTTGTTTTGTGGAAATGGCCGGATTTGAACCGGCGGGTACCATTAACGGATTTACGTCGCATTCCCATATTCTGTACCCCCACTCGGACTTGAACCGAGAACCCGCTGATTAAAAGTCAGCTGCTCTGCCAATTGAGCTATAGAGGCTTACCGAGAATTTCTACCGGGTCGCCGGTAGCTGGTTCTCTTCAAATGAAATTTCTAACGGTATGCCGGTAGCTGGTTCCATTTTAAACTATCTTACATATATTGTACCAAAGGTTTTAAGATATTCAACTTTAACTAAGAAGAACAGAATTAATCCCGTTATCTTCCTCTACTATTTGGTGCCCCCGGTGGGACTCGAACCCACACTCCTTGCGGAACTTGATTTTAAGTCAAGCGTGTCTGCCAATTCCACCACAAGGGCATTTGAGGACTAACCCTGGACTTGATACATTCAAGCGGAACTAGTCTTGTTAAACTAAGGAGTTTCATACCAGGTTGCTGGTAGCTTGTTCCTTCTATAAATAACTATATCAGCTATTTTCTAACCCTGCAACAAAAACGTTCTCATCTGCTGTTGTGTTGTAAAGTAACAATAACACAAGTTACAGACATTCGCATCTCTCCTATATAGAGGGAAGAAGATAGAAAGCAGGATTTATGATCAACGGAACCCCGTATGGTAGCTATATTTCTTTAATTGAAGAGACAGACAGTTGGACAAACCCTAAATTAAGACCTAACTGGAAACCCTCAGCGGCGATGCGTAGGGTAAGAGATATTGAAGGCACAGGACGAGGTTTAGACCTTTACAATATGGAACACGCTAAAACACGTATTGTTGCTGTGACACCCAGAGGTGTGAGTAAAACGTTTTTAACTAAACCTACAGTAGATGTCTTCCCCACCAGATGCAAAACCGTAAGTTTCTACGAAAAACTCTCCGTGATTCACAATAGAGAAATATTAAAAATATGGCCTTCCAAAGTTCCTAAAGAAAAAACTTTTTTCACAACGATTGTTCCAAACATAGAAGGTTTACCTTTATCAGTAGGCCCAAATTTTGATGTGTTCTGGCAAAGTCTGGAACATGCAATGAAAATATCTGCCATTCTGCCTGTACGCTCTATAGTGGTTTTAAAACATGTTGAAACTCTTATGAATTATTGATTGATGGAAAATAATCTGCTACGGTTGATTATATATTTTTATATAAGGAGATTTAAAAATGGATATTCGTAATGTTTCAGGTATTCAACATCTGAAGTTTGCAGTTGTTACCCCTGAAAATGTCGCTGTTTCGTTGCATCAGCATCCTGATGCAGCTGAACGTTTCAGGGCAGCTTCACCGTTGAAGGATATTCTTGAAGTTGTGGAACTTCAAGATGAAATTTGGTGGCGTCAACGATAATTTGAATAATGTGGGGCAGAGCTTAAATTGAGCTCTGCCCCACATTATTTCGATAAAATAATAGCCGGTTACTCAGGGCCCTGAGTAACCGGCTTAAAGTTGGGGTTTTATCCCCTTAAATATAGAACCCAATTATGAGTTCCGGTTAAATCATAACATCTTTATCTGATGGATGTCGCACCCCAACAATGTATGTTGGTTTCTCCTTCAATAGGAGTGATGTTTTTAATTATACCACAACTTTTAGTTCCACCCTACTGCTCAACCGTTCTTAATCATCCTCACGGGATGCACACAGCCGGGGTGGTATTACCTAACGGTTAGACCTTTGAAGTGTTGTGCTCCCCAGGGGAATCGAACCGAACCTGACCTTCTCCGTTTCACTGAAGACGCTCTACCACTGAGCTAAAGGAGCCTAGTATTTACTTGCTTACATAAATAGCATACCACAAAATTTTCTATCTCGCAAATTGAAAGTTTTTCATTTTTCAGTTGCATCACCACAAGAAACACTTTATACTAAATAAAGACCGCAGTTCCCACCATAGAAAGAGTGAACAAGCATGACTGTGATTGCAGATGTTAAGCTTCCCCAGCCTCTCCCCGCTTTCGGAGCAGAGTATGGTCGTAACCAGCACATTCAGTACCGCCGGTATTGGATTGGGGCTGGTGTTGTTGCCCTCTGGCTTGTTGCCGTGACTATTTTCATTCTGGCTTCTACCACAATGCCTGAACTGAACACATTCGGGTCTTTTATGGGGTTTGTTGTCCTTTACAGCATCGCTGTTCCTGTAGTTGCACTTTTCGGTGGTGCTTACGCAGTGCTTAACTACACTGACGAGATTTTCGCTATGGATGCTTACAACGGTCGGCGTCAGTATGCTGCTACTTATTTCAAGGAGTGGTTCGAGGAACGTTATAACGTTGTTATTCCCAATGCAGGAGCAGCAGAAGACCTGATGGAGGGTGGAAGTGCACGAGTTCGTAAGCGTGTAGGTGACAAGGTTGAGCTTGTTAATGTCCGTTTCGATTTTGATGCTCCTGGTTTCCGTAGATTCGCTGAGGTCGCTCGCCGCCCTGACACTGATTACTTCTCCACTGATGATGAAGTTCCTGATGTTAGCAAGGTTGAGTTCCGTCTGATTGTTATGGAAGACCCCGCTCAGCCTCGCCAATATTACTGGTAAACCATATATAAAGTTAAGGCGTTAAAAGTCCAACAACCATTGGACTTTTAACGCCTTAACTTTATATACCTATTATTAAAATTGATTATGAAAATGTCCCTCGCAAAAGCAGGTATTGTTATTAACATATCACTATGGTTCAAAAAGAAAGATGTAGAGCAAAGAACCCACAAGTTTGCTGGAAACATGGTAGCGGTGTTGGGTTTGAAGCGAATCGTGAAATAAATAACAAGTTAAATAACGACTCACCAATATATGTTCAAGCAGGGGTGTACTCTTTAAAAAGGATGGAAAGTCCTGAATTAGCTGAACACATCGTTTACGCTTCACAAAATATGCCGAATGTTTCAACACGTAAAGTTCGTAAAGCTGTTCTTCTTGCTTCTGACTTACACAAAACGGATACACGATCTATTCGTCTTCATCACCAAGAGACACCTTATATTGAACATCCGTTACGTAACACTTTACGTTTGATTCGTTTAGGATGTTCAGATGAATCGGTTATCATTGGTTCACTTCTTCACGATACAGTTGAAGATCATCCTTTTGAAATGGCTAAAAAAGCGGGAGTTGACACAACCGATGAACACGAAGCAAGAGCAGCTTGCTACCGTTACATTGAACAACAATATGGTCGCCGTACTGCAATTATGGTAGAAGGTATGAGCAATCCTATTAAAGAAGGGAATGTTAGAACGCCGTGGCAAGAGAAAAACACGACTTATGCAAAGCACGTTGTTGAAGCGATACAGAACCCTGACGTATTTTTAGGTAAAGTGAGCGATTTCATTGACAATGCTTTATCTCTGCACCATACAGAATCAGCTATGTCTCCCGTTGGTTTGCACCGTAAAGCATCTAAATATTTATTAGTCAGTGAAGCGTTACGTGGTCGTCTCCTTTTAGGTATTAAGAAAAATGATATCTCTTTACCTGACACAAGTTTAGCGAAGATATATGTTCAGCTTAGCAGGGGAGACGAAATGCTAAAGCGTATAAAAACTCAATATGCTTCTAACTAAGTTGTTACTATAGAGCTTGTTTTAAGCCCTGAGAGATGCTGTATGCGTTTCTCAGGGCTTAAAACATATTTTACGTACAGAGTGCTGTTCTTCACGATTAAACCTTTAAAACGCAAGATAACTGTTTTGTAGGTTATACAGTGTTCAATGCTAAGATGTTTATTATGAGTAATTTTGATCTTTTAAAAGATAAAGCGGAAGAATATCTTCAAACGGACGCTTTGTTTACTTTCATTGATGAACCACAAGACGATTTCGTGTACAAAAATGATGATGAGTCATTTCAAAAGTTTATCGAAGCTTTTAGGGAGGACGCTACCTGGTTAATGGAAGGATTTCTTGAATTTTTAGAAGAAGAACCAATAAAGATTGATTCAACGGAAGAGGAAAACAAACGAGCTCTTTATCTTGGGTTGCATAAAAACGAAATTGACCGGACACAAGCCTCAGATACTGAACCGTATGAAAGTTTTCTTGAAATATTAAAAAATTTTGAAGGAAAAACTGGGGTTAAATCTTTGCCGTTATTTGAAGATTGTGGTTCTTGTGCGTGGGCTGTGATAAACACAGAATATAAAACTAACTTAGATGTTAAAGGTGTTGTTACTTTTAACTACCAAACTTTTGACACGGCGGAACAGCTTGGCACTTTGTATTTAACAGTAGCTGGTTTCAACGGGAAAACGGATAGCCAAGTGGTTAACGAATTGAAAACCATTTTAGAAACAGAAGGATATAAAGAAATTCTTCCAGAGAAAATAGAGAAACGTATGTTCAATTTTAAAGATTTTGCTGTCACAGATTATGGAATTATCGTTGCAGATCTTTGGAACAAACGCACTGTAGCGTAAAAAAGAGGGACAGAACCAAGGCCTTGGTTCTGTCCCTCTCATAAAACTATACTTGTGGAACAGAACCAACCTTCCCGGCAAAAGAAGAGAGGGAATCGAACCCTCTTGTCCACCTATCTCAACAAGGTAACGTTGCCCTACCTTTCCAGAAGTGTAGTAGCGGTGAAAGACTGCCAAATCTTTCCCTTGCCGACCTATGAAGAACCTGCCAAGTTCTTTCATCAGTATAGTAGCGGAGTATTGTGTTATATATCTATATTAACATAAAGATTGTAGGAATGCAACATTAAGGCATCCAAACCGTTCCAGCAGAAGTATCTTTCAGACTTCCACCAAATTTTTCCTGTATCTCTATACGAAGTTTATCGCTAACGTCCCATTTTTTATCCAGCCGCGCTTTATCACGTAAAGCAATCAAATCAGTGAGCTCCAAAGGAAGAGAAAGTTCTGTTCCAAAATCAAAAGTCTCAAACAAGCTATTAATTTCTTCAAGAAAACTTCTGGTTTGATTACCTATTTTAGAAAGATTATTCGTATGTCTTACAAAAGTATACAATTCAGCAAAAGCTACTGGAGTGTTAAAATCATCTTCCAGAGCCTTATGGATAAGTTTTCGTTTTGTCTTAATCAAAGATTTATGGTCTTCACTGTCTTCTTCGTTATTTGTTTTATGATAAAGCTCTTCCACTCTTTTCCGAAGTTTATCTGTTTCAGCTAAAATGTCGTTGTTGATTTCTACTGTTGACCGGTAATGGCGGGACAAGAAGAACAATCTTAAAGTTAAAGGGTTGTGTGTCTTTTTAAGATCTTCAATAGAAATAAAATTATTTAAACTTTTTCCCATCTTTTGTCCGTCAACTTCCAATAAACCAGTATGCATCCAATAGTTAGCAAGTTTCTGTCCAGATAAAGTTTCCATTTGAATAATTTCAGCTTCGTGGTGAGGGAAAATTAGGTCTGTAGCTCCACCGTGAATGTCATATTGTTGGCCAAAAAACTTTTCGGTAATAGCAGTATCTTCAATATGCCAACCAGGTCTACCTGCACCTAATACGGTTTCCCAAGAAGGTTCACCTGGTTTGGAAAATTTCCATAACACAAAATCGTTTGGGTTTCGTTTGCTGTCAGTAGAAACTCTGGAATAAGAGTTTACTTCTTCAGGAAGCAGCTCTCGTTTTGTTAAAGAATCAGTCGTTCGCTCAAACTTTGTGAGATCGAAATACCATCCGTTTTTTGTTTCGTAAGCTGCGTCAATATCTATAAGACGCTCTATCTGATTAACAACCTCTTCAATATGGTCATGTGATCGTGCAACAATATCAGGAACACGGTTACCTAACCAAGACATATCTTTGAAGAAAAGTTGTTCAAACTCTCTTGCAATTTCAAGAGGTTGTGTTTGAAGCTGTTGAGCTTTAATAATGATTTTATCGTCAATGTCAGTGATGTTCATAAGGTATTGAACATTGAAATGTTGAGCTAAATATTTAGCGATGAAATCAAATTGAGTGTATGTTTTAGCATGCCCTAAATGAGCGGGTCCATATACGGTGGGACCACAAACAAACAGTTGAACACGGTTTTCAGATCTGGGTATGAAAGGTTCTACTTGTTTAGTGATGGTGTTAAAAATTTTCATTTCACATTTATCATAGCATATACAGTGAATGGCTCTGACCTTAAATTAATAAAGTCAGAGCCATTCGATAACTAAATATCTTTAAAGCGTAGCCTCTATACCCAGGCTATACCTCTAAGAGGTTTCCCAACGGCTTTGTAATCTTCGTCCCGGCCGCTACGCCCAAGCGGGATTATTCTACATTCCAGGTATAATTTCTGCGGAAATTTAGTTATCTGTTACATTGTAACATGTTTTAATTTTTTATGTAAGGGGTAACCAAACCCTTACTCCCGGCCCCAAAATCTTACCCTAAAAGCCGGTTTCCGTAACATGTTCGTTTTTTCTGCCTGCCGCTGGGTCTTCTTCATCTTTACGATTTCCCTGATATATTCATCAGTACCCTACACTGGTTAGCAACGCACGAACATCAAGCGTCCAGTTTTATTAGCGGTAGTTCCCTGAGCGAAACTGAATTCATCGCCTCATATTAGGCTTTCAGGGAGGGCAGTGTGCAAATCACGTCTGATTTAACACACCTAAAGAAAATAAACGGTTAAAGCGAAAGAATAAAGAAGACCATCAACCTGTTACCAGATTTTCTCAAGGAAGCTCATCCTCAGCCCAGTAACCCCTAAACGCTAAGTCACAGGCTTTGATTAGCTACGTCCTTCTCCGAAGCTTATTTTCTTTTGTACATCATTGGGATTCGAACCCTCCTGCTGGCTGAGCAGGTTCCCTACTGGGACGCGTTAGCCGTTTCCGCTTCTTCCCGCAACCCCATACTGAAAACGCCATTCTCAGCCAGGTATGTAGATGATGTGCCACACAATGGTTCGTATCTCAGCGTGCGGCCGCACGGATACTGGCATTTGTGATAGTTGCCTCTGCGCTCCCCCACCTGGACTCGAACCAGGAACCTACGAGTTAACAGCTCGTTGCTCTGCCAATTGAGCTATAGAGGAATAAAGTGAAAGTTACTTAGCCTGTCCTTCCTTTCACCAATCTCCCGGACCTACCTCAGTTTCTTATGTGTCAGGTGTAAGAGGAGTTCGTATCATAATTGAAACCATAATGCCCTTTATGGCCCTGGCAGGATATTTCACCCACCTATGCTGCAATCTAACAATATTTCAATTATAAAACCTACTAACAGAGGCCCGATGGAATAAGACGCTTAACCTACTAAGGGTCAGAGGCGAACTTTCTTTTGCAAGAACTCCCGGAAGCTTAACCTACATCCTAAAAGGAAGTGGACAGAGGCTCACCCGTCCCGTCAGGGATATAAGGGCTTGTTAGCAATAATGAGAAGGGGCGGGTTTTCTACACCCCGCATCGCTTCAGTTCTGCCACTTTATGTGGGGCTGAACGCTCTGTTTGAGCTACACCTTCTATAAAAACTCTATGGAATTAATGGTTCTCTGGTAGAAAAATTTCATAAGTACCTAATTCGTTCTCCTACCAGAGAACCTAAATATTTTTATTATAATAGTTAGTTAATATTACCTGTCAACCCCAAGGTACTTTGTTGTTAACAGGTACTCAGCATATCATAAAATATGCCGGTCCGCTACATACTAATAGTACATAGTTTAGTTACCACCCTTGCTCACATTAAGGATTCTGTGATAACTGTAACCTGAACAAAAACTTCTATCCAGGTTATGTGATTGTGCCCCCGGTGGGACTTGAACCCACACTCCTTGCGGAACTTGATTTTGAGTCAAGCGTGTCTGCCAATTCCACCACAAGGGCAAGTGTAAAGTTAGAAACCCTACTCAACCGTAAACCAAAGTTTAAAACTCAGTACAGCCTCTAACATTTATCTCTGTTTTGTTCTTATAGTAAAAGTATAGCACACTTCACTGACATTGCAACTTTAGAACGAAAAATTTTTCAATTAAAAATTACGACGTTGTTTCCTTTGACGTTCCGCATCTTTTTCCGTCCAACGAGCCAAAGCAGTTTCAGCTAAAGGTTGATAGGCGGATTTGGAAAGCTTCTTCAACGTCGCCATACTTGCGTTAGGGTGACGTGCAATCAATAGACGATGTTCTTTGTCAGTAGTTTTACTTAACAGAACATTTAACGCTTCAGCAGACAAATTAGGGTTTGTGAAAATATCAATATGTAAAAACCATCCACCAAAAAGATTCACAGCATCGTCAAGTAACCAAGATGGAGCATTAACGTTTTTACCTATTGCTAAATAAAAGTTACTACGAGGGTCACCGTAGTTACCTGTGAACTCTTTTGCACTTTGGGCGAAATTATCATCCCAAAACTTAATCAGACGTTCCTCTGTAATACGCGGGTCAACAAGGATAGACGTGAAACCCATATCCACAAGTTTAAATAATGTTTCTTCATCAAGATTAGAACCGTTACCAAAAATGTTTTTCTGGGTATCGTTTTTCCAATCAACAATTTTTTCTGCTACACGTAATACAGCATCCATCTTAGGGCTGTTTTTTAGAACGCTCTTAGCAATCCCCGCATCACCGTAATTGTAACCCATATCGTCAACAGTATGTGCTACCACCCAGTTAGTATCCCAAGCTTTATGTGTCGTCAACAAAGCTTTCTGATATACAGAAACTTCACGGGTAAGTGCAAGAAGCTCCGTATGAGTTACCTTGATTGAACGAAAAACTTCAATAGCTTCATCCGTAGGAATTTTCGTAGCTGATTTAGAACCGTGTTTATGAACCATCCGCCAAGCTAAAGGATTCTTCAACAAAGCTTTAACTTGTGCAAGAGCATCTTTCTTCGCATCAACCGTAATTTTCTTAACGTCAGGTAACGTTTCACCCAGTTCAATTCGTTTGAGATCTGCGAACACGTCAGAAGCATCAGCATAAGCTTTCTTAATCATCAACGTTTCAATATAAAGAAACATTTCTTCACGAGTAGAAGATTCTTTATTAGCTTTATAATATGTCAGATCGCTCACTTATATATTATACCAATTAACTCTAATTTAAGCAATTACTTACTGGTAATTTAGGTGCTTTTTTGCTAAACTGGTAAAATGAATACAAGTTTTATGAGGAACCATTATGGGTTCTTTTACAAAGATAATTTTCAATATTGGGTTTCAAGAATCATTCCGGCAGCTGTTATGAATCCACTTCCACTTTTATTGGGGTATTTCCTTCCAATAATTTTAACCCACAAAGGAGAAGCTTTCCCAGTAGAAAGAATTGCTCCTGGGGTTGGGTTATATTTAGCTGTGGTAGCTGCAATTACCCTACTTTTGTATACAGTTTTCCGCTTTATGGACAAAAAAGAATATATAAAAAACACATTAATTTAACTTGCTAATTGGAAGAGGGGCTTAAACATTTTTGTTTAAGCCCCTCTTCCAATTAGCAAGTTAGCAACAACCATCACATCCGTGTACGTTCTGGTATCCCTGACCGACGCTGGACAGGTATGCAGCGGAATCGGCATCAGGGTGTCCAACACCGTGAGAACAAATACGCTCCAAAATGCCACGGTCTTCACGCCAATTCATAGGTGCGTCGTCCAGAGGATGAGCGCTGGGACGGTTGTGAATAGCACAACCATTTGCGTTAGCACACGCAGATTCAGGATGTACGTTCACCAGGTCACCAACAGACTTGTTGTTAACCATCAGGGTAGTCCAGTTACCTGTTTTCTTGTTCTGAGTCAAAAGCATTTTCAATCTCCTTAATTAAGCGAAAAGCAAACCATTAGCGGTAGCTTTAAAATCAAACCGAAAATCACCATCGTACTGACCATCCAGGACGCTCTCTGAAAGAGCCACAATCTGTTCCAAACCTTTACCTCCCAGGCAAGGGATACTGTTACCAGAAGAAGAGTAAACCTTAGCGAGCTTGAGGAAAGAGCTAATCATTTCTCGCTTCACCATAACAACTTCATCTGAATGAGCAGGAAGTGACGAAACATACTGAATGGCGTCGCTAATGAGCTCCTGAACTTGAGCGTTCTTATCCTTAGTCATAATGACAGTATACACGTTATCTGTCACCGCACAAATCCTTTAATCTGCCCTGCTTGCCGAAGTGCTACCAGAGCTTTTTCAACACAAATTTCAAGACCATCACCATAACGATGTTCGAAAGGGGTACCGTTGTCCCATTCGTGAGAGGTAGGAAGACGACCCATTTCAAAATATCCGTAATCTTCGCAACTTTTAGCAACAGCAACATAAGGGTTGACACTATCTTGTGCAGGTCCACCAGGGATATAAACGCTACGCCCAATGTGGATAGTAGTGACAAGTTTTGTATTCACTTTAATTTCAACACTTACTGGCATTAGCTGAACTTTCTTCTAAAATAATTATCTATTCCAGTTTATCAATATAGCGGTATAAAAACAAGTTGGGGTGGTTACCAAATTTGGTAACCACCCCAACTTTAGGAAATTATTTACTCAACAATTTCAGCGTCAATTACTTCTTCATCATCAGAGGAAGCGTTAGCGTCCTCAGATTTTTGAGAGGTAGCCTCAGCGTTGTCAGTTTCCTCAGGTGCTTTGTTAGCGTAGACCGCTTCACCAATTTTTTGCAAGGAAGAGTTTACGTCATCCAAAGCAGTTTTCAAAGCGTCAGCGGTAACACCTTCGCGTTTGATTTCTGCTTCAAGGTGAGCAACAGCAACTTCAACTTCTGCTTTAAGTTCGTCAGTAACAAACTCAGCATTTTCAGCTAAGGTGCGACGTGCCATAGGAGCAACCGTTTCTCCCTGGTTACGAAGTTCAACAACTTCACGTAAACCAGCATCAGCGGAAGCTTGAGCTTCTGCATCTTTCACCATACGCTCAATTTCAGCGTCGGATAGCGAGGAAGAACCAGAAACGGTAACACTTTGTGCACGTCCTGTGCCTTTGTCGGTAGCTGTAACATTTACGATACCGTTAGCGTCAATATCGAACACAACTTCAATTTGAGGAACCCCAGCAGGTGCAGGAGGAACACTCAGGTCAAACTGACCAAGCTTGTTGTTATCTTTGGTGAATTCACGTTGACCTTGGAAAACCTGAACAGTTACACCAGTTTGGTTAGCAACCGCAGTGGTGAAAACCTGTGAAGATTTCGTAGGAATAGCGGTGTTACGAGGAATAAGAACTTCCATTAAACCACCTTTAACTTCAAGACCCAAGTTCAATGGGGTAACGTCCAGAAGAAGCACATCGTCACGTTCCCCACGAACAATCGCAGCTTGTAACGCAGCACCCAAGGAAACAACCTCATCAGGGTTAACGGTACGGACAGGTGCTTTACCTGTTACACGGCTAACCAGGTTTTCAACAGCAGTCATACGTGTTGAACCACCAACAAGGATAACCGTTGAAAGGTCAGAGATAGATTTTTTAGCTTCTGCAAGAACGTCCTTGATAGGGGTTTCGGTACGGTCAAGCAAAGATTTGGTGATTTCGTCAAATTTGGAACGAGTCACAGAAACACTTAGGGAAAGCGGACCTTCAGCGTTCATCGTAATGTAGGGAAGGCTGACGGTTGTTTCAACAGAAGAAGAAAGGTCTTTCTTCGCTTGCTCAGCAGCTTCGCGTACACGAGCAGAAGCGATTTTGTCACCAGTTAGGTCAACACCAGTCTCTTTACGGAATTCGTCAATCAGGTATGCGGTAAGAGCAGAGTCCCAGTCAGCACCACCAAGTTGGTTGTCACCGTTAGTTGCGAGAACCTGAACGGTGGAGAAGTTATCTTCATCTTTACCTACTTCAAGCAGTGAAACGTCAAAGGTTCCACCACCCAGGTCGTAGATGAGGATTAGTTCATCGTCGCCACCTTTTTCAAGACCGTAAGCAAGAGCGGCCGCAGTGGGTTCGTTGATGATACGGAGAACTTTCAAACCAGCGATTTCACCGGCGGTTTTAGTTGCTTGACGTTCAGCGTCGTTGAAGTATGCAGGGACGGTGATAACAGCGTCAGTTACTTCTTCACCGAGATAAGTTTCTGCGTCTTTTTTCAGTTTGGAAAGAACACGAGCAGAAAGTTCCTCAGCACGGTATTTTTTACCGTCAATATCAGAGGTAGTCCAGCTTGAACCCATGTGACGTTTGAATTCACTGAACGTGCGGTCAAGGTTGGTTACGAGTTGTCGTTTGGCGACTTCACCAACGATTACTTCACCGTCACCTTTTTTGAAAGCTACAACACTGGGTGTGGTACGAACACCTTCAGCGTTAGCGATGATCTTTGCTTCTCCACCTTCAATAATGCTTACGGCAGAGTTTGTGGTCCCGAGGTCAATTCCAACGAAACGTCCCATATTTTATTCTCCTAAGTATGTTTAACCTTGTGTTCCAAAGGTTATGGCATTATCTTAGCATACTTTTTTATTAAAAACAAATTCTTTTTATAAGGTTGAGTGTTCACATATCAACTTTGTGTTTTAGTATGAGAAATGAAGGTAAAATGAGCCTTTTTGGTACAATAGTCATATGACTAATACCACACCTGATGTTCTTGTTGAAGCTTTATATGATCACGTACAAGATGTGTGGTTTATACACGATGTTCCGTTATTTGGTGTAGCTGTAGTGAACGGACAAAAGTTTATTTTTAATGCATATAACGAAGCCGAAAATATGGGGCCTCTCTATTTATATGCTTCAACAAATGATGGTTTGTTATCACAAGTTTTAGAAGGAAAAGTTCCTGCTTTAGAGCTATTCACCCATCCTGATGTTACCGTGTGGAAAGAAACCGCAGTTGAAGGAGAAACAGTCCCACATTTAGTTGAGGTAGACGTAATTGATTTAGACCAGGGTGAATTACCTTTAGCTGGTGTTTACCTTAATAAATAATATTGTTACGCAATCGTGCAGGTAACTGTGTACCCTAAATTGTTCAACACAGTTTGTACAGGTGATGTGTTAATAGTTTCACCAATAAGGTTAATTCTTTTTAGTCTTAAAGGAATACCTAATCTTGCTCTTAAAGCGAAATAGTCAGTTAACAGTTTAGGTGTTTCACCTGTTAAATGAAGTTCTAAAGTTGTTAATTTGTCTTCTTTGGCAATTAGTAAACTTTTAGTTTCTTCTGTTCCGTGGGAAACATAGGCAGTTTCTGATTTGTATGCAGGGTTACTGTCGTAAATTAATGTGTCGCTTTCTAAAGCAGGACGGCAGGAGGAGGCGGTATATAACATTTGTTTTTGTCCTTAAATTGGAGGCATGATGTAACTAACAACCTGGTCAATAAAAAGAACGTTTACCTGCTGTTTAGGATAAATTTGTTTAAAACTTTTAAGTAGCTATACTGAACCATTTTAAGATATAATAAATTTTGAAGATCTATGAAAGGATTCCATTATGGTTTCTGAATTTGAAAAGGCTCGTGAAATGTTTGAAGCTGAACAAGCTGCATATGTTCAAGCGGGTATTACAGAGAAAAATATTATCACTCCTCGTGTTTACGACAACAAGGGTGTAACTTCATACACGCTGGGTTCTTTCTTAACTAATCTAAAATTGTGCCCTGAAGATGCAGTGGTGAAAATTGGCTGTAATCAAAATTGTAATCTTCGCCTTGATTCTTGGCGGGGAGACTATCAAGAATTGACGTTGGGTAGGAGTAACCCTAATGAAGTTACTGTTGCAGATGTTATAGCGTCTCTTGAATGGCAAGTTGGTAAAATTATCCAAGGGCATAAAGGTGGTTTTTACCGTATAACGGAGAACGCACCATTGTGGGCAGAAAGCGAAAGTGGTGGGTGTAATTATGAATATCTTGCTGGTATTCGTTTAGAACCAAACGGTGTTGTTACATTGCTTACTGCAATCACCGATGACTATTAAAAATGTTTGAGGGGCTAACCTAATTTAGGTTAGCCCCTCAAACATTTAAATCTAAGGTTTCCCCTTTAAGACCGGAGGGAAAATATTTCTGTTACTTCTGCAACATTAACCGGTAACAATTTAACTCCGAGTTTGATGTAGAACTTGTTATCGTTCTTGTTCAAAATGCCAGAGATGGTTCTGCGGCTGTTGGCCGTTTTAATTACAACATATGAACCAATATGTTTTTCTATTTCATTTATCATAAGATCTGATTGAAACTTAGCTATAGTATAGCATAATTGTGGTATCTTAGTAAAGACTTAGAGGACCGGAATGGAAGAATTTAGCGCTAAACAAGTAGATTTTATTAAACATCTTCAAGATGTAACGGATGATCGTGTGAATATGCCTTCCCGGCAAACTAAAGAATCTTGGATTGATTTTTTAATGAGTGCATATAAAATTTTGTGCAACGTAGAAAAAACTCTCCCAGAATCTTTGGAAAGACACCAAGAGTTGGTGTCTTTAGATAATCTTTTGACGACTATACCGAATATTTTTGGTGGGGCGACAGTCGAAGCTTTAGAATGGTTGTCGCATTGGGAGACAACCACAGGCCGCCTTGTAGGAGCTTTTAGCCATTTTCCGGCTACTGATATTTTTACTAAATATTGTTGGTTAGCGCTTCATCAAGTTACAAAAATTAATATTTCTCTTGGGGCGGAAGAGCTTGATTTAATTGGATGTGATTTAGCTACCCGTTTAGATAGACTTGAAGACTGGCTTTAATAAAAATTAATTTTTATTTGTGCGGGAAGTCTCACTTACAAATAAACGTGAGATTTCCCGCACAAATCGGTTACTTTCCGATAGTTACAGGGAAGTTTAAAATGAGTGACATATTTTCGGGAAACGTTTTAGAAAGATATAATAGTTGGCCTTCGCCACATTTAATAGTAAGCGATGGAGCTTATGGGGTTAATGGTTTTCCTGGTGATCCAAAAAACGTTGATGAGCTCGCAGAGTGGTATGAACCGCATATAAAAGCTTGGACAGAGAAAGCTACGCCTATGACCAGTTTATGGTTTTGGAACACTGAACTTGGATGGGCAACAGTACATCCTTTGTTGCAAAAATACGGATGGAAATATGTTCAAACAGTTGTTTGGGACAAAGGTATTAATCATATCGCTGGGAATGTGAATAGTAAAACTATTCGCCGGTTTCCTGTTGTAACAGAAGTTAGTGTCCTTTATGTGCGTCCAGTAGAAGTCAAAATGATTGATGGACATAATGAAACTGTTCAAACGTGGTTGCGGAATGAATGGAAACGAGCAGGGTTAACTTTTTCAGAAGCAAATATCGCGTGTGGGGTAGGCAACGCTGCATCACGAAAATATTTAACGGCAGACCAAGAATGGTATATGCCACCAACAGATATGATGTTGAAATTAATTGATTATGCGAATAATCATGGTTATCCTGATGGGGTTCCTTATTTTGCTACCGAAGAACCTTTAACTGATTCTGTTTGGTCTAAATTGAGGAGCCGGTGGAACCATACGCACGGTTTAACCAATGTATGGTCTTGCCCTCCATTGAAAGGTGCTGAACGTTTGAAAGTCAATGGTAAACCTTTTCACGGTAATCAAAAGCCTTTAATTCTTATGGAACGACAAATTAAAGCCGCTACAGACAGTGGGGATGTTGTTTGGGAACCATTCGGGGGATTGGGTTCCGCTTCTGTAGCGGCTAAAACTTTAGATCGGGATTTTTACGTGGCTGAGCAAAATGAAATGTTTTATGAAGTTCTGAAAGAACGTCTTAATCAGTAACCACCGCCACCTAAGGTGTCTCTTACACTTGCACGAGCAACTGTGTACTTGGCGTTAGAGAGTTTAGCGTTAATAATTTGCCAACCAGCTTCGCTGGGAGTGTGAACATAAATGATATTTACTGGGTATTTCATTCCCATTTTTGCACGTAACGTTAAGTATTCAAAAATAGGTTTTAAGCCGTCTTTTCCGCTAATAGTGTCATCAAACCATATTTCTTTAATAGTTTTCTCGTTTTGATGCAGTAGCTGTAACGCTTCTACGTTAGTTCTTGCTACTAAAGCGGATCGTCCATCCAGAAAAGACCTATGGGAATCGATCAACAGTACCGTGTTTGTCATATAAGTTACTCCGTTCTCTAACAGAGCTTATCGGCTGTGGATACACCTAAATACATCCACAGCCGAATTTGAATCAGAATTTTCTGTTCTTTTTCATAATGATGTCGCCACGTTCAGCAACTACATTGCCGTGAACTTGACCGTTTACTTCCGCATCACCATTAACAAGATTCACATGGTTCGCATCGCCCTTAATGATAACGTCACCGTTTGTAGCTTTAATATCACCAACTGCACCTTGAACAGTTATATCTCCATTGTCGTTTCTGACTGTCTCAACATTTCCTTCAACAACAATATTCACAACACGTCCATATGCTTTTAAATCAATGTTTTGACCATCAACCATAACTTGGTCGCCATTAACAATAATTGAGCGTCCAGCGCTCACCTGAACACCATTAATGAACACATTACCCATCTTGACCTTCTTTCTCATAAGGGAAACAACTTAAAACTCTATCATTGTAAGCGCCACCTTCGAAACAAGCTAACAGTTCCCTGTCAGTTTTAACATATGATAAAGAATAGATGCTATCTTCCACAGGAATCACTTCATCATTTGAATAATCCTGTGAACCTTCATGGCACGTTAATACTCTATCGTTATACGCTCCATCTTCGAAACAAGTGATGATAATACCATTAGGCATTTTAATGTAAGAAACCTCATATTTTAATGCTTCAATTTCAACGGGTGTTTCTGGTGAAGGAGGAGAATATTCGTACCCTGAACATCCAGTGAGAACCAGCAAACCAGTCAAACTGGTTATTAAAAGTTTCTTTTTCATCGTGCCCAACCGCTACTGTCAAAATCCCAGTTAGGACATGCGCGTTCAGCAAACATAAGAGTTTTCTTGAAATCATCCAATGTTTGCACAAGAACAATAAAACGGGTAGTTGTGCCTTCTACACTCCACCAAGAACGAAGAACATCACATACACTGTCCAACAAGTCATCTTCAAAAGCAGTATAGTCTTCAAGAGTTTCATTCATTTCAGCGGCATATTCTTCACGAAGAATTGTTTGGACTTCATCGGGAAGTAAAGCAAGAATATCTTGAATATGTGAGAAGAAAGGCACAAAATTGATTGTTTCTTTTGTGATGTCTTTGCTATAAATATCATCCATCAACTTTGAAAGTTGACGCAGATGAGCTTCTACTTCTACCGGTTTTTCAATAACATAAACCATTGCGAATTCCTTAAAATTTTATCTTCTCATTTTATCAGAAATGGTAGAGTGTAACAAGTAGGTATTTTTATTGATAGGGATATCTTATTCAACTTTGGAGAAGAGTATGGCTAACTATGTTGTATTACCTGACGGGTCAAGATGTTATGCAGGTCCCACTTGTTTACGTCACGGATCTAAAACTGCTGTTTCAGCAAATTTTGCGAATAAACCTTTTGATGAACAGTTAGCGGAACTGGAAAAAATCCGTAACCCTTTAGCTTCTAAAACACCTGAACAGATCGATGAAACATTAAGTGAACTGTACGGCAATTATCATAACGAATTAGGTCCCCAAGACCAGCTAAAAGAATGGATTAAGAAAACTAAGGAACGTTTAGAAAAAACTACCAGTAGTTACCGGCAAGAAGAATACCGTAAACATCTTAAACAATATGAACAAAAGCTAAAAGAGTCTGAAGAGATTACAACCGGGTTGCTTTTAGAAATGGCTCCTTATGAAATTGAATACCGCCGTCGTCCTTGGACGAGAGGTTTTCTTGTAAGAAACGCAAATGGTCACGTTCATAAAAACATGTCCTGTTCAACGTGTACATATAGTACACAATACATATGGTTAACAGATTACTCTGGAAAAACAGAAGATGAACTGGTTAATGATGCAGGAGAGAAAGCTTGTACCGTTTGCTACCCTTCTGCTCCTGTGGAAGTTCTAAATCGTCCAGCAAGGTTAACCAATAAAGAATTGGCTGCACGTCAAGAGAAAGCTGATGCTTTGCAAGCTGAGAAGGCAAGAAAACTGGCTGCTCAGCAAGCTAAAGCTATTGCTAACCCTGATGGTTCTCCTTTGACTGACCAGTATGGTGGGGTTATTAAAACAGAAGTCACAGCAACATCTAAAGCAGCTGACATCTATGCTACGAACAAAGCGATAGATGAAGGTATCTATGATGTAGGTAACAATGAGTGGAGACAGAAAGAGAAGAATCTGTACGATTCTATTATGAACGCTCTTGCCCACAAGTATGGGGTTTCTGTGGATGAAATGTCCGAACGGTTAAAACCGAAGTTTGAAGCGAAGTTCAAAAGAGATTGGAAAAGGTAAATTCCGTTAGGAATAGTTGCCTAAACCATTGTTGTTATGGTTTAATAGTGTTTAGAAACAAACGTCACATTGGAGGTAGAAAAATGTCAAACATGCTGAACCTGGTAGAGCGAGCTCATAAGCACAACCTTTCGTTCCCTATTGTCCAGAGCGTTACTTTCGCTTCTGAGGCTGACGCTGTTACTTTCACCTCTGCGGTGAAGGAAGATAAGGTCACTGCCCGTCGTCAGGGCACTTCTGTTGTGTTTCGTCTGACGAACCTGGAGCAGGTTGATTTTGTTGCTCAGGCATACTTCCCTCTTCTTTTCGCTGAGTCCCGCGCCCAAGCGAAAGCAAAGGACAACGCTATCCGTCGTGGATTTTTTGATGTTATCCGTGGAGTGCACCGTACTCCTCATACCATCACCATCGAAGGAAGCATTCAGACTGTCAAGAATCGTCTCGCGGCCGTTGACGTTTATGTGGACGGTGTGAAAGTTTAACTTTCAATTTTCTTTAGGAGCTGTGTGAAGATATCTTCCACAGCTCCTTTTGCTTGTAACGAATGTAAATTGCCAGTTGCTTTGTAATGAATAAGCAGAGGTTTAGTTTTGACTAAATATTCTATAATTCTGTCTTGAATAGTTGCTTCATTATCATCAGAACGGTTACTTGTTTCGCCACGTTTTAGTAATCGTTGAATAGCTTCTTCTTTTTCTAACTCTAAGAAAAGAACAACATCAGGTTGAGCGTAAGTGTCTAAATATTGAGCTTGTGCGACTGTGCGAGGGTATCCGTCTAAAATATATCCTTCTTTATCTGCAATGTGGTTTTTTACGAGCTCGTTAGTTGTGGCATTATCAATAAGTTGTCCTTTGTTCATTTTCTCTTGGATGGAGATACCTAAAGGGGTTTGGTTTACCATTTCTTGTCGGAAGAGTTCTCCTGTTGATATGTGGGGAATGTTCAAATGTTGGCTGAGTAGTTTAGCTTGTGTGCCTTTGCCGCTACCAGGCATTCCGAGGAAAACAATTTTCATAATGGTTCTTTCTGTTTATATTTTTATAGTGTATAAGAGTTTTGTGTTTTTGGTTGTTTTGAGGTATGAGAAAACCCCCGCAAGAAGGAGGAGCTTGCGGGGGTTTGTTTTTATCTAGGAGGATAATTAGGAGAAACGAACAGGAAAACCATTCAAGAAAAGTATCAGTTTTCGGTCTGAAAGTTCGTTCTGTGACCGCAAGTAATTACTTTTTGTTATCAAACAATATCAAACACTTTGGTTTGGTTGTGGTTTTAAAGGTTCTGCTTGTGGGATTTGTTCGATAGTTCCTGTTTCTAAAGCTTCACGGTAGTTGGTTTCGGATTGTAGATATACGATAACGTCACCGTTTTCTAAATAATCTCTTTGGATAAAGAAAGTTTTTCCATCAATAACTGTGGAACCGTAGTTAAGAAGTTGGTCTGTTTGGTCTGAATCAAGGTATAGGTTGTATGTGTTTTTTACCCATTGTTTGAATGCAGATTCTTCTTGTTTTTTCGCCATTTTAACTGATGTGCGACGGCCTAAGAAGTAGCCGGAACATACGAATAGTAGTGCGATACCTAAAATTAATGTGATGTATGGGAGTACGCCCAAGTTTATGTGGAACGGGATGAATTCTAAAACAATTCCAGCTAAGGTTAAGATAGTTCCCACGATGATGAGACCGCCGGTTATGTATGGCTTTTTTATTGGGCGGTTGGGGGTTGTTTGTATAAATCCGTTAGCTTCCATTTGTTTTACTATCGGATGGTTTTAGAGTAAGGGGAGGGAACAAAGCGATAAACCTTTGTTCCCTCCCCTTTTTATATGATCAGTGTATTTAGTTTTGTTTTATTCAGCCAAGGATGCCAGCAGAACCGTTGACCGTTACGATAGCGGTTTCGGGCTTGTCAGTCTCTTCGGCATTAGCGATGGTTGCAGTAGCGAATGTTCCGAGAACGGCAACAGTCACTCCAAAAGCAGCCAGTTTACTTGCAATCTTCATTTCTTTTCCTCCTGTTTGTGTAATACAAGTTTACCCTAGTTGAAGGGTTTATAGCAACTTTTTTTACAAAAAACTATTCCAAAAAATACGGTTTGACCAGGGATTTTATTGCCACAGGTATTTTTGTGGGAACCTACAAAAGGCTATAAGAAACTTAGCGTTCATGTGCAAAAAGCTACAAGAAAAAGCAAAACGCGTGAGTTAAAAACTCACGCGTTAGCAAGATGTTCAAGAACGAAAATTAAACCATACAGAATGATTATTTGTTAGCAGATGACCGTTCGTGTTCAGCTTCAAGCTCAAATTGGGTATTCAAATCCCAGCGGAGAGACATAGCGGCACGAGACACAGCACCAACATAAAAATCTTCGTCAAAAGAAGTAGGTTTAGGTAACGGTTGACTTGCATAAACACCATCTTTAGTTTTAAGCACTAAAGAAGCTGCACCAGAAGGTGACGTTTCAATACCCCAAGAAAAAATCGCAGGAACTACGGGAAGTTTAACTTTAGGGTTATTCAGAAGCTTATTGCTGTAAATCATTTCGTTGTTATCCATCTCCTCATTATATAAGAAAAAATTAAAACAGTTAATTTTCATTTGAGGATCAACAACATAATAAGCATACCAGATAACAGTAAATAAAACAAATACCGATATTCACCATTGAAATGAAAAGATTACTTTTAACAACAACAGCTTTAGTTGTTTCAACAGTTTTACTGACGGGGTGCAATATTACTAACCCAGCATCTACAGGTAAAGAACAAATAGATAGAACAAAAGAAGTTGTAAAACAGGTTGAAGACCGAAGTGACTTACTACCTGACCAACAATAAGCTTATACGAAAAGTATCCAAGTTGAAACTGCTGTTACAGCAACTGTGCCTAACCCAGCTAAACCTAACCACCATTTATGGTCATATTTTTTAGCTCGGAAGAAACCTACAATGGCACAAATAACTGAAATTGCGCCTATCAAACCAACAAGGATGAAAAGACCCATACCGATGCTTGAAGGCATAGTGATTTTCACTGTCGCTAAAAAGTTATTTAACATAGAGCTCAGCCACATAACCGAGAACCCAATTATTAGATAAGCGAAACCGAACCAAACACTTGCAGCTCCCCAGTTTTTCGGGCTACCTTGATAATATTCAATTGCATATGCTGGGTCATCTACAGGGGCTTCAACTTTTGTGGTTACATACTCTGAACCTTCGGAAGCAACAACTTCAATTTTTTCTGGTTCTTCAATAGAAACAGTTTCTTCAACAACAGGTTCTGGTTTTGGTTCAACTTGTGTTGGAACAGCAACTTTTTTAGTACGCTTTTTTGTTTTCGGAGTTGACGATTCAACGGTTGGTTTGTCACCAGCAATTAGATCATCAAAAGTTTTATTAGACTCGCTCATAGTTTTGGGCTTTCTCATATTCGTTTACTACATACATATAGTCAGAAGGGGAAAGTACCTGACGTTGGTAAGCTTCATAAACTGCACTCCAAACGTTTGTGCCTTTCCAGTCAAGGTCACCAGTTACACCCCGGTACTCCCATTTAACGTTTTTAATGAAAGCTTGGGAAAGGTTATTAAGATCAATACGTTTTTTGGCGTACAGTTCGAGCAGTTGAGGTACTGTCTCTTTACGAGATAAAAAATATGGAGGAAGTTGTGTCATTTTGTATTCTTTCGGCAGAAAAAGAATATCATACTTCTAAAAAGTACATTAAAATAACATAAATTTTAACGAATAATAACCGAATTGAATACCCATTCAGATAATGCAACGATAGCTGGCCATACAAACCAACCCCCAAAACCTAACGCAACGAAAGACCCAACAACAACAATAAATCTACTTATAGCAAGAAGTATTTTGATAAATTTATCATCCTCTAAATTTGTTTTTTCTTGTAACCATTTCCCTAAACGGAAACCCAGGAAGCTTGATACTAAAAGAATCAAACCTATCACCACCAGCGGGTCAACAGAATCCCACCAGTTCATTCAGCAATCACCTCTATAGAAGAGTAAAAAATCCCCAGAATTTTCATACCCTAACTATCGTCATTGCGCAGAAAATTGCTCCCAAGGGCTGTAAACTATAGTCGTTTCTTTCACACGGTACACAAGTACCGCTTTAACATCTGATTCACCACCAAACAAAGCAGGAGAGTTGTATTGCAAAACTTGTGCTTCAGCATCTTTACGTGAGTCAGCTTTTTTAAACTGAGTACGTTTACCTGATATGAGCAGAACACCATATTCGTACTCTTTAGACACTTGTTTATTAGACTTCACAACGATAACTGTATCGGTTAGTTAAGGAATATACAACCCCTCCCGATAGTTGTATTACATATAACTGAACATTGTGCTTACATTCGCGTCTAAAAGTGACAGTTTTCAGATGCTTCTAACCGTGCTAATATAGCCATTACAAGGAGTAATTTTATGGACAGGAATGTTATTTCCTCGCAAGTTATTGATCGCCCCAACGTTCGTATCACTAACTTATTTCACACAGTGAACCCGAACGGACGGAGAACTATCCGTTCAGAATACAAACAAAATATGTCGTTAAAAGACGGCGGCTGGCTCGCAAACACAACAACTGAAAGAGTTGTGGAAGGTCACGGGAAAACTTTCAAAGTAATCATCCCAGAACACCGCGTAGCTTAATAAACAAATTGGTTGTCAGTATTATACCGTGGTCGGTATAATACTGACAACCAATTACTATTTTCTACGAGCTTTCATACGCGCTAAACGTTGAGCGTTCGTAGGTTCAACCCAAAGATGCCACCCAATTGAACGAACCCAATAGTTGCCGTGAGAACGTTGTTCATAACCGCAATACCGGCAAGTATTAGGGGCAGGGGTTTCTTTATGGCGAATAACAGTAGACATATCATCTTTCTGCACCAGGTGACCTTCACCATAAACAATATTACTGGCAACCAACCAAAAAAGCAACACTCCTCCGATATTATTAAATAACTTCTTCGTTAAGAGAATCAATGGCAAACACTGAAAACAGAATGGCTTGTGGATGGGAAAGTGTCATCCTTGAAACAAACGCCCCCTGGAACGAGAAAACAGCAACCCGTTCTATACCTCACATCCTTCAACACATTGGATTAACGTTGAAGAAAACGTTCGGGAAAAATTTGAAGATCACTATCGTATTCATCCTGTACATCATAATGTTAACAACATTAACTTTACTGGAACTCATCCGCATATCAGATGTTGTCATAGCTGTTTTTCCTTTACTCGCTTTACTGATAGGTTTCTTAGTTAGAGACGCTATCAAAACAATACGTGTTGAAAGCTTACAAACTTGGCTAAAAACCGTATACAAAATTAATATCCCATATATAGAAAGTCTACTTGCATTAACAGCTTTCTATAACGGTGAAACAGAATACCGTCTCGCAGAAGGTGGTTTGTTAATAAGAGTAGAAACTGGACTAATATATGAAACCCCAGTAGCGGGTGGGAAGGTTGAATGAAAATGACAGGACAAATAGTGTTCTTCACACACCTTCCAGAATGGTGGGGTGCAACAAGCGTGCTTTTACACAGCTACCCTGTAACAATGTTGCACAAAAGAAACTTTGATATTGATGACAAATTAGACACAGTAGTAACTTGCGCTTCATACCAAATAAGAATGTCAGGATATGTTGGACATTTGTTTGATCTGGTCCAGTTAAGAATGGAACAAAAAGCCCAATCATTAAACGCAGAATACTACACACCACATACAGAAATAGGTCAAGTTAAAAACTTTTCAGGATTACCCTTCACAATTATGGGCGGTACCTACTCAACAGAAGAAGTTGGCGCAGTAAGTGAAACAACATACATTAACTTGAACACTTCTGATGGGCAATTTGTTGACGTTATTGAAATATCAACAACTGTACCGTTATCTCACACTTTTGAAAGTGAACCAGAGATAGAACAGATATTAGACAATATGATTATTGCTGCCCGTTAAATTGGTGACCGCCCTACAAGGGATGCTAACCCAGCCTGTAGAGCGGTTCTTATGAAAGTATATAGCAAGTCAACCTACAAAAACTACCCTAAAAACACATTTAGGATTAAACTGTTATTCGTTTGTAATAATCAGCAATAAAATACAAGGTACACTTTCAACATGTTCTATTTACTTCACCCCAGTAACCCACATTTCATTAGTGGATTACAAGAGGAAATACTTGCGTTCCAAAATGTGTTTGGTGGAGAATCAACAGGATCTAACTTAGTTAATATACCTGAGAGAAATATTGTTATACCCAGATACAGAATGTTACCTTTTGGTAAAGAACTTGAAGAAGAAACGCTCAGCACTGGTTCAAAACTTATCAATACTTATAGGCAACACAGGAACATTGCAAACATTAGCACTTGGGTGAGTTTATTAGAAGGGTTAACACCTCCTGTATACGAACAGCATGACATACCTTACCTTCCCGAAGGTGAATGGTTTGTTAAAGGTGAAACAAATAGTATAAAAAATCGTTGGTTTGAATGTTGTTACGCACCAACCACAAAAGATCTACCCCAAATCGTAAGAGCAAACCAACTTGACACTTATGTTGGTAACCAAACCATTTACATAAGACCATTCCAACATTACAGACAAGTGGGCACAGCAGTAGATAACAGACCTGTTTTTAACGAGAAAAGAATTTTCATTTACAAAGGTCAACCGTTATCTTCGGGGGATTATTGGGTAACTCAACCTGACGCCATAAATATTGAACCTTTAAATATCACTGAATATGAGAGAGTTTTAGCTGCTGCTATTACAGCTACGGAACATTTAGCAGATTTTTATGTTATAGATTTAGCAGAGTACCCTGATGGTTCTTGGGGTGTTGTTGAACTGAATGATGGTTCTATGAGCGGATTGAGTGCTAATGCACCAGAGAAAGTTTGGTCTATGTTAAAGAAAACTTATGAAGAAAGGGGAAGGTAATATGATTCAACTACCTAATGTTTGCAGCACCCGTGAACAAGCGGAACGGATTGTTAAAGAGACAATTAAAGATCATTCTATGGTTATCTCTTTAGAGAACACTGAGTTAACAGCGCAAGGTTTCATTGATGAGCTTTGTAAACAACTCATTGCTTTGCATATTGACAGAGTAATACTTATTGCAGCGAATGAACGTTTTATGAACTACTTTATGCGAGCTCATATGTTAAGGAACGCTCATTTTATGGTTGAAACCAGATAAATGACAAAAGGAAGGGCGGTCAACTAAATTTAGTTGACCGCCCTTCCTTTTTAAGTTCAGGACTTCTGCGAGAACTTCTCCTCATAAGCCTGGATGACCGCCTCAGCGAGCGGGCGGGTACCAGACGGAATACCCACATACTCCTGAGTGAGGTTACCATCAACCTCAATAAGGAAGTAATCCAGCCCCTGGCCAGTGTGAACAAACTCAGCACGAACCTTGCGGTGCGGGTGGGGGATAGTGATGGTGAGAGGCTTAGCCATTTTGTCAATCTTTCTTTTAGTGATTTCCGGGTCTTTCCCGCTGACTTAATTAGTCTAACACACCTGTAATTAGTTTTGCAACTCCAAAGAGAAAAATTTTTGGGTCACACCCGAGAATAGGTGTGACCCAAAAATGGTTAGGCGAAAGTGTTACACGATGAAGAACTGTGCTGCGTCAACACGACGAGCCACGTAACCGTAACGCTCCAAACCTGCCAGCATTTGGCGAACACCTACAGGGTTGGACGAGTGAACATAAATTGTCTCTACATTCACCGGGTTATCAAAGAATGCCCGCTCGTTAAGGTAGTCAACAACAACCATAATGGTGTCATCACCACCCAGGTCGTGGTCAAGCCAAATCTCTTTGAACTCAGTGTCAGGGAACTGATTCAGGTACTCCAAAGCACCCTTGCTGGTGCGGGCAACCACATCAGCGACAATACCCGACTCCGGGCGGAAGTTCCTCAGGTCATCAATCAGCATAATAGTCATAATTCAATTATACACATACCTTACGAACACCTACAAGTAAAAACAAAAAATGGTGGTGGAAACCAAACGTTTGGTTTCCACCACCATTTTAAAGAATTATGCTTCTACAGTGTCTGTTTCTTTCAAACCAGCGGATGCTTTCAAATCTGGGTCAGTGATTACGACAATAGCTCCCGTCGATGTTGTTTCCCGTAGTTTCAAAGCAACTAATAATGCCTGTTGCCCTGTGGGATAGGCAAACATAGTTTCTTCTTCATTGCAAGCTGCAAGAGCTTCTAACCTTTTGCCTTTAAAAAATAGTTTCCAAGGTGAACGTTTCGCTACTTTAGAAACATAAATATAATTTTTTGACATTACAACCTCCTATTTTCGTAATGTTAAAAGAGACCTTTTAAAAGGTGCTTCTCACCCTTCTTTGCGACGATCAAAAGCCGCTTCTGTTTCAGTTTGGGACAAACCAGGTGTTACAGGACGGTCACGATCAAGTTCAATTCCTGAATTCAACTGGTTTTCACGGATCTCATCTTCGGACAAGTTATTAACCGCATCCCAACTACGATCTTCGGAAGTTTCCTCACCGTTATTACGATGAATTACTTCAAAGAATTTAGCCGGTTCTGTGTCATCTAACACGTCCACGATTTCTCCGTCAGGAAGTTCAACTTCCACAGCATCAGCGTGAATAATGTCACGAATCATTTCCCCAACTTGTTCAGCTTCCTCACGGGTTTTGAACTCAGTTACTGGGTAATTAACCGCTGCTCGCGCGGTCTGCCATACGCTCACATCGTGATAATTTAACACCCAAGGTTTTTCTTTCTCAGGATGGAAAACCAAATTTATGACGTTTGGTTGATGTTCGCGTGTATTTTGTTCGTTCTCTGTAATAGTCATAGTAACCTCCTAAAATTAAAATAACTTGTGTATAGTATCGGTCGCTCAGAAAATTTTGAAATTAAAATTTGCTACCACGGAAGAAAAGTGGTATGCTATTTATGTAAGCAAGTAAATAGTAGGCTCCTTTAGCTCAGTGGTAGAGCGTCTTCAGTGAAACGGAGAAGGTCAGGTTCGGTTCGATTCCCCTGGGGAGCACTTAAAATTAAAAATTGCAAATGTCTGAACTCTCTGATAGAGTTTAAACAACAAAACTTTAGAGGTTGTGTTGAGTTTCAAAATAATTGAGATTGAACAGGATTTCTAACGCCCTGTGGCGGAACTGGCAGACGACCCCAGCCAAAAGTTGGGGGCCGTAAGGCGTGTGGGTTCGAATCCCACCAGGGCACGCATTCCCGAAGTAGTTTAGAAGTTTTAAACTACGGTTTTAATGATGGGTCACCTTTCCTGGTTGGAATGTACCGGGAAAGTAGTAGAAAATTTCAAGCTGGTAACTTGGATGCTTTTACGAAAATACAATCCCTAACCGGGTGGAGCGAAAGCAGAGAAGCCACGGGAAAGTATCCCTATTTTGTACCTTACCAATTTTACCCCTCCGAAACTTACTCGGAGGGGTAAAATTTTGCTTAAAAATAGTAAAAGGGGTTGGGCGCAACTAAACATTTAGTTGCGCCCAACCCCTTTTACTATTTACCAGAGCGGGTTAATCACCAGATGGTAAGTACCGTACTCGTTTTCCACCTTAACCGATTTGCGGTCAATGTTCCAAACACCTTCAAGCGGGAACAGAAGCCGCCCATTTCCAGCAGAGAAAACCAGAGCACCGCAGTTCTCATCCGAAGGAACAACAACATCACCCAGGTGGTAACGACCGAGCTCAACACGAGCGGAACGAGAAAGAACCTCCTGCTCAACAACACGAAGAGTTGCCACCTGCGAACGGAATGCCTCAGCGAACTCCTGAGCATTGTGACGAGTCACGACTACTTCACCCATTGTTTTCTCCTAAAATAAGATTGTTTCGTTTGATATCTAAATCCTACACGGAACCACAGACATTACACAACTGAAGAAAGTCACCCCACGAGATGGACTCTCGTGGGGTGACTTTCACACAAAACAAACAAAAGGAAGTAACTTCACCAGATGGTTTATCAAGCCACGGCTGGTTACGAAAATAACTATACACACATTTTGTAAAAAAGTCAAACTTTTGTACTAACAACGGCGTGTTGCTAAGTTAAACACTATTATATTGTTTCGTATTCCCTATTTACTTCATATATCAAAGATAAAGAAATTAGTTTTTGATAGTAATTTTGTAGTCAACAGATGTGCTGTCCCCATCAGCATCCACAGCGGTAAGTGTTGCTGGGTATGTGCCATTAGGGTAAGAGGTAGTTGTGATTGTAGCTGAACGGTAAACTCCGTCACTGTTTTTTGTTAAGGTGAGAGTTTGTTTTAAAGCCGGAACGTATACAGAAACTTTTTGGATTGCTGTATCACTTGTTGCTGTTGCAGCAAGTTTAATTGAACCTGAAACCGTGGTAGCAGAAACAAGTTGTGTGGTTGGTTTTACAACTGCTGGTGGAGTTACAACGCTACCAGCAAAAGCTCCTTGGTTTTTGAAAGCAGCAAAAGTGCTTAGAGCAACTTTGGATTGACCTGAATATGAAGGGTGGAAGTAATCTGCGGTGGACAAATCATCTATTGTATATTCAGTGTTGTAAATCGCATTGTTGTCAAAGAAAACGTTAGGGTTAGAATCTGCAATTTGTTTCAGCACATTGTTGAAGTCTTTGACTCTTGCATCTACTGTTGTTCTTCTAGATTCTGCTTGAGCTGCTGTTTCTGTGCTGAATGTACCCAAAGCAATGGGACAAATTCTGTTACTGGAGTGGTAAAGATTTGAAGTGGGGTTAGTTTTACCTACTTCATAAAGAGTTTTCAAACTAGGAACACTTCCTAAACCAATAACCATATTAGGGTTTTTTTGCAAAAGGATGCTTATTCCTTGTTCAATGTTTGCTTTGTACCCTGAGACTGTTGGTAGGCTTGTTAGTGATGTTGCTCCACATATGTCATTTCCACCGCTAAGAATTGTGGTGTAGTCAACGTTCGATTCTACAAGGTTTGCTTGACGGGGAATGTCTCCTGCTTTTGTTCCACCCACTGAGTAGTTGTGACCAGTTACGGTTACGTTTTTTAGAGCTGCTAATTGTTGAAGGTTGCTTGGTACTCGGGTATCTGTTCCAGTTGACCAGTTAGCCGAAGGGTTATTTATTGGTGACCCTGATGAGTTTTTCCCACCAATTGCTGCTCCTCTAGTGAATGAGTCCCCTAAGGATGCTTGATCAAGGTTTCCAGTTGGGATTGCCGCATTAGCGGCGGGTGCTGTTGCTAATATTCCCGCTACGGCAAGTAAAATACTTGCTGTTGATATGAATGCTTTTTTCATTTTTCTCCATTATAGTTAAAGCTAAAAACAATATCTGTGACAGGAAATGTTTTTGTATGTAATGTTACATATTGTTACATTTTGTTAACCTTCCGAACATAAACATCAAAATCTTGATAATCAGCAGGATAAGAGGTAAGATGTAAATACTTTTTAGCGAACAAGGAGAAATGCAATGGCTTCGTCCACCAAGATTCTGATGGATTTGTTCAACGATGCGAACCGTGATGCCCTCAAAGCGGAAGACTATGACCGTGCATTTGTTTTCAACAATGCAGAAAGTCTTGTAAATAACTTTCTGCACGGTCGTAACCCTCAGGAAACATTTGCACTTGTTCGCACTGCTCTCGTTACGAACAGTGAAGCAGATTTTAACTCACCTAATGAAACACAAGCGTATCTCGAAGCAATTGCTTTGCTGGATGAGTATGTAGATTCTCTCTGAAAAACGTGTAATCGCCACAAACCTTGTATAATGGTTTGTGGCGATTACTATGTCTAAGAAAAAATCTGGCAAGAAGAACTCTGGTGTACCTAATGCAGGTAACAGGGAACTTTATGATGCGATGTTTGCGAAAAGACTTTCTTCTGCTGCAAGCACCCATGATGCTCGACCTAACCGGCAACGCACTCGTGCGACCGTTAAAGCTCAGGCTTTAAAAGACTATTAAGAACGAACTGCTCTTATCGCACCAATTTTAGCTGCAAGGTAAAGCACTGGCGAGAACAACCCAGAACGTAACATTGCTACAGGGGTTTTACCATCTAAATCTTCAGAAGGTTCTAACATCCAACGTGAGAATTGAACGTGGTCTGAACGGCTGGAATCAAACCGGCTGAAAGTTTCACTCAACCAAGGAAGTAAATTTCCACCGCTGATGAATTGGTAGGTAGGAAGAGCGAAATTGTGATCATCCGCAACGATACCGATAAGTTCACCACGGTGAATTAGATCTTCAACTGTTTCAATACTTAATTTTTTAGCTCGTGCATAATCGGCAATTCGCACGAACGGCCCTAAATCTCTTTTATTATCCATTATTCTATTATACCATATTTTGAGCTCCAACTTTACTAACCGAATAGGTTTCTCGTCTTTTTAAAGACTACAAGCTTGTATTTTAATAAGAGAATCTGTTACAATTTGTAGGTAAAAATACCCCTTACCTAAGGATTTGATAATGAAAATTGATTACCTTGATTCCCTAACCCTTGTAAACGATGAGACCACTCCTGGACGGGCGGCAGAGCTTGCTAACCTTGTGCTGAACACACCAGTTGATGCGTTCGACGGTCAGATTGCCTACATTGGGCAACAGAACGATTTTGACGGAGACAGGCCTTTCCCTGCAGACCTCAGCAAAGCAAAAGGTGAAGATGCTGTAGTGGTTATTGCTGTGAAGATTCCTTACTACTCCCCGCTTCACGCTCAGGTTGCTGAGGTGGGTGTTGAGATTGTGAAGGAACAGCAAGATTACAAGCGGAACCTTGCTCTACAGAAAGCAACCGCTGAACTTGCAGAAGCAGAAGCTAAAGCTGAGCGACTGCGAAGCGAGATTGAAAGTCTCAGAAAGTAAAATAAACTAACTGGTTTGGGGTGGTAAATTACCGTAATTTACCACCCCAAACCAGTTGTGCTGTATGAATAATTTGTATATAATTGAGACAACAGATATTTCCTCACAAAGAAAGCGTAGCAATTAATGTCTACCAATGAGATTGAACTGAAAGCTCGGGAACTTCTGGCAGTTGTTCAGAAGAACCGTCGTAGCAGTGACTGGGAAACTCGACTGCGACTTTTCGCTGGTAACGATTCCCGTATCCTCCGACGTATCCCCCTTATCCGACGTAAAGTTTCTGTAGAGAACCTGCTGGAACGTCACCTTCAAGAATTCCTTGAAAACAACACTACTATTGAAAAGGAACTCGGATAATGGCTGATAACATTTTTCATATTCTCTCCAAAGCGTTGAAAGTTGATGTTTCTGCACCCGAAAATATTGGTGTCTTGGATTTCATTACAAATGTTGCTGACGGAACTATCACTGTTAAAAACTCAGAAGGTGTAGAGTTTATTCTTACCCAGGAAGACGGGTGGATTACGGCTGAAGAGGTAGGCCGAACCATTCGTTGGGGTGATGAAGACTATTGGGATTATCCCGACCTTGCCCGCAACTTTAACACTTGGGGTACCGCTCAAGCTTTTTGACAGGTATGGCTATCAAATTATGCTCTTTTGACAGGTATGGCTGTCAAAAGAGCATAATTTTTACAAACGCCGGTAAACTTCAAATATGTATTTCTTAACTCTCATTCTGGGTATCTGCATCATATATTCCTCAATTATAATTTGCATACCTCTCATTAAACGTTCTGGGAAAGAAGCCATTCAACAAAGTCTCTCAACTTTTGCTTTGATAAGCGGAATCATTGGCGGTGCACTGGTCATCTTTGGTTCTATTCTCAAACTAACCAACTTATGACGGTCTTTTCTTTTTGTCCCTAACGTGTGTTACACTATAAAGGTACAAAGATTTCCCTAAACATAGGAGCAACAAATGAGCTTTATCGTAGGTGTAGACCTTGATGAGGTTTCTGGTCACTACATTCGTGGCATTCGGAACTTTATGGTGGCACGTAACAACGTTCCCGCCGACCAGGTAGCAACCCTTTACCCAGACATCGACACGTATGAATTCTCCAACTGGGGAGAAGATTTCACTACGAATTACCGCCAGTATCACGAAGAAGCAATCCAAGCTGGTCTGTTCGCTAATATGGAGCCTTACGAGGGTGTTAGCGAGAACCTTTGGAAGCTTAATGACGCTGGATACCACATCCGTATCATCACGTCCCGATTTGTGAACCACGGTAGCCAGGCATTCGTAATGGCAACCACAGGTGAATTCCTGGACAAGAACAACATTCCGTTCCGTGACATCGCATTCACTTCTCGTAAGACTGAAATTTACGCTGATGTGTACCTGGACGATGCGCCCAAGAACGTGAAGATGTTCCGTGAAGCAAACGCTAACTACATAATCTTCAACCGCAGCTTCAACCAGGGTGTCCCTGGTGACCGGGTTAACAACTGGGACGAATGCTACGAAATGATTCTGGACAAGTACCCTCTCTCTTAAACCAGAAATGGAATGGGCTGACAAATCTAATTTGTCAGCCCATTCCCATTTCTGGTTTAAGACCAATACCCATCCTCAACATCAGAAGCATAATTGTTTAGAGTGGAAACTGGGTAGCGTTCGTCATAGTCCATTTTATGGCTTGCTGAACGTAAAACTTCAGCTTGGATATACCGAATGAGCTCATCAGAGATATCATCGTATGATGTAACTCTTTTCTCTTCTTTTTCAATTTCTTTTGTAATACGTTCAGCTACATCTGCTGGGTCAGCTTTCTCAGAAGAACGTAAAGAACCTCCTAAAAGCCCATCCAGTACCGAACGTACAAAACTTCTTCCCCTGTAAGACATGCTCACAGGAACGAATTCTTCAAGTTCGGTGCGCGTAAGAGCAGTTCCAGCATTTTCAAGGAAACTGTCTCTGCTGATTGTTAAATCGTCTTTGTATTTGTTCATCTTAATTAATCCCAGTTAATAGTGGTTGTTTGATAGCTTTAGATCACTATGAGTAAACACCAGTTGCGAATATTTGTAAGTTTGAAAATTTTTTGGGTTGAAGACATTAGCAAAATATGTCTTCAACCCAAAAAATTTTCAGTTGGTTTCGGTTTTGATGATGTTTCGCGCTTCGTTTTTGTCCTTAGCACGAAGTGTGCGATGCCACCCGCGCTTACCAGTCGCTTTACCAGTCTTGCGCTTACCACGGAAGTGACGGTGCGTGTAGAACCCGTCGTCGTTCCACGGGTCATCCACGTTACGCATACCACGGTTACGGGGAGAAGCCAGCATACCTGCCATAATTTACCTACCAAATTTTTAGATTACAATTGGAGTTAACACCAGTATACAGCTTAATAGATAATAAAACAATAAAATTGACAGAACTGTTTAAAACATAGTAAACTTTACAAGAAAGATAAAATTATGACTGCTACATTAAACACCAAATTGTCACCATTATCTGCTGACGCTATCCGTGAATACGCAGAAAGAGTTGGACATCACCACAATATTTATGATTCGCAAGGCAAAGCAGACCTTCAACTTCTTGTAAAGAAAATAGGTGGCGAGTTTGCGGAAAAAGACAACCCAACGTGGTTGAAAATAACTCAACCACGAAATTTCAGCATCTCTCTACCTTCTTTTATTAGTTCACGTCGTCAACGTTTGAACATTAGTCAAGCCATAGGGTTCTATTTCCTACATTATTTACATCCAGGTCTAACAGACACTGTAATTTTTAAACGTTCTGAACTTAATAAAGAAGCAGTTGTTCAAGCAAACATTTTCACATCTGCTTTATTGATGCCTTCTGAACAATTTATTAAACTTTATGACGATTATGGTACCAGTAGAAACTGGAAATGGATTTTATCTGATATTTTCCAGGTTTCGCCTAAAGCAGTTTTTGTGCGTGCACAAACGCTTAATTTATGCTAGTATAATAATAGAGTTTTGTATTTTAAATTGGAAGGTAAAAATGTTTACTCCCGCACCATTTGTTAAAGGCAGTCCAAATCTGTTTGCTTTTAATCCTGAAACCGTGAAAGGTGAGAGAGCTGCTGCTTACCACTATTACGGTGGTACATACCATTTGTCAGTGGAAGCTGTATGGTTCAGTAAATCTGAAACAACTCGTGGTTCTTTGGTTCTGGGTAAAGTAACTTACGCAATGGGTAGGGACCTGGTTACTCCACAAATGGACTTGAACTATAATGACTTCCTAACTCTTGCCCGCAACCACGACCCTGGTTTGATGAACACTACAGGTGAAAAAGTTGGTCAGGATTCTCGTATCGTTCTTAGCGACACTAAAATTTGGGGCGCAAGCGGTAAAAACGAACTGGAATTTGCAGCGCGAGCTATCGACATTTGGAAGGGGCTTCCAGAGCTTCCCGAAGGTTGGGACGGTTGGTATAAACTATCGAACAGGGCACCACGGTAAAAAACCTAATGTCCCTGTTCCACTTTGCGTTGCCGACGTTAGATATTAACTTATGGGTATGAAACAAGCACCGTATAAACATCCTGATGGTTCTAACTGTTGGACGAAGAATTGTAAGTTAAGTCAACCGAAAGTTATTCGTGTACCTGTTGTTCGTGATGCTAATGGTTTATCTGAGTACCAAACTGAGAAAATTGGTATTTCAGCAGAGATAGCAATTGCTGATGCTTATAATGTAAAAGTTAATGAAGATTACCGTAACCGTGGCATTGAAACTATCGCTAACACGTTAACTGCACCTTTCTTGAAAGCTATGCAGGAGAACAACATTCCTCTTCCAGTAGCTCACGTTGCCGAAAATGGTAACCCTGTTGATTTTCAATTAGAAGGAAACCAAACGTTATCTGTGAAAACAAATATGCGTGACCGTTCAGAGGTCGCCCCGCAAAGATTAGGTCAACCTTCTGCTGCTGTTTTTTGGCGAGAGTTTCCAGAGCTCTTACCGGCAGGGTTAGATGTTTCCAAATTAACCTACGAACGTCAAGCACAATTGTTTAAAACTGTGGCAGTAGCAAACGCCAGTTCTATGTTGAAAAAATATTGGAACAGTTTATTTGACTGTGACTATTTAGTGTACGCAAATAACTTTCTAACTGGTGATAACCAGATAACTGGAGCGCCAGAAGTCAAAATTTTTCGTAAAACAGATGCACCAGAATTTGACCCTAAAAAGATTACTACATCAAAAAGCGTCCATGATTGGAACGAAAGTAACACTGTATATTATGACGGTGTCCGTATTGGTGCGTGGCAAGTTCATTCAAACAGAGATTGCTTCAAATTCCGGTTTAACTTGAACGGTTTAGAAAAAGCTGGATTAATTTGAAACTTCTGTAATAAAATCAGATTGAGAAACCAATCTACTTTTCAGTTTTTCGTAAAAAGGTTTATCTCTTTCCACAATGGTTACATTACGCCCTAAATTTAAAGCTGCTTCACCAGTTGACCCAGAACCACCAAAACCGTCAAGAACCACATCTCCTGGTTTTGAATACAAAGAAACAAAATATTGTAACAATGCCACTGGTTTCTCTGTAGGATGTAAACGGCTACCTACTTTCAAAGGGTTTTGAATATAGTTTGGTACACAAGCTTGCAAATATTTGTGACCTTCTGCGTTCGTCTTATACATTGCAAGAGATTTTTTCACAGCATCATCTGTTGTAGCTTCTAAAGTTGTTCTGACTAACTCTTCAACTTCGGTTAGGTGTTCTTCTTCTGTTGTAGATACGTCCCGTTTAAGAGCAGCTTCACGGATTTTAGTATAAACAATAGTGCTTACTTTATCTGCAAGAATAGTTGCTTCAATAGTTTTCTGATCAACGGTTTGAGCCACTAAAGGTACATCTGCATTAAAAGTGCTTTTGTTACCTGGTTTTACACCAACAATGAGGTATTCATTTGCACTCATAGGCATATAAGCGCGGTTTACTGGTACAGCGTTATTTTTCCGCCAAATAAAAAGTCTACGTGGGGAAAGTTTATTGTTCTTCAAGGCTTCCATTAGATGGGAAATATAGGAATCTGCACAGAAGATAGCGAAATTTCCGCCTCTTTTAAGAACCCTGGCCCACTCAGCAGCCCATTCATCCAGTTTCCCTAAAAACTCTTCATGAGTGTATGAATCCCAAGCTTCTTCGCTTTCACCATCAAATTGGTAAGAGTGGATCGTGTTCTTTTCGTAGGTATGGAAGTTGCTTTTCTTTGAAATGTTAAAAGGAGGATCTGTTAGCACAAAATCAATACTGTTTTTTTCTACAAATTTGAAGTTGTCGCCGTTAAATAGTGTAAGTTCAGTCATAATATTTCCTTTACTATGGTACCACGTAACGATCATCTACCTTAAAAACGTTGAGAGGCACCCACTAAACCAGTGGGTGCCTCTCAACGTTTTTAATTTGGGTTAGTTAGCTTTCATCTTCTTCAGCGGTTTCGTCAACCTTACCTTCAAAACCGTCATAAGAAACATACAAGCTTAACGTTCCACCGTTTTGCAGTTTCCCGCGCACAAGTTCCACCTTATAAACTCGGAAAGAAATTTTATTTGAACCAGGATGGACTTTAAAATCGGTGACAGAAATAATGTCACCATCCGTGTTAGTGGTAACCATAACGTCAGCATAAACAAGAGTACGGTATTGAGTTTTGTTCAAATTAATTTTGAAACGGTTAAAGAAACCTTGAACGGCTTCGAACTGTTCCAGCCGGTACTTTTTACCCAGAAGACGGTACTTAAGTAGGGTTTTGTCCATAATTACTGACCTCGGAGTTCTTTCGCTTTTGCAATCAGTTCAGCTGCTTGCGCTTCAAGAACGGCCGCTTCATCAGCAGCTTCAACTTTCTTCGCTTCATATGCAGCAATTTCATCAAGAGTCTTAGCTGCGTCATCGTAACTGTTCCCACCCAGAAGGAAGTTCCCTTCAATCTCTTCAACACCCGTAAGCTGGATGATGCGTTCATCAATGAGGTAACTGTCACCGACTCTATCGAGCTTTCCATCTACATAAAGTGCAGACCATTCTTCAACTTCTTCACTTATAACTTTAGTTAATTTAGCCATAGAGCAATTATACCAATATGTTGTTCTCAAGTCAAAGAATGTTAGATATTTTATATGACCGGTAAAGATAGATGTAGGGCGAAAAATCCTGCTACTTGTCCTCATCACGGTAGCACGTTTTCTACCATAGATTTTAGCAAAGGTGTCTTTGAAGCTGATTATAGTAGCATTAAGAAAACAAACTTATCTCATAGTAAAACATTTCAATTTTTTCTGGATTCGGAAGAACTAAAAGCTATCGAATCATACTGTGAACAAGATTATTTGCAGATAAATAGGTTTCTTTATGGGAACCAAGAATATGCAAACCTATTGATTAAAAACAAAATTAAACTATTAGATCGTGCATTGAAAAAATATCCTAAACCTGAAACTCCCAGAGTGGTCTACCGTGCAGGTAAACCATACAATGCAAATAAACCAGGTCATTATGAAAAATTTGACACTTTAGAACAAGCAGAAGATTTTTACAGAAGAGAATATTTTGTTGGAAAAATAATTGAATTTAAAGGGTTCACATCAACAACAGAAGACCCAAACTGTCTTGTAGATTTTACCGCTCCTGGGTTTGATTCTCACCCTCCTCAAGGTACTAATTCAGAAATGACAAGAGAACAATACAATATGTCTTTAGGGACAGACGGTACAAGCAATATTATTTATGAAATCGTCACTCGTGACGGCGTTCCTCTTTCATCTTTTTCTCACACTTACTCTGAAAAAGAGCAAGAAATACTTCTACCTCGCAATGCGCGGTATAAAGTAAAAGCAGTTCACGCCAACAAGCTTATGAACTTTATCAACAGATTGCCTTTCGGTGATAAAAACGATAAGAGGTTAGTGACAATTATTCAGTTGGAAGAACTTTAAATTAGTTTTATTTGATATATGGCTTAAGGTGTGGTAGACTTTAACTATCAGGGTTACTTGAACGCCTGGTCTAAAACAACAAGAGTGGGGTAACTCCAACGCCCACCCAGAAACAAGGAGAGTAAAATGGCTGAATTAGTCAGACCGAAAGTACACGTCAATACGGTAGTGCCGGAACGGTTTAAGTTCCCTAAGAGAACGTTAGAGCTTGCTCAAACTAAACTTACCGACGATATGGTTTACGCTGATGTGAAGAAAGTTCTTGCAGCAAAAGCCAAAATGGAGCATTTGTTTGCAGTCGCTGCTGTGTACCACGTTAAAGCAACCACTGGACGGGACTTAACAAAAGAACTTCCAAGCTGGCGGGGTCATGAAGTTACTTTAGGTAAAGGCTTTACTGGTAACGTTACTGTTTGTCAGTACCTGTACGATGAACGAGCTCCACGTATGAAATTTGGTGAATGGACGTTCACTAAGAAAATGCTACTTAACACATACAAATAATAACCAGAGGTTAATGATGATGACTATTGATTTGACCCGTAATGAAGTTCTGGATTTAATGAAAGAACTACCTGTTGACCATTGGTTGCAGGTTCGTTTACTGGATAACCTCAACGTAGGTGCAGGGCAAAAAATCCAAACTGTGGCACCTTCGTTTGAGACAGCACACAACTGTGAATGGATGTTTTACGGTATGAAATGCGATAACACTGAGGATATTATTCAAGTTGAAAGAGGAAGATTTTTCTGTGGTAAGCATACAGGTTTAATTTGTCGGAAATGCGGAAACCCTGCTGACCACGGATGCCCAGAAGAACTTCAATTTGTCTGTGGTGCGCCATTGTGTAAAAACTGTACAACTTGTTCCTAAAGAACACACAAAATGAGTGTGAGGCTAACAAAACATTTGTTAGCCTCACACTCATTTTTATGCTTCCTCTGTATTTTCCTCAACTTTTTCTTCAGAAGAGACAGAAAATATTGCCATTAATTTTTTCGCCCTATCACGTTGATCATAATAATCTTCCATAGGGTCACGGTAGCGAGAAATGATTTCTTTTAACTCATCAACTGTAACATTCTCTTTCTGAGATGTTTCTCGTGCTTTTCCCAAAATATGGTCCAAAGTTCTCATACGTTCACTTTGGGTTTGGTATTTGCGTACCGCTTCGTCATACCCTGGTTTCCATAGTTGCCGTTCGTCAAAAACGAAACCTGCTACGATACGAGACAACCATTCAAGTTTGTGATAATCCTCAGGAATTGAAAGAGTATCTGTGTCCATACTGAAACTACCATTGCCCCAAATTCTTTGCATAAGTTCAGGGAGAATTCTTTCAACTTCACGTTGAAGAACTTCAATGTTAGGTTTTTGATCATTCATATATTTATACCCCGCAAAACCACTCGTTATGGTTATTGCCTATTTATAGTATCAGAAAAGGGGTTTTGCCGCAATTTTAAAAGTAACCACATATATTTTTCGTCAACTTGACAAAAAACTACCGATATTGTTTATAGAGTGCTATACTTATAAAAAGAGTGGGGTAACTCCAACGCCCACCCAGAAACAAGGAGAAAAGAAAATGACTAAAACGGCTCTCATTATCGTAGACGTTCAAAACGACTTCGTAGAAGGCGGAAGCCTTGCCGTAACAGGTGGACGTAAAGTTGCCACTGACCTGGTAGACCATCTCGCACGCACAGACTATGACGTGATTGTAGCCACTCAGGACTGGCATATTGACCCTGGTAACCACTGGGCCGAACAGCCTGACTACCTGGATACCTGGCCTGTCCACTGTGCAGCAGAAACGGAAGGAGCAGAGATTGTAGCTACTCTTGCTCCGGCTCTTCCTGAGAACACTGTGCGTGTTTTCAAGGGGCAGTTCCAAGCTGCTTACTCGGGTTTTGAGGGGACCACCGCAACCGGTGGCGTTCTCGCTGACGTTCTCCGCAACCTTAACGTGGATGCTGTCGAAGTTGTGGGTCTTGCAACTGACCATTGCGTTAAAGCAACCGCTCTTGACGCAAAGCGAGAAGGTTTTGACGTTACCGTGCTCACCGCTCTTACCGCTGGTGTTGCTCCCGAAACAACCGCTACTGCACTTGAAGTTCTCACAGATGCAGGTGTAACAGTCAAGTAATATTGACAGAGAAGAAGGGCCACACTCAAACGAGTGTGGCCCTTCTTCTCTGTCAGGCTCCTTGTTCTACAACATAAGTTGCATCAGCCGTTACGGTAATGATTAGGGTGTCATCCCCAGCAAACCCTGTAACCTGATATCCAATGTCTTGAAGTAAAGGACTTCCAACGAGGTCACAAAGGAAATCAAGGAACTCTTCAAAATTCATTTCCAACGTAACATTGAAATCAACGAGAACATCAACTTGAATAAAACCTTCTTCTGAGTTCTTGTGAAGCTCAACAATTTCATCGTAAGTGAGCGGATTTTTGATAGCCATTTTGTTATTCCTAACCAGTTTTGTTTGTTTTGTGTAATACAATTTTACCTGAAAAACCGCATAAAATCAAGGTTTTCTACACAAATGAAAGTTTCCTATACCGAATGTCGGAGAACTCTGATACACTTTAACTACCTTAAAAATTGACTTTAAAGGACAAGCTAATGACTACCGCAACCATCACCGCTCTGGACATCATCACTCGTTTTCTTGCTGATGATGAAGACCGTGTGTCGTTTCCTGTAGACACTCCTGCTCTTCTGACCAAGATGGGTGTGGAAACTTTGGTGTGCACGTTTCCTGGTGGAGTAACTGTTCAGCCAGTTGATTACATTGCAGTGCGGGAGGAAGGCGAAACTCCTAAGGTTTATGTCAGCACTCGTTTCTTTGGAAAGGGACAGCGAGTAATGTTTGCTGAGGCACTGGGAGCTATTATCCAGTATCTGGACACTACCGAGCGTTTCGGGATTGTGGAGAACCGTGTGGATGACCGCCAGTTGAGTGTTTTCGCTGAGGAACTTCTTATGCCAGGTTTCGCTGTTCGTAAATACTGGGCGAAGGGTGACAGTCTTAAGAAAATCGCACGAAAGTTCGGTGTCTCTGAGCGTCACCTTGAAAACCGTGTCGCTAACCTGGGGCTTTTCGGAATGCCCTAATTCATTAAATATTAAACAATCAAATTTTTACAGGAGAAAAAATTATGCTTTCTACAGCAGAACTTGAAATTGCAACAGCTTCACTAACCTACGGTGAAACTGTTTTAGAACGTCAAACCTACCGTGCGCAAGTGCGTGAACTTGAAACTCAGTGGCAAGAGTGGTTGAATGAAGAACACGCTCCGTTCCTTAGCTCCCAATCTGCTAACGAAATTTATGCACGAGCGTGGGAAGATGGTCATGCTTCTGGTTATTCAGAAGTAGAATCCATTTACGTTGATTTGGCATCTATTGTTCAACGTATCTTCAACAACGAAGGTTTCAACTAATCAATAAGGAGAAGAGGGTGAACCAAAATTTAGCTTTTGGTTCACCCTCTTCTCCTTATTGCATAACTTCACAACATCCTGTACTATAAAAATATAAGAACCCAACTTTAGAAAGGGATACCATGTCTGAAATTCTTACCTCTTACGGTGCCGAAGAGCGTATCTATAACGCTTACCGTCTTGCGCTCCGTTCTTTCCGTCGTGCTGACAATGGTTCTACTTGCCGTGCCGCTGACCGCCGTAACCGTGCTCGCAAAGTTGTTGTTGACCGTTACAACGTATCTTTCCAGCAGGTTAAAGCAATCGTCGCTAAATTTGATGAACTCAAAAACATTGAACACCCTGACGACCCCAATTATCTGGTGCGTTTGAACTTTCTGAACGCCCGAGAAGAGTACCGCAAGAACCCTGTTGAAGCTTGCCCGTCGTGCGGTTCAACTGAACTTGTGGACCTCCGTATTAACCCGTTTGAAGTAGAAATCAATAATGTTGTCCAGTATATGATTTCTTGTTTCAAGTGTTACTATGAGGTGGAACTGGATATTTAAACCACAGGGGTGGAGGTGATTTAGAATCACCTCCACCCCGATAGATATTTAGTACAAAGTAACACAGATGGAGATCTTATAAAATGACAATGTTAGGTTTTGTTTTAATACCAGATAAAAAAGTTTTACACGAAAGTATTAACCTAAACAACCAAATTTCAGGATCTCAACTGCAACTGGACGACACATACTTCCTTCCTCACGTCACAGTGCTCCAAGCACGCATCAGAGGCAGTTTTAACCACCGTAATGTGTTAGAAGAGGCGAGAACCTACCCAGGCTTTAAACACGAGCTACAAACGGCTACAGGCGTTATCTACCAATCAGGTAAATACATTATGTGGGGGTTAGAGAACGCTTCTTGGTTAACTTTACTTAATCAAACCTTAGTACAAGTAGCATCCCCTCACATTACTGTTCCTGAACCAACTTTACCTTTTGCCGACAAGCATCAGGAAGAAAGTTATCTCGCTACAGGTTATACACGTAACTTAAAAGCATACGAACCGCACATTACTTTAGGTGTACTGAAAGACAACACCACAATTGAGTTACCTCAAACCCCCGTAAAAACTCGTATCAACTTCCGTCAACTTCTATTCACAGAACATTCTGAATACGGTGCTATCAAAAGAATAATTGATAGTCACCCGTTACCAGCACGCTGGGATTAACTTTCACGTATGAGTTTTTCATCCACAAGTTGAATCATAGGGAAACGGCGTTTATCTCCTGGTTGGAAAATATTCACATAATCAGGAATTGGGCCTGTATGCCAATTAGTTGCGTGATGAGAATATAAATCAGCACGAGCAGAACCAAATTCAAATACTTGTTGTTTTCGAACACCCGCAATCCGGAATTTCATATTACGAGGCAACAGATACTCTTTTTCTAAAGATTGAATGTTACCGGTTTGTCCTTTAGCGCTCTGCTGCAAAGAAGCTCCCTGTTTAGTAAGAATTTCCATAACAACATAGTTAGTGTTCCGTTTACCTTTATTTTTCTTATGAAGCGAGCTCATAATGAACTCAGGGTCAGCGGAAGTGGACATATATCCCTGATCTGTATACCCTTCACCTTCTTGAAAATATTTCTCAATAAATTGCGCAGGAGTTACACCATCAGGTACTTTGTAGAATCTGTAAAGCCGGTGAGGCTCACGATCCTTATTTAAGTCGCTTGCTTTCTTTAAAGCCGAATCTATCTCACTAATACGAGTACGAGTTTTTTCTTTCCACTCACCATCTCTTAATTCAGGATTTTCACGAGTCATAGCACTAATTCCGTGACGACGCAGAAGAGCGTTGATTTGAATATAACCATTCATAGCATAATTGCTTACACCCCAATCTTCTTCATCTTCTAACGTATCCACCCACTCTTCATGTTCATCATACATACGTTTAGTTACTGCTTCTTGTTCTTCTTGCTTACCAGCAGTAACTGGCGTGGTAGTCTTATCCGTTAACATTTTCTTAATACTGTCAGGTAGAGGTTTTCTACCTGGTTTGATTTGGAAAGGACGAGTTTCAGGTAAGTGTTCTAACACCACCTGTTTATTAGCATTTTTCCATTTAGTAACAGCTTCCCGGACAAGCTTCTCTTGTTTTGAAGGAGCAAGGTCACGGTACTTATATTTAGCTTTTTTACGAACATTCGTTATTTGATCAGAATAGCCACAACGTTGACCACCGTTTGCTTTACTTTGACACATTTTTACCTACTATTTTCCGTCTTTTGTTATAAAACCTTATTAATATTATCGGTATTTTTCTTCTGTTATATATAAAATATGAGCTCAAAAGCCCCCTACCGTCATCCTGATGGAACGAACTGTTACACAAAAGACTGTTCATTAGGGCATACTAAACCAGCGGAAAGCTATTCTGATTTATTGAAAAAACTTATAGAAGCTGAGAAAAAGAAACTTCCCATAAAACTTAATCTGGAAACACCCCAACAAGTTAAAATGAGACGTTTTGGTATGTTAAAAACAGTATTTACAACAACGCTACCTGAAGAGTTTGATAAAACAAAGTTCACACCGGTAGTTAACAGCGATACGCTTTCTATAGAGAAACCTAATGGTGGTTTATGGTTAGCTGTTAAAGATGAAGCAGGTAATGATGGGTGGAATGCTTTTAACGGTAGCAACGGGATGCACAGGTATAAAGTTGAGTTAGACCCGTTCTCCAAAGTTGCTGTGATAGAAACACCGGAAGACTATGTAGGGTTATTGCAGAAATACGGAACAACTGAGCTTCCCGAAGGTGATTTCTTCGTAGGGTATGCAGGTGGCGCTAAAACGGATAGGATGGGCAACCCAAGAATTCATTTAGATTATGAAAAGTTAGCTAAAGATTACGATGGATTATATGTTTCTCGGGAAGGTTTAAACAGTTGTGGAATGTTTGACCCTGAGGACTCTAAAAACGCTTTACCTTCTAACGTTTCTACTTTAAACTTCTGGGACATACCCAGTTTCATTGTTTTTAATAAAGACGCTATTCAATCAACAGTTTCTGATCCTATACCGGCTGGTTTAAATGATTATGAAATTGATGAGTATGATGAATATGAAATTTTAGGGTTAGAAAGATAACTTCACTTATGATATGCTTATTGTATGTCTCAAGTTCTTAAAATCGTTCGGGGTGTGCCTGGTTCAGGTAAAACAACCTACGCTAAAAAATGGGTAAACGAAGACCCTGTGAATCGCGTCCGTGTGAACCGTGACGATTTGAGACTTTCTCTTTTTAACAGCTATGTTCTTGACCCCTCCCAAGAAGCTATCATCACTAAAGCAGAACATTCATTAATCAAAACACTTTTAACTGCAAAGAAAAGTGTGATTGTGGATAACGTGAATGTTAAACTCAAATATGTTGCTGAATATTTGAGTATCGCTGCTCGATTGAACGTTCCTGTAGTTCATAAAGATTTCATTATTGACATTGACGAAGCGTTGAAACGTAACGCTTCTCGGGACCGTGTTGTTCCAGAAAAATACATCCGCACTTTATATTCAAGGTATGTTCAGAACGGAAAATTTGTTGCGTTCCCTGATTATCCTGTAACTATTCCTTATGAAGGTGATGAAACTTTACCCAAAGCTATTCTTTTGGATGTTGATGGTACCGCAATGTTGAAACATCCTGGTCGTGGTTATTTTGATTGGGATAAAGTTATTGATGACATTCCTAATGTCCCTGTTATTGAAACAGTTAAAGCTCTTGCAGACAAAGGCTACCTAATTGTTGTACTGTCAGGACGTGAAGATGTAGGTAATTGCAAAGAAGATACAGTTACCTCTTTAGAAGTAGCTGGTATCCCAGTTCACGAAATTCATTTACGTGAAGCAGGTGACCACCGTAAAGATAACCTTGTTAAAAGGGATATCTTCGAGACATATATCCGAAACAGGTATAACATTCTGGTTGCTCTGGATGACAGACAACAAGTAGTTGATATGTACCGTGAAGAAGTAGGTTTACCTGTATTCCAAGTTAATTACGGAGACTTCTAATACTTTACCCCCACTAAACATTTTAGTGGGGGTAAAGTATTACAAAGGCAGGAGTTCTGGAACGTCAGTGTAAACATTAACAGCTTCAGAACTGATACCGAAACTATCAGCAACATCTAAACCATTTTTTATACAATCCTCTTCGGATTCAAATGGTAACCCTGTGTCAGGGTTCGTAACGAATTTGTATGTTAGAACATCTAACACATCCAACTCCCCTACCCAAAAGCCTTTTTGATTAGGGAAAACGTTCAAAATAACTCTTGATGCCATAAATGTTATTATACTATAAACATCAAAAATGGGTTGTTAAATTTTCTCCCAATTTTTGAACAAACTATAAGGCAACCATACGTTAGTAGGTACGTTAACTTTCGCATCGTACTTTTCTAAATCGAAAGTATCAGCCGGAACACGGTACTCTGCCGGGTGGAACCATTGAAAATAACGAGTTCCGTGACCTAAATCTTTTGAACCAACCGTACCATAAACAGTAATCACGGAAGAACTGAACGTTGGGCTGGTTTCAAGAGTTTCAAACTCAGCATAAGGTTCAACTGGAACAGTTTTCCATTCACCATCTTCAATAACAATCTCAACCAAATGAACTGAAATAGCTTTCGGGAGAAAAAGATGTGAACGATAAAAGAACCAAGAAGCGATAGACAAGCTGTCGCTCATAAAATATGGTTGCTCGAAAGCTTTCTCAATCGCACTTTTCGCTTGAATCATATACATATATAAAGTTTATCACACCTGCAAGAGTTTACAAAGACCTACTTAAACGGATAAGGCAAAGATTACCTAACAGGAGAGCAAAAAGAAGAGGCAACCAGGAAAATGGTTGCCTCTTCTCTGTTTAAAATTATGACCTTGCGGTTACCGCCTGGTAAGCGTTCGACCGCTCAATCCAACGTTCAATAGAACGAATCTCCTTCAAATCCTGCTCTTCAACAAGCTTTACGAAAGCCTCAGACTTGTCAAGTCCTGCACGGATAGCCTTGACCATTGCACGACTACGGGCTGCTTCAATTACGTCCGAGTACAGGTCGCCAGTGATAGCATCCACCATAGCATCAATACGAAGCTTCTCTTCCAGCTTCTTGACCCACAACATCATTTCCTTTTCGCTCTTATCACGAAGGTTGGCGGTGGTGTTAGAAACAGCCTCACGGATAACGTCCTTCTCGCTCTTATCGCGCTGACCACGAACCTGACGAGAAGGCTCAGCCATAGGGAGAAGAACACCCCGACTAATCTGGTGCTTGTTCTCAACGATGAAACGGACAGCGCCTTCCAGGGTGATACCAGCAGGCTTAGCCTCCACTTCGACAGCAGAGACATTCTTCTTCTTGTTACCAAAACCAAGCCAAGACATTTCGGAACCTTCCGTGAGTTTGATTGTTTTCAACTTCCATCAGTATACACACAAGCTACGACACTCGCAAACATATTTAAATTTAAACCTTCGCTTGCATACACTCTCATCCAGAGCTATACTTGAAAAGTAAAAGTTCATCCAATAAGAAAAAGGAACAAAATGGCACTTTCAGATGAAGACCAGGCAGAAGCAACCCGACTTGGGGATACTCTCACTATGACGGACGAGATGGTTCTGTCCACTATGCAGGATGCAGTGATGGACGCTTATATGACCGCGTCCAGTGAAGCGCACGGTGGAGCTATGGTAAGTCTCAGCAGTGAAGCACGAGCTATTTGGAAGGAAGCTGTCAAGCAGTCATTCGACCGTTGGCTCGCTAACCGTTAAACCAAAATGTGTAATGGCTTACCAAACAGTTGTTTGGTAAGCCATTACACATTTACACACAAGGGATTTTTTCAATAGCGCCGTCTTCTGGCTCTCCGCTTTTACCGCACGCAGCACAAGCCCAGTAACCCCAGTCCGAAACGGATAAACGTTTGTGCCCTGTTTCTTCAAACCAATGTTGAAAGTTGCTTTCGTATTCTTCAGCAGTGATCAAGATCATTCCATGTAAACCAACTTTACCTTCTCTAACTAAACGATCTACCTCATCAAGGAGGGAACGGTAATCTGCTCCTATAACTTTTGCGACATCTTGTACATAAAGCAAACTATTGTTCCCTGACTGGCCAACAAATTCGCCTTTTTCAGAACGAGCGAATAAATCAAGAATTACTTCTTCTGTATTGAACCTCTGTAATCCGTCTTCTCCTTCTTTAAATTCAGCGCGAAGTTGAGCTCGCCGGAAACCTAAAACAGCAGCACGGGCCATTTTTTCAGAGAAACTGTCATCGAACCCTTTATATCTTTCTTTAGTACCAGGTGTAACAAACCAGTTCCAGAAACCCATAGAGCGTGTTTCTTGGGTGTTCGGATCAGTATAAAATTGTTCTTCCCATAGATATTCAACAGAATGGTTTTTATCAGAAACCACTAAACTCCAACTAAGATCTTCCATAACCAAAGATTAACACAGATCACATATAAGCCCTGTTTTTGGTTTCACGGATATGAACTAACAGATATTAAATATAAGGGAGGAAAGAAATGAAAAAAGATTCAAATACAGGAACAGTGTTTTTCATCCTTGCGATGACCTGGTTTATTCTTTCTACTACCGCTGATGATGGAATACGGTATGTCTATATGGCTACTGGTTTTATATTTATTTGTGTAGGGATAAGTATGACACCTTGGAAAGAAGCTTTCAACGCTACATCAAAACAGGAGCAGGAAACTGTGGAGAAAAACGAAGATGACGTGGATAAAGAAACGTTTGATACAAGTAAATAATTAAAAAAGTTTGGGTCAAAACTATACCGTTTTTAGTATAGTTTTGACCCAAACTTTTACCATTTTTCCTCAGTAAATAGTTGAATACTCCCATATATTAAGTATGCCTATACGACCTGAAAACAAACATCGTTACCCAGATGACTGGAAAGAAATTTCGTTACGCATTAAAGAACGCGCTGGTTGGCAATGCGAATGTTTAGGAGAGTGTGGTCGCGGAACCCACCCAAAACGTTGCCCTAATAAACATAGTCAGCCAGCTTACGGAACGGGTTCAAAAGTTGTTCTAACGACAGCGCATTTAAACCATACGCCGGAAGATTGCGATGATGATAACTTGAAAGCAATGTGCCAAGGATGCCATTTGCATTACGATAAAGACCATCATGCTGAAACCCGCAAAAAGACTAAGCTTGCTTTAAAAATAACACCTGAATGATACTTTCAAAGTACCTTTAAAAAAGTTCAAAATATTTTGTGACATTTTCCTTACTTATTGCGTCTTATTAGTAAGCCACTAAAAATGGTGAAAGATAGGAGAAAATCATGGTTACAAATAATGATCAAAAACAAAACAAAGGTAAAACTGTTATTGACGATGCAGTAGTAGCTAAAATTGTTGGCATTGCAGCTCGTGAAGTCTCTGGAGTTCACGCTTTAGGTGGAGGTACAGCAAGAGCGATAGGAACAATCCGTAACGCATTAAACCAAACAGACTATGGACAAGGAGTTCGCGTTGAAGTTGGCGAACGCCAAGTAGCAGCAGATGTAACTATTGTTACCGAATATCCTGAATCTTTGCAGAAAGTAGCGCAAGAAGTTCGCAACTCTGTCTACATAGCAATCACAGAACTTGTTGGAATGGAAGTTGTGGAAGTTAACGTCACTATAGATGATGTAAATATTCCTAGTGAAGAAACGGACGGGCAGGAAGAACGAGTTAAATAAATATAAAAAAGTTTGTGGGCCACACTGATTCCAGTGTGGCCCACAAACTTTTTTATTAACAGAAAGATTAATCGTTAACACGAAAACCGGCTGGGCGAGAAGGTTTAAAGTCGGTTTCTGGCACATTTAAGCTATTCAAATTAATTCCAAATCGTGCTGCTAACTCTTCGATAGAAATGGTTTCTGGCGAAGTTGATAGTCTTTCTCGCACTATACGGGTAATTTCAACATCATCAAGATTTGAAAAGTATTTTTCTATCTCTGCCTCAGACCATCCCTCAAAAGAAGGATGTTGTTTTTTGTTCTTATTAAGATCACTATTAAAACCTACCATAATGTAAGTATACAACAATTAACCTATTAAACTAATAAAAAACTATGTCTTTAAAAAGACAAGATTAGCTATTGTTGTATTCTGTTCTTAATTCCATTAATAACTTACCAAGTTGATTCTTACCAACACCAGTTTTTTGATTAACACCCCATAAAGTGTCGTTCCAGTCATTAAACTCAATTAGCTCAACATCACCTGTATTAATAAGTTTGTCTCTCAGGTCAGGATGTTGAGAAAATTTCAATTCCAGACTACGGCGCATACATTTTAAAGCTAAGGAATCCCACTTAGGCACATCAATACGAATACTTCTACCCCAATATTTGGCTTTCCCTGGTGTAGGAGCTTTTTCCAATAACCGCAACTTTTCAACATTGTCCTCAGGAGTAAGCGCAGCAACAACCTTCATGCCTTGAAAAACGTGTTCGCCAGTAGGAAGAATAAACTTCTCACCCTCAAACATTATCATAACGGGTGCTTCGTAAAAATTACTAAGGAAGAAAAACTCATCCCGGAAACCATTCTCTGTTTTAACCATATCAAACTTCATATAAAAGAAACTAACTTTAATTACTGCCCTGTGGTATTTCTGTTTCAACACCAGAACCTTGACTATAAATTAACTTAAATGACTTTGCTGTATCATCCCAAATTAGAGTGACTGGACCGTTATAAAAGGTTCCATCTGGCTGAGCAATAAGAATATCCGTACTTCCATACTTAGATAACTCAGTAGGTATCTTGTTAGGCATCTGTAAAGCTTCTCGTTGCTCCGTGTTCAAAGCAATACCATAGGTTTGCTCTAAAGAAGGGAAAATAACACTTTCCGCATATAACTTGAACTGATTTTTAGCATTGGGATACCACTGGTTCTTGACCAGAAAATCTCTATCTTCATTGTTAGCAGGTTTCAATTTATCGTCACCATAAGGATGACTAGGGGAAAGCCGAATCTCAAAAGTAACAATCTTAGAAGAACCATCAGACAAAAAGACTTCCAGATCAACAGTCTCATCATTTTGGACAATATCCAAAGCTGTTTCTTTAGAAATAGGGTTCAAGAAAACAGCCTCAGTATATGCAACTAACCTATCTGCACGTCCACTGTCTGAACCATCAGAACACCCAGCAACTGCAAAAGTTATCAACCCTACAGTTACAAGTGACATTATTTTAGAAAACTTTTTCATACCAATACCAAACACTTTCAAAACTTGCGTAAGTATAGCACAATGACAAAAACAACATTAAAACGAAAACACGCTAAACTTAAACCATGAATACAACAAAATTTATTATCTTCCCAGATCTCATAGATATAGAAAAACTTATCTACTTAGCATCCGAACCTTGCGAAAGATACACAGGTTCTTCCATCTGTTCAGATGACCCTTCTTTATCTTACGACGCTAAATATGGAGCCGACCTTTACTGCCCACCTTGCCGGATACGCGCCGCTGTAGCACATTTACCTATCAAACCAGTAGCGTCACCGAAACAAAACTGATACACTCATAATATGACAATCCTTAAAGGTGGACCTTTTGACGGTACCCGTGTAACCGGAAACGCTATCAGCAAACTCTGGATAGTGCGGTATACACTAAACGGACGACCCTGGGAACCTCCATATGGAATGTTCTACACAAACTTCCCACCAGGGGTCATGCGCCACGGGTACCGCAAACAGAAAGACGGAAACTTCCATCACGCCTGGGACCGAAACCAAAACGAATAATATAAGAGGGGAACAACCAACGTTGGTTGTTCCCCTCTTATATTAACGGGATTTACTCTCTTCCCGTCTTAGTGCATCTTTTGCCCAAATTAAAGAATTCTTCAAAGACTCTTTCTCACGACCAGAAGCTTTACGAATTTTACTTTTTAATTCAGCCATACCTTGGGGAGTGCAATAATAAGCTTGTCTTCTTGCATCCTCAGAAATAGAAGCTTGTCTCCATTCAGAACTAAAAACCACATGATTCGGTAGCCCAGTCATAGAATCAACAGAATTAGGTATATTACCCCAAATTTCTGGTTTCTCACCCATCAATTTAGCTTCCACATTCTCCCGATGTTCTCTGGCGACATCCCATTCTCTTTTGAAAACCTCTGGATTGCCAGAATGAAAACGACAAGAAGCTGGATTCTTCGCTTTACATTTACTACTCATGCACAATAACTAACAAAATGAAACATAGAAGTAAAAACGATAGATATAAACGAGAAGAAAACCTCATCATGTCCACCCAGAAATACCATTACTCAACGAAAACCAGGAAGATAGAGTTATGTTCTGCTGAGAAAAAGATATGTCAATACAAAACACATTACGAAATAACACCCCAAAAAGTTAATTTACAACTACCAGAAGGTTTAACTAAACCTCCCGTAATTGTGAAACCCTCAATCTATAACGAACCACGTCTTTTTACAAGCTTTCCCACCCCCGATCCCAGAAAAGCAATTCTAAAAATATTAGGGCAACCCGAAACAAACGAGCTCTCAGATGAATTAGAAAAACTAATAATTGAAAACCAATGGGAAAACACTAACAATTGGATTAAAAATAGCAACCGTACATTAACCCCACCTAAAAATCTATACCCAACACTCCAACCCTGGTTTTGGTCACAACCAAACGCAAACGATAAACAAGGGATACTTGAATATGTACGAAGTAAAGGCACAACAACAACTAACTTGACACCTTTAGAAGCCGTACAGAAACAACATATCGAAGAAAACCTGCTACTTCTTCAACTATCCGGGATGAGTTTCCTGAACAAAATTCTACAAACAACCCGTGTCCAAAAAACCAACATAGAATTAGCAAAAATCAGTGCAGGAAAAACACGCATACAAGAAATAGAAGCACGAGCTCCCTATAACCACAAAAACGAGCCAGGAATAGCAGGGATACTATTAAAAACAGATACAAAACTTCTGCTTCTTGACGGTTACCACAGAATGAAACATCTTCAACAACATAACGTAGAGAACGCACCCTATATCGTTCTAAGCTGAAAACAACAAAGGTTTGCAATGTCGTGAACCTCGTGTATACTAAACTCATACAGTAAATGACCGCCCTACTTTAATAGGAGAAGGAAATGACCATGATGACTGCAACCCGCGAGACCGCCTACGACATCGAGCAGGCACTTGACCCCCGCAACGTTCACGACCAGTTCAAGGGTCTCAGTGATGAGTCCCTTCTGGGAGAGTTTGAGAAGGCTCGTACCCCTCTCATCACCGTGGCACTGAACCTTTCCCACGATTTCAACAAGGCAACCATTCTTCGTACCTTTGTCGGTGCAGGTGGTGGACGGTTCTACTTCCTTAACAAGCCCAACAACCAGATTGCTGACCACCCCGAGGGGACCAAGCACTGGGACAAGCGAGGCACGGTTGGAATGCACAACTACGCTTCTATCGAGCACTACGATATCAACCGTTACAAGGAGCTTTTTGACGAGCTTCGCGCTGAGGGTTACACCATTATCGCAGTGGACAACACCCCTGGATACGACCCGCAGCTTGTGTACGATGTTGAGCTTCCTGAGAAGTCGGTTTTTATTATGGGTGAGGAACGTCTTGGCATCCCGACCGAAATCATCGATGAGGCTGACATGATGGTGTTTCTTCCGATGCTTGCTCCTGGCCCCCGCTCGTACAATGTTTCTGTCGCTGCCGCTGGTGTCACGTTCGAGTACCTGCGCCAGAATCGCCAGTTTATGGCGTGAGTAAGTTATAGCAGAAAGGCTGGTAAACAAAATTTTGTTTACCAGCCTTTCTGCTATAATCAAATGTAATATGGTTAATATTTTAGAGTGTTCTTGTCAGAAGAACTGTGGACATAATATCAGTCAACCTGAATTAAGCATCCAAGACAGTTTTCTTAAAGAAGAATTCGTTTATTCGATCGATCGTCCACACTTGTCTTCTACTTATATTAGTAGTACCAGTTCTCTCAAGATTATGTGGCAATGCAACCAAGAGCATCCTTCTTGGATAGCAAGCCCTTCAATTAGGAATCAGAGGGGAAGAATAAAAAGTTGTCCATATTGTTCAGGAGTTTTACCTATAACAGGCAAAACTGACTTGGCGACTTTAAAACCAGAGATCGCAAAACAGTGGGATTATCAGAAGAATTCTTCTAAACCTCAGGAACACACTATAACAGATTCTTTTAGAGCTCATTGGATTTGCGAAAAAGAACATAAATGGTATACAAGAATAGTTGACAGAACCCGTTTTAATACAGGTTGTCCTTATTGTTCAAATCGCAAAACTTTGGCAGGTGTCAATGATTTTACAATTGATTACCCTGAATTAGCCGAAGAATGGGACTATGATAAAAACTTGTTTCCACCTGAGAAATATGCAAGCGGAAGCAAGAAAATTTTTAATTGGCGACACTTCCACACAGAAACACAAAGTTGGCATTTTTGGCAAGCTTCCCTACTAAACAGAACAAAAGATAAAAGTAAGTGCGTCTACTGCAGCAATCAAAGAGTGTTAGAAGGATTCAATGATTTTGAAACTTTAGCACCAGAAATTGCTAAACAATGGGATAAAGACAAGAATGATACATTACCTTCTTCATATTTATATGGATCTCATTCTAAAGCGTGGTGGCTCTGCGATAGAGGACATTCTTGGAACACCTCTATTAAAGCTCGTTGTTCTGGTAGCGGATGCGGTAAATGTCGTTTAGTTGCCACGTCTAAAATTGAACAAGCTTTTCATGCTGCATTTAAAAAACGCTTAGACACTATCAACGAAAGTTACACAGACAAAATAATTATTGATGGAAAAAAATACCAAGTCGATATTTTCGGTACTCTTAATGGAGAAAAAATAGCTGTTGAATACGATGGTAAGTATTACCACTCTAATAATAAAGAAAAAGATATAGAAAAGTCACAGATCCTAATAGATGGGGGTTATAAGTTGATCCGGATTAGGGAAGATGGTTTATTTCATCTGAAATTTGAAAATAGAAATTTTTATCAAATTTCATATAATTATTCTTTGAATGAAAAAAAGATTAATCAAAAAACTATAGAAATTTTATCATTGTTCTCCTTGCCAAGTTAAAATTTCCCTAACTAAGGGGGTAGGTTCTTTAAAAGAACTCATAACTGTTTCCCTTAATATCTCTTCTATCATTTTTCGTTCGTGATTTGGTGTGGATATACGAGAACCATTTATTGCCCAACTAAATTGATTTATGAAAATCAACTCCTCCTCTGATAAAGTAGAATTAATTTTTATAAATTGAAATTCTTTTGAATTTCTGTGGTTAAAAGTATTTCTATAAGATAAGGCCCAATTTTGCATAGTATCTGTATATTGCGAGTTATATCTTTGTTTGTAGAATTCTAACAGAGGTAATATCATATTTTTGGGATATCTTTCTGATATTTGTTTCATCACAGAAACTTCTGTTAATATAGATTCTATACTTTTTCCTTCGTGTTCTAATACTGAGTCTACTATTAGAGGTTTACAATTTTTTAGAAGTTGTTGATTTATTAAAGGAATCAATTTGTCTCGAATAAAAATCATACTTGCTGATTCTAAAGAATGCTTAGTATGCAAACCCGCGTTGGTTTCTTCTTTGGCATCTTCCGCAGTAAAACCAAAATGTATTATACCGGTAAATATTTCATCGTCGTCTATTTCGTATCTATCTTTAACCTTGTTGAATAATTTCCTAAACGCTTCTATTTCACCGTTATGTTGATATTCTATAGAGAACCTTTCCTTCATACCATATTCTATAATTTCTAAGTAACCATAGAAATTACTTGTATGCAATATATCCATCTGTTTACTTTCTTTAGAGGTTATTTTGGTAGAATTTGGAATCATTAATTCTTGTTGAAAGAAAAAGGAATCCGTTCCCCCTATTAAACTTTGCACTTTTGTCGAAGGAGGTTTAATACGAATTCGGCCAGACGCTTCGGAAGATAGTTTCCAATGAGAATTATTCGAATAATATATTACAAGAACTTGAGGCGTTATTTCATTTAAATCTACGTTTAAGCGATTTTCATATTTTATTCTATCTACTTGAAAAGTGTAAAATAGATTTTCTACTACAGATTCTTTTAAAAACTGCTGATAAATAATTTTTTTATCATTATCTAAATAATTCACGAGTATGGCTACATCTTGTATATTGGTACCTTTTTCAAGTGACAAATCTATTCGCAACTTGTATGAGTTTTTGTCATAATTTGTTACGAGAACAGTTTTTGCAGGATCCAAGAATTTAGGGGAGTTCCTATCAGCTCTGGTAAAAAGCCAACCAGTTAAACCACCTACTACGCTGAAAGTTGCTAATAGCCAGCCATAACCTGACAAAAAATGCTCCCATTTTTTGTCAGGTTCTTGGTATGTTGCATAAGCTATATTTGTAAGCAGGACACCCAATGCAATTAATAAAGCTACTCCTGCAAATACTGCAACTAAAAGTATAATAACTATGTGAGAAAAACTATTTTGTTTTTTCAAATTCTGAACTTTTATAAAGTTGCTCATAACTTTTATATCAGTGTTTTGCCTCTGAATTATAAACATTTTATATTATATAATATAAAATGTTTATAATTCAGAGGCAAAACTGTTTATTCTGGTAAGCTTTCGCTCTATAAAGGAGCTTTTATGAATGAAAATTTAGATGAATGGGGTAGAAGTTTATCTGATGGGGAACCTTGGAAAAACGTATCTACTATCACTGATGCGGCGGAACTAACTGCGTTATGGTTGGAGGGTAAAAGCACATTTTACCCAAACTGGTTAGCTCCCCATCCTGCTGAGGAAACACAATTGATTGCAGATCATCTTGTGGGTTTGAACCGTTATGGTTTTTGGACTACGGGTTCTCAACCAGGTGTTAACGAAGGTGGTAATGGTTTACGTCAACGTAACTATGTTACGGGTTTTGTGTCGGTTGATACTTATTTTCAGATGAAGAGAGCTTTATTGGGTACTGATTTGGTTATTATTTCTGGTGGGGGTGGAGAACGCACTTCTATTGATGTTTCTATGAGAAATGATTTTGGGTTCACTTTCTTAGGGCGTTTTGAAGATTTGGATAATACTGACTATTTTCTTTCTTTGGCGCGGAACACGAATGTTGAGTTCGCTTCTTATGTGCGGGATCAAGCTTTGGAAGTTCAAATTTTTGATCCTGTGTGGGGTCGTAATGATGTTTTGTTGCCTTCTTTGATAGCAGTTTTTATGGGTTTCTCTATGATGCGAGGGGAAAAATAATATGGCAAGTTGGGTGATTGATGGTGTCACTATCAATGCAGAACATGTTGAGTTTGAGGATATTAAATCTGGGGATGAGATTATTTCTTTGCAGGTCCCTGTTGATGGTTCTGGGGATGTTAATTTTTGGGTTGGTGTTGTAAGAGAATTTAATTCTTTTGCAAATGAATGGTTAGGTGGTTTCTGTTACTTTGGAAAAGGTAATGATTACACTAACGAACCTATTGTCTTTCATAACATTACTCATTCTGTAAATGGTAAAAATACTGTTTCTATTGTTTCTGCGGATAGAGCTCGTGATTTTAGTTTTTCTTTATATCGAGTAGTTTAAAGTTTTGAAACTTTTATGTCATATTTTCTTGAACATACTGCGCATGGTGGTGTGTAAGACAGAAAGGTGAGTTTATGGGCAGTGCTAATGAAAGTTTTATTGCGGAAGTGAGAACTAAAGTTTGGTTTTTGGAAGAGTTCCAGAAAGGTTTTACATATGTGAGTATGATTAGAGAGAATTTCGGTTTTACTCATCTCATACCTGGGATTGAAAATATTATTGATGTTCACGATATGTCGTTTTGGGATACAGCATTGAAAAATGTTTCCGCTTTAAAGAAAGAACTGAAAACTGTTGTATGTGATTCTGGTTTTGATGAAGAAAAAGATGTCTGGGGTTCTACAGCAGATGATGTTGTTGTGGTCACTGAATATGTTTTATCTTTATGTGAATTAGAATGTCATTTAAATATGGTAGAAAAAACTTTGTTTTGATTCCTTTTAACACATCAATAGCACAATGATGTGTTAAAAGGAATCAAAACGGTTTCTTTATCCCATTACTCCACAGGTTTTCGTAGTACCTATGTTCCAAGTTCTCGTGGCTCCTGTTGAAGTGTTATCACAACCGACCAAGTTGGGGTAAATGAGGAAGTTGATACCATAGTTAGCTTTACCTTGTTTTCTGTCAAAGGTAGCTCTGATACCCAGGTCGTTAGTATCAAATTCTGGTGCAGTTGAGAAAGTAATGTTATTGCCTTCTATAATGTTACCTGTACCCCAACGTGTTCCGTCAGCAGGTGGGGGCGTATTAGATGGTGGTGCGTACACAGTTATTCCATCCTTATTAGGAAGGTCAGTAATAATCGTGTTGTTTTTAACAATATTATTGCTACTTCTAATAACTATTGACCGGTCAGCAGCTACAGATAAGTTACCTTCGATATTGTTGTTAACAATAGAATTATTATAACTTCCTTCTTTGATATCCACCGCTTCTGCTGCTGTGTTTTTGATCGTGTTGTTTTGTACAGTGATATTATTTGTACCATCTACACCGCTGTTGTTAGGGATAGCACAGTCTTTAGGGTATCTTGTCCAGTTACTTAAATGGTTACCTATGTAAATACCTTCACCATATTCAGGTGTCGCTAGCCCAGTGTATTGAACGTTACTTGAGTAGAGCCCAGATTTTTGTGTAGTGTGACCGAAATGCACTGCTTCTTCACCTATTAAACGATAAGTGGTGTGTGATGCGATAACATTGGTGCTGCTTCGCACATAGAGACCTTTTTTGCTGTTTCTTACACTAAGGTTATGTAATGTAACGTAAGAGCTGCATTCTACCGCTATACCTGTTTGTGTGTTACCTGGTGTGTATTCAGATTCGTTGCTTTCCTTGAAAACAACACCTGTTTTTGTTTCGCCACAAAGGTATAACGGGTTGTAACCTGTTCTTTTGATATTCTTTATTGTTAAAGGAGAGTAAGTCCCGTTTTTAATGAGGATAACTCCTCCGTTAACACCTACTGTGTTTATGGCTTCTGTAAGTTGTTCGTCTGTGCTCACAACTCTTTTAGGTGTGGTCGCACATTTTTCTTGTATAGACGCAACTGGACTTTCGGGGGTTGTAGTTGATGCTTGAGCCGGTGTAGTTAGACTTAGAAATGTAGCTATTGAAACAACACTTGTTAAGAGGGTTTTGTAGATTTTTTTCATGGTAAGGGTGAAGGGATTCTACTTTATTATCTGTTTTTCGGTAAGAGGTGCTTTTGGTAGGTATTTTTATTAGCTATATTTTCTTATCGTGTTATCATTTTTTTCACCTCTACCGAGATTGGAAATAAAATGAATATATTAACTTTAAGTACAGATGCTGATCGTGAGTTTGCTGTTGCAGTTTTCACGAAAAGATTTCTAACGCACTACTTGTTAGGTGGTCGTACTATGGAATGTTTTAAGCTTTTAGAAGAAGACCCGATGATGAAAGAAATTTTGCCTGAGGTTTTTGATGATTTGCACAAAGTTGTCAAAGGAACATTGAAAGCAGAAAAATTTTGGGATAACCGTGTATTCTCTGTCTTTTACCGACAAGTTATTGCTGGTTCTGTTGATTCCGGCGATATTGCTGCGGGCTTCCGAAACTTATTAGCTTGCGCTTCTTTCGAAGCTAAAGGTAGTTTTTAATAAAAACCATATAGCTAAGCAGAGATAGTTTAAGTAAAACATTTAACTAATGGTTAAAGATGCAAAATCGTATTTTGCTCTCTGCCCTAAAATTAACATTTACCTTCTTTTAAACCATTTTTTAAAATATCGTAAGACCAAACTTCTTCTGGGTTAGATTCGTTATAGCCTTCAATGCAGAATTTAGTGTCGGGGCTGGAATTAACATAAGATTCATTAATTTTGTCACCTAAAACAATTATAGGGTTTTTATATTCAAAAACGTCACCAGCTTGATGTGAGCCGTACAATATGAAAGTTAAGAAATCTGCGGTTTTATTTGTGGTTATAGAGTAGGTAATTTGTTTTTCTTCATCTGCTTTTAAACAAGTGGAACCAGCGTTAACAGTTGTATGCATAGCGCCTTGTTGTTTTTGCTCTATGGATTGGTTTATGCATATTGCACGGTTAGATTTAACAACTGCGGATACGGTAACTGTTGTTCCTTCTGGGACAACACCAGATGAAGGTACATAATCCCAGTAGGGTCCACCATAGTTAGTTTCAGTATGTGTTGCTACTCCATCTGTTCCTTTTTTGACAACACTAACTCCGGCACCGTGGTAACTAACTCGTCCTGGGTTAACTCCTTGACCAGTGCTGTTTTTGCCTGATGTAAGGTTGGTTGAACTTGAAGAGTAAGACAAGTAGACGTTGTTTCCGTCAGTGGTGGTGTTAGAAGAGGGTATAGCTAAACTGTATTTGCCGTTGTTTTTGGTAGCGTCTGTTTGCATAGTTAAAGCAGTGTTTTTTAAATCGCTTTTTAAACCAGCCGTAGCTGCGCTTTTTTGTTGATTAATGAAAATAGGTATTGCAATAGCAGCTATAATCCCGATTATCACTATAACGATAATGAGTTCCACTAAAGTGAAACCATCTTCATCTTGGGTTAAGTTTCTAAGTTTTGACCGTAACATTTTTCCTTCAAAGATATATTTAAATATCTTGAATAGAAAAACTTTGTTGTATTAGTTGGTCTCGCAGGAGTCAAACATTATCAAACGTATCTGTCTGTTATACATACTCTATGGCCAATTATCATATCAGTTCTTCAAACAAGGTTGTCAAGTGTGACGCTAAAAAGAAGCCTTGCCCTAAACAGAACTTTAATACTCGTGAAGAAGCAGAAGCAGCTTTGCAGAATAATACCAAAGAGACTCAGATTTCTGCGTCCCCTTTTACTCCACCAATTTTTGCTGGATCTTACTACTCTGGTGTTGATTACGATTACGACTATTACGGCAGATCTGAATGGGCAGCGGAAGAAGATGATTACGCCTATTATGAAGGTTTACGTTTAACATCTGTAGATGCTTACTCTGCGGTTAATGGGTTGTTGCTTGCTGGTGATAAACCGTTACCAGATGAAATTGTCCAAATGATAGAAGAGAACGACTGGAACAATATAAACAATTGGGATATAGAAGCAGAAAACGATTATTACGGACAAACAGTAAAAATCATCCCACCAGCGGACATGGAGGAAAAGCTTTCCGCTTGGTACTGGAATTTACCTAACGCAGATGATGGTGCTGGCGTGTTGCGGTATGTGAGAGCTAAAGGGGTAGAGACACAAGGTTTAACACCTATTGAAGCTATCAAAACCCAATTAGCTAAAGAGAATAAAGGTATTTCTCACCCTCTTCTTGAAAACGTTAACTCTGCTTATTGTTTAAATTTGAGGATACGTGAGATTGTTGTCCCAAATAAAGAATGGTTGGAAAAAGTTGAACCAAGACCCATAGAGAACAAAGGTGACTCTTACCCAGTTGCTGGGGTTGTTGTGTTCCATCGTAACCAGTATGTTCTTATCGACGGTTACCACCGTTTCAAAGACCTACAAAATAAGCAAGCCAAAGACAAATATTCAATGATGTCTGACTTTATTGTTTTGCATTACGCACGCAAAAACTGATACAAATGGTGAACGGTTAGATTTCAGGTTTGCTTCTTACTCAGAAGATGTGTAGTATGAACGTACATGTTGCAAAAGAAGGAGATAAAAATGGCTAAGTTCACTTATGAAGTTGTCGCTAAGGGGCGCATCAATATTACAGTGGAAGCTGAGTCTGCTGCTGATGCAGAAAACCTTGTGTATGACTCTCCCGCTTTCCCGAATTTTGATAAGATTTACGATATGGATATCACGCTTATCGACTAATGAAATGAAGTTGCGGGTAAAGAACTGGTCAGTTCTTTACCCGCAACTTCATTTCATTTTGAATATTATGTTATGTTGAATTTTAACCTAAAATTGCGCATTCACAAAAGTAACTCTTCTTTACTATTGCCTATATAATTAGGTAGAAGGAATGATATGGCTGGTGCGATAAAAAGAAAAAATGTTAACGGTGGAGCTCGCCACGAACTTGACAAGTTCTACACTCATCCAGATGTAGCTAAAACCGTTATTACAACTATCCAGTATCTTATAAATGAAGCTGATATTGTGGTTGAACCAAGTGCTGGTTCAGGTTCTTTCTCCAACCAAATAACACACAAAAACCTGTTAGCTTATGACCTTCACCCAGAAGCTGATGATATTACGGAAGCTAACTGGTTCGAAATCAGCAGAGACCAATTAGGGGAGGGAAACCTGTTAGTTGTAGGTAACCCTCCCTTTGGTGTGCGATCTGACCTTGCTAAAAAATTCATACTTCAATCTGTTTCTTTAAACGCTGAAACTATTGCTTTTCTTCTTCCTAAAACTTTCTCCAAAGCATTAAACCAAAAAAGCACACTGTTCCCTGAGCAATACAGATTAGTTATTGAAGATGACATCCCAGAGGACAGTTTTACGGTAGATGGAGAAACATACCACATCCCGTGTCGCTGGTATGTTTGGACAAAAAATATTACGTTCAAACCTGGCGTGAATCTTCGCAAAACGTTACTTGACGATTCACCAGATTTTGTTTTTATGCCCCGTGGTAGCGTTGCTGCGGATTTTACTTTGAACGGCAATAACGGTAGAGTGAAAAATCTTGAACAGGTTACAAACCCTAAAGCGGAACATTATATTCGTGTTACTGACAGAGAACAAATAAATACTATTCGTAGTAGGTTTGAGAAGTTAAATTTTGATTTCAATTCAAGTGTTAACGGTGGTGTCGCTTGGGTTGGTAAACAAGAAATATTAGCTGCATATGCTGTAGTTGATAGAGATTAACTATGACCTCCGTTTGTAAAGCTAAAAACCCCGAAACTTGTCGTTACCATATGTCTCTGAGTCAAGTAGATGAGCAGATTAATGCGTTAACCCAACAAATGGCTGTAAAGCTCACACCTGAACTTTTGGAAAAATTCCACGAGTTACGCACTAAAAAAGACGAGCTAACCCAAGCCATTGAGATTAGCGAATCAGACAGTTTCGCTGCTGTTGCAGATGGAATTAACCCTGTTTTAGGGAAAGAAGTTAAAGCTTTACTAAAACGTTTAGGTAAACGTGTCAATGGGGATTACGAATGGAATGATTTTGTTAAAGCTGCTGTCCATTACACAGCTGCTCAATCATACGGCACAACTGTTGAATCACTATATTTGAAGAAAACTGGTTTGGAGAAAGTTAAAGCTTCTGATGAACGGGGAGATGCTTACGACCGGAAACGTGATGTTAACATTGAAATAAAATTCACTGTAATGAGTTACCCTGACTACAGAATGAACATTGTCCAAATCCGACCTCACCATAACATTCAGGAATACCATATCATCACATATAACAAAGAAACAGAAGCGACAGAGCTTTATGTTCTTTCAAAAGATGAAATGGCAGAAGAACTGGTCTTAACTGGTGAAGGTCTTGCTCACGGTACAACTAAAACTAAAGATGCATACTCTCACCCAGAACACGCTATCCGATTTTCAATGGGTTCTGACATTCATACAAGGTGGCAGAAATACAAAAAACCTGTCACTTGGTCATAACCATATTTTCGTCACGTACACGTTTTAATGTAGCGTAAAGCATCGTTTCTAAAGAACTAACCCGACCGTGCTTTTTTGAAAACTCGTAACTCTGTAAAGCTTGGTCTACAGCTTTTTGTAAATCTTCTGACATAAACAAACCTCTTTTAGAAAGCAACCATTTCATCAACTTGACGGTTACCACCTACGTTAATTCTTGCATTAAATTGATCTCTCAACCCATCGGGAAGAACGTTCCTGTCTGGTTGTGGCGCTACCATATTTCTTGCTGCTTCTTGTTCTTTATAAGTCTGGTTACCTTCTTGTGGGATCTCTTTCTCATCCAGAAGCTCACGGAAAGCAATAAACATTGCATCATCTACTTGCCGGTTATGTAACCCAACAAACTGATAAATAGTTTTGTTGTTGAACTCAATGTTCGCTACCAGTTTATTGCTTTCTTTTTCATAAACAGCGAAAACCATTGTGCGTTTGTTGATAACATCGTGACCATAACTTGCGATACAGTTAACCAGTTTGTTACCCCAGTTGAGAAGGTTCTCTGTAGATTCAGGAGATTTCACATAATGAACTACATCATTCACAATAAATTCTGCGTTGTTCAGCTTCTCCATAGTTTCCGTTTGAGGGATAGCTTTGAATCCGTTAGACAGTCTACGGTGAAGAATGCTTAATGAATCATGTAAACTGTTCCAGTCAGTAAAATCTAAAGATTCAAGGTTAGATTTTAAATCTTCTTCCCCAATACGGTCAATCAACTTCAAAATATCGGGAAATGTGTTGTACCGTGTTGCTTTGGAGCTTTCAGCGAAGAAAAACTTTCTTTTCTGTTGAACGGTTAACAATTTGAAGAAATTTTTGATAGTGGTACGTAAAGTTTTGATTTGATGGTGTTGTTGACCACCAAAATTATTTGTTAAAGCATTTTCTGTACCTAAACTGTATTTACCTGGCTCTTGAAGAAAACGTACTACCCATTCAACCGGCACAAGGTTTTTGAATAAAGTCAAGTTTGTGATACATACCGGGTTTTTAACGTTTTTCAAGGAACGTAAAACATCTCTACGAACAGTTTTCTTTCCAAAGTTTCTTTGTACGAAACTTTGAACGTTCGATGTACCCCTCCAAAGAGTGCTTTGAGTTGATAAGTGTGTTACTAAATCAGCCAAAGGCATTTCAGGGAAAAACAATGTTGTAGGGTAAGCGATGGTTAGCACTTTACGAGCCATATCAGTAGGCATACCACCCCATTTGACTGTTGCAACTTCGTCATAAATATGGTTTAAAGACATAGCAACTAAACGGTTAATGATAACCGTTTGATATTTATTGCTTTCATCCAGACCTTTAAGAAATAAGTTAAGAGTTGTTGGTGTAGCGTTCCGGAGAACTCTTTTCTTTTTGATTTTGTCGTGAGAATAAATACGTAAAATAGGTACTCCTTCACGTTCTTGTTTCAAAGAGTAGTAAAGGGTATGAGTGGTGTCCCATCTTTTGTATTCTGCACCTGAATGTTTGTTGTTCCCTTGCACGAAAACTTGTGTGATGACCATTACGGAACGTTCCATAATGACAACACGAGTTCTACTACTACCGGCATCTGGTGATTCAAAACGGCCAGCGAGCTCATTATGCTTTGCGAATTCGTAAACAATTGATTTATCTGTTACGTTTTTTGGCTGATCAAAGGGGAACATCATCGCTAAAGATTCACGTAAAGAAGTCATAATGAAACTCTACCATGTTTGGTTGTTTTAATGTCATTTTGAATGTATACTATAAACAATCGTTACTTTTAAAAGGAGAACTATGAACGTTCAGGAAACTCTGGTTGACAGCATCCGGCGTTACCCGTCACTGTTTAAGACGGGTGGTGATGTTCTCCACCACCTGTTCTGTGTAATTGGGAACGGATATGAGTGGGTTGATGGGGAACTGGTCTCTATCGATTTGGGACGTGAGGTTTCGCCTTATAAGGATGCAGTCGAGCCTGACCTGTCACGATTCCGTGAACTGTTGGAAGGTATTTCTGAGCCTCTTTTGCAGAAAATGTTGCAGGAACGTGCCGCTGAGTTGGAAGCGGAACGTCAGGTTGCTGTGGAAGCAACAGAACGTTCCAAGAACTGGGGTTATGAAGATGTAACAGAGTTCTACCCTGAATCAGGGTATGCAAAACTTTTCCGTCTTCCTGATGATGTCAAGCCTGATTGGGCAGAAGCCGCAGAGTATATGCGCGGTGAAGCGTCCAAAAAGGGTTGGACACTCAATCCTCCGAAGACTGCCTTCTAACTCGTTAGAGAGCGTCACAGCACCTCTGAGGCTTACTCAGGGGTGCTGTCGTCTTTACTGTTGAAAAGTTTAGGCAAGAAAATTATCAAACCTAAAACGATAACAGCGACAATTGCGATGCCGAAAACAAGTTTAAGTACCCAAAGGAGAATGCTTAACCCAACTCCAATGGCAACTATTACAACAGCAATCCAGAACCACGGTTTCAAACCGTCTAAAGAACTACCGTTTCTTTCTTGATGGTTAAATTCTTCACTCATACAGTTATTATCGGTTAGTTTGTTTACCACCTAAAAACAGTGATTTGTGTTAAAGCTTGCGAATAAGATATGGTAGGGTTAAGAAAAATATTACGTAATTTAAGGAAAATATGATTATTTTTAGTGCAGTTACGGTAGGTATTGCAACTCTTGTCACTATCCCTTGTGTTCAAGGAGCAATTGCTAAACGCAACCATCACGAGTTTAATACTAAGGTGGATATGGTTATTGGGAAAAACATTTAATTACTGTTAACGCTTTAGGTTAATAAAAATCCCGCCCCTATTAAGGGCGGGATTTTTGCATATGTAATTAAAATATGGTATGATTAATTTTCACAGGTTGAAAAACCAACCCATTTTATTATGAAATTTTTAGAAATGTTGAAAGGTACAGACGATGAGCTCCTTCATAAGTAGGTAAGCAACTCGCTAGTAACGCGATAAGTTACAAGGAAAGAGTGCTTACTTTCTTAATGAAAGGAGCAATAAATGTCACGTACATACAAAACCGAACCTTACAAAGTGAAGGCTCGTAAGTTGAACGCTGGTAACGCCGAACCTTGGCATACCCATCATTCAAACCAACCCACCTATGTTGATGCTGTCGACCGTAACGGTAACATCATTTACGAAACCGGTGTGGAAATCATCAAATACGCCAATTACGCATCATACGTGCGTGCTGTTGAGAACCGTGGAGAAGTTCCTCGAGCTCAAAACCAAATCCCTGGTAAACCACGCGAACATCACCACACTTGGCACGAAGAAACCGTTTGGACACAAATCACCAAAACGGATTGGTACTACAACCGTGGATACTACATCAACGGCCGTTACTACCTTTACGGTGACACCCATCGTTACATTCACGAGCGTGTACCTTATCGCCGTCCTGTTAAAGTTCGTGCACCATACGAAGTGGAATGTTCTATCAATGAAATCCCGAGCGCCGAAAACGGTTGGGGAGACTATCTTCCTTGTACCTATTGGAACCGTACACCTGCACGTATCGCTTTTGCGGCCGACCGTATCGCACGTAAAATTTCTTCCAACAAACGTAATCGTCGTCTGACCAAACATGAACTTCACGACCTCACTAAAGCAGTGAATGACGGAGCAGACCCTGATGATGAAGGTTACACCGCACATATTGTGCGTAAACGTAACGATTGGTTAGGTTAAATTTTGAAGGCCACCCCATTAGTTTTGGGGTGGCCTTCAAAATTGTTTAGTGAATTAGTAACCGTTACGAGCTCTTTCTAATTCTTCACGGTTAGCTTTAACAGCTTTAACAAATTGTTCTTTAGCGTTTTCAGCTTTTACGGTAGCAACCATAACTTTCATCTCATTAGTAACTGACCTTAAGGTGTGTCCATCAATGCTGAAATTAGGGTCTTTCTTGCTGGGACGGATAAGTTTCTTACGGATGTCAGAAAGTAACTGCCAGTTATCTTGAGTAGTTGTAGAAACAATTCTTGAAACCTCTGCCACTTGTTCAGCAGAATCACTCATAATACGAGGACTTCCTAACTCTGAAATTTCACGTACTTTCTTTGCATACTCCACAGACTCTGGTGAACGATGAGTTGGGAAAGGAGGAATAGCAGAAGACTGGTATGTGTCATAAATATCTGTAGCTTGACGCATGCTAATAGCATTTGATTTAACAGATTTACGAATAACGTTTTGTAATACTTCTTGATAAGAAGTAGGGTCAACTTTTGATGCACCTTCCAAAACTTTAGCGTCTAACTCCGGTGTCAAATGAGGGTTTTTTGAAAAAGAGTGATAAGGAGTGTAGCGAATATTTACATAACCGTCCTTATCTTGGTATAGGACAACAGGGTTGTAGTTATCCAAAGCTTGCGCTATAGGACCAGAATGTGAAGCTTTAGCCGCAGCTTTAAAATATCTTTGTTTGATTCTGTCGTTAGCTGAGGAGTCCTCCAACTGATACGCTTTTGCAGCAGCTTCTGTGAATTTTGCTTCAACTTCACCTTTATCAAATACCTCATCAGGGTAAGCGTTAGCAAGCAAAGCAAGACCAGAAGGTGTTCTTTGAGCGAACTCGTATTTTTGTTCAAAAGTTAACGCTTCTGAACCAATGTTGCGATCCAAAATCTCTGGATCTGTTTCATTATCGAAAAGGGTATGAATGTCTTGAGGCAGAACATTATTTTCTCGCCGGTATGAACGGTCACTGTCAATTTGATCTAAAATGATACGGTTACGTTCGGAATCACTGTTTGTAATCAGAAGGTCTTGTTTAACATCATCTGGTGTCGCAGGGTTAGCTAACAAGTTGACATAGAAACGTGCTCTGTTATGGTAATTATGTGTTTCAACATCAGTGGTTTTGAAATAAACAGTACGAATTTCTTCTGGGTCCGTGAATTCGTATCGGTCAGTGCTGAATACAGTCTTTTTCAAATATTCTTCTGTAACAGTAACTGTTTTCTTTTCAATAGCGTCATAGTCTGTTCGTAACCGGAAATATGTTTCTAAATCATTATCCACAGCGGCTTGTTGAATAGCTGCTTGCATTTCACCTTTAGAACAGAACTTTCCTTCTGCGTCGTGGTAGGGGTTTGGCATTAATCTCTCCTGTAAGAGTAAGTTATTTAGTTTCTAACGATACGGTCATATAGTAAACGCAGCGAGACCAGATAAGAAAACTGTTAAAGCCCCCAAAGGATAAATTACACGCATTGTTAAAGCAGTATTATGATGTCTTTTCAGATCTTTGAACCAAAGCAAACGTTCTTGATGTTCCATAGTGTGATCTTGATACTTTTCAGCCCAAAATTCAGGTGTTTCAAAGTTAGCAGGCAACTGATGGGTTTGGAAAGATTCTTCTCTCACTAATTGTTCGTTAAATTTAACAAGCGTTTTAATCAGATTAGCGGGTACCGTAATAACTATCCCGTTCTTGTTCGCTCCTGGTTTAATGTCTAAAACTGTTGCATTGACAAAAACAAGAACAGGTGTAACAATGTTAGGTATTTTATTGCGAATTCTTTCTGCTTCATAAAGCGAATTACGAATATAAGGTTGAGGTTGACCGTTTACCCTTATTTGTTTTTCAGAAATCCAGATTCTTCCACCTTGATGATGTTTGCTGTTAAGCGTGAAAATGTTGTTCTCTGGTGACACTACAATATGATCAATATCTGAACCTTTTTTGCCCACAGGTACACTGTGGTAAATTTTCCAGCCTTTGTTGGTTAAAGGTTTTAACACTTCTGCAGTAACTTGTTCTCCCAAATATCCTTGATACCAAGATTTGGTTTCAGAAGTTAATGGAGTAATACCAAACCATCTGCTTGCTTTACCTAATTCGGTTGCCATTTCGGTTTGCATATGATGCAATTCGGCAAGGACACTGGTTCCTGGTTCCAACTCGTTTATATTTTTCATGGGTTTACTTTCGTTATTTCGCCTTTAACGTACAGGTTAAGTTCTGAATAGTTACCTTCGAATGTTTTCATTATAGCTAATGCTTCTTTATATTCTGCTGAACTGTCAGAAAGATTAGGTTGCAACACAACGTGACCCACTGTTTTGTTAAATTTAACATCGTAAAGAGCTTCTTTTATAGGAGCAAGTTTTTGATAATCTAATAAGTAGGGGTCAAGGTCATTAATTGTGGAATCAACCATATAATATCCACCGAAATATAGATTTTCATTCTCTATATTAATACGAAAAGGAACACTATTCGGGTTATTGTTTTCAACAAAATCAGTTACTATTAAAGCTTCTGCCACACTTGGAACGAAAACAGCGACACCAGAGGAACCAGGTACGATCTGGTAGCCAGCTTCATAGAACTTTGCTGTAAGTTTGGAACCTAATTCTTTTGTCCCATCTGGTGCGGAAGCAATTTGGCTGTCATCAGTTGATACTGAAACTTTAAGGTTGGACAGTTGAAGTTCATCAACCAGCTTTTGAGTAGTTTCCAACTCTGTTGAGGGAGTTCCTGCGTTAAAAATAACATTAGCTACCGAACCTTCTACAGTAACTTCCGAAACAGGAGCAGAAAAACTGTCAATTAAATCAAGCAGTTTACTTGTGTCCAGCATTTCTTCAGTGTTAGAAGGCGAAACGTTTATTTTGGTGGTACGTGTTGTGTTTGTGCTGTTAGTGTTAACTGCTGTTGCGCTAATAATACTGGGGTAACCTTTAAAACTGGGGGCATATTTTTCTAAAAAGTCAGCAACATTGCTGGTAGAAGCATAATCTTGATAAGGGTTAATACCCCAAGAAATAGTTTTAGTGTAGTTATCTACTTCTATTCTGCTATCTACCATTGTGTTATCTAAAGCTTCCCATCCAGCTACGAGCTCGTTTGGTAACTCAGTTTCGCACTCTTTAAAATTTTTTAATACAAAACTTGTGCTATCTGTTGTTTTTTCATCTGTAATAGTGACATCTATATGTTTAGGGAACACAGAACTAATATCACAAACTGTTTTTTCTAAATTAGCAAAGTTGGTAGCATCAGGGGAAATATAAATATTAAAACTGTAATTTGCTGTAAAAGGTAAAGGGGTACTAACGCTTTTCGTAACTTCAAGTACACCCGGTTGTTTTTCTATTTCCGATTGCCAACGTTCAGCTTCTGCTTTATTGTTTGAACATCCAGTAAGGGCTAAAGAGGTTATGGCTAAAACTCCTAAAGCTCCAAGAATTTTCTTTTTCATGTTTTGTTATATCGGAGCGTCAACAAAAATAGTGAAAGGGTTTAACTGTATGAGAGCGTATACATCTTCGCTATGATAAATGTAACCATGTGAATCAACCCAAGCTTCCCGTCTCTTAGTTAAAATTGTGTGGTTCATAACAATAGATGTGCCTGGTTTTTGAGGAAAAGATTTTGGCAAACGTGCACCATTGTACACATCATATTTTTCATAAGGAATATGAACATCTGCCCCGTAACCATCTCTGTGTAAAACAAACGTTTTTGTTATTAGATTGACGTGTTTTATTGTTCCATACAGGATAGGTGTGTTCTCTGTATGAGGGTGTACTTTCACTGGTATTTGGGTTTTCAACGCAAGAGGGTAAGGGATAGTGGGGACTTTACCTTCAACGCAACCATATTTCGGGGACATTGTAACCTTTATCGGGACACATATGGCTAATATGGCATTTTATTATTAAGGTAACTCTATTTCTTGTGTGAATTCATCTGGAATATGTGTAGGGTCTTGTTTTCTCCACGGTAAAGTGAAAGACACTAAAACTAATGTCCCCAATATAATCCAAGTTCCTATGCCGAAACTATGCACTAAAGCATCAATCCAGAAAGCTTTAAAATCATTAACAGTTTGAGTGAAGTCAAGACCGTTCTTGCTAAGCTCTTGGAAAGTTGCTAAAGCGTAAGCTAAAGATTCTTCAACAGAATCTACGGCTTGTTCTGGTAAGGGAGCTCCATTTGTGGCAGTAACCCCCTTATCAACAGCATCTGTGACAGCTTGGCTGTATTGCCCAACCATAACGCTACCTAAAATAGCGATACCGGCAGCTGCACCCAATTCTCTTGTAGTGTCATTCATTGCGCTACCCATACCAGAACGGTTTTTAGGAACGTTGTCCAAAATCATGTTTGTTGCTGGGGTGGAAGCGAATAGCATTCCACTGATGATAAGAGAGATTGTTACCCAGGTTTGGAAATATTCAAGATCTGGTGTCCAGTTGAAAACAGCGTAAGTGAAACCTGTTGCCATAAGAATCAAACCAAACATGAGTGTTATTTTTTCTCCAACCCAATGAACCACCATTGGGATTAAAGGTGCGCAAATGATTGTAGGAGCAACCATAGGAAGCAGAGCAAGAGCGGACTCTAATGGAGAGTAGCCTAAAATAAGTTGCATTAGCTGCCCCATAACGAAAAGCACACCATTCATAGCGAAGAAAGCTACGGTGCAAGCTATCGCAGCTGTTGTGAACCTTTTATTCTTAAACAAGGACACGTCTAACATTGGATGGTCTGTTTTGCGTTGCCATAGTATGAAAGCGGTTAAGAAAATTGCCCCGCCAGCAAGACCGGTTATAACTTCTGCGATAGCGCCGTCTTTCAAATGTGAAGTTTCCATTAAACCGTAGATAAGGAAAGCGAGACCTAAGAAAGATAACACACCACCTAACCAGTCTATTTTGGTGTGTTGTTCGTCAGCAGATTCACGGGTTATGAATTGGTTTGTGATGAGAACAAAAGTTCCAACTATGACACATAAAATGAAGACAGATTCCCAAGAAAAGTGTTCTAATAAAAATCCTGAAACTACACTACCGGCAAGAACACCACCACCGGCAACAGCACCCCAAATTGCAACGGCTTTAGTCCTTTGTGAAACAGGGAACGTAACATTTAATATAGAAAGAGTTGTGGGCATTACCATAGCTCCTCCAATTCCCATAACTCCTCTGGTTATTATGAGTTCGAAAGCTGTTGTTGCTATGAAAGCAGCGTAAGCAGCTGCGAGAACGAAAATTATCAAACCTATTTGCATAATTTTCTTACGACCGTATCTGTCTCCTACGGCACCAGCAGTGAAAAGCAGACCAGCGAACACCAGAGAATAAGCTTCAACGATCCAATTGAGTTCAGTGCTTGTAGATTCGATATCTACAGCGAGAGAAGGAAGAGCGATATTTAATGCACTGTTAGCAAGCATCACGATAAGTAAACTTCCACAAAGTGTGAAAAGAATCAGCCAACGTTTACGGAAATCTTTAAGGTTGATGCCTTCCGCTATGGCTTCACGAATTAATGCTTGTTTGGTAGCATTTCTGTCTTTATTTTTAAACATAACAGGAAAACTATCGGACTTTTTCCTGAAAGAACGTTATGTCCGTCCCTTATGTTTATTGGAAGAAAGAACCGTAAAGCTCTAAAGCTTTACCTGAGTCCAAAATTTCAGTTTTAAGAAAACCATCATTATTAGGGAACGGTTGTTCCCCGTGAACATCGCCAACAGTTGAGTTGTTCTTAAAACCGTACACATGGATGGGGTGTTTCTCCCCATTTTCTTGTGGCATATAAGTCACAACTACTTTACGTGAACCGTAAGATTCGGAAAGAACAATAGCGTATTGTAAACATTTGGATGTGAGAAGTTCTTCACGGGTAGCTTGTTTTAAACTTTGTACAGCTTTGACTGTAACAGTGTTGGGTTCTGAAAAAGGGTTAACAATTTTTCCTTGATGTCGTCTACAGTTAGGACCGGACCAACATTTGGTCCCATCAGGAAATACGCGTGGCGAACTGCTCTTTTTCACACCCTTTACTCCGCTCGTGGTTCATCCTCCCAGAAAACCACTAAATGTATAAAATATTTATAACAAGATTAAACGTAGGAAACCTTAAATGAAGCAACTTCACGGGTTTCTGCAATCCAATCAATAAATTGTTTAGCGGTCAACACGAAACTTTCCGTTTTAGGCAGATGAGAATGTGCCTCTAAAAACTCGTGAAGCAACGCTTTATCAACAGGAACCTGAACGATTTCAAAATAGGTTTCTTGTACAACAATGAAATTGCTGTACGGGTCATCCAGTTCAGCATCCCATAACCGCAAAATAAGGTCAGGTGTAGTATCACTGTCTAAGAAAATAATAATTGGACGTTGCCCACGGTCATTTACAAACGGCCAAGTCGTTTCCGGCAATTGCAGTTTTTTCAATGTTTCCATTGCATCAAGATGTAAACTCATAATGCTTTAAATTGTAACATAACGATATATGTTTATCAATATAAACCTTTATACATTTAATATTTTTGCAATAACATCAACAGCATCTGTTAAGCGCAAAGAATCATCAGGCTGATCAATAACGATAATGTTTTTACCATAATCAATATACAACTGTTTTAACATATCGCTTCTTCGTTTCCTTTCAGTTTCTTTTAAACGAAAACGTGAACCATCATCAGCAAATTTATTGTATGGTTCTAAGAAAACATATGTATCAATTTTCTCAGCATCAGCTTTAATGATTTCATCCAGAACAGGGTTTTTCTTTCCCGTGTCCAAAATATGGTAAAACTGCGTATAAATAAGGTCAGTGTCAACTACTAAAATTTTGTTACCAGTAGCATAATGTAATTGTTGTAAATGACCAGCGGCAATTGTGATGTAGTCTTCTGGTAATGCCACATCAGCATAACCTCCGAGCTCTTCAGTAAAGAGTGTTCTACCGTATTCAGGCAAATAGGTGGTTTCGTAAATTTTAGCTATATGTTGTGCTGTGTAGGTTTTGCCTGAGCTTTCCCAGCCGCAAAAAGCTACACGTTTTAAGTAGTATCTTTGAATAATAGGGTTTAAAGCATCCCAAGTTTTGTATACACCTTTTTGTCTGATTTCTGTGGCTGAAATCGGGTAAACGTGACGGTCTTCAAGGAAAACAATGTGTTCAGCTTCAGGTAACCATTTAGCGAAATAGTCGTCATACTCGTGAGTGTTACTGAAAATAACATCTACATGACCTACTGTTTTTCTTAACTTGTCATAGGTGACACCAATTTCTGGGTCAGTCATATGATTAGGTGTTCTTTTCTCATATTGTGCGAACACCCTGACTCGTGGGTTATCTTTATAAATTTCCGTTATCCAACGTTCACGAACCCTGGGAGTTACCGGGGTGAACGGGGTTCCAGCACACAAAGCTGCTTCATGAACTTCATCATATTGAATAGCTATGAAAAGAATATCCACATAGGTAAGAGCTTTTTCAACAAAAGATTCGTGTCCTTTATGGAAAGGGAAGAATTTACCTCCGTATACGCCTACTTTTTTGTTTTTGTACTCTGTGATTGGAACCCCGTCATCCATTAGGCTACAACCTCTTTAACAGCAGGTTCAGGTGTTGCTTTAGCAAGTTTGCGCCAGTTCAACCAACCGTAAATGCTGTTAACTAAGAATGCACACCACATTGCGAAAATAGTCCAGTCGTTACCGCCTTGCTGGATAAGGGTGTTGAACCATAGAGCAATGGTGAGTACGTTCACGATAATCCACATTGTCCATTGGTCAGCGTAACGCAAAGTCATAAGAATTTGTGCGAAAACGCTGAGGATTACAGCGAAGCTATCTAAATGTACTTGTTGTGCGTTAATTGTTGTAAGAATCCAACCGTATCCAACGATAACTACTGCAAGGGCAGGAATGATGAAAGCCCATTGTTTAATAGTTAAACGTTTTGCGTAAATGTCTTCACCACGGGCGGCTTCTGTGTTCGGTTTACGGTGTTTCATCCATAACCAGATTCCTACGAATTGTAGAGGGAAGTAGAAGAACGCATTTAGCATCGCTTCACCGTACAAACCGTAACCGTATGCAATGTAAGCGTAGGTTGCTGCTTGGATGATACCGAAGTAGAATGTGGCAATTTTACCTTTTGCCGCCAGAACTACACAGATGATACCGGCGATACTGGATACCATCCCTAACCAGGTGTCTTGCCAGATGAAACCTAAAGTGGTGATCGTTGCTGTGGCTACGACAAGCCAGATCAGTTCAAACGGTGTCCATTGTTTCAGTATTTTTGCCATTATAAAATGCTCCTTTGTTGGTTAGTGGGCGTAAGGGCAACCCCACATTTGTATTATAACAGATAGATCGGCAATAAATGTCATTTTGACTAAAAATAATTAAATTAATTTCCACAAAAGCAAAATAGCATTCCTGACTTTGCATAACCACTAACAAACTGATATATTTAAACTATGAACAATACCAAGGTGACAATCTTCCTGGACGTAGACGGAACTCTACTTCCAGAAGACGATGACGCCCAAGGAGACTGTTCAGCAACCATCGAAAGAGAAATCTTCACCCCCGGTAGAACCCGAACAGTTGGCGGCTTCACCGTTACCGAACCACGTAAACGATTCACTGTTGAAGAAAACTTGACGTGGCGCACAAACGTTGCAGAATTTTTTCGTCTTAATAAAGACAAAATTCAAGTAGTATGGCTCACTGGTTGGAGAGAAAACACTAAACTTTTGGAACCTCTATTCAACATTGAGCCTTCCCCGTGGCTTCAATGGGAAACAGATATTCGTGAACGCAACAAAAAGATTGCGCTTAAAAACTGGTTGAGCGACCATCCTGCTCCTTTCATCTGGATTGATGATGTTGCTCCCGTATCATTCAAAACCCATCGTGACCTACCTAACAACAGACTAATCATCGTTCCTAATGCAGGAACCGCTGTTACAGACCTTCAACTTGCCGAAATGCAAGCGTTCATCAACTCGCAAGTCTGATTTACTGCATTTTTATCCGATATTTCCGTTAGTTATATGGCATAACTAAGGATAAAAATGGATCGTAGCAAAATGCATGTCGCCAAAACTGGCGCAAAAGCCGGACAATGGGTTTATTGTAATGCAGAAACAGCTAAAAGTTGTCGTAACGGTGGCACTCACGTTGAAAAACACCAAGTAGACAAAATTCAAACTTGGGCAGGACGCCGCGCCGCAGCTGATGTCACAATGCAAGACTATGTTGACTACCGTAAATCTGAAATCGCAGGTACCCTAACCACTACTCAACGTCCTATGGAAACTCTTGCAGAAAAAAGAGCTCGTTTAGATAAAGACGGTGATGGACGTATCACTAAAGCGCCAGAAACACGTAAAAAACAACCTGGTACTTTACTACGTGAACAATTTAAACAAGCGGAATCCGTTCAATCTACTTGGCAAAACTATTTTGAAGTGATCTTTAAAGATTATCCTGGCTGGGAAGATCATTCACCTGAAAAATTGAAACGTTTAGTAAAATTCGCTCGTAACCGTATGGGAGATAACCCAACTTTAGTTCACCGTACATTCAAACAAGCTTTTGAAACAGGTCGTTTTCCTACAGAACGAGAAGTTGCACCTTACAACCGTCAACAATTTGTAACCCATAAAGCTTCCGCTGCTGAACTCCGCAGAAAAGAAGAACAAGAACTGGCAAGTGAAATTATGGCATATTTCACCAATAAGCCTTTTGACGATTCGAAATCTGCTCATTGTGAAGCAGCTGATCCAAGTAAATGCCCTTACCACGGCGTAGCTGCTCAGAAACAAATTAAAGCAGAAAAGGCTCGTCAAGCAAAACAAGCTAACCAGCTTGTAGATTATGAACCTTTAAATGAAGGTACACCAACAGAAGCAGCTTTATTAGCTCAATTACGTTCTTACCGTGGTGAACGTGGAGCTCTTGGTCGTGTGCCTCGTAGAACAAAAATTATTGAATTTATGGTTCATAACCAAATTGTTTTCAAAGGTGGAAGCACAAGAGATGACTACGAATTTGAACGTCGTTCTATTGACTACTATGCTCGTAACTTTGACGGTGTATTAGATGTTACTAACAAAGGTTTGGACATTCTTACCAGAGATGGACGTAAATATGAGAAAAATCTGGAAGAGAGATTAGAACGTTACCTTGAAGAAAACACTCATAACGAAAGTGTTAAACAAAACATTCATGATGAGTTTGTTCGTACTTCTAAAACAGGTTTACTGACAACTATTATGAATAAAGGACACGAAAGAAGTGAAATTGCTTTACGTGTCGCTGGTGCTAAAAAAGCAAGCGAAATTTACCAATTAGAGAAAGAAGTAAATGCGTTGAAGCATCAAGATGAATTCACAGCCGCTGGGCTGTAAACCCAAAATAGTTGTGCCCCTCAGAGCTTACCTGAGGGGCACAACTATGTCGATAGTTAGATGAAGAAAGTAATGTTATGAAAACAAAAGTCTTAGGTCAAGTTTGGACTCCTGAATGGATCGTGGATCTTATTTTAGACCGTCTTCATTATGATAATGAAAGCACCCTCACAAAAACCATTATGGAACCTTCTTTTGGAGAAGGAGTTTTTATACATAAGATAATTGAACGCATACACCAAGCAGGGTTAAATGCTGGACTAGAGTTAAGTGAAATAAGCGCTAAAACTGATGAACTTGTTTATGGCATAGAATACGATGAAGATCTATACACCAAAACTAAGAAAGCTTTAATAGATAAAGCATCTGATTTGGGATTGTCGGTAACCTTGCCAAATGTTGTTCAAGGGGATGCTTTAGATTATGTACCTGAAAAGAAATTTGATTTCGTTGTAGGTAACCCACCTTATGTTCGTTTTCATCATCTTCCAGAGGAGATGAGGCAGAAAGTAAAACTTTATGATCATTCTACAGGTAACACGGATCTTTATGTTGTGTTTTACGAACTTGGGTTCAGTTGGCTAAACAACCAGGGGACATTAGGTTTCATATCTCCTAATAGTTGGTTAAGGAACGCATCACAAAAACCATTAAGAGCTTTCTTGGGTAAAGAAAAAGCAGTACAAGAAATAGTTGATTTTGGTACACAATTGGTTTTTTCTAACGCTTCAACCTACACTTGTATTGCTTTATTGACCAAACGCAAAACGGATGAAGTTTTGTTTACTCGTTTAGATAAAACAGGGGTGTTTCTGTTTGCCTCTAAAACGCCTTCTGAGGCGATAAGTAATGGTGAAGCATTCGTTGTCACTAATGAGGGTGATAGGGCTTTCTTGGGGCTTGTGAGAGCTCGTAAGACCCTTTTGGGTGACGTATGTAAAGTACAGAACGCTTTGTCTACATTAGGTGACAAATATTTTGTGTTGCCCGAAGGAACAAAACCGTTACCTTTCAGTCAACCAGCGGTTAAAGGCTCTAAATACCGAGGAGAACCTATTGTTCAACGTATGGTTTTTCCTTACAGAAAAGATGAATCAACCAAACGTTATATAGGTGTTGAATTTGAGGTTTTGCCGGTTGAAATTGCTAACCATTTACTTGCGAATAGAGAGATTCTTAGTGGAAGATCTAATGATAAAGGTAGTGCTTGGTTTTGGTATGGACGTTCACAAGCTATTCAGGAAACGGATAGTAGAAAACTTGTTGTGACACCTGTTGTGCATCCGCAGGAACCATTGAAAACTTATATTGTGCCGGAAGGTGTTTTGGTGTATTCGGGTATGTTTATCACTGAAATTCCTGGTGGTTTGAGCTTGGAAGAAATCAAAGAGATAACAGAGTCTGAAGATTTTGGTCGTTATGTTCGTTTGATGGGTAAAAATATGGGTGGGGATTATAAGAATTTAGCAACCCCGCTTGTTAAACAGTACAGATTTTAAGTTATGTCCGTCCCTGTTAGTTATGTTCTATGAATATTTTATTAACATCAGAACACGGTCATTCGGAAAATTTTTGGGAAGATTTCATCGCTATAGCTACCGACCCAGCACATTTAGCTTTTGAGTTTGTTTTCAGCATATTTTTTGATCTCATCATTATCACTCTTGTGTATGGTGTGATAGTGAAAAAATATGTGATACCTCGTTTACGGAAACAGATACATAAAGAGATAGATGCTGAACACGGTATTGAGCATTAAAAATGGGGGAAAGACAACTTAATGTCTTTCCCCCATTTTTACAGGTTAGGCAGCTTGCTTACCCCAGAGCAGTTCACCCATAGCGAGGATGCTCTTAGTGCTGGAACCACCTTTACCAACGGCTTTCACAAGTCCGCTAATGGTGTTACCCGTTTCGGTTTTCGCAACGTCAATACCACGAGAGTTGTCCAAAACCATAGATGCAAGAGAACCAACTTTCACAACGGTTTCTGCAACACGTTGGTCAATCGTACCTTCAAGAATCAGGTAAAGGATATCAACTTTCTTGTTCTTTGAACCAATACGCATAGCACGTCCAGTTCGCTGAATCAGACGCTCCAACGCCCACGGTGAATCGTAGTTGTAGATAGCGTTTGCACGGTGCAGGGTAAGACCACGCTCACCCGCGCGAGTACAAATTAGAACATCAATATCACCGTTTTGGAATGCGATACGGTGAGCGTCACGGTTTTTCGCTTTCGCACCACCAGTGTATGCTTCCGCACGAATACCATTCTCTTGCAGGAACGGAACCAGAACGTCAGCGACAGTAGCAAATTCCGTGAACACCAGGACACGCTCACCAGCGAGAACACGCTTTTGAATGTCCTCCAACAAACGAGCTCGTTTGGTAGGAGTGTCAACCAAAGCAGCCTCAACCAAACCTTGCGCTTTCAGAAGTGCCGCACCGACACTTTCTGATTTGTTCAAAGCGGCAGGGTCGCTGGTTGCCATACGAGCCAACTGAGTACCACCCAGCCAAGCCCCACGCGCATCACGAAGGTCATTTTTGGCTTGTTCAAGTTCAGCACTATCAGCACCCGTAGTGTCAACTTCTTCAAGAGCGGCAAGCAACTCAAAGTAGCAACGGCGTAGTTCACGTTCTGCCGCTTCAGCAAGCGCAAGTTCAGCGTCACTCGGAGTCAGAAGAATGGCTTTACCGCCACCCTCATCAATATCAGGCATTTCATCCGCAACTTCGCTGGTATCACGACGGAACAGCAGAGGACCAAATGAACGGAACAGTTCAGTAGCACCTTCCGCAGATTCCAAATCGTAAATCTCTTCCGCTTTCACGCCAGAGAACATACGACGGTCACCACGCGCCCACGCCACAAGACGGAACAAGTCAGCAACTTCACGGTTAATCGGAGTACCAATAAGCGGGACAGCGATTTCAGCGTTCGCACGCAGAACCCACATAGCCTCACTTTGCTTGCTGTTACCGTTACGGATAACGGTAGCCTCATCCGCTGCAATGTCATTCCAGTGAGTGTCCACAAGAATAGAAGATGCAGTAGTGGCAGGGTAAGTGAAACTGTTAAGAGCAACGGCAAGCGCACGCGGTGAAAGACCTTCCAGGCTTTGCACAGCCTCTTTACGAGAGTTGTGAACAGCCAGAACTTTCAGCAGGAACGAGTAAGCCAGCACAACCACGACAGGTTCTTCCGAAACCATAGCAGCAAGCAAAGCCTTTTTAGTTGCCGCTTTGTCATCAAACACCGTGACAATCGTAGCCTCAGGGAACCATACAGCAGCTTCCTCAGTCCACTGTTCACGAAGGTTGTTCTCGCAAACAATCAAACCACGGTAACCCACAGTTTTCTTAGCACGCGCACGCATAGCGGTCAACTGAACAACAGTCTTACCCATACCAGGCGCACAAGCCTGAACGTAACCCAGCGACGTAGAAAGGTGCAGACCAACAGCCTCTTTCTGATAAGGCTTCAAACGAGCATCCTTACGGTAAGGCTTCGCTTTTGCCATATTCGCAACATCAACCACAGACGGGTGAATGAAAAGGTCACGACCCTCATAACCCAGAACCGTAGTAAGCGGAACCTCAGCAGAATCACCACTGTAAACCGTAGTACGACCGTTAAGGCGCAGAGTATCAGCGTTCGCACCCACAGAAACCGTAGTGTCAGCAGGACGACCAGGGATAGACGTAACAGTAACGTTACGTGAAGCGAACTCAATCAGTTCAAAAACGGACTCTGAACCACTAACCAAACGTCCAGCGTTAACACCAGGAACGTGAAGCTTAAGGTTTTCAAGAACCTCGTGAGCAACCATAGGGCTAAGGTACTTACGGTTCGCTGAAAGAGTCGGGAAGAAATCAACATAATCTTTCAGCAGTTCCTCAACATTTTCGTCCTTTAGACGCTGTGAAGGAAGCGCACGAACCCACATCGTACCGTTAACAATGTCCACAGTGAAACCAGCAGGAACAAAGAACGTGTTGTTGAAAGTCGTATCGTAAGCCCAAGGGCGACGAGTCGTGACATACTCACGAACCTTATCACAGTAATTCGTCAGACGACGAACAGCGGAATCACCCAGACGAGCAGGACGGAACTCAACAAAACGCATATCTGAAATCTGAGTAGCGTTCTGCGCCCAAGTGTTAGGACGGAAAATGGAATGACCGTAACCCAACTGGTCCATAGACGAGAAATCACGCAGGTAGTGGCTGGTGTAAATGTTGGCACCAGAAACAGGAACAGCCGCGGCGGTAGGCTCAAACAGAGTGCCAGGGGTGAAGTTCTCAATGTACTCTTTGAACCAACGACGAATTTCCGTCAGGTCAGAACGGTCAGCGGTAGCGTGACTCCACGCTTTTGCACCACGCTGCTTGAACCCGAACTTACGGAAAAGGTTCATAGCCTCGCGGGAAACCTCAAGGCTGATAGTGACCGCCTTTTCGTTAATGGCTTTCTCGTTAGGTAGAGTAGCAACATCTTCGGAAACTGCGATATTGAAAATAAAAGGCTCGATGAAAGACAAAATATTCCTCCGTGTGAAAAAATGGTTAATACGTTTTGTGTAATTCTATTTTAACATAGATCAGGTCGGCGCGCAACTTGAAACACTATTATATACAGATGTATTTTCTTCACGCAACACCATCTAATTAATAGTTGTGAAAACATTAAAGGTGTGCTACTATAGGTGTATGGACAAAAACAACGAGGAAATTGCCAATATTCTAAAAGGTATTGCCGCAGGTATCAATACTATTTTCACTGATGCTATCAAAGAGTTGAGCTCTAACGATGCTACCGAGACTCCTGAAACGAAACTTCGCGCTGACGCTGACGCTCTCCGTCCCGTCCCTGTGACAGTTGTTCGTGACGAGGATGATGACGACGACGATTCAGACCCGTATGACGATGATTATTACGGTGACGATGAGGATTACGAGCCTTATGTTGCTCCTGCTGTTAAGTATGACGTGCAGGAGAACGGCGAGGTTGTTGAGGTCGTAGAGGGCGGTGAAGATTCCGACGCTCTGTTTGACCGTGCTAACGAATCTGTTGAACGCGCCCGTCAGGTTGAGGCTGAGTTCGTGGAAGAAGGTTACGAGCAGGTTCACGGCGACCACCTTGAACTTACCTTTACGCTTCTGAACGAAGATGAGGAACCTGAGGGTAGCCTTAGCGTGACTGATGTTCGTCGCATTTTCGACAACCCTTTCACTACCGCTTCTCTTTCCAACTTCGGAAACACCCGTCTTGTTCGTATCACCCCTGGTGACAACGACGCAAGCAAGGTTGCTACTCTTGCAGTAATGCAGGGTGGTCGTGCTTCTCTTGAAGCCCTAAGCCGTGGTCTTTTCGCTTACCGTGGCGAGCGTCCTTTCCCTGGTGTGGGTGTGGTACGCTTGGAAGGTCGCGCCGTCCTGGTTGACTGACCTTTAACAAAACTCAATACCATTAAATAAGGGTTTGGGGTAACAGAAACCCTGTTACCCCAAACCCTTAAAATATATCCCCGTAAACGCATATTTAACTTGGAGAACCAGCAGAAATGGCTGTAACAGCATTAAACGCTATTAAAGCGGCACAGAACATCGTCAATCAAAGCAAACCTACTGACGAGAAAACAGGTCAAAAGCCTGTAGGTTTACCTACCGCACGTACCCGTACTGCGTTGGAAATGTTGACCCGTCACACAGCAACCACGTTCGCTGAACAACGACTTGACATTAAAGCCCTCACAAACGATTTGTTTGCTTGGAGCGGGAAACCCCGAGCAACCAAAATGGTTATGCGTAAAATTCAGCAAATGCTTGCTGACGAAATCAACTATCAGAAAAATGTTGAACTGATTGGTTACGCTGTTGCCGCTTCACGTATGCTGGAAGCCGACCGTTTGGTTCGTCTTTTGGATGCTAAAGCAGATGGTGTTTACCTTCCGACGTGGTATACGCTTCAATTTGCTCAAAAGATTGAAAAAGTTTTCGGACGTTACGCGCCTGAACGTCAAGAGCGTCTACTGATTTCTTTGTGGGAACTTGCACACAAAGACCGTTGGTGGCAGGTTCACACTCCCGCTGAGGAAGTTGACCGTAACATTCCTGTGGATGCTGACGTGCAGGAAGCAACTCTTGAAAAGTTTGAAAAGGCTAACCCTAACTACAGCGCAAAATTCGCTTACCAACTGAACAGCATTGGTCCTAACGAAAAGATTGTAGCCAAACTTAAAGATTACCGTAACGATATGGCCCGTGGTCGGGACGTTTACCCTGACATTGCTGTGATTTCTTCTAAACTCACTTGGCTACCGTTCGCTATTCGTCCCGAATCACCTGTTGTTTCTATGCTTTCTACTCTTATGGAACTTGCAGAAGCAATTGATTATACGTTCCCGAAACAACCTAACACTTTCGCTGACGTGTTCCCTGCTCTGCAACTTTATGCTGGTAAGATGTTCCCGTACCATTCTTCCGTTCTGGCGGTAGACGGTCAGAAATTTGCGGGCGGTAAAGGACGTGCTGAACTTATCCGTACTTCTGGTGCTTTGCACGAAAACAAAGAATATATGGGTAACTGTACTGACACTTACGAAACCCGTCTTTTGGCTGGTACAACTTTCCTACTGCGTGTGCATTATGAAGATGAAATCTATAATGCTGCTATCACAGCAAACGGTGTTGGGGAAGCATGGCGTCAAGGTGAAATTAACTCACGGTTCAACCGTGGTAACGTACCTCAAATTGTTCAAGCGTTCATTGTAGATGTAGTTTCCAAACTACCTCGGGCGCGAATTTCGGAAGAAAAAAGCCTTATCGATGAACAGAACGATAAAGTCAAGAAAGCCACAGGACGACGTAAAATTCGTGTTGTTGGTGGGTAATCAGAAATGAAAGTGTGGAACAACTAACTTAGTTGTTCCACACTTTCATTTCTTACATTAAGGAAAAAATATGGCTAAATGTATTACAAAAAACAAACCAAAAGTTTCTAAGACAGAAACTTTTTATGACGTGTTAGAAAAATATTTCTCACCCCGAACAATAGTAGAAATTCGTGTCGATTTAGGGATGGAATCTTCTGCTACTTCTTGGGTTTAAAAACAGGAACTCCTGGTAAGGAAAAGTATGCCTAAAAGTAAAAAAGAATACGCTGTTGAATGGACTTGGGATGGTCACGTTCACGGTGGTTACGGTCCCGTAGCATCAAGCCCTTCAAAAGCTAAAGAAGTTTGGGGCAAAGAGCTCCTACGTGGAGATTGTGTAGTTTGTCGTCCTGTGGGCGGGACAGAAAATGACTGGAAATACCATAGCTCCTAAATGAGTTGCATTCTGTCTTCATATGGTTTAAACTATAAGTAAGACCAAACAACCCCTTCTAAAACAGGAGCTAAAATGCCTATCGCGAACATTGATGAAGTTAAGGTCGGAGACAAGATTTCCTACCAGGATATGGCTAACCCTTACCAGGAGTTCCTGGTGGTTATGACGCCGGAAGATATGCCCAACGAGTGGGGTTACAAGGAGTTCCGTGTTCGTGACGAGCAGGGAAAGCACCACACGAAGATTCTGGGACAATATGGTTGGAACCACCACCCCCAGGTTAAGAGTTCATAACTTATAATATTTGTGGGACACAACTATGTTAGTTGTGTCCCACAAATATTCGACAAAACAATTCACATCTGCTAAAATGTTTAGTATGGCTAAAGCAGAAAGTACATTCGGATCTATAGTTGGTGCCTATTTTAACGACACCATTTTGCCTCACTTAGAGTTACGTTCCGAAGATGAAATCAATGAAGAACGCAATCAATATATTGCAGATGCAACAACTAAACCTTCTTTAGTTGAAGAGATTGAAGGGCATTACGGTGTCTCAATCTGGTAATGATAACGGGCGTGAGTCTCTGAAAATTCAGCTTGCATCAACAATGTGCGTCTGGATGGACTCTGGCGAAACTGACGAAAATGATGAGTTACCTTGCCAAGCCTGTCTTGCTGTTGCTGAGCTCACGGTAGATAAAACTCTTGAACTTCTTTACTTACCTGAATCCGACTGGGAAGTAAAATAAATGGCATACCATGAAGATTGGTGTCACGTATGGGATAAACGGCATAACAACAGTTGTGACTGCGGTGGCACCCTTTTTGATCGTGATATAACTCCTTGGGCTATGCCTAATGCTTCTGATTTGAATGCTGCTTTGGAAGGTCACAAGCTACCAGAGAAAACTTATGGACTTCCGTCCAGAACATTACCAGATAATGTGACAGAAGCTTTGAGCAAAATACCTTTCTTAGAATTGAAAGACACCCCTCCTGATTATATAAACAATTGGGTATTAACCACTTTGTATGATGCGATTACTAATAACCGTTATCCTACTGTGGAGCCACAGGTTCTTATAACGTTAGGTGACAATATTAGGTCAAGTATCGCAACCGACCCAAAAGTGGCAAATATACTTCACGTCCTTATTCAATACCTTAAACAAGAAAGTTGAAAGGGTGGCTACTAATCTTAGTAGCCACCCTTTCAACTTTCTTGTTTAGTTTTCGATAACCTTCGGGTCCCACACCACCTTGGCATTCATATCAACCACGTCAACGTCACGCCAAGCATAGAAACCTGAATCCTCTACAAAACCTGACATATCCCACCACTCATCCTGAAGAATCTTCATCAGAAGAAGGTGGCCAGAAACAAGAAGCGTGAAACGAGGAAGCCCAGCAACGTTCTTCGCCGTCACGTCACCCTGAGGGAGCGTCTGAGCGTTTACAACAGCCACCTTCTGGCCGCGAGCTTCAGCGACCTCAAAAAGCTCTTCCAGAGTGTAACGGTGGTTACCGTAATCGTACTCTTCCGGGTTCTGAAGGTAAAAATACGTCTCTCCACCACGCACAAACACGTCCTGGTCAATGAACCAATCATCTACGTTGAAGAGAACCACCACACCTGTATCAGCCGGTGCGTTAGTCGGAGAATCAATAACACTACCAAAGTTGTTCTCAAGACGACCCATTAGTTTTTCCTTAAATTAGAGGTTTTAACTGATTGAACCAGTATACATAACTTGTAAGAGTGTTGCAACATTATATAGATGGATTATTGTTCATTATTGCTAATCAGATTTTTTCGTGTATCATAGAAGAAAGAGAAAGGAAAAGGAAATGACACAAGAAGCTGCCTCTAAGTTCGTAAACTATCTTTACGGTGAGCAAGCGACCGACCAGGACGTTACAGACGTGCTGGAATCTATTGACCTTGATTCTCTTACTCTCACTGACCCGGAAGATATAGCCGCCGCTATGGAGCGTGTTTATGACACGCTTGCGGAACAACCTGATGAGGAGTCTCTGGAACTTCTTACAGATATTTTCTTCACTTTTGGTGTGAAAGAAACCACGATGGTTAAAGCCATTGATTTTTATGAAACTTACCTTAACGAATAATAAGGAACAAAAATGTACACTGTAGAAGTTATGATTCCTCATATTACAGTTGAAGATATACGGAATATTGAACAAGCTCACCCTGGTATAACCAGAATTCATAAGTTCCGTCCCATTGAAACAGAAAGAGTTGCAGAACAAATTGCTACTCACGCTTTTAATGTTGAGAACGCAGCTGGAACAGAATATGTCGCTTCCGCTTGTGCAACTCGTACTCGTAGTGGGAAAAGCTGGAACGTTATGATGACAATTTCAGGTGACTGAACATAGGTGGTGAAGCGAAATATTTAATTTGCTTCACCACCTATGCTATAATCAACATATGGCTTTAGAATATTCAGAAGGTTTAGAAGATCGAATTCTTGCTTCTTTCGCTCCTATCATTTCCGATGAAGAGGAAGAAGATTAATACATGAGCGAAACATATCGCACCAAAACAGGACATTTTATTTCCTGGAAAACTGGCGACCTGAACAATAACGTTCAAGTAACGCAACAATGGGTAGACCTTATCAACGTTGATGTTTCCAACGTGTCCACTCGTGCAGAAGGAAAACTAACTGTTGATGAAGCGTTCGCTTTAATTAAAGATGCGCCGGTAGAACTTGCACAAGGTGTTTTCTGGTATCAAGCTTCTGATACATTATGTATTTCTCGTCGTCCTAATGTAAGTTGGGTTACAGTTCACGCTTTTGTTGCTGGAAGCTCAGGAATAACTATGGATATTCAGGAACCTGAATTCAGAGAGCTTTTGACCGCAGTACAAGAACTGGCAGAACACTTATCCAAAAATAGTTGACGTGTAATAGAAAACCCCACCCAAAATTATAAGGGTGGGGTTTTCTATTACACGTCAACTATTAATCTTCGGTCCAAGCGGTAAAGTTAACAGAAGCGTCAAACTCTTCCTGCGTGTAGCACAGATAGAATTCTTCACGAGCTCCGTCTTTCCCTCGCAGAACAACCCATTCGACATCACCATAGGAACCGAAAGATTCCAGGGCAGAACCGTCACGAATCCAAGAGTTGATGATGCGGAGAAAAAGAGAACGGTTCAGAAACTTGAACATTAGAAGGTTTCCTTTCGAGGAAGTGTTTAAGATACCTTTGATTTAAGTATAGCGTTATGAAGAACCAATTACAAATTTAAATGGTTGTGGTTCAAAAAAATTTTTTTGAACCACAACCATTACTTAAAAATTATTGGAGAGCTGCTTGTACAGCGGCTTTTACAGTTGCGCCGTCAGCTTTACCTTTAACTGCACTCATGACGTTCTTCATGATGAGACCGAAGTTCGCACCAGGGTTAGCTTCAAGAACGTCTGCAATAACAAGGTTTAAGTCAGAAGCAGAAAGCTGTACAGGCAGGTAAGGTGCAAGTACAGCAGCTTCTGCAAGTTCACGGTCAGCTTGTGCTTTGTATTGAGGTGCAGTATAGAACTCTTCAACGGTAGCTTCACGACGTTTCTTTAGACGTTTGATGACGTTAAGAACTTCTTCATCGCTGAATACCACAGCGACCTTTCCTGCTTTTTCTTCACGGTCAATTGTCCCGATAACATCACGTAGGACGGAGACAGTTAGTTTGTCGCCGCCTTTAAGAGCAGTTGTAAGATCTTCTTTTAGTTTATCTTTAAGAGTCATCATTTTTCCTTCGTTCAAGAGTTTTTCTTGTAAACACTCAGGATATCATAAAAGCTTTCATAATTCAAACATGGAAACTTTATGGTAGAAATATATTTTGGTGAGTTTAGTTAAATGGTAGAACGCATTTTAAGGCAAAAACCCTGATTTTATGCGGAAAATGTGGTAGAATATATTAAGAAATGTTAATATTTCTTGTCTTAAAAAAGACAAAAAGAGGCTCAAAAATTAATTTTCCATGACCTCTAAAACAAACATAGGAACACAAATTGACTGACATAACAAAAAATCTTTCTGAGATCATTATTAATGAACTAAAAGTCCACAATCCCGAAATTGTAATAAATGAAACACAAATGGAAGCTGTTCTTTCTGTTCTCAACTCTTTACAACTATTAAACAAAGACCATTACCAAGCCGGTGTCGCAATTGGTGAAGCAAACATCGAAACCTTAAAAGCAAAACTTTTAGTGGCATCAACCATTGCGGAACAACTCCCGGATAGCGCTTTTAAGAAAAATCTCCTTAAAACTTTGAAAGCATAAACCGATAGTTAAGGGGTATGATTACCCCTGAACGTTTCCTTGTATCTAAAGCGAAAGACCCTAACGAATGGCATAACATTAGGAAAACTGGTGTGAGTGCAACAACAGTAGCGAAAGCAGCTACACCCGCTGGTTTCACTCGCGTAATTGCAGAATGGGCTACCGACACAAGTATAAATAACGACTACACCAAATTTGGTAACGATAGCGAAGACAGTATCCTAAAATTTGGCGAACAGCACGGTATTTTTGCAAATGACTGGTTGATAGCTGGTGAAAACAAACACCATTTCGCAACCCCAGATGGGCTATCTAAAAACCATAACTATGTTGCGGAAGCGAAAACCACAGGTAAACCTTGGGATGGTGTAGCGGAAGGAACCCACCAACTGCCAGTTTTATACCGCAGACAAATACAATGGCAACTTCATTGCACTGGTGCTGAGAAATGTTTAGTGTTATGGCAACTACGCGTGCCCAACGGTAATGGTTGGTACACCTTTGGGTGGAATGAACCGCGTACCTTATGGATAGAACGTGATGAAAAAATGATCAAAACACTTGTAGAAACAGCCACCAAGTTAGAGGAAAAGCTACACGATATTTGGTTAAATCCGGCTCCTGTACCGCAACAAGTTAGACGGTATATACCACCACAAGTAGAACCACAATATCTTTTCAATGACGCTGACTTGCCTTGGTAGTCATTGAAAAGAAACCTTAATTTTGGTAGAATAGGATCTTAAAGAAAAGATCTAACATGAAACGACCAGTCCTTCTACCACCAGCCCCCGTCAAAGAGCAAACACCTGAATACGTGCTCCATATTGAACAAAACCGTTTTATTCAAAAATTCCGAAAACAAAGAATCATCTCAGATCTTGAAAAATTAGCTACAGGGTCAACGCCGTTGACCAGAAACCTTGCTAAACATTTGTACTCGACTAAAGATGCTGAACTGTACAGAAAAATAGCAAGCAACCCAAAAGCAACTGCTGACACGTTGATTTCACTTAATGAGCATTTGAAATTAATGGAAACGACAAAACAACCAAATTTAGGGTGGATAGCTTCACCCTTAATACTGAATCATAACACCCCAGAACTTGTTGTGCTTTCGCTACTTGAAAGATACCCAGAATTACTACAACAAATAGTTTCAATCAAGTCAAACATACCTGAAACAGTGATGTTTCAAAGCTTGAATGCACCAGAAGACGCTAACCTAATGTCCCTATTGTTATCGCGCAAAGACCTTACAGATGATGTAATGCTAAAAGCAGTAAAATTAGATTTACCGTTGAAAGTTTTAAATAAAGTTGCCGCTGAATTTGTGTTACGTGGCATCGCAAACAAATCTGCTTCATTCCAGTACGAATGGGTAAGATTATCTTACCTGGAAGGTAACGAACACAATATTTTTAACGACTATGCCCCTGTTTTATTGCAAGAAGCAAAATATGAAGTTGCAGAAAAATTGTTCATCGCAGTAGACACGAATATTATCCCAGCGAACACTATAGATAGTATTCTGCGTAACAAATTTCAAAATAAATCTTGAGACCACGACGACGGGTTAAATCATGTCGGTTTCTTCGCTGTAATCTACTGATTTGCGACGAAGACAATAACATTGCCCGCAGTCATCGCACGGGTCAGAAATAGATTCAGGTGGACAGTTACCCAAAGAAATAGTCGCACCACAACGGTAACAAACTCCGCTATGTTTACGTTTTTTACTCATTCTTTAATTTCCTTCGCATAACTTGATATTTCTTCAAGACGTTTAGCCATTTCAGCGCCAGCTTTTCTGAACTTGTCTACGTCTTCTTTTGTCCACACTCCGCCTTGAATGACAAAACGAGCATGACCTTTCACCTCATCAATGTCAACAACATAACCTAACTCTAATTTTTCGCCAGCAGGAACAATCAATTCCGCTAACTCAAAATCTGCGAGAAGATCCTCATTAAGAACAGAAACAGTAACAAGTTTCTCATCAATAGCAACAATTTTTGCGCGTACAGGTGTCATCTATGAAGTATACCATTTAACTTATTTTTCCCATCAAACTTCAAGTTGCCATAAACTTTGTGTATGTGTATAGTAGAAACATCAACCACCGATGGAAGAAATGAGCATCAAAATGGACCGCGACACCATTAACGTTCACAAGCACAACGAAAACACGTTCATCGTTACTGTGGGTAATGAAATTGGTACGTTCAACACGGACGCAATCGAACAGCTTCTTTTTGAAGTTCGTAATTGTGTTGACGCTGAGCACCAGACCGTCCTTGATGATTTTGACCACCTGGATGACCCGTCCTACATTTCGGTGGAACAGTTCTATAAGGTTGCCCCTTTCTACCGTCAGTTCACTGGTGGCGAGCTTGGAGAGCTTTATGCACACCTGTGCGAAAAGGTCAGTGGTTGGACGGATTTTGTTGCACAACACAACCGTATTACGGCTGATGCGGAAGCTTTCGGACGTAGCCTCGAAGAGCTTTAAAACCTTTTTGTCTAACGGGTCACACTTAACTGTTAAGTGTGACCCGTTAGACATTTAGTATGAGTTCAGGGAAATTGATGCCAGATGGTTCCAGATGTTGGACCGGCGCTAAATGCCGTAAACACGGGATGTATTTTAAGAAAACGTTCCCTTTGCACGCCAAGAAAATAGAGTTTGAAACAAACCGTGGCATAAACAAAACACCTAAAAACGAGTTACATAAAAAGTACCCTTGGTTGGATGAAATTACTGTACGGAAAAACAAACTTTATAACCAAATATATGAAACATATAGCAATCAAAACATTCAATATGTCGACCAAGAGTTACCTGAGGATGGGAAAATCCGCAAAGGTTTAAACACTGAGGATGACAACAGGTTAAAAACTTTAACAATGGAAAGTTTACAACTTCGTATGGAAATAGATCAAGAACATAAAGATTCTTTGAGCCACTACCAATCTTCATACGAGTTCTTAAATGCTTACTTGCGTGATGGTAGAGAAGGTATAAATAAATTAGAATACTTGCAACGCACCAGTCCTCACCCCACCAAACCAAACAGTGTTTCTGATGAAACTTTAGATAGATATGTTGGTATGGCTGAAAAACGTGCAGCTGAATTAGATGAAGCAATTGAACTTTATGGAAGAACCCAAACAAACCAACAAGTTCTTTATCGTGCGGTTTTTACGCAAAGATCTGAAAACAAAACACCTTTATCCCCTACAGATTTTGCTAACCAGTACAAAATAGGTGATGTGATAGAAGAACCTTCATATGTGTCAACCAGTGCAGATAGCGACTATATGTTGTTTTATAACGCTCACTTATATGACCAACAAGTTGTGTTTGAAATAAAAACCAATAAAGGTGTGGTAATGCACAACCCAGCAGACCGTACTGGCTCGATAGGATTTTTAGAACGTGAAGTTCTTCTTCCTCGTGGACTAAAATTTAAAGTAGTAAACGTTACCGAAGCTACATATCAAAGTAGTTATAGTGAAGGCATACCTAAAGCTAATAGATCGCCTGATGCTAAGAAACGTCAACGTTTTACAGTTGTACAATTGGAAGAAGTAGAGTAAAATAGACTTATACGTTGTTAACAGATAAGGTTCTATAAAATGTTGCAAGAAGATTTTGAACTTGACGCCCCTAAGTGGACGAAAGAAAACTTCGCTGAAAAAGCTTCAGAAGCAAATATCAATGTTGAGTATTGGGGTGCACCAGAGGATGCGCTTTTTAGCGACTTTGGTTCTAAGCATTCCAGTGACGCTGCTTTTGTAGTGGAAGACGAGTGGGTAACTGTTGGTCTTGTTCAGACAGAATCAATGGACACTTTTCTTTTCCACGCTCCTGGTCGTCTTACCCGGCGAGACCTTGCCGCGGAAGTTTTCCTCTCCAACCCTGAATATTACAAAAGCCCAGGCGAACTTGGTTTCCTTGAAGTAAACTATTTCAAACTTAACAAGTAAAAATTGTTGAAGGGGCCACAACTAATATGGTTGTGGCCCCTTCAACAATTTCTCAAACTAACCGAAATTAAATGTTAATGGTACAATACCATAACACTAACCCTATGACCTGAGGAGGCATATATTAACATCAACTACCGCGTGAATGAACGAATTCGCGCTCGGGAAGTTCGTCTAATCGATCAAAACGGCCAACAATTAGGAGTCGTAGCAATCAGATTAGCACAACAGAAAGCAAAAGAAGCAGGATTAGATCTCGTAGAAGTATCCCCTAATTCTGCCCCACCTGTAGCTAAAATTCTTAACTACGGAAAGTTCAAATACGAACAACAGCAGAAAGCAAAAGAAGCGAAAAAAGCCCAACCTAAACATGAGCTCAAAGAAGTTCGTTTCCGAGTAAATATTGAAGACCACGATTACCAGACCAAAACAAAACAAGCGTTAAAGTTCCTTTCACAAGGACATAAAGTTAAAGCTTTCGTAATGTTTAAAGGTAGGGAACAAAGTCACCCAGAGTTAGGACAAAAAATTCTTAACCAGTTGACTGCTGACACTAAAGAAGTTGCTAAACCTGACCAACCACCGAAAAAAGAAGGCAGAAACCTTATAGTTGTGTTAAGCCCCTTAACCAAATAAAAGTAGTGAGGCGGAAGAGAAATTCTCTTCCGCCTCACTACTTTTTAGTTAACTAACTTAGGAACATCCAGCAACCGGAACTCACCTGTTGAAGGAACAAACACGCCAATGTTAGCATCACTGTCATCCATATCCAAACCAACAGTACGGACAGTGTAATCTTCCAAACCGTCATTCATCACGGTTTCCATATCCATGTACCGGTGATAATGACCGTGGAACAAAACATTCGGCTTCACACCATCAACAGCTTGACGCAACATATCACGAGACTGTTGAGCGTAAGCCAAAGCTGCCATAGACCAACCACCATCACTGTCACGGTGATTACCGAACAGATTCACACCAGTAGGGCAATCGTGACACACCATAACCTCAGCGTGACCGTTCTCCACAGTACGGTAAACATCACCCAGAGTAATCTGCTCACCAGACCACCAAGAAACACCTTCAATACGTCCTTGACGGTCAATACTGTTAGCACCACCCAAGAACACGAAGGAAGTGTTATCCCATTCCCAACGTGCACCACGAACGCTTACAAGAATGTTCGGGTAGTTACGGTCGTAAACAAAACCAGGGTGACCAGGAACCGGCTGAAAAGTAGACAACTGAACATAGTTCTCGTGGTTGCCAGGCGTAACGATAAGAACCATACCGAACTTCTCCAACAAATTGTTGATACGGGTCAGGTAGTTCCGTCCACTGCCGTAATCTCCCCAGAAACCAAAATCACCTACGTGAAGGATAACTTTGATGTTGTTCTGATAAAAAGCTGTCAGCGCACGACGAGCCCACCCCTTGTTGCCGTGCCAATCGCCAGCAATACCCAAAGGAGCGTGTGTCTTGTTCAGAACATCAAGATTCGTCATAACTCTATTATACCCACAAGCATGATGCTTTGTAAACTAAGTCACGCAAAATTAGGATTTTTGAAAAGATTCGTAAGTTCACCTACGATTTCTTCTGTTTCAGGAACCACAAAGTTGGGTCGTTTTCGTATTTTTGTCAAGTATGCCGATAAAAATAGCGGAGGTTTCAATTGTCTACAACACGAATCATTGGTGGTACACCCCGCACTGGGAAGACAACTTTTTACAGAACTAACAACTGGGACAACGGCGACCGGGTTGATTTAGATCATTTGCGTTGGACAATGGCACCTTTTTTAGGGTTAAGCGAATCTTTAGAGTTCCCCGAAGTTTTTATGCGTCTACCAGTTGAAGACTGGATGCTTAAAATGGATGAAAGAGAAGACCAAATTTGGTCTCTTGCGGAACGTTACGTTAAAGCATCAAAATTTGCCGGAAACCCCGTGACTCTCTGCGGAAACATCCGTCCCCGCCATTTAGATAATCTGATCCAAATTGACCCCTCTATCAAATCAGTTTTCTGGGTAGACACCAAAATTGAAGATCGTATCTTTAAAATTGTTAGTTTCTCCGAACGTAATTGGCAAAAAGGTTGGAACAGAGAAGAACTTCTCCGTTGGACAGAGTTAACCAAGCTTAGAGCATTGAACGTGGTTAAAGAGGCAGAAGAACGTGGTTTCCCTGTAGTTGACATAGCTACGGGCGGTTACGAGCTCGCTACAGAAAACTCTGCTTCATACTTAAAATGACAGTAACCGATACTGTTTAGAAGTAACTGATACCATAGTTGCTTAGATGAGGACTTTTGATGTTTTTAAACGTTGCCCCGGTTGATCCGCAAGACCTTTTGGCTACCGCAAACTGGTCTATTTTGTTGTTTCTGATATTGGGTCTTTCCGCTGGTGGTTACCTTGCATACAGAATGTTCAAAAAAGATAAAAGCAATATTTCTTTTCAATCTTTAAAATTAACAGAAGCGGAAAAAGAATTAGTTGCTTCTAAAAAGAATGAACGTAAAACAATTGTGGATTTGACTTCCGCAGCTATCCTCGCAAATGAAGAGAAAGAATTCCGAAAAGCGACAGATGTGGAACGAAAAAGCATAATCGCCCCTCATGTGATTAGCTACCTTTCCGAAGACCCTGAGTTCTCCAAGCTCGTATACGGTCTTGTAACGAACAATGTAGCTGTTTCCTTACTGGAACGCATAAGTTTGGAGTTAAAGCGTCAGATAGCGAATGAGGGCGTTCCAGAGGTAAAAGAAACCGAGACTTTGGAAGAATACCTGCAAAGAGTGGAACAAACTGAAGTTCCAAAGGAAGCATTACAAAACTTACCAGCACCACAAAAATCAGAAGAGCTAATTTTGCCTTCTATTTTAGAGTCGCCAACCGTAACATCCGTCCCTGAGTCTTCTGCGATAGATATTCAAGAAGAAACGAAAGCGTTCTGGAAATCTTTAAGTAAAGAACAAAGACAATCCCTTAAACCACTCCCTCAGCAAAAACAAAAAGAGAAACTTCTTCAATATGGTGAAGGGAAAGATAACATTGAAAATATTGTTGAAATGGTCTTTGTTCTTTACGCTATAGACCTCTCTCCGCTTTAAAACAGGAAAATTACGGTTTCACTACTTCAAGTAAGTTAGTACGTAAACTTGCGGTGATACGTTTGTCGGCAACTGCTGACGTAATAACATAGGGCAATTCAGAAACAGAAATGCCTGCTTTAGTAGCGACTTCTCGTGTAGCTTCCTGACGGTTCATTGAACCACCATGTTCCTCAATAACTTGAACAAGAAGGTCAATAAGACCCCTCAATCTTTGAACATCAAGCGAAACAGGTCGGATTACCGTCTTTTTCTGGACTGTTGACCCATCACGACTTTTTATAACACCATACCCACCAGAAGTATTAGTTATTATCCATTTTGGTTCGTCCTTTGAATCAGCAACAGGTTCCTCAGCTTGTTTGAAATTTTGCCACCCAGAAGCATCTTCTTCAGCCATTGCAAGAATAGTTTTACTTTCTTTTTTATCCCCACCAGAAAGAACCTCTACTGCGGTTCTCCCACCAAAATCTTCTAACGCACTGGTAAGCCAGTAAAGTGTTGTCCAACCGTCAGAAGCTGGAAGAAGAATGTTTAAAACTTTAGGTAATGTTGTTGGTAAAGAACCTTCATTATTGAACTGAAACTCAGGGTAAACCTTGAACCCGTCAGAAGTTTCAACACATAAAAAGCGATGGTTTTCAGTTTCCTTCTGAACAGTGTGTTCTGAAATACTTAACCGTTCAGAAACAGTTTTAAGTTTCCAAAAACTGCCAAACCGTTCACTAAGAGCAGCTTCATCAGCCAATTCATCTTCTTCCTCTTCACTGAATGCCACACACTCATCACAAGAACATTCATCATCTGCACCGTTGTGAACCCATTCAACATAACCCCAAGAGAAAGGACCGTTTCCGTAGGGGTCAAGAAAAGCGGTAGCTACATAATCACTGTCTATATAGACAACATTGATAGTGCAACCACGATTGGGGCGGATTTCTTCGTGAAAATGGATAACAAAAGCATCCCAAGCGTTGGCGTGTTCAGCGCCTATTGCAGTTAGTTGCTCTCGGATCTCTTTTAAACGAATTTCTTGCTTTTCAGTTAATACATTTTGAGCCATAACTTATCCCCTGTTCTTCGCTCTTTTAAAAATATCGTGAGGACCATGAACTGGTAACCAAAGGTTAGATTGACCTACGAGCTCAGGACCAATACTTTCCCAAGCTTCGCTTACCCAATACTCATACTCCGAATTTTCACCTAAATATTTGGCGATAAAAGGTAACCAAACATCACTGGTTACGCCTTCTGGACATAAAGAATCCAGTTTTTCGAAAAACTCAACGACCGTGACCTCAACATTACGGTTAAGGTCACGGTCGTTGTTTAAATCTAAATCACTCATTGAAATCCTGCAAAGCTCGCACAGCATCCTCAAAGTGAGGCTTGAAAGTGTTGGAAACCCGTGCCCGCTCTGCGCAAGCATCAGCCAGAACTGCAACATTCGTCGGGGTGGTCTCACCAATGAGAACGGAACGAACCTCCATCAGAAGAGAAGCAGAGGAAGGAGCGATAACGCCCTTGCTGGTTGCAACACGAAGCAGCTCATCAGGGAACGTGTCAGCCTGTGCAGCATACTTCTTAGTCCAAGAGAACTCAGCCATTGTCTTGCCTTTCAACTTTTTGAAACTGTGTACCTGTTAAGTGTATCACACGTTGTAAGAGTCCCACCACTCTTTTGGGATGCCTTTATCAGCCCATTCAACATTAATCTTAGTACCATCATTGTTGTCAACAACATCCCAGATACGTTTCAGCATTTGAACTGCTTCCTCCTTGGAAGCAAAATCTTCCGCACGAGGGTAACCGTTGAAAACCATATTTACAACATTAGCTGTTGCGTTTCCTTCTTCTAAGGATTCCCTTCCAGCTAACCAAACTTGTTCGGTAGACAAATTACCGTCTCCTTTTGAAGACCATATCCATTCAAAATAAGCAAGCGTAGTGTCTTGTTCAGAAGGTAACGTGTTCGCTTCAACCACAAACAAACCTTCTGAAGGGAGGTTTAACCGAGTTCCTTCAAGCAACTTTTCTGATTCTGTTCGGGCATTAGAAACCAAAACTTCAAGTACAGTTTCTGCTTCTTTTAAGAAAGAACGTAAATCTTTACGTCTTGAAACCAAACGGTTAAGCAAAGGTTGATCTGGAATGGGAACTACCCATAAACGAGTTAAGTTATTAACTGGTTGACGGTGCAAACCTAAGAACATTTCTTTCTCCTGATTTACAGCAAGAAACAGAGAAGGTTCTTCTTTATCGTTCAACCCGAAAGCATGTATGGAGTTAATTTCACCATACGCTTTAGTGTATACGCTATGCAAGTTCTCCTACTTTCTCTAAGTAGCATTTTCCACAAAGAGATTCATAAGTTGCTTCTTCACCATCAATTGATACAGCTTCGCCTTCTCGCACAAAAACACCATTGATTTTGCGACCGTTGAAGATAGCTTTGCGACCACAACGGCAAATAGTTTTAAGTTCCTCTAAAGAATGTGCGATTTCTAACAAACGAATCGAGCCAGGAAAACCCATACCTCTAAAGTCGTTACGAATACCGTAAGCTATAACTGGTGTGTTTTCTTGGACAGCGATCAGGAATGCTTGGTTGATTTGTTCTCGGGATAGAAACTGCGCCTCATCAATAAGAACACAATCAACTTTCCCTTCGGTCGCTACATACCTGTTGAAAGTGTCTAAGAGATTTTCGTCTTTTTCTAAAGGAAGATCTACTTCTCGCGCCGCACCAATACGTGAAAGGACGCTGGGATGTTTAGTATCCACAGTTGGTTTCACCACAATAACTTTCTGCCCTCGCTCTTCATAATTGTAAGCAACTTGAATAAGCGCAGTGCTTTTACCGCTGTTCATTGCAGAAAATCTAAAATATAACTTAGAAATGATCGTTCCTTTCTTAACCGGTTGAGTATAGCAGAAAATGCTAATTTCATTAACTTTATGTTACTATCAAAAACATGTACGATGATAACACTTACGAACCTTATTTTTGGGTAGGCACAATTGAAAACCCCTCTCAATATGGTCCTTATTACGACTCTATCGCAGCAGAAGGAGCGTGCGAGGATTTACGAGAAAAAGGTGAAAAAGTTTTCGTTTCAATGGGATAAAATCATTTCCAGAAAAATTATGTGAAAGAAACTTCAATAGAAGACTTTTGATTCATTAAGAAAGTACGAATCTCATCAATCTTTTCACCATACACGTCAGATAAAGGAAGAACGTTCCTGTTATCTACCATAATGTTGTATGCGGGAGAATAGCCAGAAACTCCCGCAATGCCTTCTTCACGCAAGAAAGCAGAATATTGAGTTGCAAACCAACGGGTTAGCCGGGTTCCCACATCAACACCTGCCGTACCTATTGCTTCTTCCAAAGAGGAATCGCTTAAAGATTGTAAAGTGTTACCCCAATTGAACAGGATGATCTGTAAAGAACGGGGAAAATTATCTTCTTTATCACTCATCCATTGTTTCTCCTGCTGAGTGATTTCAAGCACATTTAACTCCCGTTCAATAAATGGAGCAGAGCTCAATAGTTTCTCGGTTTCCTTAGCGAAACCAAAAAGCTTCACAATAACGTTACCGTCACGGTCTTTCCTAAGAACAATACGTGCTTTTAGAAGAAGGGAATCTTCCAGCAGTTCACTCCACACACCATTTTCCCTGACTTGTTTCAAGTAAGAAGAGAATGGTTCAGCATCTTTACCTGACGATACCCAGTCTTCATCATACCTTTCAACGATTTCACGAAGAAAAACTCTACTTGCTTCTTTCAGCTGGGTTTCCCTGATATCTGAAAGAGCGCCAGGGATTGCAAAAAGATCGTAATCAGGTTTCACTAAATATAAAGTTGAAGACATTAACCCAGTATACAGCATAAGTGGGTGAAACGAAAGAAGTCATCATTCCACCCACTTATTTTTTAAGCTGTAATCACCATCCAGGAGAGAAACGGTTACCCATAGGGCGAACGTCTTTTTTGACAGAGTTAATATTCGATGCAAACTCGCCTGTGGCATTGTTGTACACATTGATACCGTTGATAGTGTACCAGTCTCCTGCACGCGTAAGACTTCCCGAGTAAGTACGGTAAGACTGAGGCTGACCGAATTCACTCATAAGCGTGTACGCAAGAAGAGCATTCTCTACCACCGTAACCCGAACATTATCCCACGACGGGTTAATATCCTTGAAAAGTTCAGGAAGAGTAATGGTCTTATGAATTTCAAGCTTCCGCTGACGTTCGTTCTCTTCAAACTTTGTCTTAGCTTCTGGGTTGACGCAGAACAGCGCCATACGGTCATACTTCTCTACGTAAGCCCCATCACGAATGACACTGTGCCCACCAGGATTCGGCTCGTCACCGCAAGATGCAGCCTCGTCCTCAGAGAACAGGTTGGTGTAAACAGAAGAGAAGGTAGAGTAATCATACTCAACATCCCACTCCTCATCATCACCAAACTGGTTATCTACAGCGAAAAACCCTCGGTTCCAAGAACCATCCGCAGACTGCCAAATCACGTTTTCACGGTTTAAAGACAACAGCTCATCCCCTAAAGGTAGAATAATTGAACGTATACCACCATTGTAGCAACCATTCATCTCAAAAACAACTATTTCATTCACACGTTTCTGCCATACTTTTGAAGAATGCGCTATAGTTAAAAGAGTATAAAGGAAAAAGAAATGATCAACGGAACTTTCAAATTTGAAATTGAAGGAGCAAACGAAGAACACCTTCAAAAAGCTCTGGAACTTCTGCTGTCTTTAACTAACGACAAAATCACAGCATATAAAATTGACCCTGAAACACAAGAGTTCATCCTTTACAGGTACGAGAATGAACCAGAAACAGTACCGTTCTGGGGTGAAACTCGCATAGAAACAGTGTCCCATATGGTTTGGGACTGGTTAAAAGATGATCGTAATAAAACAGCTTTTAAAACTCTCCACCCAGAACCAGATATTGATGGTTCAACAGGGTTAGGTTGGAAAATTGTTGCTCCATACCATAGTTACAAAGATAGTTTCCGTGTAATAGCAAAAATCAGTCACACCTGGTTTGAATACCATAAATAAGTAGTCATAGGTCACTAAAAAATATGCGAGAACTTGAACATAAATATTATGCAGCATTAAGAAGAAAACACAGCAAAGCAGCTATTCTTCCAGAAGTTACCATACCGGATGAAGAGGAAGAGTTGTTGTACCGTTCGGCTTACGCAAAAGTTAGCCCTTATATGAAAAGAAAATTCCGTAAACAAGGGTTAGATTGCGAAGCAGAAGTTCCAGAAGATTATAATTTTCGTAACGCTAAACTTACGAGACGTATAGATTTTCTTATGTTTGACGGACCTTCTATCACAGCAATTGAGATGAAGGTATCTAAAGCTGATTTTCGTCGGGATACTGAATCTAAACGTAAAGCTTGGAAACGTGTAGTTAACAAATTTGTTTATCTAACCCCTAAAGGGTTGTTAACAGTAGACGAAATACCAGAAGGTTGCGGTTTATGGGAGTATGACAACGGATTAATTACAGTTGTTAAAAAAGCTAAAATCGTTAAAAATCCTGAACCGTTACCCAAGTCAATGATGAAATATTTTGCGTGGAGAGCTTTTATTGGTGAAACTAATCCTCCAAAAACACGGAGAACCTGGTAAAGCACTTAATTAGCTTATGCCTTATTTGATTTAATGATTAGCTATATACTTATAGAAAGAAGAAAAGATGAAACCTTTATTCCTTAGCGACTTTGATGGAGTTATTAACGCTCCCGCCAACCACCTTTACTGGGTGGAAAACTTTGACAAAGGGATTTACCCAGATCCAGATTTTCAACACCATGCGGATAGAGTGTTAGATCCGTCCCTGCACTTTGATACTGACAGTGAAAAATATCATCAAGGCACGCACGGTGTTAACAAATTGCGTTGGTCAAGTGAACTCATTGATAAATACCGTGAATTTATTACTACTGAGCAAATTGAATTTATTTGGTTCTCTGGATGGAAACAACACGCTGTAGAGTACCTTACACCCTTGTTCCAATTCCCTAACGCCACCCACTATATCGCACCAGGAGAAGGAGTAGTTACAATTTCCGATAAAGGGCACGTATGGAAAATTGATGCAATTATAGAATTGTACAAAACTCAACCAAAGGGACGCCCATTCATTTGGGTAGATGACGTAGTAACGGAACCTTTTAAAAATTTTCCAGAAAAGGGAGAGAAGTACCAATGGTTGATGGATCAGATAGGTAACCCACCTGCATTAATTATCCACACAGATGAACGCTATGGTATTACCCGCACAGAAATGCGTGAAATTGAAACCTTCATTCAAAAACACAACGTATAACTAAAAGTTGGTGCAAAGCGTACCAAGATAACATTATCTTGGTACGCTTTGCACCAACTTAATTTTAGACCCTTTCGTCTACCATAGCTTTAGTTTGGTTCAGGAACTCTTTCCACACCGCCGGTGCAGGCCCCCAAAACTCATTTGAAAGATACTTTGCAAGCTTAGGAATATCAGCATCTTCAACAGCCGCAAGGGTTTCTTTCACCACATCAAGTGAAAGAAAATCAGCTTCTTTCCCAGCAATAGCATTACGAGGGTAAGCTTTCTTCATAGCAGCCACAAAGCTAGTCCCCACAACCTCAACTTGACCTTCAGGGGTTTTCAACCACTCGGCTCGTTCTGCTGCACGTTGAGCTCGTTTTTCTTCCTCTAAACGAATTTTCTCTTCTCGTTCAGCATCAGCTTCCGCTTGAGCCGTCAGAATCTTATCCCGCCAACCATTAACAAGTTCAGTAACGTTCTCCGTTAGATTGTAGTGCAAATGGATTTCTACTTGCATAGGCACTGAAACACGAGAACCAAAATTCACTTGTGGGGGAGAATAGGGATAGGTAGGGAAGTCATACACGTCTTCACCTTCATACGGCTCAATACCTTTAAAAGGGTTGAAAACCTCATGTTTACCATCATCATATTCTTCTGGGTAAAAACCTACAGAAGTCAGCCAACCCATGTAAACAATAGTGTTGCTGTATGCTCCAACGTGCATAAGGTTGCTGATGTTAAAGTTAGCGAGAGCGCTACGGTCACGTTCAACATCAGTGGCGAAGGAATGCTTCAAAGATACTTGACCGTTGATACCTTCATTGATGCGTACAAAACCACCGGCAATGTAAAACAAATCAGATGAAACATATTCAGAGTCGTAATTCTCGCGTGGGACACTGATTACGATAACCGAAGATGCTTCAACACTTTCATCTTGGATTACGTAGGGAAATATCCCTTTTTCAACTGTAATCCGTCCAGGCGTTCTATCCCAATCAGTCATATCAGTCTTCAGTTTCCCAAGTGACACCGTTGATTCCCTCAACAGAATCAAAAATGCCTTCTTCCACCTGCTCAGCAACAAGAGCGATGTTCGCTGCAAGAGTGGAAAGTTCAGATGCTTCAATAACAAGCTTGACCATTATCAATGCCTTTCAATTGGAGTTTATTTACACTCTAATTATAACAGCAACAGTCAGGTGTTGTCTACAAAAATCAAGGATCTTCCCGTGTCAACTTTACCCCAACCCCAACGCTCTAAACGTTCTATTAAAGGAGCAGCATTATCGTCTTGGTCTTTATCCAGAAAAACAACATCAACTTTATTATCTTCAAACCAATTTTCAACAAACTGTTCGTCATCAGAGAAAAACATTTGATAAGGAGTGACCATGCGTTCTTTACCAATAAGATCGTTACGTCCGTCCAAAGCAACTAATGTATCTGGTCTATAAAGAATTAAAGCGCTACCTGTGTGCTGTGAAGCTAAAACGCGAGAACCCTCAGGTACGTGAACAAAATCTGAAACAGCAACTGGGAAGTAACTATCTTTATCTGTGAGTGTTAGAATATTGACAGATAGACCTATAACCAAGACAACCCCAGCTACCATGCGAGCGCCTAAGATAAACAATTTGTTTGGGAACTCTTTAATAGGTTCTTTCCATATTATCAATGGTAAAGCGATAAAAGCAGCCACTATTAAATACATTGTGTATCTGGAAACAAAAATGCTTTGTACTGTTAAAATAGAAAGGAATAAGGTATATAAAATTTCTTTACGCTGTTTCAATAGAGTAGCTATCAAAACGATGGTAAGTATTATACCTAAAATGTGTAACCAGAAAATTTCAAAAGGTTGAACCACTGGACCCCATTCGCTTATAAGTCCAGACGATTCATCTCTTACAAGGAACATTTTAGAGTATGCAGTTACGCCGAAGGGGGAGCAAAGATTACCTAATGCTGATGTGAAGAAAACTGTAACGGGTATCCAGAATCTTTGTTTGCCTGGTTTGTTCCTGAGTAATAGCCAGGTGAAAGCGGGAAATAGTATGACAGCGAGAACGCCAGTGAGATGGAAATTAATCCACAAGATGGATAATATCCCAGCAAGCGCCGGTACCCCAATTTTAACAATAAAAGGTTTTGTTGCCCTGATAATGAAATTTGTAACAGCTATAAACCCCATCAATAGAAGAACATCTATGGTGTTACTGCGTCCATTCAAAAAAAGTATAAGAAGTATACCGAACCCTAAAATCAGGTAAGGATGCCAGCTTATTGAAACATTAGACGTGCGAAGAAATATCCAAGCTAACGTTAAGATTGTTATGTTGGATATGAACACTACTACCCAGAAACCAAACGTTCCGAAATTTTGGTAGCTTATGCTTAGAAGTACGTGCCACAGCCAAGAGTTTGGAGACCACGTTTCTCCGAATGTTTGAAAGTTCCAGTAATCAACAGGGTGAGTTATAGATACTCCGTTGAGAATGTCCGTCCCGTTAACGGAACCCCATAAAACATCTAATTCTGGTAGACGAGCAGCTCGAATTAAACTTAAGCCCGCTATTAATGACAATACGGTAAGCGTATATGCATTAATGCGGGAAAAGACTTTCACTTCTCCGCTATCGGAATAGTTCCAGAATCAGTTTACTGAACGGTATGAATCTTGAAAAACTTTTCGTGTTTTCAGCACACGAGCAACTAAGCTGATTAAGTCAGAAATAGCGAGCTCAACCTTAATGTTCGTGAAAGGGTTGTTTTCTTTATCGTAAGTGAACTCAGATGTGCTTCCTACTTGAATAGTTTCGCCTTCTTGATGGTTTTCTGCGTAAACGAAAACTTCAGCTACAACATGCCAAGTTTCATCATCATTGATGATTTGTAACCGAACGTCATCTACTTCACGCCAAAGCATTTGTTCATTTAGCATTTCAACCATACGACCGTTGAAATAATCAAAAGCAAGCTGACTTTTCATAACAGGTTTAAGATTGGGGGTAACCATAGAATTCCTTTAAAGTTTAGGTTTTCAGTGTAACATATTTATAAAACAGGTGTCAATGTCGTCACTTCATGTTATCATTACAAATGTTATTAAATAAGTAGTGAATGTTTTAGGAAGGTTTCTCAATGGCTGAGAAATATGGTATCGCTTTTGACCACACTATGTCTCGCATTATTGAATGCGTTTCATATGAAGAAGCAGTGCGTATGGTCGCTGGGACACGTACCATTATTGTTTATTACGCTCACGGTCAGTGGTGGTTCTGATTTTCTGTTGACTTTTTGCTAAACAGAATGTATTCTAAAATAAACACGTTCTAATTTTATGGAAGAAGGCTAAATTATGGTCGTCAAAACTCTCGTTGGTGCCGCTGGTAACGGTGACGGTATGGTTGCTGTTGCCAGTGTTATGCAGGGAGCGTTACGTAAGCTTCACCCTGAACATTTGCAGTCTGTTGTGAACAGTAAAGTTCGTGAGGTTGTTTTTAAGCAAGCTTCCACGCTTCCTATCATTCCGAACGAATGGGACGTTTAAATTTCATCATAAAAAAGGTGGTTTCAACAAAAATGTTGAAACCACCTTTTTTATTCGCAACCATCCAAACCGCAAAAGTTTGAATTGTTCGTAACACTCGGCAAAACTATCAGAGAAGGTTTATGTTCAAGATCTTTTAAAGCGTTATGTTCAACGTCTTTCGCTGTGAAAGGGGCTTTTTGAACATCATCAGTGGTATCCATAAACCTAATATCGGTATATATATTCATTGGTAAATGGTACACCAGTGTGATAAAATGGTTGAAGAAAGGTTTATTATTATGGTGGAGCGCAGTACAAGGTATTCGTCTAAACATTTTTATGCAGTTAACTTTGAACCTGTAAGGGTAGAAACTCGTCAAAACATTCACGGGCAGTTTTATCACAGCATTCTTTACGCGGCGGTGTGGTTTAAAAAACGACAAGGTTTAATTGTTGCTTCGGAGGGAACTCTTTCTTTAAGTACAAAATATTCTGAAAGTGATGCTCTTCCTGATTTTGTTGAAGCGTTTAATGAAATGGATGGGCGTTACGGTGGTCAAACTGAGTTCCAGTGGGATGGTGAACGTATGTTCGCCCCACGTCAACCTATGGCTGCTATGCAAGAAGCACAAGTGAGGCTACAAGGGTACCTTGACATGTTTCCTACGCCACCTCCTGGGTATGAAGGATGGTTCTGTATTAAATGAGTTAAGCCCCACCAAAAACTTTTGGTGGGGCTTAACTCATTTTTCATTTAACGGTTCTTGATTTTCTGAACGATTTTCGTTACGAAGAAGACAACTACCGCAACGAAAATGAAAAATCCTACAAGCGGGAACTTGGAAAACAGCAAAGCGACAAATGACAGGACAACCATGATGAGGATGAACTTGAGAATGCCATTGAACAAACGACCGAACATGATTTCAACTTTCTGTCAATAAAACGTGGTAAACCCAGGTTACCTGTCCACGGGCTGAAAGTCAAAATACAGATTTTTTACGGTTGAGCTCCAGCGTATTTCTGTAACCAACCAAACGGTTCTACCAGAGAACCATTGATTCTTACTTCAAAATGTAAATGGTTTGCTGTTGAGTTGCCGGTACTTCCAACTAAACCAATAACTTGTCCAGCAGTCACACGATCCCCAGCTTCTACTTTTCTTGAACCATAAGTCATGTGCGCGTAAGTTGTGTTTACAACCTGACCATCAATTGTATGGTCAATGGTAACTACAACGCCATATCCGCCCCAGCTTTCAGTTGAAACTCTTACTACGCCGTCTGCTACTGCATAAATAGGGGTACCAGCAGCGGTCAACATATCGAAACCGTTATGGTTAGGTCTCTGACTGGTTTGGAAACCGTTGTTTTCATATGTGTAATTAAAGTTTGAAACAGGCCAACAGTAGCCACTTGCGCAGCTAAGGTTAGCGTAACTGGCACTTGCCCATTGTCCTTGCGGTAACGTTTTGCGTTTCGCTTCATTTTCAGCTTTAAGACGTGCTTCTTCCGCAGCTTTTTCAGCAGCGATACGTTCCTCTTCTGCTTTACGTTCAGCTTCTTTTTTCGCAGCTATCTCTTCTGGAGTTGTAGCGCTATAGCTACCTCTTTCCAGATCTGCATCTTTAATATATTCAGAAGCTACGAATACTTGACGGTCTTCCCATTGTTGTTGATAGATGCTTTGTTGTTCAGATATTTCAGGTTCTACGGGTATCCCGTCAACATTTTGTGGAGGAGCAACTGCTGACGGTAGAACGTTTATTATGACAATGAGGTTTATGAGTAAATTTTGTAACATGGTGGAGGAACCAACCCAACCTAAACACTATCGGTCAAAAACGAAAATTGTGTTCACAAAAGCCTCGGAAAGCTTTTGTGAACACAATTTTCGTTTCAGTTAGGTTGGAATTAGCCTTCCAATGTCCAACCTTCACCAGTATTCACGGCAATTCTGTCACCATAAGTTCTATCCAACATTGTGAGAGCGTGAATACGTGATTCGCAAGGAATAACATCGTTTACATCGCCGTAGGATGCCACGCCGTAAAGAATTTCTCTCATTACCTTATCCTCTCGGTTTCAGATTCTCTTCATAGAACGATTCAACTTTCTTAGCCAAATCGTTCACAAAAAGGTCAGGGTACAGTCGCTGTGCGTGAGGTAACGACTCCAACCATTCCAAAAAATTCTCAGCTAACGTAGAATTAGGAGTTTCGATAGGATAAACAGCTTTTAGTTTACTGCTATCATTTTCGTCTTTGACCATTACTTTCCGCTCTTCATATCAATAGGGGCGTAGCTTTCAGTGAGAACCACCTTGTAAGCCTCAGAAAGCTCATCACCATAGTCAACAAGCTCCTCAGCGCCAGGAACCTTACCGTTCACGGTAATAGTGTTGAAAACGTGTTCCAGAGCGTCAGCTTCCGAAATCTCAGGGTACGACTCACGAACATCAGCAACAACCATCGCAATAGCGTCAGAGTAAGAAATAGACATCATTTTCCTTCGTTCAAAAAGTACAGGTGGTGTTTCGTCTTCAATCATACCATCGTTGAAGACGAAACACCACCTAAGGTTAAATTATCTTTTTACCAGCGTTCAATGTCTGAAACAGCATTTTCAATTACACTGTCGCTTTGCATATGCTCCGCAAGACGTTGCAAGAACTCTTTCGTGTCTTCATTGGAATAACTCCAATAATTGTTAACAGTCAAATCATAGAGTTTACTATAAGTGTTGTTACCAATTTCACCTGCAATAAGAGCTTTCACATCAGCTACGGTCGCACGGCTTTCAAATACAGGTTGAGGTACATATTCACCAATAAGACATTCTGTGCAACCACAGTCATGAGGGTCCACAGCATACAGGTCAGGGAACTGACGTGTTTCATTTTCACTCATAATGTATTCCTTAATTATAGGGTGAGGTTTATTCGAAAATTTCAGGAACAACAGTACGCAGTTCGTTCCAGTGGTTCAAACGTCGAAGCGGGTTACCATCTACATCAACCAAACCAGTGTTGTAGAACTGGTTATAAACGACATGCTTCCAGGAAGGAGAAGTGTTCTCTCCCACAATCTTTGGCTTGTCATCAATAAGGAAACGTCCAGGAATCACTGTCTTATCCTGAGCAAAAATCATCGTGTCAACCCAGTAAAGACCGAAGTGATGTTCCATCCAAGCTTTCTTATCAGCAATGCAACTGATAGAAGTAGCGAACGGAGAAGTGCACACTACAGCAGGAATGCGAAGCTCCTCAAGTTCCTTCAAAGCTTCAACAGCACCAGGGTTAGGAACAAGGTCAGAAAAAAGTCCGTCCCGCTCAAAAACTTCAAAATAAATTTCATCCGTCAACCCAGAAATGGTCTTCTTCATGTTGTAGAAATGACGTTCTCCGACAGGAGGTACGATAAGACCATACTCGTTGGCGTAAATGTCGTGAACCTTATTGCAAAGGTCACCAAGAGTGTCATCCTGGTCAATCAGAAGTCGGTTTTCAATCATAATAAAACTTTTCACATTTCTATGTGCTGGATAGTATGGGCTAATCATATCATACATATGTAAGCGCACAAAATACTATCGGTGAAAAATAATAAGTGTGGCACGAAAACGAAACTCTACCCTAAACGTTTTCGTGCCACACTTAGCTATTTCGGTTTAGAATCAACGGACTCTTTGCATAACACGCCGAACATTCTCTGTAACAGCAGAATCAGCAGAACCTTCAAAAGAAGGCTTAACAACAATAACAACATCCACACCAGCAACACTGGTCAGGTCACGCACAGCTTCACGTAGAACCCGAACGGCACGGTGACGCACAACACTGTTGCCTACTTTTTTAGAAGCAATAAAACCAAAACGAGAATGGTTCAAACCGTTAGCTACCACAACAACTGTGAAGTTAGAGTAGTGCTTCCGGGTGCCTGTCTTGAAGATACGCTGAAACTCAGCCGGGGCAGTCACACGGTTTTCACGAGGAAGCATAACGGCTCTCCTTTCAACAAAAATAAATGAACAACACAAGTATACGCTTGCTTGATGAAGAACACAACTTACTTAGCAATTTTCCCGAAAGAACTTGTGAAAGACGCCACCATTTCAGAGAAAGTTTTACCTTTACGGTACTGTTCAACGTCACTAAAAGTTTTAATTCTTGAACTGTTCGTTTCTGCCCTATACCCAGAAGGAGAAGAAGGATCATGACGAAGAACATAAACAATAGAATGACCGTATTCCCACCCTGGCCGTTTGTCATTTGTTGTTTTATCAAGAGGTTGATCTACAAGGTCAGGTAAAACAAGAACTTCAAGATGAGCGCTACCATAACCAGGAGGAATAGGAGTTCCACCTTTAGTTGGAGTCCATCGTTTCCAAGCTATAGATTTATGAGTTATACGTTTTTCCTTCAACTCTTCATCTTCAGAAATAACATTCCCTAAACTGTTATATGTCCCTAAAGGTATTTTACTCTCAGGTATTTTGTTGCCTTGGGATTCGTACACGCTAAGCCATAAAGCGTAAACTTCCATAGGTGTTGGTACAGCTTCGGTATCTTTTAAATACTTTGTGCGTTCTTTGAAGGTTCTGTTGGGGTCTGCTACGTCTTTTTTGAACAAGTCATTTAGTTCACTGAGAATACGTTCGTGTTTTTCTCCAATTAAAGGCCCATTCTCGCTACCTGGTGCATTTTGGTTCATACTTTCAACTAAAGCACGTTCCCTTAAATAAGCAGCTGCATCTCCATTCCGGGCCGCTTGCGCCAACCGGTGTAAAGCAGAATGGTATCTGCAAGTGTTGGGGTCTTTAGCTTGGCATCTCATAAATCTATTTCTAACGAGATGTAGTGTTGTCGATAGTAGATGAGGGTTCCGTTTCAGAAGCCGGTTCTTCTTTAGATACTGCCTGGGTAATTGTTGATTTCTTGGTATGTCTACGTTTTAAGAAGAACCAACCAAGAATACTTACAACACCTAATACAACCAACCAAGGTAGCAAGAAACCCACTCCTATGGTTATTGCGACCACAGTGGCTACAAAAGCGTTCCACCCATTAACTAAACCGTCCCAGAAGCCAAGAGGGGCTGGTTTAGCAGCGTCATCAGTCTGGGTTACGGTTATATACAAAGTGGAGTAAGCAACTTTATCTTCTAATGAGCTCTTAGCTGCCAGTATTTGCTCTAACTCTATTTCTCTTTGAGAAAGTGTTGATTCAATCGTCACTAAAGTATTTGTATCAGTTGCGGTGTTCAATAAAGCGATCAAACGGTCTATGCTTCCGCGAACTACTTTCTCACGAACTTCGTAGTCTGCTAATTGATCTGAAACTTCTGTGGTTTGAACAGTATAATTTTCAACTGTTCCAAGTTTCTTAAACGCCTCCACAGTGCTTTCGTATTGTTCGGCAGGTATACGAACTGTTAAAGACGAGTAGGCGTTTCTGTACTCATTCTGGGGAACTTCTTCAAGTGATTGAATTTTACCTCTGACTTTAACTATCTCATCTTGTATTGCTGTGACCACATCAGTAGGTTCTTCAGCTATTAAAGCTAAAGAACCATCTACAACGACTTTAGAATCCTCAGAATTTTCTTCCACCTGAGAGGTTACCAAATTTCCGTCTTTTGTAGCAGAATTACCAGTAGAAGAATCTTCGTAAGAGAAGCCAGAGCTCGTATCAGGGGCAACAGCCGGTTCACTGGTTGCGACTTCGTTAGAGGAGCTACAACCAGACAGAAGCAACAATGCAAGCAAAGCGCTAACACCTATGGTAACTGCTTTAGTTTTCATACATTAAATATCTGTAAAAAAGTATTTAATGTTTAATCCAGTTTTCACCTTCGTCATCGTCGTCAGATAACGTCATTTCAATAGTTACTGTGTCTTCGTTGTAACCCAAGCCAGCAAGTTTTTCTTTGATAATGCGTGCGATAGTGTGGTAGTTTTCTTCATTCGGTTCCGCACCACCGTAATACATTGTGAAATCATTTCCTGCTCCAACCATCAAGTCGGAAGTAACCCATTCGTTTTCGGAAATAGGAAAAGACCGGAACGTGTCCATAAGAATGTCTGTTCCCGCTTCATCAAGAAGCCCTTCAAACTGAACCCGCGTCAAAATAAGAGGTAATTCATTCCAAGGGTCTACATACTCAGGGTCATCTTTGTATGTGTACTCAACTGTCTCATTACCGTTAAGAATCATAGCTACCATACGATGAGTTCCGTTCGAGACAATATCAATGTCTAACTCTTCTGTTTTGCCCTCGTTTTCAATGTAGCGAACTCCAATGCCTGTGTATACGGGTTCACGAAATTTTCCGTCTTTTGCTAAATAATCCACCAATAGTTGGACAATTTCACCCTCAATAGGGTCATTCAACATATACTGAACAGTGTCATCCCAAGTAGGTTCTTCCCCAGGATAAACGGGTGCGAACTTAGCTTTGAACTCAGCTAAAGGCATAACGGAAACCATTTAAGAAGCATCTCCTTCAAGGGCAACAGTAGAAACATCAACCATTAAAAATTGTTTCAGCAGAGCATCTGCTTGACGGTAAGCTAATTTAAGACAATAGCTGTTTTTGATGTACCGCTTGGCTTCATAAAACGAATACGGGTCACCATCCCAAGCTTGAGTTTCAGGATTCTTATTATAAAGAATTTCTGCGATCTTATCTCTTAAAATGGTTACATCATCAGACATACTATTTCCAAACTATGTATAGTGCTACATTAACCATCATACCATGAAAATATCATCAAAAATAGGGTTAGTTAGCGAAAATATACGTCTGCTGTATATTTTCGCTAACTAACCCTATTAAATCTCCATTAGAGCACGGGCGGGAACGTATAGTTGTTTACCGATGGGAAAACGTCCGTCCTCTTCCCCTAAAAAGTCAACAATGACCACTAAACAAACACTTGGTTCATCCTTCACGCTTGAAGGGTAAGTAATCTGGTCAACAATAAGCACTGTGCCAGTGTCACTTCTCATTGCTTTTCTGCGGTACATAACATTATTGTACAACACGTAGACTCTTAACACCAGTTCTAAAACGTGCTACTATAGGAGAAACGTATCTACAAATTTATCAGGAAGTACAATAAATATGACTGAACTTACACTTTCTCACGGTCAACTTGTCCGCAAAGGCAAGGTTGGTACCAGCAACTTTGTCAAGGGATTCTCGGTCCGTGAAGGTAGTAACAGCTATTTCTCTGGAACGTGGGAAGAGCTTGAACTTCTTGTTGAAGAGCATTTTGAAGACAATGAGCCTGGAACTGGAAGCGTTGACGGTGACGTGCTTCTTGTGAACGTCCCGGCAGAAGGTTTCCACACATCCATCGTCAAGATTGACGACACTAACAAGCACCTTGTAGAAGAAATCACGGAAGCTCGTGTTGAAGGAGAAAAGCCTGTCACTTCCCGTGTCATCCGTGGCATCCGCAAGCCAGAAGCAAAGTATGCCAAAATTGTTATTTACCGTGCAGATGTCCTTGCGCAAGATGATGACCGTTCTACGGATGCTGAATGGGAAATTGTTTCTGTTAACGCACAGAATTATGAAGTTGTCCCTATGAGTCCGTCTACTATGCTTCGTAATGCTAACCACGAAGAAGGTGGAACATACCGTGAGTACACGGATGAGCAGTGGGCTGAATCGGAAGCTTTCTGGGCAGAACACGCCAATATTTACGAATAAAACCCTATGAGAAAAGCGGTACAAAACATCAGTAGTTTTGTACCGCTTTTCTCATACCTACCGATAACAAAGGTAAGAAACTTATAGAGGAGACACACAAATGGGTTTTATTCAAGCTTTTACCGGAGCAATAGGTGGCACTCTCGCTGACCAGTGGATCGACTATCTAACCGTCCCCAATGGTATAGCCCCAACCGCAGCTTTGTTCGCAGCTCAACCACAAGGGCAAAACAATGGACGTGGCTCAAACGTTCGAGGATCAGCGAACATCATCACCAACGGGTCAAAAATTCTTGTCCCCGAAGGTTACGGTTTGGTAACACTCACAGAAGGTAGGATTACAGGATTTATTTCAGAAGCCGGTGGGTATGTCTTCTCCTCAGATGAACAAAACTCACAATCTATTTTTACAGGTGGAGGGTTCATCAACTCTACTTTGAAAACTTCTTGGGAACGGTTCAAATTCGGTGGACAACCTGGAGCTCAACAAATCGCATTGTTCGTTAACCTTAAAGAAATTCCCAACAATCGGTTCGGAACACAATCTGAAATCTACTGGGACGACGCTTATGTTAACGCACAAGTAGGAGCAGTAACACGAGGTACATACACCATCCGTATTGTAGATCCGTTGCTTTTCATTCAGAACTTTGTTCCAGCAACTTACCTTATCCCGAACGCACCAGCTTTTGATTTCACAGATTTCAATAACCCAGCTTCCACTCAACTTTTCAATGAAGTTGTTTCTTCCCTTGCACCTGCATTTTCCAAATACACTAACGACCCTAGCAAAGGTAACCGTATGGCAAAAATTCAAGGAGATTCCCTTGGATTTGCACATTCATTATCAGCTGCCGTGCAAGAAGGCTACCAATGGATTACAGACCGTGGCTTGAACATTGAAAAAGTAGCTATCCAAAGTGTTGAATATGATGCAGACACATTGAAACTCCTTTCTGATATTAAGAAAGCTGACGCTCTCTCTGGTGGACGTTCACAAAGTTTCTTGAACCAAGCAACCGCTCGTGGTGTTCAATCAGCAGGTGAAACTGGTGGTGGAGCAGGGTTAGCTATGTTTGGTGCCGGTGCCGGAGGTGTTGCAGGTCTTGTTAACCCTTCACCTCAGCAAACACCTCCTGCGGCCACTCAACAAGAAAGCGCCCCACAACCTACGCAAAATGGTGAAGAAGATGTAGTTGCTAAACTGACTAAATTCAAATCTATGTTAGATGCTGGTTTAATCAGTCAAGAAGATTATGACGCGGCTAAAGCTAAAGCGTTAGGTCTTTAAGAACTAAACGAAAGGTGGAGTGTATCTTTGGGTACACTCCACCTTTTTCTACAGGTAAAAAGCTATGAACAACACACTGAAATCACTTGCAAATATCATACGGAACAGCAAAAACCTAATTGTTTTTGCTGGCGCTGGTATGAGCGTTCATATAGGAAACCAACCATATTGGACAGGAAAAAACACCAAATATGGGGGAGAGCTCACAGCTTATGGTTTAACTACACTTGAACATGCAACAGAGAACACCTGGCGTAGCCACTATAAAGAGCAAGTCGCCTACACCCAGCAAGCAATTCAAAAATTTGAAACTAATGTCAGAACATCAAAAGAAAATTTATACACAAAACTTCTTGAAACCATCACCCATAATGACATCGCTTATACGATAGCGACATCAAATGTTGATAACGCTTTCTTGCATTACGGATATAATCCGGAACGTGTGTATGAAAAACACGGCAACACGTTTTATTTGCAGTGTTCAGAAATTAGAAATCATCCAGTTGTACCTATAAGCGTAGGTTTGGAATCCTCTTGTGAAATATGTGGGTCTTTTTTAAGACCTAATACATTAATGTTCTATGACACATACTTCTCAACGGTGAGAGAATCTGAACAATTTTATCTGTATGACGATTTTATAAATGACCTTGAAGAGAACGCAATTTCTAAAACAACTATTTTGGAAATAGGCGTGGGTACAACTGTAATGAATTTGAGAGATATGGCTACAAAAGCATATTACCGTCTTAATACAGCCCCACTTATCCATATCAACCCTGACACTAATCCCGCTAATCATTATTCTCAGATAGCTTTGTTAACTTCCCGTCCTAAACCTGTTGCCCCTGAATATTGTGTGAACGCAACAGCAGAAGAATTAGCTGATTACCTGTGAATTACCCGATAACAATTGAGAGAGTAAATATATGTCCAACGTACCACAACCTCCAAAATTTAACGTCCCCGTACAACCAAAACAAGGGTTTCCGGAGCAACCCCAGTTTGCTCCTCCTCCCTTTCAAAAAGCCCCAGAAGCTAAACAAGCTCCTGTTTTTCCCCAACCAACAATGAACCAAGCAGGTGTGCCTACACAGGCTCCCCAACCGGCTTCTTCAGGTTCTGGGTTACCTCCTCAACCAACTTTCGTTGAACCAGAGGGCGTTTCATTGGAAACACGTCCTGAATATATACCAGGGCCTAACGATCCTCCTCTTCCCGCGGAGATGTACCCTGAAAATCTTCCTCCTCAACCTGCATTTGATAATGGACCGAAGGTTATTCGTACTGACCGGGACAAAAAAGACGGTTTAGATAAATGTGTACGTTGCGGGTCAACAGAAATTTTTTATGACATGAAAGCAGGATTATTAACCTGTGAGTTCTGTAGATATCAATGGAATGAAGCGAACGCAGCAACAACTTTCGGTTTTGACACGAACATTGGTGATTTAGTCGGTGTAACACACGGTTCTGGTGCTGGTGACATTACGACGGATGACAGTACAGTAACAATAAAATGTCAAGGTTGTGGTGCAGAAGTTGTTGTATCCGTAGCTAATGCTATGCAAACCCGATGCCATTGGTGTAGACAAGTTTTATCCGTTAACACGCAAGTGCCTAATGGAGCAGTTCCAGATGCAATTCTACCTTTTGATGTTCAACACAGTGACGCTGTAGAAATCATCCGTAAGTTTGCTGATGAAAGAAAATTCTTTGCTTGGCGAAAATTCCGTGAAGAATTCACACCAGAAAATGTTGTAGGCGTCTATATGCCTTACATGGTTATAGATGGTAACTTATCAGCAGAAATTGTTGGTAAAGGTGAAATTTTAACCCGTGAGTACACTGTGACAACGGGTATTGGCGATAACGAACGAAAAGAAACAAAGTATGACGCTGACGTTTACCAAGTAGCACGCCGGTTTGATTACACCGTAGATGATTTAATGACTGAATCATCTAACGCTCGTTCAAACATGTCTGGCGAAAAAGACACCAACAATATCATTAACGCTATTTTACCTTTTGACACGAAAAACGCAGTAGCTTACAACAGTAACTATTTAGCAAAATTTACTAGCGAAAAAAGAGACCTTAGTTTGCATCAATTAGACGGTACTGTACAAAACCAGTTCCTTTCTATCGCTCGTGCTAAAGCAACAGAAGCCGCAAAACAATATGACAGAGGTATCCGTTGGGAAGCTGAATCGTTAGATGTTCACGGAACAAGATGGGTTGCTGTATATGTACCAATATGGTTATACAGTTACTATGTCGACAGAGGAAACGGTAACAGTTTCGTCCATTACATTGCAGTGAACGGTAGAAACGGCCACGTAATGGGAAGTATCCCTATCAGCTATCCCAAACTTTGGGCTGTAACTGGAACAATTTTTGCACTTACAAGTTTACCGACTTTCGGTATTGTTGGGAGCTTATTCTTATGATCGAATTTTTAAACCTTACAGTTATGTCTAATAGTTCATCTATCAACGAAGGAATATTAGCTATTTTAGCTTTCCCTTTCGTTGTAGCAGGTGGTTTCTATTACGCAATGTATCGTCGTTACAGAAACCACGACAAACATTACCAGTATGAACAAAATACAGACATTAAAGTTTCCAACATGCAACAAAGTGACGTTAAAATTGACGTTGTAAGAGGAACATCTAATAACAGGATTAAAGGTGACAACTCCAAAACTCATAGAAACCGTGTCCAACGTTTCTAAGAAGATTGACCATTTAACTTCCTTCCTGTACCATAAGAAGTATGAAAATCTCTTTCCGTGATTTCGACGGTATTCGCGAACTCCTTGTAGGGCGTACTGTGATTGAAGTCAACTCTGACGAGCAAACACTGACTCTAGACAACGGTGTTCAAGTGAGTGTTGACGCTAACAGTGGCTGTTGGATGTGCCCAAGCGGTAATTATGATGTTGATTCTATCAATACAGTGGAAAATGTCATCACTAACGTTAAAGTTAAAACCAAAACTGATGATGATAACAACACAGTTTACAGTATTGTTGTTTACAGCGCTGGCGTCCCAAACAAAAATAAGAAGAAGAAAGATACTCTTCTCACTGTCTCTGGCACAGATGGAAACGGTTGGTACGGCACAGGTTTCGAACTTGAAATCATTGACGTGAACTAAAAACAACGTCATTTTTTGTTCAGTGATATAATTTCTTTATTCGCTGAAACAGTAGCGTCCTCTTTTAGAGAAGAAAACCATGCTTTCTGCTCTTTTACCAAGAGGTAAGGTTCTCTGAATCCTGTGTTCATCCTTTAATGTCTAATCTGCAAAACCGGGTGATGCATGGTGTTACCTGTAGAAAGAACAGAAATGACTAAAAACAAAGCTCAAAAGAACGCAGTACGCGCAAGAATGAACATAACTGGCGAAACTTACCTTCAAGCCAGCCAAGCAATGCATCCCGTAGCGATGTACGATCTCACCAAATATATGCCTTTTCAAGCGGCAGTGGAAATCACAAACCTTGCAAAGATGGGTGTCCCTATTCTTGTAACAGGTAACTTATCTTCCGGTAAAGAAGGTTTTCTTGATGCTTTAACATATGCAGTCAATAACCCTGAGGAAACGGTTTTATTTTATAGAACATCCGTTAAACCAGTTCATATCCGTCTTGCAAAGTCCAAATCTATAGAGTCAGACGGAACAGTTGCACAATATGAAAACAACAAGAAGTACCCACTTGTGGTGGCTCACGACCTTCCCGTGCAACATTTAAATAGTTTCTTCAACGCTTCTGCGTCCCCTCAGATAGCATCAACATATAGCTCGCCTACATTAAATAAATTCATGAATGAAATACCTCATTTGATCGTTGTTAATGTGGAAAGATACCAAAACAAATCAACAGTTCTAAGTATCAGTGAAATTTCTAATAATCAGCAAGAACAATCTGTGCGCAAAATTTGGGTCACTAAAGAAAAAGAACTAACTCAATTAAATGGATATTATCCTTCATTATATGAGAACAGAAAGATCATTTCTAAGATTCCAGATGTGTTAAGTACATTCAGAGCGGAAGAACCTACTGTTGTTGAATTAGGTGAAGAAAGCGACTCTTGGCTTATTTTGGGTGAAACAAACCCAGAGGAAGCAGAACAGTTGGTGAAAAATTATATGATTACCAACTGGGGAATTGATGAAGATTATGTTCAAGAACTTATTGAACTTCTCCCTGGTTTAAGTGTGTCTTTGCGCGCGGACTGGTTTTGGAGACCTTATCACAACAACCAAAATTGGGATGGAGAATACCCAGAAGATGACCTGGTTTTGCGCACATTAACAGATAACATAGATGAGTATAAAGGACAACCAACGTTCACTGGTATCATTTTGATGTAATCTGTTGCTTGGTTCTGTAAGGTTGTGTATACTGTAGAAGTACAGTTCCCCTCCATCAAAGGAAACATAATGTCTGTTCGTGATTACCAGCGTGATGAAGTTCTTTCGCTGTTTGAAGACAAGGAAATTTCTGTTCCGTTCGTTCGCCCTAAGATGAAGGATGTCATGCGGGCTTGTGCAAAGTATTTCACTCTGTATGGTATTGCTTTCATTGGTCTGACGATTATTGAAGGTTACGTCCTTTCTTTCATCCCTGGTGTGACCGATTTTCTCAACAGTAACGAAGCAGTGAGCCTTATTACTGGTGCTGTACTTCTGCTCATCAACTGCGGTATCCTTTACCGTTACATGAACTACGCTGATGACAAAATCAATGATGCAAAGTACCGTGAAGAGGATGCTGCCGACAAGCTTTGGCGGGACAATGTTGAAGCGGAAGGTTATTACCTTTCTCGTGGGTATGGTTTCAAGAATGCTTGGAATTCTTTTTACACTAACAAGGATGGTGTAGAGTACCGTGCAGCCGCTGGTCATTATGACGGTAAGGAAGTACATCTGGTTCTTGTCGCTCACTAAAATGTGTGATAAGCTGGACATATAACCAAATAGAACGTCTCAAACTACCCAAGTGGATACTGGTTGAATCTATGAATCAGTGATAACTGACTATTCACAAAGGAGATAAAATGAGCAACGTTTATATTGTCACGCAGGGATGCTATTCGGATTACGGTATTGTGGGTGTCTTCGGAACCCGCGAGCTGGCAGATGAATACATTCAGCTTGAAATGAAGAGGTCAAATTCTCGTTTCGATAATTACTATGACGTGGAAGAGTTCGCGCTTAACCACGTTGTGCCGAAACCTGTTTATCGTGCTCACCTTTCGGTGAAGTATGAAGATAATGTTCCGGTACAGAATGTATGGGTTTGGGATAAAGCTCAGGTGGAACTTAACCATTCATCACAAATTGAAGTAGCGAAAGCTATTTACAATGACCGCAAGGTTTTGGTGTTCGTGGGTGTCGTTTATGGGGAAACCCGTGAACTTGCAGAGAAGAACGCTTGGGATGCTATTGCGAAAGCAAAAGCAGAGTTCCTGAACCTGTAGAAGTAACCAAGAACCGTTCTGGAAATACTTATTTTTCCAGAACGGTTCTTGTCTTTTAGGGGCGTAACTTGCAAGGTCGCTACCACTCGTATAGTATTGAACTATGCGAAAGAACATGACCTTCCTCATCACTGTAGCGGTTGCAGGTGTGCTTGCTCTCACTGGTTGCACCACCCCCGCTCCTGTTTCTTCTACCGTTCCTACCGTCACGGAAACCACTTCTGGTGTCGTAGAAGAAACCTCCGTAACTGCTGATGAAACTGCTCCTGTTTCCTCCACGCCTGGGAGTACACGCACTCTCCTTGAAGAGCTCGTTGTTGCCCCTGCACATTCAGGTGAAGGTTATGTCCGTGAGAACTTCAACCATTGGGTTACCCAGGAGAACGGTTGTGACACCCGCCAGAACGTTCTTGCCAGAGAAGTTATCGACGGTACAGGAAACGGCTGTATTCCTAATGGTACTTGGGTGAGCATTTACGATAACGTCACTATCACGGACCCTGGCAAACTGGATATTGACCATATGGTTCCTTTGAAGGAGGCTTATGTTTCTGGTGCGTATGCTTGGGACTCCGCTACCCGTGAAGCATATGCTAATGACACCGATTATGTGTACTCACTTATCGCAGTGTCTTATTCCAGCAACCGTTCTAAGGGTGACAAAGACCCTGCCAGTTGGATTCCTGACACTATGGACGCTTGCGACTATGTTGGCAGGTGGGTTGCAGTTAAGCACCGTTGGAACTTGACTGTTGATTCCGCAGAAAAAGATAAGATTCTTAGCGTTCTTGCCTGGTGTAACGGTGACTATATTCTGCCTGATGTTCCTGCAAAGACAACTGTTACGACTGAGTCCACTGTTACCCCTCCCGCTGGTGAGGAAGAAGTTCCAGTAGCTACTGATGGTAATGACCCGCAGTTCAATACTTGCAAGGAAGCTAAGAAAAACGGTTACGGTCCTTACGTCAAGGAAACTGACCCTGAATACGACTGGTATCAGGACCGTGACGGGGATGGAACAGTCTGCGAATAAAACCACAGAAAAGCCACAACTATACGACAATAGTTGTGGCTTTTCTGCTAATATTGGAAGATGAATGATCTTTTACAGAAAGAAGCGCAAGAGTTATTTGCTTCACGCACCAATATATTCATATTCACAGGTGCAGGAATGTCCGTCCCGTTAGGAACTAAGCCTTACTGGACGGGTGTAGAAACTTCTTACGGTGGCGAAGAAACCATATATGGTTTAACTGCTCTGGAACACGCTCACGCTATCTACTGGAATCAATACGAAGAAGAACAACTTATGTATTTCCGTGACCTTTACAAAGGTCTTGTGAATTTAAAAACCGCACAGGGGACTCATTATCACAAACTTCTTGAAGCTTTGGAAGGTAAAGAATATTTCAACATAACCTCCAACATAGATAACGCATTTATAAACTACGGTTTCAATCCAGATAACCTTTATGAGATCCACGGGAATACGAGGTTGTCGCAATGTATAAGAAACCCTAATTTTCATAGCATCTTCCCTACCACTGACCCGTTTAAAGGAACAGCTACTTGCCCGTCCTGTGGCTCACCTGCACGCCCAGCTGCTTTGTTCTTTGATGACTACCTATTTAACGACACATTAGAAAGCGAACAGTACGAGAAATACTTAGCGTGGAGAAAAGTAGCTACTCAAAACCCAGAGGATAGTTTGATATTAGAAATAGGTGCCGGTGTCACAATAACAACTATCAGACAGTTAGGTATGAGAACTCACGGGATATACGATATCCCCTTCATTAGAATCAACCCCAACCCTTATCCAACATTAGAATCAAAAAATGCTGAACGAAACATACCTCGTTCTAAAAAAGCATCTTTCATCACATTAGAATTAACTGCTGACGAAGGAATAGACGTGTTAGCCCCTTAAGAAAGTGGGTCACATTCCTAAGAATGTGACCCGCCTTCAACTTTGGCAGTTATACAGTATGGCGTGCGCAAGCATACCTTTGGTATCCAGCGGTATCGTTCATGTCGATAACATAACGGTCAACCAAGTCTTTGTCCTCTGTAACTTGCAAAACAGACCAAGCTGAATTATCTGAATCACGCACATAAATAGTCCACTTATCCACGGGCTTGTACGTGTTACCTTCACTGTAACCAGTCATCATTTCGTTCATACCTTTATAGTATCACTTCAACCTGTTTTCACCTAACATAAAATATGATACTATAGAACATATAGAGAAGGAGACAACATAATGCCTTTCATCCCCACCCCTATCGCTGGTGCGCTTAGCGCTATCACTGCAACCCGGAAGAACCAGGAGAACGCTAAGAACGCTTCTCCTGCCGTTGACCAGCCCGAAAAGCGTTCAGAACGTAACGCTTTTATGCAGCTTTTCTTCGGCCCTGGTAAGTAACACACTACTTGTGGTGTTGACATACGCGAAATTCTTAGTTATTCTTAGATAATCAACCCCTCGCAGGAAACGAGTTCTAAAATGTTCAACGGATACGTTAAAGAAGCAAACGTACTCGCATACACAGACGCAGATGCTAAGAGTGACTGGCGTAAAGGTATGCTTAAGTCTGTTGCTGAACTTGTGAGCTCCCACGGTATTGCCGAAGGTATTCAGTTCGGCTCTTGGGGTAGCATTCTCGGATTCAAGTCTGGCTCTTTGGCAGAACACTTCTACGCTGACGGTGCACGGAAGATGTACTACTCTGGTGTGGGCGCTTGCAGAATCGTGTCTATCACACACCTTTCGGAAGAAAGAACAGAAGAGTACGACCACGACACTTACAACGGTGGCACTGTTCGTACTGAATCTGGTATTCAGGGGAAGGTTACTTGCGAACACGGTGTCACGGGTATGATGTTCTACAAAGTTAGTGTTGGTGAACTCATTTACTCCATTGCTTCTGGTAGCTAAAAAGTTTTTCAACTTTCTTTTGGTTTGAACTTGCAAACCAGTTACAGATACCCCTATACTGGTATTAACAACGCAGACCAAACTACCAAGGAGAAACCAAAATGGCTGCCACCAAGACCACCAAGCACCGCAACACCGCCCTTCCCGAGTTCAGTGAAGCGATGCACCTTATTGGTCGCTCCTCCTGCACCCAGCCTCACAAGGACCGTCGCACCCGTGGTCAGCGCACTCGCGCTACCGCAAAGCGTGCCGCTATCCGTAACGGCTGGTAAAACTTAAAGGTTGAGTCCCCAACATCAAGTAATGTTGGGGACTCAACCTTTTCGACTGTGTTTTTCTCCCAAAATATGGTAACCTGAAAAGGCATAGAAAGATAAAGAAATGGTAAAGAACGATCCTTCCTTCCCTGGAATATGGGAAGAACTCCAATGGCGTGGGTTAGTTCAAGTGTCAACAAACACCGAAGAACTACAATCCCTTCTAAACGGCGACCCTATCGTTTTCTACTGTGGTTTTGACCCAACAGCACCCAGTTTACATTTAGGTAACCTTGTGCAGCTACTCACTATGCGCCGGTTACAATTAGCTGGTCACAAACCTTTAGCGTTAGTAGGTGGTTCAACCGGGTTGATTGGAGACCCAAGACCTACCGCAGAGCGCACACTAAACAGTAAAGAAACTGTATCAAACTGGGTTACACAACTACAAAACCAGATCAGCCAATTCCTTGACTTTGACTCATCTGAAAAGAACGTAGCTGAAATGGTCAACAATCTTGACTGGACAGAACCAATGAACGTTCTTGATTTCTTACGAGACATCGGAAAACATTTCCGAGTAGGAACAATGTTACGTAAAGACGCTGTGCATTCTCGTCTTAACTCAGACGCCGGTATCAACTTTACAGAATTCAGTTACCAAATACTTCAAGGTATGGACTTTCTTGAACTCTGGCGCACTAAACAATGCGTGTTGCAAACAGGAGGTTCAGACCAATGGGGAAACCTCATCGGTGGAGTAGAACTCGTCCACAAAGCTGAAAATAAAAAAGTTCACGCTATAGGTACACCTTTAGTAACCAACTCTGACGGCACCAAATTTGGAAAAAGCGAAGGTAACGCTATCTGGTTAAATCCCGAAATGTGCACACCTTTCCAAATGTTTCAATTCTGGTTAAACGTTGAAGACAGCAACGTAATCAACTTACTCAGACTGTTCACTTTTCTTACCCGTGAAGAAATAGACCAGTTGGAAAAAGTAACTAAAGCTGAACCTTTCAAACGTCTTGCTCAGAAAAGGCTTGCACAAGAAGTAGTTACGTTAGTACACGGTGCAGAAGCATTAAATAAAGTGATAGCAGTAACAGAAGCGTTGTTCGGCAAAGGTGACTTAACACAAGTGGATTCTACTGTTTTAGAATCAGCGTTAAAAGGTCTACCCAATCAAACGTCCGTCCCTGCGGGTTGCCTTCTAACAGATGTTCTGGTTAGTAGCTCCTTATGTACCAGTATTAGTGACGCACGTAGAGCAATTAAGCAAAAAGGTATCTCTGTTGACGGTAAAATCGTTGACTCAGAAACCGTTGTACTCGAACCTAAATTGTTCAACTCCTTCTCTATAATCCGTAAGGGAAAGAAAACTTTTGCTGGCGTGTTCTTTGAAGGCAAAAAGTAAAATGTTTTGGCGTAAAGAACCACCGCTCGACGCCCGTGACGTAGCGAAAACTCTGGTGGAGAACGGGTACAGTGCCGGTCTATATGGAAACATAAGACCACTCATATGGTGGAGCCATAAAACAGAAAAACAAGTCATTTCTGATGGTTTGGCGGATTCACTGAGGAACACGAAAGATTCCTCTCAAAAGGAACTAAAAACGTACCTTGAAAATTTACGTAACGCACTGGAAGATAACCAATGGGTAAACGAAACAGTTTCTCATATGGAGAAAGAGAAAATGGAAGCTATGCGTTCACGAATAATGATAGCAGCCATTCACGCAGAGAAAGATAGAGAACCAGCTTTCTTTCAACTGTTGGAAGCCTCAAACCTTAAAGAAGTAGAAAACGCAGGTTATAGATTAGGTGTTGCGACCAGGTAGCAAAGACCTGTATACTCGTAGTAGAGAGAAACACAAAGACCACTTCTACCAAAGGAAAAACAATGAACATCATCGGTTCGGTCGCTCTTCTCGTCACCGCTCTTCTCGCCCCGGTTGACGCTCCCGCTCAGCTTCCCGCTGACGTGACCGAGATTCACATTGTGTCGGTTGAGGGTGCCGCTGGTATCCTCGGCTGAACCTCTCTCCATACGAAAGTGGGTGTACCCAATTGGGTACACCCACTTTCTTGTTAACGTAACCTGTGCTAAACTGGTAACAGATCAATCTGTAAAGGAAACTTATATGGCTAACATTCACGATGTAGCATCATTCATTGTAGAAAAGTTTGATTCTGGTATTTCTACAATGAAACTACAGAAACTTGTTTTCTTAGCTCACGGTTGGTCTTTAGCTTTGCGTGGCAAAACTCTAACAGATGAAAATTTCGTTATGTGGCCCAGTGGACCAGTTAACAAAACGCTTCAAGAAGTGCCTGGTAAAGAATACACAGTAACATCTTGGGTAGGTTACCCTCAAAACCTTACCGAAGAAGAAGTTATCATCCTAAAAGCAGTGGTTAACCAATACGGAGCTTTATCTGGGCCACAACTTTCTGAGATAGTATCCAAAAACGCACCGTGGAATGACCTCAAAGGAACAGGTTACCCACTATATAATGATGAAATTAAATCTCATTACACGAAAACACTGGTATCTAAATAACTGTACAAACTAAAATAATGCTACCATTAAACCTATGTCTGAACGTTTCTATAATTCAATAATTGGTGTGCTAAATGCCTTTACCAAACCTTTCGTTCGTATTAAAGTTACTGGTATTGAGAACATTCCAGAAACAGGTGGAGCAATAATTACACCTAACCATATTTCAAACATTGATCCTCTTATATTAGGTGTCGGTATAGCTAAACAAAGACACGTTCGTGCTTTAGCTAAAGAATCTCTTTTTCGTAAACCTGTCGTTAAAACTGTTTTACGCGGTATGAAACATATACCCGTTCATAGAGGTTCTGCTACAGCTGCACGAGCTCTTGAAACTGCAATCGAACAAGTAAAAGCTGGCGAGGTAGTAGGCATATATCCAGAAGGGACTATTCCGTTAGACCTTCAAAAAGGTGGAGCGTATAAAACAGGTGCAGTTAGGTTAGCGGCAAGTACAGGTATGCCTTTGATACCCGTAGGTCAATGGGGAGCTCATACGGTTCTACCAGCACGAGTTACCACCGCACAAAAAATAAAACATCTTACCGGAGCTCTCATGAAAAGACCCGTGCATTCCATAGTAGTTGGCGAACCATATTATGTTGAAGAAGATTACGATATGAGTTTTGAACTGGAAAGGTTGGAAGAGAAAATACGTGGTCTTGTAGCTAAAGCTCAAAACCTTCAATTACATTAAACCTTTTTTCATATACACAAGGGTTTCTATTTTGTCTTCATAAACAATTTGATTCATGCTGTCTGTTAAATCGTTTTCAAGATACCAAAGATCTAATTCTTTTTGAGCTTTATCAATCGCTTGCTCATTAATAACCCATTTTCTTTCTTTAGCGAATGACACTCTCGCTAAAGAAAGAACAGCAAGATCGTATCTTATACAAGCAATATTTTTGATTTCTCTCGAAATATCATATGCCATTAAAGTCCGAAACATTATCTCTTCACTTGATTTTTTACGTATTATTAACTGTTGCAATAAAGCTTCTCCCGCAACAGAATCACCTGCCGGTTGAACTTGTCTTTCCCTTACAGGTATGAGAGAAGTTATGCCACCAATAACACCTACGGCACCTACAACACCCATCACGATTGCTAACACTGACACGTTAAAATTTTATCATTAAAGGCTATTCGGCTTGAGTTTTATAAGGTATACTTACAGTATGCTGAAAGAAGCGACGATTGAAGACAAAACTACCTTTGCGGTGGCTCTCACTAAAGACCCTTCTGGAATGAAATACGTTGCTTTTTACACTGATGTAGAAGCTTGGGAAAAACGAGACGCCGACAAGAACTCAACCTATACGTTTTACACTGGCGACAATGAAAATCAAGTCGCTGGTTTTATCGCTACCCAACGTCTTTCTAACTCTGGCGATTTGGTTCTTGAGTATTACATCTCTCCTGAACATCGCGGTAACCAGTATGGCAAGAAAGTTCTTAAAGAGCTTATTTCACGATTGCGTTCGCTCGGTAAAGCACGAATGCTTTTTGCTTACGTAGACCCCGAAAATAAAGCAAGCGCAAAAGCCCTGGACGGAGCAGGTTTCTTGTTCCAAGGTCGTTCCGGCGACTGGGAACTTTATAGTTACATGGTGCAGTAACTTTCTGATATACTGAAATAACCATAAACCTTTCTAACAAGGAGAAAAAATGACTGCAGTTATTGAAGCAGATAAGTACCAAGCAGAAGCTGACCGTCTTTTCGCTATCCCTATGGTTCAGTCAATTGCCGTCAACATGGCAATTGATATTCACGCCGGTAAAGTTTCACTGGAATTTCTTGACACTTTCGCTGGTATGATAGCTTTGAACAGTGAGTTCCAGAGACTGGAAATTCCTTACGACACCATTGGTGGCCCCGCTCGTGCTGTTAAGCGAGCAGTTGAAGGTTTCCTGCCTTATATTTGAACAAAATGAGTGAGGGACAACCCAAATTTGGGTTGTCCCTCACTCATTTTTATGCTGTATCTAAATCATCCAGTTCACCGGCGAGAAGCATTGTTAATTCATAGTAGTTGACCAAACTCAAAGTGCGACCAGAAGCTACAACTTGATGGTTTCCTTGACGGACTCTCTCCGTTTCATACTCTGCCACAACAAAGTTATTATGAACACAAGTGGTCAGTAAATTAAGAAAATCGTCATCAAACCATTTACGTAAATCTGCTACTGAATTAAACCCGCAAAGTTCGTGAGGGTGAATGTACCCTAAACCGTCTTTTTCGGGAGGAAGATGGTGAGGTTTATCTTCCCAGTTAAGAAAAGAGTCACAAGTATAAGGTCCCTCACCCAACTGGTTTTCAATACGGTAAAAATACATTTAGTTGGCTACTTTCCGCTTACGGAAATAAATGACAGTGTAAATAATAGCGGTTACAAGCGGAATAAGAATGAGTGCATCCCCAGAATGAACGCCAATACCGTACTCTGCTGAGAACGTGTAGATAACCGGCCCAATCGAGGTGAACTTAATAACGTAAATACAAAGAACGACAGCAATAGTCCAAACCGTGATGAGCTTCATTTTAATCTTTCCTGAGTGGATGATTGTTAGCGTACTTAAACATTATACCAGCATTTTCGGTGGGCTGTCAAACAAGGAAGCTATAGTAAAAACCATAAAAATCTGCTAAACTGAGTTATGTATACCAGAAAGATAATTTAATGACTATTAAAATTTTTTCAACTTCACAAGTTGACACCAGGGGACATATGATCTTCCCCGAAGACGCTGAAACTGTTCAAGGTATCGTAAGTGAACGGTTTCCAGACATTATGCCAGTGACTTTCATAGACGCATATTGTTGCACGAACTGTGACCATATAGGGTATTTTGACTACGATACGGAAACAGATACTTTAACCGCAACTGAACCTTGTGAGTTAGCTGAATCTGGCGGGATTTATACGCTCAAACTGGAGGTTCCCTCTGGCGCTATCGCTGTGTCTGATAACCTTATCAACGTTTTCTCTCCCGACCGTAAAGAACGCCCAGGCATGTCTTTGAACACATTTAAAGGACGTGAAGAATACGCTAAATTTTATGCAACAGAAAAAGAATTCATTTACGGTAGCATCCTTATTTCACCAGAAGTTTATTGGGTCCCTGAAACAAAAGAACTATATGTAGCCAGGCTTGAACTTGACGAAGAAACCGAAGAACCTATTCTTCCTGAGGGGTGGGTTCCTGTAGCAGATATTATTCTGGATCTGTGGGCTTACTGTATTTCCGACTGGGGCAAATATGTCGAAAAAGGTGGTGACCCTGACAAAGTAGGTGTTACCCGTGTGGAAGTTCCAGCAGGAACATACACCTTTACACATTACGCAAATCAAAGAGATTTTGATGCGGATGACATTGAGGGTGATATTATTTTCGCTAGAGCACAATACGAAGGTTAAATTTGTTGAAGGCCCACCTAAACTTTTAGGCGGGCCTTCAACAAATTTAGATTACTTATCCTGAAAACGGGTCACAGTGTACCCGTCAAGGGTATCCCCGTAAAGCGAATTTACTTCACTGTAACAGGTGCGACATACAACACCTGAACCATTAGGTCCAGTGTCGCTTCCTTTACCGGAAGCAGCACAGCAGTCTGTGAGGAAGAACTTAAACCCATCTTCCGTTTCAGCAACGAAAACAGGTCCGATTTCAGTGTCAGCTACACCTACAACCCCTGCGCGAATAGTCTGAAAAGGAACCACAAACATCACGTTGTCAGTAGTGATAAGAATATCCGTAGTCTTCATCAACTTACCTTTCTCTTAGCTACGCAGTTCCTTAGCGCGAGCTTCATAATCATGATTAATAGCAGTAAACCGCATCTTTTGTTGAGCGGATGAAAGTTCTCCATCCCAAGAGATGTTCTCAGGGGAAGTACGAATCATATATTCAAATTCAAGCTCTTGCTCAGTGTTGCAATTAGCGAACATGTTAGGCATTAACTTTTCCCTTCAAGTTACTTCAATTATACAGGAAACCATTGAAATTACAACCCATACTAAAATGACCTAAAAAAGAAAAATACGCTACTATTGGGTTATGGACAAACCGAAACCGAATCCCTTAAAAAACTTAATCGATGCTATTGGGGAGGCAACGAAAGACGAGAACCCTGACAAAATTCGTACACAAGCTACTTTAATTCTTGGTGGATTAGCAATCAAGAACCCTAAAGTAACAATGCAAGTGTACAAAGTTGGTCGTGAAGCCGTTAACGTTCAACAAGCAGCTACTGCAAAAGTTAACGAAGTTATCCAAGCTTTCAAACCAAGACCAAAACCTGAATCAGAGTAAACAGGTAAAAATGAGTGTGGCCCACAAATATTTGTGGGCCACACTCATTTTTACCTACTAAAAAGGTCTTGAATTTCTTGCTGGTACTTACGCAAACGAATAAGTGAAGCTGGAGAATTGCGAATACGAGAGGCATAAAGTTTCGCCGCGATACCCGTTACATACCAATCATAATTTTCTGCTTCTTGTTCAGTTTGAGGCTCATAAGCTTCTCTTACCTGGGTCAATGCTTCTTTATAGACAGGGAAATTTTCCATAGTGATTTCCTCACTATCCGCACACGCAGAGTGGAAAAAATCACTACAATCAACGGAAATTCTGAACTGCGGTTCAGGTAATTGAACGCTCCTTTTATTTAACCGGTCATACTCGTGAGTAGTTACACCAAACCAAAAAGCGGTATCCTCCGAAAGTTCATCTACTTCCTCAATTAAAAGGTGGAGCAAAAGCGAATAATCACCAACCTGTTCCACTGTGAAAGGTAACGTAGAGTCTTCTGGTTCAGGTTGTGTAACAATTAACGATTCCACTGCTGACAGTGGCTCATTAGTAAACTGTTTACGCAGAAGTGTAGCTAACTGGTAAGGGTAAAATAAAGTCCGTCCCTCAGCGTCTATAATTCTGCCGTGGTTTTTCAGATAAGTACGGTACTGATAGATAACAGTACGTAGCTGATTGTACTTTTCAAAAGTATCAATATCTACAATACTGTCATCGCCTTCAAAACAACCCCAAACTGGTTGACCTTCATCATCACCATGTACTACAAAAATAACATCTAAGTTCGCTCGTGAAATTTCGTAAGCACAGAGCCACGCTAAATAACCTTTATCAAGTTGCATAGTAAAAGTCTATCATATTACTCTAAAAATATTTAAAGGTGTAGTATAGTTATATTATGTTATGTTCTTGTGATGGTCCTCCACACCCATACGATCCAGATTGGTGTGGTAAAGGACGTTTTGTAGGTAGACAACCTGTGGAACCCAGACCTTATAAAGCCAAATGTTACTGTGGTTCAGGTAAAGTTCACGATTTTGAACCACGTTGGTGCGGTTCAACTCCCACTTTGGAGAAAGTAAGACCAATAACGATAACCTGTTCCTGTGACGGTCCTCCCCATGCTTACGATCCAGACTGGTGTAGAAGACGAGCCAATCCTAAACCTGTAATGTGTTACTGTGACCGAGCTCCTGCGCATTTGCATAACCCACGTTGGTGTGGGCCAGTAGCAGTACGTAATAGGAACAACGGTATGTGTGCTTGCGACGGGCCACCACACGTTTATGACAGAAACTGGTGTCCTCCACGGTGACTGTCTTTTCTGAGACAAACAACTGTTATATATGTTTAGCCCCTTTAAAATATGCGAGTTTGTTAACTCCCGATATTAGTTAGATAAGGGATGTCATAAGGATACAAATGTCTCAGGTACTTTCACGTTTAAAAACACTTTTAGAAGCTCACAGTATTGAAACAGGTGAGTTACGTGATACTACCGAACGTAATAACAATCTTACCTTTACTGATGACAAAACAGTTTTCATTAAAGTGAACCAACAAGGACGCCCTTTTGATTCTCTCATCAGAGAGCTCAAAGCAGCATCAATAGTCCCAGACGCTATTAAACCTTTATATCCAGAACCGTTAAAACTTGCACCAAACCAAATTGCCACCGTCTGGGAATACAAAATTCTTAACCCAGTAAACTTACAGCCTGAAATCACCCAAGAGTTCATTGTTCAATTAGAAGAATTACATAAGCTAACTCCTCCACTTTTTTCAGAAATTCTTAACCCAACCTTCATTAACCGTCTTTCCTCTCATGTTAAAGCTCGCATTATTGAAGCGGAACAAAGAGGATTCTCCGCTGTACATTTAGACAAACTTAAAGAGATCTACAACGCTTTACCACCAGAACCAGAAACCCTTTACTCATCCAAACCAGTTTTGTGTCATAACGATTTACACGTTGGTAATATTGCGTTGAACGAAGGGCATGTTCAAATTATTGATTGGGAAGCAGCTATAGTTGCACCTAAAGAACTTGACTATGCGCGTCTAAAAATTGAACTTTCAGAAGAGCACTACAATAAAATGGTTCGGGTTCCTTTACAAGAAGATTTAGTTAACTTATACATTCAACTTATTCAACTTTCTAAAACAGCGTACTCTACCCGTTTCCCCGAACAAGATGAAAAAAGCAAACTTAGTATTGAAAAATTGCATGCTAACTGGTGTGTTTAATTCGTAGGTACAGAATCTCTAAACCTACCCATATTAGGCGCAATAAAAAGTTCCAAATGGGAAACAGTGAACTTTGGTGCAGGCATAAAAGAAGGACGAGAGTCATAAATACCGTGGTTAACACCTTGTGATTTAGCTAAATCAACAAATTTCATAGCATCCATACGCCACCATTCTGTTGTTTCTACATCACGCGGGTGACGGTCTTTCACGAGATGAGAAAATACTTCTCCTGAGTACCAAAACACTCTGGGTTTCAGAACTTTTTTACCCACATTTTTAATCCACAAATCTTGAGCTTCTGCATCATCTGAGTTAGCTAAACTTTTGGGCATAATATCGAGGTAGCGATGGAATACGAACCATTCATCTTGAATAGATGCAGGAAAAACCCACATACCTCGAGACTGAGGTGCGTTATGCCAGCGAGACTGTCTACCGAACTTGACCGGTCCGACACGCATCAATTTAAGATACCCACGACGGGTTTCAATATGTTGCATAAACAAATTTCTGATAAAGGACAGTGTATATTCCACCCTATCATAAGCTATCAAAAATTCAAACACTAAAATGTGGTATACTTAAACTTATGTCAAAGATCTCAGAAGATGAAGGTAGAAATGATGTCTGAACTTACAGAACCCATTACACTTCCACGAAAAGTAGCTTTAGTTGCTCACGATAACCAGAAACCTGAATTGTTAGAGTGGGCTCTTTATAACGCACGTCTTCTTGCGCAAACACAACTTGTTGCTACCGGTACTACAGGTCAGAAACTTGAAGAAGTGTTAGGTGTCCCAGTTCAAAAGTTGCTTTCTGGGCCTTTAGGTGGAGACCAACAATTAGGAGCTCTTATCGCTCAGAAAGAGATTGACCTTCTTGTTTTTTTCTGGGACCCGCTTTCAGCGCAACCTCATGACCCTGATGTACGTGCCCTTCTGCGTCTATGTCAAGTATGGAACCTTCCAGTGGCTTGCAACAGAGCAACAGCAGACTACCTTATCAGTTCACCCTTGTTCCGTGCAGATTACACCCACTCAACCCCGGACTATGCTGCCCATAACGCTCGTTTTCAAAAACCACTCTGAAAACTTAAACAAAAAATTTTTTCGTTTTGTTTGCACTCCTCCTCTAAACGTGTATACTGAAAACATCAACCGCTTCTAACGAAGGAAAAAACAATGACCGCTCTGTTTGATATCACCATCGATGGCATCGCTTACCCTGTCGCTCCCGTTCTCTACAAGGACGTTCGTGCAGGTGACACCATCATCCACATTTGGGACGACTCCAAGCACTACGGTCCGGTTGAGCTTTGGATTGGTGAGGCTACCCACGGTGAGCACGAGTGGTACGGTCCTGTCCGTTCGCACGCTCTTCGAAACGAGGACGGCACCTTCACGATTCAGTCGGTTCGCACTCCTGTTTCTGAGGATGACTACGGTTATGTTATCGTGTCGCAGTGGCACGAGACTGAGACGGGTCACTCGCTGTATCGCGTCATCAAGTAAACTTTTTCAAAAGAAAGTGCAACTGGACGAGTATTCCAGTTGCACTTTCTTGATCAACAGTGTTATGCTGTACTTACGAAAACAAAACGTCGCTCTACACAGAAAAGGGGTAGAAAAATGAACACTTCCCAGCTTATTGAAGCCACTTCCAACATCCAGTACCCGTCCTTCGCTGGCAAGACTGTAGCCCAGATTGCAACTGAGCGTCGTGACTACAATGAGTCTATCGCTCACCTGGAAGCTGGGTGGAAGTTTTGGCTCGCAGAAGAGTACGCTTGGGACCTTAACCAGAAGGCCCGTGACGCTATCTACGCAAAGGCGTGGTCGGATGGTCACTCCTCTGGCTACTCTGAGGTTGAGCATCACTACCTTGAGCTTTCTGAGCTTGTGCGTAACGCTCTCTAAACTTAAATAGGAATGGGGGTTGGTAAATTTACCAACCCCCATTCCTATTTGTAAGTAACTCATTACGTTCGTTTGAATGAAGAAAGCCCCTCGAACAAAAATTCGAGGGGCTTTCTTCATTCAAACGAGTTATGAAAACTCGCCGTTGTAGAATAGGAATCCCTGGTTCTCCCAGTAATCCTGATAGTGGATAACGTTTGGAGCGTCTGAATGAATCAAGTATCCGTTTGCGGTGAGCCATTCCTTTTGAGTTATATCAGGTGTTGTAAATTCTTGAGAGATAAACTCTTCAACAGAATAACCATTGCCGTATTCATCTTCAATAATGGGGGCAATCAAGTCATCAGTGAGAAACCGATGCCATTCTTCGACAGTTCCAAAAACTTCACCCTGGACTGTTGATAGCCCCGTTAGCGAACGCTTTCCAATATGGAAAATAGTGAACTCATCCAGACCCTCATCAACTTTGGCGTAAAAGTTTGTACTCATATGTTGGTTTCTCTCTCGGTTTATTTACATCTGTATCTTTCAGTTTATACGATAGATAGTTCAAATTCAAGTTTGAACCTTTGTATACTTAGTTCCCTTGTCTGATGAGTTTCAAAGCAGAAAGGCTTGGACTAATGACTTCTAACGTAAGTGAATCAAGTGCGAGAATAGCGATATTGTCTTTGCTTCTATTCATACCTAAACCGATACTATGTAATTCAAATTCTTGTCTTTTTAAAGACAGCCTTGTAGTATGGTCTGCATAAAAATGGTAATGACCGTGTAATAAAAGCTTTGGTTTTACATCTAAAGTTGCTTCTAATACTTTCTTACGGGACAATCCGGCGTAAGCGATTTCTGTTGGAAACCAATCTTTAGATGCAGACTCCTTGCCTGCAAAAAGGTCCACACCAGTTGGGCAGTCGTGAGTCAACATAACATCTGCTAACCCGCCGGATACTGTTGCCTCAACATCAAAAGGTGAAATCTGTTCCTCAGCCCACCAACTTATATTTTCTTCTCTGAAAAATTTGTCTATACTATTTGCCCCACCTAAAGAAACAAATTCTACACCATCAACTTTTAAACGAGCTCCCCGAAGAGCGAACAAAACATGAGGATAATCAGGTACATATACCCACCCTTCCATATTAGGGACAGGTACAGCGCCTTCTTTGAAGTCGACATAATTCTCGTGATTCCCTAAAGTCACCAATAGTTTTTGTTTGTTATCTGTAAGAGTCTCATTGATGTGGTGCAGAAATTTTCTTCCCCGTTTGTCCAAACTGAACCCGAAATCTCCCAGTTGGAAAATATATGTTGCACCATATTCATAGTATGTATCTAAAGCAACTTTTGCCCACGCTGAATCCTGGTGCCAGTCTCCTGTAACACCAACAATATAAGCGTTATCAATTGTTAACATAATAGATCCAATATAGGCAGGGACGACATAATTAATGTACTGTCCCTGCCTATTAATTAGTTTGAAAACTTTGCCTCAAAAACACGGTCGCGAAGCGAAGAAACAGATTCAAGATTTTCCTGACGAGAGAAATACCGCTCAACAGCATAAGCAAGAGCACCGATGTCACGAATACCCGACCGGCTGAAAAGAGTTTCAACCTGCTTATCAATACGACCCATATAGTCTTCAAGCGTCTTGTCTTTATATTTCTGAACAGCATCCTCAATGGTCACGTCAAAATCGACGTTAGCTGCACCTTGCTCAATTGTGAAAAGCTTGAAATCTTCTTTTGACAGATTCGTTGGATTGGTTGCAAAAATTTCCCGAGTAGACAGAGCAACGCTATCAACGTCCAGAAGAGTAAGCTCCTCTTCCTGGTAACGGTTGAGATAAAGTGACACCTGACGCATAAAAACCGTCGTCCCCTCATCAGAGGTCTTCTCATAGGTGTTTCCTGTGTCGACCCACTGACCAGGCGCTTCCGCAAACACCGCAGCAACACCAATAGTTCCAGGTGAATTTCGTACTGTAAGCCGCATTTAATTTCTCCTAAATAGAAAATAGTTCTGACTCTTCAAGTATACACGAAAATATCTCTGACTAACACACCAGTTTTCGACAAAAATGCTTATATGGGTCGTATATAAGCATTTTTGTCGAAAACTTTAATTTTTCGTCGTCCCCCGTTAGGTACTATGTAAATACGATACTAAGGAAGTCTTTATGTGTAGAACAGGTGGAAGACGGTGCCCGTCTCATAGCAACCCGGAACAAATAGCAGCTCGTAATGCTCGGAGAAGAGCGTTATACGCAGCTGCAAAACAACAACCCAGTGCTGGTCATGAAAATAGCCCGGTAGCTTTTGTTTTCACGGAAGCACAAACAAACTATTTCGCAGACAGTGTAGCTAAGTCTAATACTGGCGAGCTCGTGAAGCTATACCACGGTTCTGCCCACGAATTTACATCATTTGACCCTACGACTTTAGGTAAAGGCAACGACTCTTGGGGTAATGGTTTCTACTTCACCACAAACGAAGCTACTGCACGAGGTTATATGTCCGAATCTTCAAGCCCAGACGCTAACGTAAAAGAGTTCTACTTGAACCTTAAAAACCCTATCTATGTGGACGGTAAAGCCGAGATGAGTTTAACGAACGTGCGCTTTCCCTCAAAAGTGGCAGCTGCCGTATTAAAGCAACATCCATTAGCGTACATCCAACCAAATGATGAAGATGGAGAAATGAGTTTCTTAGGTGATTACAGCCCTACTTATTGGGATAAAGAAGAATGGACTAAAGAAGAGATCGACAAAATGATCGATGACGTTTCGAGGAAACATTTCAATGATGTGTCTTGGGTTGAATTGGAATCAACTTTCGGTAGAGAATACGGTTCAGAATTTTTACACGCTATGCATAAAGAAACTACTCATGATGGAGTTATTGTTGATTTCGGTGAAGATGGAAAGCACTATGTTGCTTGGTTCCCAGAACAAATGAAACTAACAAGTAACCAAAATCCTACCGCTGATGTGAACTTCGGTTCATAAGTTGATCATCTCATTGAACTTTGATATCATCATATTAATGATTTAAATATTTCGTCTTTTGTGAGACAAACGTGGAGTAGCGCGGAGTTACCTAACACGAGGGCTCATCACGAAAGGCAAGAAATGTTATTTACAGAATCAGAAAAAGAAGCAGTCGATAAATTAGTTGAAAACTTAAAAGAAACAATCGTAGGACAGACTGTTAACACAATAGAAAAAATCGATTACGAATCCTATGAATTTACATTAGGAAACGGTACTAAATTCACAGTAACTAACTACAGTGAATGCTGTGCGGGTGGTGACATTTTAGACATCACACGAATTATCGATACGAACAACATAATTACCTCTTTGAGCGTTGTAGAACGTGAAAACTGGTTTGATACTAAAAAGTTCAGTATCTTCCTCCTTTCAGAAATGGAAGAAGTGGTAGAGATTGACGCTCAGGTTACAGAAGGAACAGGATACTACTCGTTCGGGTGGTACTTGACCATCAACCTGTAAAAATGTGTGAGGGGCTGAGAAAATATTTTCTCAGCCCCTCACACATTTTTACATTAGTGGCTCTCTACTTATGGTTTTTTGCGTCTTAACTTTTTCATCAAAAGTGAAAAGACCCACAAAATTGGGATCAGCAGAAGACCCCAAATAATACCTACAACAGAAGAAAAACCTGTGTCCCCTAACCATACAACAAATTCTCCGGCGTCATGTAACGCATGTTCAATAAGGTGAACAATGTCATATAAGAAATGGAAACCAACATCACTGGAAGATTTAGCGATAATGTGTCCACCTACCCAAAGCATTGCCACAGTACCAACAGTTCCAATTACTTTAAAAATAGAAGGCATAGCGTTAACCATACCGAAACCGAACCGGCGCAACCAGTCAGGTAGTTTGTTATTACGAGCTAATGACAAACCAGCGTCATCAATCTTAATCAAAAGAGCAACAGCACCGTAAACAGCAACAGTCATAGCGATAGCTACCAACACAAGCATAAGTAACCGCATAATCCAGTTATCTGTTTCAATATTACTCATACTGATAAGCATAATTTCCGCAGACAACACTAAATCTGTTGTAATAGCAGAACGAACAATCTTGTTCTCTGTCTCTTTGCTATTGCCATTCACAATAAAATTACTGTCACTATGAACTTCCCCGTGAGTATGTACACCAAACCACGATAGAACCTTTACTGCCCCTTCATAACACAGATACGACCCTCCGAAAAGAAGAAGGAAAGGTAGTAATCCTGGTGCTAACCAAGACAGTAGAAGAGCAACAGGAATAACGATAACAAATTTGTTGAAGAAGCTTCCTTTAGCAATTCTCCACACCACAGGTAGCTCACGTTTCGCACTGATGCCTTGAACATACTGTGGAGTCACAGCAGCGTCATCAATGATCACCCCGGCAGATTTCATACCTGCTTTAGCAGCTCCTACAGCCACATCATCTAAAGAAGCAGCAGCTACTCTTGCCAGAGCAGCGATATCATCAAGAAAGGCGAAAATTCCACCAGCCATTTTTTATTTTCCTTTTAAGTAAGTATCAACAATACCACATATCGGGCAAGAAAACATAATTACAAAAAATGTCCGTCCCTCTTGCTTCTGCCGCAAAGAATCTTACAGAGGATCTTGGCATAACCTACAGAACAAAATAATGCATAATTAGTAATGCCCCAACATTTTTACGTTGGGGCATTACTAATTACTCTTCAAAGTCCCACGGATTAAGAGCACGACCGTCCGCTTCGACTTCCCATCCAACCAAAACAGGTTCGGCATCGTCGCCAGCAGGGTAATCAAGAATCGGGTACACATCTACCGTGTCACCATAAATGCAGCTATCAGTAGAACGTGCCTCTTCTTCGAAAAAATCTGCAGCCAGCGCTTTGGCTTCTTCTTCATCAGAAGCTGAACCAGCCCAGAACTTCACGTTCTGCGCAACATGCTTGCGCATAGCATCTTCAAGTCCTACAAGAGGAACAATAACTGTAAACCAAGCCATTTCTTTCACCTTCTAACCTATGAACAGTTGGATGTACCATCTAATCGTATCAAAAATATTTCGAAAATCAAACTGCAACACTGGTTGAAGTTCTTGCCGAAACTATGTAAGCTGAACTTGTCCACAAAAACCAGCTACTTTAGGAGCTCTCAATGTTTTTCAACAAGAAGAAGGTCACGAAGCCCGACGCCCCTTTCACTCCCGAAAAGCTGGATGAAGTTATCAACATTCTTGAAACGGTTGGTTTTGTTGACCAGTGGGGTTTCCGTGACCACGCTATGAGCACAGATTCTTACCACGGTGGTTCGTTTGAGTGGACCGACCGAGGCGTTGGAATGCGTTACCTTTTCTTCCTGTCTTTCACTACAGGACAGGTGACTGAAGCGCGTGCAGTGCTTCACCCTGGGTACGGTTTCACTCAGGCACAGGTGGATGAGGCAAACAAGAAGCTTGCCGAAATTCTCTAACCCCACAGTAAAACGGAAGAGGGTGTTCCCAAAGAAAACTGTTTTCTTTGGGAACACCCTCTTCCGTTTTACTTAAGCGTTCTGAATATGTTTGATAAGTAGTTCACCAAACTCCTTGGTTCCTACCTGGCGTGCGTCGTCCATCAGGAGGGCAAAATCGCCTGTAACTTGTTTGCTCGCAATAGTAGCTTCAATTGCGTCAAGAATCAGTTCAGCAACATCAAACCAACGTAGATTCTCAAACATCATTACGCCACTAAGTAGAAGCGAACAAGGGTTAGCCAAGTCCTTTCCAGCAATATCAGGAGCAGTTCCGTGAGTAGCTTCAAAAATAGCGTGACCTGTCACATAGTTGATGTTAGCCCCTGGTGCAATACCAATACCGCCAACTTGTGCTGCAACAGCGTCACTTGCATAATCACCGTTCAAGTTAGTAAGAGCGACAACACCGAACTTTTCGGGACGCAGTAGTGCCTGTTGAAGGAAATTGTCAGCAATAATGTCATTGATAACCAAACGTCCGTCCCTAAGCTCCTCTGCGAATTCCTGTTCAGCGAGCTCGTAGCCCCACCGGCGGAATCCACCTTCAGTGAACTTCTGAATATTGCCTTTATGGACGATAGTGACAGTTTTGTAACCAGAAGTCAGAGCATGCTTAATAGCAGCGCGGATGAGGCGTTTGCTTCCATCCTCACTGATTGGTTTAATACCGATGCTTGACGAATCAGGGAATCGAATGTTCTTGACTCCCATTTCTTCTGTCAGGAACTTCACTACACGAGCAACTTCATCAGTGCCAGCATTCCATTCAATACCAGCATAAATGTCTTCCGTGTTCTCACGGAACAGAACCATATCTACGTTCTCAGGGTGCTTGACTGGGCTGGGTGAACCTTCGAAGTAACGCACAGGACGTACACAAGCGTAAAGGTCAAGCTCTTGACGAAGAGTTACGTTAAGCGAACGATGACCTTCGCCGGTAGGAGTTCCAAGAGGACCTTTAATAGCGATAAGACCTTCGCGGATAGCCTCTACCGTTTCAGCAGGTAGCCATTCACCAGTCTGGTTGAAAGCTTTCTCACCAGCAAGAATTTCTCGCCAGTTTACCGAACGTGAACCACCGTATGCTTTCTGTACTGCTGCATCAAAAACTGCTTGCGAAGCTGCCCAAATTTCTGCGCCAATCCCATCACCTTCAACATAAAGAATGGTAGGGTTAGCACCAACCTCAAGCACTCCGTCTTTCATAGTGATTGTGTCACTCATTTTTGTCCTTTGTATATAGTTTTTACCTACAAAGTATAACATATCGATAACCAAAAAACCATATAGATTTGCGTCTTCAAAAAGACAAAAATAGTTAAAGATGCTATATTTGTAACCGTGTATAAAATTAAAATCTTTATCTCTCTAACGATAACTGCATTCATAGGTTTGGGTGTTTATCTTTTCACTGGTGTTGTTGGAGTTGCCGCTATACCCACAGATTTACCACGAGATGATATTCGATATAAAATTGTTGAAGTTGCTTTAGAGAATGCTGGGATAGTAGACCCAGAACTTAACGTGGTATTCACAGATGACCTCAGATATAACTGCGGAGCTCACGGTACAACTGGGTTAGGCGGTTGTTTTAGATTCAATCACCCAGACACCATATATTTATCCACTGACTTAAAAGCAGACCAGTTACGGTTTATAGCACTCCACGAATATGCTCACGTTCTTCAATTCCGCAACGGAGAACCATTAGACGAATGTGCAGCTGATAAACAAGCAATAGAATGGGGCGGCAAAGAAAACTTAGCTGCTTACAAATGCGAGTGAAATCATCCGTACCTCTAATACAGTTAAAAACTAAAATTATGGTTTACGGAATAACTTTTTAAAAGGCGACGAAGAATCTTCTTTAGGAAGAACTAAAGGAGGCAAATCAGAACGTCTATAAAACAGTTTGTTATCTTGATGTCTGTATCTTAATAGTTCTTTATATTTCTCTTCGCCCATAGAAGTTATAACGGTGTCTAAAATTTCACCTGTGTACAGTAACGGTTTAGGTTCGTCTGGAAGGAACTGGTTGTAATAACCATGTCCTGTATGTTTAACCGTATCAAAAAAGTCTTGGATAATTAATTGCCGGTAAATAATTGCGTTATCAACAAAACCGTTTATTTCTTTAACTGCACTTCCCATACCTTTAGAAGCCAAAGGTTGCCAAGGGTTTTCTAAATTAGGGTAGCTTGCAAAAATGTGCCAATCTGCTAACCCGTTCAAATCATCCTTAGGATTAGTAAAGAAAGAACCGAATTCCGCTGCAACTTGAGAAGTAAATTCGTAAGCCAGTTCAACCAAACCGTCTAAAAGATTCCCTAAAGTGTTACTACCAATGGTTTCTTCCGCTTTAAAGAAAGAATATGAAGGCGATCCTAAAGTTCCTTCAACTTTTAGTTTAGCTTCAAAAGTCATATTAAAAGCATATACTAAAACACTTTTAACCTCAATATTTACCTTGTTTTTAGGAAGGTTATTTGATAAAATTGGTTTATGGATAATGTTGAAGTTGCAGAACAGAAAATGCGAGTCCAGCTACACGATGCAATTAAAGAAGCAGTCGAGAACCCTTCTCTTGACGCAAATTTAATTGACCTCTATGCGAAACCTATTGAAGTTTTCCAGTGGGCTCGTGAACTTATCCCAGGTCTGATTGTGAGTTCTGCTGGGGGTAGTCACCCATACCAAGCAGAAGGTCTGCTTTTGGACAAATACCCGTTCTACTACCGTAGCGAATGGGGTTACTGTTCCATTAATATTGGTGAAGAAAACGGTACTACGCCTTATCTGGTAGACCATTCGCTTTGGACAGCCCGGTTAGAAGTAGAAGCTTCCACGCATCGAGGATTTGTTGCAGCTCTACCGTTACTCCTTAACCAAATTCGTCAGTCTCCTTATTATTGGGAATTCCCTTGTTGGTCTGTAATTTGGGAAGAAAACGGAACCAGGTGGAACTATGAAATTGACACCACAACACAGACAACAGTAGGGGGTTGGGGTGAAACAGTTGAAGAAGGTTTTGCTTCCGCTATGGCCCCCTCTGAATATTTAATGGAAAAAGGGTTCACCGCTGAACGGCAAGTTGAACTGTTTTGGAAAAAATGTCCGTCCCGTACTCCTGTACGGGATAATGTAAGAAACTATCCTGATAAAACACCGAATTTTCTACAGAAAGAAGAAAGCTAATGAGTAGTTTTGACTTTGCACCTTTTGTGACCACCGATGCGCTTACTGTGCCTGTTTCTGACCTGGTGCGAACAGATGACAGGTGGCAACCTTTTTCCGTCTTTTGGGGCGTCGTGGGTGTTCCCTGCACCCCTACTGGTGAAGAGATTACATTGGAAGATGCGCCTGGTAACTTTACTAAATCTCTGGACAAAGCGACTACCGTTACGTACAACCCTGAAACAGATGAAGTTACAGTAGTTTTCTACTACTTGGGTGCGGATAACCTTCCTGATGATGTAGATGATGACCCCAAATATCTTCCTCTTCTCAACAGGATTGGTAGTTCAACAACAGGCGGTTATGTTGCTGCTTGGGATGATACAACTGAGCCGGTTGATTTTAGCGAACGCCAGAAAGATTACAGTTCGCCAGAATGGGGTACAGCCACTTTAACGTTCGAACGTAATGGCGCTCCGTTTTATGTGACTCTCTACGGACACGAGGACTAAAAAAGGGAATTGGGGAAAGAAACTTACTTCTTTCCCCAATTCCCTTTTACAGGAATTCAGTCCAGCGAGCTTCCCGTTTGCTCATAACGCAAACGTCATGCCCTTTCCGCATCATAGCTTCCGCATACTCATATGCTGTGCCAGTGTTCGCACCGAATTGTTTGACAGTTGCGTTGTCGATTACTACTACCATAATGTGATTCTCCTTGCCTTATTTATGGTTGTCTAAATAACCCGAAGAAGGACAGCATCCAACACGGTTATTTAGACAAGTGGCAAGAAGACAGATATCACATGTCTTCTAATATACCACACTTTAATTACCGATCCCGAAAAACAAGAAGGTTCCCACATAAATTTATGTGGGAACCTTCTCTACCAAAGGAAATACAAAAGCGTGTTTCACTGCTATATCTATATCTGTCCATTTAACCAAAAGATACAGTTTTCTACTTTTTGGTCTACAAGACTTCGTTTTTGGTCCTCAGAATCACCATTAAAATCGAAAAAACACTAATTTCAGTAAGGTCATCAACGCAACAGTTGACACGTTGACGTTTCACTGGTTATAATAAGAAAGTAAACTTGTTGAGCTCAACCAAAGGAAAACGAATGAGCGCGGTGATTGAGCGGATTGGAAATTCTCTCTCCCGAAAGCAGAAGTCTTTTCTTAACCTTGCCGTTAAGACCGCTGCCGCCAGCGAACTGGCACAGAAGCACGGTGCGGTAGTAGTTAAGGGTGGAAGCGTCCTTTCCCTTGGATTCAACAAGCAGAAGAACGCAGATATCGTGAACCCTTCTGAGGCTGTCTCTCCTGAATACTTCACTGTTCACGCAGAGATTGACGCTCTCAACCGTGCGGGAAACACTGAGGGTGCCACCATTTATATTGCCCGTGTCAACAACAACGGCGAAGAGCGTTACTCCCGTCCTTGCAACTCCTGTGCAGAGGCAATCCGCAAGGCAGGTATCCGCACCGTGATTTACACTCTCAGCGACGAAGACTAAACCTTAAAATGTAATTGATTAAGCTATACGAAACGGGAAATTATATGGAAACGCTGACCACTTTTTTGACTCACATTGGGCATTACATAATTATGGGTAGCATTGCCTCAGCTATGGTAGGTATCTTCCTTGGACTCGTCCCCCGGCATAACCAAGAATGAAACATCCGTCCCTCTTTGTGAATGAGTAATCCCCGCCAGTAAGGTTCTCTGGCGGGGATTACTCATTCACAAAGGAAGATTTAATAACGGCGACTGAACCAGTGACGGAAACTGGGCTTACGGGACTCTTCATAAGTGACCCACTTGACCTCCACATCATCCCAAGTTTCACCACGCTCAGCGTGAGACTTCAACGTGTCATCAATCGCTTGCTGCGCCTGAGCATCGTTCTCAATCCGTACCGTCTCACGAAGCGGAATACTGTAACCACGCTTCTGCTGAACACGATGCTGGTAAGCGTCCTCAGCCGTCCATCCTTCATAACCATAGATGGAAGAAGGAGAATCGGGGGAAACTTGAATACGAGTAGCAGCCGTGATGTAGTTGCCGTTAGAGAAACTAAAATTCACACGGTACATACCACGATTGTTCACAACCGCAACACGAACAATGTTCTTCTGCTTAAAAAGCTTTTCAAGAGTCTCAGTGAAGCTCATAGTCCTGTTCCTTTCATATGCAACGGAAGTTTTACAAGTTAAGTATAACACAGCGCACGCTCAAAAAATCGAAAATGTTCTGGTTGATCTTGTTGAAAACAACGGGTACACTAAAACTATGATGAACCAAACGCGACTTAACCAGATTGTCACGGACACCGTTGAAGGTCTTGCTTCCACTGGCGATTTCGTAGACGAAGCGGCAATGCTGACAGAAGAAACCTTCCAAGTTGTACTTGCAACTTACGTGACGGAAAACCCGGCTGAGTATGCTATTCTCAGTCAGAAGCCTGGCTCTGACTACCTGCGTGAAGTCATCAAAGACACTGTTCGTGAAATCGCATAAGGAAACCAAGAATGTTCAAAAAGTTCGTCGTCCCCGCAACTATCGTTACGGCTCTTGTCCTGGTTCTCACCGGCTGTTCAGGAGCAAGCGGAATCTTCACAGAAGAAACTCCTTCCGCAGATAAGCCTATCGACCCGAATGACAGTGGCTATGAGGTCGAACACATCAAGCTCGACAATTCCGTAATTATCACTTGCCTTGAAGGTGGCATTATGGAAACACGGGTTGTGTCTTGTGTTATCGCTGGACAGGACTACACGGACGCAATTCCGCTTGCTGATTCTGAATACTCTTACGAGTACATCAACGTCGGTCAAGGGCATACTGCTCTCTGTCTTGAAAAAGGAATCATGAAGACGAAGGTTCTTGCTTGCGTTCCTTACGAGAAGTAAAAATGAAATGAGGGTGAGCGACCAAAAGTTTCTGGTCGCTCACCCTCATTTCATTTGTGCATAGCTATGTCGATCAACCGCACTAACCGTGCAGGCCCTACTACTTTAAGTTTTTCTATTGTGGTACTGAACAAACGAGAATGTTGTTCATAAGAAACTATGCATCCTTGTCTTTCAGCTTCATCAAAAACCTTGTTCAGGTCATACATATTGTCATTATCTATTTCCGTTTTAAGAAGAGTGAAAGTACCCCACTCATCAGGAGTTATCTCAGCTGCTATTGCCAAATCTTCATCCATAAGACACTACACCGTACCTTCCGTTAAACGTGTACCAAATACCTAACGGAATACTTTTGCTTGTTAAGTTGAAAATATCTCAAAGATTATGATACTCTTAAGACAACCCCCGTAGACCGAAGGAAAGGAGGGTAATCATGTTGAAGCAAGAAGAAATTGGTTATGACATTTACAAGTACCCTCGTTCACCTCATCTTCCTACCAGCCCTGGTGCAACAGAAGATGACAAGTATGTGACCGCTTCTGGGTTGAAAAATCTTAAAAGTGGTATCGAACTCGTCACCACCGAAAAGATGGATGGTGGTAACATCAGCCTTTATCGGGATTATTACCACGGTCGTAGCCTGGACTCCGGCACTCACGCTTGGGAAACGGTCTCTAAGGCGCTGTGGGCGAATGTAAGGCACCAAATCCCCGAGGGGTGGCGAGTGTCCTGCGAAAGCCTTTACGCGCGTCGTAGCGTCTCCTATGACAATCTGGAAGGATTCCTGTACGTTTTCGGTGTTATGGATGAAAACAAGCAGGTTCTGGGTTGGGATATGGTTGAAATGGTAGCCAAAGACCTGGGTCTTCCTCTTGTTCCCGTGCTTTACCGTGGAACTGATTTTGAAGAAGCATCCAATATCTGGTTCAACACTATGGACACCGAAAAAAGTGAAGGTTTTGTCGTCCGTAACGCCGGAGATTTCCCTGTAGCTCGTTTTGGAGAAAACCTCGCAAAATGGGTTCGTAAAGACCACGTAAGAACCGCCGCGGATTGGCGACACAGAGATGATTTCGCCGTAAACAAACTGGCATAAAAAGTTGTTGGGTGAAGACAAATATAAGTCTTCACCCAACAACTTTTTGGGAAGAAAATATGGTAGCAGAATTTCCAATCAAAACAAACTGGGATGACACAAAAGAAGTTCCCATCTTTATTCCCCCTGAATGGCAAGGAATATTTCAATGGGAGCCAAATAATCCGTTTACCGCAACATTAAGAATTGTGAGTTCAACTGAAAAAGGAGCTCGTCTGCAAGATGTTGATACTGAGATCTTTTATCCTATAAGTTCCAATACATTAGTGAACACCATTATGCACTGTCCAGTAATAGATGGATGTATCACAGGTACTTGGATAATTGAGAAACGTGGGCAGTCTTACGGCGTCAGGATGTACGGCACATAAAACTATTTGAGGTTCTAACCCTTTCTTTAGGTTAGAACCTCAAATAGTTTGTTTCTGCTTATGCAGTTACGTTCTCGTAATCCGCAATCTTCTTCCGCGCCTCACTGAGTTCAAACAGAAGTGCGCGCATCAGTTCGGGAGAGAAAGTCTTGATATGGCGAATATCGTAGCTGGGACGAACATTCTCATCTGCAATCGTAACATCAACCCATCCAGCGTTGAGTACGGGGTTAAGCTCTGCATACCCGTGACCTGCTGCGGTAGCAATCTGCTCCAATGCATCCAGGTCTTCAAGCTGAGTCAGAACAGCCGGTGCGTGGTGCTTGTTGTACTTAGGGTCAAGAGACATTTTCAAAACTCCTTGGTAGTTGGTGGTTTTAGTTTACACGTTCCTGAGAACTTGTCAAGCAACAGGTTGAGAGAGGGATTTTGCGTGTTCGTTCAGAATGTAGATAAGCGAACGATACTTACCCTGCAATGCTTCATATCCAGTACCACCAGAGTACATCAGGAAATTTACGATGTCATCGTGAACGGTTTCAGAAACATTCTGCCCGTAAGTTGCGTGGAGGGAAGCATACCATTCTTTTTCAAGACGATGAACCTCTTTCTGCCACTCGCTGTCGCTGAGTTCACCGAGGATGCATTTTTCAGCGATATCTCCCAGTTGGGTTTGCAGTTCTCTAATAGACTGAATCATTATCCGTCCCTTTCTTAGAATCCAAAAAGTCCATAACCGATTGATTGAGCTCCCACAGGGTTCATACCGTAAAAGCCATTCAGAGGAACACTTGGAATTTTATAGTGTTCCCAAGTAACAGTATCATCAAGTCCATACAAATAAAAGAACATTGTCATAGCTACCATAGCATTATGGGAAACCCAGATTTTGTCGGGTTGTTCTTCGTCTTCCAGAATGGAAGGAGAGAGACCGTGTTCTTTAAGAACAGCCCATTTCTCTGGAGACATGCTTGGTTCATCGTACTCGTTAGCAAAATCATCCAGCCCGAAACCAAAGCGTTCTACATTCTTATGATAGTTCTCGTATAGAACCTGCGGGTCAACATCTTTGTTGATTTCAACGTAACGAGTTTCGGTAACATTGTGTCCGTCACCAGAGAAATCTCCGAGAATAATGTGTAGAAGCATAAATAAGTCTCTTTCTATATCTATACAATTTTACCAGAGATGCAAGATATTATCCAGCCCCAAGAAACACTTACAGTCTTGAAAAAGACGAAAATATTAGTCTAATGGTAGACTACCTTTATGTCATCTATTGAAGATCTTTTAGGTAAACCTTTTGTAACCTCAACAGGGAAAACCGTGCCAGAATATGCCCTTCCAGTCGTTCGAGCGTATCACTTAGTTCTGCCTTTAGGCAAAGAAGGAATAGTAAAATACAAAAGTCCTATCACTCCCGAAGTAGCTGCTGAAACAATTACTGCTTTAGGTGAAACTTTGAAAAAATTAAATAATGGTCAGGCAACAGATAATCTGAAACTTCTTCCACCCGAAGAATACAACATTCTAAGCACATTTTGTTTAACACTACCTACCTTACCCAGATCAACAAGCGTTAAAGGTTCAACATTATATGCGGAACAATTTCAGACAGTGATGAATTTTGCAGAAGGTGTTTGGTTACTTGTTCGTAAAGCTTTTGAATTACCTCATTTTGACGCTTTCTCTTACTATTCCGTTGATACTGACTACTACGAAGATAAGATCATTAATTCAAAATATGGCACAGAAAGCGAAACCCGAGGACTCCAAATCTGGGGAACCCAACTTGCTGCAAGCTTAGCTTCGTTGGGGGCAACCATACCGTTAGGGTTTACACTTGATTCATTCATTCCAGCAACCATTTCAGGTGTTATTGCCGGGTTAACTTTTATGCCAGGGCCTATGCTTTGGGGCTTATACGGGGAACAAGTTGACTCTTATAGAAACTGGAAATTCTATAAGGATTATATCAATGTGCGAGAAACGCAAGTGCAACAAGAAATGCAATCCTACATTCTGCAAACTCAAATGGTAAATACAGAAAAAGAAGTCAGAAAAACTTTGTTCACTAAAGAAGGTAGAAGAAAAGAATACGCTCAGCAGCCTGTTAATAAAAGATATGAGCCTTCAGTTCGGAAAGCTGACGGTTTACCTTCTCCTCCTTCGCCAGCAAGAAACTGAACAGAGTTCGTCTTTTAAAAGACTAATTAATGTATTGTGGTAGACTTCGTTTATGACAAGTGTAGAAGAAGTTTTAGGGAAACCTTTTATTGCTAAATCAGGTAAAAGAATACCAGATTATGCGTTACCTATTATTAAAGCGTATTACGAAAAGTTACCTTTAGAAGATCCAAAATCTTATCACTCACCTGTAACACCAGATGTTGCGGAACAAACCATTATTGCTGTAGAACAAACTTTGAAAAGATTGAGTGGTAACCCGCATTGTCGGGATCTTAGCTATTTGCCAGTTGAAGAGTATAATCAACTGTCGCAATCTATTCTTCCTTCCCTTCCGAGCCAATTCAGTATAAAAGGTTCAGCTAAACATTTAGCAGAATCTGAAAAGTTCATTGAATTTTCGGAATCTATATGGAAAATTGTTAAAGAAGCTTTAAATCTTCCTCATTCTGCGTCCCCTATAGACATTAGAAAACTCGTAGATGAAAACCACAAAACAACTTCTGTAACAAAAGGCGGACTAATATGGGCTTCGCAATGGGGAACAGCGGCCGCGAGCCTTGCCGGAACCATTCCATTAGGGTTTGCTTTAGACACACCCATCCCAGGGATTATCTCTGGTGCTATAGCTGCCGCCGTATTTATGCCTGGACCTTGGCTATGGGAACCATACGGTCGTAAAATTTATAACCGTAGGGTAGATGCTTACTATGAAGACTATAAAGCCAACAGACAATTAGAAATTAAGCAAGAATTGGAATCTTTCATTCTACAGGCCCAAACAATAGGAAGTTTAGAAGTAACTCAGACAAAAAAGTCCCACATAAATACTTTTGATGCCATATGAAAATCTATGGTGTAATTCGTCTTTCTTGAGACTAAAAACAATATATGGGATACTGTCTCTCCCCTATGGCAACTATAGAAGATATTTTTAAGGTAAAGCAGTTGATAAACACTGTCTACCAGCGTATAATGGAAGAGACAAAAAGTTTCTCTGACATGAAAGCGAACTAATGAAAAAGTTCCTCATCACTCTCATTCTGTGGTGTCTGTCTCTTTTCATCATCACTTCTACACTGGTTGGGACGGGAATTCCTAACGCTGTAGCGTTGCTCGCCGCAGTGATAGTTACATTCCTTATCCATAAGTTCATTTGGACAGTCACGCACTAACGCATAGCCGATAATCATTGAAACAACACCTAAAAGGTTTCAATGAAAAACAAAAACTTATTCATCTATCTTCTTTTTATACCTTCCGCACTAATTATCGTGGGTTCATTAGTTATCAGTGCTATAAACCCTGAGCTCAACCCTCGTGCCGTAGCACTTGTCCTTGCTACTCTTTTTGCGCCAGTCACTTTCTTTCTTATTCTTGCGCATTCCCGTAGATTAGGTGCTATAGCACGTCAAGAAGAAGAGGAAAGAAAGAACGTTGAAGAACGTAAGAAACTGTTGAAAGATACAGCCACAATGTTACGTAAACTTGAAACTAAACGATCAACTGAAAACCATCAGTTTTAATAGTAAGAGAGGGAGTGAAAATTTTCACTCCCTCTCTTACTTCAAGCACCGTGCAGAAGAACAAACCTGATAACTGACATCTTGAAAAGGTGACGCAGAACTGAATCATTCAGGTTGTCCATAACCTGCTCGAACTCTTGTTCGTTATTGTCTCCCTCTCGGGAGAAAAGGTTGTTATGGATAAGGATTTCAAGGAGCTTCGCAGCGTCCTGCTCTTGTAGCAGAGCTCGCCCCAGAACTTCCTGACGAGCAACAGAAGCCCTAAAAAGACGACGAAGCGCATCCCCAGAGGTAGAAGCAATAACGCTGTCAAACTTGTCCTGGTCAGAGAAATACAGACCATCCAGAACGGGAAGTGTCTTTGCGGACACCGAATCAATAACCAGTTTAGCCATTAGCTTTCCTTTCAGGCGTTCTGCAAAACAGCAGAAGCAAAATCGTTATGACGGTCAGTGTGGTGCGAACCGTTCTGCTTACAGTGGTCGCACCAACGTCCAGCTTCACGACCGAACTTCTCGTTCATCGCTTCCACAGGAACATTGATGATAGTTTCCTCAGGTGCAACAGCAACCTTCACTACCGGCTTGTTTCGCTTAAAAATGTTCATAGCTAAAGAGTACATCACTTGGAAGAGGGAGTCAAACAGAAAACCCAGAGATAGGTTCACCATATACAGGACGCAAAAGCTCCTCCGGAACATCAAACATCATTCCGTGCTTCACTCGCACATCAGAAGTGAAATGACGTGAACCATTGTTTGACACAAGATAGAACATACCTGGCTTAACAACAAAACGAGGCTGAGGAGGTTCAGAGAACAATTTGTCATTTACATCACCGATGACCAACTCCTTGTTAACGATTTTCAGTTGGTCGGAATAAGACTCTTTAAAAGCAGGAAACAGGTTGCGGTGAAGACCGAAAAATTCTTTAATTTCAGTCATCATCTCAAGAGTAACAACCGTAACAGAAATTTCTGCTGGTTGCATACGGAAAAACTTAGTCTCCACAATTTCACTTTCTCTCATAAAAATACTTATTTAAGTATAACAAGCCCTGCCTTTTTGTGCAAGTGTAACTACGTCTTTTTTAGGACGTAGTTACACTTGCACAAAACTTATTCTACGGTAGCGGTATAGAAACTTTCATACTCATAATCAGAACGTTCAGAAATAAGAGTTTCAGCAAGGTTACCTTTGCCCAACCATTCACCAGGGGCATCTTTAACCGTAAGAGAAACAGCTTCATCTTCTGAATGTTTAAGCAGGAAATCCAAAGCATTAAACCATTCGTCCTCTTCCTGCTTCTCTTCCGCATAACGTTCGGCTTTGCGTACCAGTTTAGTTCGCTTTGCTTTCAAATCTGTAGCTACTGATGCGGGAAGAGCTTTAATTTGCTCATCTGTTAGAGCCATAATACTGGCGCTTTCAGCGGAAAGAGGAAGCGTAGCAGATTCATAGTTACGGTAATACCAATAACCATCAGTGTTACGTTCTTTTAGAATACGGTAGAACGCACGAGCTCGTGCCTCATCAGTGTCAGCGTTAAAATAACGGTCCCCGTGCTTCTCTTTGAAGATAAGAATTTTAGACACCATTTTGTTCTCCCGAAGGTGTTGTGAAATATTTTTTATATACAATGAAAGTGATTGAACTATACAGCAAATGTAGAGATTCAACGAAAAGGCTATTGTTTTTAGTAGCCTCAAACGAACTAAAACGGATAATAGTTTTCACTTCTTCGGTGAAAGGAATATGTCCCGTGGGTCTTATTTCACCTTTGCCTTTTTCTGCGATTTCACGAAGGTTGTCAGAAGTATTCTCTGTGATATCCAGAATGTGTTGGATAAACTCATCACCTGTTTTATGCAGAGCCAGCATAAGATGAACCGTAGCGATTTCGTTATTGTTAAAGTTTTTAGCTTCTTCCTGTGCTGCAAGTATGACTTGACGTGCAGAGTCCGTAAAATTTTCAAACATTTGATTCCTTAAACGGTGCGCCAATGAAGTTAATTTCATTTAGCATCCAACGGAACACACCCAAAGGCCCATCAAATGAGAACCTAACCCACACAATTTCATCACTGTCACGACTTTCAACAGTGTAAAGAATGAGAGCGCCATTCTCACGCGCCATAGAGATAATCTCTTCAGTACGTTTCTCGTGAGAAGGTTTAAAGGTCATTTTTCCGAACGTTGCTTTAGCGTTACGTTGCCCGTCAAGGTCAGCTAAAAAGTCCGAAAGGTCTTGAATAGTCTCAATAGGTTTAGTCATCAGAGTCACGCTCCCAGTTGTTAAGGTTCTTCACAATCCATTGAAGAATGTAAGCAGGTCCAGTAATTTTAACATCCGTGAAAAGGGTTTCGAAAAATCCACGCTCTTCACGGTAAGCGATAGAAGCACCACGACTACGCGCCACAGCGAACATCTTCAACGCTTCCTTGCGCAGGAGAGCTCCCACAACAAGGTACGGGACAGTCAAAGTTCCCTCAGCGTAAGGGTCAACTTGAACACGGCGGTCAATCTCAACGGTGTTGAACATCTGGAAGACTCCCTAAAAACAATGTATATAGCAAGTGTATCACACGTACAGCGATGCAACAAGAGAAGAAAAACCAGGTACGTTTGTAAACGTTTGATAAAGTTTGCGTCTTTTGCCTGGCACACATTCCGGCAGTCTCAGGATGGAGGCGGATGTATAAAGTAACCAAAAGGTTCCACTTATGATTAACACATTCCGCTCATCTCTATTAACTCTCCGTAAAAGAAAGAACTCCGAAGAGGGTTTCACTCTTATAGAGCTTATGATTGTTGTTGTGATCATTGGGATTCTTGCAGCTATTGCTATTCCAATTTTCATGAATCAACAGAAAGAAGCATTGTTGGCTTCAACTAAAAGCGACTTGAAAAACGCTAACGTGGCCGTTGCTAACTATTTAGCTAAAAATAACGGAAAACTTCCTATGACTTGCACCGAAATGACAGATCTTTTCCAGACCATACCTCAATCACCAGGTAATGAGATTCGATATGCTTATTCAAGAACTCAACCTGGTGTGTACTATGTGAGAGCGTCACCTAAAGAAGATTTCTTCCTAAACAATGCAAAAACTGATACAGCAGATGAATACCGTATGTTCTTCCTCAGCGAATACGGCAAAACTTTTACCAGCAAACAAGCGATGAGTAGTTTTATGGCTACCAAAGGCACAGATGTTAGATCTTGGCTTGATTACAACAACTTTGGTAGCGTCGCAAGAGACAAAGATGGAAATATGCTTGGTTGTGTTAATTCAGGTACAGACGAATAAAAATATCCGTCCCCTCTTGCATACGTTAGAAGTTTGGGTTACTCTTAATCCCCTAAGAGTAACCCAAACTTCTTGAGGGATAGATTCCATGTTTAAGTTTTTCCGTCGCAGGCCAGTCATTGTTGAGCGCTATATCCACCGTATTGAGCGTTACCCTGACCCGGCAACAGCACCCGCAGCTCAGCGAGCGAATGAGTACATCGAACGTGCTGAAAGCGAATATGTACGTCTCGCCACTATTGTTTCTGAGAACCTGAATGCCCGTGATGCAGGACTTTACTACGACCAGGAAACGGTTAACCGTCACCTGGGAGCAATGAACGCTATCCACCATTCACTTGCAATCATCAAGGGAAGCGACTCTATCATTGAAGGTGCTTACCTTGACCGGCAAGCAGAACTGCGTAAGGATGAGAAATTTCCCGTTACTTCGCTACTCGCACAGACCTCTCCCATTTATGTGTAAGCCGTAAAAGGGTTGGGAGGTGACTTAGCAAGTCACCTCCCAACCCTTTTACGCAATAACATCCGTCCCTTTATTGCTTTATAAGTGAAGCGGGCAACCACCTACTGTAGGTGGTTGCCCGCTTCACTTGGTCTGAAACAAATTAGCTTGTCTTGCGAAAGTAACGAAACATACGGAAAGCAGAAGCAACAAAACCAGCAGTCGCACCGACAATCGCAAACGCAAGATAGCCAGAGTTGGTAACGGGCAGAACGTTCAAAGCAGTCAGGGTGTGAAAAACAAACACACTCGCCAGAGCAGTAACAACAGCCACAAAGGACACCAGCACCAGAACTTCGGGCTGAATCATCGTCTTCACAGTTTCTTTCGTGTTCATACCTCAACTATAGCACCAAAAAATTTTGAAAACAAACCTGTTCTCGACTGGCGTCCGTCGCAGGAAGTATGTATAGTGGTTCTTGTCAGAACGAATCCCAACCAAGACAGGGACTAAAATGAACCGCTTCTCCACCCTCAACAACACCAACTTCAAGAAGAGCCGTCGTCGTATCATCAACGGACAGGCAATCATTATTGGTATCATCCTGATTGCGGCTATCGTTGGTGGTAGTATTGCTCTGGTAGGGTACTTCCAGGAGAACACTTACGCTAACTGCGTGGTGAACAGCAAGGAGAACACTTACAACGCTTCCAGCAAGGCAATGGAAAAGCGTGTCTACACCGAGAACTGCGGTGTTTTCACAGTGAACGATGACCCCGCTCGTTTCAACTTCCACTCCGCTGACACCTATGGTGCAGTCAAGGAGGGTGAGGCTTACACTTTCACCGCTACGGGTTTCCGTATCCCGCTGTTCAGCGTCTTCCCCAACATTCTTACCGTCCAGTAAGAACAGGTGGTGAGCGTAAAACCTCACCACCCCGATCTTGGAAAGCAACTTGCATTCCACCACCCAATAGGGCAGAATAATAATCACCAACAAACCCCTCTGAAAAGGAAACGAAATGCTTACTCTTGAATTTGAGAAGGTCGCCACGAAGAACGGTTTCGACTACTACGCTATCTGGGATGGTACGCAGTGGACTGACGGAACGTGGGTTCGTGTTCGCGAGGACGCTGATATTCAGGCTGTGGAAGATGCTTTCTACCGTAACGAAACGGTAAGCAAGTTCTAACACTTGCAGAACTAACAATCCTCTGTTACTGTTAAACCACAAACCAACCACGAAGAGAAAAGATACTCTAATGGCTACCGAAACTCTCACGGCTGACACTGTTACCGTTACCGTCCCTGACACCCTGTTCGGTACGGTAGACCTCCCCGCTCTGCCCGAAGGTCTAACCTGGGAAGTGAAGTTCTACGGTATCGGAGATATGGTTTTTCAGGATGCTGACGTGTGGGAACTTCACATTGTTAACGAAGAGGGTGTTACCGTCACGTTTGACAACCCCACCACGGACGGTTACAACGTGACTGAGAGTGATATGCTCTCTTCCGCTAACTACCTGCTGTCTTTCATCTAAGCGTCAACCTTAAAAGACCCCCAAGAAAATTTTCTTGGGGGTCTTTTAAGGTTATGTAGTAATTAAAAATATGGTACTCTGAATTCATAATCCATTAAAGATCAAGGAAAATTCCCGCCAATGTCTAAAGAAACCTTTTCGCTTGTCATTCCTGGCAACAACTACTCTGACCCTGTTGAATTGCCTGTCCTTCCTTATGGGATGATGTGGGCTATTGAGCATCGCCCTAAAGCTGATTTCCCTGACCAGAAAAGTGATATTTGGAATCTTCATGTTCTGGATGAAGATTCTGTAAGCATCTGTCATTATTATCAGCTTTCTATTGACGGTGGTTACAGCGTGACAGAAGAGGACGTGCTTGAATGTGCAGATTGGCTTCTAAAGCGTCTGGGGTTGTCCGAAATCTGATTTTAAAGCCCCAGCTTGACATCGCCTAAGCTGGGGCTTTAAAATATCCGTCCCTTATGCTAAGCTAAAATTATGACTGACAAAGTTCTCTGGGAAGCAGAAGGAATGGTTCACCGTATATCGGTGACAGAAGTAAGCGAAAACGGAACTGCTTTGGTGCAAGTATCCCGTATTCGTGGTGGAACGTGGGAAAGCGCAACTTTAACACCAGTAGAACGGTACGAACTTGCTAAAGCTCTCTACCCTGAAGCGTTTACGAACAGCCCAGCACCACTTAAAGAAGAACTGGGAGTGAAAGACCGTAACGGTCGTCTAATTAAAGACCATGCTTACCTGACTCGCACCATTGCTGACCTTATCTACATAGAAGAGGACGAAACACTTGTAACCCGTCAAGTAACCCCTTGGGTAGAAACTGCTCAGAAAGAATACTGAACCCAAGTTTGACAACTGGTGAACAGTTTCATTAGACTATAACTACAAGGTCGCTTCAAACAGAAGGAACAAAATGAAGAAGTTTTCTCTCCTCCTCGGTCTTCTCCTGGTAGGTGTTCTCGGTTTCACTGGATGCTCTTCTGTCCGTACTATGGATGACCCCGCTCAGATTGGCGAGAACGGGTGGAACATTGAGTACATCATTGTAGATAACGATAACCAGGCTGTCCCTTGCCTCTGGAACAGTCGTGTGACCAATCAGGCGGTAATCTCCTGTGATTGGGATGCTAAAACCACAGAAATCCCAGAAGGTGCCGAACGCAACCAAGTTGGTGAAGGTAGTTGGACGATTGAATATGTAGAGTACGGTTCAAAGACAATTCCTTGCCTGTGGAATAGCCGTGGAAGTAAGCAAGCGGTAATGTCTTGTGACTTCTAAAATAGTGTAAGTGTAATGCGGTTCACCCTAATTAGGGTGAACCGCATTTTTAATATTCATATGATGCTTTGGAGAAGATAATGGTCACTTCCCTCGGGTTCTAATACCATTGTGGTAGAAAATACTTTTACATCTGAAGAAACTAAAATATGATCGATATGGGAACTCGTTTTCGGGTCAGGTTTGTCCCAATTGTGGTAACTGTCATATTCAAGATTAAAACGTCTGTCAGGGTCTGTTCTAACGGCAGATTCTTTTAAACCAGATTGGTTAAGAAACCATTCTGGAACGTTATGGTTATTGAAGTCTCCCAATACAATTACATTGCTTCCTGAAGGAAGTGTATTAACGTGTGTGAGTAAATTATTGAGCCCGTCAGTTTGTTTTCTGTACGACATATTAATTTCAGCTAAACTTCCGTCCACCGTATGATGTTGCTGGTGTAAGTTATAAACACAATAAATTTCTTTGGATGGTTTATGCGCCACCTTAACCCAAGAACAATATCTGTCTTCTACAATGGGGGTTATGTGAGCTTCTTGCGTGTTCCAAGTGGATAGTCTAAATTGTCCAGCGTTCTGCAATTCAAACAAGTTTGGTTTCCAGAAAATTGGAAGTCTATGGTGAAACACATCTGTAAAAGGTAGCGTGTTGTCTTTTTGAGGGAGGTACGCTTCCCATTTGTGGTGGGTTATAAGTTGCTTCTCAATATACTGCGATAATTGAAAGGGGGTTTCAGTGTCATATTCTTGAATTCCTACGATATCGCAATGATTTATGATCGTGTTTATAACTGCGGTTTTGCGGTCTTTCCATTCGTGAAGATGTTTGTCTTTAAAAGGACGAGGTACTACATTGTAAGTTCCGAAACGGATATTTTGAAACATTAAAAACTTTCTTTTACTCAACCCTATCGGGCAATGATAAGGCGTTACCCCATAACTAACAAATCGCGAAAACACTCTTCGCATTTATGATATTTGTTAATAGTTGATAAAGAAACGCACATTCGCAGAAGGAGTTCTTAGTAGCTCAGAAAGTGACACGGATACTTTAATCATAAGGAATTGATATGATTAAAAAATTTGTGCACTTAAAAAACTCCCACAGTAAAGAGGAAGGATTTACGCTTATCGAGTTGATGATTGTTGTGGTGATTATTGGTATTCTCGCGGCAATCGCAATCCCTATTTTCGCTAACCAACAACGTGCAGCGATAGACGCTCAAACAAAAGCAGACGTTAAGAACGCCCGTACAGCTTTTACCGCCTATCTCACCAAAAACAATGGGCGTGTTCCGGCCGGAGTTACATTAGGCGCAAACAACGGTTCTGAAAGAACTATCTTCACCACCGAAGGTAATTTATCTACAGTTTCTGACCCAACCTCACCAGTTTCAATTGCAGATCCGAATGGTCTTCAAATAACTTTATCAGAAGGTACGCGATTAAGAATTTATGATCGTGCTGGTGTTGGCGAACCAGGTTTTGCACAAGGTGTTTATTACATCCAAGCTTGGAATCCGAATGGAAACGACCACACCACATATCAAACCCGTCTTATTTTCAACGGTTATCAAGATAGATATTACTGTGTAGTAAACAACTCGCCCCAAGGTTGCTAAACTGAGAATTGGAAGAGTTCCTAACTGACTCAGTTAGGAGCTCTTCCAATTCTGTAAAGTTCAACGCACACTAAGGTAAATATCAACCTCGTTACTATTGTACGAAGCTGAATAGGCGTGATAAACAACGCCAGTCTCAACATCTTCAAAAGGTGCACTGTAAATTTCAGCGACACTGTAGCCAGCAGGTACAATGTACCCATTGTCACGCAGAACGTCCTGTAGTCGCTTCTCGTCAGTTCTCTTAGCCTGATAACGTCGTTCCTCAACGCGCTCTTCAAAACGCTTCATCCAAGGAAGGGAAAGCATAAAAACACCAACCCCAATAATCAGGAAAAGCACCCAAGCCCAAACATTCTTACCGTCGTCCCCCTGAATGAAAGAGTTCACATCAGCAGGAAGAATAGCAAGGATACCAGAGTAGATAGCGCCTGCAACCAAAATAATTCCCAGAAGCATACCGTATCCAGTAAGCTTATAAATCACCGGGTCAATGTTGCGGGCAGCACGGCTACTCTTGAAAGAGAGCGAAAGATGCTTGTTCTCAAAGAGCGGAAGAACATCCTGTTTGAACTGCTTGCTCATTATAGAATCCTCAACTGTAAATGATGGGTGTGTGTTAATTAAACAATAACAGATCGATACGGTATAGAACAAGTCTGGGGAAGAAATTTTCTTCCCCAGACTTGTATTGGTTTACATAGAGTGGTCGGCGTTCATTTCATCGTTCATCCACTGCTCAGGCTCATCATTATGAGGAATAGTGCGAGCGCATCCAGGGATGGACTTCCAGTTTTTAGGAGCCGGTCCAATAGGGTGGAACCAGCGTCCGCTTTCCAGCAGGAAGTTATCTACCGTTGCATCACCCATTATCGTCCGTCCCTTATGTTTTTAGAATCCGAAACCAAGACCAGGGGCTGAACCGTCAAACGGAACCACAAACCCACCGCCCAGGTCAATACCCGGCTTACCGTTGTAAGTCATACCGAAACCAGACCCACCCATAGAGTCATCCTCGTAGTAAAGGTCATCGCTGGGAACAGTATCCTCCGAAACCGTTTCCTCATCCTGAGAAGACCCCGTAGGCATACAACCAGTAAGAGCAATACCAGTAAGAGCAATACCAGCAACCAGGATAGCAGTGACAAAAGCAACATTTCGCTTGAACATTTTAACCTCTCAATGGTTGTCTTTCAAAAGACAAAATTAGACTTCTTGTAGAATAGCAGATAGTTCGTTGATTTCAAAAGAACTCACAAAACGCGAGCTTTCAATCTCGTAGGCAATTGCTCTCTTCCATTTTGCAAGAGCCTCTGCCAGACCTTCACCCGTGATACTTGCGCGCATAGCCGTTGCGATTGCCCACAAAACATCGACCGACATATCTGTCTCGTCGTAATAGTAAAGGCTCGTAACTCTCTGTAGAGCAGAGAGCTTCGCAACATCCTCAGGCGTAAGTGAGTTCATGCTATCCAGTATACAGAACTTATCGTAGAAAAACAACCTAAAAATAATTTGCGTTCTTCGTCTTCCCGATGGTAGAGTAAAAGCACAAAGCAAGACACCCTCTACGAAAGGTAAACCAATGAAGACCATCAAGAAGCTTCTTGGATGGGCTATCCTTTGGGCAGTCGCTATCTTCGCTATCAATTATGTGCTCGCCAACTTCCACCACGTTCTGGTTTTCGCCCTTGTGGTTGGAACGGGCATTTTCCTCTACGTCAAGCTCACCAGCACGAAGGTAAGCCCCACCACGAAGCGCATCAAGCGGTTTCTTGCGCAGAAGCTCTCTAAGTAATAACGCAAGTAAGGTGGGACGTAGCTAACTTTTAGCTACGTCCCACCTTACTTGCGTTTTGACTGCATTTTTAACGTATGAGGGGCTGACTACATTTCTACAGTCAGCCCCTCATACGTCGTCTTTTTAAAGACCCAGAGTGCTCCAATCACGCTTCACCTTGAACGGGTCGGTGTACACCTGCAAAGCCTTGTGATACTTCGCCTTGGCAACCCGTACAACCTCGTCCGCACCCTCAAACCCTTGCGCCTGAACAAAACGTGCGGCCGAAAGTTCTTGTGCGGCCTTCGTGACAGCTTGCGACTCAACCAAACCGTGCATAATTTCTGAATCCTTCCAAACAGAATCTAATATTTATATATTCACATCATAACAGCAAAACACGGTCCTTGCAATACAGAATTAATACTGTTTTTCATACCAGAAAATAGTTTCCCCAAAAATATTTCTTAAAGCATTCGTATAGTTACCGTCAGGTTGATAGGGAACATCAACACTACGGGTTAACCATTCATCTGTAATGAAACCTAACTCCGGCTTGCTTCTGTCTTTATAAGCCGGTGACCCTTGAACACCACGAGTACCAGGGATAGTTAAAGCATCAATTAATGCATTTTTCAAAGGGTCGTTAAGAACTAACGAATTTTTGCTCAAACCACTGAAAGTAACAGAGTTTAAAGCCCACCACGCAACATCATATTCCCCGACAATATTTTGATTAGCGAAAACACCTTCTTTTGACAAAGACTTATTAATCTCTTTCAAGTTTTTCTCTATAAGAACACGAGCTCGATTATCTGCACGGAACCTTGCGAAAGCTTGCGCATCCCACCGGAAAAGAGCTCTATACGGGAAGAATACTTTTAAGCTCACCACCCCAGTACGAGCAGCGGTTGCGTTAGTCTTTTCAATATGCCGTTGTTTTTCAACTCGTTCAAAAACTTCTTTAGCATTCCGTGTCTCTGTGGTCTCCCCTTCTACAACAACAGCTAAAACTTCAAGCCCAGTTACCTTGTATGCTTCCGCAATATATTCATCTTGGGTTAACCCGGCCGGTAAATAAACCGTGCGTGTGTAGAAAGGATCGCGGATGAAATATCCGTCCCTGTAAGGAGTAGACCCCCGTTTATGCCTGGTGGAAGGAACAGCTAAGATGCTTGCAACAGCAAGCTTCTCTTCATCAGTTAATCGATATCCTTTATTGCCAATAAGGGGATAATAGGAGGAAGTTAAGATTTTCCAGGTTTCATCAAAACTATCCACAACACGTTTTGAGAATTCGCTTTTAGTTAACCAGCTATAGAGCATATTGGTTACTTCTATTCTTAGCTGATCATAACCAACCATTTCCTTCAAACCACGCCAATTACCCTCAGTCCAATGAAACATCGCACGAAACGGCAATTCAATAACAACTTTAACTTTATCTTCCATATCCTTTTAATCTTTCACCACATCTATTTGAGTTGCTGCTTTATTCAAAGCGCTCTCACAAGAACTCTGCAATCTATCAGCTACACGGTCTGCTTTAATGAACTCAGCAACACGAGACAACCCAATAAAAATATTTGCACGAATAAGGTGTTGTTTAGCAATCCACAAATGCCGGGTGTCTCGGGAAGCAAACTGAACAACTTCCATAATCGCTCCATACACTAAACAGCCGAAAGTAGCGTAAGCAAAGAAGAACCATAAAGGTGCGTTCTGATTAACTGTTGCTAAAAACGATGAAGCAACAATAGCTAAATATCCTTTGCCAATATGAGAAGGGATATAAGTCTTGATTTTATTCATTGTCCGTCCCCTATGCGAACATTCGGTGAAATTGTCATTCTGAGCTCTTTCTATAACATTTCATCTTACCACGCACACGGCTTCTGAATCAACCCTAAGAAAAAACGTTAAGAGAAAATGTTTGACAGGGTGCAGTGGCGGTGTGTATACTTGAAACACATCAACCGCCACCTGACAAAGGAAGCATAATGGACCTCCACACCACCGAGATTTACAACACTGGCGACCTTCTGGCTCTCCCCAACCGCACCACCATCCACGGTAATGACGGAGCGATTTACGTCCTTATGAAGGAGTCCTTCCAGTACGGACCTCACCTGCTTCTCATTTCCGCTGGTGGAGTCACCAGTCGCACCCCTCTTGCGGAACTGGAAAACAACCATCAGGACTTCACCCCTGGTCAGTTCACCGCTGTCATCATCAACTAAAACTTGTTTGGGTGTGTCAAAACCTGCTTGACACACCCAAACACTTGCTATAAGCTGAACACGTAAACGCAAACACCTATCAAAGGAAAACCAGTGATTACCTTCACCATCAATCTCGCACTTGTTGGAATTATCTTCGCTATCTACTACGGAATTGGTGTGGTAGCTCTTACCGTCCTTCTGTTCCGTATGCGCAATCAGACTTCTCCGAAGCCCTCGCTGGCGAAAACTTTCAAGAAGCTTCCAAACGTCTTTCTCATCGCTCCCCTTTTTCCTTACGTCATCATCGCAGAGATTGTTGACCGTAAGAAGTCAGCAAAGGCTCGTGCTCGCTACCGCGCACAGCGTGAAGCGGAACGAGCAAACGGATACGCTTACTAAAGCCCAGGCGAAAAGAGGTAATGCCCACAGAAATCTTTCTGTGGGCATTACCTCTTTTCGCCTTATTTCCAACCGTTAATTTCTTGATCCCATCCAGGGCAATAAGACATTAACGTAATAAGCTCATCATAAATATTTTTTATGTCTTCAACAAAAAGCAACACAGAATGTCTATTAGATAAAGCTTCCGCAGTAGCAATTTTCAAACTAACAATTTTGTCAGCAAAAGAATCGCCCGTTTTAACACTTTTACCCCACGCTTCATCTTCGTCCATACGAATCAAAGCTTCTGTTTCTTGCTGTACTTCAATAGACAGAAGTTCAAACAAATCGTCCACCACAGCAAACAAAGGTTGCACGTCCAAAGGAGATTTTGTGATATCTACATCAAAGACCCCATAAGGAGACACATTATACAAAATGCGTTCTGCTTTAACTACACTTTCAGAGAGATCCATAAACCTATCCTGTCTTTATAAAGACAAATTACTTTTCCGTTGCTAACTGCTCGTTAAGATAATTCGCCCAAATACTTACGTTTGAATCATGAAAACTGTACGGACGACCTGAATCGGAATTGCCGAATTTATCTTGGTTACGGAAAGAATACCCGAAAGAAGATTCTTGCCACATATAACGTCCACGCTTGTCCCACAGTACAGCAATCCAAGTTGGGTTCTTAGACATAGCGCTTTTCTTGTCAGAATGAGTGAAAACGTCCTCTTTAAGATGCTCTGAGAAGAAATTGTACAGCTTAGTCAGATTCTCTAATTGTTGAACAGTTAATACCTCATCAGTGAAGTAGCTGCGTGTTAAACTATATGCCGTTAAACTCCCCGGTTCACCAAGAATAAAACCGCTCTCTTTAATGCCACCGGCACGAGTTGGTTCTATATAGATACCCAGCATTCCGTCTGTGGGTTTAACTTGCAAGAAAAGGTCACGTAACTGTTCTCTTGCAGATGAGAGATTTTCTAAGATCACATCGTTTTCTGATTTTGCTTTTTCTTCTGTCATAAAAATTCCAAACGTCTTATCTCACTATCTTACCATAGAAACGTCTATAAAAAGACAAAAATTAAACTTGCATCTTTCGGTAATCCAAAGCTATACTTGAAACACAACAACCCTACCGCCTAAGAAAGGCAAACAAAATGCTTCCCACGCTTGAGACTGTCATCCTGAACCAGGCTGTCAACAAGGCAGACACCGTTCTTTCTCGTGTTGGTTCTTTCCTCACCCAGCTTTACGCCCAGGCTACCCTGAACCTTACCGTTGGTAAGTAAACACATTCGAATAGTTTGAGCCAGTACCCAAAGCGGGTACTGGCTCAAACTATTTAAACCTCCGATTTATGATCAAGCAAAAAATGAGCCCCAGTTTTCACTGGGGCTCATTTCCAAGTATTGAATCTCTGGGGCGTAAGATTTATGTTCAGTGTTCTATATCTTGCTTTTCCTCTTTGTGCACATTAGGCGGGGGCTGGCTACAATCTCGCCAATATAGAACACTTTACGACTTCCCTTTATGCCATAAACGAGTTCACTTTTTCGACTTGTACCTAAGCACTTGGATTGTCTATCAAATGCTTAGTAATACAAGTATAACACCTTCCACGCCAACTGGCAAGTTCACTTGGAAAAAGTTTGCTGGTTAGAAGGTTCTCTCTTCTTTTTTAACCGGCAAGCTTGGAAGCTTCTTCTAACGTTCTCCCCGGCCAGATATAAGGAAGGTCATCTGGTATGTTTCCAAACGGGAAACGATAGATGTGGGATGCTTTCCTCATCAAATTAGATCTGTGAGCTGCGTGAAAATCGTCGTCCCCCAACCAGGTAGGATAATCATAGTTCCCGGCTAAATAATCAGCTTGCTGTTCTTTAGAGAAGAGTTCCCAAGATTTTTCCCAGCAAGTATCTTTGAAGTTACGAACGACTGTCCATTCATGACAAGTAGCTTCCTGATACCGCAATAACGCTAATTCATAGCCTTCCCACATACGTGAAGCTGGATGTTTCGCCCAACCTCCTCTTAGACCTCCTCCTTGAAGTAAAGCTTTCAAGATCTGGTAAGTTTCTACTCTTTGTTTCCCTAACCGGCGATAGTCTAAAACTTTGACAGATTCCTCAAAATCTGCATAAGGTAAAAATGTTTGCATAAGTCCTCCAAAACCTACACTGAGTACAACAACGGAACATACAAAAATGTTCCCCAAAATCCACTTGCAACCGCTTCAATCGTTGTGATAACCTGTAACCACAAACACAAGACAAGCCTCTTAGAAAAGGATTGAACAATGGTTTCTCCCGCAATCAAGGACCTCGCCCAGAAGCTCTACAACATGGACCCTAAGTGGGAATGGCAGCAGGGTGTTCAGAAGTTCGTCCCGTGGGACCGTCTCTCCGCACCTGTGGTAGAGTCCTACTACAACTCCGCTATGGGACTTGTCCAGTTCGTGAACATCTTCGAACGTGACATCCCCCTGTCCAACCTGAACGACATCATCAAGAAGCTCAGCCCCAACCGTATCAGCATTGACACGGAAAGCTGACAAAACAAAATGTTGAAGGCCACCCACTGACTCAGTGGGTGGCCTTCAACATTTAAACTTTACTCTGAAAGCTCAACACTCATATAAGTGTACCGACGAGCTTGCAGACCACGTAGCCAGCTTTCAACGTCAGTTAAAGGAGTATGACGCTTGCCTTCGTAAATAGCGGGCGTCTGGTTCTCAGCCCACACTTGCAGTTCCTCAGCGGTCAATGCCTGACCATCAGCATCCGTCACAGTTAAAGGTTCCGTGGTAATACTAAAAGCTGTCTTCCACTCGCCATTGCTAAAATGTTTGATTGTTGCTTGCATAATTCATATCTCCGTTTAAAAGTGACAATAACCTTACAATATAAGTGTATCACACCTTTCAAGTAAATATATAGGTAAAAATTAAATAAAATAAATAAGCCTAAACTTTTCTGCGTCCCCTTAACATATTATTTTGGGGAGAAAGATCTGGATCTTTCTCCCCAAAATAATCTACTTCGTTTACCACACCATATATCTGGCGCAATTATCGTTAGACAAACTACCGTCTTCCAAAAGAGCATCTATACGACGTAACATAAAATCACGTTGCCCAGCAGAAAGAAGCAAACTAAGCTCTCCTTCCTCCACAGATTTCTTAACGTTCTGAATCACTTGACGTTCACTCTTATCAAGCTCAATAACACCATCGTGTTGACTGAAAGCCATTGTAGAAACACGCAATGTGTTATAAGAAGTGTCTTCATGGTTAGGGAAAGAGAAACCATTATCAATTAACGTGACCTCATCTGAGCCCTCGTGGCCGTTGTCTATCACTGCATAGTTGCCACCGTGACGATCCTGAGAGCCCGCAAGATATTCAAACAAAGCAGCTTTTCTCAGATGGGAAGGAGAACATTCTGGTCCGTGATCAGGTCCAAAAATACCGTGAGCTCCAACCTCACCTTCTGCTTCTATCTGTAAAGTACCCAAGTTACCGTTGTATTCTCTAAACACTGTTTTAGGAACTAACTTAGAATACCCTTCACCCATAATAGTGCAAAGCCGGTAAGCTACCACTTCGTTATTGAAACTCTCCAAAACATCATGACCGTAATCTGAATGAGTGTAGTAATCAGTGACAGCGCTACTGTAGTTCTTAAAATACCCCACGCTACCATCTTCTAAGAAAACTCTTTTAACGTCATTCACACTGTTAACACTGAACTTACCATCAACACTAACAATTTTCTGGTACGCCAAATCGTCTTGCGGTTCAGAAAGAAGACGAGCAGCAATATCACGGGAATCATAAGTGGAAATATTTTCATTATCAAAATGATCTGCTCCACCACCTAAAGATGCTTCATCTTGACTCAAAGAAACAAGAGAAGCATGTTGTTCAGAATATTTAGCACTAACTTCCCGGCGAGCAGCAACTTTTTCTGCGTCCCCTACAGCATCTTCAATAATCTGCTGGAACGTTTCTGGGGTGAGCATTGCCGGAGGAGCGGCCACGACTGGATTTTCTTCACCAGCAGCTCTTTGTTTACGAATGTAATACAACTCTTTTTCACGAGCATTTCGTCTTAACCGGCGTTCCTCTCTTTCAGCCTCAGTCATATGAGCACCCAAACCACACCGTTTACCGTTAGGTGGATATTCAATAGCAGATCTACACATACAAATTTTCCTTAGTAAAGAAGACCTTTAACAAGCCTTCTACACATAACTATCGGATTTAAACTCGAAGGGACGCAGAAACTTGCTAACAAGCCACACATATAGTAAAGTGAAACAAAATACTTTTACACTTGTTCAAGAAAGCAAACTTATGTTCCAAGTCGCAACATACAGCACTGATTTCATCTTTGAAAAAATATCAGCAACACGTAGCAACAAAATCATGTTGCCGGATGGAAACAAATTCCGTAACAGCATCCGCATCCAACTCTTCGTGGAAAAGGGAACCGAATGTGTTACTTGCGGCATCAATGGAACAGTCTTCGTCCTTGAAACACAAGACCTTAAACTACCTCCACACTTGAACCTGTACGCAGTTGACGAAAACGGCGAATACGTCCTAATGACGAAAGACCACATCCATCCCAAGAGCAAAGGTGGGTTGGATGAGATGGAAAACTTCAACCCTATGTGTCGTCCCTGCAACGGAAAGAAAGCTGACAAAGTTTGAAAAACGGTTTGCATCTACGTAAACCGTCTGATAGTGTTTAATCACAAGCAAAGAACACCTACCAAGAAGGAACCATCGTGAACATTCGTAGCACCTCTGCTAACCACACGTCCGTTCTCGCCAGCGCTCCCCGCTCTTTCCGTATTATGTTTGCGTTCGTCGCAAGCTTCATCGCACTGACCGCGATTGTCACTGTTGCAATGGTCATCTTCATGTTCTCCAACGGCGGTGGCGTCTCCTACAAGGTTGACTACCAGTTCGGAAACTCCTCCTACTCCGAGGAATACTCCTACAACCGCTGAGCGTATGAGTAATGCCCCACCTGGATTCTCAGGTGGGGCATTACTCATACGCATACAGGAAATTAGTCCAACTGTTTCAGAGAACTAAAATTATAATTATACCCCGTGTTTTCGTCGTCCCCTTCAAAAAAATAGTTCGCTTCCACACTATAAAAATCTTTTAGCCCCGCCTCATCTTCTGTGAAAAACACAACCCTAACATCAGCCACCCCATTATCAATACTAAACGGGTCACGTAACTCCACACGTTCGAAAGTTACTTCGCCTACATCAGGAACGAAATAACCTCCATCTTCAACAATAGAGTTGAACACTTCGTCTTTCTCATAAACATCAGGGGAAGTTTCTGCAATAGCTCTCGCAATAAGATCAATAATCGCCATAATATAAATATAGCAGAGTGCTAAAACAATTACAAGGTAACTTGATGTCGCAAGCAAAGGGTGATAGTCTTCATTCAAGAAGGCCACCAAGATAAAGCGAGAAAATGAAATGACCCACGCTAACAACATTATCCCCGAGAAGTACCAGGACTTTGCTGAGACTGTTAAGAAGGGATGGTCAGCGGATACGTCCGCGTATGAAATGTGGGGAGCAGAAGGAGTTCCTGCTGAGTCTGGTCAATGTGCTGTCACTGCGCTTCTTGTTCAGAGCGCTTACGGTGGCATTCTTAAGCGAGCTCTCGTTAACGGTATCTCTCACTATTGGAACGAGATTGACGGAGAAACCGTTGACTTCACCCGAGCACAGTTCACCCTTCCTCTCACCTTTGAAGATGAGGCAGAACGTAACCGAGAGTACGTATTGTCCTTCCCCATTACTCAGGAGCGATACTCCATCCTTAACACCAACATTAGCTGAACACATACTTGAAGGGGTGTACACAGAATAATTCTGTGTACACCCCTTCAAGTATGTAAATGGTTATTCCCATCGCCAAGGAATGTCAGTCCAATCCCAGGCATAACCGACAAGACTTTTCATTGACAGAGTTTCCCCAACTTCCCAGTCTTTACCTTTAACCAGAAGAGTAAGCTCATAGCCTTTCTTCAAATAGAAAAGCCGGTCACCCATAAAAGAACCAAAAAGCGCTTCCGCTCGTGACGATGCATAAACCGTGACCCGCGAGCCCATCAAATGACGTTTGACGTGCGTAACCTCTAACTTAGCCATACTTACTGCCTCTCGTTTAAATTACAGCAATCCACCAACATAGACCACTTTACCAGTGAACATTAAAAATGTAAACCATCGGAACTCAGATATTCTGCGTCCCCTATAAAGTTCTGTGATCTATATTCGTACTTGAAATAAGGTGACTCTTCTTGATATTATTAAACTTACTAAATAAGCAATCTTCAAAGAAGGAATAAAAATTGTCTCAGAAACTTCCCATTACGTTACGCATTGCTCTTACCGCTGGTCTTGTCGTAGGCGTAGCAGCTATGATAGTGATTCTTGCAGTGTTTCCATTCGTCCCGTTTATCTTCGCCATTGCTGGGGCTGTTATCGCTGGCTATGGAATCTATGTTATTTTTCGTCCTGGACAAAAGCGCGTCTATAAAAGGACAAAGTAGAACCTTCTCAGATATGCTTTCTATCTCAGAACATAAATGGTATACTGGGAAACATGACTGCTGAAAAACTTTGGAACGCCATAAACCTTGCAGGGCTCGTTATGGCCAGTCTGTTGCTTTTATGGGCTTTTCCAATAGTAATGAGCATTCTATACACGATTGCTGGTATAGTCGCCACTGTTTATGCTCTACACCTAATCTTTAGCTCAAAAGCGCGTCTATAAAAAGACGATTAGATATTTGCTTTCCTTTCTGAGAAGACGCTATACTATAGATACGGCAAGAAAAATACACCTGGCAGAAAGATAAGAAATGTCTCGTATCTTCAACAACATCAAGAACACTTCCGTCCTTGACCTTCTTAGCGTTTACTCTATGTACGCTCTGGGGCTTTTCTTCGTCGCGGCTGTTGGCATTGCGCTTCTCGGAGCAGTAGTCGTTGCAGTAGGTATGCTCTTCACCGCAGATTGGTTTGCTGGTGTCGCCATTCTCACTGTTCTCGCTCTCCTCACCTGGGTAGCTATCCGCCTTCGCTAAGAATTGTGTCCTTAAAAAGACTAAAGCTTGGTTATAACTCTTACGTAAGGTACGATTAACATATGCGTAAAAACACTGGAAAGACAATCGGGTACATAGCGGTTGCTATCCTCATCATCGTGGTAGCTGTTGTTGCAATCACACGGTCTGCTAATATTGGTGACGTGACAGGCAAACCCTACTCTGTCAAACTGACTGGTCCTCTTACCTTCGGTTCAGGTACGTGGGTGTACTACGATGACGATGGACAAGAACAACCACTGAACTGCGAACGCTTCTTCAACATCACCTGCGAAAGCGAAAACGGTGACGTCGAATTCTCAGTTACAGTAGGAAAGAACAACGCCCTATCTTTCCCTCAAATCAAGGTCAACGGTGAAGACCAGAACATTGATTGTGTGTATCGTGGTTTCAGTGCAGATTGTCTCACCACGATGAAATAAAACTTTTGCCGAAAACTTGCAAAAGTGGTGTACAGAAGATATAATTGAAATATCAAGGGGTTACTTGAACGCCCTACCAAAACAACAAGAAAAGGAAAACCCAAAATGGAAATCCTCATTAACAAGAACACCAACTCGAAGTACGAGACTGAAACGACCACTATCAAAACTTACCGTCCTAAGACCGGACAAGAAGTTCTTGATATGGTAGCTGACCGGCTTGCAATCGGTGACCGAATCCGAATCTCCACAACAACAGAGACAGGTCAACTTGACGCCCAGTCGTACCCCATTGCTGGGATGCACATTTACCTTGAAGGGATAGTTGTGAAAGTCCCCCGCAAGCAAGAACTTCGTCTGCAAGTAGAAACCGAAAACGGTAAGTACCTGCGCGACGAAAAGGTGTATATTAACCTGTAAACCAAAAAGTAATCTCCACTACCTGTACGTAGTGGAGATTACTTTTTGGTTATAGCCGTACTTTGCATATTTTTGGGTAACAGCTTCTTAGGGATGTCACGCAAAAATATCCGTACCCTATCACTCATACAAACAGTTGTGGGCGACAGCCAAAGAAAAGACTGTCGCCCACAACTGGAAGAAGAAGTATTACACTCCCACGCTCAGAGGAGCAAAATTGAAGCTATTGAAACGAGCGACAACCTCAGGGTCGCCCGAGTAATCGCCAAACGGGTGACGAAGAGAAAGATACTGATTCTTACGGACAATCGTGTACGTCTCTCCCACATCGTTCGTAAAAGTCAGTTCACCTTCCTCCTTACCAGAAAGGAAACGAGCGAGCTCAGAATTCTTAACAGCGTGCAGGTCAACGTTCAGAACGGTAGCAATCAGAGCGGACATAATATCTCCTGTAGGACTGGCGGTTTTGCTTACAAAGAAACAGTACCATGAACTCCGAACCACATCAAACCAAAAACCTTCACCTGCCTTTGCCTTGACAAATCTTCTTGCCCGAAGTAAGGTAAATTTAATACAACGTCTGATACGAACTTTAGAAAGAAAACCCCGATGCTTCCTTTCCTTCTCGTAATGCTGGTCATTTCAGTTATCGTTCTCGTTTGCGCTCTCGCTAATTGAACGAAATACGCATAGTTGCGGTACGCAAAGAAACCGCATATACTGGATAAAACCAACCCTCTACACGAAACAAGGAAACCGCAAATGGACATCGACAACATTGAAACCGAAATTTGGATTACCGCAGCAGGCAAGTTTGAAGTTGTAGCAGAAAAGGAAACCATCAAGCCCATCGACCTGCAAGAACACAACTTTGACCGTGAAGACGAAGACCGCATCTGGATTGCTACCAGCACTGTCAGCGACTACCGGTTCGGTCATGACAGCAACCTTGTCACACTCCGTAGCGTTAGCAAAGACTTTGAAGGCGAAACGGTAGAAGTCACCCACACCATCAACCGCAACCACATCTATTCCATTCGCTCCACCTACGTAGCGAACAACTAAACAAAAACCGCAAGTGGGGTGCATAACCGAGAGTTGGTTATGCACCCCACTTGCGCATTCACTAATAATATCCCGCAGAATTATAACCGCACCCAAAGATCCAGAGCCACCCCTTTTATCGTCGTCCCCTGACATACGAAAAGAGTGGTAGTCACCCAGTTTCGGTGACTACCACTCTTTTCGCCAAACATCAAACTTCTTACAGCTTAGTCAGCAACGCAGCCAAAATCGTCTCAGCAACAATTCTCTGAGCAAGCTGGAACGGGTCAGGGTGCTTATCCTCAAATGCAAGAGAATACTCCACAGCCACACGACCCGCCAACATTTCCTCATCAGAAGAAGTTACACGAGCAACCCCACGAGCATCACCAAACGTGTACTTAGACAACTCCAACACCTTCGAAAGAATCACAGAATCAAAAACCTCTACAGCTTCTTCCTCCACCTTACGCCGGATAATCAGCAACTCACTCTTCACATCAATCTCATCAGACATACAAACTTTCTCCAAATCAAATCTCTAAACAATACTTCCAGACTATCACACACTACCAGGCAACACCAGCCCCAGGTTTTCGTCGTCCCCTTCTCGCAACAATATTGTCTGAAAAACACCCTGAGCTCCACATACCTAACGTAAGCGTGTGATACAATCATTAATACAAAACACTCGGAAGACCACACAGAAAAGAACCAATCACAATGGCTACCAAGACACCCCAGACCATAACCCTCAAGCTTTCCACCGTCTACACTCTTGCGGTTCTTCTCGTCATCTCACTCTGCGCTTTCGCCCTCTTCCCCTTCCTCCTTTCTATCTCGCTTGTCATTACTTCAATTGCGCTTACCCTTTTCAGCATTTACATCTTCTCCACGTTGCTTCCTCACCGTAAACGTGATACGCTATAACCACAAAGCAAGACACCAAACGAAAGGGAAGAAGAAATGACCGAGAAGACCCACACCATCATCCGTAACATCACCATCATCATCCTCGCTCTTCTCGTCCTCCTGATGTTCGCAACTTTCCCCGTCACCATCTTTATCGCTCTCTGCGGTCTCGGTGCTGCCGCCGTCCTGTACGGTCTCTACGTCATCTTCACCCCATAACACACAAAGGTTAAAGCGCCCCACCTGAAATAATAGGTGGGGCGCTTTAACGTGCAAATTTGACGTTATGCCCGTACTTATAGACATAACGCACTATAAAGCATAAAACTACATACATAACTGGGTAAAACCGAAAATTGACGTGTGCGTACCATCCCAAAAGAAAGCTTGACACACTTCAAAAAGCAACTTAGAATTAAAAAGAAAACAAGAAACCCTAAACGTAAAGGAATAACCAATGAGTGACACTGACCCGTACCGTCCGCGCTACCAACTTTTCCTCTTCGGTATCCGTGGACTCCTTCTCTTCCCGTTCCTACTCGTCCTGGCAATCCTCAAAGGAATCTTTCTCGTTGGTCTCATCCCCAGCTTTCAATACTTCGCAGAACGACACATTCTGTTCGGCATCTTCCTCCCCTTCGCCTTCGCTTTCCAGAAACGCCCCACTGCCAAACCATAAACGATTAATGTGTCACGGGAACTAAAACCCGTGACACATTAATATTTCAATGAGAGCTCCACACATAAATTATGTGTGGAGCTCTCATAATTTTGTATTACCAGAAAAACCATCACATCAAATTATTCTGAATTGCAGATATAAAAAGTTAAGGAGAAGAGAAACACCTTCCCCCATATTGCAAAGGAGAAAAACAATGAGTATCGGAGCAGGAATTTTTATGATAGTGGTAGGAGCCGTATTAGCTTTCGCCATCGATCCAAACCTTGGTGGCGGCGTCGCAAACCTTGACCTCATCGGATACATCCTCATCGGAGCCGGTGTACTCGTCACCATCATAGGAACAGCATTCATGTTCAAGAAACGGAAAACAACAACAGCCGTCTCAAGCAGCGTAGACAATGCAACAGGTGAAAGAATTGACAGAAGAGAAACAATCTCCTCAAACCCACAAACACCACTAACATAAAACCCACAAGCAACAACGTTAATGGCCCCCTAAGAAAATTTTCTTAGGGGGCCATTAACGTTACACAAACAAACCGTCCTGAAAAAGACTAAAAACAATTACCGAGTATCAGCAGTCAACCGGCGCATCAAATCCCACAAAGTACCCTCAACAGTATAAACACACAACTTACCCTCAGAAGACTTAAACACCACCTTCACAGCAACATACTCAAAACTACACGTCTCACAATAACCACCATTAACAGTAGTCTCCTCATACGTCACCACACGACGAATAGGTACACCCAACCGGGACTCCACCAAAGGCTTAAAAGCATCCCGCAACTGAGGCAAATCCCGCCGCCGCAAATACGACACATAACGTGAACTCATACCCGACCCATAAGTCTTCTCAACCCAGCCCACACGGACCACCTCCAAACAGAACAAACAATATACAACCCATCATACACACCCACCTCAAAAAACACAACCGCCCAAACAAAACATAATATTTCTGCGTCCCCAACCCCAGTAAAACAATTGACAAACAACCACTCACCTTGATAAACTGACACACAACACCGAAAGGCAAGCAAATGAATGTCACACTCCCCGACCTCCCCACCGGGCATAAATGGCGACTTGACTATCATAACAACCTTTTTGCTGGTCCCCTCTGCAAAATTGACATCATCAAACCCACACCCAAAAACATTCTTGGATTCACCTTCATCCACAACAAAATCATCCACACAGAAACAACCTTCGCAGACGACGACTATATGAAAGACAGCATCACCCACCTAATATCACTCGTCCACTAAAAGACCAAAAGAGTAAGGCCCCACACGTTGTATTGTGTGGGGCCTTACTCTTTTCAAAACACCTAACTACGCATACACCTGATAATCCTGCCACGCAGCCGGTAACACAACAAACCCATACCGTTCCGCAATCTCACCAGCAACACGCTCCACATCAGACCTAACATCATCAGAAGCAAAAGCAATCATATCCTTAGGGTCATACACACCAAACCCACCATCAGGAATAAGAATGAACCTTCTCACCCTCGCATAAGGATCTCCAATCTGCTCCATCCTATACCCAGGATAAACAGTCCCACCTAAAGGAGGAAACAACTCCTCCAAAACCTGAACCCCATCAAACTTACCCTCATCAGAAAGCACAACCCCAAAAGCCCAATAGCTCTCATACCAAGAAGACATAAACAACCCCGATCAAAAAATTCAAACAGTCTCGATCCCACCATACCATAAAACGCACCCCCAAATCAACCCACACCAAAAACAAAAAGTTCGGGTAACAACAGTGGAAGAACCTGTTGTTACCCGAACAGAAACAAGAACGAAACGTTACTTAGTCTCAGGGTACTGCGGACCAAAAACATTCGGTACCAGAAGACACGTAACCAAACCGCCCAGAAAAGAACCGAACATACCAACCGCAAACACTGTCGTCCAAACAGCATCCAAACCAAACAGTCCCTGAATGTTACCCGAAACCAGACCCGCAAAAACCACCGTAACGAACATCGTCACGATAACGAAAGTACGAGCAGACATTTTGTTTCCTTCCAAAACTTGTGAATAACACCAGTATACATTCCCCCGCAAACAAACGCAACCCCCAACACAATCACCAGCAACCACACCCCGCAACAACACAACCCTAACGACACGCAAACCCGCACCCAAACCGAAACAAGGCAACGAGCTCACGCCGAAACCAAACCCCTCATCAACCGCAAAAGTTACCATCTACCACGCAACCTCTAACAACCAAAACCCTGCAACAACATCGCAACCACATTAATGAAATCCCCCACATCCACACCGACCCCGCAGACGTACCCGCAGGAGACACAGGAACCCAAAAACGCAAAGTAAGAGCAACAGACGGCGCAAGCGTCCACCGTTTCGACTTAGCAAAAAGCTCACCCGAAACCGCAATAAGAATAGACAGAGCCTGGAACGCATACTACATATTCGCCACAAACGCATCAATAGCACCCGGCAACCTCAACAACAACACCACATTAAACAACGCTGGAATCGTACTAACCAACACAACACAAGTCGCAACCGCAACAGGATTCGGAATAATCTACTCAGCCAAAACAGGTAAAACATTAACCGTAGGTAACTAACCCACAACACAACACACCACCATACAGGGGGAAGGTAAGAGCAAAACAAAAGCTCTTACCTTCCCCCTTATAACGTATACACGCCACCCCGCAAAAACCCGCAGCCCTACTCGGACTGCACGGGACGGGAGGAACCGCAGTCCCTCCACCCGCAAACACAAAGAACCTCCCAGCAGGACTAACCGAACTGGGAGGTTCACAGAAGTAACATCATAGCGAACCTGGCAGGACTACACCGAACCAAACAGCCTTACTTCCAATACAACAAGCATACCACACTCACCCACACATCGCACACAAAACTGCGCACAACCATCAAAGCGCAAAAAACTGTGCCACCAAACCTCGCAACACTTTTGTCCAAAAGAGCCACTGTCTCCAAATGTACACAGTCCCCACCCACACATCACACCCAAACCCTTTTCCTACAAAGAAAAATTTCCTCCCAAGAAAACCGAACTCACAACCGCAGAAACCTATCCCACATCACAACCCCAACACACAAATACACCGGCACCATCACCCACGAATTAGCAGAATCCGCAGCAAACACAGCACCAGCGCCCAACAGATCAACTAACCCAGAAACCGCACCACGGATACCAGAACCAACAGCACCCCACAAACTGAACCCCTCCAACGTCTCCAAAAAAGAAGAACCATATTTGTCCACAACATCAACAACATCAACAACACTCATAACCACATAATACCAGCACACACCAAATCACCACAGAAACAACAACCGCATTCACTCACCCTCCGGATGAATGGCACCAACCTTCCAGATTGGATGAGGCCACCCCTACACGGGTGGAACCGACAAACAAGAAAACAAAAACAGCCCACAAAGATAAAAGCCCTCATACCAAAAGGCAAGAGAACACTATAAGAGAGAATCACAACACACCCACAGAACAGAACATAACCCGAAACGAATACTCACCGTATCCGTACAGCACCTTCCAGATGAATGAGGCTCACCCTCCGGATGAATGAGGTAACCCCACACGGCTTAACCCGTCCCTAAGCACAATAAGCAAAACCGTCCCACCCCACCAACGCTCGCAACAATTTTGTCCATAAACGCTTACCACACCCCACACCAAAACACAACCCCTTCATCCAAAATTTTTCCACAAGAAATCCGCACGCCCTATAACCAATCATCCTTATAACCATAACCCACATATATAACCTTACCACTCTCACAACCATATAACCCCATCTCCTGTTACCTTACACGTATACGCACTGTACGCTCTGCATTGCAGTAAACCGACACCATATGCTCTGAAGGTGACCATCTCGTTCTTGCGACGTAGTAACACTTACCCGCTACGGGTGTGTTACCCAGTCGCCACACAGTACCTGCTACTGTGTGTTGTTCTGGATCTGTTCGATGCTCTATAACCCGGTAGACAAACGTATACACTGGGGATGACCCGTGTATACGTTTCACCTTACGTAACCATAACAGTTACGTAAGGTGTGGCTGTAGCCGTTACCCACCCTGGGGGTGGGTGTGTGTTGTGTGGGTGTGTTTTGTGTGCTGGGTGGTGACTGGTGTTGTCTGGGGGTGTTTGTGTACACTAGTGCACAGTCCCCTTTTTTCTTGGGGTGCTGGTTGACCTGGTGTTGACGGGTGTTGACCCCTGTGGGGTCTGTACCACCTGTGGTGGTGGGTGGCTGTAGCCATTATGGGCGGGCAATGGCGGGCTCCGGTAGATGCACCATTTATGTGCCGCGTGTTACGTGGGTAAGGTGGGGAAGTATACACTATGTGTATACTATAATGTCACCCGAAGGTACACTCCCATGTTACCCTCCCGTTTATATAACATAAAGGATTACCCCTGCATACGTAACCAGGTGAACAGGCGGGGGAGGTCTGAGGGGAACGCCGTTTACCCCTCAGATGGTTCTGTCCCTCTTACCATCTAAGAGGGAGTGCCCCAGAGGCGTGGGGTCATGTTGTCCATTTGTGATACAAAGGGAGCGGCCCGTGGCGGGGCAGGGGAGTCCAGAGGGGAATTATTTCCCTTTGGTGGGTCCAGCAGACTGCTGGTTCGCCCCGGTGTCTCCGTTGGTGCGGTACGCGCTGATGGAGCAATGGACAATAAAAACGCTACCGTGGAACAGACAAAAAAACCGCTAAGGGTTTTTTGGGTGCGGAACGGTAACGTAAGGTTTACGGATTTACACCTTTGAACGAGCAGAGAAAATGTGTAAATGTGTAAAACTGGTTTTATAGGGGTGAACTGGGGGTGGTTCTGTACATTGGTGATATACGGGGGTGCGTTTTGCCTTGTTTTTCTGGGGTTATTGGGGAAATGTTGAGGGTTACAGGATGGGTTTTTTGTTGTGCTATGTGGTTTTGATGATTGATGTATTCAGGGGTGGGGGTTTTGCCGATATTATTGATATGAGTAGTTTTGTTCCTGATGTTCCTGTTACGCCTGATAGTGGGCGGTGGAAACCTGTTGTTCGGGGGTTCAGTGAGGGTGTTGAAGTATTGACTTCTTCGGGTTGGGTCAGTTTGCAGTATCTTATGGGTGCTGGTGTTCTTGGAGGGCGGGTGCCTTTTACGGGGAACGGTTATAAGGTGGGTGCAGTTACCCCTAAAAGTGTTGAGTTTGGTCAGTGGGTTACGGGGGACGGTTTTCCTTTGGTGGGTAGTGTTGATCCTGTTACTGGTGGTGTGTTGTTTGTGAAACCTTCTTTGTTTCAATGGTTTAGGTATGATGGGTGGTTAGTTCATGTGAAGGGACGTGGGGTTGATTTCTTGTGTTCTTTGTTTGCTGATTTGTGGGTGCACCCTCGTTATGGTCGTGGGTTTAAGTTTGTTCCTGCTGGGGATATTGTGCGTAATCGTGTGAGTGCTGCTAAGTATGGTGTGTTGAATAAGTTTGTGGTGGGTGATTCTCTTGTGGATATGTATGGTGAGTATTCTCCTGAGAGTGTGTTGGGTGGTTCTGTTGATGGGTTGGTTGGTTTAGGTGGTGAAGTGATTGATGGTGTTTCTTCTGGGTTGAAAGTTAATTTGGAGAGACCTTTTAATTTGATACCTAAATCTCATGTGTCTCGTGTGCGTGTGTGGGATAGGTACAATTTTGATGAACGTGATGAGTTTGGTCGTTTGGTTAAGGTTGATCGTATTCGTGGTGATGTCGGTGTGTTTAATTTGGTTGTCCCTCCTTTTCATAATTTGATTGTACGTTGGGGGCGTAAGGATGATAACCCTCGTACTCCTTGGGTGGGTGGTCCTGTTGTTGTTGGTGATGGGTTGGATAAAAGTTTGTTGCGTGTTGATGGTGTTTTGCGTGGTGGTAATTCTTTGGGTGGTAGTTATAGTGTATTGGGTGATAAGGGTGATGAACGTTTTGGAGGTTTTGGTTTATGAGTAATAGTGATAATGGTAAGCGTCGTGTTAATCCTGCTTTGTTGTTAGGTGGTAATGATTCTGGTGCTAAGCAGGAAGAGTTGATTGAAACGGGTGGGTTTGTTGCTCCTCGTAAGGTTCGTTCTTTTTTGCCTTCTGAGGGTAGTAATGGTTCGGGTGGTGATGTACAGGATGAATTGTTAACTCGTGGTGCACATCAGGTGAAAGAGTCTGGTGGTTTTGCTCCTGAACGTGAAGCGGTTGTTCCTGTGGTGGAGAAGGAGTCTGGTGAGGTTAAAGGTGAGGGTTCTCGTAAGGTGAATCCTTTGTTGGATGTTTCTGATGAGGTTGAGTTACCTACTTTAAGTGATAATGTTGTTTCTGGTGAGAAGAAGGTCAGTGAGGGTTCTTCTGGTGTGAGTATGCCTGGGTGGTTAGGTGAAGGTGATGATGAGGTTGATTTAGATTCTTTGCCTACTCCTGGTGGGGAGTTTGTTTCCGATGAGCCTGTGGAGGTTGCAGAGAAAGTTGTTCCTGTTTTTGATAAACCAGTTCCCCGTAAGGTGAATCCTTTATTGGATGTTTCTGATGAGGTTGAGTTACCTGAGGTTGATGAGGGGGAGGTTAAAAAATCTGTGAATCCTTTGTTTGCTGATGTTCCAGCTAAAACGGATAAGCCTCGTCCTCGTAAAGTTAATCCATTGTTTGCTGACCCTGGTGTGGTGGAGAAGAAACCTGATGAGGTTAAGCCTGTTGCTCCTCGTAAGGTGAATCCTTTGTTCGCTGACCCGGCTGAGGTTAAAGGTGAGGATAAGAAACAGGTTAATCCTTTGTTTATGTTGGGTAAGGAGCAGGTTAAAGATCCTGTTACTAAACCTGATGTTTTGGGTCGGGGTCCTGGGGCTGGTGGGCGAGCTCGTGTTGTTCCTGGTGTTGAGGGTGAAGTTGATAAAGGTGCTTCTGAAGCGGTTGACGTGCGACGTAAGCTCTTTGTTGAACGTGATGGGGCTAAACCTCGTGGTCCTTATACTCGGCGTCCTGAGGCTGGTGTAGAGGCTGGTGAATGGGAAGAGAACGATAAGGGTGTTAGTGCTGGTTTAGGTGGTGAAGTTGACCGTGGAGTGAAAAAAGCTAATGTTAAAGGTTTTCATTTCACTGACCGTGATGCTTTGATTTTACGTTTCCTTGCGCGTTATCGTTATGCTTATGTGGATCAGATTGCTCGGTTGGTGGATTCTACTCCTCGTAATATTACTGCACGGTTGCGTGTTTTGGAGAAACGTGGTTTGATTCGTCGTGAGAGTGTTACAGGTAATCAGTATTTATGGACTACACGTAAAGCTGGTAATTTGCTTGTGGATATTGGGTTTAAGGAAATCAAAAAAGGTAACATTAGTTTTGTGACTATTGCTCACAGTATTGGTTTGGGTAACTTGGGCGCTGAGTTTGAACGTGAAGCTGGTGGGTTGGATTTGTTGGGTGAAGGTAAAGGTGTGGAAAATTGGGTTCAACCTAAGAATCGTTGGAGGATGGGTATTTGGGGGAACCCTGAGGGGAAAACGTTTGGTGAGATGACTGTTACTGAACGTGAGATTCGTCAGGGGCAAACTCGTTGGCGTGGTAATCGTGATACTGCTGAGATGCGTCGTATGGTTGATATTGCTGTTGCTAATCCTAACGGTCCAGAGTTGGAGGAAGGTAACGAAGGGTTGTTTGTGGTTTATGGTATGGAAGGTGGAGAACACATTCCTGACTTTGTGATTGCTCGTGATCGTAACAGTCAGGGTGGTGTTGAGAACATTGCGATAGAGTTGGAGTTAACTGAGAAAACGAATGCTGAGTGGCGTAAGATTATTCGTAACTATCGTGACAATGGACATATGTTTAAGAAAGTTTACTATTTCACCCATAAGAAGAGTATTGCTAATGCTTTGTTGAAAGTTATTGAACTTGAAGGTATGCAGGATAGGGTTGTGATTCGTAAGTATCAACCTAATAACAGTAGGATGCCGTTCTTTGGTTGATTGATTTGGGTGGAGAGATTTTATGTTTCTCCACCCAAATTGTTTAATACGATATATTAATATGTGTACATTAGGAGACATATAAATGAATGAGCAGAAAAAAGTTCGTAGTAGAAGACCAGAGATTATATGGTTGGTAGGAGCTGCTATTGTGATAGGGGTTCTTATTGTTGCTGGTGCCGTGTGGTATGCGATTTCATCTTCTGTTGAGAAAGATAATTTAGGGGAAGGTGGGCAACCTTTGTTGGTGGTTTCTTTAACTGGTGGTTTGTGCGGTGAAGGTGTTACGTGCAAGAGTGAACATCCTATTGGTGTTGATGGTAGTTTTGTAGGTTTTGATTCTTTAACGGATTCTGAGGTTGTTGAACTTAAACAATTAATAAAAGAATCACGTTTGCGTGAGTTGAAGAAAACTGACACAAAGATGTGTGCTTCTTATTACGATGGTGCTGATGTGGGTATCCGTGTGCCTTCTTGGGGTGAGGAAATTTATACTCCTTGTTTACTTTTGGGCGCGGAGGACGATAAGTTAGTAGTTTTTGTTGAGAAAATTTTGTCTTAATCTGTGCACTAGTGTACACATTTGGGTTGCGAGAAATCTAATCTCGCAACCCAAATGTCTTTATATACTGGTGATAAAATTGAACAAGTATGGTTTTTCTAGTAATGTCAGTGGATGATTTTCTATATAGTTTTTAAACCAAGCTGACATATGAGAGTTGACGATGTCTACTGGTAGATAGTATATATCTTCGTTTTGGAAAATTTGGTAGGCTAAATTGTATATTGTTTCGGTGGAGAAATTTTCTAAATAGTTTATGGATAGTCTATTTAAATGATTGGGTGAAAGTTGGGAAATATAAAAATAGTATCTAAATATAGAACCTTCCCAATTATTAGTAAGGAATGTGTTAGATGTTCTTTCTGTTTTGGTATTCAAATAAAGTTGAAGCCCTGTTGTGATTCTTTTCTCGATAGAGGTATTAGGGTTCAAAAATAAGTTTTCAGATTTTTCGAAAACACTTTCTTCTTGTTTCATAAGAGTTTCAGAGAAACAATATTCTGCTTCTATGATTTCTCTATTCACGAACCTTCTGATTGCATGGTATTCGTCGCTATGTTTTTCATTTTCGAAATACCATTCTTCTTCTTGAATTTGTTTATTCTCTATATATTTTATTAAAGCTGGTTGGTGGGTGGAATGAAGCTGACCTTTCTCACTATACAAATTCATTTGTTCTTGTGGTGTCCCTTGCCACGGTAAAGTTTTGTACCTAAATTCCCATTTGATTGGGCTACCTGAAAGTGTTTCTTCTATTTGAACTATAGTTGTTCCTGGATCTTCGGTTGTACAGTTTTTGGGTATCTCTAATATGTGGCTTGTAGAAAAAGATGTTTTTATGAAGGCAGGTTGCAATCCGGGTTGCTGTATTTTTAGATTAGTAAATTGTGTTGGTTTTAGTAAATCTATGTTTTGAAGCTGCATTGTTTATTTCATTTCTTCTTTGAGCCATACTGTAAGCATAAGAGCCAATGTGTTTGCTGGTATATTTTTGCAATAAATTTCAAATACTTGTTCACCTATAATATACAGTTCTTCTTGTAAATGGTTTGTGGTTGTGAGTATTCTTTCTGCAAGAGGTATAAGTTTTTTATTTTCTCCTAAAGCATCATATAGAAGAGCTTGATAAGTGTCATTGAGAATGTCAAGGTTCATTGGAAAAATACCCAGATGGTCTTTTGTTAACAAAAATGTAGGGTCTTCTTGTATTAAAGTTTTTGTGTATGCGATTCTTTCTTTTAAAGGTATGGTTGGGTTAAGAAAAAGATTTTGAGAGTGTGCGAAACCTTCAGGGAAATTTTCTATTTGGTATCTGTGTAAAGTTTTTGTTTCACTGATAAATGCGGGACCTATTTCTCTGTGTAGGTAACCTTTGCTGTACCAACGCTGTTGTTTTCCTGTGATAATGAAAGCAGGAGTTGTTGTTGAGTGAACAATTCCGTTTCTCCGGTAATGGTGAAACTTTTTTGTTACTTTGGTTCCGAAGTTTTGTTCCTCTGCATTTGTTCTCAAAATATATTTGAGTTCTACGACCGGTTGTTTTTGTTTAGGTAACCATAGTTGGAAATGTACATTCGCTTCTTCTTTGGGGTCGTCAATGGATACTTCCCTAACGTACATGTCTTTTGGTAATTTGCGGGGAAGGAAAACATAGGTTGGTTGTTGTTCAAGCTGGGTAATATATTCTTGCGGTGTCATAGTGTGATGTTGTAAGTTTTCTCTAAATAATCTTTTTCTTTGTTGTTGAACCAAGCAGTCAGTTGTTCTATAACTATACGTAGGGGGATTACACTCATATCTATTTTGAATACTTCTTCTGCGAGAAAATATGCTGATTCAAGTGTGTTCGTGTGTTGCCAATATTTTTCTAATGTGTGTTCCGGTTTTTGCACTCTAATAGGTGTTTGGGGGTTTATTGTTTTGTATATTTCTTTATGGTTTTTGTGCAGTTGATGTAATCCATAAAGGTATGAATCAGCGGCAAAATGCCTGAATGGTGTTGCGTGAAATTCTGATTCACGGCTTTTCTTGTAAAGGTCTCTGAACGTATACCAGTAAGCTAATCGTTCTTCTATATTTTTCGTAGGATTTAAAAAATTATTTTTGCTGGTATTGAAAATAGTTTCTTCTTGGGTAAGTAATGTATCACTGAATACCCAAGAGATTGGCGGTTCGTGTCTGGAAGCTTTTTTAAGCAAGACCGCTGGCCCTGTTTCACAATGTATTTCACCTTTGTAATACCAGGTTTCGTTTGTGCCAGTTTGCACTGCTGGCATTACTGTCGAATGGAGTTCACCATTTATTTGGTAGTGTTCCCTTAACCAAAAATTATGATTCTTTTTGTTTTTGAAGGTAGGGTGCTCAGCGAGTTCTTTATATCTTTGGGTAGATTGAGAACTGGGTGAAAAGAAAGTTATTGTGTCTTGTTCGTAAAGATCGTGAGCAGGGTTAATCTGTAAGATTTCTATTTCTTGTTGTTTTTTAGATGGACCCATAACATGATTTTAGCATTACCAGTAAGCTTTGTCAAAAAAATCTGTTGGTGAGCTTGTGTGCATTTGATTGATGAGGTTATGTAAAGGATTAATTGTGGAATATGCTGAAGAGGAATAGTTTTCTTCGGAAAATGTTGTTGGAATAAAACTTGGGTTTTCTTTTATTTGATTTGCTAACCATTTGTACACTATTTTTGTTAAAATTATAGCGGGGATATCTTCTGTGCCTTGTTCGGGGTATATCTCTTTGCCATATTTATAGAGTGCGGTCAAATTGTTTGGGGTTAATATTTCTTTGAAATTTTCATCCGTAATATTTATTGATGTTTCAGGGTCAACTATAGCTTGTGTGAAGAGATATTCAAATAGCGGAAGTTTCTTGTGGTTGACTTTAATTTTTAATCCTGATTCTATTCTTTTCTTTAAAGGTTTCGTTGGGTTGAAAAAATCTTCTGGGTGGTTTGATAAAATTGCAGGAGTTTCTGTTAAATAGGTTTCTGTAAAACTATATGTTTTTACTTCTGGCGATAAAAGTATCTTTGTCACGGCAGGGTTCAAGGAAGCTTTGATGAAAGCTGGCGGTATGTTAAAAGTTTTTTCTTTCTCTATAAAAGCTGGTAAAGTTGGGTGGTGTAATTCTCCGTGGTATAACCATTTAGCTATTTGTCTGGTAAGTATTGCAGGTATTTTCTCTGAATGTAAAGTAGGTTGATGCTGAGGCTGAGAAGTGTACCTTTGGAAAAAATAATGTACAGCACCTTTTGCGCGGAAAGCTTCATAGTAGCTTGTTTTGAACCTGTTAAGTTTAGCTTCTTGTGTTTGAGAATCTACACGTAATATTGTTACTGTGTTAGGTTCGTAAAGAGGGTGCGAGTTGGGGTAAATTATTTCGTAAAGATCTGCGTGTACCACTGTTCTTTCGGTTTGTATTTGTTGAGCTCCGAAATATCTTGTGTGGTAGGTGGTTAGTTGTTTCTTTTGTGATGGTGGTTCCACGAAAGTAACGTTATGGAAGTTTGTTTGAAGTTCGTATAACCTACAAAGTGGTAGCATAATATTATTATGCTACCACTTTTTCTTAGTTAGTTTTGTTTTAATCTATAAGTCCTTGGATGGGGTTTTCAATATTTTGTTTTACACTTCCCATACCAATAAGGTTTTTCATTGCAGCTCTGGTTCTTTGAACAAGTTGAATAAGGTTCTGTTCTCCTGATAGTTGAACCATAGCAGGATTTCTATTAGGCAAAGATTCTTCATCATAATCCGATAGAACGATAATTTCTTGTTGATTTTTTCTCAGTAAAGCTTCTACATAGGGGAAACCAAATTTCATAAATGCATCACGGTTTTCCACTACAAGAACGTCCCAATCGGGTCTATATAGTACGCTTAATAGTTTTGTTCTGTGGTCACTGAAACCTAATGCTACTTCTTCTACTGTTTCTATTACAGTATAATTTTTTGATTCAGCAAATTCAGTAAGTTTTGTGACTTGATTTTTTAATCTGGTTTTTTGTCCAGCATCACTAACGCGAGCATACACGATTGCGTTAGTTGTTTCAGCTGCGAAGTCCACCCCTTCTTTCCAGTCGGAAACCAGAATACTTCCGGAAGGTAATTGTACGCCTTCAATGTTTCCTTGTTGCCAGTGGCGGTAAGCTGTTATATAAGATATCCCTTGGTCCTTAGCGAACACGGATAACTTTACTCTTTTAGATCCCATACTGCTTAACAATATCGGCGGATTTTTTGTTAAGAGTGTTGTGGTATGTCTTTTTAGGCATAAGTTTGTTTTTCTTTGAATTTTAGGGCAAAGCCGATAAAAAGGTAATGACTTCACTTCCTGTAAAACGAGTTTTCTCTGTACCTCGTTTGTTTTTTCTGGTTGCTTTTATTTCAGTTATTTTAGCAAGATTTATGTTGTTTGGTTTTTCAAGCCAAGATTACAATGTTTACTTGTCGGAATGGTTTAAACATTTGTATGATAACGGTTTTGATTTTAAAGATAATTTCAGTAACTATAACTTCCCTTATTTGTATTTATTGTGGGTAGGTACGTTGTTTACTTCTGACAGTTTAATTGTTGTGAAAGTTATTGGTTTGATAGCGGACGTATTTTTAGCTGCTGGCGCTTTCAAAATAATTAAACATTATAAGAATGAAACCTGGGCTATGGTAGCTTTTATTATTCTTCTTCTCATCCCAGAGGTTATGATTAACTCTTCTATGTGGGGTCAAGCGGATTCTGTTTTCACAGCTTTTATTATATGGTCTTTCTATTTCTTTATTAAAGGAAGAAACGTTACCGGGTGGGTTTTCTATGCATTAGCTTTCTCTTTCAAAATTCAAGCTATCTTCGTTCTTCCGGCGATTTTAATTTGGTTTGTTATCACCAAACAAAAATTCTGGTATCCACTTGTAGGAATTGGAGTGTTTTTAGCTACTTCCATACCAGCTATTTTAGGGGGTCGTTCTCTTCTTCACATCTTTGATGCATACCGTATGCAAATTATGGGTGATGGTACTAATACCCAGTTATCAACAAACATTCCAAACATTGCTGTTTTCATCGATAATTATGCGTTTGTTCCAGAATTTAAATATGTGATGATTTGTGGTACAGCAACTGTGGTGATTCTTATGACTATCCTTATCCTCCATTATAGGGAACGTATAATGGGTCAACAGTTTGCTTTGTTAAAAATTGCTGTTGTTTTCGCTTATGTCATTCCTTTCCTTCTTCCTTCAATGTTAGATCGTTATTTTTTCTTAGCTAACACTATTCTTGTTATTTTGGCTTTACTTGAATACAAATACATTTTGATGGTTTTTATAAGCCAAACAGTATCAGTTATGACTTATACCGTATTTTTGACTTTGAATGAGCCAGTAACAACTAACTTCCCTGTTGTTTCTCTTCCTATTCTTACTCTAGGTCAGATGGGTAATATTGGGTTAATAATATGGTTCAGTTTTGCTTACCTTATTAAAGAGATTTATTCAGACCCTGATGTACTGGAAGGATCTTGGAAATAATGAAAAGTTGGTTTAAAAAATATTATGGATGGGTTATTTTTGGTGCACTCGTTCTTGTTACAAGTTTATTTAGGTTAATAAATTTTCCTGGCGTACCTTATGGTTTGCATCAAGATGAAATTAACGCTGGTTATGAAGCGTGGTCTTTATTAAATTTTGGTACTGATAGGTGGGGCAATACTTGGCCTGTTTATTTTCCAAGTTGGGGGAGCGGACAAAACGTTTTATACAGTTATCTTCTTATACCTTTCATAGCAGTGTTTGGACCAACTGATCTTGCTGTCAGGTTATTAATGGTTATTTTAGGTATTTTAGTTCCTGTTTTGATTTTCTTTATCGCTAAATATTGGTATAACTTGAATGTTGCTTTGGTAGCTATGTTTGTAAGTTCTATTTTTCCGGAACTTATAAGAGGAAGCAGATGGGCTGTTGAATCTAACCTTGTTCCTTTTATGATTGCTTTAAGTTTGTTAGCAGTAACTATAGCTTTGAAAGATAAAAAACAAAGATGGTATTTGATTGTACCTGCTTTGATACCGTTAGCTTTGACAGCATACACTTATATTGTTATTACAGTACCTATTCTTATCTTTGGTGTTTTACTTCTTATATGGAAGAGAAAACTTTTTTGGGCTAATAAAACAAAATGGTTTATTTCAGCATTTGTATTTCTTGTTACATTATCTCCTATTCTTTTGTACCTTGCTAAAATTACAGTTTTCAAGAACAATCCTTATTCGTTTGAAAACTTGTTACCTTTCAGTTTGCCTATTTTGGATGAGTCCAGATATGACCAGATAACAGGAGATAATGGTTTAGGTGAAATTATACTTAATAATTTCTTGCAACTTTTTTCAGGTTACTATCAAGGACAAATTGGTTCTGGTGCAGAAGTCGCTTTACCATTATTTATTTTCGTAATTATAGGTTTGATTTTACCTTATTTAAAAATAAGTAAAACCTGGTTTAAAACTAACGTCATTAACCTTTTTTGTATTGCAAGTTTATCGTTAGCTTTCTTTGTTCCTTTAAGTAATATTCGTGGGAACCTTTTAATTGTTCCTTTTATATTGATTTCTACGAACCTTATTTATGTTGTTTTAGGGTTTATTCGTAAACGTATGCGTAAGGTCGTTACAGTGGCGCTGGTGGCTTTCTACGTAGGTTATGTAGGTGTTTGGTTTACGGGTTATCTCTCTGAAACAAACTGGGAATTCAGTCATGACTTTAAAGAAGCGTACATAGCTGTAACAACAGATAATACTAACGATACTCCTGTTCTCATAGAAGATTCTAACCGTCTTGATTTAACTTATATGAGAGTTATGTGGTATGAGCTCTTAACCCCCCAGGAGATAGCAAAGAACCGTGAACCTAAAGAAAAGTTGGAAAATTTTGTTTTTCAAGGTTCTTTAATTAACACCGATGAAGCTTACTACGAACTTATACGCGTAGGTTTTAATCAGCCGTGTGATAACAACAGTGTGATATATCAAGGTGACACTTGGGTTGGATATAAATGTGAACCGAATGATTAATGAACACCGGCTATTTAATAAAGGAAAGAATGAAAGATAACGAATCCCCACATATTTTGTTGGTTGTACCTATTTTTAATGAAGAGAAAGTATTAGAACAAAGTATAAACTCAATTGTAAATTTTTTAGACACTGAAACTAACTATAATTACACTGTATTGATTGCAGACAACCAATCTACTGATCAAAGCCCTATAATAGGCGCTTACCTCTCTGAAAATTATTCTAAAGTAGAATATGTAAGAATACCTCGAAAAGGTCGGGGATTAGCATTACATACAGTTTGGAAAGAAACAGATGCAGAAATACTTGTATATGTTGATGTGGACTTGTCTTCCCCATTGGAATATTTACCAGATATTATTGACCCTATTATCTTTGACGAAACAGATGTATCTTTCGGTAGCAGACTTCTTAAACCAGGAAAAGCTATAGAAAGGTCTTTAAAAAGGGAAATTACCTCCCGGGGATATAATTTTCTTCTACAATTTGTTTTAGATGCAAAATTTAAAGATGCTCAGTGCGGGTTTAAAGCCATTAAGAAAACTGTTTTCGATGAAATTGAACCAGAATTGGTCAACGAAAAATGGTTTTTTGATTCAGAAGTGCTTATACTAAGTCAGTATAAAGGCTACAGATTAAAAGAAGTACCTATTATATGGACAGATGACCCAGACAGTAAGGTTAAGATGGCTTCGACGGTTGTAGATAATGTAAAAAATGTTATCAGAGTGTATAAAAAGCATTTTCCTAACTCTTTGTTTACTAAATTATTTCTTTTTGGTTTCATTGGTGTGTTATCAACTTTGGGGCACGCTTTATTGTTCGCTTTATTGCGGTTGATTATGCCCGCTCAATTTTCTAACTTTTTAGCTTTGTTAGTAATGACAGTTTTAAATACTGTGGCTAACAAAAAGTTTTCTTTTAGAGATAACAATAAAATGTCTGCATTAAACATGGTTTTGATTAATGTTGTTTCTTTTGTCATTTTCTGGTTTACAACTGGTGGCAGTTTGTGGATGTTGCACGACGTATTCTTAGTTGAAGAAGATATTCCGTTGGAGTCATCTATAGTTATTGTATCTTCATTAGTAGGTACTGTGCTCAAGTTTGGGTTATTTGCTTTTATTTTCAGGAAAAAAGAGGGTAAAAATGACGTTAACCTGAAAAAAGCCTGAAAAGATACCTTTGCGTATATTTGATAATAAAACACATAGTTTTTAATTGCGGTTTTTGGGGTTAAAAACAAGCAACGGATAGTAGTTATTGACAAGCCTTGCTTTAATCTCCTCCCCAACCACCCAACCTAAAAGGAAAAACAAATGATTAACAAACTTAAAGAACTTCGTAACACAGGTTCAGAAGAGGGTTTCACTCTTATTGAACTTATGATCGTTGTTGTAATTATTGGTATTCTTGCAGCTATTGCTATCCCAATTTTCATGAACCAACAAAAATCAGCTATCGTTGCTGGTGTTAAATCCGACGTGAAAAACACCGTAACAAACATCGCTACTGCAATTGTTAAAGCTCCTACCGCTGCTGTGGTAACAGGATACGCTTCTGGTAACTCTGGTTTTGGTTACGTTCAAGCTAACGGTACCGCTGGTACTTACCCAACAGGTGCAGTTACTGTTCCAACAGCTAACGCTACAACTGGTACAGTAGCTCGTTTTGAAATTCCAGTTTCTGACAGTGCAACAGTAGTAGCTGTACAAGGTGGCTGGAACAGCTACCAAGTTCGTGGTACTAACACAGCAGTTGACACAACAGCTAACTTCAACCTTATCTACAACTCTACAACAGGTAAAACAGTACAAGTTGGTGGTTGATAAATTTTAAATGGTGGGTGGTCATATGGATTATGACCACCCACCATTTGTATATATTTGATAATAAAAATGAACGTTTTCATATAAAACCTTAATTTAATAAAAAAACAACTGATAGTATCTTTGGCTAATCCCCAATCACTTCTACAAAAGGAAAACACAAAAAATGATTAACAAACTTAAAGAACTTCGTAACACAGGTTCAGAAGAGGGTTTCACTCTTATTGAACTTATGATCGTTGTTGTAATTATTGGTATTCTTGCAGCTATTGCAATTCCAATCTTCATGAACCAACAAAAATCAGCTATCGTTGCTGGTGTTAAATCCGACGTGAAAAACACCGTAACAAACATTGCTACTGCTTTGGTTAAAAACCCAACAGCAGCAGTTGTAATTGGTACC